>Ga0210396_10000067_pt1 | contig 193327 bp, 163 predicted proteins | sample IncBWH17OmetaG_FD_155466 | JGI IMG/M metagenome (GOLD analysis project Ga0210396, IMG submission 155466) | Forest soil microbial communities from Barre Woods Harvard Forest LTER site, Petersham, Massachusetts, United States - Inc-BW-H-17-O ... | reverse complement strand
GGCTCCGGAGCCCCCGGACGGGGGGGCAAGCAACTACGAAGACGCGCGACGTGCCAGGGCACGGAACACTGCCTCGCACTATGATCGCGACACTCACCTGTTGCGACGTTGACTGGCTTTCCCACCGCCGCGCCGGGGCCAGCGCAAGCCGTCGCGCCCAGGCAGTTCATCGCGGGCGAGTGCGCGCGAGGGCACCCAAACTGCTTCTCTCAGACCTACGCATACAAGGGCATCTACGGACACATCTCGAAGTTCGAACTCACTCTTGACCGCCAATTCGTCCATGCAGGCAAGAGGAGCAGCGTCGTGGGCGCCGATTGCCCCGCTCGCGATGGCTCATCGAGCGCGAGCTTCCCCCTCGTGAAGGTGGACCTCGCCTACCCCTACCCCGACGCGATCTCGCGGAGCCAGGTCGCAATCGGCCGGTGCGAAGTCTCAGCTTCGCGGCGCCGTCGCCGAAAGAGGTCGTAGAGCAGCAGCCATCTTGACTCCACAAGGGCTTGCGCGCCGCCTGTCATGCGCTGCCGTCAAGCGACATCCACCCGCCCGGCAGCCGCGCGGAGCGGTTGGACTTGGGATAGGGGGGCGCGGCCCTGAGTAGTTGGTAAAGGGTGGCTCGGCGCTTACGTGCGGTAGCGAGGAGCAGTCCTGCCCAGGTGCGCCGTCGGCGAGGAGGTCTACGTGCTGAGCGAATGCGGGTGTCGGCTCGGCGCTGCGGGCTTCGACGCGCAGCGTGATCGACGCGGGTGTTGGTGCTGAGGAGCCGCGCGGGAGACGGTTGACGACCACGACGAAGATGTGCCGTGGTGCATCGCACAGGGCAGCGGCCGCGACATACTGAAACCGAGTCGATCCTGTGGCGGTGACCGCAGGCCAGCCGCGGACCCGCCGAGTGTCAGCGACGCCAGGGTGAAGTCGAATTGAGCGGGGGTGGTCTTGATGCTCTCGTGGCCGAGCCGGAGCGCGATCGTGGCGATGTCCACGCCGCTCGCCCTGAGGAGCATCGCGTTGGTGTGTCTGAGCACGTGCGGTGTGACCGTCTCCTCGCTCAGCGAGCGGCATCCCGTGGTGGCTGTGGCGGTGTGCTTTCGGAGCAGTAGGCCGATCGCGTGACGACTGAGTGGCGTTCCTTGGTGTGTGGGGAACAGCGGGTCTTGGGGCTGTCCTTGGCGCTCGGAGAGCCACTTGCGTATGACCGTGGTGGTCTCGCGGGTCAGCGGCGTGGCGCGCTGCTTGCGTCCCTTGCCGGTCACGCGGACGTGTGCGCCGATACCGAGACAGGAGCTTGGGGCGTGACCTTGGCTATCTTCGCGAGGCTGGTGTCATTGAGTTCGTTGGCGCTCCACAGACCGGCTTTTACCGCCGCAAATGAGCACTCTGCCACACTCTGCCAATCACCGCCACGCTCTGCCACCATGTGCCGGAAAGGGCCAACTCATCCCCCGGCGAGAACGCCGTGGCAACCTCCGCTTCGGTGGCCTGAGGACATTTGGTCGCGGCCTACGAATCGCCAGCAGTGAGCTTGGTGCGCAGTGCTCGCCGGACGGCTCGCTCCACCGTGTCGAACTGGTCCGGTTCGCCGCCGAGATGCTCGCGCATCTCCGAGTCCCATCGTGAGCGCCATTGCGGTATTCGCTTCTCGAAGCGTTCGGCGAACTGCGCGGGGTCGATCTGTTTGTGTTGTGCCTTGCGTTCAAACGCCGGCCATATGTCGTCGAGCTGGAGCTGGTTGACAACGAGCAGCTCGTTGAGGTCGAAGAGATCGCGTGCCTGAAGGCGCTGGATTACGCAGCGCAGCTTCTCGGCGGCTATCTCTGGGAGGGTGTAGACGGTGACTTGCGCGTCGGCCTGGTCGGTGTATCGAGGTAGTAGTGCCTGGACGGTTGTGTCTTCGACGAGCTCGTCGGTTGCGATGTCTAGTTTGAGGTCGCGGCGTCGTCCCAGCGGTCCCTCGTAGGCGATCCGCTTCTCGTCGTCGGCGACGGCGAGGTAGGGAAAGCCGATCTTGCGAGCCGCATCGTCGAGTGCCGACTTGATATATCCCAGCTCCATGTCGAGGTCGCCTGTGGCGAGGAGGCTGAAGTCCAGATCGGCTGAGTACCGGTAGTCCTCGAAGTAGCAGAGACGCAGTGCTGTCCCACCCTTGAACGCCAACCCGTGTTCTGCGGCTTGCTGGGCGATCGCTGTCACGACGTGGGTCAGGACGTAGTCGCGCTCGACCGTCTTCGCGTCTACTTCGTGCGTGTCCGCGATTCGCGTGAAGTGGCTTCGGGAAATCATGTCGAGATGAGTTCGCGACTGTCTCGCCTGGATGTTGGCCATCGGACGCGCCAGCGCTCGTCAGTCCACGGATCTTCCGATGGCGCCCGTGGGTCGAGAGGAAGCACTCGGACATCGCCGGCAGGCGGGATGAGGCTTGCTGCGATTCGATCGAGACCCAGCACTTCGCTGAGCGATCCGAGACGACGAATAGCTGGGCCAACGTCGAGTTCGCTCGCGAGTTCCGTGAGCTTTGCCGAGTCTACCCTTGCCTGCTTCAGAGCACTCGCCACAACGGCCCATCCCCCAACCAGGGTCGGGCGCGCTGCGCTCTCGAGCAGTGCCCGCTCTATGCATGAGACTGCGGCGCCGTGTCCGGCCAGCTCGCTCCCTATCGCGACGGTTTGCGAGGACTCGTGGATTGCCTGGAGATGACGCCCGCTCATGCGCTCGAGTTTGACGCGTCGCGGCAGCGCGATCTGGACTGTTCGCGCCGGGTGCACGAGAAGTCCGTGGTGATCGAGGGCCGAGCGAAATGCAATGCGATGCGGCTCGTCCGCGAACACCGCCGCGACGGCCAGCGTGATGTCCTGCGATGCGGCACGGGTGCCCAGCTGACCCAATGGCCTTGGGGCAAAGACCCCCCGTGCGACGCGGTCCAGAAACCCTGCCTGGACGAGACGAGTCATCAGGTTGGATGCCGACTGCTCCGACATCTCCAGGCGCTGTCGCACCTCTGCAGTCGTTATCCCTCCGCGCTCCTGCGCAGCGAGATTGTCCAGCAGATCGAGAACGTCTTGGCGCATAGTGCTCCTGAATACATATTGGCCGTGTACTTCGCCACTACCTACGCACATTATAGCGGCTGCTGCACGCTAATACACGTCCATAATGTATTAGGGCGCATCTGCCGAGCGCGCCGTAGGCGGGGCTGCCGCAAACGCCAGGTTGACCCGCTCGAGATCCTCGGGCCGAGCCTTGGCATGCATGTAGCGCTCGGTGGTCGTGATCCGCGAGTGCCCGAGGAACTCCTGCACGAAGCGCGCGTCGGCGTGTCGGGCGATGAGGCTCCCGGCGGCGTGGCGCAGCGCGTGGAAGCGCAGGGGGCGCAGACCGGCGGCGTCGCGTGCTGCCTTGAACCGGCGGCGCACGGCGGAGGGGTCGAGGCGGCGGCCGAGACGTGAGCAGAAGATGTAGTCCTCGCGTGAGGTGTAGTCGCCGCGGGCCTGTAGGCGTTCCAAGGCTTCGGCGGCAGGGTCGGCGAGCGGGAGGAAGCGCGCCTGCCAGCTCTTGGTCGGTCCCTCCACGCCGGCGGACACGGCGCGGTGGACGACCATCCGCTGCGTGTCGAAGTCGATGTCCTCCCAGCGCAGCGCGATCAGCTCACCGAGGCGCAGGCCGGTGTACGCGGCGAGACGGAACAGCTCGCCATCTTGTGCGTCTTCGCATGCGCGCCATGTGATCTCCTCGGCACCCAGGTTGGCCGGCTGTACGCCGCGATGCGATCCCTCGGCCGCAGCGGAGGCAATCATCTCCACCTCCTCCGGCTCGTAGAAGTCGAGCACCGCCGCCGGCGGTTCGCGGCGTTTGGTAGTCGCCGCCACGGGATTGGACAGCAGGCTGTGTGTGTCCGCACGGCACGCGAAGCCAAAGATCGCGGAGAGCACCTGCCGGTTCTTGTTGACCGAGCGAGGGGAGACCCCCTGGCGGTCCAGCCCGCGCAGGAACGTTGAAACCTCCCGCGTGGTGATCTTCGCCGCGGGCTGATCGCCGAACGCTGTCATAAGTACGCCGGGGCTCTTGCCCTTGCCGCGGCGGTGCGGTGCTCCGGGCTCGGCGAGCATGTAGAGGTAGTCGCTCAGGGTGGACGGCTTGGCACCGCGCTCGTGCTGCAGGTGCTCCAGCCACTCCGCCGCCAGCGCGCGAAAAGTCACACCGCGCTCGCGGCGCTCACGCTCGCCCGCCTCGATCGCGCGCTTCTCCTCGTCGTGTTCGGCGATCAGCTCAGCCATACGCACAGTCGCGCGCTTCTCGTCGAAGTAGCCCTCCGGTACGCGCCCGCGCCGCATCACCCACCCGCTGTCGTCGGCCGCCCGCTCAAGCCACGCTGGTCCTATCCGGCGCTTCACCTGTCGCCCCGCACGCCGCCACTTGGCCTCGTAGGCGGGCCCGCTCGCGCGGCGCGCAACTACGAGCGCGCCGGTTGGATCACTACCGCTTTGCTTACCTTTATCCACCATTTTAATACAGAGTACCACGTAAGTACCACATGGCTGCGAGTACCGCTTTGAGTACCGCATGGGTCAGTTTCGCCAGCTATAACGGCATTGTGGCCGAACTAAATCCCCGTATCCATAGGTCCCAGCAAACCCGCCCCGCCTTTGCAAGCAGGAGGTCACCGGTTCGATCCCGCTTGGCTCCATTTCACCGGAGGTTCCATGTCTCGTGTAAACCGCGACGCAGAGCTATCCCGACCTTTGATTCGTGGCCTGGTTTGCCAGCCACGCAGGCAGTAGATCATCGATGTCGTTGACGTAGATGCGCAACAGGTCTCCGGTCTCGAGTCCGGAGTTGTCGTGTCCAAGGTCCTCCCGGATCGCGAACAGGACCTTCTCCCACTCGCTACGGCAACAGGTTCCCTTCCTGTTGGCCAATCCGTACTGCGGCTTGAATCGGGGCAACACTAAACGCTGGTTTGCTCAATCAAGATTCTCGAGAACCTCGTTCGCGCGCGACCACTGCTCCGGCGGGACCACGAGGTAGATGTCGCCGCGACCGAAGCGGTCGAGGGGGTGGTCGGCGGCGCACTGCGCGTCGAGACCCAAGTTGCGCAGCTGGTCGCGCCACGCCAGCGCCGTCGTCTGCTCCTCGAACGTGCCGACGGTCTCCCAGTCCTCCAAGCGGGGATCCCCGATCGCCACGGCTGACTCTCGCGCGCGCCATTTCGGGAACGTCGGCTTGGGCATACCGAAAGCGTACGCAGCCCGAGCAGCCCCGCCGCGTCAGACCCGCTCGAGCAGCGCGATCCCGTCCTCGCCGAGCAGCGCCGAGACGTCTACCGCCTCCCGCGGCTCGAGCTCGCGAGAAATCCGTCGATCGCCTCGCGGGAGCGCTGTAGCAACCCGACGGGAGGTCGATACAAGCAACGTGATGCACTCCCGGCTCGCTTGCGCGCGCACCCGCGCGCTGCCCCTGGCGGTCCTCGTGGCGGCCACCGTGCCCGCGTGCGGCGCGAGCGCTGCGGTGCATGCAGCCGCATCTTCGGCGTCTGCGGTTGCGGCCGCCGCGAATTGGGATTCCACGCAGCAGCGCCAGGTCGTAGCCGCGGGGCTGATGGATGAGAGCGACGGTTCCTTCGACGGCGCCGGCCGCCTGTCGGCCGCACAGGCCAATACCGCGATGGCCGCGCTCGCGACTCGGCTTCAGAGCGCGACCCCGCAGGGCGCCCCGACGAAGAAGTCTGCGCCCGGCGAGGCGGGAGGCCCCGCCGAACCAAACGGCACTGACGAACCGGGTGGCCCAGGCGAATCAAATGGCAGCGACGAACCGGGCTTGGTCGAACCGACTCCAAGCGACGAAAAGGCCCCCGGCACCGAACAGGCCGCGACGGCGGAACCGGATGCGGCCAGCGTCTCGGCCGCGATGGCGCCGGCAGCGCCCGTCGCGCACACGGCGCAGAGCCCGGTCACGGTCGCGACCTTCGACGGCATGCTCGTCGAAGAGCTCGGACTGACAGCGGTGGGGGCGCATGTCCAGGCGGCGACGGCGACGGCCGGCCTGCGCCCACCGGCCTACTTCGGCTCGGAGGTCGTGGCGCGCTCCTTGGAACTGCGCTACGAGCATGCGGTCGGCAGCCAGCGCCTGGATCTCTTCCCCAAGGACCCGATCACCCGCGCCGAAGCGGCTTGGTCGCTCGCCGACGCGATGGGCTTGAGCGCTGGGAGTATCGCCGGCGCGCGGGAAACGCTCACCGCGTTCGCGCTGCCGCGGCTCACCGCCGCCCAGCGCCAGGCGCTACAGATCGCGGTCTCGCGCATCGGCTACCCCTACGTGTGGGGCGGCACCACGGACAACACCGTGGACGGGCTGGAACACGGTGGCTTCGACTGCTCGGGCTTCGCGTGGCGCGTGTACAAGGTCTCGGGGCTTCCGTGGGGCAAGCAGATACGCGGGCGCACCGCGGCCGAACAGGCCGGCGAAATCCCCCGCTCGCAGCGGCTCCAGGCGAGCCAGCTCGAGCCTGGCGATCTGCTCTTCTTCGGGTCGGCTCACCTCGACAGCAAGGCCACGGAGAAGAACATCATTCACGAGGGCATCTACCTGGGCGACAACTGGGTGATCCACTCTTCCGCGCAAGGTGTCTATGTGCTGCCGCTGAGCGGAAGCTGGCTCGGCGACTCGTTCGCCTGGGGCCGGCGCGTGATCCGTTAGCGGCGCGGTGCGTTGTGGCAGACTGCCGCCGGTGAGCGACGGACGGACAGCGGTGGACGGCCCCGCGATCGAGGTGCGCGGGCTGGTGAAGTCCTTCGGGGACGTGCGCGCGCTGGATCATGTCGACCTCAGCGCGCGTCAGGGCCAGGTGCTGGGGTTGCTCGGTCCCAACGGTGCGGGCAAGACGACGCTGGTGCGGGTGCTGGCGACGCTGCTGAAGGCCGACGCGGGCAGCGCGCACGTGCTCGGCTTGGACGTGCAGCACGACGCGGCCGCGCTGCGCGAGCGCATTGGGCTCGCGGGCCAGTACGCGGCGGTGGACGAGAACCTCACGGGCCTGGAGAACCTGACGATGGTCGGCCGGCTCTATGGCGAGAGCCGCAAGTCGGCGAAGGCGCGCGGGCGGGAGCTGCTCGAGCGCTTCGACCTGGTCGAGGCGGCGAGCCGCCCAACCAAGACCTACTCCGGCGGGATGCGCCGGCGCCTGGATCTCGCGGCGGCGCTCGTCGCCAAGCCGCCGGTGCTGTTCCTCGACGAGCCGACGACGGGGCTCGATCCGCGCAGCCGCCTGAGCCTGTGGGGGGTGATCGAAGGCCTGGTCGCCGAGGGCACGACGGTCCTCCTGACCACCCAGTACCTGGACGAGGCAGACCGCCTGGCGGACACGATCGCGGTGATCGACCACGGCCGGCTGATCGCGGAGGGCACCTCCGACCAGCTCAAGGATCGCCTCGGCGGCGAGCGTCTGGAGATCCGCCTCGACGATCCCAACGATCTCGATGCTGCGGTGCAGGCGCTCGCGCCGATGTCGGACGAGCCGCCGGTCGCCGAGGAGGGCCTCGTCAGAGTGAGCGTGCGCGAGCGCCGCGGCGCGATCGCGCAGGCGGTGCGTCGGCTCAGCGAGGCGCAGGTCGGTGTCGACGATCTCGCGCTGCGGCGCCCGACGCTGGACGACGTCTTCCTCGCGCTGACCGGCCACGCCGCCGAAGAGGCCCGTGAGGAGCAGGAACAGGAGCGGCAGCGGGAGCGGGAGCACGCCGCGTGAGACGCCTCGTCACCGACACGCTGATCATCGCCGAGCGGAACCTGATCCGTCTGCCGCGGGCGCCGGAACTTCTGATCGGGGTCACGGTGCAGCCGATCATGTTCGTGCTGCTCTTCCGCTACGTGTTCGGGGGTGCGATCCGCACTCCCGGCTACACGTACGTCGACTACCTGATCCCGGGGATCATCGTCCAGAACATCGCTTTCGGTGGTTTCGCGACTGCGCTCGGGCTCAACGAGGACGTGCGCAAGGGGCTGATCGACCGTTTCCGCTCGCTGCCGATGTCGCGCGCCGCGGTGCTCGGTGGGCGCACGCTGGCCGACGTGGCGACCAACACCCTGTCGATGACGATCTTGCTGCTCACGGGCGTGATCATCGGCTTCACGTTCCACACGAGCTTCTCCGAAGCGGTCGCGGGCATCGCGCTGCTGCTGCTCTTCGGCTACGCGTTCTCCTGGTTTTTGGCCTTCCTCGGCCTGCTCGTCTCGTCCCCCGAATCGGTCAACTCGGTCGGCTTCATCGCGGTCTTTCCGCTGACGTTCATCTCCTCGGCGTTCGTGCCGGTCGCGTCGATGCCAGCGGGCTTGCGTCAGTTCGCGGAAGTCAACCCGTTCACGATCGTCGTCGACGCGATGCGCCACCTCTGGCTGGGCGCGCCGGATCCGACCAGCGTCTGGGCCGCGGTCGCGTGGTCGCTGGGGATCGTCGCGGTGTTCGCGCCGCTGGCGGTCGCGCGCTACCGGCGCGCCGCGGGGCGGTAGCCGCCGCGGGCTGGCAGCTGCGGTCGGCGCTGACTCGCGGCCGGCGTGGGCTCACAGGCGGCGGACGGACGGCTACAGCCGGCGCGATGACCACAGCACGGCGCTGACGAGCACCGAGACGAGCGCGACGACGAGCCCGATGATCCAGCCGGTGACGTGCTGGGAGGTCAGGATGGCCCCCAGCGCGACGCCGATCCCGACGACGCCGCAGGTGGCGACGACGCGCACGAACGCGGACTCCAACGGGGGGCGTTCGCGGCGCTCGGGGAGCATCGTCCGCGGATTGGCGGCGCCACTCGACTCGGTCGCCGGGGCGGAGCCGGCGGCGAGGTTGGCCGACCCGGACTGCTCGAGCGGGTACTGCTCGTCGGTGGGCGGCGCGGTGTCGCCGGCTTCGTGTGCGGGAGGTGACATGGCTGCTCTCTACTCCGATAGTGGCACGTTATGCCGCGCATCGCGCGTTTTCCGCGGCGGCGGTTGTCGCGTTTTCTTGACAACTACGGGCGGGCGCGGGAGGATGGGCGCTCCGCCGACCGCAACCGAGAGGGGGGATGGCGGAGATGACTGGTGTGCTGTACGCGGTCGCCAAGCTCTGTGTCCGCCGCCGTTTCGTCGTCGTGGGCATCTGGCTCGTAGCGACGATCGCGCTGGTTGCGATCTCGCGCGGCCTCGGCGAAAACACCAGCGAAAACCTCTCGCTGCCGGGTACGGACAGCCAGCGCGCGACAGACACGCTCGCACGCTCGTTCCCGGATCAGGCGAACGGGACGAGCCCGATCGTGCTGCACGCCTCCAGCGGCAAGCTGACCGACTCCAAGTACGCCGCCGCGGTCGATCAGGCGGCGGCCGCTGTCGCGAAGGCTCCGCATGTCGCGGCGGTCGTCAATCCGCTGACGCCGCAGGGCGCGGGGGCGCTCAGCAAGGACCAGTCGACGGGCTATCTCTCGGTGACGTTGGCGGTCAGCCCGGGCCAGCTTTCCGAGGGCGAAGCGCAACAGATCATCGACGCCGCGGACCCGGCGAAGGCGGCGGGCCTGCAGGTCGAGACGGGCGGGCAGTTGGGGCAGAAGGTCTCGAAGCCCGCGACGGAGTCCAGCGAGCTGATCGGGATCGTCGCGGCGATGGCGGTCCTCTCGCTGACGTTCGGGACGATCGTGGCGATGCTGCTGCCGATCCTCAATGCGATCCTCGCGCTGCTGGCGACGCTCGCGATCATCCGCCTGCTCGGCCACGTCGCGACGGTCCCGACGGTGGCGCCGACGCTGGCGACGATGATCGGGCTGGGCGTGGGGATCGACTACGCGCTGTTCATCGTGACGCGCCATTTCCGCGGGATGAAGGAGGGGCTGGCGCTGGAGGAGTCGATCGCGCGGGCGGTCGCGACGTCGGGCGGCGCGGTGTTCTTCGCGGGGGGCACGGTGACGATCGCGCTGGTCTCGCTCGCGGTCGCGGGCATCCCGCTGGTGACGACGATGGGGTTGATGGCGGGCATCGCGGTGGTCGTCGCGGTGCTGGCGGCGCTCACGCTGATGCCGGCGGCGCTGGCGATCGCGGGTCCGCGGATCGAGTCGTTGCGGGTGCGCGCGGTGCATCCGGAGTCGGTCAAGGACGGGCTGTGGGCGCGCTGGGCGAACGAGATCGCCAAGCGGCCGCTGCTCGCGGGCCTGGCGGCGCTGGCGATCCTGCTGCCGCTGGCGATTCCGCTGCTGTCGTTGACGCTGGGGCAGCAGGACCTCGCGGCGCTGCCCACCTCGACCACTGCGCGGCGGGCATACGACCTCATCGCCAAGGACTTCGGACCTGGCGTCAATGGCCCGCTGCTGGTCGCGGTCGCATTGGGCTCGCCGGCGCAGGCCGCCTCCGGCGGCGCGCAGGGCAAGAGCTCGCCGAGCGGGGGCGCCAGCTCCGCGAGCGGCGCGCAGGGCGACCCGCGCGCGAGCGACCCGCGCCTGCAGAAGCTGCAGCACGAAGTCGCGGCGACGAAGGGCGTGGCGGCGATCACGACGGTGCAGATCGACAAGGCGGGGACGACGGCGTACTTCAACGCGATCGCGGCGACGGGGCCGGCGGAGAAAGCGACGGCGGATCTCGTCGAACGGTTGCGCTCGGCGGCTATCCCAAACGCTGAGCAGGGCACGAACATGCGCGCGGACATCGGCGGCAGCACGGCGGGCAACGTGGACCTGGCGGCGCAGATCTCGAGCAAGCTGCCGTTGCAGATCCTGGTGGTGATCGCGTTGAGCTTCGTGTTGTTGATCTTGGCGTTCCGCACGGTGGTGATCCCGCCGCAGGCGGCGGTCATGAACCTGCTCTCGATCGGCGCGTCTTACGGCGTGCTGACGGCGGTGTTCCAGTACGGGTGGCTGAGCGGTGTGATCGGCCTGGAAGGGCCGGTGCCGATCGTGTCGTACGTGCCGCTGTTCATGTTCGCGATCCTGTTCGGGCTCTCGATGGACTACGAGGTGTTCCTGGTGAGCCAGATCGAGGAGCACGTGCACGCGGGGCAGGACAACCGCGGCTCGGTCGTCGCGGGCCTGGTGACGAGCGCGCGCGTGATCACGGCGGCGGCGTTGATCATGTTCTTCGTGTTCGGCAGCTTTGTGCTCAACGGGGATCCGACGATCAAGCAGTTCGGCGTGGGGCTCGCGGTCGCGGTGGCGCTGGACGCGACGGTCGTGCGTTGCCTGCTGGTGCCGGCGTTGATGCTGCTGATGGGCAAGATCAACTGGTACATGCCGCACTGGTTAGACCGCGTGGTCCCGCACCTGAGCATCGAGGGCGCGGAGTTCTTTCAGGCCGACGACGACCCACTCGTGAGCACCCCGGAGCAATTCACCCCGACCGGGTGATGCGTGACCACCCGCATCGGCGGCAGACCTAGAACGATGAGTTCGAGCGATACCGCGCCTCAAAGCGCGGCGGCGCCCTCGCCGTTCCCGCCGATCGCGGACTATGCGTTCCTCTCGGACTGCCATACGGGCGCGCTGGTGGCGCCGGACGGCGCGATCGACTGGCTGTGCGTGCCGCGCTTCGACGCGCCGAGCGTGTTCGGGACGCTGCTGGACCGTGAGGCGGGCGCGTTTCGCTTTGGGCCGTTTGGGATCAATGTGCCGACGGCGCGCGTGTACGAGCCGGGGACGAACACGCTGCTCACGACGTGGACGACGCCGACGGGGTGGGTGATCGTGCGCGACGCGCTGACGATCGGCCCGCGGCGGGGCGAGGACACGGTGACGCCGCATACGCGCCCGCCGACGGATGAGGACGCGGAGCATCTGCTGGTGCGGGTGGCGATGTGCCTGGAGGGGGAGGTCGAGGTGGAGCTGACGTGCGAACCGGTCTTCGACTACGGGCGGGTGCCGGCGCAGTGGGCGGTCTCACAGGAGGGCAATCGCGCGGAGGCGAGCGGGGCGGGCCTGACGATCCGCCTGCAGACGGATATGGCGGTGGGCGTGGAGGGCGACTGGGTGCGCGCGCGGCACGTGCTGTGTCAGGGTGAGCAGGTCTTCTGCGCGCTGTCGTGGGCGGAGGAGCTGGCGGTGCCGGCGGACCTCGACGACGCGAACACGCGGCTGGCCACGACGGCGCGCTATTGGCGCGAGTGGCTGGGCCGGGCGCGGTTGCCGGACCACCGCTGGCGCGAGCCGATCCAGCGCTCGGCGCTGGCGATCAAGGGCCTGACGTACATGCCGACGGGGGCGACGGTGGCGGCGCTGACGACGTCGCTGCCGGAGACGCCGGGGGGCGAGCGCAACTGGGACTACCGCTACACGTGGCTGCGGGACTCGACGTTCACGCTGCAGGCGCTGCACTACCTGAACCTGGACTGGGAGGCGGAGGAGTTCATGCAGTTCGTGGCGGACCTGGAGTGCAACGCGGATGGGGCACTGCAGATCATGTACGGGATCGACGGGCGGCGCGACTTGACGGAGTCCACGCGCGATGACCTCTCGGGCTACGCGGGGGCGCACCCGGTGCGGGTGGGCAACGGGGCGTTCGACCAGCGCCAGAACGACGTGTTCGGGGCGGCGCTGGACTCGATCCTGTTGCATACGCGGCGCTCGGAACGGCTGCCGCGGCGGCTGTGGCCGATCGTGCAGGCGCAGGCGACGTGCGCGGAAGCGGTGTGGCGCGAACCGGACCAGGGCATCTGGGAGGCGCGGGGCAAGCCGCAGCACTATGTGTCCTCGAAGCTGATGTGCTGGGTGGCGATGGACCGCGCGGCGAAGTTGGCGGCGATGCGGGGCGATGCGGAGCTGCAGGCGAAGTGGCAGGCGAGCGCGGAGGAGATCAAGGCGGACATCCTCAGCCAGGGCCTGACCGCGAAGGGCGTGCTGCGCCAGCACTACGAGACGGATGCGCTGGACGCCTCGACGCTGCTGGCGGCGCTGTTCGGCTTGCTGGCGCCGGAGGACGAGCGCTTGCGCGCGAGCGTGCTGGCGATCGCCGACGATCTGACGGAGGACGGCTTCGTGCTGCGCTACCGCACGGATGAGACCGACGACGGCCTGTCGGGCAAGGAGGGGAGCTTCTTGATCTGCTCGTTCTGGCTGGTCTCGGCGCTGGCGATCGTGGCCGAGGAGCAGCGCGCGCGCGACCTGATGGAACGGCTGCTGCGCGTGGCCTCGCCGCTGGGGCTGTACGCGGAGGAGTTCGACACGAGCACGGGGCGCCACCTGGGCAACTTCCCGCAGGCGTTCTCGCATCTGGCGCTGATCGAGGCGGCGGCGCGGATCATCCTGATCGAGCGCCTCGCGGAGATCGCGTGAGGGGCACACGCGCGGTGGCGTCCTCGCACGCGCACACGCGCGGCGCGCCCGGCGCGAGTTGCCTTTGCGTGGAGGCCGCGTGATGGACGCCTACGACGTGATCGTGATCGGCAGCGGTGCGGGCGGGGGCACGCTGACGCGGGCGCTGGCGCCTTCGGGCAAGCGCATCCTGCTGCTCGAGCGCGGCGACTGGCTGGCGCGCGAGCCGCAGAACTGGTCGGCGGCGGAGGTGTTCGTGGACAACCGTTACATCTCGCCGGACACGTGGCACGACGAGCGGGGCCGGCCGTTCCAGCCGCAGGTGCACTACTGCGTGGGCGGCGCGACGAAGCTCTACGGAGCGGCGCTGTACCGGATGCGCAAAGAGGACTTCGGCGAGCTGCAGCATCACGGCGGCGTCTCTCCGGCGTGGCCGGTTCCGTACGAGGACATGGAGCCGTACTACACACGCGCGGAGCACGTCTACCAGGTGCATGGCGCGCGCGGGGAGGACCCGACGGAACCGCCGGCGAGCGCGCCGTACCCATTCCCGGCGGTCTCGCACGAGCCGCGGATCGAGCAGCTCGCGGAAGGGTTTGCGGCCGTGCGACTGCACCCCTTCCACGCGCCGTGCGGCGTGCTGCTCAACGAGACTGACATGCCCCACTGCGCGTGCGTGCGCTGCGCGACGTGCGACGGCTTCCCGTGCCTGGTTCACGCGAAGTCGGATGCGGAGGTGTTGGGCGTGCGGCCCGCGCTGGAGCACGCGAACGTGACGCTGTTGACGGACGCGATGGCGGTGAAGCTGAACACAAACGCGGCGGGGACGGCGGTGACTGAGGTGATCGTGCAGCGTGCGGGCGAGCGCGAGTCCTACGCGGCGGACGTCGTCGTGGTCTCGTGCGGCGCGGCGAACACGGCGAAGCTGCTACTGCAGTCGGCCGGCGAGCGTCACCCGAACGGCCTGGCGAACGGCTCGGATCAGGTGGGGCGCAACTACATGTTCCACAACAGTCAGGCGGTGCTGGCGATCTCGAAGGAGCCCAACCCGACGGTCTTCCAGAAGACGCTGGGTGTGAACGACTACTACTTTGCGAGCGAGGCGTGGGAGTTCCCGATGGGCAACATCCAGATGGTGGGGAAGTCCTCGCCGGCGATGTATCGGGGCGAGCAGCCGGTGATCACGAAACTGGCGCCGTTCGGGCTGTCGCTGAAGGAGGTGGCGGAGCATGCGGTCGACTTCTGGCTTTCGACCGAGGATCTGCCGCGGCCGGAGAATCGGGTGACGTTGGGCGAGGACGGCGGTGTGACGCTCTGCTACCGCGCGAGCAACGACGGCGCGCGCGACCGGCTGCTGGAGCAGTTGCGCTCGCTGTTGGGACACCTGGGGATGCACGAGCGCCACCTGATTCCGCGCTGGGCGTACCTGGAGAACAAGATCCCGGTGGCGGGCGTGGCGCACCAGGCGGGCACGTGCCGCTTCGGCGCGGACGCGGCGACCTCGGTGTTGAACACGGATTGCCGCGCGCACGAGCTCGACAACCTCTACGTGGTGGACACGAGCTGCTTCCCGAGCATCTCCGCGGTGAACCCCGCACTGACCGCGATGGCGAACGCGCTGCGGGTGGGCGATCACCTCTTGGAGCGCCTGGGTGGCGGCTGAGCGCCCCGAGGACGGCCGCCCGCTGGGGAGTGTGCCGAGCGGCGGTGGTTTGGGGGGCAATCGCCCGTCCCATGCCCGTCGTCGCGTCGTGATCGTCGGTGGCGGCTTCGGCGGACTCACCCTCGCGCACGAGCTGCGCCACGCGGACGTCGATGTGACGGTGGTCGATCGGCTGCACCACCACCTCTTTCAACCGCTGCTCTACCAGGTCGCGTGCGGCGCGCTCTCGGCGGGCGAGTGTGCGACGTCGATTCGCGCGGCGCTGAAGGGGAGCGCGCACGCGACGGTGCTGATGGCGGAGGCAACGGGGCTCGACGTGGAGCGCAGGCAGCTGATCCTCGACCGTGGCGAGCGGCTCGACTATGACAGCCTGGTCGTGGCGTGCGGCGCGCAGACTTCGTATTTCGGCAACGACGAGTGGCGGGAGTTGTCGTGCGGCCTGAAGACACTCGCCGACGCGCTCGACTTGCGCAGTCGCATCTACGGCGCGTACGAGGAGGCCGAGCGCGCGGGCGACGCGGCGACGCGCGCGGAGTGGATGACGTTCGTCGTGATCGGTGGCGGGCCGACCGGCGTGGAGGTCGCGGGCGAGCTCGCGATCGTCGCCCAGCACGGCCTCGAGCGCGAGTTCACACAAATCCGCCCGCGCGACGCACGCGTGATCCTGCTCGACGCCGGCGAGCGCGTCGCGGCGGCGTTCGACGCGAAGCTCTCGCGCAAGGTCGCGCAGGAGCTCGCCTCGCTGGGGGTCACGGTGCGCGAGCGCGCTCGCGTCACCGCGATCGACGCGCGGGGCGTCACCATTCAGATGGGCGAGTGCGAGGAGCGGATCGCGGCGCGCACCGTGATCTGGGCCGCGGGGGTGCGGGCCGCCGGCTTCGCCGCAACGCTCGCGCAGGCGGTTGGCGTTGACACCGACCGCGCGGGGCGGGTGCAAATCGAACCCGACCTCACCGCCCCCGGCCACCCCGAGATCTCCGTGATCGGTGACGCGAGCACGCTCGTCGCGCCCGGTGGCGGCAGCCGGCCGCTGCCGGGGCTCGCGACGGTCGCGATCCAGCAGGCGCGCCACGTCGCGAAGGCGATCGCGGCGGGCGAGCCGAGCGCGCGCGCGCCGTTTCGCTACTTCGACAAGGGCGCGCTCGCGGTCGTCGGTCGCGGCCGCGCGGTGTGCGAAATCCGCGGCCGCAAGCTCTCGGGGCGGCTCGCGTTCCTGATGTATCTGACGGTGCACATGTACTACCTCACCGGCGGCGGCCCGGGCCACCGCGGGAAGGTGCTGATCGACTGGGTCAGCGCGCGCCTCGGCGACCCCCAGAATCAGGTGATCGAGGGGGAGCTGGCGAGCGTCGAGCGCCTCCCCGCGAGCGCTCCGGCGGCACGCTCCGGCGCGGAGGCCGCGGGGTGAGCGCGAGCGCGCTCGCCGGCGAGGCTGCACACGCGGTCGGCGGACTTGCGTTGCCGCTCGCGAGCACGACCGTCGACCTCGCGCGCGCGCAGTTCGCGACGACGTCGATCTACCACTTCCTGTTCGTGCCGCTCTCGCTCGGGCTGGCGCCGATCGTGGCGAGTATGCAGACGTTGTGGCGGCGCGGCGGCGACGAGCAGTGGTTGCGGCTGACGCGGTTCTTCGGGACGCTGCTGCTGATCAACTTCGCGATCGGCGTCGCGACGGGGCTGGTGCAGGAGTTTCAGTTCGGGATGAACTGGGCGACGTACTCGAAGTTCGTGGGCGACGTGTTCGGGGCGCCGCTCGCGATCGAGGGCCTGGCGGCGTTCTTCCTGGAGTCGGTGTTCCTGGGGCTGTGGGTGTTCGGCTGGGAGCACCTGCCGCCGCGGGTGCACCTCGCGACGATCTGGGCGGCGGCGCTGGGGACGTGGCTTTCGGCGTATTTCATCCTCGTCGCGAACTCGTGGATGCAGCACCCGGTGGGCTACCGCATGCACGACGGCCACGCGGAACTGACGAACGTGGGGGCGCTGCTCACGAACAACTTCGCGGTGCGCGCGTTCGTGCACACGATCCTCGTGGGGTTGACGACGGGCGCGCTGGTCGTGCTGGGCGTCGCGTGCTGGCACCTGCTGCGCGCGCGCAACGTCGTGCTGTTCGGAAAAGCGGCGGCGCTCGCGCTCGTCGTGGCGGTGCCGGTGACGTTTGTGAACCTGGGGGTCGGCAGCGGCTTCGGGATCGTCACGGAGACCGACCAGCCGATGAAGATCGCCGCGGCGGAGGCGCTGTGGAACAGTGAAAAGCCGGCGGCGTTCTCGCTGTTCCAGATCGGGGGCTTCTCGGCGCAGCATCCCAAGCCGACGTTCGCGCTGGAAATCCCCGCGATGCTCTCGTTCCTGGCGACGGGCTCGTTCACCGCCGAAGTGCGCGGCCTGAACCAGCTGCAACAGGAATACGCGCGGCGCTACGGCCCGGGCACGTACACGCCGCCGGTCGAGGTCGTCTACTGGAGCATGCGCGCGATGGCGTACCTCGGCGCGCTGATGTTCGCAGTGGCGGCGCTCGGAGCGTGGTTCTACCGCCGCGGCACGCTCGCGAGCAAGCGCTGGTACCTGCGCGGCGCGATCGCGGCGATCGCGTTCCCGTTCGTCGCGGCGACCGCGGGCTGGGTGCTCACCGAGGTGGGGCGCCAGCCGTGGATCGTGCAGGGCCTGCTGCGGACCGCGGAAGCGAATTCGCGCAACGTCGGCGGCGTGACGATCGGGATCAGCCTCGGCGTCTTCGTCCTGCTCTACGCGACGCTGGGGGTCGTGGACTTCGTGCTGATGCGCCGCTACGCGCGGCTGGACCCACCGGACGTGCGTGCGCCGGTGCAACGGCCCGCGGCCGCGGCGGGCTATTGATCGGCTGGCGAGACGGTGTGGCGGACATGAGATGCCGGCCGCGCGATGTGTGTGCGCGGCCGGCATTTTCGATCGGTCTCAGTGAGAGCTCTTACGGCCGTGTCGGTGTCCGCGACGCCGGCCGTGGCGGCGCCCGTGATGGCGGCCGTGCCTGCGGTGACGGCGCTTACCGCTGGTGGACGATGTCTGCGGCTGACCACCGCCGGTCGGCGCGGTCACGCCCGTCGTGGCGCCGCCCGTCGTGGAGGTGCCGCCAAGCGTGTTGGCGGCACCGACGTAGCTCGCGGCTTCGACGAGGTAGTTGGTGGCATTGAAGCGCGACCATACGGCGATCGCGTCGCCCTGGGCGTCGATGGCGACCTCGGGCGAGCTTTCCTCGGGGCTGGTCGGCGAGATGGTGCTGGCGGGGCCGAAGCTGGCGCCGGCGGGCCGGGCGGCGGCTTGCGTGGTGTAGTTGGCGCCGTCGAAGGTCTTCCAGGTGACGATCGTCTCGCTCAGGCCGTCGCCGGCGATGCGTGGTTCGTAGGCTTCCTGGCCGCCGGGGTCGAGCGTGCCGGGTACGGCGAACGTGCCGCTGTCGCCGGGCGTGCGGGCGCTGGCATAGACGCGCAGCTCGCTCCCGTCGGACTGCTGCCACGCGAGAACGCCGTAGCCCTCACCGTCGAAGGCGACCTGGGGTGCCTGCGCGGGCTGGGAGCTCGACGCGGAGACGGTCTGGATCGCCGAGAATTCACCGCCGGCGGGCCGGTAGGAGGCCTGCACGGTGCTTGCGGGCGGCCCGTCGAAGCGCCACGTGGCGAGCGCGTCGCCGGCGGCGTCGAACGCGACCTGCGGGGTGTCGGCGTTGTAGCCGGCGGGTGAAAGGAGCTGCGGCGCGCCGAAGGAGCCGCCGGCGGGCCGCGCGGCGTCCTCGATGCGGATGTTCGCTCCGTCCCAGCCGTCCCACACGGCGAGTGCGTCGCCGTGGGCGTCGAAGGCGACCTGCGGGACGCTGGCGTTCGCGGTGAGCGCGGTGAGACCGACGGGTGCGCCGAACGCGCCGCCGGGCGCGGCGGAGGCGACCTCGATCTCGGACTGGCCGCCCGTGGAGAGCCGCCAGATCACGAGCGCGTCGCCGGCGCCGTCCATCGCGACGCGTGGTTCCGCCGCTTCGAGGCCCGCTGGGGAGAGCGTCTGGACCGCGCCGAACGCGCCGCCGGCGGGTCGGTAGGAGGCCTGTACGCGGGTCGTGCCGCCTTCGGCGTGCAACCAGACGGCGACGGCGTCGCCGTGGGCGTCGCTGGCGACGTCGGGGCGCGTGGAGTCGGCGCTCGGATCGGAGAGCGTCTGCGCGGCGCCGAACGCGCCGCCGGCGGGCTGGGCGGAGGCGAGGATCGAGGTGTGGGGACTACCGGTGGCCTGCCAGACGACGACGGCGTCGCCGCCGGGGTCGAGCGCGATCTGTTGTTCGCGCGCGTCCTGACCGGGTGGGGAGACCGGCTGCGGGGCGAGCCACTGCGGTGCGGCGTGCGCGGGCGCGGCGGCGAGCAGCGTTACGGCCGCGGCGAGCAGCCCGAGGCGACGGCCGCGCGCGCGGCGGGCGCGGGGGATGTCGATGCGGGGGTGTGTGTGGGTGGGGTCGGTAATCATCGTGCGAGCCTCCTGTGAAGCGCCCGCGTGCGCGGGCGACGGTTGCGTTTGTGATGTGGCAACCGGGAAGCGCGCGGCGAATTACGCGCCGGCCGAGAAAAAATCGGGGGCGCGCAACAGCTCGGGCCCCTCGACCCCGGTGCCGGCGCGGTTGACGGCGGGGTTCGCGGGCTGCGCGGAGAGGCGCGAGGCGGGCAGCGGGTGGCAGAGCTCGAGCACATCGGCGGCGCCGAGCGCGGGATCGAGCCAGGCGCGCTGCGCGGCGCGGTCGGCGAGGATCACGGGCATGCGATCGTGGATCGCGGCGGCGACGGGATTGCCGGCGACGCTGCAGGTGAGCATCGTGCAGCTCTCGACGCGCTCGCCGTCGATCCGTGCGGGCGTCCACAGGCCGGCGAACGCGAACGGCTCGCCGCGGTCGACCTGGAAGTAGAACGGTTGGCGCGGCTCGCTGCGGCGCTCGGGTTTGAGCCACTCAAAGTAGCCGTCGGCGATCATCAGCGCGCGCCGCGCCGCGTCTGGGATCAGGGCGCGGTAGGCGGCGCGCGTGGCGACGGTCTCGGCGCGGGCGTTGATCATCTTGGCGGCGCCCTTGAAATCGGTGGCCCAGTGCGGGACGAGCCCCCAGCGCAGCAGCCGCGCCTCGGGTTCGCCCTCGCGCGAGATCGCCGCGAGCACCTGCTCGGTGGGTGCGATGTTGTAGCGCGCGGTGCCCGCGCTGCCGGCCACGGGAATCCCGAGGCGGTCGTTGATCTCGTCGGGTCGCTTGGTGTTGGTGTAGCGGCCGCACACCGGCCGAGCGTAGCCGCTCGTGCGCAACAAACGGACGGTCGATGACGTTGGTAACTCGGAGGCCTTGGAGGAGCGAGGGTGGTCTCCACGTGAGACGCGTGATGCGCAAGCCAACGATCCACCGTTTTCTCGTCGTTGCGCTCACCGTGGCGTTCGCTCTGCTCGCTGCCGCGGTGGCACTCGGGGCGGGTGATTCGGTTCGGGCTGGGGCGCTCGCTGGCCACCACGATCGTTCCCGCCGAGACGGGGGGCATCGCGGCAAGGCCAAGCGCCATCGCCGCAAGGTCGGGCGCCATCGCCGCGGCAGGCCGAGGATCGTCCAGCGTCCGGGGGCGGCGGTCACGACTACCGCCGCCGCCGGCCCTCCCGTGGCCCCGTCTTCCCCAACCGCGGCGTCGCCAATTGCGTTCGCGCCCACTGGGTCTTCGCCGGTGAGCGCGCCGCCGCCGACGCTCGGGGGCACGCCACCCGCGAAGCAAGCGCCGCCTTCACCGACGTGTACGCAGACTGTGGCGAGCGTGGCGGGCGCGGCGGCGACGCTGGCTGCGGCGTCGGCGGGGACGGTCGTCTGTCTGTCGGCGGGCGCGTATGGCGCCCTCGACCTGTCGGGGACGCACGCGGGGAACGTCACGATCGAGCCGGTGCCGGGTGCAAGCGCGAGCGTGGAAGGCGTCAACGTCGCGGAAAGCGCCAGTTACATCACGATCCACAACTTCGACGTCACCGGCGGCGTGAGCCTCGGCGCGGGCGACGCGGACATCGCGATCGACCACAACGACATCGACGGGCAGGGAGCGGGCGGGATCGGCGAGGGTGCGCAGACGCTCGCGGTCAACTGCGCTGCGCCGGGCGCCCCCACCTACCCGGGATGCGTCTCGACGGCCCCCGACACGTACGTTACGATCAACGGCAACAAGATTCACGGCTACGGGATGACGTACTACAAGGACCGCGAAGAAGAAGAAAAAGGCGAAGGGGAAGCAACCGAAGATGCGATTCACCTGAACGCCTGGGAACACGTGACGATTACGGCGAACGACATCTACGATCTCGAGGAGCACGGCGAACACACGGACGCGATGCAGAGCGTGTGGGGCGGGCGCGACATGACGTTCGCGTACAACTACGAGCACGACAACCAGTCGCAGGGGTTCTTCATCAACGACGGCGATGCGAGCGAAGTGACCGTTACCGAGAACCTCTTCCTGCGCAACGACAACGAGCCCGGGCTATACCCCGAAGGGGAGTACAACATCCAGATCTTCAACACGACGGGCCTCGCGATTACCGACAACACCGTGTGGGACGGCCAGGCCGACATCCTGCGCGCGCAAGGCGCGGCGGAGGCGCTCACGGCGAGCGTCAACCACAACGTCGAGCAGACGCTCGACGTGCTCGACGAAGGCGGCCCGGAATATGAATTGGGCGAGGACTACGACATCTTCAAGGAAGCGCCGAGCTTTGCGATGGGCCCGCACAGCGCGGTGCAGACGAGCCCCGACTTCGCGGACCCCGCCGGCGAAGACTACGAGCTGGCGTCCAACCCGGAGGGCATCGGCGTCGACTGGCAGCCCTCGGAATATGTCTACGGACCGACCGGGGACTAGCTGGTGACGAGCGCGAGCGCGAGGCCGTCGTGGCCCTTGGCGCCGACCATCTGGATCGCGGTGGCGTCGAGGCGCGGCTCGGCGGCGACGAGCTCGTAGAAGCGGCGCACGCCGTGCGCGACGCCGTTCGCGCCCTGGGGATCGTCGCCGTCGGGGTCGAGGATGGTGCCGCCGCGGACGACGTTGTCGCCGATGATCAGTGTGCCGGGACGGGAGAGCTTCAGCGACCACTCGAGGTAGCCGGGGTAGTTCTGCTTGTCGGCGTCGATGAAGATGGCGTCGAAGTGGGCGCCTTCCGCGGCGAGCACGGGCAGCGTCTGCAGTGCGGGGCCGAGGCGCAGCTCGACGACGTCGCGCAGTCCGGCGGCGTCGATGTTGGCGCGGGCGAGCGCGGCGTAGTCGGGGTTGGTCTCGAGCGTGACGAGGCGCCCGCCGGGGGGAAGGGCGCGGGCGAGCCAGATGGTGCTGTAGCCGCCGAGCGTGCCGAGCTCGAGGACGTGCTGCGCGCCGTGGATGCGCAGGAGCAGTTCGAGCAGGCGCCCCTGGTTCGGGGTGACGGCGATCGGCGGCAGGCCGGCGGCGTCGCTCGCGTCGAGTGCGGCGTCGAGCACGGGGTCAGCGGCGATCAGGTGCTCGCAGATGTAGCGGTCGACGGCGCTCCAGAGCTCTTGGGTCATGCGCCCTGCGCGTCGGGCCAGTTGGCGGCGCCCATGACGCCGTCGCCGTCCGCGGGCTTGGGGCCGCCGACGGCGACGAGGTCGAGCCCGTCGGGGCCGGCCTCGAAGGCGCGGACGACCTCGGGCGCGATGCGCACGACGTCCCACTGGCGCAGCTCGTGGACGTCGTTGTCGATGAGCACGCGCCCGGAGCCGGAGACGACGACGTAGGCCTCCTCCTGCTCGCGGTGGCTGTGCGCGACGGGGCTGCGGAGGTTGGCGGCGTAGCGGAAGAGGCTGATCCCGAGGTCGCGCGAGTCGAGGTGCTTACGCGCGAAGTGACCCTCGATTCCGGGCGCGCGCTCGCCGATGGAGTCCTCGATGTCGAGCAGGTTGACGGTGGCGAAGCGGGACATGGCTCTCCTTTGGCAGGGGACGACGGTAGCCCGTACCGTAGCCCGTGCGCGCCGATGGGCGCGTCACGAGGCGAGTCGGGTCAGGCCGCGGTGTCCGGGCGCGGCTCGTCGGCAAGCCTGGCGTGCGGCGCGGCGGGCTGATCGCCGTTTTCGGCTCACATCTTGCGGGCGGACTCGTAGACGATCATTCCCTGTGACAAAAGGCCCGCGGTCACGTTGGCCAGCCCGTCGGCGCCTTCGAGGATGTTCACGTTGGCATTGGAGAGCCCGACGGCGGCCTTCTCGACGATCTCGGGGAGCTGTTCGATGAGCATCCTGTCGAGCGCGACGCGGTTGCTCGAGGCTGCCGCGGTGGCCTTGACGGTCATCGCCTCGGCTTCGGCGGCGGCCTGCACACGGGTGCGGTCGGCTTCTGCCTCGGCGGGCTTGACGACTTCGCCGACGAGCTCCTGTTGGCGGAGATCGGCCTTCTTCTGGGCGAGCTTCGTCTGCTCCTCGGTGACGGCGCGCTGTGCCTCGGCTTGTGCCAGCGGGCCCGCTTGTGCGGCCGCGGCCTGGGCCTTGTCGACTTCCGCCTTGTATCCGGCCTGCGCGACGGCGGTCTCGCGCTCGTATTCGGCCTGCTTGCGCGCGGACTCCTGTTCGGCTTCGGCGGAGGCTCGGTTGGCCTCGGCTTGGGCGACCTTCGCTTCTTGCTGGATTTTTGCGGTGTGGGGAGCGGCCATCGCTTGGATGTAGCCGGACCCCATGTCGTCGATCGAGGAGATCTGGAAGGAGTCGACGAGCAGGCCGAGCGCTCCGAGCTCGCTCTTGGATGCCTCGAGGACCTCTTGCGCGAGCGCTTGGCGCTCGCGCACGATCTTCTCGACCGTCATCGAACCGATGATCGAGCGCAGATGCCCAGCGACGATGCGCCCCACGAGCACGGACATCTGATTCTCGTCCGAGAGAAACCGCTGTGCGGCCGCCACGATGGAGGCCGTGTCGTTCCCTACCTTAAATGCGCACACCGCGTCTGCCTCGATGGTGATTCCCTGTTCTGTGACGCAATGCTCTTGAACGACGGACTCCTGCATCGCGAGCGTAAGAAAGTTCACGTGACGAAAGAACGGCATCACGAACGCGCCTTTGCCGGTGACGACGCGGAATGGAGAATCGTCTTTCCCGGCCTTACCGCCTGAGATAATGTCGTAGATCACAACGACCGTTCCCATGGGAAGCGGCTCTGCGGAGTAGGCGATGAACGCCTCCCCGTCGTCGACTTGAACCTCGCCGGGGCCTTCCCGGCCGCGCGTGGCGATCGTTAGCGTGCCTCGCGAGCCAATAGTCAGATCTGGCATTGCGTCATCCTTCTGTCACCGTACGGTCCTCTCGAATAGAGCAAATCGGTCCACTTCACGTCTGCTGCGGCCGGCGCAAGCGTACCGATCCGCTCAGTCGAAACGAGTAGCTAGATGTTCTGCGGGCGGCGATTCGATGACGCGGTCGCCTCCGGCGCTGCTCACCCGCGCAAAGCAAACAAAGGCCAGCGTCCGGGAACTCCCTTGAGCTCATGAAAGCCGCGATCCTCGAATGCGAGCGGGCCACCGACGACCGTCCCGAACACCGTCCCCGAGACGAGTACCTCGCTGGGTCCGGCGAGTGCGGTGACGCGGGCGGCGATGTGGACTGCCATGCCGCCGACGTCCTCGCCGATCAGCTCGCACTCCCCGGTGTGCGTGCCGATGCGAACCTCGACTCCGAGCTCGTGCGCGGCGGCGGTGATCGCGAGCGCGCAGCGCAGAGCCCGCGAAGGCGGCCCGGCAAAGGTCGCAAGGAAACCGTCGCCCACGGTCTTGACCTCGCGACCGTCAAAGTGGACCAGCTGCTCGCGCACCCGCGCGTGATGCGCGGCGAGCAGATCGCGCCAGCGGGCGTCTCCCAAGGTGGCGGCCCGCGCGGTGGCATCGACGATGTCTGTGAACATCACTGTGAGCAGGGCTCGCGCGAGCTTCCCGCTGCTGCGCGCGCCGGTCAGGAACTCCTCGATCTCCTCGACGATTGCGTCGCTGTCGCCGATGAACGGGAAAGAATCGACACCGTCCAATTCGACGTAGCGCGCGCCGGGAATGTGGTCGGCGAGATACCGCGAGTGGCGTGGATCCCAGGCGTTGTCTTGGGATCGGTGCATGACCAGCGTGGGGACGCGGATGCGGGGCAGGGTGTCGCGCACGTCGAGCTCGGCGGCGGCGTTGAGCAGGATACGGGCCTGACTTGGGCTCGCCGCGAGGCGTTGCAGGCGCGCGTACCATCCCGCGAGCGCGGGATCGTCGGCCATCGAGGGCGCCAGCACGGCAAGCCCGGGACCGTCGATCTCGCCCCAGGTGGCGACGGTGCGCTCGGTCCATTGGACGCGATCGGCGACGGTCATCGCCCAGTCGTAGTCCGCGGCCCAGGATGCGCGCGCGATGGAGGCGTACATGATCAGCGCGCCGACACGCTCGGGGCGCTCGGCGGCGAGCAGGGCTCCCACGGGGCCGCCCAGGCCATAAGTGAGCAGTGCGGCGCGCTCGCTGCCGACAGCGTCGAGTACCGCGAGTGCGTCGCGCGCCTCCTGCTCGAGCGTGTAGGGCTCACCGATACTGTCGGACAGTCCGCTACCGCGGCGGTCGAACAGGATCAGACGGTTGAAGACGGCGAGACGCTCGAGGAAGCGACGCACGGCGGACGCGTCCCAGAGCTGCTCGATCTGGGAGATCCAACCCGGTAGGAACAGCAGGTCGAGCGCGCCCTCCCCGGCGACCTGGTAGGCGATAGTCGCGTCACCGCTACGCGCGTAGCGTGTGGTGGGCGCCAGCGGGAGATTTTGATCTCGGTCCACGCTTTCATCATGAGGCATGCAGCCGCTCGAGGTCTGGAGCGCACGGCGCGGCTGCGCGGCGGATGGGGCTTTCCCGTGCTCGCGCTACGGTGAAGAGCGGATATCGTGCCAAGCGCGAATCGGGAGTCTGTGTGCAGGTAATAGAACTCTCACTGGAGGCGTCATGCGCACATTTCTGAGCAGAATCACGAGCCTCACGCCGATCGCGGCTGGCGCTGCCGCCGCGCTGGTCGTGTTGGGGATCGTGTCGATCGTGGGCGGCAGCTACGACCACGAAGTCGTGCACAACCAGTTGGGCCCGCAGAAGATCTTCTTCCCGAGGCCGGCTGAGTACGCCAATCTGAAGCAGTACGAAGGGCAGCAGGTGCTCACCGGCGCGCAGGCGAAGGCCTACGCTGAAGACCAGATCGCGCCCGACATGGACAAGATCGCGGGCGGCAAGACCTACTCGCAGGTCAGTGACGAATGGATCGCGGGCGGCATGAAGAACGAAAAGCTCGCCGGCGAGCGCACGACCCTGTTCATGGGTGAGACGCTGAGGGGCTTGTTGCTGGGTGCGTGGGGTTGGGCGCAGATCGGCAGCATCGCGATTCTCGCGGGCATCCTGCTGATCGTGTTCGGGGCCATCCTGTTCCTGCTCCCGATGCTGAACTGGGGGCTGAATCTCCGAGCGCAGGGCAGCCGCTCCACATCGCGACGCATCTCGCACTTGCCACAGCCGGGCTCAGCTGCGTGAGCAGGCATACGGCGAACGCCAACCTCCCCCGGGACGGCAGAACGTCCCGGGGGGAGAAGAGAGGCGCTGCCGTTCGACGCGGACGTGGTGGACGCGGGCGATGGCGTGTGTGACGATCGCTCAGTCGATCGATCCGGGCTTCGCGATCCAGATGCACTCGATCGCGAGAGCGCGGCAGAGAGGCTCGAAGTGGCGATCGTAGTGAAGGACCGCATAGCCGCGCTCGGCGGCGGCCGCCGCGATCATGTAATCGGCGGCGGGCAGCCGGCGCTCGCCACGCAGCTCGCGTGAGGCACCGAGCGCTCGTTCACAGGCGGCACGAGTGACCGGGGCGCCGGGGAGCGCGCTGAGCGCTTGATCGAGGGCTTGGAAAGCCGACTCGTCGCGTGCGGCCGCGAGCAGCTCCAATGCGACGATCGGGCAGACGGCCAGCAGCCCGCCATCCCGGGTTCTCGCCCAGCGAGGCAGCACCGTCGGATGGGTGCGGCGATTCCACGCCGAGGTGTCGAACACGAGTGCCGTGCCCGAGCCGTAGCGCTTAGCGTTCTGCATGAAGCCGGGCGGACACGGAGAAGTCGAAGCGGTCATCTTCACCGGCATCCAGTCGCTGCAAGAAATCGAGACTCTCCTGCAGTCGCTGTTTCTCCGCTCGGATGGCCTCTGCGCCGCGCAGCGCCAGATCGTGCACCGCACCTGACCTCGACTTGCCGCTGCCGAACTCCGCGACAGCGCTAGCGAGATCCTTGTCGATCGTTACCTGGATGCGGGACTTTGCAGGTGGCGTCCTAGTAGTGTACCGCGTAGCTGGTACACCATCAGCGCCAGGCAAATGCGCGTACAGAGCTCATGCCCTCTCGGCCTTTTCGACAGCAGTGGCAAGCTGGCGCAAGCTGATGCCGAGCTCGGCCGCCAGGCTCCGAACCGTCCGCCACTCGGGTGAGGTCTGGGCGAGCTCGATGCGGGCGAGCGTCCCTGCGGTGGTGCCGGCGCGGATCGCGACGTCTTCCTGTGAGCGGTTGGCCTTCTTGCGGACCGCGAGTAGGGCGGCGCCCAGCGCGGGGTCGGCTCTATCGGAGTGTTTGGGCACGGGCGCATAAAGCGTTCCTGATGCCCGTGCTCCAGTCTATGGTCCTTGGTAGGGGCACTGCGGTATCCGTGCTCTGATACGGATCGGCTAGGCTGTCCGCCGTCGCCCTGGTGCGTGACGAACAGCCGGCCTATTGGCATGGGATGGGCCGGCTGTTCGTGTCTTGAATGGCTTAGTCGTCGGCCTCGGCACGCTCGATCATCTCGGCCAGCTCGGCCAAGCCGACACCGAGGGCCTCCGCGATGTTGCGGACGGTACGCCACTCGGGCGAGCTGCGTCCCAGCTCGATCTTGGCCAGGGCCCCGGCCGTGAGCCCGGCGTGGAAGGCGACATCTTCCTGGCTACGTTTTGGCTCACGCAGGCGCAATTGACGCAGGACAACGCCCAGCGCGGGATCTACGCGCTCCGATCGTGTCGGCACACAGTAGACATTGCCTGGTGTGCGTCCTCAAGTCTATGGTCTAGAAGACCGAGACTCTAGAATCGGTGCTACAGAACGGACTATGTATGCTACTGCGAGCGCGCCCTGCTGGTTCCCACTCCCCGTGGCGCGCTGCGAAGCGTCTGCGATCGCGGCGCTTCGTACTTCTCCCTGGGGGCCGGTGCAAGGGCGGAGCTGCCGAAGCGGGCGGCAGCTCCGCCCCTCGCTTCACCCGTGCCTGAGGATTCCCAGCTGAGCGCGCGGCCCACTGCTTGACTTACCAGGCGACACAGACCTAGTTTGGCGGCTCATAGATCCAAGCCGCCCCGAGACGGTGGCTCCGTACCCGTTCCCGTGGGCGCACGACCCAGGAGGTTCTTCATGCCTGATGCGCGGCCGAGCCGTACCCCCGTCGAGGACGAGGTCTACGACGACTGGGCCATCCTCGAGCAGCTCATCGACCTCGACGAACAGCGTCCGCTCTCCGTCGAGGAGCTCATCCGTGAGCGTGGCGACACGGTCGCGGCGATCGACGCCATCAGTCGGCTGCAACGAGTCGGACTCATCCACCGCAGCACCGACGACCTCATCTCCGCTACCCGCGCCGCCGTCCGCTTCCAGCAGATTCGGCGCTAGCAGAACAGGGCCGCGCCGACGGGCCCGGCATACACTGCAGCGCAGGGAGGCTTTTGCAATTTAGCGATTGTTTTGCTAATTGGGTCACCCGATGGCCTTCCTCGTGACCGCCGCTCAGCCACCCCGAAGGAGCTGGCGCGTGCCCTCAATGTCATCTCGGAGCAGTGCGCGATGCGCTGCCGGCAGGTGGATCTTGTGCGGGCGCGCTTCAAGATCCTAGACGCCAAGACGGTTAAGGGTGTCCGCGAGGTTGAGATGACGCGTAACCGCCGCCTGACCGACGCTACCCACGCAGTTCGAGCTATTTGGGGGCTCGAACTGCGTGCACAGCTTCTACCCCGGGACGGCGTTGCTTTTGAATCCACATGCTGCTGGCGCAGGCCTCAGCGTGTGCACCGCATGGGCAGGTTGGCATTTGGAGCGCCGCTGGGGCCCGCCTGGACACACCGGAGCTGCGCGGCGAGCTCGATAAACGGCGCGCTCCTCTGACGAGCAAGTAGCGAGGCGAGCCTGGAGCCCTCAAAGACCTCCTCGACGAGAACCGCAACCCGTGGCCGGAGCAAGTGCGGATGGCGACTGGCGTCGAATCTCAGAGACGCCGCGCGGCCCGCTGCCGCTGAAAGCCTAGACGACAGCTGTGGGGCGGCCGTCGTCGAGCGCGAACGTGGGGACCCGCAGAGCCCGGTACCTACCGGAGTGGCCGATCTATAGGCACCCAGGGAACACAAACTGGGAACACGGAGGGCCTGTGAGTCCCCTCGATCGGCCTCAAACCCTTGCGATCAAGCCAATGCGCCGTGCGGGACTCGAACCCGCCCCACCGGATTAAAAGTCCGGCGCTCTGCCCGATGAGCTAACGGCGCGCGAGGGGCAGTCTGGCACATGTGGGGCCGGCGGTCGAGGCCGGGCTGTTATCGGCCGAGGGCCGACCGCGGGCGGCGGCCGAGCCCTCGACGCGATTGAGCGGCACCTGTCCTCGCGAGCGCTAGGCGAAGGAGACGGTGGTGGTGGCGGATGAGCGCGCGCCGGCGGTGCTCTGGAAGGAGGCGTGGAGCGCGATTCGCAGGCGGTGGCGTCGTAGCGAGGCGCGGGCGGCCTTGGAGAGTGTGAGGGTCAGCCGCAAGCGCGCGGCGCGTGGGACTCGGTGGACGGTTGTGGCGAGGCCGTGGCCGCGCAGCGTGAGGCGCCCGGCGGCGGGCGTTTGGATGACGATCGTGGCGACTGCGCCCCGGGTTCGGGCGCTGCGGATCGCGATCTTGCGCGGCGCGGCTTTCGCGGCGGGGTGCGTGGTGCTGGAGCCGGCGTTGGCGGTGCTGGGGAGGGTGACGAGCACGGTGAGCGTGCCGGCGCTGCCGCCGGATCCGGGCCCGCCGGCGCCGCCGGGTGTGCCGGCGCCGTTCTGGGCGGAGCCGCTGCCGCTGGTGCCTGTGCCGGAGCCGCCCTGTGCGCCGCTGCCTTCGCTGGCGCCGCCCTGCCCGGAGCCGCTGCCGCCTTTACCGGAGCCGCCGCCGGAGCCGCTTTCGCCTGGGCTTTCGCCGGCGCCGCCCTTTTCGCCGGTGAGCGAGCCGAGGAGTCCGACGGCGAGGCCTTTGACGGCGGGGGCGACGGCGAGTAGCTTGCCGCTGGCGAGTGGCGCGGTGAGCATCGTGGCGGTCGCGGGGAGCTGCGCGGCGGTCTGGCCGAGTTCGCTGCTCACGGCTTCGGGGCTGCTGCTCAGTTCTTTGGCGACGTTTTCGACGGTGGTGGCAGCGAAGGGGCCGGGGAGCGTGGAGCCGGTGAGACCTTCGACGGCTCCGGCACCGAGTGCGGTGAAGAGCTTGTTGGCGAGGTCGGAGAGGGCGCTCAGCTGTGAGGGTTCGTGGGCGGTCTCGAGCAGCGAGCCGACGAGCTGGTCGAGGTCGAGCTTGGCGAGGGCTGCGGAGAGGGCCTGCTGCGGGCCGGTGCCGAGCAGCGTGGTGAGGATGGTGTCGAGCTTGGCTTCGACGTTGGGGAGCAGGGCGGCGGGGTTGGCGAGGGCGCCGATCGTGGCGGAGTCGCCGAGTGCTTCGATGCCTTCGCGCAGGTCGGCTTCGAGGCCGGCGAAGCCGAGCGTTTCGGTGCCGAGCAGGCCGACGTGGAGGGTGGCGAGCGCGCTCACACCTTCGAGACCGGCGAGGTAGTGCGCGAGCTGGGTGGCGTCGAGATCGCTGAGGGGGAGTCCGGCGAGCAGCGTTTCGAGCTGCGCGGCGGAGAGCAGTTCGCCGGGCGCGGTGAGCGGCCGCACGGCGTGTGCGACGCCGGTGGCGGTGGCGCTGGGGCCATCGGGATCGGCGCCGGCGAGCGCGGATGCGGTGGGCATCGTGGCGAGCAGCGCGACCGATGCGGCGGCGAGCGCGATTGCGCCGCGGCTGCGCGGGAGACGCCGGGTAGCTCTCGATGACATGCGAACCTTCCCCTCTGTTAGAACGAACCTGGACCCATCTTCGTTCTGTTTACCCTCAAAGTTCCTTCCAACCGAATCAAATCAAACAGATGTTTATTTGACATTCCCGAATTCATCGATTGACATAGGATGCGGCTGGGCGCATTTGAGGAGCCGCGGGGTGCCCGAGCGCTCAGCGCTCGGGCGTGAGCGCGGCGGCGACGCGGAGCATCTCGTCGATGCGGGTGAGCTTCACGCGGGGGCGTCCGTGGGGCTCGCCGCGGGCGCGCTCGTGGCGGTCGATCTCCGACCAGGCGGCGTAGGTGACGAGCTCGGGCTGGCGGGCGCGCAGGGTGGCGTCGAGCGCGGCGGGGTCGGGCGCGGGCGGCTCGTGCAGGCGCGCGGTGGCGAGGTCTTCGAGGATCGCGTCGACGGTCTCCTGGGCGTCCTTCTTGTTGGTGCCGATGACGCCGGTGGGGCCACGCTTGATCCAGCCCACGGTGTACTCGCCGGGCAGCGGCGCGCCGTTGTCGCGCAGGACGCGGCCGTGCGCGTTGCGGATGACGGCGCGGGCGTCGTCAAAGGGGACACCGGGCGGGGCGATGCCGCGGTAGCCGATGGCGCGCAGGACGAGCCCGGTGGGGATCGTCTCGCGCTCGCCGGTGTCGTGCGCGCGCAGGCGCCCGTCGGGGCCGGCGCGGAGCTCGTTGCGGGCGAGCGTGAGGGAGGCGACGCGACCGTCGGGGCCGGCGTGGAGCTCTAGCGGAGAGAGCAGGAAGCGCAGCACGACGCGCCGGCGCTCGCCGGGTGGGGCGGTGCTGTCGCTGGCTTCGCTGGCGTTGCCAGTGCCTCCGCGGTCGCTCCCGTCCCCGCCCCCCGACACCCGCGCGGCCTGGGCGCTGCGCGCGGCGTACTCGCGCAGCAGCGCGACGTTCTGTTTGGCAGTGGCGCTTTCGTGGGGCTCGGAAACGGCGAGGGCGCGCTCGAGCTCGTCGGCGTGGACGATGACGTCGGCGTCGGCGAGGTCGCGCAGCTCGCGGAGCTCGGGGTTGGTGAAGGCGGCCTGGGCGGGGCCGCGGCGCCCGACGACGACGACCTCGCGGACGGCGCTATGCGCGAGCGCGTGCAGGGCGTGGTCGGCGGTGTCGGTGCGGGCGAGCTCGGCGTGGTCGAGGACGAGCATGCGGGCGACGTCGAGCGCGACGTTGCCGTTGCCGATGACGACGGCGCGCTCGCAGTCGAGCGCGAAGTCGAGGTCGGGGTGGTCGGGGTGGCCGTTGTACCAGCCGACGAACTCGGTGGCGGGCCAGCTGCCGGGGAGCTCTTCGCCGGGGATGCCGAGGGGGCGGTCGGTGGGGGCGCCGGTGGCGTAGACGATCGCGTGGTAGTGGGCGAGTAGCTCGTCGCGGCTGACGTGGCGGCCGAGCTCGACGTTGCCGAAGTAGCGGAAGCGGGGGTGCGCGGCGGTCTTCTCGTAGACGCGGGTGACGGACTTGATCTTGGGGTGGTCGGGGGCGACGCCGGAGCGCACGAGCCCCCAGGGGGTGGGCAGGCGCTCGAGCATGTCGACCTCGATGCGCGCGGCGGAGTCCTTCAGGAGATGCCCGGCGGCGTAGAAGCCGGCGGGCCCGGCGCCGATTACGGCGATGCGCACGGGGGGCGTGTTACTCGGCGGTGTGGTGTCCGCGCCGTGGTCGGGCACGGCGCTTGGGGCGTCGTCGTCTTTGAGGATTTGGATGGGGGGCTCGGGGCCGGGCATGGTTGGGGCCACAGGATAGGAGGTGGGTTAGGGACCGCCGGCGCGAGGGGTGGGATCGACGGTGGGGCGCGGTGGGGTTGACTGACGGTGAGGCGCCGCGTGCGAGCGCCGCGTTGCGCGATGACGCGAGCAGTGAGCGCACGCCTCACGCGATTCGCTCAGCGAGACGCGGGATTCGCCGAGCGATGACAGTGGGCGCGGCCCGACTCGAACGGGCGACCCCCTCGGTGTAAACGAGGTGCTCTAGCCAACTGAGCTACGCGCCCGCGGGGCCCCCAAGGCTACCGCTCCGTCGCGCGGCTGCCAAGCTAGGGTGATGCGCATCGCGCCCCGCAGAGCGACCCGCCTCGTCTGGGGGGCGCTCGCCGCGATCGTCGTCCTGCTCATCCTCGCGCAGCTCGTGCTGCCCGCGATCGCTGCACGCATCGCGCGCGATCAGATCGGGAAGTACGGCGCCGTGCGCGATGTCAGCGTGCACGCGTTCCCCGCGATCGAGCTGCTCTGGGGGCATGCGGAGTCCGCCACCGTGCGTGCCGGGGATCTGCGCCTCAGCGACACGCAGTTCGACGGGCTCGTGCCGCGGATGCGCGGGATCGAGACGGTGGATCTGAGCGCGGAAAGTCTCCAACTCGGGCCGCTGCGGATGCGAGACCTGCGCGTCCACAAGCACGGCGAAGCGATCGAAGCGCACGCCACGCTCACCCAGGCCGAACTGCAGAGCGCCTTGCCCGTCGGCGTCGAAGTCCGCGTGCTGCAGAGCACGGCCGCCGGCGTGCAGGTGCGCGTCAGCGGCAGCCTCTTCGGGATCGGCGCCTCCGCGCTTGCCCTGCTCGGCGCCCAGGAAGGCAAGCTCGTCGCCCAGCCCCAAGGCTTTCCCCTCGCCGGCCTCGCGCGCGTCACGATCTTCTCCGACCCCCGCCTCTACGTGCAGGGCTTTCAGCTCGCCGAAAGCGCCCCCGCCGGCGGCGGCGAACCCAGCTACGCGGTCACGCTGCGCGCCACGCTGCGCTGAGGCGCAGTCGTCCGCTCGCGTACGCGCACCGGTAGGCCCGCGCGCGGGCTGATCGTCGGCATCTGGCGGATCGAGAGCGCGAAGCCCTCGCGCAGCTCCGGCTCGAAGCGCCGCAGGATCAGCGTTGCGATCGTGCGGACCTCGAGCTGCCCGAAGCGCATCCCGATGCACGTCCGCGAGCCGCCCCCGAACGGGATGTACGCGCCCTTCGGGATCGCCGCGCGCGCGTCCGGCGCGAAGCGCTCCGGCAGGAAGCGCTCCGGCTCGGGGAACACGTCCGGCAGATGGTGCGAGGCCCAGGAGCAGTAGTTGACGTAGGCTCGGCCCGGTACGGCGTGCCCTTCGAACTCGAACGGTTCCACCGAGCGCCGCGGGCCGATCCAGGCGGGCGGGTACTTGCGCAGCGTCTCCTCGAGCACCATCTCCAACTGCGGCAGCGCCCCGCCCATCAGCTGCTCCGCGCTCGGCTCGGCGCCGCGCAGCACCTCCTCCTGCTCCGCTACCAGGCGCGCCGCGAGCTCCGGCGCGCGCGCGAGCTCGTAGAACATGAACGACACCGTCGACGTCGTCGTGTCGTGCCCCGCGAAGAGGAGCGTCATCACCTCGTCGCGCACCTGCCGGTCGCTCAGCGACGCGCCCTGCTCGTCGCTGGCGTCCAGCAGCAGGCTCAGCACGTCCTCCCCGCGCTCCCCCGTCGCTCGTCGCCGCGCGATCTCGCCGTAGATGACGCGGTCCAGGCGCCGCGCGGCGCTCTGCAGGCGTGTCCACGGCGTCCCCGGACCGCGCAGGAAGCGCGAGGTGTATTCGCTCGCGTAGAAGCCCAGCGCCCGCTCGAACAGCGCCGCCGCGTCGGTCCCCCGCGCCGGCTCGCGGTCGGGGTCGAGCCCAAACAGCGCGCGCATCGCGATCCGCATCGCGAGGTGCCGTGTCCAGTCGTAGAGGTCCACCGCGCCGTCCCCCCTCGCGCGCGCCCCGGCCCGCGTCGCACGCGCGGCGAGGTCGCCGGCGACCCCCGGCGCGAGCTGCTCCAGCGCGCGCTCGGTCTCGTCGAGCATCACGTCGATCGACGCCGCGATGCGCTCGCGGTGGAACGCGGGCAGCATGATCTGCCGCGAGCGCCGGTGGAACTCGCCGTCGATCGTCAGCAGGCCGTCGCCGAGCAGCCCGATCAGGTCGCGGAAGTGCGATTCGCGCCACGTGAAGTTCGACGCGTGCGAGACCGTCATGTAATGGTTCGCCGCCGGCCCCAGCATGAACACCACCGGCCCATGCAGCACTCGCACCGAGAACACCGGCCCGTAGCGCTCGTAGCACTCGAGCAGCAGCTCCAGCGGTTCGCTCGCGAAGCGCCGCGTGCGCGCCATGCTGAAGCTCATCTCCCCCGGCGGGTACGGCACCTTGTTCGCGCGCTCCGCGCGCATGTCGTGCACCATCACCGCGAACGGGTTGTACGGACGCAGCGGCTCCGGGCCGGTCAGGGGCACAGCACGTAGCCTACCCAAAGACTGGCTGCGCGGCCAGGACGGCGGGCGGTCGCGGTGCGGAGATGTCGCGCCCTCGATCCCGCGGCCGCGGCGCGCGCTTGGCATACTGTCCTTCGCGCGTCGAGCCGCGGCGGGAACCACCCGTCGCGCGTCCCGGCTTCGCGGGGGCGTAGCTCAGTTGGTTAGAGCGCCGGCCTGTCACGCCGGAGGCCGCGGGTTCGAGTCCCGTCGCTCCCGTCGAGAAAAAGCCCTGGTAATCGGGGCTTTTTCTTTGGGTCGTAGCACTCTTTGGTGGGTTGATTTTGGGAGATGGGTACAACTCTTGAGTACCCACGTGGACCACATTTTTGCGAAAATTTGGGGCGTTGTCAGCTTGTGAGCCGGAGGTTGTGGGTACTCTCCGCGCGCTCGCGCGACCAGGAGTCGGGGGGCTGAGTCGCTGCGGAGTATCAGCACCTGCGTGATCTCGACTGACGACGCCGGGCCGTGTGCGTGGAGCCGACCTACCGGGTCACTTGGCGTCATGGCGTGACCGTCCGTTGCGTTTGAGGCGGCGGCCGAGACGGGTCCGACGTGGCAGTGTCGCTCGCGCGAGATCGTCGCGGAAGATGTCCAGCTGGGTGCGCAGCTCGCCCATCCGGTCGAACAGGGCGCCCATGTTCATCTCGGCGTCTGACGTGATCGGCGGCGAGTCCCACGCGTCGTGTGCCTCTGCCCCCGCGGTCCGTCGCGCGACTTCCACGAGCGTGTCATATGCGGCCGCGAGGCGCGGGTCTCCGTCGGCTGCGAGCAACACCTGGCAGGTCGTGAGCTCCGCCTTGACTGTCGAGAAGTGCGCTGCGAGACGGACCCGCTCGCTGCTGGCGTACTCCGGCTCGTGACGGCGACGGCGGATCATGAACGGCATCTCCTGGTAGGAGAGGATGGCCGTGAGTGACCGAGCGTGTAGGTCACGGCGACGCTGGCGCTCCGTTCGGTCGCCGCCTACCCACAGGCCGACGAGGATGCCGGCGAGCGCGATGATCGCGCCCGCGACTGGTCCGCTGATCTTCACGCTCAGCAGCGTTCCGGTCAGCAGCACGGGCAGTCCGTCGGTCTGGGGTGTGCGCCCGGGGACTCAGGTTTAGGCCAGGCGTTCCCGGCACGGCACTCCGCCTCGCAGTAGGCGTGCTGCTCAACCTGGGTGGCGAGAGCAAGCAGGCCGTCCTCGGGGACCCATCGCTGCTCCGGTGGGTCCGACGCGAACCACATGCACAACGACCTGTCCTGCCAACGGTGGCGCCGGCAGACCGGCCCGTCGATCCAAACCCGTATCTCCGGTGGAGTCGCTTTGAACACGGCGTGGACGAGTCGTTGCTCATCGTGCACGGGCACGTCAATCGCGAAACGGTAGGCCAGCCCCGGCGGGTCGCTCAGTAGCTCTCGCTTGAAGGTCATCCCTTCGCGGCGTGCGTCTCGCTCGAAGATGATCTGCTCGGCGACCCACTCAAACCACGCATCCCCAGGGTCACGCACCGTGGGAGCGGGTCGGCTTCGGTGGCGTCGTGATGCTCAACGCGGCCGCCGCAGCGGCGGTATCCGACGCCCTGAACGCCCTGTTCAGCACGTTCTTCTGGTGTTCGCGGATCGTGTTGATCTCCACGCCATAGAGCTGCTGCAGTACGAGACGAGCACCGGCGGCGCTCCGCTGGTTGGTCGCGTTCGTGACGATCTCGGCCATCTCATACAGCCGTTGGGAGGCGAGCATCCGTGTGACACCATCGGGGAGGCCGATCGGGCGCTCGACAACGGGCGAAGGATCCTTGGTCAACGCGACCTGGATGTCCGCGGCGGCATCCGCGAAGAAGCCAGCCAGCGCCTCGCCGATCGGGCGGACCTCGGTGATGTGCTCCAGCGCGAGGGCGCTGAGGTTCCACGAGCACATGACCTTCATGCGGCCAGGGATGAACTCGTCGCGCCTGACAGCTCGCTTCGAGAGCCGGATCACGTGTGCCCGATGCACGCGGAGGGTCTTGGCGTCCCGCTCGGTCATCAGCCACGTGTGATGCTGCGGGTCGGCGGCGTCCCAGCTGTTCTGGCGGCGGTTCGGGATCCACAGGCCGCGACCCTCGGCCCGAGTGAGGCCGACGATCAGATCGACGTACGGGTCGACGGGCCCCCAGTTGTCGATGTCGACGGTCTCGTTGAATTCGAACTTGATTGCCCGGTTGCCGTCAAGATTGACCTGAGCGTTTGGGTAACCGCGGGCCTGCAGGCGCGGCGTGATGAAGTCCACGAAAAGTTGGATGAACGCCTCGGGGCCGCGGCCGGTGCCTCCTGCGTCGGGGCCGAACGCCCGGAACTCCTCGAAGCGCCGGTCGATCAGGACTCCGCAGTCGGCGTCCTCGAGTGGCTTGTTGTGGACGCCGTGCGCGATTGAGCCCGACACGTAGCGGTCACGGGCCGCCTGGTGCTCCATCGCGATCGTGAGCACAAGGTTCCGCCGACGCTTGGCCTCCTCGAGCACGGGGATCGGTACCGAGATCTCCTTGAGGATTTCCCGCAGGACGCTGTCGACCGGGACCTTGCTGCCGGTCGTGCGAGTCATAAAACTGGACATCGAACCCTCCAATTGCTCGTTACTAGAACGCGTGAGGGCACCACACCCCCGACCATCACATGGAATCAGCCGGTGCGGACGGCAACCCGCGGAAGGTTGGCGGCCCGCCACCCGGGTGGTTAGGTCCGGGTACAGGCGGGCCGCCGAAGCGTTCCAGCAGAAGCGCCGCAGTTGTATCGGATACGCCCGACGGACGTTCCCGCGGGCACGCCGGCCTGCCGGGAGGGCAAACGGGCGTGCGCAGCGCGCGTTCTTGCCGCCAGCTCGTCCTCGACGCGGAGCACACGCTCGCCTCGGAGCATCTGGGCGCGAGGGCGCTCGTCGATTCTTCGCGGGGCAGCTTCTGACGGATCGTCGGCCAGCGCGCCTGGCTCAACGCGCTGGAGGCGTTCGACAGCGATGGTTGCAGCACTGTCGTAGCTGCCGCGTAAAGGCGCTGCCGCAATGGTTTCAGTCAGTCTGGGGCGGTGATGCCGAGTCGTAGCGCAAGTGCCAGCGAGTCGTGCTCGCACCTTGTGCAGGCTGCCTCCTGACAAGGGCGGATGTGCGCGACCCTGCGCGACGGGCGTGCTGGTCGATACGATCCCGATACGTGGGTGGGCTTCAGTCAGGCGGTGGTACGAGTGCTGTCGCTGCGTCAGTCCACGCCGGCTGTAAGCGGTTCCGGCTGACCGACCCCTTCATTACGGGAAAGACTCGGCGCGCACTGGCCAAGCACCTCGGAGCTCCTGATACCAGTGCCGGCATCCCGGAGGCGCGGTGGATGCGGGCCGTGACGTTCGAGCGGCTTGTTCGTTCCGAGCGGTTCGTCTCGGAGCTGCTGACCAAGACCGTGGGCCAGCTCCGCCTTCCCCAACCGAAGGCCGTGCGGCGACGCGACTGCCAGGAGACCGTCGAGGCCACTGCGTCCGAGCTCGCGGCAGCCCATCAGAAGGCGTCCGAGCAGGGCACCGCCACGATGCTCACCGCGCTGGCGGTTCCCTACCTGCACCTGGAGGACGTGCGCGGCGCGACCGTGGTTAAGCCCGACTTCGCTGTCGTATGCCCGAGAACCGAGTGCGATAAGACCGTCGGCTCGTGGCTGGTGATGGGGGACGCGAAGGACTACGAGCGTGTCCGGTCACGCATCGACGACCATCGGCTGCTCAAGGGCTTCCTGCAGGTCGCGCTGGGCGCGGAGTCCGCAGCCGTGTGGAGCAGGCTGCCGGCGAGCATGGAGGTCCACAGCCACGGCGCGCTTGCGGTGCCACGCAATGCCTTCCTGCAACCCGAGGCGGTCGTGGAGCAGATCGACGACCACCGGCGCGAGGTACAAGCCCGTGCGGGCGAGCGGCTCGACATCAAGCAGAAGCTGGGTGACGATCGGCCGGAGGAGAGCGAGCTCGCCGAGTACGTTGCTCACATCGAGGCCGCGTTCGAACCGACATCGTGCGTGTCATGCAGCCTATTCAACTACTGCCGCCAGGAGCTGCGGTCGTCCACCGATCCGGCTGCGGTTCTCATCGAGATCGGCGTTCCGCGGGTGACGCGCTCCGCGGTGGCCGGCTTGGTGGACGGCTCCGAGGAGGTCGGTGATGCGCCCTCGAGTGTGATCGCGCAGGTGAGGGCCACCGTCGAAGGACTTCCGTACGCGACAGGTCGGCTACGGCTCGACCCGTGTGGGTTGCCGGGTACGATCGATGTTGTCTTGGTCAAGTCCGACGCGGCGGCGCTCGGCGTTCATGGGATCGCCGTACGCCCCACAGGCGACGATTGGGAGCGCCGCAGCTTTGTCGACCCGCAGTCAGCGCAGACACGACGCGGGGTCATGGAGATGCTCGGCGCGGCGATCCAGGGAGCAATCGACGCACAACTCGGCCCCGTGCACCTGGTGGTGCCGGATCGCCCAACCGCGGACCTGCTCGCGACGATGGCCGACTCGCTTGCGGGCGTCGAGCTGAGCCGGTTGCGCTGGCAACGCGACCTGGATCAAGGACGCCCAGCGCTCACATTCGATGGGGAGCCCGCGACACTACCCGAAGCCCTTACCGCCGAACAGCGCCTGGCGGTGAGCTTCCTGCTCGAGGAGGACCGGGCGCGGGCGATGACGTTGCGCATGCCTATCGTCATCCTTCGCGAAGTCCTGGCGACCCACTTCGTCGTGGGGGGTCCGAGCAGCGACGCTGGTCGTCTCGATTACTTGGTCCAGTGGGCCGGCGTCGCGGCGCCCCTGGATCACCGCGTCGTCTCCGATGACATCGCCGAGCGCAAGCACACTCCCGGCGCGCGGCTCTCGAACGTCCTGTCCGACGCGATCCACGAGCAGCTGCGCTCGCGCGATAGTGGAGGCTACGAAAAGCTCGTCGGCGATGCGCTCGACTACCGCATCGAGACCCTCGACAGAGCTATCGGGATTCTCGACGGGATCGGTGCGTCCAAGTTACGCGACGTGCACCGATCCTTGGAGGGAGACGCCCAGGAGGTCTGGAGCCGACGCGTCGCGCTGCAGGCCTCCGACCTGGTGCGTTTCTCCCGTACCTTCCGCCCGTGGCGCAACGACCAGGTCGACATCCTTGACCAGGACAGGCGCTGCCACGACCAGCTGACCGTGGTCGCCGACCGTTCTGTGGCCCTCGAGCTCGCCGAGGACGCGGGCAAGCGGGAGCTCGCCGTCGCACGGGTCGTCCGCGTCAACCCTTACCGGCTGGAGGTGGAATCCCGTCGACTGACCGAGGGCGCGCTGGTGATCGCGTTGCACGTCAACGACGACGCAATCCTCGAGCGTGACGGCACGAGCCTCAGAATCCAAAAGAGCTCCTTCAAGCTCGGCGGCATGCCGATCGGTACGCTCAAGGCAGTCAAGCGATCGTCGGTACTGGAGTGGGATCCACAGGTCGATCCGGAGCTTGCTGTGGGCGACGAGGTGCTGCTCGCCGATGCGTTGTGGTTTCGCAAGGATCCGCTGCAGTCGGGGCACGAGGTGACAATCGACCGCCCCAAGCTGGACACGCGCTCGGCACCCAAGACGACGTGCGAGCCCTCGTCGTACGAAGCCAATCCGCGCGAGCACGAGTGGTGTTGCAAGCCGCACGCAAACGCCGAGGCTGAGTGGTCTGACAAACTCGCGGATCGCCGTGCGCGCGGGGAGCTAAACCCGGAGACATGGCCGCCCCTGGTGGACGAGGAACGCTTCGATGTCGGCGATCTCGCGCCGGATGTGGAGGCGCCCGACGGCCCTCCGCCCGATGGCCTGTCGGTGGATGACCTGGACTGACATGGCGATCTTCTTCGCTCCTCCGACGGCCACGTCCGGGTCGGCGTCCCACCACGAGACGGCAGCCGCCGCCAACCTTGAGGCATCTCGGCTCGCAGGCGCGGCGCTGACCGAAGCACTGAGCGGCAGCAAGGAATACAGGAAGGTCCTGGTGCGTGCGGCCGCAGGCGCCGGCAAGTCGGTGGCGCTGGTCCGAATGGTGTCGGAGGCCCTCGCGCATTCTGCCTGCACGCGCGTGGCGGTTGCGGCGTTCGCGAACAAGCAGGTCTTCCCGCTTGCGGCGGACTTGGGTGAGGAGCTCGGAGCAGATGAGGTCTGTCTCTTTGTCGCCGAAGCCCGGCTGCATGAAGTTCCGGCAGCAACGCTCAACGCTGTCACCGTGGCATTGAAATCGACAGAGATCCTGGAGTCAACGAAGGTCGTACTGGGCGTCGCGCACAAGTTCGGGTCGTTCGGCGAGGCGGGACGGATCCTCGCCAACTTGGGTCCCGCGGCCAACGGGGACACACCATTCGACGTGTTGATGATTGACGAGGCATGGCAGCTTCCCCTGCATCTATTCACGCGGATCGAGAGGCTCGCCCCGATCGTCGTCGGCGTCGGTGACGTCGGGCAGCTGCCTCCGATCGATCCTGCCCAGAACCCGTGGCGCGGTGACCCCGGTTACAACCCCTACCGTGCCTGGCCGACCGCGTACGAGGACAACGGCACTACCTTCGCGATCGACCTGCCCGCCGTGTGGCGGCCGACTGCCGAGCAGCTGCCGTTGTGGAGGGCGTTCTACAAAGAGTGGGACCAGCTCGACTGTGTGGCGGCGCCCGGTGACCGTGCGATCGAGCTCCACGGTCTGAAGAACGGGCGCGCTGCCGCCGTATGGCGGAGCGTAGCGACGGGCATCCCGACCTTGCTGGAGGTCGATGGGCTCGAGGATCCTGAGGCGCCCGATATCGACCGGCCTCTGCTCGCGGTCGTAGAGGACCTGCTCGCCTCTCTGCTCAAGAGCGGCTTCGCCACTATGACTGCCCGCTATGACGACACCGGCAAGCTGGTCGACACCGTGCGAGTGAACTCGTCGTCGCCGGATGGCGAGCCATTGGTTGTCGTGCTGGCCACCCGCAACCAGGCGGTCGACAACGCGGATGAGATGGTAACTCGCCTCATTGAGAAGTACTCGCTACCCGCCGGAGTGCTCGAGGCTTCAACTGTGGACTCGTGGCAGGGGCAGACCAACGCGATCACCGTGGCGATCCACCCTTTGTCCGGAGCCGATCAGCTTGACGATTTCAACTCGGCGTTTGGGCGACTGGCGGTGACGTGCACTCGAGCAACCCACGGGCTGCTCCTGGTGGCCAGGAGTGGCTTAGACGAGTTGCTGAACAATGCTCCCGCGCGCCCGGGTACGCCGTTTGGCGAGCCGGGCAGGCGCGACCTTCCGCGGCAGACACACCAGCGGATCGTCGAATCGTTCGCCCGTGGCACCCAGACCGCGGAGTAGGCGAACTGAACGGTCGTGCGACGCCGTCCGCTGCCTGCTATGGACGCTTGTCCCAAGGGGGCACCAGTCAAACTTCTATCTCGTCACCCTCGCTGGGTGCAACCCTGGCTCCGACTACTGTCGCTCGCGTCCCATCTTTTGGAAGCGATGCGGATCTGTCGGTCACGCTCGATGGCCTGCGTGGCACGGTTGGCTACGTCGCGAAAATGCTGGGCCTGTTCGGCCACCTCTAGTTCGCGCCGCCGACTCATCGGCCCTCAACGGGCCGTGGGAAAGATCGGTCGAGAAGTGTGAGGTATCCGCAATCCAGCCAATCCACAATCTCGTTTATTGGCACGGGATTAAGTGGTTTCACCGATCCTCCTAGTCCTCACCAGGCGCTTCACGCCTCACGTGCGCCAGTCACCCATGCCTGCCCCTCTGTTGCGGCCTGCCAGCCGTGGTCGTAGTGGAAGTAGCCCACGCGTCTGGCGGGATCGCGGATCCACCATATTTGGGCGTCGGGCTGGTAGAGGTGCTCGACGACATAGAGCCAGTATCGCTCGCGCTCCTGGCGCGCGAGGCTGAACTGCGGCTCGGTCAGCCCGACGCCCCGCAGGCCCCACCTACCCTCCGTCGACTTGACCTCGATGTACCGCAGCGGGACGCCGTCCTTGTCGCGGACGAGGATGTCGTAGCCCTTGTTCTTCTCCGGCATCTTCTCGATCTTCGCCCCGGCTGCTCGCATCTCACCCCGAAGGTGCTCGATGACGAGGTCCACGCCGGCCTCTCCGGCGGCGTCGCGGTGCTGCTGGTCGCCGCTCGCGGAGCTCTCTGGGTTTGATGAGTCGTTGTGCGTGGACACATATGAGATCAGCTGATAGTCCGTGCCCGACCCACCATCTTTGCCTGAGGAGCCGCCTCTCCTGCTTGCGGGATCCGGGTCGCTCCGCTCGTGAGCCGAGCGGCCATTGCGAGCACCCGCCGCCGCGCCTCTGTCGGTTCCCTGACTCCCGGTGCCCCCGCCAGCACCGTGACGAGCGCCAGGCTCGGCGGGTCCGCTCTCCTCCTCCTGGTGCTCCTCACCGTCAGCGTCGTCGGCACCGCTGCCTCCATGATGCGCATCCTCGGCACTACTTCCGTCGGCCTGGGAGTCCTCGTCGTCCGTGACTTGCTCGTCGTCGTGCTCATCTTCTCCGTAGGCCTCGTCCTGTTCGTCGGCGTCGGTTCGATGAGCGTGCTCGCTCGCCGCCCGTTCGAACTCGGCCAGCACGTTGGCCCTGAGCGGGGGATAGGCACCGAGGTCGGCATCTGCGTCGGCGGAGGTCTGGCCGGCGAGCGCGGTCTTGATCGCGATCGAGGCGGCGGGGCCGAAGCCTGGGAGGATCTCGCCGCGGACCACATGCGCCAGCGCCTGCCAGTCTGGCAGCCCGTCTAGCACGCGGACGAGCAGCCGGCCGTGCTCGCGATCGTAAAAGGCGCCCTCATCGACGGCGGGGTTCGGTGGCAGCGTGGGAAGGTTCTCTAGCCGGTATCGGACGGTCAGCGCGCCTACGGCGACCACCTCGAGGTTCTGGGTCAGCTTGATCACTCCGTGCCAGTCGCCGCCCTCGCCGGCGACGATTCTGGCGAGATGCAGGCGGCGCTCGCGCACACGACCCTCGATCCAGTGATCGGCGAAGGAGTCCGTCATGGCCAGTACCTCGCCGCGCAGCTGCTGGGACACTCGCCGTACGCCTGCGCGCTCGAGGGCCTGCTGGCGAGCGTCGAGCGCCACGAGGTGCGCGCAAGCGGTCGCGGAGAGCCGGGACTCCACGCGAGGGAGGTCCTCGAGCAGCACGGTGTGGGGTGAGTGGAGGCGGCCGTCGGCGGCCGGCACCACTGCGGCGGCCAGGAGTCGCTCGAACTCCGTCTCCGTCTCGGTGGCGGTGGTGAGCATCCCCCAGCAGCCGTTCACGACGGCGAGAGTCGGGATGTCGAGCGTTTGCCGTTCCCCCACTCGATCGGCGATCTCGAGCAGGACGTCGATCGCGGCGGTCGCGTCGGGTTCGGCGGCGACATCGAGCACGTCGAGCAGGTCGGTGAAGCGATCGAGTCCGTTCGGTAGTACAGCCCGCCACGGGCGTAGCGGGTGACGGTGTCGAAAGACCCGATCGGGTCGCTCGAGGCGCCCGTCGGTGGTGGGAAGGAACGCACATGAGGAGAGCCTGTCGATTTGCGGATCGGAGGCGCGCTCGTCGAGCCACCGCAGGTGCTCAGCGCCGGGTGCTTGGTGGTCGGCGGCGAGGTTGATGATGTGGTCGACGACCAGCTCGACCGGGGGGGTGGAGCGCACCCCGAGCGCCGTTAGGGTCGTTCGCAATTTCTCCTGGTCGGTTCGGCGCAGCGCTATGAACAGCCCGGTCGAGGGGAAGAGGTTCCGGTTGAAGGTGAGATAGAGCTCGCTCGGCGCGCGCCAGCCGTCCTCGCCGTTGGCTGGCAGCCAGTCAAGGCTCCGCAGCGGTGCGAAGTCCGCGCTGTCGAGTTCGCTTGTGCGCTCGGAGAGGTAACGAAGGATCGCGATGATCTGAGCAACTCGGTGCTCGCTGGGCGCCGTTGCGACGACGTCAGCGATGCGGGCGATGACATCCGCGGAGCGCGGAACGTCGCTCGCCCCGAGCAGCCGGAGGAGATCGCCAGCGGCGGTGTTCGGGCGGATCTTGGAGTGGACGAGCGGCGGCGACTCCCCGAGCACCTCGCGGATGAGCGACGAGCCGAAGTAAACCTCGCTCGGGGACCTGCGGCTGCCGTCTTTGCAGGGGATCCAGGAGAGGTCAGCGAGCATGGCTGCCAGGGTCTGGTCGGCGTCGATCGTGTCGCGGTGTCGAGCGCACTGGCGGATCAGCTCGGTGAGCGCTCGTATCGAGACCTCGGCGTCTGAGTCGAGTGCGGCGACGTGCTCGCGCAGGTAGTCGGCGAAGCCGAGCCTGCGGACCCCCAGCCGTGCGATCAGCTGCTCGAGGCCTTTCGTCGCTTTGCGGTCAAGGACGCTCGTCAGTGCGAGGGGGTCGGGGAACCCTCCGGTCTGGACCGTCTCGCCGGCGGAGTGCAGTCCGCGCTCGGTGGGGATCAAGGCGAGCTGCGCGAGACGCCCGAGGTCGGTTTCCTCGAGCTTGGCGAGGCGAGACTTGAACCACGCGAGGATTGCTCTCGCCTCACGCACCGTGAGGGAAGCGAGATTCTGGTTTGCATCCTCCTCGAGGTGCGTGAGTGCCTGATCTACCGTATAGACATCGCCGATCTGGGCGAGCGCCTTGGAGGCCGCGTCGCGTCCGGACCAGACCACAAAAGCGTGCGGCGAGAAGCGCGAGAGCGGCTCCACCGTGTCCCGCGAGACGAGCCAGTTGGAGTCGAACGAGCTGAAGTGGCCGTCGGGGGCCTCCCAGAGCGCGAGCCTTCGGAGTGCTTTGCGCATGTGGTCATCGAACTCGCCGCTGGCGTCCACGAGCGCGCCTAGCTCTCTGCGGAGAGCGGCGCGGCGCCGCTGCGCCTGCAGTACTGCCGGAAGCTGTTGGATCGTCGCGCCGTCCATGAGGCTCAGCGCCTGGAGCCGTTGCACGAGCCGCTCAAGGGCAATCCGCTCGATGCCAAGCGCTCGCTCGGGCACGAGCGAAGCGATCAGCGGGGAGATGGTTGGTACGCCGAGATCCTCAAGCAGGCCTGCGAGCGTCGCGTCGCGTCGCGTCGCGACCACCTCGTCAACCTTTGCCCATGTCTCAGAGCGGGTCCACATCACCGATGCGCTGGGCAGCGCCGCCGCAAGCTTGGCCCAGAACGCTGACAGCGCTTTGCTCTCGCTGGCTCTGCGTCGGTCAAGCTTGCGGGCGTCGGAGATCAGCGACCAGAATTGCCGGGGGCCGAGCGTGTGTGCGAGCTCCTCGACTTGCTCGGCAAGAAGCTCGGCGGCGGCTGTGATCGCGGCTCGGTTCCATTCAGCCTCATAGCCGGACTCGAGCAGGATGCCCTTGCGATCGATCGTTGGGAAGAAGCTCGCGTCGAGGTGAAGCGCGAGACCTGTCGGGATCGCCGTCGGCAGCGTCGCGTAGAGACGCCCGCTGACGTTCTCGCCGGGCCGAAGCGCGATCCGCACCTTCGCGTTCCGCTCTGCGATCAATGGGTGGCGTTTACGCAGCGCCTTCGCCTGGGTGCCAAAGTCGCCTTCGAGCAGGAGCCACTGCTCTTCTCCGGCTGGGCCGCTGATGCGGACGGTGCCGTCCTCAGCCGAACGGATGAACCGGGCGATCTTCTTGCGGCCGTCGATGATCTCGATCGTCTCCAGTTTGCGCAGGAAGATCATCGCGCGGGGGACCTGTGTCAAGAACTGGCGGAGCAGGCGCTGGCGGTCGACGGCTGAGACCGTCTCCGCACCGAGTTGCTCGCGCAGTTGCGTGCGCCGCTTGCCCCATGGCAGCCGAAACGTGGTCCCGGATGTGCGATGCGGCTGATCGCAGCCGTCGCAGACGATCACGGATTCCTCGGCGTCGTCGAGAGTCCAGTGGATTCCGTTGGAGAAGAGCTCTGGATGATCGGTGATCTCGTATACGGCGAGGAATCCGATCCCGAACGCGCCGGTGAGGGTGGCGTCGGATGCCTTGGTGGCGCCGCCGAGCTCTCGGAAGGCGTGGAAGTCGCATGGTCGTTTGCCGTCGAGCTCCCAGGGACACTCGCCTTCGTCGTTTGGCTGTCCGCAGGATCGAAAGCCCCCGTCGTCGATCACCTCGAGAAAGTCGGGGGTGAACCGGAAGGTCAGCTCGCGTGCTCCGTCGGCGTCGTCGGCGTTCTGAAGCAGCTCGTTGGCGAGCGAACCCGTACCGCGCAGGTTCGCGAGCGTCGAGCGGATCATCGTGAGGTGCTTCCAACGGCGTGGAAGCCGTGTTGGTGTCATGTTGTTAGACCGGGATTGGGGGCGTGATCGCTATGGCTTCGCGTCTGCTGAGCGTCCTCTCCTGGATGCTCCTGTTCGGATGGGGCCGAGGCACCTGGCGGCATCTCGCCAAACCCCCACCCCTACCTCTCCGCGGTGGTCGGTAGGTGGACTCGTCGGTCATTGGGCGGGCGGTTGAGCCGCCACTGCGCTGTCACCAGCCATTAACTGCTCCGACGTTACGCCGTGCATGAACTGATTTTGCTTGAAGTAACGGTGAAGGCGCTGCTCAATGCGCTCATTGGTCCATCCTCGGGCGTATAGCTCTTGAAGCAGTGGACGTACCTGCCCCGGATGCAGGTTTGGCAAGTTGTCTGCGAACCAATGCTCCGTGGAGCGTCGAGGCACATAGAGGGTGGGCGGCGGTCCTTCTAGCCATTTGCGTTGCGCGTCGGCTCGGGCTTGAGCTTTGGCCTCAGCGCGTTGCGCGTCGGCTTTTGCTTCAGCCTCAGCGAGCGCCGCGCGGACGGGTGCCTCCTCCGCGTACCGCCGGGCAGCAGCGCGTTCCCTTACCCGCTGGGAACGTAGTACGTCGCGCGCAGGTTCGGCGACTGCGTGAGCGGGATCGGCGCCTAGCAGGCGGACCCCAGCATCTCGCACTGAGCGGCCACGGTCTGGGCTAGCTGCTCCTATCGGCCAGCTTATGAGCCAGGTCGCGGCGGCGGCGATGAACCATGCGAGGACGATGCAGAAGATGGCCACGCCGACCGCAAGGAAGGCGATGATGACGGGCAGGAGGAGCGCCAACTGGACAACGGCTACGGACCACTCGGCCGCTTCACGTTCGTATCGCCTCGCCAGCCGCCCCATCGCCAAAATGATAAACCCGTCCCGACGAGGCGGACGGTACGATTTTCGCCGATGCCTGACGAGCGCCATAGCTCAGACATCTGAGGTCATCCCTCGACAAGCTCCCGGAGTTCTCGCGCTAGACGCGCGAGCGGCCGACGCAGCTCCCGGAGCAGACCGGCGGTGCCGGTCGCGCGCGCATAGGGCTTTGGAGTAGGCGGGACTCAGCGCCTGACTCGGTACGAGCCCGTAGCCGACTGTTGCTTCTTTGCGCGACCTAGCGTCGCCACCGGGGGCGACGTGACGCTCACACGGGACGACTTGGGGCAGTCTCGCGCGCTGGCCCGATTGCGCTCGCTACTCAAGCGTATGCTCCCAACGGAAGCGGCGGCACTGTAGTAGTGCGTTTCTGCGGTGGGCGCGCTATCGATGTTGCGGGACGTGCTACCTCTGCGGGAGCTCTCCCCAGCGCTGGACGAGCCTATCGTCCTGAAGATCGTCGCGCTCCTCGCGCAAGCCGACCCGGTCAAGCAGGGCGAGACTCCGAGTGTTGCGGCGGTCTACGCGCGTGAAGGTGCGCTGATGGCGGCCGAGGCGCTGCATCTGCTTGAAGATTGTGAGCATCATGAAATGACCGAGGGAGATCGGCTCGGTGTTTGGAAGCTCGACGCGCGTCCCTCGCGCTCCCAACGCGACGGCGATGACCTCGGTGTAGCCGACCTCGGGCGACAGCGAGGGCTCGATGTGGTGCGCTCCGACGAGAAGCAGCTCGCCGCGCCCATCGAGGCCGACCAGCATACGACCGTCGAAGTATGGGGGCGTCGAGAGATAGCGCGACGCGAGAGGCCCCCGGATCTGACCCTGGACCACATCTTCCCATGGCTCACCGGAGCTGCAAGTGAACTTCGCGAGCAGCTCTCGGTCACCGTTGGTGACACCGCGAACCTGAAGGTCCTCGGCCCTCACGCGACTTCGGGAATACCCTCAAGGATGGTCACGGTTGGCGCACCAGTGACCTCGAGCATGTCCGCGTCCTCAGCGGTCAGAACCTGCCCCCACGGGGTCCCGTAGAGGTCGACCAGCGGCTCACCGAGGTCGTTTACGTCCGGCGCGTCGATGGCCGGCTCGACGGTAAGCAAGGTGCGACCTCCGGGCAGCAGCTCCCACATCGCGCTCACCGGCGCACCCACGTCCCGTAGCTGGGCGGCCTCAAGCATCGTCGTGGGCACCGAGAAGGGCAGCGCCCCGTGGAGCTCCAGGACGGCAACAGACGAGTCGAGCGAAGCGATGTGCCCGTTGAGGACCGTCGAGCCGCCGGTGAGGTTCAAGTCCCTCCGCGCACGGGCGATCCCGCGCTGCAGACTTACAACGTACGGCGTCAGGGCCGGGGAGGACAGGGCACGCGCTAGGCCCGCGGCACCGGTCAGCGAGGTAAGACCGCCGTGTCCAGCGGAGGCGCCGGCGAGCGCCGCAGCGATGTGCTTCGCCTCGGGCGAAGTCTCGAGCCGGGCGGCCGCCTTCCCGATGCGCCTAGCAGACTTGGTGTCGCCGCGGCGCGCCGCCCGCGCGGCATCACGGTTGAGGGCGCTGTACAGGTGTACGCGGCCACCGAGCTCGCCGCCCGGCCCACGTGTGGGGATGCTCAGCCCCAGCGAGAGGGCCTTCTTTGAGCGGAGGGCACGAATACCGGAATCGACCGTGACTGTCTCGTCGGGGCGGTACTCGCGCACGATCTCGCGCCGGGTGACAAGCGGAAGGGCAGTCGGCATACCACGATTATAGCCGACGGCGCAAAATGAGGCGTCGGCTAGCTGGATTCCTCGTCGCGCTCTGGCTGTGCGCGCAAATCTGTAGTCGGACGCACCCCAATGGGTCGGTGCGACCATCCGGTAGCCCGAGCGCGAATCCCTCTCGGGGTCGGCTGCAACGCGACACCTACGCGGCGCGTTGGTGCTGCCCGGCAGCCTCGGTATCGACCGGCGGCGACCGGAAGGCGCGTGTGAACTCGTGGGCCTGCTCGGAGGCCGGGCGTGCGTGCAGGTAGCGGCTTGTGGTGCTGAGCGTGCTGTGACCCATCGCCTTCTGGATCGTCACGACATCGATACCGCTTGCGGCCAGCAGCGAGCCGAACGTGTGGCGGAGGTCATGGAAGCGCAACGGCCGCACGCCGGCGGCCGTCTGCGCGCGACGGTAGCGGCGACGGAGGGCCGACGTATCGAGCGTTCGCCCGAGCGCGTTGCAGAAGACCAGATCGTCGGGGCCGGTGAAGTACTCGCGCCTGCTTGTGCGCTCCAACGCGGCGGCGGCCTGATCGGCGAGTGGCACCCGGCGTACCCGCCCGGACTTGGTGGAGCATTCCTCGCCTGCGCTCATCGCGCGGGCGAGGGTCAGCGCGGCGCCCGTGAAGTCAACATCGTGCCAGCGCAGCGCCAGCAGCTCTCCTCGCCGCAATCCTGCGTAGGCTGCGACGCGGACTATCTCGGCGTCCTGGTGATCCTCGACGCGCTGGGCTTCGCGCTCCTGTTCGCTGACGGCCAGCCGGGTGGGGTCCCGGTGGCGAGCGTCCGCGAGCGCGCGGGCGATTGCCTCGATCTCCTCTGGCGCGTAGAACACGAGTGCGCCAGGGTGCGGCTCGCGACGACGGTCGGCCGCGCTTGCCGGGTTCGCCGGTAGCGCGAACGTGGATGGCTTGCTGGCGTAGTTGAAGACGGCAGCGATGATGTTGCGGTGCTTGTTCACCGTGCGCGGTGATGCGCCTGTGGCGCCGATCGTGCTCAGCAGATCCTCGATCTCCCGGGTTGTGATCTCCGCTGCTGGTCGATCACCGAGAGCGCCCATCACGTACCCGGCCGTGGTCCCCTTGCCGCGCTTGTAGGGGGTGCCCGGCTCGCCCAGCACGTACCCGTGGTCGCGGAGAGTCGATGGCTTGGCGCCTGCCACGTCGGTGAGCCATCGCAGGTAGGCGTGCGCGACCTCGCGGAACGCAGCTCCCTGCGACCGGCGCTCCTGCTCGGCACGCTCCAGGTCCGTAGCCCTGGTGACGTACTCGGCGATGAGTTGCGCGGCGGCTACATGGGCGGCGCGTTCATCGTAGGCGCCCTGGGGAACCCGTCCGCGATGACACCTCCACTCGCCCGTGTCAGGGTCACGTTCGAGCCAGGCGCGGCCGATGCGGCGTTTGACCTGCCGGCCATGGTGCAGGAACTTCGTCTCGAAGAACGGCTGGCCGCGGTGCTCGCGGATGATGAGGGTGGCTGCGGGATTCGGTGCTGGCAGCGGGGTTCCTCCTGTGTCCGCCTTGTTGGGTGGTGATCGTCAGTCTACACCATGGGTACCACGTGGGTACACACCAGGCCGTGGGTACCATTTTGGGTACCAAACCAGCTTAAATCAATGCTCCCAAGCCATGTTTGCGGGCATCAGGTCGGCCCAGCCTAAGCGGCTCGGCGTATCTCCATCGCCTGTCACGCCGGAGGCCGCGGGTTCGAGTCCCGTCGCTCCCGCTCATGGCACCGCAGTTTCCGGACCGGCTTTCGTTGGTTTGGGCGACTGCCTGGAAGTAGGCGGCGAAGGCGGGGCGGGGTTTGACGGCGACGACCTGCCCGTTGTCTTGCCAGACGCGCTCGAAGAGGCTTGTGAGGAGGCGGTGGCACTCGGCGGGCGCGGTCTCGGCGTCCCAGAACTCGGCGAAGTTGGCGAGTAGTTTCTCGGCGCTGGCGAGCTGCGGGTCGGTTGGTGGTGCGAGTCGTTCGAGCTCGTCTTGGAGGGTTTGGCGGCGCATGATGTATTGGGCTTTGGTGAGGTCGCCGAGGACGTAGAGGTCTTGCAGGCGGCGCAGTTGCTCGGTCAGCTCGCCGCGGCGGCTGGCTTCGCCGGTCTGGTGGCTGGCTTGGCTGGCGATGGTGTCGAGGACGAGCTCGCGCAGGGTCGCGTCGGGTTGGAAGTCGCGCAGCCATTGGGCCAGTTGGTTCTCGAGCGGCTCGGCGCGGACGATCGGCTGTGCGCAGCCTTGGCTGTAGCGGCGGGTCGCGCAGAGGTAGCGCCGCACGGGTGGTCGTGAGCCGCGGTTGCCGTGCATCCGCGCGCCGCAGCGCTCGCAGCAGAGCAGCTTGCGCAGCAGGTACTCATCCGATGGGGGGCTTGGCTGCTTGACGGTCGCCTTGTAGGAGCGGAGCTCTTGCACGCGGTCAAAGAGCGCCTCGGGCACGATTGCGTCGTGCAGCCCGCGGATCGAGCGGTCCTTGCTGCGCAGTCCGGTGACATATCCGGCATAGGCGGCGTTGCAGAGCATCTCGCGGACGGTGTCCTTGGCGAACTGCCGGCCGCGGCTGGTGCGTGCGCCCTTGGCGTTGAGCCACGCAGCGAGTGTGCGGTCGGATTCCTGGCCGGTGGCGTAGCGCTTGAACATGTCGAGCACGAGCGGCGCGCGCTCGGGGTGCAGGACGGCGAGCTTGGTCTGCGGGTCGCGGGTGTAGCCCCACGGGAGGCTGCCGACGAGATGCCCTTGGCGGGCCTTCTCCTTGAGGCCGCTGCGGGTCCAGAACGACAGCGACACCGAGTAGTACTCGTCGAACATCTCGTGGATCGACTCCGCGAGGAACGATGAGGGGTCGGTGTGGTCTTCGCCCATCGGCTGCGTGACGGACACGACACGGATACCAAGCCGCTCGCGCAGGAGCTGCTTGTAGCGGCGCGCCTCGACCTGGCTGCGCGCGAACCGCGAGGTGTGGAAGACGAGGACCGCGTCGAACGCGCCGGCGGCGGCGTCGGCCATCAGCCGCTGGAACTCTGGACGGGCCTCGGACTTGCGCCAGCCGGAGTGAAAGTCGCAGTACTCCCCGACGAGCTCCAGGTCGTTCTCGGCCGCGAACTTGCCGATCGCTTGGCGCTGCGCATCGGGGGAGAAGCCTTGGCCCTGCTCCTCGGTGGACTCGCGCACGTAGGCGGCGGCGCGCTGGCGGCTACTGGTCATCGCTGGCAGCGGCGGTGAGGTCTCGTCCGCGGCGCAGCCACCAGTCCGCGAACCAGCTCGCGAACCCTTCGAGTTCGCTCGCGGTGTCGAAGATCGCTCGGTCATCCCTGCCGTCTCCTCTCGTGATCGATGGTCGCTGCGGTGAGCAGTTCGGGCCGCGTCGCGGCTGGCAGCCGCGACTACCGGGAATGTTCGCGGCGCGGCGTCTTCCCTGCGCCGCGCACCCGTCCGCCGAAGCGGGCTGGTCGGTGGGTTCCTCGCTCATCTATGCCTCGCTTTCCGTGCTTGACGATGGGCGGTACGGCGTCAGCTGCGCGTCGCTGTTGCAGTAGTGGCAGGTCCGAGGGGGCAGGTAGCTGCCGAAGCCTGGGCCGTGCAGTTCCTCGTGGGTCGGGTAGACGAGCTCGCGGCAGTGCGTACAGACCTGTAGCCGCTCCCGGTCGAGCTCGGGGTAGAAGTCCTCCCTGCGGTGCGTGAGGCGCCCGAGTCGGCCGGCTTCCTTGGCGCGCCGCTGCGCTGCGTGCTCGCGCCATTGCATGTACTCGCGTTGCCGCTCGTGCTGATTGGCTTGGTGGTCGTTGTCCCGTTCGGCCTCGTGCGCCAGGATCGAGACGGCAGGAGCGTCGAGTAGCCGGCCGCCGTGCAGTGTGCGCCAGGCGCGACGCAGCGACGGCGTCTGCCCGTAGCGAGCGGCGAGCGTCTCGATCTGGCTGCGCTGGCTCGCGCGGCAGTAGTCGCCGAGCAGTCGTAGCTCATCGGCGACCGGCGCTCCGGGCTGGGGAGTCGTGTGCGGGTATCTGTCCAGGAGTGAGTTGCCGAGGTCGCGTGCGACCACTTGCAGTGCTCGACGCTCCTCTGCATTCGGCGGCGCGGTTGATGCGACGAGTAGCGCGAGGGCCTGCTCGGCTTCGTTGTCGAGGGCTTCGCGGTATGTGCGCAGGCGGTAGTCGTGGGAGTGGAGGTGTTCGCGCAGCGCCTCGGGGTTCTGGTTGAGGCGGCGCAGCTTCGCTTCCTCGGCCTCGCGCTCCTCGCGCTGCGCCGCGCGCGCCCGCTCATATGGTCCGCGTGCGGCCCACAGCACTTCGCTGAGCGTGAGACCCTCGCGGCCGTCGAGGTCCGCTAGGCACTCGTCCGCCAGCAGCGGTTGCGGTTCCCACGCAAGGCCGCCTGCGGCTGCGATGAACGGGTGGCGCCCCGAGCGCCGCGGACCGTAGGACAACACTCCCGCGAGCGCCCGCAAGAACCTCGCGGCCCGGATAGACGTGTTCGTGAGGAACAGCAGCGCGGGCTGGAAGGCGTGCTGCTCGCGCCACGCGCCGCTGGCGGCGTAGGCGGCGTATAGCTCGGCCTTCTGGCGCAGGCGGGCGTGAGACATCGTGCCGAGATCGAGCTCCACGAACGCCAACAGGCCGCGGTCCTCCGCGTCGGTGAACGTGAGCAGCGCGTCGGGCGCGAGCGCGCGCTCCTTGCCTTCATGCTGGAATGCCTCGCGTGCTTCGCCCTCGCGCCGGTACTCTCGCAGCACCAGGCCGGAAGCGCCGGCGCCCGTGGCGAGCGCGACGTACAGCTCGGTGAGTGCGGCGGCGTGCGCGAGGAAGACGGGGTTTGGCTCCCTGCGCTCCCCGCCTCTCGGTACGGGGTCGCCGCGCAGCAGGCAGTCGGCGCGTCTGGTCGGCCAGTGATGGTTGGGTGCGGAGCCGCGTTCACGATAGGGACGGCTACGCCCCGCGAGGCCGAGGTCATACAGCCGGCGGGTGCGGTAGCGCAGCGTGCGCTCGGGGGTGTCGGGGAACAGCCGGCCGAGCTGCTGCTGTGTGACGACTCGGTGTGCGCAGAGCACGCCGAGCAGCCGCCTGTCCAACTCGGCGAGCCGCAGGGCTCGGGGCTCGTGACGACGATGGGGGCGGTTGCGACGGTCTGAGTCGGAACAGTTCATGGGCTGGGTACCGGGGCAAGCTGCGGCGGTAAGGAGCAAGAAGAAAAGCCCAGGCACGGCGGTGCGGATAACGACGAACGAGTCCACGGGAAAGGGGATGTAGAAGAGTCGGGCGCGCGCCAAAGCCGCGAATCCCTTGCTATCATAAGGGATTCGCGGCTTTTGGCTTTGCCGATCGTGCGCGAGCGGACGGCAAACCATGCCGGCCCGCTCCGCCGGGGGGAGCCGACGACCACGGGGCGCTGTGCGAGGAGTGGCGTGGTTGAGGGCATCCCCGTTGTGTAGCTCGACCGGCCCCGCTTGTCTACAAACGCGCAAGCGCACGTTTGTAGACAAGCCGGGCGAGTTGTGCTAGCCGCCGCCGGTTGCGGGCGGCGCGGTCGGTCGGGCGTTGCTTGTCGTGTTCGGGCTCGTCGAGCAGCTCGCCGGGCTGCACGCCCAGACCCCGAGCGATACGCAGAATCATCGCCAGGTGAGGCTCACGTGCCCCGCGCTCCAGCCGTGCAACGACCGTGGCGTGTACGCCCGCCCTGCGGGCGAGGCACTCGTGGGAGATACCGCGCTGTGTTCGTAGGTCGCGCAGTCGCCGCCCGAAGGCGATGCTCGCGGCGTGCGCGTCCAGACCTTCGACAAAGGACACGAGGGCCGCAAGCCCCGCGCCAAGCGCCTCGGCCAGCGCGAGCAGGACGTGATAGGGAGGATCGAACCGGCCGGCTTCAAGTGCCTCCACGGACGTCTGCTCGATGCCGGCCGCGTCGGCGAGCTCTCCGGGGGTCATGTGCCGCTCCTCGCGTAGCAGACGCACCGCCTCCCCGAGCGCGACCGGCCCCCGGAGTCCTTCGGTGTGGGTGCTCTGGCCGGGCATCAGATCGACACCAGCCCGAGCGAGTCAAGGCGCCGCGCGCACGCCGACACGCACACCCGCTCACCATCCACGATCACAACGCCATCCGCCTCGAGCAGCGCCAGCGCATCGCTGACGGTCAATGCGTCGATGCGATCGACCTCGATCTCCAGATCCACGCGCGTCCACTGCTCCGGGCGGTCATCGCGCAGCGTCTGCAGCACGATCACGCGTTCGGCCTGCTGCTGGCTGCTCCAGCCGCCCTGCTCTTGCTGCTTCCCATCGGTCATCTGCGGTTCCTCCTTGCATTTGGAGGCCCCGGGAGGACTGCTCATGGCTGAGAAGAAACCCCACCCATGCAAGTAGGGTTACCTCTGCGCCGGGAGTTCAGGCTCTCGGTGCCACGGCGCCCGGCGGTCCTACCCGCGCGGGCGCCAACTCGTATGTTGGTCAACGCACCCTATCAAGACTTAGCTGCGACGTGAAGTTCGCGAGTGGCGCCTGAGCGATGGACAACGACACCGCGAACCAGATCGCCGCCTACCAGCGCGCCCTCGGCCGCGCCCTGCGCGAGCTACGCCTACGCGCCGACCTCACACAGAAGGAGCTCGGCGCCCGCGCGGATGCGAGCGACACCTACATCTCGCAAGTCGAGGGTGGCCACCGCGACATCCGCTGGTCGACGATCACACGGTTGCTGCGCGCGCTCGACGTGACTGTCGGAGACCTGGCGGCCGAGGTCGAGCGGCAGCTCGGCCACGTCGCTAGACGTGGCCACTCTGCGATACACGTCAACCGCTCCCGTGAGTCATCTTGAGCACCGCCTCGGGGAGGAGGCGCGTAAAGCTCGTCGGTAGACGGACTAGTCGCCGACGACGACTCCAGTGCGACGGCCGAGTTTGGCGCGACCACGCGGCGAGACGAACATAAATACCGAATACTGGTTAAAAAATGCCTCTGCCGTGAATCGCTTTGCATCGCCGTTTAGGTCGAGCAGCGTGGTCGTATCGCTGACGACACCCGGCGTCTCGAGCACTCTGGCTGCAATACGGCCGAGGATCGAGGTCGGATCGGTGACTGGTAGAGCCCCACCTGGGAGCTGATCCACGAACCTTCCAAAGCGCTCGCGGAAGGACTTGCTCTCGAAGCTCGTCCAGATTGGCAGCGTCCCGTCGAATTGCGTGTAGCGGCCCGCAACGAGGACAGCTACTGGATCCGGGTGACCCTCGACGTAAAATCTGATCGACGCATGCAGCGACGCGCCGTAGTGGTGTGCTAGGTCGATCGGGGTGTCGATCGAGACTTCGTTTTGAAGTGCACGCTCGTGGTAGCGCCGGCCCTGGAAAATCATGTGCGCAGCCGCGTAGTTCGCCTCAAGCTCAAGCTCGTCACGTGAGTCGAAGAACAGCTGACGCTCGTCGTCGAAGCGATACACAGCCTCGTGCCAGGGCAGCAGGCTGTGCGCTATCTCGTGGGCTTCGGTGAAGTTCGCGCGCGCATCCAACTGGCTTTTTCGATCGACGTAGATCGTCTTTTCCGGGAACACGATCGCGCCTAGGATCCTCTTCCACACCGGCGGCTTCTTCGTGGCTATCTCCTCGGGAATCGCCGCAGCGTCCCTGATCTCAAGGATCCCGGCGGCCTTCGCGAGCTCGTTCAGCGGAGTTGGGAGCACCTCGACAGCGCCCGCCCACTCCAGGGCACGCTCGGCGACCGCCGCGACGCGGCGGCGAGCATCCTCTGAGAGGTCTGGGGCCGCGGCGCGCGGCGGTTGGGCCATGCGCTGCAGATACCCGACAGCCTCCATCTGGCGGTTCGGCGCGAGTTGCCCGACGGCGCGGAGGGCTGCAGAAGCAACGCCCCGCTGGACGGCGCCATCGTGGCCCTCGCGGAGATGGCCTGAAGCCTCCATCAGGGCACCCAGGTCAAGCTCATAGAGCTCGGCGAGTTGAAACAACAACCCGATCTCCGGACGCTCGATCTGGCCCGTCTCGATCTGGGAAAGGTGCGCGTTATGGATCCCCGTGCGTCGCTGCACCTCACGCAAACTCAACCCTGCGGTAGCGCGCCCTTCGAGAAGAAGGCTCCCCAGCTTCGCCATCCGCCGCTCACCTCCTCGTTCGATCTCGCGCTGATGGCCGTCGCGGACACAATCAACAGTCTACGCTGCAAAGGCACTTAGCGCTATGCTAAGCTGGTGGGCGTCAGTGCAAAGATCACGCGCAGCCGCGCACGAGCGCCGCCCCTGAGCGGCAGAAGGGCGGACCCATGGGAGAAGAGTCGGATGAGAAGAAACCGAAGGACAAGCAGCTGCATGTGAAGGTCAAGGCGCCTCGGGATCCTGAGCCGAAGGAGTTCGTCTGGGACGAGCACCTGCTCGTGGGCGAAGCAGCGCAGGAGGCCGCGACCGCGTTCGGCTACAGCGGCGGGGTGGCGTCGCTGGTGCACCACAACGAGGCCCTCGCGAGCGACCTCGAACTCCACGCGGCTGGCGTTCACAACGGAGAGCGCCTCGATCTGCTCGACACCGGCGGCGGCGTCTAGTCGGATGGCGCTCCTCACGGACGAGGTCGTCCGCGCGTATCTCTCCGCACCCGGAGAGATGCCCGCGGCGATCGCCTACGCCCGTAGCCGCGGGCTTGAGCCCGAGTGGGACGAACACGCGCTGGTCCTGCGCGTCCCGCTCCTAGGGGTTCCCGCGCCGAGTGGCGAGGAGCAGCCGATCGCCGTGAGCGATATCAAGGCGGAGCACCTGACCGAACCGTTCCTGCTTGAGGGCGTCTTCGATGACTATCGCGTCCTCCCGCCGATCTGGCGCTTCCTTGATCACCGCGACGGAAACAACATCGGGCCCGCCGCATACCCTCAACCCCGCGGGGCGTCGGTGTTGCACGGGCAAGGCCTCATCTGCGCACACTTCAGCCGAATGGCCTACACGGAATACGACGGGCCGCACGCAAACTGGAACGGAGTACAGGCATGGGAGAATCGGGTCGAAGGGACCGAGGCGTTGACCGTCTCGGACATGCTCGCCAGGCTGATCTGGGAGACGCGCTACAACAGCCAGGGGCGGATGAGCCAGTTGCCGCCGTGCGCAATCGCAGCCTGACTAAATGGCAGCCTCGGCTGCCGATCCTGCCGCTCGCGGGCACTTTTCAGATCACCGAGGGCGCGCTCGTAGCGACGGAGCGCCTCCTGCCGACCTACCGCGGGCCGGACGGCGACCACGAGGGCATCGTGTTCCTGTGCGGCCGCGAGCTCGGCAAAACGACGGTGCTCACGACCGTGATCGCACCAGACTGCGATCACGGCCCCGGGCATGTGATGTGCTCCATGGCCGAGGTGCAAGCCGTGACAGCACACGCTCATGACGTCGGGCTGGGGGTGCTCGCCCAGGTTCACTCCCACCCCTCTGCCTGGAGCGAACACTCCGTCGGCGACGACACGATGGTGCTGATGCCATTCGAGGGGATGCTCTCGATCGTCGTCCCCCACTACGGACACCACGGGATGCGCCCGCTGCACAGCCTGGGCGTGCACCAGTACCGGAGCGGACAGTGGGTGCGTGTCGAGCCGCATACGATCAAGGCCGGAGTCACCGTGCTCCCTGGGTTCCTCGACCTCCGGTGAGCAACAGCCTCGAAACTGCAACGGTGGCCCGAATCCACTTCGAGGAGGCCTTCCACGCCCGGACACTCAGCTACATGCCCGGCTACCGGGACGAGGGCCGACAGGTGACCGTCCTCCTCGGCGGAAACGCACACAGCCCTGCCGGGCACGTGCTCGCATCAACCCTCCTCAACCAGCTCGCCCGCGCGCACCGGCGGATCGCGGTGATCGGCGACCTCGACCGGGAGCTCCTGTGCGCCTCGCCGTTCGCCGCACAAACGATCGGGAAGGCGACCGTCGGGACCGCCCGCGCGATCAACCCATACATCGAGATCGCCGCGGAGGAGGAGCTCACCGCCGCCAGCGAGAAGGACAGCCTGATCGTCGGCATCGGCGCGACAGCGGGCGCGCATGTGCGTCTGGGCGCCGACGGGTTCATCGCCGAGATCGGCGCGAACGCGACGGTCACTGAGCGGCCCGCGTCCGTGTGGGGGGCACTGCTCGCCGCCTGTCTCGGAGCGAACGTCGCGTTCCACTGGGCGATGAACGGTGAGGTGAGGGGCCCTGAAGGGCGGTTTTCGCTGTGGGAGCTCGGCAAGCCCGGGGGAGAGGACGGGCCCGAGCTCCCCGGTCCGATCGACGTCGGGCGTGTGCTTCAGGCCGGCGCCGGCGCCGTCGGATGTGCGCTAGACCTCGCCGGGATACTCGTTGGGCTAGCCGGCCAGTGGGCGATCGTTGACGGGGATCTCGTCGAGGTGAGCAACCTCAACCGGCAGGCGCTGTTCCTTGCCAGCGACACGGGCTGGCCGATCGGTGTCGCCGCAAACAAGGCGTTGAGCGTATCGCGCAGAATGAAGGCCTCGACCGGCGCGAACATAACCGCCGCCGCGGACTGGTATGACGAGGAACCCGACATCCTCAAAGGAAGCTATGACGTGGTGCTCGCGCTGGCGAACGATCGTGGGGTCCGAGGCGCGCTGCAGGGCCGCCAGCCGACAGTCCTGCTGCACGCGACCACCAGCGCCTCGTGGCAGGCGCAGGTACACCGGCATATCGCGGGACGCGACGACTGCATCAACTGCCGGATCCCGTCGCAGGCGGCGCCGATGCGCTGCTCGACCGGCGAGATTCAATTCGCCGGCGCCGTGGCGGACGCGGCACTCCCGTTCCTCTCAATGACGGCGGGCGTCCTGCTCGCCGCGCAGCTCTCCAGGCTCCAGCATGGCGCAATCCTTCGGACAGACGCCAACCACGCCTACGTCGATCTTCGCGAGGCGACACCCCTGCATGCGGAAGTAATCCGCCGGTGCCGGGCGTCCTGCCGCATACGTCTGTCGCCAGCAATCCGACGCACACTCAACGCCGACTCGTGCTGGTGCCATCTCGACGACGAGGCGTAGCGACCAGACGGGCAGCTCTGCGGCGCACAAATGCGCGAACATCGAGTTAGGGGCGTGGCGCCCGGCGGCGAGGGGGCTAGTTCGACCTTGCAAGATGCATCGAACAGGCGTTACAGGCGGATCTCAATGCGGTGCCCAGAGAGGGTTCGACCCCCGTCGCTTCCGTCCCGAGAATTGCCCGGAAATCGGAAATCGCTGGGTTTTCCTTGGGGTGTGGGACTCGGTTGGTACCGGATTCGGGTGAGAGTACCGCGGTCGAGTACCACGCTCGGCCCACTTTTGCTAGGAGTCGGTGCCTCGCCGGCTTGCAGGCCGGAGGTCGTATGCACGCGATCTGACCCGGCGGCTGGGCTGGCGCCCGGTCGAACCTCGACGCGAATGGTCAGAACATCAGGGATAGCGTGTAGGCTGAGGCTGGCGAGGATAGATGTCTGGGGCGCTGGCAAGTCCGCCACGCGCCGCTCCAGGTTTCGAACCAGTCGGCCGAGCTCGCCCTTGTGCCGCTCTACGAGGCGGTTCAGCACCTCTTGCGGCGCGTGCTCGACAAGCTGTGAGCAGACCTCGATCCACGGCTCATACGGCACCGCCAGCTCTTCAGAGTAAGCGCCCCAGCAGACGGCGAAACCCTCGGCGTGGGCGCGGTGGGCACCGTAGCTTGAAAGCCTCGTCTTGCCGATCCCCGGCTCGCCGGAGAGCAGCACCACCTGGCGCGCCCCGTCGCGGGCAAGGACCGTCGCCTCCTCGATCGCGGAGCGCTCCTCGACGCGACCTACGTAAGAGACGGGCGGCACCGAGCGAAGCACCGCTGGCAAAGGCCAGCCGCCAGCTCCTGCAGCCTCCTCGCCGAGTGGCGCCCAGGAAACCGAGAACGCCTCCACGGGCTCGGGGAGGCCCTTCAACTCCAACATGCCAGCCGACCGGAACTCGATGCCCTCGCAGCGCCCCGCGAGCGTCTTGACAAGTGTCGAGATCAGAATCCCATCCGCAGAGGCCTGCGCGCACAACCGCGCCGCCTCGACCGTGGGCATCCCGAAGCGCCGAACGGGGTTCGACGGCGACGATCGTGCGCTAGGACGCAGGGGCGGCGCTGTACTGCTCGTCGGTGATCTGCACGTCTTCCTCCCGCTCACGTTTCAATCGTGACGAGCGTCCCGATCGTCGTGTAGGGCCACTCCTCGGCGGCGGCTTCGAGCGGGAGCTCGACGCAGCCGAGGCTCTGCGGGCTGCCGAACGACGAGCGGTCGAAGTTGTGCAGGGCGTCGCCGCCGTTGAAGTAGCTGATCCATTTGATGCCGGGGTCTTCGTAGTGCGAGCCGTCGGGGTTGGTGCCGCTCATCGTGCCTTCGGGGATGTGCTCGAACACCTCGAAGGTCCCGAGTTCGGTTTCGGCGCCGGCGATGCCGGTGTTCGCCGGTGAGCTCTCGACGATGTGGCCGTCGTGCCACAGGGTCATCGTCTCGGGGACTTCGCGGTGCACGTAGACGTAGCTGTAGCCGCTCGTGAGGCGCTTGCCGGCCAGCGTGTAGGTGAGCAGTGCGCGCCACACGGTCGGGCCGGCAACCCCGTCGACGGTCAGGCCGTCTTCGTCCTCGAACTTCATGATCGCGCCTTTGGTGATCGCACCCGGCTGGCCCGGCGCCCACATCGTGCGCAGCTGCTGCGGTGTGTCCGGGTAGCGCCAGCTGAAGCTGCCACTCGGGGGTTCGACGGCCGCCTGCGCCTGCGCGCGGGGCGTCCGCGCCACCGCTGCGCCCGCCGGCCGCCAGTCGAGCGGCAGGTAGCCCTCCTGGGCGAGCAGCTGCTGCAGGCGCAGCGTCGAGCCGCTCGGCACCGTCCATTCGACCTGCGTCGCGCTCTGCAGGCCGCGCCCCGTGCCCGCGGTCACCGCGACCTCGTGCGGGAGCTGGACGCGCAGCTGCGTGCCCAGCGCTGCGCCGAGGCCCGAGGGGGTGAAGAGGAGCGTGTGGCTGTTGGTCTGCCGCCAGTGCCCCGGGGTGCTCGGTGAGAGCTGCGGATGGCCCGAGCCGAGCACTTCCGCGACGGGCTTGGAGAACGTGAGGTGAAGCGGCGTGGCGGGTGAGATGCGCGTCCCTGCGGCGGGGAGCGTGACCATCACGGGGTTGCGCGAGGGCGGGAACCAGCTGACCTGCGTCGGCGTGCCGACCCGCTCCCAGGGGCGCGCCGCGGCGGCGATCTCGACGGCGCCGGTTTCCGGCTGTGCTCCGAGCGAGACCGAGCTCTGGGGGTCGCTCAGCGTGCGGTGCGTCGGGTCGCCGCTGCTCGCGTAGGCGACCGCGCTGACGGGCTGGTCGAAGCTCACGCGCACCTGTGAGCCGGCGTGGACCGTCATCCACGGCTGCGTGACATGCGCGACCGGCGCGGTGAGGGTCAGCTGCTCGTCGCGCTGACTGCCCAGCGCCCAGCCGATCCAGCCGGGTCGGCGCACCTGGACGTCGACCGTCACCTGTTCGCCGGGCGTGAGCCGCCGCAGCGGCGTGATGCGCCCGTCCTGGATGGCGATCGGCAGACTGTGGCCGTTGGGGCCGTATGCCTGGACGTGCTCGATCGTGCCGCCCAGCGGCTGCACCGCGACGCGTGCGAGCGCCGTCGAGTCCCCGGCGAGTGTCACGCCCGACCACAGCAGCACCGCGAGGATCGCGAGGACGATCGCGATCGTCACGGCCAGCGCCACGCCAAGCAGGGCAGGTTTGCGTCCACGCCTGGGGAACGCAGCGTCACGGTAAGCCGACGCCATCGTCCTACATCGTAGAACCCCGTGCGCAGATCGTGCGCCGAGCCGCGAGCGATGGCCCGTCGCGGCGTGGGTCGGAGTCGCGGCGGCGGCCGTCCTGTGCGTGCCGCGAGCACGCGGCGCGGCGTGCTCGTATATTTGCGGTGTGTCCACCTCGATGCAGCTGGAGCTCTGCTCGTTGCCGCTGGAGGTGACGCTGCTGGCGGGGTGGCAGAAGCTGGGCGCCGCTCACTGGGACGAACTGCCCCAGCGCGACGATCTCTGCGGCGCCTTCTGCGGCGCCCTTGCGCTGCGCGCCGCCGGCATTCAAACCAGTGGCGAGGAGCGAGTCGACCAGGACGCCGTCGCGCGCGCGGCGGGCAGCGTCGTCGGGGCGGTCATCGACCGCGACCACCTGCCGTTCGGCGCGAGCAGTCGGCGCAACTACCGGTTCGCGCTGCCGTCCGTCGCGGACCCAACCGTGACGGGCACGACCGCCGCGGGCCTGTGTGCGGCGATCGAGGAGCTCGGTGGCGGCAAGCTCGCCGCGATCCCCTACAGCGGGCCGTGGACCGTGGGCACGCTCGACGGCCTGTTTGCGACCGTAGCCGAGCTGGAGCGGCCCATGACGCTGATCGCGAATCTCGCGACGCGCCACCTCTGGGGCGGGGGCGCGACCGGGGAGCAGCTGATGGCGTATCTGCGCGACGGCGACCTTGACGGTCCTGCACCCGACTGGGACGTCGGCCACTTCGTCTGCGTCTACGGTCGCATGCAGGGGCCCGGCGGCAGCATGTATTGGGTCGCCGACACCTATGGCTCGCTCGGCGAAGAAGGCGTGCACCTGCAGCCGCAGGAGCGGCTCGCCGCTGCGATCGCGCGGCAGGACATGCCGGCCGGCGGCGTGATCGTCGTTGCCTCGGTCGAGGACGCGACAGCGGTGCGCGTGGGCGCGGCGGCGGCCGGTTTGGTCGAGGAGCTCTGGGACAACGGCACTGTTGCGCTCCGGTGAGCGCGACGGACCTTGTTGCGCTCGTCTGCTGCGATCTCGGCGCGATCGTGCGCGGGCGCGCGGTACTTGCGTCGGAGCTGGGCGGGCACCTCGACGCGGGTGTCGGCTGGGTGCCGGCCAACCATTCGCTGACGCCGTTGGGCGGTCTCGCGGAGTCGACTCCATTTGACTCGATCGGGGACTTGCGACTGCTCCCCGACCCCGACACCCACGTCCGTGTCGAGGCCGGCGCGCGCGGCAGCGCGCTGGAGTTCGTGCTCTGCGACATCGTCGAGACCGATGGCCGGCCGTGGGCGTGCTGCCCGCGACGCTTCCTGCGCGAGGCGCTCGCGCAGCTTGAGTCCGAGCTCGGCGCGCGGCTGCTCGCGAGCTTCGAGCACGAGTTCCAGCTGAGGATCGATGCGCCGCCGGCGGCGCCGTTCTCGCTGGCGGCCCAGCGCGGCGTCGATCCGTTCGCGGTCGAGGTGATGGGCGCGCTGATCGAGGCCGGCGCGCAGCCGGAGCGCTTCTTCGCGGAGTTCGCGCCGCACCAGTTCGAGATCCCCGTCGAAGCCGCGGCGGGCGTCGGCGCGGCGGACCGCAGCGTCGTGCTCAAGGAGGTGGTGCGCGAGGTGGCGCGGCGCTGTGAGCTGCGCGCGAGCTTCGCGCCGCTGCTCGACCCCGCTGCGCCGGGCAACGGCGCGCACATCCACTTCAACCTGCTCGATGCGGGCGGCGGCTCGTTGCTCTACGACGCCGCGCGGCCGGCGTGCCTGAGCGAGCTCGGCGGCAGCTTCGCCGCCGGCATCCTGCGCCACGCGGGCGCGCTGAGCGCGCTCAGCGCCCCGAGCCCGGCCTCCGCCGCGCGGCTGACGCCGCACCGCTGGAGCGCGGGCGCGGCGTGCCTGGGCGCGGCGAACCGCGAAACGCTGCTGCGCATCCCTACGCTGGTCTCGCTCGGCGGTGGCGAGCTGGCACCGCAGCTGCACCTCGAGTACCGCGCCGCGGACGCGACCGCGAACCCTTACCTCGTACTCGGCGCGATCGTCCGCGCGGGCCTGGAGGGGGTGCGCGCGTCGCTGCCGACGCCGCCGATCCTCGACCGCGACCCCGCGCGGCTCGATCCTGCCGAGGCGGAGCGCCACGGCGTCGGCGCGCTGCCGGGATCGCTGGAGGATGCGCTGCGGGCGCTCGCGGAGGACGACACGGTGCGCGGATGGATGGCGCCGACGCTCTACGACGCCTACGTCGGCGTCAAGCGCGCCGAGCTGGCGGCGGTCGCGGGGCTCGACGTGGGCGAGGTGTGCCGCCGCTATGCCGCGATCTACTGAGGACCTGCTCGCGCTCCTACTCGCGGGCATCGAGCGCGAGCTGCCGCGCGCTGTCGCGCTGCGCCACCGTCTGCATGCCCGCCCGGAGCTCGCGCACGCCGAGGAGTGGACTGCGGCGACCGTCACCGCGGAGCTCCCGGTGGCGACCGCAACGGTCGCGGGTACCGGCCTGATCGCCACGGTCGGGCCCGCTGGCGGCGCCGAAGCCGCGGGCAGCGGAGGGGCCGCGCGCGTCGGGCCGCCCATCGCGGTGCGCGCCGAGCTCGACGGCCTGCCGCTGCGAGAGCGCACGAACGCCCCCTTCAGCGCGACCGGCGAGACGATGCACGCCTGCGGCCATGATGTGCACATGGCGGCGCTTGTCGCCCTAACGCGCGCGGCGCATGCGCTCGACGTCGAGCTGCGCGCCGGCGGCGGCGGATCCGGCGGCGAGGGGTCCGGCGCCGGGCTACCGGCCCCGCTGCTCGCGGTCTTTCAGCCGAGCGAGGAGGCCTACCCCTCCGGCGCCCAGCAACTCGCCGCGGGCGAGCTCGCAGCGCTGGCGCCGGCCGCGGTGCTCGCCGCGCACGTGCACCCGGAGCTCCCGTGGGGGGCGGTTGCGCTCGACCCCGGCACGGTCAACGCGTCGTGTGACGCGGTCGAGATCGTCGTCGAGGGCGAGCCTTCGCACGGGGCCTACCCGCACCACGGGCGCGACGCGATCCTCGCGCTCGCGCAGATCGTCGTGGCGCTGCACGCGCAGGTGGGGCGGCGGATTGACCCGCACGCGCCGGCGGTGCTGACGGTCGGCGTGATCGAGGGCGGCAGCGCGGAGAATGTGATTCCCGCGCAGGCGCGCGCTCGTGCGGCGCTGCGCGCCCATCGGCCGGCGGATCGCGGCGCGCTGGAGCAGCTGGTGCGGGAGGTCGTCGCGGGCGTCGCGGCGGCGCACGGCTGTCGCGGGCGCGTCGAGCTGACGCGCGGCGAGCCGGCGCTCGCGAACGACCCGGGGATCGTGGCGTGCGCCCGCGAGCTGCTCCCCGACGCGGGTTTCGCGCTCGCGCCGCCGTGGCGCTCGAGCGGCTCGGACGACTTCGCGTTCTTCGGGGCGCTCGCGCCGCTGGCGATGGCCTTCGTCGGGCTCGATGGCGCCGCGGGCTTCAGCGCCCGCCCCCTGCATCACCCGGAGCTGCTGCCCCCCGACAGCGCGGTGGGGGCGATCGCGCGCGTGCAGGCGGTGCTGTTCCTCGCTGCGGCCGCCGTCGCGACCGCGGCTCGGCCTGCGACGATGCCCGCGTGATCGACGAGCTCCGCGAGGACTTCACCGCGTCCGAGCGCGCCGTGCTCGCGCCGCACGTGACGAGCCTCGACCGGCCGGTCTTCGGCGTCGTCGGCCTGCCCGAGACGGTGAAGGCGGCGCTGTTCGCGCGCTACTCGCGCTATCCGGGGACGCTGCGGCGGCTGTTCCTCGACGAGTTCGCGCAGGAGCTGCTCGCCGCTCCCGGCTCGGCTACCGCCGCGCCCCCCTCCGCTGCGCCCGTCGTCCCGGTGTCCGCGGCCGCTCCAGGTTCGACCGAGGTCGCGGCGCGCCGTGCCGGCGAGCTCTTCGAGCGCGTCTTCGTGGGCTACGGCGATGACTCCGTCGCGCAACTTGCGGGCGCGCACATCGCGTGCGAGTGGTCCTCGAACGTGCTCACGAAGATCCTGCAGCGCCCGCGCGTGGGCGCGTACCTGGAGCAGTCCACGCGCTATATCGCCTTCGACCGGCCGCTGCCGGGGGGCGGCTACCGCTACTACCGCGACGAGCGGCTCGGTCCCGGCTACGGCGCGGCGATGGATCGCATCTTCGCGATCTACGCGGAGGCGATTGCGCCGGTCTCGGCGTGGGTTGCGGAGCGGTTCGCGCGGGCGGAGAGCGAGAGCGCGGCGGCGCACGCGCGGGCGGTGCGCGCGAAGGCGCTGGACCTGCTGCGGGGGCTGCTGCCGGCGGCCTCGCTCTCGCACGTTGGGATCTTCGCGTCGGGCCAGACCTACGAGCAGCTGATCATGCACCTCGCCGCGCATCCCCTGCCCGAGGCGCGCCGCTGCGGCGCGATGATGCTCGACGCGGTCGCGGCGATCCTGCCGAGCTTCGTGGCGCGCGTCTCGCGCCCGGAGCGCGGCGGCGCGTGGATCGAGCAGCTGCGCGCGCGCGGTGCGGCCGCGAGCGCGGTCGCGGCCCGCCTGGAGCTCACCGATGCCGCCGCGGGGGCGAGCGGCCCGCTGGCGACCGGCCCCGCGGCGAGCGGCCCGCTGGCGACTGGCCCCGCGGCGGCTGGCGCGAGCGTGCGCCTGCTCGACGTTCGCGGCGATGAGACGACGCTGCTCGCGGCGCTGCTGTTCGAGGCGTGCGCGGGCGGCGAAGCGGAGATTCGCGCGCGCGTGGGCGCGCTGCCCCCCGACGAGCGCGGCGCGCTGATCGCCGAGTTGGTGGGCGTGCGCGCGAACCGTCGCCACCGGCCGGGCCGGGGCTTTGAGGCGCTGCGCTACCGCTTCGAGGTGGTCTCGGACTACGGCGCGTTCCGCGATCTGCAGCGCCACCGCATGCTGACCGTGCAGTGGCAGGGCCTGACCGCGGACCTCGGCGCGGAGGTCCCCGCGGAGGTCGTGGCCGCCGGTCGGGGCGACGCGTACGCGCAGGCCCTGGAGCTCTCGCGGCGGACGTGGAGCGCTCTGCGCGACGCCGCCGCCGGCCCGGCGGCGGCGTACGCGCTGTGCCTCGCGTTCCGCGTGCGCTACGTGCTCGACCTCGACGCGCGCGAGGCGATGCACCTCATCGAGCTGCGCTCCGGCCGCGAGGGACACCCCGCCTATCGCGCGATCGCGCAGGAGATGCATCGCCTGATCGGGGAGGTACACCCGGCGGTCGCGGCGGCGATGGGTCACGTCGACACGAGTGGCGAGCCGCGGCTGGAGCGGCTGCGCGCGGAGTTGCGCGCATGAGCGCGTGGCGCGGGACGCCCGTGCTCGTCACCGGTGCGCAGGGCTTCATCGGCTCGTGGGTCGCTGAGCGCCTGCTGGACGCGGGCGCGGACGTGCTCGTGCTCGACCGTCCCCTCGCCGAGCTCTCGCGCTTTCGCCTGTGCGGGCTGCACGAGCGCTGCGAGGCGGTCGCGGCGGACCTGGGCGACGTGGACTCGCTGCGCGCCGCGCTCGAGGACCGCGGTGTGCGCGCGGTCTTCCACCTCGCGGCGAGCGCGATCGTCGGCGCGGCGACGAGCTCGCCGCTGGCGACTTATGAGGTCAACGTGCGCGGCACGTGGAGCCTGCTCGAGGCGTGCCGCCTCGCTGCAGAGCCGCCGGCGCGGATCGTGGTGGCCTCCACCGACAAGGCCTACGGCGCGCACGATGAGCTCCCCTACCGCGAGAGCCACGCGCTGCAGCCGCGCTACCCGTACGACGCGTCGAAGGCGTGTGCGGACATGATCGCGCGCTCCTACGCGCACACGTTCGGGCTGCCGGTCGCGGTGACGCGCTTCGGCAACGTGTTCGGCGGCGGCGACTTCAACTTCTCGCGCGTGATCCCGGGGACGATCAGGGCGCTGCTTGCGGGCGAGCGCCCGGTGATCCGCTCCGACGGGCGCCTGGAGCGCGACTTCCTCTACGCGCAGGACGCGGCCGCCGCGTACCTCGCGATCGCGGAGTCGCTCGATCGTTCGGAGCTGCGCGGTCGCGCGTGGAACGCGAGCATCGGGCGCGCGGTGTCGGTGCTGGAGCTCGTCGGCAAGCTGATCGAGATCGCGGGCTCGGAGATCGAGCCGGACGTGCGCGGCGCGGGCACGCCGCATGGGGAGCTCACGCGCCAGTGGCTCGACGCGAGCGCGATTGCGGGCGAGCTCGGCTGGACGCCGGCGTGGGATTTGCAGCGTGGCCTGGAGGCGACCTACGACTGGTACGAGCGGTTCAGCGCCAGCGCAGCTCGGTGTCGAGCCGTCCTGCTGCGATCAGCTCCTTGAGGCGCGCGATCCGCATGAATCGCGACCCCTTGAATTCCTCGATCTGCACTTCGTGCGCGCGGTAGGCGGCGTACATCACTTCGGCGCTTTTGCGCACGGTCCAGCGAGGCTGCAGCTCGGGGAACGTCTCGCGCAGCTTTGCGAAGCTGACGCAGTAGCTGCGCTTGTCGGGTCCGGCGCCGGGGGCGAGCGTGACGCGTGAATCGTCGACGACCGCTTCGACGATCTGCGCGACTTCGCGGATCTGGTAGTTCTCGGCGTCGGCGCCGACGTTGAAGGCCTCGCGGTGCACGCGCTCGCGCGGGGCGTCCAGCATGCAGATGAACGCGCCCGCGATGTCCTCGATGTGTACAAACGGTCGCCACGGGGTGCCGTCGCTCTGCATCAGCACCTCGCCGGTGGTGTAGGCGAACGCGGTGAGGTTGTTGACGACGAGGTCGCCGCGGTGGCGCGGGGAGAGGCCGTGCGCGGTCGCGTTGCGCAGGAACGTGGGGCTGAAGGAGTCGTCGGCGAGCGCGCCGATCTCGCGCTCGGCGAGCACCTTGGACTCGCCGTAGGGGGTCACGGGATTGAGCTCGGCGGTCTCGTCGATCCAGTCGGCGCCGGCCGCCCCGTAGAGGCTGCACGAGGACGCGAATAGGAAGCGCTCGACCCCGGCCTGCTTCGCCGCCGCGGCCAGCGCGACCGACGCGCGGTGGTTGATCGCGTACGTGCAGTCCGGATTGAGGTCGCCGACGGGGTCGTTGGAGAGCGCGGCGAGGTGCATGACGGCGTCGAAGCCGTCGAGGTCGGCGGCGCGCACGTCGCGGATGTCCTTGCGGATTGCCGCTATCGCGGGTCCGGGGTACTCCCCGCTTTCCCCGAAGTCGCAGCCCTCGTACAGGTACGTGTCGAGGCCGACGGGCTCGTGGCCGGCGTCGAGCAGGAGCGGGACGAGGACGGACCCGATGTAGCCGTGGTGGCCGGTGACGAGGACGCGCATTGCGGGGCGCGTAGCCTACCTCAGGCGCCCGCGCGGCGACGACGGCGCGGCGCTCAGTCCAGCGCGAACGCGTGCTCGGCGCGGTCGGCGATCATCGCGGCGATCGCGAGCGAGGAGGTGGCGCCGGGCGAGGGGGCGTTGCGCACGTGCAGCGCGCGCGCGGTCTGGGAGAAGACGAAGTCGTCGAGGAGCGTGCCGTCGCGCGCGAGCGCCTGCGCGCGAATGCCGGCGAACGCGGGCTCGACGTCCTCGGTGCGCAGCTCCGGCACGAACGCGGCGGCGGCGCGGGTGAGCGCGGCAACCGACGCGGCGTAGCGGAGCTCGGTGAGCCCGGTGCGCCACCAGCGCCGCGCCATGCGCCACGTGCCGGGCCAGGCGAGCGTCGCCGCGAGATCCCCCACGCTCGCGTCGCGCAGTCGATAGGCGGCGCGGGCCGGCGCGAGCAGCGCGGTGGGCCCGACGAGCACGCCGCCGTCGATGTGCTTGGTGAGGTGGACCCCGAGAAACGGCAGCTCGGGGTCGGGCACGGGGTAGATCAGCGAGCGGACCAGGTCGCGCCGGTCGGGGCGCAGTCGCAGGTAGGCACCCCTAAACGGCACGATCCGCGGGTCCGCGGGCGCCCCGGCCGCGACCGCGAGGCGGTCCGACCACAGTCCCGCGCAGAAGACCGCGTGGCGCGCGCGCAGCTCGCCGCGGGTGTGGGTGAGCGACAGGCGCCGGTCCGCGTGGGCGATCGCGCGCACCTCGCAGCCGTTCGCCAGCACTCCGCCGGAGGCGACGACGTCCGCGCCGTAGGCGGCGGCGACGGCGGGGTAGTCGACGATGCCGGTCGCGGGCGAGTGCAGCGCGGCGACCCCGCGCGCGTGCGGCTCGAGCTCGCGGATGCCGCGCGCATCCACGCGCCGCAAGCCGGCGACGCCGTTCTCGCGACCGCGGCGCTCGAGCTCGTCGAGGCCCGGCAGCTGCGAGTCGTGCAGCGCGACGATCAGCTTCCCGCAGCGCTGCACCGCGATCTCCTTCTCGGCGCAGTATTCGTACAGGCGCCGCGCGCCCTCGACGCACAGCCGTGCCTTCAGCGAGCCGGGCTTGTAGTAGATCCCGGCGTGGATCACGCCCGAGTTGTGCCCGGTCTGGTGAAAGCCGGCGTGCGACTCCTGCTCGAGCACGACGAGCGAGCGGTCGGGGTGGCGGCGGCGCAGCTCGCGCGCGACGCCGAGGCCGAGGATGCCGGCGCCGACGACGGCCAGGTCGCACTCGCCGCTGGGGTCGCTCGCGGATGGCATCTGGGCAGACAGTATTGATCGGCGCTGCGCGCCCCGCGGGTCGCCGGATGCGAGGCCCGCGCGCGCTAGCGCAGTTCAGCCGATGTCTTGCCGAGCAGCAGGCGCGCGACGATCAGCAGCTGGATCTGCTGGGTGCCCTCGAAGATGTCGAGGATCTTGGCGTCGCGGGCCCACTTCTCGAGCAGCCCGCCCTCGCCGTAGCCGAGCGAGCCGCAGAGCTCGACGCAGCCGAGCGCGACGTTGACGCAGGTGCGCCCGGCCTTGGCCTTGGCCATCGAGGCCTGCAGTGAGTTGGGCTTGCCGTTGTCGGCCATCCAGGCGGCCTGCAGCGTGAGTAGGCGCGCGGCCTCGTAGTCGGCTTCCATGCCCTGCAGGCGCGCGGCGGCGGCGTGCTGGGTGAGCGCGGGCGCGGTGTCGTCGACTTCGACGCCGGCCTGCGCGAGCCAGTCGCGGGTCTCCTCGAGGCAGGCGCGGGTGAGGCCGACGGCCATCCCGGCGACGAGCGGACGGGTGTTGTCGAAGGTTTGCATGGCGCCGCCGAAGCCTTGTTTGACGTCGACGTCGGGGTTGCCGAGCATGTCCTGCATGGGCACGCGGCAGTCCTCGAGGCGGAAGGCTGCGGTGTCCGAGGCGCGGATCCCGAGCTTGTGCTCGAGGCGCTCGAGTTTCAGGCCCGGGTTCTCGCGTTCGACGACGAACGACTTGATCGCGGCGCGGCCCTTGGCGCGGTCGAGCGTGGCCCAGACGACGACGAGGTCGGCGCGCTCGCCGGAGGTGACGTAGATCTTCTCGCCGTTGAGCACGTACTCGTCGCCGTCGCGCACGGCGGTCGTGCGGATCGCCGCGGAGTCCGAGCCGGCCTCGGGCTCGGTGATCGCCATGGCGGCCCAGCGGCCCTCGAAGCGCTGCAACTGCTCCTCGCTGGCGACGGAGGCGATCGCGGAGTTGCCGAGCCCCTGGCGCGGCATCGAGAGCAGCAGGCCGACGTCGCCCCAGCAGAGCTCCATGATCCCGAGCACCGTGGAGAGGTTCGTGCCGTTGCGGTTGCCGGCCTCGCGTGCGCTGCCCGCGTCGCGGCGCACGCCGGCGGCGCCGGCGCCGCCGATGTCGCTACCGGCGTTCATGCCGTCGATCAGCGACGCGAGCATGTCGAGCTCCTTGGGGTACTGGTGCTCCCCCTCCGGGGACGATGCGGCGAGGTCGTACTTGCGCGAGATCGGGCGGAAGACCTCGGTCGCGACCTGGTGCGCCTGGCTGACGAGCGGCGCGAACTTCCTGGGTATCTCGAGATTGATCATCGCTCTCTCCTTGCGCTCAGACGAGCAGGGCGCCCTCCATGAGGCCGACCGCTCGCAGATCTCGGTACCAGCGCTCGACGGGATGCTCCTTCACGTATCCGTGACCGCCGAGCAGCTGCACCCCTTCGGAGCCGATCCGCGCGCCCTGCTCCGCGCACAGCCGCCGCGCGAGCGCGGCCTCGTGGGCAAAGTCGGCGCCGTGGTCGGCGCGGGCGGCGGCGCGGTAGGTGAGCAGGCGCATGCCCTCGAGCTCGATGCCGATATCGGCGACACCGAATGCGACGGCCTGGCGGTTGGAGATCGGCTCGCCGAACGCGGTGCGCTCATTGACGTAGGGGACGACGTAGTCGAGCACGGCCTGCGCGGCGCCGACGGCGAGCGCGCACCATGCGATCCGCGCGCGCTGCACGCACTCGCGGTAGACCCCGCCCGGGTCGCGGTCGCTCTCCCCGGTCCCACCGCCGCGCGCCCCAGCTCCGCCGCGTGCGCCGGCGCCCTCGTCGCTATCGGGCGCGCTGTCGCTTTCACCGGCGCCGAGCAGCGCGCCGGCGGGGACGCGGGCGTCCTCGAGCGCGACGCGGCCGGTCGCGGCGGCGCGCAGGCCCATCGCGGGCTCGTCCTGCACGAAGAGCCCCTTCGTCGAGGACTCGACCAGGAACAGCGCGGGCCCGAGTCCTTCGGCGTCGGCGGCGATCACGAACAGCTCGGCGGCGGCGGCGCGCGGCACGAGCGACTTGACGCCGCCGAGCACCCAGTCGCCTTCGCGGCGGCGCGCCTTGGTGGCGAGTGTGAGGGGGTGAAAGAGCGCGCGCGGCTCGAGCAGCGCGAGCGCCGCAGGGGGCGCGCTTTCGGCGGTGAACGCGGGCAGGTAGGTCGCCTGTTGCGCGGCGTCGCCCCACAGCCCGAGCGCGGTCGCGACCGCGCCGGGGGCGAGCACGGCGAGCGCGATGCCGGGGTCCCCGTGCGCGAGCGCCTCGGCGACGATGACGCCGGTCGCGGCGGACTGCTCGGCCATCACGCCGCCGAGCTCCGCGGGCACGCCGAGCATGCCGGCGCCGAGCTCGAGCGCCTGCGCGAGCAGCTCCGGTGGGGTCGCGCAGGCGTTGTCGGCCGCGAGCGCCGCGGGGCGGAGCTGCTCGGCGGCAAACGCGGCGACGGCCTCGCGCAGCATCTGCTGCTCGTCGTCGAGCGAGATGTCGAACAGGTCGTTGCCGCGGGCGCGCGCCTGGCGCGCGGGGCGCGCGAGCTTGCTCGCGGCCTTGAACGTCCGGCTCGCGGCGCCGACCGTGCGAAAGCCGCCGCGCGTGCCCTGAAACAGCGCGCGCTCCAACGGCTTGCGCAGGCGCGCGCGGTCCAGCAGCTCCGAGCCCGCGAGCCGGTTCAGCGTGCGCAGGCCGAGCCCCATGCCGCGCTCGGAGGGCGTGCTCATGAGATCCGCCCGTCCAGATGTCGGGTCTCAGCGTCGTTGGCGTCCTGCACCGCAAAGCGGATCGTAGTCCCCTCCTCGACGCTCGCGAACGCGACCTGCGCCGGCAGCAGAATCGGCCGGCGGAAGTCGACCGCGACGGCGAAGCTGTCGGGCAGGCGCTGCTCGAGCGCGGCGAGGCAGCGCGCCTTCGTCCACATCCCGTGCGCGATTGCGCGCGGGAACCCGAACGCCTTCGCGCTCAGCGCGTGCATGTGGATCGGGTTGCGGTCGCCCGAGACCGCCGCGTAGCGCCGGCCGAGGTCGCCGGGCAGTTGCCACGCCGCGCCGCGTGGGAGCGGGCCGGGGCCGGTATCGCCGGCGTCCGCGCTCAGCGCACCGATCCCGGCGCGGGCCTTCCCCGAGGCTCCCTCTGCGGCGTCGCCGTCACTGTCCTGCGCGCCCGCCCCCTCCACGCCCGCCCCCTCCGCGCCGCGGCGCAGCATCGTGCTGTGGTCCTCCCACACGAGCTCGCCGCCGACGTGGGCCTCGGAGACGAGCGCGAACGTGCGCCCGCGGGGGTGGGGCTGCAGCGGCGTCGTGCGCGCGTGCAGGTCGAGCGCCTCGCCGAGCTGCAGCGGGCGGTGTTGGACGATGCGGTTGGCGACGTGGACGAGGCCGACGGCGGGGAAGGGGAAGTCGCGATCGGCCATCAGCGCGAGGTGTAGTCCGAACGCGAGCACGTGCGGGTACGTGGCGGGCAGCGTGTCGCGCAGCGAGAAGCCACAGACGTGGGCGTAGGCGGCGAGGCGCGCGGGGTCGACTTGGACATCGGGCAGGGCGAGCTCGAGCTCGGGCAGCGCACCTCCGCGCCCGCCGAGGAAGGGCAGCCGTGCGGCGCCGGGCAGCAGCGGCGCGACGGTGCGCGCGTACAGCCCCAGCATGCGCGGCGGGCGGCTGAGCGTGCGCGTCGACATCACGTGTCCGCCGCTCGCGGGCTGTGAGGACGGGCTTCTCGGGGCTCGCGCGCCATCACGCCCCCAGCAGGTTCTGGCCGCAGACGCGTACGACGTTGCCGTTGAGCGCGCCGGAGGCGGGGTGTGCGAGCCAGGCGATCGTCTCGGCGACGTCGATCGGCAGGCCGCCCTGGGCGAGGCTGCTCATGCGGCGGCCGGCTTCGCGGATCGGGATCGGTATCTTCGCGGTCATCCGCGTCTCGATGAAGCCGGGCGCGACCGCGTTGATCGTCCGCCCGTCCGCGAGCAGGGGGGCGAGCGCCTGGACCCTGCCGATCACGCCGGCCTTCGCGGTCGCGTAGTTGGTCTGCCCGGCGTTGCCGGCGATCCCGCTCATCGACGAGACGGACACGATGCGCCCATTGGCGCGCAGCAGGTCGCCCTCGAGCAGCGCGTCGTCGATGCGCTCTTGGCTTGAGAGGTTGATCTCCATCAGCTCGCTCCAGCGCGCGGCGGGCATCTTCGCGAGCGTGCGGTCGCGGGTGACGCCGGCGTTGTGCACGACGACGTCGAGGCCGTCGGCGAAGCGCGCGGCGAGCGCGGCGGGGGCCTCGGGGGCGGTGATGTCGAGCTCGAAGGCCTCGCCGCCCAGGCGCTGCGCGACGCGCGCGAGATCGTCGGCGAGCGCGGGCACGTCGAGCCCGACGACGTGCGCGCCATCGCGTGCGAGCACGGTCGCGATCGACTCGCCGATCCCGCGCGAGGCGCCGGTCACGAGCGCGGTGCGCCCCGCGAAGGGGCGCTCCCAGTCGATCGCGTCGCTGTCTGGCCTCGCGCCGCCGCGCGGCGTATCGTCCGCCGCCTCGCCGCCACTCGCCGTGTTGGCCCCCGCCGGCGTCACGTCCGCCGCGGCCGGCGACGCGACGCGCACGACCTGCCCGGATACGTAGGCGGAGCGCGGGGAGAGCAGGAAGCGCAGGGTGGAGGCGAGGTCGTCCTCGGCGCCGGGCGCGACGTAGACGAGCTGGACGGTGGCGCCGCGGCTGCCGAGCTCCTTGCCGAGCGAGCGCGTGAAGCCCTCCAGCGCGCGCTGCGCGGTGGCGGCGCGCGGGCTTGCGCAGTCAGCGGGGGGAGTGCCGAGCACGACGACCCGCCCGCAGCGCTGCAGGCGCGCGACGGTCGGGTGGAAGAAGCCCTGCAGCGCGACCAGCGCGGTCGAGTCGGCGACGGCGCTCGCGTCGAGCATGAGCGCCTTGAAGCGCTGACTGGCGGGGGCCTGCGGATTGAAGACCGCGGCGTCGAGCCCGGCCGCGGCGACAGCGGAGCGCACGGGCTCCTCGAGGCTCGTCGCGACCTCGACCCGCGCCGCGGCGAGCACGTCGGCTACCGGCCTCGCGAGTCGCCCGCCGGGGGCGGCGCCGAGCAGCAGCTGCCCGCGCAGCAGCGGATCGCCGGGTCGATGGCGCTCCAGCGGAACGGGGCGCGGCAGACCGATGCGACTCGCGATCTGGCTCGCGAGCGGCGCGTTGACGAGCTGGGCGTAGCGGTCGCTCATCGCTCGCTCCAGCGGCGCGCGCGCTCTGCGAGGGGGACGATCGGACTCATGCTTCGAGCACCGCCACGACGCCCTGGCCGGCGGCGGCGCAGATGCTGATCACGCCGCGCCCGGAGCCGCGCTCGTGCAGCGCCTTGGCGAGCGCGGCGACGATCCGCCCGCCGGTTGCGGCGAAGGGGTGTCCGGCGGCGAGCGAGCCGCCGTTGACGTTGAGGCGCGTGCGGTCGATCGCGCCGAGCGGCTCCTTGCGCCCGAGGCGCTCGCGGCAGAATACGGGGTCTTCCCACGCCTTCAGCGTGCACAGCACCTGCGCGGCGAAGGCCTCGTGGATCTCGTAGAGGTCGAAGTCCTGGAGCGTGAGCCCGGCGCGGTCGAGCATCCGCGGCATCGCGTACGCCGGCGCCATCAGCAGCCCCTCGCGGCGGCTGCCCTGGCCCTCCGCGGTGGGGAGGCCCGCTTGTCCCTCCGGGCCGGGGGTGCCCGCTTGGCCCCCGGCGTCGCCGTCGCGCGGGATCGGGTGCACGTGGTCGACGGCTGCGGTCTGTGCCTCGGTCAGCCAGGCGAGCACGGGCAGGCCGTGCTCGCGCGCCCACTCCTCGCTGGAGAGCAGCACCGCGGAGGCGCCGTCGCTGAGCGGCGTGGAGTTGCCGGCGGTCATCGTGCCGCGCGTGCCGCCGAAGACGGGCTTCAGCTTGGCGAGCTTCTCGGGCGTGGAGTCGGCGCGCAGGTTCTCGTCGCGCTGCAGGCCGAGGTAGGGGTTCAGCAGATCGTCGAAGAAGCCGCGCTCGTAGGCGGCGGCCATCTGCTGGTGGCTGTGCGCGGCGAGCTCGTCCTGCTCGGTGCGGGCGATGCCCCATTCGGCGGCCATGATTGCGCAGTGCTCGCCCATCGAGAGGCCGGTGCGGGGCTCGGCGTTGCGCGGGATGTCGGGCACGATCTGCCCGGGGCGCAGCCGCGCGAGCAGGCGCAGGCGCGCGGCGGTCGTCTGCGCACGGTTGAGGTCGAGCAGCAGCTCGCGCAGGTCGTCGTTGACTGCGAGCGGCGCGTCGGAGGTGGTGTCGACGCCGCCGGCGATCCCGACCTCGATCTGTCCGAGGGCGATCTTGTTGGCGAGCAGCACGACGGCCTCCAGGCCCGTGCCGCAGGCCTGCTGGACGTCGTACGCGGGCGTCTGCGGGGCCAGGCGCGTGCTGAGCACGGCCTCGCGCGTGAGGTCGCGGTCGCGCGAGTGCTTGAGCACGGCGCCGGCGGCGACCTCGCCGAGGCGCTCGCCCGCGAGGTGGAAGCGCTCGATCAGGCCGTCGAGTGCGACGGTCAGCATGTCGTGGTTGGAGGCGTGCGCGTACGCCGAGTCCGAGCGCGCGAACGGGATGCGGTTGCCGCCGAGCACGGCGACGCGGCGGACGTCGCTTCTCATGCGCAGCCCCCGCCCCGGCGCTCGCGCTCCACGCGTGCGTGCAGGCCCGGCTCGACGGTCGTGACGAGCAGCTCCGCGGCTTCGCGCGCGGTGAGCGCCTCGGTGCGCAGCCACCAGCGGACGAGCGCCTCGGCGGCGCCGAGCAGCGCGGTCGAGAGGGCGTCGACTTCGACGCGGTACGCGGGCGAGAGCTGCGTGAGCAGCGACTGCGCGACGAGGTCGGTGATGCGCGTGCGGTACTCGCCGACGCGCCGCGCGATGCCGCCCTCGGCGGGCAGCGTCTCGTCGAACAGGACCCGCCAGGCGCTGCGGTCGCGATCGACGAACTCGAAGAACGCGTGGATGCCCGAGCGCAGCGCCTGCTCCGGCGTCGGGGTCTGCCCGATCGCCGTGACGACGGCGGCGAGGAGGGCGTCGCCGGCGGGCTCCATGCAGGCGAGGTAGAGGCGCTCCTTGTTGCCGAAGTAGTTGTAGAGCAGCGGCTTGGTCACGCCGACCGCGGCGGCGACCTCGTCCATCGTGACGGTGGCGTAGCCGCGCGCGGCGAACAGCGCGTGCGCGGCGGCGAGCGTCTGCTCCATGCGCACCTCGCGCGAGAGGCGCGTGCGAGTGAGGGCCGTCGCAGCAGGCATCGCGGGCATCTTACTCAGATATAAATTTCTATGTCGGTAGCGTCGTCGGCGGGCTGTCTGCTGCGGCTTGCCGAAGGTCTTCGCGGGGCGCTAGTCGCGGTGTGGCGCAGGGCGCCAGCCGGGCCGCGGCGCGGGGCGCTGCTACGGTTTGTCCACGGGCGGCAGTCGGCTGCCCGTGGGGTTCTTGTCTTTGTTGGCGCTCTTCAGTGCGCGGATGGGGCCAGTCGAATCTCCATCCGCATCAGCGGCCACGGGGCCGCCAAGAAGGAGCACCAACATGAAGCACGCAACATTCGCCGACCTCGGCGTGTCCGGGGTCGTCGCGACCGAGCTCGCGCGTCGCGAGATCACGGCGCCGTTCGCGGTGCAGGACATGGTCATCCCGGATGGGCTGGCCGGTCATGACCTGCTGGTTCAGTCGCCGACCGGTTCGGGCAAGACACTGGCCTTTGGGATCCCGGTGATCGAACGCCTGCACGGCACCAATGTGCGGCCGGCCGCGCTCGTGCTCGCGCCGACGCGCGAGCTGGCGATCCAGATCGTGGCGGACCTGCGCGCCCTGGCGCACGCGCGGGCGCTGTCGATCGCGGCGGTGTACGGCGGCGCGGGGATCGTCAAGCAGGCGCAGATCGCCGCGCGCGCGCACATCCTCGTGGCGACGCCGGGGCGCCTGCTCGACTTGATCGAGCGCCGCGACGTCTCCTTGGAGCGCATCAGTCTGCTGGTGCTCGATGAGGCGGACCGGATGCTCGACATGGGCTTCCGCCCGGTCGTGGACCGGATCGTGAGGATGACGCGGCCCGATCGCCAGACGCTGCTGTTCTCAGCGACGCTGGGCGGCGAGGTCGGGCGCGTGGCGAACGTCTACACGCGCGACGCGCGGCGCCACGAGCACACGCCGACGCCGGCGCGCGAGGGGCAGGTCGAGCACCGCTTCGTGGCGGTCGCGCACGAGCGCAAGACGGCGCATCTGGTGGCCGCTCTGAAGGAGCCCGAGCGTGGCCTGACGCTGGTCTTCGTGCGCACCAAGCGCGGCGCCGACCGGCTCGTCAAAAAGCTCGCCGCGAGCAGTGTGCAGGCGGTGGCGATGCACGGCGACAAGTCTCAGGCCCAGCGCGAGCGGGCGCTTGCGCGCTTCGAGTCGGGCCAGGTGAGCACGCTGGTGGCGACCGATGTCGCGGCGCGCGGGATCGACGTGGCGGGCATCACGCACGTGATCAACTACGACATGCCGGGCTCGCGCGAGGACTACGTGCATCGCGTGGGGCGCACGGCGCGCGCGGGCGCAAGCGGGGTCGGCGTGACGTTCGTCGCGGACGACCAGACGCACGAGTGGGTCGGGATCGCGCGCGACCTCGGACTGCACCGCGCGCTCGAGCTCGGTGGCTTTCCCAGCGACGCGACCGTCTCGCGGGGCGGCCGCGAGGGGCGCGCGGCGGGCCAAGCGCGCGGTCGTGGCCGCGGGCGCCCGGGACGCGGCGCGCGCGGCGCCGCGGGTGACGGGCGGGGCGCTGCCGGCGGTGCGCGGGGCGGTTCCGGCGGTGCGCGGGGCACTTCCAGTCCGAGGCGGGTTGCCTCGGCGTCGCCGCGGGGCGCCAAGTTTTGAGAGCATGAGCCCGGTGGACTCCGCCCCCGTGCTCGATGCCGCTCCGCGCGCCGGCGAAGCGGACTTGGAAGAGCCCGCGGCGGGCGCGGTGGACGGCCCCGCGGCGGATGAGATCCAGGAGCCGGCGCTGCTGCATCTGGATCGGGTGGTGACGGGGCTGATCACGGTGGTGCCACTGGCGCTGGTGGGCCTCGCGGCGTGGCAGCTGTGGAACCACCAGTTGCACTGGCGGGACGTCGCGATCTTCGTGGTGATGTACGTGCCGATCGGACTCGGCGTGACGGTCGGCTTTCACCGGCTGCTGACGCACCGAGCGTTTAAGACGCACCCGTGGCTGCGGGGGCTGTGGGCGATCCTGGGCACGATGTCGGTGGAGGGCCCGGTGATCTCGTGGGTGGCGGACCATCGCAAGCACCATGCGTACTCGGACCGCCTCGGCGACCCGCACAGCCCGCACGTCGACCACGGCGGCGGCTGGCGGGGTGCGTTGCGCGGCCTCTGGCACGCGCACGTGGGCTGGCTGTTCGACCATGCGCAGCGCGGGGCGCGCGAGCGCTATGCGCCGGACCTGGTGGCGGACCCGGTGGTGAGCTTCGTGGACAGGACGTTCGTGCTGTGGTCGCTGCTGGGCCTGGCGATCCCGTTCGGGCTGGGGGCGCTGATCGGGGGGACGGTGGCGGCGGGCCTGGAGGCGATGTTGTGGGCGGGGGCGGTGCGGATCTTCATCCTGCATCACGTGACGTACAGCATCAACTCGCTCTGCCACTTCTTCGGGCGGCGGCGCTTTCAGACGGACGACCAGTCGCACAATCTCTTCTGGCTGGCGCCGTTCTCGTTTGGGGAGGCGTGGCACAACAACCACCACGCGTTCCCGACGTCGGCCTTCCACGGCCTGCGTCCGCGCGAGCTCGACCTCTCGGGTCTGACGATCGCGGCGATGGAGCGCGCGGGCCTCGCGTGGGACGTGCAGCGGGTCGCCCCGACCCGGCTGGCTGCGAAGGCGCTGCCGGAGTAGCCCGACTGCGCGGGCGGCGGCCGCCGGGCGTCGCGCGCTCTCTACGCGAGGCCGCGGGGCGCTGCGCGCTCTCTACGCGAGGCGCGCGAGCTCGCGGGCGCGCAGTAGCGCCGCGTCGATCATCGGCGGGGTGAGCTTGCCGGTGAAGGTGTTCTGCTGGCTGGGGTGAAAGCAGCCGAGTAGTGGGAAGGGGGCGCCGGGGTACTCGGCCTGGTGGCCGAAGCGTGGGCGCGGCCGCGGCAGCGCTGCGGGCGGGTCGTGGAGAGCGGCGCGCAGCCGCAGCGCGGCGTCCCAGGCGAACGCGCCGAGGCAGAGGACGACGCGAATGTCGGGGAGCAGCGCGAGCTCGCGGACGCTCCAGGGGAGGCAGTTCTCGCGCTCGGCTGGTAGGGGGCGGTTGGCGGGCGGGGCGCAGCGGACGGCGGCGGCGACCCAGGCGTCGCGGACGCGCAGGCCGTCCTCGCGAGCGGTCGAGGTCGGCTGGTTGGCGAAGCCGGTGCGCCACATCGCGGCGAACAGGAAGTCGCCGGAGCGGTCGCCGGTGAAGATCCGCCCGGTGCGGTTGCCGCCGTGCGCGGCGGGCGCGAGGCCGAGCACGAGCACGCGCGCGGCGGGGTCGCCGAAGCCCGCGAGGGGATGCGCGGCGTAGCGCTCGTCGGCGAACGCGGCGCGGCGCTCGCGCGCGACCTGCTCGCGCCAGCTGACCAGCCGCGGGCAGCGCCGGCAGCCTTCGATCTGGCGGGCGAGGGTGGCGAGGTCCCGCTCGCGATCGATCACTGGGGCACGGCTCGCGCGGGCGGCGTTGCCACGTTTGCGCCGCTGTCAATCTCGTGCCCGGAGCGCTCGCCGGCGGTCACGCTAGCTCTTGATCGCTGCGGATGTCCCCAACACCGCGCCCGCGGCGCTCAGCGCCTGGACCTGCACGTAGGCGCCGACGGGGGGCAGTCCGATGGCGGTCTCAAAACCGCTCCGCGGAGCGCCGCCGGCGGCCTTGAGCTGGTGTGGGGAGGCGCCCGCGAGCACGCGCCAGGAGGCGACGTCGGTCGCGCCGTTCCAGCTTGCGTAGACGGTGACGGCCCCGCCCTTGCCGCTGATCGCGGAGATCCCGGGCGCGCTCGCGGGGGTGGCGTTCCATTCGAAGCGGTAGGCGCGGTAGGACTCGTCGGAGTTGGGCATGCGCGCGTCGAACAGGAGCTGCCCGGCGGAGTTGAATTCCGAGAGCCACGGTTCGGCGCCCCAGCCGAGGAACAGGTTGCCGTTCGTGAGGGTCTGGACGTTGCCCTGGCTGCCGGCTTTCAGCGCGCTCGGGTGCTCGTACTCGGCGACGAGCGTCTCGGTGCCGCTCTGTTGGTTGAGCGAGACGAGGATTCCGCGCGACTGCGGGTGCACGTTCGGGACGCCGCCGTTGTCGAAGACGCTGATCAGCCCGTCGGGCAGCGAGGTGGCGTCATGCTGGTAGGCGGTCAGCGTGCCGGAGCCCATCTTGATCGTGCTGTGCTTGCCGCCGGCGCGCGCTTGCACCTGCCCGGTCTGGCTGTTCAGCTCGTACAGCGTCCAGGTGTTGCGCGCGGAGAGCAGCAGATCGCCGTCGGCTTGCGGGTCGACGGAGTTCATGTGGAAGTAGTCGTAGGGCCATTCGGTGGTGCTGCCGACGGCCGAGGAGTAGGAGTCGGCGAGCGCGACGTGGTCGAGGCTCGTCCATTCGCGGCGCACGAGCCGGGTGCGGAGGTCGATTTCCTGGAAGATGCTGTCGGTGACCGCGCCGTCCTGGGGGCCGCCGACGCTCGCGAGGTCGCAGTGGATCGGGTTGAGCACGGTCAGCAGCGCGGTGTCGTTCGCGGAGTCGATGCGGAATTCGTGCAGGTCGGCTTTGTAGCCGTTGCCGCCCCCCACGCGCGTGACCTGCTGGTAGGCGCTGTTGAGGATTACCTCTTCGCCCTGGCCGAAGCCCTGCGGCGGGATGTAGCCCTGCCACCACGTGAGCATCGGTTTGCCCTCGTACTGCTGGACCTGCAGGTTGGTTGCCTGGGTGCCGGTGGGGAGCGGGTCGAACCACACGAGCTGGCCGGTGTTGTCGACGATCATCGGGCCGTCGCCCCCGGGGCCGGAGTAGGGCGCGAGGAAGATGTCGCCGGGCGATTCGGAGGCGGTTTTGGTGGTGACCTGGATCGCGGGCGGCTGGAGCTTGGGCTGCGAGTGGAAGTACTGCACTTCGCCGGCCTTGCCGGCCGGTTCTTTGCCCGGCGGGTAGTAGCGCAGCGGGTCGGGCAGGGAGACGGTGAAGTGAAACGCGAACGGCTCGGAGCCCTTGCTGAGTCGCAGCGTGCCGTGTACGGTGACCGTCTCGCCGGGTGCGAAGGCGTGGGCGGGCACGAAGCTCGCGCCGTCGCCTTGGGAGTAGGCGAGCAGGCGGCCGGAGTGTTCGCCGGTGCGCGAGCCGCTGGCGCTGACGTGGGAGAGCGCCGAGGCGGGTACGCCAAGCAGGCTGATCTGGGTGCGCGGTGAGGCGTCCAGGGAGTCCGGCAGCGGCGAGACTGCGAGGCTCGTGCCGGGCAGCACGTCGCTGCGATTCAGCGCTGAGGGGACGCAGTTCGTGGTCGCGGGTCCGACGAAGGCCGACTCCTCGGCGACGATCCGCTGGCTGCCGAACGCGAGCGTGCCGACGCTCGAGAGCAGCACGAGCACCCCTCCGAGGAGGAGCACCCGTCGCAGGCGTCCGTGCGCGTGTGTGGCGTTCGCTGTGCGCGGGCGCGCGCGCCCGGCGCGGCGCACCGGCGTCCACTCTCCGTCGCTCACGATATGGTTGCCGGGCGCGGCGGGTCGAATAGGGTTGCCGAGCTCGGCAGGTCGCTCATCGTTCTCCTTTTGGGTCCCGCCGGTCGATTGGCAGATCCTAGCTTCAAGACAACGCTCCCACGTGCGAGTTTCGGTGTTCGATAGTCGAAGCCTGCAATCGCGCCCGCGACGAGCCGGCCTACTGCTGTGTTAGGCGATGTTACGATCCGATTTCAAGAGGACAATAAGAAGGCTCGGTCCGGCCGAGCGACACGATCACCAGGCTCGGTGCGGCCGAGCGGTACACGGGAGGGCGCATTGAAGGGACTCGCGGCACTGCTTGCGGCCGCCGGGATGGCGGCGGCGCTCAGCTCCTGCGGGGGCGCCTCGACGTCGACGCCGGTGGCGCTCGGCGACCAGATGGCGATCTCCGCGGCGGCGGCCAACGCGGTGACGGTCTCGCCGCTGCCGGGTACGCCCGACGCGTCGCCCACGACCCAGATCAGCTTCCTCGGGGGCGCGGGCACGCAGGTCTCCGACGTGCGCGTCGTCGGCTCGCGCAGTGGCGTGCACGGCGGTCGCCTGGAGGCCTACTCGACGGGCACCGGGGAGAGCTTCCTACCGAGCAAGCCGTTCGTCGCGGGCGAGCGCGTGAGCGTGCACGCGAAGGCGGGGGCGGGCGGCTCGGGCCCGGCGCTCAGCACGAGCTTCACGATCGCGCGCCAGGCAAACGTCAGCCAGAGAGAGTTCCCGATCAACCGCGGCGATCCGCGCGCCGTGCAGCACTACCGCTCGGCGCCCGCGCTGACGCCCTCTGCGGTGGCGATCGCCACGGCGGTCAAGCCGGGCGCGGCGCCGGGGGACCTGTTTCTCGCGCCCTACCAGGGCGAGGGCTCGCCGGGTCCGATGATCGCCGAACAGGACGGCGCGCTGGTCTGGTTTCACCCCCTGCCGCCGGGCCAGGAGGCGAGCAACTTCCAGGTGCAGCAGTACGAAGGCAAGCCGGTCCTCACGTGGTGGCAGGGTCGCATCATCGAAGTCGGCTTCGGCGAGGGCGAAGACGTGATCTACAACACCTCCTACCAGCAGATCGCGAGGATCCGCGCCGGCAACGGCTACCACGCCGACCTGCACGAGATCCTGCTGACTCCGCAGGGCACCGCGTGGATCGACGCGTTCGATCCGATCCACATGAGCCTGGCCTCGGTGCACGGTTCGCCGCACGGGATCCTCACGGACTCCGTGATCGAGGAGGTCGACATCAAGACGGGCCTCGTGATGTGGGAGTGGCACGCGCTCGGGCACATCCCCTTGAAGGACTCGCTCAACCACGTCTCGCCGGGCGAATACCCGTGGGACTACGTGCACATCAACTCGATCTCGCCGGGCGGTGCGGGCGACGTGCTGCTCTCCTCGCGCAACACGTGGACGCTGTACGACGTCGACATGCATACGGGCGGCTTCAACTGGCTCTTGGGCGACGGCGGGCACAGCAGCTTCGAGCTCGGGCCCGGCGTGCGCTTCTACTGGCAGCACGACGCCGAGTTCCAGCCGGGTGGGCTGATCTCGCTCTTCGACAACGCCTCCGATCCGCCCAAGCAGCGGGAATCGAGCGGGCTGTTGCTGCACCCCGACCTCTCCACCCATACGGTCACGCTCGTCAAGCGCTTCGCCAACCCGAGCAAAACGCTGCTGGCCTCCAGTCAGGGCAACACGCTGGGCCTGCCCGGCGGCGATTGGCTGCTTGGGTACGGGGGGCTGCCCAACTTCACCGAGTTCAGCGCCGCGGGGCACGTGCTGCTCGACGGCGCGCTCGGCAAGAACGTGCAGGACTTTCGCACCTACCTCTCGCCGTGGAGCGCGCAGCCGCCGGGCGCGCCCGCGCTCGCGGTTCAACCGGCGAGTGGTGGCGCGACCGTCGAGGCGAGCTGGAACGGCGCGACGGGTGTGAGCTCGTGGCAGGTCCTGGCGGGCGCCTCCGCGGAAAGCCTCGCGCCGGTGGCGACGGTGGGGCGCGTGGGCTTCGAGACCACGATCCACGTGAGCACGGCCGCCCCCGACGTGGCGGTGCGGGCGCTAGGTCCGACGGGGCAGGTGCTCGGGACCTCGGCGGCCGCGCCCATCGCCTAGCCGGCGATGTCCAAACGGGCTCAGCGGCCCGCTTTCGCTTTCCACGCGCCGTAGGCGCGCGGCGGTGGCGCCGCGCGCGGCTTTGGTCGCGGTCAGGAAGTAGTTTTCAAAGCCGTATTTGTGGGCGGGGCCGAGATGGCTCGGCAGTGGCCCGCGGAGCTCCTCGCGCAGCGCGCGGGCGAATGTGGCGCGCAGCGCGGGCTCCAGCGGGCTGTGGCCCGCGCCGTTGTGGAGCTCGAGCCGGCCGGCGCGCGAGCGGTAGTCGTAGAGCTCGTGTTCGGACCCGCGCGTCTCGGGGGCGACCCCGCCGGGGCGCCAGTTGGAGTACGACACGTACTTCGCGTTTGCGGTGCGCAGCGCGATCACGTGCAGGGGCGCGTTCGCGGCGTAGGTTTCGGTCGCGAACTCCGTGACGATCTCGTCGGTCGCGTGCAGCACGTAGCGCCGGCCCGGCGCGGCGGGGTCGCGCAGGATCGCGGCGAGGTCCGCGCGCTTGGCGAGATGCTCGTAGTGCTTGTCCGTACGCCACGCGTCCGAGCCGGTCGCGATGCTCAGCAGCAGTGGCGCGACGTCCACGCTCGAGCTCAACTGCATGCGCGGGCGCCGCGTCTGCCGCGTCAGCGCGCCGCGGGGATCCTTGACGATCAGCGGCACGCGGATGGCCTCCTCGTAAGCCCCGCCGCCCTTGCCGCGCAGGCCGTGCGAGGCGCCGTACTCGCCGTGGTCGGAGGTGAACACGACGACCGTGTTCGCGGCGACCTCGGGACGACTCTCGAGGGTGCGCAGAACGCGGCCGATCTGATGGTCGACGGCGTGCTGGAGCTTGACGTAGAGATCGAGGAACGGGAGCCACGCTGGCTTCGCTTCGGGGCCTGCCAGCGGCACCGCGCCGAAGGAGGTAGCGGCGGTCTCCTGCAGCGAGCGCTGCAGTAGTGGCTTGCGGTGCGCTTCGAGCATTTCGGGCGTCTCGAAGTTCGGTGGTAGCGCGTGCACGCGCGCCGGCGCGCTCGCCTCGGCCGGAACTTTGTCGCTCCAGTGCCACCACCACGCGATGTCGTGCGGATTCACGAAGGAGACCGTCGTGCACCACGGCTCGGTTTGGCCCTCTTCGGCGAACCATTCCTCGAACTGATCGCTCACCTGCGGGTCGATCCGCGAGCCCTGGCCTGGCCCGCCGTCGGGCGAGGGGAAGGTTCCGCCGGAGAACCCGTAAGGTTCGAGCGCCCCGGCGTTCTGGATCACGCTCCAGTGGTTGTCGCCGTGGGTGAGGTGCCACTTGCCGAACCACCAGCTCGCGTAGCCCTGCTCGCGCAGCATCTTGCCCCACGTCGGAAAGCCCGGGTCGAGGGTGCTGCCGCCCGTGATCATGCAGCCGGTCTGGTGGGTGTAGAGGCCGGTGAGCAGCGCCGCGCGTGCCGGCGTGCAGTCGTTGGAGGCGGTGTAGTGGCGCTCGAAGGAGACGCCCTCGCGGCGCAGGCGCGAGATGTTCGGCAGCAGCCGGTCCATCGCCGGTCCCGCCGTGAACCACTGCGGCGTGCGTAACTGGTCGACCACGATTACGAGGATGTTCGGCCCGTGGCCGCGATGCGGGGGGGCGCCGAGCGGCTCGTGTGCGGCCGCGAGCGGCTGTTCGGCCTCGGGAGGCGGGCGATGGCCCGGTCGGGGATGGCGTGGGGGCCGCGGCGGCTGACCGTTGTTTTTCGCGAGCTCGGCGATCGCGGCGCCGCCGCCCGCGAGCAGGCCGCCCGCAAGCAGGCCGCCCTTCAGGAATGTGCGCCTGTCGATGCGTCGTTCGGTCATGGCTTGCGGGGCCCCCCTCGGGCCTGCAGGGGCACGGTATGCCAACGCGTGCGAACTTCGCGCGAAGGTCTCGTTAAGAACCTATTTCTAAAGAGAGCGTTCCCCCGCGGCGATCGCGGCGCGTTCCAATGGCTCGCCGGTCGTGCCAAAACGAGTTGGCAAAAAATGTTTCCGACTAAGAATGTCAAGTAAGCGGCGTCGGTTTCTGGCTTGGCTACTGCTGACAGGCCGTCTGTTTGTGTCGGCCATTGGGATAATTCAGGAACACTGCACACGCGGGTCTGCTTTTCGAATACGATCTCCTGTCATGCCACCATCGCGCAGCGGCGATCTGTCGGCCAGCATGGCGATCCTCGGCCTGGTGATCCAAGAGCCCGATACTGCGGCCGGTGTCGGCGCGCGGCTGGTCGAGCGCTTCCCGCGTGCGCGCTGGTCGCGGTCGGTCGCGCACAACGACCTGCCGAGCCTGGCCCGGCAGGGTCTCGTGCTGCTGGTGGAGCGGGGCGCGAAACCGTCGCTGGATCGCTACGAGGCGACGCCGGCGGGCGTCGAGCAGTTCCGCGAGTGGCTGCGCGCCTCCTCGATGGCGCCGCCGATGCTGCGCGACGCGCTTTCGGCGAAGCTGGCTTTCTCGGAGGAGGAGGACCTGCCGGGTTTGCTGGAGGCGATCCGTGAGGAGGAGCGGATCTGCGTCGCCGAGTTCGAGGCGGCGCAGATGCGTCTGAACGCGGCGCGGCGCCTGGGACAGCTCGGTCCGGCGAATGGCTCGGACTGGGCGGGTCGAGTCCAGAGCGCGGTGATGACCGACGAGGCGATGATGTGGGGCCAGCGGGCCAAGCGCTTGCAGTGCCTGCGCCAAGAGCTCGAAGAGCCTGAGGACGATGAGCTCGAGATCCGTGGTGGTCGTGGTGACTGAGCTGCTGTCGCTGCGGGGGATCGGCAAGGGCTACCGGCGTGGTGGCCGCTGGCTGCGGGTGTTGGTGGATGTCTCGCTGGAGGTCGGCGCGCGCGAGCGCGGCGCGGTCGTCGGGGCGCGGGGCGAGGGCAAGACCACGCTGCTGAAGATCGCGGCGGGCCTGGAGCTGCCGGAGGACGGGGAGGTCTGTCTGGGGGGCAAGGATCTGGCGCGCTGCTCTGACGAGGAGCGCTCGCGTCAGCTCGGTACCGAGATCGCCTGGGTCCACCGCGAGGGCACCGGGGTGAAGTTTGAGGTACTCGACTACGTCGGCCTTCCGCTCGCGATGGGACGTGGGCGTGGGCGACGCAAGGCCGAGACGCTCGCGATGCGGGCGCTCGAGCGCGTGGGCGCCGCGGAGTGCGCGCATCAGCGCTGGGACGAGCTCTCCAACTGGGAGCGCGTGCTGGTGGGATTTGCACGCGGCGCCGTCGGCGAGCCGCGGCTCATGATCGTCGACGATGTGATCGAGGGGTTGGGCATGCGCAGGACGCGGGAGGCTGGGGAGCTCCTGCGGGCGCTGGTGGGGGAGCTGGGGTGCGGGGTATTGATGAGCGCCTCCGACCTCGAGGTGGCACTGGTGGCCGATCGGGTGTGGTCGTTCGAGCGGGGCAAGTTGACGCTCATGTCCGACCAGACTCGCACCCAGGCCGATGTCATTGACTTCCCTGGCGGTGCACGCCAGAGCCGGGCTTCGCGCGGAGCGAGCTCGTAGGTGCTCGAGCTTCGCGAGCTGGTCAAGCACTACAGGGTCGGGGACGGCGAGCCGATCCGCGCCGTCGATGGTGTTTCGCTGACGGTCGCCGCGGGAGAGTTCGTCGCGCTCTACGGGCCGAGTGGTTCGGGCAAGACCACGCTGCTCGAGTTGATCGCCGGGCTGCAGCGTCCCGACGCCGGCACGGTCGTGCTCGACGGTCGCGACATCTTCGCGCTCTCGCGCCACGAGATCGACGAGTACCGCCTGCGCCAGCTTGGGATCATCGGCCAGCCGCACAATCTGATCCCCGGCGCGCGCGCGGTCGAGAACGCGTCGCTGAAGCTGTGGCTCTCGAACAAGCGCGAAGCGCGGCGCACGATCGAACCGCTGCTCGAGCGCCTGGGTCTGGGGGAGCGGCTGCTGCACCGCACCGAGCAGCTTTCGATGGGCGAGCGCCAGCGGGTGCTGATCGCGATGGCCCTCGCGACCGATCCCAAGCTCGTGCTCGCCGATGAGCCGACCGGCACGCTCGACACGCAGCGCACGCGCGAAGTGCTCGGGCTACTGCGTGAGCTCTGCCGCGAGCGTGGCGCGGCGGTGGTGCTCGCCACCCACGACCCGCAGGCCGCGACCTTTGCCGATCAGGTGCACGAACTGCGTGACGGACGGCTGTGCGAGTACCGGCCCGAGCATGGGCTCGAGCCGGTGGGGTCGTTGCGACCGGGGCCCTGACGGACGACGGGATGAGCCTCTCGGACATTCTCTTCCTCTACCGCGCGCGGCTGCGCGCGAGAACGGTGCTCGTGCAGGAGTGCTTCGCGATTCTGGGGATCGCGGTCGGGGTCGCGCTGCTGTTCGCCTCACAGGTCGCGAGCACGAGCTTGACGCGCTCGGTCGCCGAGCTTTCCCAGCAGATCGTCGGCAATACCCGCTTTCAGTTGGACGCGCGCGGGCCCCGCGGGTTCGATGAACGGCTGTTGGGTGAGGTGCGAACCGTTCCGGGCGTACGGATCGCGTTGCCGGTGCTCGAGCAGCAGGCGAGTGTGATTGGGCCAAGCGGTGCGCGCTCGGTCGACTTGATCGGAACCGACCCGCGCTTCGCGCACTTTGCCGGCCCGTTGTTGCGGCGCTTCTCGGCCATTCAACTCGCAGCACAGCAAGCGATCGCGCTGCCGGCGCCCGTCGCCCAGGCGATCGGGGCCGGCCCATTGCAAACCGTGCGCCTCCAAGCCGGCGCCAGCGCTGTAACGACATTGCTCGGTGCGACTCTGGAGGAAGCGGACATCGGGGGATTGATCGACAGCCCGGTCGCGTTTGCGCCCGTCGGCTATGCCCAGCGGATCACTGGGATGCAAGGTCGGATCACACGGATATTCGTCCAGCCCCAGCCGGGGCGCGATCGCGAGGTTCAAGCGGGATTGACGAAGCTCGCGGTGGGTGCCAATCTCAACTTGGAGCCGGCGGATTTCGACTCGACGCTGTTCGCCGTGGCGGCGGCGCCGCAGAGCAAAAGCGAGTCCTTGTTCTCTGCGATCAGCGCCCTGGTGGGCTTCATGTTTGCGCTCAACGCGATGCTGATCACGGCTCCGGCGCGGCGCAAGCTGATCGAGGACGTGCGGCCGCAGGGAGCCACGCGGATGATGACGGCCGAGATCCTGATGTTCGACGCATTTGTGCTCGGCGTCCTGGCCTGTGTGTTCGGTCTCGCGTTTGGCGAGGTCCTGTCGGTCGCCGTTTTTCACTCGACGCCGGGCTATCTCTCCTTCGCATTTCCCATCGGGAATAGCCGGATCGTGACATGGTCGAGCGTCGCGCTTGCCGTCGGTGCGGGCATGGCGGCGGCCTGTCTCGGCGTGCTGTGGCCGCTGCGGGACATCCTTGTGCGGCCGTTGCAGGCGATGGAGGCGGGCGAGACTGGAATTGCGCAGTGGGTCTGGATTCGAATGGGGCTCGGATCTTTGTGTCTGCTCGCGACAACCTTCGTCCTGGTGGTAAGTCCTCAGGACGCGACCTTTGGCAGTTTTACGCTGCTCGTCGCGCTGGCCTGCCTGTTGCCACCGATGTTCGACGGTCTCGTGAGCCTTTTCGACTGGGCGCAGCGGCCATTCAATGGCGCCTCTACCGTCATGGCGGTCACGGAGTTGCGCACGCCGCCGACGAGAGTTCGCTCGCTCGCGATCGCAGCCACCGCTGCGGTGGCGGTGTTCGGTACGGTCGCGATCCAGGGGGCGCAGAGCAATCTCGAGCGTGGACTCGAAGGGTCGGCGCGGGCGGTCGATGCCAGCGCCGACGTGTGGATAACCCCGGGCGGCGAATTCGACGCATTTTCAACGACGCCCTTCGGCGCGCGCGATCGGAATGTGCTGGCTGGCATCCCCGGGGTCGCCGAACTGGGAGTTTACCGTGGGAGCTTTCTCAACTGGGGTCCGCGGCGTCTGTGGGTGCTTGCTCCTCCCCGCGCTAGCAGACAGCCGATCGGCGCGAGCCAGCTAATGAGCGCAAATGCGGCACTCGTGACAGCGAGGCTGCGGGCAGGGGGTTGGGCGGTGCTGTCGAAGGCGCTTGCCGCCGAACACGAGCTACACGTCGGCCAGGCCTTCACTCTCCCGGCGCCGAGACCGATGACTTTCAAGGTCGCTGCATTGAGCACAAATCTTGGCTGGTCGCCGGGTTCGCTTGTAATCAACTCTCAAGACTATGCACGCGCGTGGGAAAGCGAAGATCCGAGCGCGTACGCGATCCAGACGCGGCCGGGCGTGTCGGTGGCGACGGTTCGTCGTCTCGCTCTGCTCGCGTTGGGAGCGCATTCGGGGTTGACGGTCGAAACCTACGTCGAACGCGAGCGGCGCCACTACGCTCTTGCGCGTCAGGGACTGTCGCGATTGACGCAGATAAGGCTGATGGTTCTGATCGCGGCGATGCTTGCGATCGGCGGCGCGATCGGTGCGTTGATCTGGCAGCGACGCGATCTCGTGGCGTTTATCAAGTGTGAGGGCTACTACCAAGGCGTGCTCTGGCGGTGGCTGCTCTGCGAGAGCATCATCCTGCTCGTCTCGGGCTGCTTGATCGGCGCCATATTTGGAATTTATGGGGAGTTGCTGCTAAGCCACGCACTGGCCAGTGTAACCGGCTTTCCGATGGTGTTTCACGTCGGAGTCACGATTGCGCTTACGAGCTTTGTGCTGGTCAGCGTAGTCGCCGTTGTGATCGTTGCTCTTGCCGGCTATCTGGTCGTGCGCGTGCCGCCAAGGACAGTCAGCCCGGCGTATTGACGCGCCCTGAAGGGCATACCTCACAAGAGCCTGGACCCGGCGCCGCTCTCGGCACGACAGCTCTGGGTGTTGCTCAGCGCCGCGGCGCGGGAGTTGCGATGGGGGCTGCCCGCGGTTTCGCGTGAGGTCAAGGTGTGGCGTGGTAAGGCACGCGCGATTCCCGACAGCCCCCTGCGCGAGAACGCGATGAGGGCGTTGACGAACAAGCGCGCTCATACCGACGGTGCGGCGCTCTTCTGGATACTCCCGCGGGCTCGTAGCCTCAATCTCTTACGACTGCTCTGCGCGTTCGAGATCATGTGCGACTTTCTCGATTGCGTAAGTGAGTGCGGTGCGAATGCGGGGCAGGCGAACGGCATGCGACTCCACCTGGCGCTCGTCGATGCGCTCGCCCCGGCCCGGGCGACCTCGGACTACTACGCGTATCACCCGTGGGGGGACGATGCGGGCTACCTGGATGCGCTGGTCGAGATTTGTCGTAGTTGCTGTTGTTGGCTGCCGGGCTACGAGCGGGTGTGCGAGCTGGTTGTCCAAGAGGCGCGTCGCGCACAAGTTCTCGCCATCAATCACGATCTTCGTCCGCTGCACCGGGACGCTGATCTGCGCGCCTGGATAGCGAGTGAGTTCGGGGCGGTGTCCGAAGTGACGTGGTTTGAGCTCACCGGGGCGGCGAGCGCGCCGCTGACCATCTATGCGTTGCTTGCTCTCGGCGTCGAACCGGTGCACTCCGACAGCGAGATCGCTCGCGTTCATCGCGCCTATTTTCCGTGGGTCTCGGCGTCGACGACGATGCTCGACAGCTATGTCGATCAGATCGAAGACGCCGCCAACGACGATCACAGCTACGTCGGGCACTACTCCTCGCACGAGGTCGCCGTACAGCGCATCTGCCGGCTGGTTGCTGGCAGTCTCCGCCGCGCGCAGGCGCTCCGCGATGGCGAGCGGCACATGCTGATCGTCGCTTGCATGGTGGCGATGTATCTCTCGAAGGACAGCGCTCGCGACTGCGCATTGCGTGCGGGGACCAGCCGCATGGTGCGGGCGGGTGGCGCGCTGACCGGGGCGCTGCTTCCGATCTTACGATTGTGGCGAACTGTTTACACGCAGCGTTCTAACTAGTGGATCAGGCCGGTCCGGTTTGCGGATCGGTCGGGCTAGCTTCCTGCAGCGATAGGCTGCCGTGGCGAGGGGCTGCTTGCGCTACTGTGGTTCGCAGTAGGGCGCGGGGTGTTGTGGGGCGATCTCCCGCGCGCACGGCCTGAGTACGCGTTCCGATCGGAACGTTTATGTTCCGATCGGAACGTTTCTCTTTCGATTTGGCGCATATTTCGAGATTTGCGCGACGCATGCGTCAAGATCGCTTTGGCAATGGCGCATCGGAACGACCGGCTAGGCAGGACCGGTGGCGGGATCAAGCACCGCGGGCAGCTCCCTGCGGCCAAGCAGGCTCCCGCCGGAGAGCGCGCCGCGAGGCAGCCCGCGCCCGACGGCGGCAGACCCGTCGGGCGCGTTGCTGCTCCCGGACGGCGCCCGCCGTGCGGCGCGGGCGGCGAGCCGGCGGCGGCGCAGGACGACGGCGGCTCCCGGCCGCGACGCGCCGCGACCCGCCAGCTGCGGATCGACCGCGACGCGTTCGACATCATGATCGTGCAGCAGTGGACGAAGACCTTGCAGGGCCCCTACGACTGGGGCGACTGGCCGCTCGCGCGCTACCGCCTTGGCGTGGGCGTGGTGAGCGCCGCGGAGAGCTACGCGAGTGCTTCGCCGCGCTGCGCGGGCTCGGCGGTGGAGCGGCTTGCGTGGGTGTGCGCGATGGTGGCGTGCGGGCGCGCGCCGCGACTGCGCAGCCTCGACGCGGGTCCGCTACCCGCGGGCGCCGCGGAGGCGGCGCGCGCGGACGGCGCGCGGGGCTGGCGGTGCAACCTGCAGCGCGACACCCGGGGGGGGCCGCAGCTGCACTATTGGATCCATCCTTCGGGCCTCGTCGAGTTCGAGGCGGTCGTCGAGCGCGACCTCGCGCCGGTGCTCGAGCTGGCGCCGGTGGAGCGCGGCGCGGACGCGGAGGATTGCCTCGCGCCGGTCGAGCACCTCGCGCCGGTCGAGCGCGTGGTGGGTGGGGAGTAGCGATGGCGCGCGGGAAGCCGGATCTGGCGATGCCCGACGGCGAGTGGGCGCTGTCGACGTCGACGCTCAAAGAACCGCGCTTCTCGCAGTCGCTGGAGCGGGGCCTGGCGATCCTCTGCTGCTTCGATCCCGAGCACCCGGTGCTGGGGATCGTGGACATCGCGCAGGAGCTCGGGATGAGCCGCAGTACGACGCACCGCTACGTCGTCACGCTCGCCGCGCTCGGTTATCTGGAACAGGGTCCGGGGCGCAAGTACCATCTCGGTCTGCGCGTCACGGGGCTGGGGCTTTCGACGATGAGCGAAACGGGACTGCGCGAGCACGCGCTGGCGGACTTGCAGGAGCTCTGCCAGCGCACCGGCTTCACGGTGAGCCTCGCGATCCTCGACGGTCCGGAAATCCTGCTGGTGGAGCGCCTGCGCGGCGCGCGGCGGATCCTGCAGCGCGCCGAACCCGAGGTTGGGGTGGGCTCGCGGCTGCCGGCGCACTGCACGGCGGCGGGCAAGCTGTTGCTCGCGTACCTGCCCGAGCCGGCGCAGCGCGAGCTGGTCGGTGAGCTGCAGTTGGAGAGGCGTGGTCCGAACACGATCAAGTCCAAGAGCGCGCTGCGGACCGAGCTTGCGCAGATTCGCGAGGACGGGTTAGCGGTCGACGATCAGGAGTACGCGGAGGATCTCTACGCGATCGCGGCGCCGCTGCGCTCGGATACGGGGGACACCGTGGCGGCGGTTGCGATGACGGCGCACAACAGGACGATCGACCTCGCGGACCTGATCGACGCGCTCGGCCCGCACCTGATCTCGACCGCCGATCGGATCTCGGCGCGGCTGGGCTACCGGCGCGCGGACGAGCTGCACAGCGCGGACGGCACCTCGCCGTCGCTGCGCGGTCGTCGCTAGAAGACGGGCGTCTCGGTGTAGTCGCCGAAGACGGCCTGCAGCGACTCGACGATCTCGCCCTCGGAGGCGTTTGCGCGCGCGCACTGCAGCAGCGGCTCCATCAGGTTGCGGCGCTCGTGCGCGGCGGCCTCGCGCAGCTCGGCGAGCGCGCGCTCGACGGCGGCGCCGTCGCGGCGTGCGCGCGCTGACTGCAGGCGACCGAGCTGCTTGTCTTCAAGGGCGGGGTCGACGCGCAGCGTCGGGATCGGCGCTTCGTCGTCTTGGGTGAAGCTGTTGACGCCGACGACGACGCGCGCGCCGGCGTCGATCTCCTGCTGAAGCTCGAACGCGGCGTCGGCGATCTCGCGCTGGGGATAGTTGCGCTTGACGGCCTCGACCATCCCACCGAGCTGCTCGATCTTGGTGAAGTACTCGTAGCAGCGGCGCTCCATCGCGTCGGTGAGGGCCTCGACGAAGTAGCTGCCGCCGAGCGGGTCGGCGGTGGCGGCGACGCCGGTCTCGTGCGCGATCACCTGCTGGGTGCGCAGCGCGACGCGCACGGCCTCCTCGGTGGGCAGCGCGAGCGCCTCGTCGTAGCTGTTGGTGTGCAGCGACTGCGTGCCGCCGAGTACGGCGGCGAGCGCCTCGACGGTGGTGCGGATGATGTTGTTCAGCGGCTGCTGCGCGGTGAGGCTGACGCCGGCGGTCTGCGCGTGGAAGCGCATCAGCCACGAGCGGGGGTCCTTCGCGCCGAAGGTCTCGCGCAGCTCGCGCGCCCAGATGCGCCGCGCGGCGCGGTACTTGGCGATCTCCTCGAAGAGGTCGATCTGGGCGTTGAAGAAGAACGAGAGGCGCGGCGCGAAGTCGTCGACGTGCAGGCCGCGATCGACGGCCTGGCGCACGTAGGTGAGGCCGTCCATCAGTGTGAACGCGAGCTCCTGCTGCGCGGTGGAGCCGGCCTCGCGGATGTGGTAGCCGGAGATCGAGATCGGGTGCCAGCGCGGCATGCGCTGGGTGCACCACTCGATCATGTCGCCGCAGAGGCGCATCGCGGGGTCGATCGGAAAGCACCACTCCTTTTGCGCGATGTACTCCTTGAGGATGTCGGCCTGGATCGTGCCCGCGAGGCGCTCGGGGGGAACGCCGGCGTCCTCGGCGGCGGCGACGTAGAAGGCGAGCATGATCGCGGCGGGCGCGTTGATCGTCATCGACACCGAGACCTGACCGAGGTCGATGCCGGCGAACAACGTCCGCATGTCGTCGGGCGTGTCGACTGCGACCCCCTCGCGGCCGACCTCGCCGAGACTGCGGACGTGGTCGGAGTCGTGCCCCATCAGCGAGGGCATGTCGAATGCGGTCGAGAGACCGGTCTGCCCGTGCTCGAGCAGGTAGTGGAAACGCGCGTTGGTCTCCTCGCTGGTGCCGAAGCCGGCGAACTGGCGCATCGTCCAGAGCCGCCCGCGGTACATCGACTCGTACACCCCGCGCGTGAACGGATACTCGCCGGGGCGCCCGATCGGGTCTTCGATCCCGCCCACCCCGCCGATCCCGGGCGGGAGGTCGGCCTCGGTGTAGAGCGCGCGGACCGGCTCGCCCGATAGCGTGCGCGGCTCGGATTGGTCGGTCTGCGCCGCGGATGTCGCGCCCTCTGGCATGCCTGCAAGATACAGCTCCCTCATCCCCGCCCTGATCGCACTGCTCGCGCTCGCGCTCGCGGGCTGCGGCGGCGCGGGGTCGATGGGCGCCGCGGCGGGGTCGACGGGCGCCGACTCCCGGTCGAGCGGCGGCCGCGCCGGGGTGGCGGCGGCCGGTGCCGGCGCGGCGCTGCCACCGGCGCTGGCGCGCACGACGAAGGCGACGCTGATCCTCGATTTCACTCCCAACGCGGTGCACGCGGGGATCTTTCGCGCGCTTGCGGCGGGGTACTACCGGCGCGAGCACATCGACCTGCAGGTGGTGCAGCCGGGGGAAACGATCGAACCGCTGGGCCTTGTCGCGGCCGGCCGCGCGCAGTTCGGGCTCGCGGATGGCAGCGACGTCGCGACCGAGATCGCGCGCGGCGGTCACGACGAGGCGATCGCGGCGATCGTGCAGCAGCCGCTGGGCGGCCTGATCGCGCTCGCCTCCGAGCACGTGAGCTCTCCCGCGCAGCTGCAGGGACGCGCGGTCGGGATCACGGGCGTGCCGTCGGATCGCGCGGTGCTCGACACCGAGGTGCGCCACGCGGGCGGAGACCCGGCGCAGGTGCGCGTGGTGACGGTCGGCTTCAGCGGCGCGCAGGCGCTGCTCGCGGGGCGGATCGCGGCGTTCACGGGCTTCGTGCCGGACGACGGGGTGCAGTTGCAGGTGGCGGGCCATCCGATCACGCCCTTCTGGCTCGATCGCGAGGGCGGCCCGGCGTACCCGGGCCTGGTCGCGTTCACCAACCGCGCGCTCGCGGCTTCGGACCCGGCGCTCGTGCGCGACTTCCTCGCGGCGACGGTGCGCGGCTACGAAGACACCCTGCGCGATCCCGCGCGCAGCCTCGGCGATCTGCTGCGTCTCAACCCGACGCTGCCGCGTGCGCTCACGGCGGCGTCGCTGCAGGCCTACCTGCCGCTGTTCGCCGATCGCGGTGCGGTGCCGTTCGGGACGCTGCAGGCGGCGCACATCGAAGCGCTCTCGCGCTGGATGCTCGGCGCCGGCCTGATCGCGAGCGGGGTGCCCTTCGCGCGCTACGGCACCGACGCGTTCCTGCCGAGCGCCGAGCACCGGTCGCGTGCGGGCTGACCGCGGCCGAAGCGCGCCGCGATAGTCGGGCGATTCGCATAAAGAATATTTCTTTTTGTCCTTGACAAAGACGCTTAAGCGCGTATGTTGTCAAGTGTGGTGTGTGGCATGCCACATGCGACGCACCAGGGGTAATAGCAGCGCCGGGCATGCGCCGTTTGGGTGTATGTGTAAGCGCTGCGCCTGTGACAGAGGCAGCGCAAGAGGGACATACGGCAGCGGGACGTAGAGGGAAAAGGCAGGTGCACGGCCATGGATCGGCTGGAGTACTCGCAGCGCCAGATCAATGATCTGACGCAGCGATTTCAGATCAAGCCAATGGGCGACGAGCCGTTGGCGGTCGACCACGCGGAGGGACTGAGGGTCTGGGACGCGGACGGCCGGGAGTACCTGGACGCGATCTCCGGGGAGTGGGTTGTCAATTTGGGCTTCCGCCACCCGGAGATCGCGGACGCCGCGATCGCGCAGCTCGCGCGCGCGGAGTGGACGGCGCCGCTGTACAACTCGCTGCCGCGCGCGCTGCTCGCGCAGAAGGTCGCGGAGCTCGCGCCGGAGGGATTGCGCAAGGTGCTCTTCGGGCTCTCGGGCTCGGACGCGGTGGAGGGCGCGATGCACATGGCGATGCGCTCGACCGGGCGCGACGAGTTCGTCTCGCTCTTTCAGGCCTACCACGGGCGCACGTTCGCGACGATCGCGCTCTCCTACACGCACCCCGGGATGTACGAGGGCGCCAAGCGCGGCCTCGCGCGCTACCTGCCGCGCCAGGTGCGGGTCCCCAACTTCAACTGCTACCGCTGCCCGTTCGGCCTGGAGTACCCCTCGTGCGAGCTGTTCTGCGCGCGCTTCGTCGAGCAGATGATCGTCGAGGGCTCCGAAGGCGCCGTCGCGGGCGTGATCGTCGAGCCCTACCAGGCCAACGGTGGCATGGTGCCGGCGCCCGACGGCTACTTCCAGATCCTGCGCGAGATCTGCGACCGCCAGGGTTGCGCGCTGATCGTCGACGAGGTGCAGACCGCGTGGGCGCGCTGCGGTGAGCTGTTCGCGGTCGAGCACTACGGCGTGCGGCCCGACATGATCGTCCTCGGCAAGGCCTTCGGCGGCGGCTTCCCGATGTCGGCGGTGCTCGTCAACGAGCGCTTCGGCGAGCTCGCGCCGTGGGAGTACGGCTTCACCGAGATCGGCCACCCCGTCGCCGCCGCGGCGAGCCTGCGGATGATCGAGGTGATGCAGCGCGATGAGCTGCCCGCGAACGCGCGGGCGATGGGCGAGCGCTTCGGCGCGCGCCTCGGCGAGCTCTACGCGCGCCACCCGCTGATCGGCGACGTGCGCGTGCTCGGGCTGATGATCGGCGTCGAGCTCGTGCGCGATCGCGCCACCAAGGAGCACGCCTTCGAGGAGGCCGATTGGGTCGTGCACCGCGCGCTGCAGCGCGGCCTGATCGTCGGGCGCACCGGACCGACGTTCCCGCCGCCGCGCGGCAACGTGATCAAGCTCAAGCCCGCGGTCACGATCGGCGCGGCCGAGGTCGACGAGATCTGCGCGCAGCTCGACGCGACGCTCGGCGAGTGCGAAGCGCACTTCGGGTATCCGCGCCCGTCGGCGCCGCCGCGCAGCGCCGGCGCCGCTTCGGCCGGCAGCCCGGGCGGGGCGGCGTGAGGCGATGAGAGTGCTCGTCACCGGCGCCAGCGGCCTGCTCGGCTCGAACCTCGCGGCGGCCGCGGCGCAGCAGAGCTGGAAGGCGCTCGGCACGTGGTGTGAGACCCCGGTTCGCGTGTCCGGCGTGCGCACGGCGCGGCTGGACGTGGGCGACCGCCACGCGTGCGTCGCGCTCGCCGAGGAGTTCGAACCGGATGTGGTCGTGCACGCGGCCGCGAGCGTCGAGCTCGGTCGCCTCGAGCGCGAGCCCGCTCTCGCGCAGCTCAACCAGCTCGGCGCCGAGCACACGCTCGGCGCGGCGCGCGCGGTGCGCGCGCACTATGTGCTGGTCTCCTCGGACTGGGTCTTCAGCGGCCACCGCCCCGCGGGTCAGTGCTGGGGCGAGCACGACCCGACCGAGCCGGTAAACGCCTACGGACGCTCGAAGCTGGTCGCCGAGCTGACGGTGAGTGGGTACGGCGGTCGCTGGCTGATCACGCGCCCCGCGAACGTGTACGGCGTCAATCTCTCGGTGCCGAGCACCCCGCGGCAGGCGCGCGCGCGCCACGTGTGGGAGCGCTCGAGCCTGGCGCTGCGCTGGGTGGCGCAGCTGCGCGCCGGCAAGCCGCTGCCGGCGCCGGCGGACGTGTATCAGTCGCCGACGTACGCGTGGGACTACGCGCAGCGTGTATGTGAGCTGATCGCGCAGGAGTGCGAGGGCGTCTACAACACCGCCGGACCGGATTCGCTGAGCCGGCGCGACTACCTGCGCCTGCTGGCGCGCGCGTTCGGCTGCGATGCGGAGCTGGTGCGCGCGGGGAGCACCGCGGACTTCCTTGCCGCCTGCGGCGAGGACGCGGCGCTGAAGCTGCCCGCCAACACGACGCTCTGCGACGAGCGGGCGACCTTCGTGCTCGGGCGCCCCGCGATCGACGTTCGCGCGGGCCTGCGTCTGATGCGCGCACAGCTCGAGCGCGTGCTCGCGGGCAACCGGCGCTCCAATCAAGCGATTGAGGAGGTCTATCGATGAAGCCGACCGAGGAGGTCCATCGATGAAGCTGTTCCTGCTCTACCGACTGCGAGAGGGCGTGACCCTCGAGCGCTACCGCGAGTGGTCGCGTACGCGCGACCAGCCCACGCTGAAGGGCTGCGAGGGCATCGCCGAGTACCGCGTCTTCACCGTCGCGGACCCCAACGACAAGAGCCCTTACACGATCGTCGAGCACGTCGACGTCGCCGACTGGGAGACCTGGAAGCGGGTCACGAGCAGCGGGGCGATGGTCGCGATCGGCGAGGACTTCCAGGAGCTGGTGGAGACCGGCTCCGTCATCACCCTGCGGGGAGAGGAGATTCACTGATGTCTGTCACGCCGGCGTCGAGCGCGACGCCTTCCACGCGGCGCGAGCTGGGCGACGAGGAGGACCTGGTCCGCTTCGGCTACCCGCAGCGGCTGCGGCGCACGATGTCCTCGTTCACGTCGTTCTGCCTGGCGTTCTCGATGATCACGATCACGGGCTCGATCGTGGGGCTGTTCCAGCCGGTGCTGCTGCAGGTCGGCGCGGTCTCGACTTGGTTCTGGCTGCTCGCGCTCGTGGGCATCATGCCGGTGCTGGCGGTGTTCATGCACATGGCGGCGCGGGTGCCGGTGACCGGTTACGCCTACCAGTGGGCGAGCCGCATCACGAACCCCTACTACGGGTGGATCGTGGCGGTGTTCGGGATCATCACGTTCACGACCGGCGCGGTCTCGATCGGGGTGCTGTTGGGCTCGGTCTACGCGCCCGAATTCGGGCTCGCGGCGACGCCGCAGAACGCGGCCTACCTGTCGGCGGGGGCGCTCTCGCTGGGCTTCATCGTGAACATCGTCGGCATTCGCCTGGCGAGCCGCATGAACAACGGCTTCGCGATGGCTGAGATCGTCGGCACGAGCGCGATCACGATCCTGCTGGTGATCGGCGTGGTGCTGTTCTTCAAAGACACGCAGGGGCTCGGCGTGATCGTCAACAACAACGGCGCCGGCGCCATCAATGGCGCGCACACGCCGGGCGTGAACTACATCCTCGCGTCGCTGCTGCCGATCCTCTCGCTGCTGGGCTGGGAGGCCTCGGCCGATCTCGCGGAGGAGACGAAGAATCCGCGCAAGGTGGCGCCGACGGCGATGCTGCGCGCGGTGGTCGTCTCGGGCCTCGCGGGCTTCGTCGTGATGTGGGTGCTCGTCGCCGCGATCAAGGGGCCGATCGCGCCGGCGTTGGAACGCACGAACACGATCTTCTGGATCGTCGACGTGCACCTCGGCGACTTCATCGGGTTCCTCTTCAAGATCGTCGCGTTCGGCTCGATGATGGGCTGCATCATCGCCAACATCGCGGTCGCGACGCGGCTGATCTTCTCGGTCTCGCGCGATCGGATGCTGCCCGGCTCCGGTCAGCTGGCGCGCATCAACGAGCGCTTCCGCACGCCGATCGTCGCGATCGTCGTGCTGTGGAGCGTGGGCCTGATCAGCAACCTCGCGGGCGCCGGCAAAATCTTCCGGATCGTCTCGATGGCCGCGGTGGCCTACTACTTCACCTACGGCAGCACGATCCTGGGGGTGATCTGGGGGCACGTCAAGCGGCGCATCCCGGAGGCCCCCGCGGATCACTTCGGCCTCGGGCGCTGGCTGATTCCGGTCGCGGTGCTCGGCGTGGCGTGGTGTCTGGCGGTGATCCTGGCCTACCTGCTGCCGAGCGCCAACTACTACGTGGCGGGCTACTTCGCGGTGGCGCTGGGGATCGGCGCGCTGTTCACGGTCTACGCGTGGTGGGCGCTGCGCACCAAACGCGCGGCGGTGCCGGCGATGCACCCGCCGGAGCTCGCGTCGGTGTCGGGAACGCTGGCCGCGGAGGCGGGCACGCTGGTCGAGGAGATCGACGAGCTGCGGGCGCACGATGGCTGAGGGGTCGCCCTCCGTCGTCGCTGCCGCGGACGTCGCTGCCGCCGCCGCCGCTGCCATGGATGTCGCTGCCGCGGACGTCGCTGCCGCCGTGCCTCCCGTCGCCGCGCCGGTGGGCATCGGCGTGGTCGGCTGGGGCGAGATCGGGCAGGTGCACATGCGCGGCTTCCAGCATGCGCCGGAGGTGGCGCGGGTGCGGGCGGTCACGGATCTCGACCCGGCGCTGCGCCGCGCGGCGGCGAGCGCGACTGGAGCGGCGGAGCGCGCGACGCTGGCGGAGCTGCTTGGCGACGAGCGGGTGGATGCGCTGAGCGTGTGCGTGCCGCACAGCCTGCACCGCGAGGTGGCGCTCGCGGCGATCGCGGCGGGCAAGCACGTGCTGCTGGAGAAGCCGATGGCGGTGACGGCGGCGGAGTGCGAGGAGATCGTCGTGGCGGCGGCGCGCGCGGGAGTGCGGGTCGGCGTCTCGCACAACCAGCTCTTCTATCCGCCGCACGTGCGCGCCTGCCAGCTGCTGCACAGCGGCGCGCTGGGCCGGCCGCTGCTGCTGCGGATGCGCCTGGGCATCGGCGGCAAGCTCGGGGGCTGGCGCGCGGATTCGGCGGCGAGCGGTGGGGGCCTGCTGTTCGACGCGGGCGTGCATCGTTTCTACCTGGCGCGCGCGCTCTGCGGCGAGGTCTGCGAGATCGCGGCGATGGCCGACGCGCCGCGTGCGCGCGGGGAGGATCTGGCGGTGGTGCTGCTGCGCTTCGCCTCCGGCGCGCTCGGCACGATCGAGGTCAACTACCACTGCCCGCGCGGCGCGTTCGACGACGCGATCGAGATCTGCGCGAGCGCGGGGATACTCTACATCTCCGGCTGCGAGGCCGACTACGAGGGCTTTCGCACCGGCCCGGCGCTGCGCCGCTACGACGGCGCGTGGCACGAAGAGCGCGTCGCGCCGGGCGGCTGGGAGGAGTCGGTGCACGCGAGCGTGCAGGCGTTCGCGCGGGCGCTAGTCCAGGGGGAGCCGCCACCGGTCGACGGCGATGAGGGCCGCGCGGTCGTGGCGCTGATCGAGCGGGTTTACGCGCTGACATGAACAACGGCCTCTCACCGATCAGCCACCACCGGGGCCTCAGCGCGCAGGCGCGCGAGGAGTTGCGGGGCGCGATCGTGGAGGGGCGCTTGCCGGCGGGCTCGTTGACGTCGGTGCGCGCGCTCTCGCAGGCGCTGGGGATCTCGCGCACGCCCGTGCGGGAGGCGCTGGTGGACCTCGCGAAGGAGGGGCTGGTGACGTTCGAGCGCAGTCGCGGGGTGCGCGTGAACGACAGCGAGGGTCACGACATCCTGGAGATCTTCCAGCTGCGGCGGATGGTGGAGATCCCGGCGCTGCGGGAGGCGGTGGGGCGCTTCACGGTGCGCGACGTGCGCGCGCTGCAGCGCGAGCTGGCGGCGATGCGGGGCAACCTCGGGGACGAGCGCACGTTCATGGCGCACGACCGCGCGTTTCACCGGGTGCCGTTGGAGGTGCTCGGTAACGCGCGGTTGATCGCGATCGTGGACTCGCTGCGCGACCAGACGCGGGTGCGGGGGCTCTCGACGGTCGGCCGCACGCGCGACCTGCGCGCGATCGTGGCCGAGCACGAGGCGATCTTCGAGGCCGCGCGCGGCGGCCACGCGGCACGCGCGGCGCACGCGATGGAGCGTCATCTGTTGATCACCGAGGAGCTGCTGCGCACGCAGGTCGGCGCGGAGGGTGCTCCCGTCGTCGCCGCCGACGGCGCGTCGGTGTCCCGGATCGAGTCCATTCAGACCACACAGAGGAGGGCATCGTGAGCGCGCGAACCGGCGGGGAGCTGATCGCGGACTACCTGATCGAGCGGGGGGTGCCGTACGTGTGCGGCATCCCGGGTCACGGCGACATGGGGATCTTCGACGCGTTCAAGGACCGCGCGGACCGGATCACGGTGCTGCAGGCGCGGCACGAGCAGTCGGCGGGTCACATCGCGGATGCGTATTTCCGCGCGTGCGGGGCGCCGCTGGCGACGCTGACGTCGATCGGGCCGGGCTCGGCGAACATGACGATGGCGCTGGCGACGGCGTACGTGGACTCGCAGGCCGTGATCGCGATCACCGGGGGTGTGCAGAGCTATATGGACGGCACGGGCGTGCTGCAGGAGCTGGAGCGTCAGCGCGATGCGGATTTTCCCACTGTGCTGCGCCCCGTCGTCAAGCGTGGCTTCGCGGTGCACCGCGTCGATCAGCTGCCGCGGGCGCTGCACCGTGCGTTCAACGTCGCGCTGGGAGGGCGCCCGGGGCCGGTGCATATCGATGTGCCGATCGACGTGCAGGCGCTGAGCGGCGAGGGCCACCGTCTGGACGCGGGCGGGCACAGCGCGACCCATCCCGTGGCGTATCCCGATCCGGATGGGATCGAACGGATCGCGGTGGAGCTGGTCGCGGCGCGGCGTCCGGTGATCCTGGCGGGCGGGGGCTGCATTGCAGCGGGCGCACACGCGGAGCTGCGGCGCGTGGCGGAACTGGTGCAGGCGCCGGTGCTCGCGACGATGATGGGCAAGGGCGTCTTCCCGGAGGACCATCCGCTGGCGGCGGAGCACACGGGTGCGAACGGCACGATCTGCGGCAACCACTTCTCGCGCGAGGCGGATGTGCTGCTGGCGGTGGGGACGCGGTTCGCGGAGCAGACGGCGAGCTCCTACAAGCACGGCGAGTCGTTCTCGGTGCCGCCGACGCGGATCCTGCAGATCGACGTGGACCCGCGCGAGATCGGCAAGAACTATCCGGTGGCTGTGGGCGTGGTGTCCGACGCGCGCACGGCGCTGGCGGCGCTGGGGGAGGCGCTGGAGGAACGCCGCGCGCAGATTCCCGACCGGCGCGAGTACATCCTCGAGTCGGCTTCCTGGAAGGGGCGCTGGCGGGCGCTGATCCGCGAGCGCTGGGACCCGGGGGTGCTTTCGATGTCGCAGGCGATCCACACGCTGCGCGCGGTGCTGCCGCGGGAGGCGATCGTGATCGCCTCGGCGGGGCACCCGCAGATTCAGATGTTTCAGGAGTTCGTCTCCTACGAGCCGCGCACGTGGATCACGCCGGGGGGCTACTCGACGATGGGCTTCACGGTGCCGGGCGCGATTGGCGCAAAGCTCGCGCGGCCCGACGTCCCGGTCGTCGGGGTCGCTGGCGACGGGGACTTCCTGATGAGCATCCAGGAGCTGGCGCTGGCGGTGCAGGAGGGCATTTCGGTGGTGTATCTCGTGCTCAATAACATCGGCTGGACCTCGATCCGCGACTTCCAGCGCGGCATGTTCGGCACCGAGCGCGACTTCGCGGTCGAGTTCCGCCGCCGCGGCAGCGGCGAGCTGGTGAGTCCGGATTTCGCGGCGATCGCGGTGGGCTTCGGCGCGACTGCGTTCAAGGTGACGGAGCTGGAGCAGCTGCGCCCGGCGCTGGAGGCGGCGCTGCGCACGGAGGGACCGGTCGTGGTGGAGGCGATGCTCGCGCGCGACCCGCGCGCGACGGAGGGCATCAATGCGGGCTTCTGGGACCTGCCGAAGCCGGCGTACCTGGCGCGGGACGCGCGCGCGGAGGGCGCGGGGGGGGGGGGGGGGACGAGCACGGCGGGGACGAGCGCGGCGGCGGGTGCGTGATGGGTGCGGCGACGATCGTCTGCCGCAACCCGGCGGACGCGCGCGAGGTCGTTGCGACGTACGAGGCGCACGAGCCGGCGGGGGTGGCGGCGATGTGTGCGCGCGCGCAGATCGCGCAAGCTCGCTGGGGCGGTCTGCCGGGGCCGCGCCGGGGGGAGCTGCTGCACCGCGCCGCCGATCTCCTCCGGCGGCGTGGTCGGCGGCTGGCGCAGCGGATCGTGGCGGAGGAGGGCAAGCTGCTGGCGGACGCGGCGGGCGAGGTGGAGCGCGCGGCGGCGGTGCTGCAATTTCACGCGGGCGAGGCGGAGCGCATGGGCGGCGAGCTCGCGGACGCGGCGCAGGCGGGGACGCTCGCGTTCACGCGCCGGCGGCCGCTCGGCGTGGTGGCGTTGATCACGCCGTGGAACTTCCCGATCGCGATTCCGGCGTGGAAGCTCGCGCCGGCGCTGGCGGCGGGGAACGCGGTCGTGATCAAGCCGGCCTCGGCGGCGCCGGGGGCGGTGCTGGAGCTGGTCGAGGTGCTGCACGAGGCGGGGGTGCCGGCGGATGCGGTGCAGGTCGCGCTCGGCGGCGCGGAGGTCGGTCTGGCGCTGGCGGACGATCCGCACGTGCGCGCGCTCTCGTTCACGGGCTCGACGGCGGTGGGGCGCGCGCTGGCGCGGCGGGTGGGCGCGCGCATCCGCTTTCAGGGTGAGCTCGGCGGCAACAACCCGCTGGTGGTGCTCGCCGACGCGGACCCGGCGCGGGCGGTGGCGCTGGCGTGCGAGGGCGCGTTCGCGGCGGCGGGCCAGAAGTGCACGGCGACGCGGCGGCTGATCGTGGAGCGCCCGGCGTACAAGCTCGTGCTCGAGGCCTTCGCGGAGCGCGCGAGCGCGCTGGTGCTCGGCGCGGGCGCGGCGGCGGGCGCGGAGGTGCCGCCGCTGATCGACGCGGCGGCGGTGGAGGGGGCACTCGCGGCGGTCGCGCAGGCGCGCGCGGGCGGCGCGGAGCTGGTGAGCGGCGGCACGCGCCCGAACGGGGAGCTGCGCCACGGGAGCTTCCTCGCGCCGACGGTGCTGGCGGGCGTGCGGGCGGGGATGCGCGTGGTCGACGAGGAGGTCTTCGGCCCGGTCTGCGGGGTGCAGAGCGCGCGCGACCTCGACGAGGCGATCGCGCTCGCGAACGCGGTGCCGTACGGCCTGTCGGCGTCGATCTGCACGAACGACCTGCACCGCGCGTTCGCGTTCGTGGCGCGCAGCGACGCGGGTATGGTGCACGTCAACCGCCCGACCCCCGGCGGGGACCCGCACCTGCCCTTCGGCGGCCTGAAGGCGTCCACGGCGTCGGGCTGGCGCGAGCAGGGCACGGAGGCGGTGCGCTTCTTCAGCGAGCAGCAGACCGTCTACGTGCACCACGGGGAGCCCTAGCGATGCGCGCGGCGACCTCGATGGTGGACCGCGCGATCGGCTACGTCGCGGCGGACATGGGAGGCCGTGCGGCGAGCGAGATCGTCGCGCTGCTCGCGGGCGCGGGCTATGGGGCGGTGGACTGGACGATGGAGCAGTTCGACCCGCTGCGCGACCCGCCGGAGCGGTTGCGGGAGCTGGTGAGCGAGGCCGCCGCGGCGGGCCTGGTGGTGCCGCAGCTGATGGTCCATCAGGATCACGTGACGCTCGACGCGGAGCTGTGGGAGGAGCGGGTGCGGCGCGCGGAGCGCGCGGTGCTGGCGTGCGCGCACGCGGAGATCGACTCGATCGGGGTGTTGAGCGGCCCGAGCCCGTGGCAGGCGGGCGCGGCGCGCGTGGGGGTGGACCTCAGCGAGGCGCACGCGTGGGAGCTCGCGCTGCGCGCGCTGGAACGCGTGCTCGACCGCGCCGAAGAGGAGCACGTGCGCGTGGCGCTGGAGCCGTGCTGGGGGACGCTCGCGCATGGGCGCTACCGCGCGGAGCACCTGCTCGCGGCGCTCGACTGCGCGGCGCTCGCGGTCAACTTCGACCCGAGCCATCACGTGCTCTGTGGCGATGACATCCCGGGGGCGGTGCGCGCGTGGGGCGGGCGGATCGCGCACGTGCACCTCAAGGACGCGTTCGGTGTCAGCGGCCCCGGCGCGGCGCTTGCGGGCGCAACGCACCTCGGCGCGGCACGCTCCGGCGCGGCGCACCAGGCCACACGCGCGAGCGGCGTGGAGGGGGCGGACTTCACGTTCCTGCTGCCGGGCGCGGGCGCGGTGCCGTGGCGTGAGCTGTTTGACGCGCTGGACGCGATCGGATACACCGGTGCGATGAGCGTGGAGAATGAGTGCCACGGCCTGCTCGCGGGAGCGCTGCGCGGCGACCTCGCGCGCGCCGCGGCGCTGGCGCGGGAGTTGGTCGCGGGGCTGCTGGATGGGCCCGCGCCCATGCCGGTTGCGGCGGGGTGAGCGTGTCGGGGGACGATACGGCGGCGCTGCGGGACGCGCTGGCGCGACTGCTCGGCGCGGAGCATGTGCTCGCGGGCGACGGGCCGGGGGTGGCGCACTATGGGCACGATGCGACGAGCGCGCGGGGGCTGCGGGGGCGGGCGGATCTCGTGGTGCGCCCGGGCAGCGCGGCGGAGGTGGCGGCGGTGCTGGCGTGCTGCTACGAGCATGAGGTGCCGCTGATTGCGCGCGGCGGCGGGACGGGCCTGGCGGGTGGCGCGGTGCCGCTGGCGGGCGGCGTGGTGTGCGCGCTGGAGCGCGTGCGCGCGATCCGTGCGCTCGAGCCGGAGCTGTGGCGGATGCACGTGGAGGCGGGCCTGCGGACGTGCGAGGTGCAGCGCCTGGCGCGCGAACGGGGGCTGTGCTTCCCGCCGGACCCGGGTGCGGCGGAGCAGTCGCAGATCGGCGGCAACGTGGCGACGAACGCGGGCGGCCCGCACGCGTGCAAGTACGGGGTGACGGGCGCGTGGGTGACGGGCCTAGAGGTGGCGCTCGCGCCGGGCGAGCTGGTGGAGGTGGGCGGCCCGTACCGCAAGGACGTCGGCGGCTATGACCTGAAGAGCCTGTTGATCGGCTCGGAGGGGACGCTGGGGATCGTGACGGCGGTGCGCCTGCGGCTGCTGCCGGCGCCGGAGGATGCGCTGCCGTTGCTCGCGTTCTTCCCGACGCAAGCGGCGGGCTGCGCGGCGATCCTCGAGGTGCTGGCGAGCGGCGTGGAGTGCGCGGCGCTGGACTTCCTCGACGGCGACGCGCTGCGGATCGCGGCGGGCGCGTGGGAGGGCGGGGAGCTGCGGCTCCCCACGGGCGCCGCGTTCGCGCTGCTCGCGGAGGTCGACGGCACACGCGAGGCCGCACGCGCGGCGCACGCGGAGCTGGTGGAGGTGCTTGCGCCGGGCGCGCTGGCGCTGGTCGGCGCACGCGGCGGCCAACCCTCCCACGACGGCCGCGCCGATCCCGCTCGCGACCTCGACCGCGACGCGCTGTGGCGCTGGCGCGATCGCGTGGCGGGCGCGGTGAGCGCGGTGCGTGGCGGCAAGGTGAGCGAGGACGTGGTGGTGCCCGTGGAGCGCCTCGCGGAGGCGCTGGAGCGCTTCGCGGCGATCGCGGCGCGGCATGGGCTGCGCGCGTGCGCGTGGGGCCACGGCGCGGACGGCAACGTGCACGCGAACCTGCTCGTGGACCCCGCGAACGCGGTGGATCGCGCGGCGGCGCGCGACGCGACGGACGAGTTGTTCGCGCTCGCGGTGGAGCTCGGCGGGGCGATCAGCGGCGAGCACGGGGTCGGCGCGCTCAAGCGTGGGCAGCTCGCGCGCCAGTGGGCGCCGCGGGCGCTGGAGCTGCATGAGCAGATCAAGCGCGCGTTCGATCCGAAGGGCCTGTTGAACCCTGGCAAGAAGCTCGCGCGGACCCCGGGAAGGGTCGCGTAGTCCTCCCCACGCGGCGCGCAACAGGGACGCGTCAGCGTCCAATCCTCCTCTCGATCGACCGCGGGCGGCGCTCTGAAGACGGGCATCGCGTGCAGGCAAGCGGACTTTCCGCGTCTCCGCGCGCTACTCTTGCGCGCTCGTGCTGTGCTCATTCAATCGAAAGGAAGTTTGTTCATGAACAAGACTCAGCTGGTCGAGGCGGTCTCCGCCGACAGCGGTCTCTCCAAAGCCGATGCCTCGCGTGCGATCGAGTCGTTCGTGGGCACCGTCGGCAAGACGCTCAAGAAAGGCGACGAGGTCGTGATCACGGGCTTCGGCAAGTTCTCGGTCGTAAAACGCGCCGCGCGTCAGGGTGTCAACCCGCGCACCGGTGAGAAAGTCAAAATCAAAGCGTCGAAGGCCCCGAAGTTCACCCCCGGAGCGGGTCTCAAGCAGACGGTCCATCCCAAGAAATAGGGTTTCTGAAGAGCGGTAGGACGGGACGCGTCCGGGACGGGGATCTCGGACGCGAGGAGTGGAGGGAGCGAGGCGGGATGCCCCGGTGACGCGCGGCAGGGAAGCCGCGTGGATCGCGGACGCCACGTGGGCGGCCGTCGCGGCGCCGATCGCGTGAGGCGCCGCGCGCTCGTGCCGGGCGCCGGTGCGGGGTGCGGGTGCTGATAGGTTCGTGCGCGATGCCGCGCATCGATGAGCTCGAGCTGCCGCGCCTGGATTACACCGATCCGCAGCTGCGCGGCGTGCGCTTTCACACGGCGTTGCGCGAGCTGCGCGCGCAGAGCTGGCTCGCGGCGGGGCCGTTCGGATACGTCGTGCTCGACCGCGAGGCGGGCGAGTTCTTCCTGCGCACGCGCGCGGCGATCTTCCCGGGGTTGAAGATCGCGGAGATCTTCGACGTGCGCGAGGGGCCGCTGTATGAGGAGATGCGGCGCAACATCCTGCACGTCAACGGCCCCGACCACACGCGGCTGCGCAGCCTCGTGAACCCCGCGCTCTCGCCGCGCGCCGTGGAGCGCTACCGGCCCGTGATGCGCGAGCTGCTCGCGGGGTTGTGGGACTCCCACCGGGGCGTTGAGTGCGAGTTCGTGGAGGCATTCGCGAAGCCCTACCCGTCGCAAGCGATCGCGCACTTCATGGGCGCGCCGCTGGCGGACGCGCCACGGCTGCACCACTGGTCGAACTGGATTCAGCGTCAGTTCGACGCGGTCTCGATGGCGAGCGAGCGCGCGGGGATCGAGGCGGCGGTGGCGGAGTTCTACGAGTACGCGTGGGCGCTGCTGCGCGATCGACGCGAGCAGCCGCGCGAGGATCTGATCTCGGCGCTGATCGCGGCGAGCGCGGTCGACGAGGCCGGCGGCGAGGTGCCGCGGCTCTCGGACGTGGAGTGCGTGAACCTCGTGCTCAACGTGCTCGTCGGCGGCGTCGACACCACGCAGAGCCAGCTCGCGCACGCGCTGCGCCTGTTCGCGGAACACCCCGCGCAGTGGGAGCTGCTCGCGGAGCGCCCCGAGCTCGCGGCGCGGGCGGTCGAGGAGGTGCTGCGCTTCGAGCCGATCGCGCCGTTCACGGCGCGGATCGTCGTCGAGGAGCTCACGTTCCGCGACGTGGTGTTCCCGGCGGAGACGATCGTGATGGTCTGCGCGTTCACCGGCAACCGCGAGGGCGCCGGGGGCGATCTGGACATCTTCGACATCGCCGCCGAGCGGGGTCGCGCGCGGGTGCTGACGTTCGGCGCAGGCGTGCACTACTGCGTCGGCGCGAACCTCGCGCGTGTGGAGCTCGAGGAGGCGCTCGCGTTCCTCGCGCCGCGCATGCCGCGGCTGGAGCTCGCGGGCGAGCCGGTCTACGAAGCGATCACCGGCATCTACGGCCTCGCCGAGCTGCCGCTGCGCTTCGCCGCCGCGTAGCGCGCCCACCCGCGCGCCGGTCGGCGGCGCCTGCGGCGTAAGCGCCCCGCGCACCGGCGCGCTGAGATATAGACAGCAACCGGACATCCGTCCAAGCCGGGTTCCATCATCTCGCATCGTCCTGGGTGGTGCGTCGAAGAGATGCTCGCAGCGCCGCCGCGCGCGGCCGCGGGAAATTTAGGGGGGGGTCCGCGGCGGGGCGGGAGCGACATACCGGTGGGGGACGCGAGCGCGTCCCCAATTGGGGCTCGCGCGCAAAGGCGCGGCCACGATCGGCAAGAGCAAGGAGGAAGGAAGATGTGCAAGCAGGCACGCATCACCACCGCCGCGCGCGCGGCGCTCGCGGCGACGACGGCGCTCGCGACCGCGGCGGCCCTCGCGGGACCCGCGCGAGCGGGCGAGTACCACGTCTACTCGTGCCGCACCCCCGCGGGGCACGTCGCGCCGGCGGACGGGTGGAGCGAACCGGCGCACTCGGTCAATGACTCCACCGAAAACACGTGCGAAGCGGGCGGCGGGCTTATCGCGGGACTAAAGGACGGCCACACGCATCTGGCCGACTCGGAAACCGACAAGGCGACTTGGAGCTTTCTGGCACCCAAAGGAGAGTCAATCTCGGCCGCGACGTTATGGCGGGCCGGTGCAACCGCAGGCGGGTCAAACTCGAAAGCGACCTATCTCTTTTGGCTTGCGGGTGACGCCTCTACGGGTGTCGAAGCGGAGACCTTCGATGAATGCGCGGCAAGCAACGGCTGCACGAGCGAAGGCAGCTTCTCGGAACCGCTTGCGGCGGGAAACCGTCTTACGGTCCCGGAGAACGCTCTAAAAAGCGACTTTCTTTCTCTCAATACTTATTGTGGCTCGAAACTAGTTGTCGAAGCAGCATGCCCCGAAGGCAAAAGCGACCCGGGTGGCTACGCGGCGACGATCGAGCTGTTCGCGGCGGACGTGGTGCTCTCGCAGGCGGAAGGCCCGACGGTCTCGGCGGTCGCGGGGAGCCTTGCGGAAGCGCCGACGGTGAGCGGGACGAGCGACCTCGAGTTCCAGGCGAGCGACGCCGGCTCGGGCGTCTACCAGGTCGTCTTCCGCGTCGACGGCAACGTGGTGAGCACGGTGGTTCCCGAAGAAGAGGGCGGGCGCTGCCGCAACGTCGGCGAAACGAGCGACGGGCTGCCGGCGTTCCTCTACACGCAGCCCTGTCCGGCCGCGGTGAGCGTCGACCTCCCGTTCGACACGACCGCGCTCGCGAACGGGACGCATGACCTGCTCGTGACGGTGCTCGACGCCGCGGGCAACGCAAAGACCGTACTCGAACGCAAAGTCACGGTGGACAACACCACGGCTCCCGGCGGCTCCGGCGGCAACGGGTCCGGCGGTAACGGGTCCGGCGCCAACGGCTCGGGCTCCGGTGGCTCGGGCTCCAACGGCTCCGGCTCGGGCTCCAACGGCTCCGGCGCGAGCGGCTCGGGTTCCAGCGGGTCCGGCGCGAGCGGCTCCGGCGCGAGCGGCGTGGGGGCCAGCGGGTCCGCAGGCTCTGGCGCGAACGCGGCCGGCGGATCGAGCGCGCTCGCTACCGCGGTCCTCGGCGCAGCGAACGGCGCGCCGGCCTCCGAACAGGCGACGCTGACCGCGGTCTGGCGCGGGCATACGGGCGCGCGCCTCGGCGCGGCCTACGGCGCGGCGCCGACCGTCGAAGGCCGGCTGACCGCGCCCGGCGGGACCCCGATCGCCGGCGCGCAGATCGAAGTCAGCGAGCTGCCGGCCTACGCGGGCGCGCCAGCGCACGCGCTGCCCACGCCGCGCACCGGCCCCGCCGGGCGCTGGAGCCTCGCGCTGCCGCGCGAAATCTCCTCGGGCGTGCTGCGCTTCGCTTACCGCAGCCGCCTCGGCGCGTCGCTGCCGATTGCGACGCGCACCCTGACGCTGAGCGTGCGCGCCGGCGTCGCGCTCGGCATCGCGCCGCGCGTCGCGTCCGCCGACGGCGAGATCCGCTTCGCCGGACAGCTGCTCGGCGCGCCGATTCCCACCGGCGGCAAGCAGCTCGTGCTCGAGGCGCGCTCCCCCGGCGGGCGCTGGGTCGAGTTCCACGTGATCCGCGCCGCCGCGAGCGGCGGCGGCCATTTCCACTACGCCTACCGCTTTCATCTCCCCGGCCCCGTGCGCTACCAGTTCCGCGTGCTCAGCGAAGCCGAGGCCGACTACCCGTTCGCCGCGGGGAGCTCGAATGTGGTGGTGGTATATGAGCGGTGAGGGAGCGAAAATGGGCAAGGGGGACGCGAAAATGCGAACACCCGGCAATAGAGCCCCCTGCGGGTGTCGCACTTAGTGCTACCCTTCTTGCAAATGCCCACGAAGAAGCACCGGTACACCATTACGAGCGACGAGAACGTGGAGTTTGCACTCCGCCGAAGTCGGCGCAGCTTCCCGCGCGGAACCTCGGATTCGAAGATCCTGGCCGAGCTCGTCTGCAAGGGCGACGAGGCGCGTCAGCAAGACAGCCAGGCGGAAGAAGATTACGAGCAGCGTCGGCGTGCGGCTGCCGAGCGCTTGGCCGATCGTTTCCGGCGGCCAGAGGGCCTAGACTATGCGGCGCTCCGCGAGGCCTCCGCGCAGTGGCAGCGGGAGTGAGCGCGCCTTTTCGAGGTAGGAAGCTGGTCGTCGACAACTCCGCGTTTCAGCGCGGCGGCAACGAGGCGGTGCATGCCGACTGGCGTCGCGCGCTCCAAGAAGGCCGTCTCTACCGATCGCCGATCCTGGAGTTCGAGGTCCTCTATAGCGCACGCAATGCGCGCGAGTATGCGGAGCTGAGAGATGAGCTCGACGCGCTCAGGCCACTGGAGCTATCGGAGGCCGTCGTCGGCGCCGCGCTTGAAGCCCAGGCCGAGCTCGCGCAGCATGCGGCCAGCTTTCATCGCCTTCCACACCAGGACTATCTCGTCGCGGCGATCGCCGCGACTCACGACCTGGGCGTACTGCACTACGACGCTGACTTCGATCGCATCGCCGAGCATTCCTCACTTGCCTTCGAGAGCGTCTGGATCGCATCTGCTGGCACTCTCGACAAGGAACCAGCCGACCCGCTCAGATCACAGCGACGGGCTGTTACTCACAGCCTTGCCCAGTTCAGCGGCGAGCGTGCCAGGGAAATCCTCGACAAAGTGCTCGACCTGCTCGAGGGCGAGCTCCACGCAGACGGCCTCCAGTCACCTGCGCATCGATAAAGCGCTCCTTCCATAGGGATCCTCCCGATGCATCTGAGCGCCGCCGCCGAACAAGCATGGCCCCCGTTCGTGCTCGTCACCGGGCTGCTGCTGATCGGCCTCGTCGCCAATCGCGATGGTCTCTTCGAGCAGGCCGGGCGGTTCCTGCAAGGTCTCGCGGGACCGCCGGCGGTGCTCTTCGCCGCCTGCCTCCTGCTGGTCGCAGTCGTCACGGCCGTCCTCAATCTCGACACCGCCGTCGTGTTCCTCACGCCCGTGCTCGTTCACGCCGCGCGGGGGCGCGGCATCGAGGATGAGGCGTTCCTCTACGGCGCGGTCTACATGGCCAACGCATCCTCGCTCTACCTCGTCGGGTCCAACCTCACCAACCTGCTCGTCCTCGCCCATCGGCCGACCTCCGGTGGCGCGTTTGCCGCGAGCATGCTCGTGACCGCGCTCGCCGCGGCGCTCGCCACCGCGCTCGGGCTGTTCGTGCTCTTCCGCACCAGACTGCGGGCAGCCGCCGGTCGCGATTCGCGCCTGCATGGTCTCGCCGCCCGACACCCGCAGCGTGCGACTCGGGGCGCTCGTCGCTTGGGGCTCCCGGGCGCGCTGGCGGCTGCGGTTCTCACGATCGCGCTCGCAAACCCCGCGATCCCCGTCCTTGCGGTCGGACTGGCGCTGGCAGCGATCGAGGTCGCGCGCGGACGGCTGCAGTGGTCGGAGGTTCTGCGCGCCGTCGGGCCGGTCGTGCTCGTTGGCTTGTTCTTGGTCTGCGTCGCCTTCGGAGTCCTCGCGCGGTCGTGGGCCGGTCCTGCGCAGCTGCTCGGCGGCGCCGGGCGCTGGGGCACCGCCGGGATCGCCGCGCTCGCGTCGGTCGCGATCAACAACCTTCCCGCCGCCGTCCTGCTCTCCGCGCGCTCCGTCGCGTACCCCCGCGCACTGCTCCTCGGGCTGAACGTCGGCCCCAACATCGCCGCGACGGGGTCCCTCTCGGCGGTCCTCTGGTGGCGCGCCGCGCGGCAGGTGAACGCGCAGCCGTCGCTCCTAGCCTTCTCGCGGCGAGGCGCCCCCCTCGCCATCTTCGCAATCTTCGCCGCGCTGGGCGCCACGGCGATTCTGCCGCGCTGAGCGTCCGCTGAGAGCGACGCCGCACTCGGCCAGTCACCGGAGGTAGGAGGCCATGAAGTCCGGCGAGCGGGACCGATCGATGTGCGAAAGCGGGAACGTGAGGCGGGCGAAAACGGGAGCCACGTCTGGGCGAAAATGGGAGTTGATGGTGGGCGATAATGGGAATGCCCTGCTATGGGGGTGAGGCCGTCTGCCGCGGCGAGCATCAGCTGAGATCGACGCCGTGCCCCTCGCGGCGGTGGGGCTGCTCGCCGGGAGAGAGGTGCGCATCGTCGCGTTTGCGGCTCACCTACGCTCCGGTCAGTTGCGCGACGGCTCGCGCGGCACGGCGATGGCACTCTGCGCGGGCCTGCGCCGCGGCGCGCTCAATCTTCGGCCCCTCGGCGAGAAGCGTCGGCCAGGAACCGTCACGGTCCACCAGGGGGCGGCCGTCTCGCATGATCGCGTCACGAAGCGCCGGGTCGTGTGCGCTCACTGGACGGTGAGGCCGTCAAGCGCGGTGAGCCTTGCGGTCGGACGCGAACGTGCTGCGACGGAGGATGCGCGCGAGCTGCGCGTCCTCCAGCGGTGCGCCCGGGCCTGGGCCGGACCGGCATAGGCAGACGATGTGAAAGGGGCGCCGCGGCGCGAGCGCCAGCACGTCGAGTCCCGCAGCGCGACACACTTCGACGACGGAGCGCGATACGAACACGTGATGGTGCATCGCGCGCGAGTCGGGATTTTCGCGACAGCGCTGCTCGAAGACCGCGCGGCTCGGCGCGCCGGGGTCGCGCCGCAGGTCGTGCAGGCGCAGGATCTCATCGAGGTGCCCGAGATCGTCCTCGCCGGTCTCGCGCGCCGCATCCTCGCGCAGATGCGCCAGCGAGGTGACTGGGCGGCGGCGGTCGAACGTCCCCTCGCGGTGGGGCACGATCAGCAGGATGTGACCGCCCGGGCGCACTACGCGCCGCCACTCCGCGAGCGCGCCGACTCGAGCGCGGCCAGCTGCGGATAGACCGGCAGCAGTTCGTCCGCGCCGAACACCGAGCTCGGGCCGCCGGGCTCCAGCGCGACCGCGCCCGTGAGGGCCTGCGCGAGTCGGTCCAGCCGCTGGCTCCCGCGCGCGCGGTCGCGCAGGCGCTGGGCGGAGCTTCTGATCGCGATCGCCATTCGCAAGAGTTCATAGCATCCCCGGCCATCGCGCATCCACTCCCCCGACCCGCGGTGCCGATCGCACTCGTCCACCTCGTCTGGGCGCCGCTCGGCGTCGAGCCGCTGCGCGTGTTCCTGCGCTCCTACCAAGCGCATCCGGCCGGCGCGGAGCACGAGCTCGTGATCCTGCTCAACGGCTTCGGATCGGACGGGGCCGACCCCGATGGGCGGGGCGCCCGGCCGCCTTCGCACGAGTCGCCAGCGCGCGCGGCGACTCCCGGAGACGACGCACCAACGCCCCTCACGCGCGAGGCGCTAGCGGTCGAGCTACACGGCGTCGAGCGCCGCCTGGTCGACCTGGAGGCGCCACTACTCGACCTCGCCGCCTACGGCGAGGCCGCGCGGCGGCTGCAGCACGAGTGGCTGTGTTTCGTGAACTCCTACGGCGTGATCCTCGCCGACGGCTGGCTCGGCGCGCTCGCGCGCGCCGCCGCGCAGCCCGACGTCGGCCTCGTCGGCGCGACCGGCAGCTGGGAGAGCCGAGCCGAGCTCGTGCCGGGTCCGCCGATGCACTGGATCTACCAGCTCGCCAAGCTGCCAGGCAACCGCCGCGGCTTCCCGCGCTTTCCCAACCCCCACATCCGCAGCAGCGCGTTCATGCTGCGCCGCGAGCACGTCCTCGCGCTCGGGCTCGAGCGCGCGCGTGACAAGCAGGCCGCCTACCTGCTGGAGAGCGGGCGCCGCAGCATCACGCGCCAGATCCACGCGCGCGGCCTGCGCGCCGTGGTCGTCGGCCGCGACGGGCGCGCCTACGAGAGCGACGACTGGCCGCGCAGCGCCACCTTCCGCGCCGGCGAGCAGGCGAACCTGCTCGTTGCCGATAACCGCACCGCGCAATGGCAGTACGCGGCGCCGGACGCGCGCGCGAGCCTCTCCCGGCAGGCCTGGCGAGACGCTCGCTAGGCTGGCGAAGCCGATGCCGGATCCGAGTCAGCCGCGCGATCGCGGGGCGCGGCGTGCCGAGGGCCCGGACGCCACGATCGTGATCGTCAACTACCGCACCCCCGAGCTGGTGGAACGGTGCGTGCAGTCCGTGCGCGCGACGAGCGACGGGCTGCGACTCGAAACGGTGGTGCTCGACAACGCCTCCGGGGATGGGAGCGCCGAGCGCCTCCGCGCCGCGCTGCCGGAGGCGAGGCTGGTCGAGCTACCCGCCAACCGCGGCTTCGCCGCTGGCGTGAACGCGGGCTTTCGCGCCTCGCACGCCGCGATCGTGATCGTGCTCAACCCCGACACCGAGGTCCGGCCGGGCGCGCTGCGGGCGCTGGTCGAGGGGCTGCGCGCGCAGCCTCGCACGGGGGTGGCCGCGCCGCTGCTGGAGAACGCCGACGGCGAGATCGCGCCCAACGGCTACCGGCGCTTCCCCGGTCTGCTCACGCTCGCCCTCGACCTCTGCGTCCCCGCCGGTTACGCATTCGTCCACGCCCCCGCGCTGCACCCCTATGCGCTGTCGCCAGCAGCGCTGCGCGCCGGTCGCGCGCCCGCGTGGGTGTCGGGCGCCGCGATGGCGCTCAGGCGGGATGCCTACGAGCAGGCCGGGCCGCTCGACGAGGATTTCTTTCTGTACTTCGAGGAGACGGAGTGGCAGCAGCGCGTCGTGCGCGCCGGTTGGGCGATCGCGGTCGTTCCCGCCGCGCGCGTCTCTCACTTGATGCGCGGCGGTGGCGAGGATGCGCTCGTGCACTCGCCGTACTTCGTCACGAGCGCCCTGCGCTACCTGCGGATGCGCGGGGTCCCGGTCGCGTTCTCGCGAGTGGTGCTCTCACTCTCGCTCGCGCTCTCGTGGGTGACGCTGCGCGCGATCGCCTGCCTGCCCGCCAAGCGCGGCCGCGCGCTTGGACAGGCGCGCGCCTACCGGTCGCTGCTGTGGCGGACGCTGACCGGCCTCGTCGCGCCCTGACGCCGGCGCCCGACTCCCACTGCTGCCGGCGTGCGCTCGACGAGGCCGCGGCCCCTACGCCCGGCACACGGCGCGGTACGGTGCCGCTCACGATGCCGCGCGCACTCCCCAGCCGGATCGGGATCAACGCCGTGTTCCTCGAGCCGCGCATGGGCGGACTGGATACGTACGTCCGCGCGCTCGTGCCCGAGCTCTTGTGGCTCGCGCCCGCGGTGCGCTTCAGCATCTTCTGCAGCGCCGGCGGCGCCGAGTACATTCGTGCGGAGAGCTGGAGCGAGGAAGTCGAGATCGTCACGCATCCGCTGCTCGGCCCGCGCGGTCTGAAGGCGATCGGCGAGCTCACGTTGCTCGGCGTGCTCGCCGGGCGGCGCGTGCAGCTGCTGCACAGCGTCGCGTTGACCGCGCCGCTGCGCACGCGCGCAGTCAACGTCGTGACGCTGGCCGATGTCACCTGGATCGTCGCCCCGGATCCCGGCGAGGCCGGGACGACTCGCCTCTGGCGCGTGCTCGTGCCGCCGGTCGCGCGCCGCGCCGATCGCGTGATCGCGCTTTCGCAGGCCGGCGCGGAGCACGTCGTGCAGTACCTGCGCGTGCCGCGCGAGCGGATCGACGTCATCCCGCTTGCCGCCGGCGTCAACGAGCGCGCGCGGCCGACGTCCGCGCCGGAGCTGCGCGCGCGCCTGGGACTCGGAGACGGTCCCGTGATCCTGACCGTGTCCGCCAAGAAGGTGCACAAGAACCTCGCGCGGCTCGTGCGCGCGCTGCCGGCCGTGGTCGCGCGGCAGCCCGACGTCGTCCTGGTCATGCCCGGCAACCCCACCGCGCACGAGCGCGAGCTGGGCGAGCTCGCCGCCGAGCTGGGCGTCGCCGCGAACATCGCGTTCCCCGCCTACGTCGACGCGACCGACCTCGAGGGCCTCTACGCGCTCGCGAGCTGCTTCGTGTTCGCCTCGATCAACGAGGGCTTCGGCATCCCGATCCTCGAGGCGATGCGCCGCGGCGTGCCCGTCGCCTGCTCGCGCGCCTCAGCGCTGCCCGAGGTCGCCGGCGACGCTGCGAGCTACTTCGATCCACTCGACGTCGCGGACATCGGCCGCGCCCTGCTCGAGCTGCTCTCCGATCCCGCGCTCGCGCAGCGGCTCATCGCGCGAGGCCACGCGCGCGAGGCGCAGTTCACCTGGCGCGCGACCGCGCAGCGCACGCTGGAGAGCTACGCGCGCGCCTGGGAGCGCTCGCGGTGAGCGGCGCGGAGGACGAGGGCCGCGCGCCGCGCGACGTACTCGACACGAGCGCCGCCGGGGGAATGATCATCCGGGGCGGCGTGATGCGCCTCGGCAGCTACGTCGTGGTGGTCTTGCTCTCGCTGCTCCCCGCGGCGCTGCTGGCGCGCCACCTCGGCGCCGCGCGTTTCAGCGCGTACACGACGGTGCTCTCGCTTGCGGCGCTCGTCTCGCTGGCGACCGACGCGGGGATGTCGAACTACGGGATTCGCGAGTACGCGGCGCGCGAAGGCGCCGAGCGCGAAGCGCTGATGCGCGACCTGCTCGGGCTGCGTGTCGCGCTCACGCTCCTTGGCGTGCTGGGCGCGGTGCTGTTCGCGCTCTGCGCGGGGTACAGCCTCGCGCTGCTCGCCGGCACGTTCGTCGCGAGCCTCGCGATGGTCGCGCTCGTCGTGCAGCACACGTACTCGATCCCGCTCGCGGCCGAACTGCGGCTGGGCGTGCTCTCGCTGATCGAAGTCCTGCGCCAGGTGTTGACGGTGATCGCGCTCGTCGCGCTCGTCGCGGTCAACGCGGGCGTGTTTCCGCTGCTTGCGGTGACGCTCGTCGTCTACATGGTGCTCACGCCGCTGACCGCGATGCTCGTCCGCGGGCGGGTCTCGCTGCGCATGGAGGTGCGCTTTGCGAGCTGGGTTGCGCTGCTGCGCCCGACGATCGCGTTCTCGCTCGCGACGGCGGTCGGCGCGATCTACATCTACACGGCCCAGATCCTCACGAGCCTCGCCGCGACTCCTCACCAGAGCGGCCTGTTCGCGCTGTCGTTTCGCGTCTACTTCATCGCGGTCACGATCCCCGGGATGGTGGTCGGCGGCGCGATCCCGCTGCTCGCGCGCGCCGCGCGCGACGATCGCGAGCGTCTCGCCTATGCGCTGCAGCGCATCTTCGAAGTCTCGCTGATCCTTGGTGTCGCGACCTCGCTTGGCTTCTTCGCGGGCGCGGCGTTCATCGTCAAAGTGATCGCGGGCCCGACGTTCCCGCAGTACGCGGGCGCGGTGCCGGTGCTGCGCATCCAGGGCATCGCGATGATCGCCTCGTTCCTGATCGCGGTGTGGGGCTTCGGGCTGCTCTCGCTCAAGCGCTACACGGGACTGCTGATCGTCAACGCGCTCGCGCTGCTCGTCAGCTGCACGCTGACGCTCGTGCTGGCCGCCACGCTCGGCGCGAAGGGCGCGGCGATCGCGACGCTCTGCGGCGAGGCGACGCTGGGGAGCGGCTGCCTGTTCGTGCTCGTGCGCTGGAATCCCGAACTGCGCCCGCGCCTCGCGGTGCTGCCAAAGGTGATCCTCGCGGCGGCGCCCGCGGTCGCGCTGGTGGTCGTGCTCGACCTCCCCTCGCTCGTGGTCGCCGTGATCGCGCTGTGCGTTTACGGACTGCTGATCCTGCTCACGCGCGCCGTGCCCTCGGAGATAGCCGAGTTGATCCCGCGCCCGGGCCGCGGCGCGGTGCTGCCGTGAGCCGCCCCGATGAGCCGCGAGGCGATGAGTCGTTCCCCGGGAGCCGCGCGCCGATGAGTCGTTGGCGTGAGAGTCGCCCGCTGCGGGTCGGTCTGAACCTGCTGTTCCTTGGCGAGCGCGCGGGGGGGGCCGGCCGCTACGCGACTGCGCTGCCCGCTGCGCTGCTCGCGGCGGAGCCGCAGACGGAGGTGCACGTGTTCGTCACGCGCGACGCGCCGGCGGCGCTGCGTCGCGAGTCGTGGGCGCAGAGCGTGCGCTGGGTGACGCTGCCGATCGGTCTCGGCGGCTCGCCGGTGGAGCTGGCGGCCCAATTCGCGGGGCTGCCGCTGCTCGCGCTCGCGCGGCGCCTGGACGTGCTGCACAGCCCCGCGAACACCGGCCCCGTGCTGACGCCGGGCCTCGCGAGCGTCGTCTCGCTGCTGGACCTCATCTGGCTGCACCGCGGTCCCGAATGGGAACCGGAGCCGCGGGCGCGCGAGCGGATGCTGACGCTCGTGCGCCACTGCGTGCGCCACGCCGACCGCGTATTTGCGATCTCGCAGGCCGCCGCGGAGGATTTCGTGCGCACGCTCGGTGTCCCGCGCGAGCGGATCGAGGTCACGCCGCTGGGGATCGATGCGGCCGCCGACGCGCGCGGCGGCGTCGAGGCCGACCTGCGCGCGCGCCTGGAACTCGGCGCGGCGCGGGTCGTGCTGTGCGTCGCGCAGAAGCGCCCCTACAAGAACCTGCACCGCCTCGTGCGCGCGCTGGCGGAGCTCGACGAGGATGTCGTGCTCGTGCTCCCCGGCGCGCCGACCGCCTACGAGGCCGAGCTACGCGCGCTCGCCACGGAGCTGGGCGTCGCCGCGCGCGTGCGCTTTCCCGACTGGCTCTCCGACGCCGAGCTTGCCGAGGTCTATCGCCTCAGCGACGTGTTCGCGCTGCCCTCGCTGATCGAGGGCTTCGGCCTGCCGGTGTTGGAGGCGATGGCGCACGGGGTGCCGGTCGCCTGCTCGAACGTCTCCGCGCTGCCCGAGGTCGCGGGCGACGCCGCGCTGCTGTTCGACCCCGAGCGCCAGGACGAGGTCACCGGTGCGATCCGACGCTTGCTGGAGGATCGCGAGCTCGCGGCGCGCCTGGTCGCGCGCGGGCGCGAGCGCGTCGCGCGCTTCACGTGGGAGCGCACCGGCGCCGCGAGTCTCGCCGGCTACCGCCGCGCGATCGCCGCGCAGACCGCGTGGCGCCGACACGGATCGGCGCGCGCCGGGCAGTAGCCGCGGTAGCCGCGGATGCCGGGCTTGCCGCGCTAGCCTCCCGCACCGTGCCCCGTGTCCTGATCGTCCGCGGCCATCAGGCCACGCCGTGGGAGCTGCGCCCCTGGCAGGAGCTGCCCGCGCGTTTCGAGGTCTCGTTCCTGCTCACCGGCTCCAATCGCTTCGCGACGCCGGCGGGGCTGCGCGCGGAGCGGGTGCGCGCGTTGCGCGACGTGCTGCCCGGCGGCGCCCTCGGCGACGCCGGCGCGCTGCTGCTCGGGGACCGCTATCTGGACGCCGAGGCGCGCTTCGCGTCGGTCGACATCGTGCACGCCGAGGAGCTCTCCTACTGGTTCGCCGCGGAGGCCGCCAAGCGCAAGCGCCGCCACGGTTTCCGGCTCGTGCAGACTGTCTGGGAGACGCTGCCGCTGCTGGGCGCCTATCGCAACCGCCACGCGCGCCGTTATCGCGAGCTCGTGCTGACAGAGACCGATCTGTTCCTCGCGGCGACCGAGCGCGCGGCGGCGACGCTGCGCCTGGAGGGTGTCGAGGCGGCGCGCATCGAGGTCTGCCCGCCGGGGATCGACGTCGAGCGCTTCGCGGTCGCGGCGCCCGATGGGGCCCTCGCGGAGCGCGCGGCCGCCGTTCCCCCTGAGCCGCGTCCCGCGACGCATACGATCGTCTCGCCGGGTCGCCTGGTGTGGGAGAAGGGCCATCACGACGTGCTGCGCGCGCTCGCGGCGCTGCACCGCGGCATCGTCACGCTCCCCGGCGGCGAGACCGTCGCGCCGCGCCTGCTGCTCGTCGGCTCCGGGCCGGAGGAGGAGCGGCTGCGCGCGCACGCCGCGGAGCTCGGCGTCGGCGATGCGGTCGAGATCGGTGGCGTCTCGTACGAGCGGATGCCGGCAGTCTTCGCCTCCGCCTCCGCGATGGTGCTCGCGAGCCAATCTTCCGCGGGTGCGGCGCTGCACCCCTTCGACATCCCGCACGCGTTCTGGGAGGAGCAGTTCGGGTTCGTGTTAATCGAGGCGATGGCCGCGCGCCTCGCGATCGTCGCGAGCACCAACGGCGCGATCCCCGAGGTGCTGGCGGGTGTGCCCGCCGACCTCGTGGCGCCCGGGGATTGGCTGGGGATCGCGCGCGCGCTCGCGGCCGGTCCGCTGAACCGGCCGCTCGCAACGCGCGTGCCGGCGCCCGCGGACGCGCTCGGACGCTACTCGACACAGGCCGCCGCACAGCGCCTCGCGGCCGCCTACGACAGGCTGCTCGCGGCCTGAGCGCGACCGTGGCGCACGGTCCTGGGGCCCCTCCGAGAAGCGCTGGGCGCGGCGCCAGCTAGGGTTTAACGCGTGAGTGGGGCCCAAGGCATCCTCGGCCGGCTGGTCGATCCGCACCAGTTCGATCTGCGCCCGAGCGGCGCCGGCAGGATCCTCGACATCGGCTGCGGCTCGGCGAAGACGCCGGGCGCGGTCGGCCTCGACATCTCGGCGGACACCGACGCGGACATCGTGCACGACCTCGACGTGTTTCCCTACCCGATCGAGGACGCGAGCTTCGACCAAATCCTGCTGCAGGATGTGCTCGAGCACGTTGCCGAGCCGATCCGCTTATTCGAGGAGCTGCACCGCATCGCGCGGCCCGGCGCGCGGATCCAGCTGCGCACGCCGCACTTCTCCTCGGTGCTCGCCTATGGCGACCCGACCCACCGCCACTACCTCTCGACGCTCGCGATTCGCTCGCTCGCGGAGCCGCGCTTCGCGCACTACACCGCGGTGCGCTTTCGCGTCGTGCATGTGACGCTCGACCTGTGGCTGCCGTTTCGCGCGATCGGCCTCGGGTGGCTCGCGAACCGCGTTCCGGAGGCCTACGAGAAGTACCTCGCGTTTCGGTTTCCGACGATGAACATTCGCGCAGAGCTCGAAGCGCTCAAGCCGGCGTGAGCGGCGCGCGCGACGAGGTCGCACGACGACGGGGACCTCACTTGGTGAGGGTGGATCGACCGCCGTCCCGGGATCGTGCGCCGCTTGCGGCGAGCCGCATGGTCGCCACCACGCGCCCCGCGAAGTGCTCCCACGAGAACTCCGCGGCGCGCTCGCGCGCTCGCCGGCCCAGCTCCGCGCGCACGTTGTTGTCCTCGAGCACCCCCTCCAGCCCCGCGGCGATGCTCGCGACGTCGTAGGGGTCGGCGTAGGCGACCGCGTCGCCGCCGACCTCTGGCAAGGAGGAGATGTTCGAGGTCAGCACCGCGGCGCCCGCGGCCATCGCCTCGAGCACGGGCAGCCCGAAGCCCTCGCCGAGCGAGGGGTAGCAGAAGACCGCGCAGCGGCGGTAGAGCTCGGCGAGCTCCGCGTCGGAGACGTAGCCGAGGCGGATCGCCTGCGCGCCGAGCGAGTCGAGCGCTTGCAGCGTCGCACCGGTCTCCCAGCCGAGCGCGCCGACGACGACCAGCGAGTGGCGCGCGCGCAGCGCTTGAGGCAGGCGCCGGTAGGCCGCGACGAGGCGCGGCAGGTTCTTACGCGGCTCGAGCGTCCCCGCCGCGAGCACGAACCCCGGCGCCGGCAGCGCCGCGGTGTCGCCGCCCTTCGCGAGCGTCGCCGATACGCCGAGCGGCGCGAGCACGATGCGCGCGGCGGCGCGCGGGTAGCGCGCGGCGAGGAGCTCGGCGGTGGCGTGCGTGGTCACGAGCAGCGCGGCGGCGCGGCGCACGGTGGGGCCGAGCGTGAGCTGCTCGATCGCGCGCGAGCGGCGGTTGGGGCGCATCGCGCGGTCGAACGCGATCAGGTCGTGCACGAGTGCCACGCAGGGGATGCGCAGGAACTGCGGGGTGACGTACGAGTTGCTCGCGAAGAAGACGTCGCACTCGCGGTTCGCGCGGCGCGCGGCGCGCACGTGCCACCACGGTTCGCGCGCGTCGATCGCGCACCAGCGCAGACGCCCCGCGCGCACCGCCGCCGCGAGCGCCGGATCGTCCCACGGCTCGCGCGTGTAGAGCACGTAGCGCGCGTCGCCGGCTGATGCTCCGGCAGCTGGCGCGCCGCCGGTCCGTGCACCGTCCTCCCCGCCCGCGGCCAGTACGCGCAGCAGCTCGCGCACGACGCGCCCGCGGCCCGCGGGCACCTCGACCGCGGCGCGCGCGTCGATGCCGATCGTCAGGGCCGCGATGGAGGGTGTGTCGCGCGGCTCGGCGTCGGCGGTCGCCGGCGCGCGCGGGGGGAGAGCGTCGGAAGTGTGCAAGCGAGGTGTCGTGGGCCGGTGCGCGGGGCTCTAAGGTTAGGGTCCGTGATCGGAAACATTGGCATCAACCTCGTCTATCTGGTGCCCGATGAGACCGGGGGCATGGAGATCTTCGCGCGCGAGCTGATCCCCGCGCTGCTCGATGCGGCGCCGGGCCTGCGCTTCACGGCGTTCGTGAACCGCGAGGCGGCGGCCGCGGGGGGCGGGCCGTGGGGCGAGCTGCTGCCGGCGGTGACGGTGCCGGTCAATGCGCGCCGGCGCGAGCAGTGGGTGTTCGGCGAGCAGGCGCTGCTGCCGCGCCTGGGCCGCCGCGCGGGGGTGCAGCTGATGCACAGCCTCGCGAGCACCGCGCCGGCACGCGGCTCCTTTTGCAGCGTCGTGACCGTGCACGACCTGATCTACGAGCGCGTCCCCGAGGCTCACGCGGGCCTGCGCGCGCGCGGCCTGCGGGTGATCGTGCCGCTCGGCTTGCGGCGCGCGCGGCGGATCCTCGCGGTTTCGCGGAGCACGCGCGAGGACTTAGTCGAGCTGCTCGGCGTCGCGCGCGAGCGGATCGACGTGGTGCCGCAGGGCGTGGGCGTGGTGCGCCGTGCGCACGCGCTCGACGAGGCGGCGACGCGGGCGCGCTTTGCGCTCGGCGAGCGGCGCGTGCTGCTGAGCCTCTCCGCGAAGCGCCCGCACAAGAACCTGCTCGCGCTGATCGGCGCGCTCGCGCGGATCCCCGCCGAGCGCCGTCCGCTGCTGGTGCTGCCGGGGTACGCGACGTGGCACGAGGCGCAGCTGCGCGAGCACGCGAGCAGCCTCGGCCTCGAGCGCGACGTGCGCTTCGAGGGTTGGGTGAGCGCGGCGGAGCTCGAGGGCCTGTGGGCGCTCGCGGACGCGTTCCTCTACCCCTCGCTCTACGAGGGCTTCGGGCTGCCGGTGCTCGAGGCGATGGCGCGCGGGGTGCCGGTCGCGTGCGCGGACGCGTCCTCGCTGCCGGAGGTCGCGGGCGACGCCGCGCTGCTGTTCGATCCGCACAGCGAGGAGCGGATCGCGGCGGCGGTCGAGTGCCTGCTCGGCGACCCCGCGCTCGTCGAGCGCCTGCGCGCGAAGGGCCTGCAGCGTGTGCGCCAGTTCACGTGGGAGCGCACCGCGCGCCTCACGCTCGACAGCTACGCCCGCGCGCTCGGGCTCTCCGGCGTGCCGGCCTCGTGGACGGGTGCGCCGGTAATCCCCGAGCCGTCGCTCGCGTAGCTCGCGAGCACGGTGCGCAGCGAGTGCTCGAGCGACTCGCGCTCGGCGTTCTCCGCGAACCACGCGGCGGTGCGCTCGCGCAGCGCGAGACCGGCCTCGTGTACGCGTACGATCGCGGCCGCGATCGTCTCGGGATCGTCGCTCGCGGCGAGGAAGCCGTTGGCGCCCTCCTGCACGAGCTCGACCGCGGCGTTGTCCTCGCCGGCGACCACGACGCTCGGGGTGCCGCGCGCGGAGGCCTCCATCACGACCATCCCGTAGCCCTCGCGGCTGGAGGTCGAGAGCATGCACAGCGCGCGCGTGAGCGCAGCGTCGACTACGGCTTCCTCGACGAAGCCCGGCGCGCTCGCGATCTCGCTCACGCCGTGCGCCTCGATCGCGCGCGCCAGCGCGGCGCGCTCGGGGCCGTCGCCGTAGAACTCGCCGCGCAGGCCCTCAATGCGCGCGGTCGCGAGCGCGAACGCCGCGACCGCGAGCGGGGCGCGCTTCTCCGGGATCAGGCGTCCGGCGAAGACCACCAGCGGATCCGCCGCGCGCGGCGCGAGGCCCGCGAGCGTGCCCACGTAGAGGCCCCCCGGGACGAGCGGGTCGCTGCGCAGGCCCTCCGCGCGCAGGCGCTCGGTGTGCAGGCGCGAGAAGCAGAACGCGCGCTGGGGCACGCGCGCGCAGAGGCGCTGCACGGCGTGACCGATCGGGCCACCGATCGGTCCGAGGTATTCGCGCCAGTACGCCGCGCTCCAGACCTCGATCCAGTCGACGACCAGCGCGAAGCGCGCGCGCGGGCCGCTCCGCGCGAGCGCCGCGGCGAGCAGCGAGAAGTACGGGAACGAGCACATGTGCACGACGTCGTAGCGGCGGCCGTGGCGCAGCAGATGCCACAGCACGCCCGCCCCGAACGCCAGCGGCGGCGCGATTCGCCGGCGCCCGCTCGCGGTGTAGAGCGCCATGCGCGGGCCCGCGACGACGACGCGCACGCGCGGGTCGAGGTCCAGGCGCGCGCCGCGCTCCCACTGGCGCAGCGTCAGGTAGGTGACTTCGTGCCCGTCCGCCGCGAGGCGCTCGGCGAGGCTGCGGTACCAGCGCTCCGCGCCGCCCACGGTGTAGGGGAAGAGGCAGTCGTAGGCCACGCAGACGCGCATCGGTGCAGAGACTGCCACACCGCGCCTACAAATCTTCTTATTGCAAACTAACTTATCGCACAATAAGATATTCTGCATTAAGATATTGTGATGAAGTTCCTCAACCGCACCGACGAGCTCGCCGCGCTGGAGGACAACTGGACGGCCGCGGACGCCCGCTTCTACGTGCTCTGGGGCAGGCGGCGCGTCGGCAAGACCGAGCTGCTCAGCCACTTCGTGCGGGGGCGCCGCGCGCTGTACTTCGTGGCGACCGACGCCGCTCGCCACGATCAACTGCGCGACCTCTCGCACGAGCTTGCGCGCGTGTGGGGCAACGAGCTCCTGGCGCGCCAGCCGCTGACGAGTTGGGAGGCGGCGCTGGCCGCGATCGCGCAGTACGCGGCCTCCGAGCGCACGATCGTCGTGCTCGACGAGTTCCAGTACCTCGCGGCCCAGGACCGCGAGCTGGGCAGCCTCTTGAACCGCTGGTGGCGAACCGCGGGGCGCCGGCTGCCGCTTGTGCTCGTGATCGCCGGCAGCGAGGTCTCCTTCTTCGAGCGGCACGTGCTCGCCGGTGAAATGTATGGACGGCGCACCGGCCAGTGGCAGCTCACGCCGTTCGACTATCGCGCGGCGGCGCTGTTCGTCCCGCGCTACTCGGCGCCGGACAAAATCCGCACCTACGCGGTGTGCGGGGGAATGCCCTACTACCTCGAGCGCTTCGACGATCGCGTTCCGCTGGGCGAGAACATCTTGTGCCACATCCTGCGCCGCGACGGCTTTCTGCACGAGGAGGCCGAGCTGCTGCTGCGCCAGGAGCTGAGCGACCCCCACAACTACTTCTCGACGCTGCGAGCAATCGCCGCGGGCCGCACGCGCAACAGCGAGATCATGGACTGGACGGGGCTCGACTCCGCTCAGGTTCGCCAGATCACGAGCGTCCTCGAACGGCTCGCGCTCGTCGAGCAGCGCCGCCCCGTTACCGCCGGCCCACGCAGCCGCAAGACGACCTACGCGATTCTCGACGGCTTCCTGCGCTTCTACTTCCGCTTCGTCGATCCCTACCGCTCGCTGCTGCGCACCCACGCCGGCGCCAAACGGCATCTCCAGCGGACCGTCCTCCCCCAGCTCGAGCACTTCGTGTCCAAGCCGGCCTTCGAGGAGATCTGTCGCGTGCACATGCAACGCGCCGAGCAGGCCAGCGCGGTTGGAGCGTGGTGGGGGCCGGTGCCGACCGGCGAGGGCCGGCGCACCGAGCAGCGCGAGCTCGATGCTGTTGCCCTCGACCACCTCGGCCGCGTGCTCGCGCTCGGCAGCTGCAAGTGGACGGGTGCCCCGATGGGCATTGCCGAGGAGACGCTGCTCACGCGTCTGCAGGCACACGTGCCCGGCGTCGAGGCGGCTCCGCAGCACTACTTCTACGCGCGCGCGGGCTTCGCGGAGCGATTGCGGCGCCTGTGCGACGCCGATTCCGAGCGCTACAAGCTAGTCGCCCCCGACGATCTCTACGATTGAGGCCTGATGAGCACGCTCGAGCAGACAAGGCCACCGGTCCCCGCCGACGCCGTGGAGCCCTCGGCGCTGCTTGTCTCCGTCGTGATCCCGTGCTTGAACGAGGCGCAGAACATCGAGGAGTGCGTGACGGCGGCGCTCGCGGCGCTCGCGCGGGTGGACGGCGCGGGCGAGGTCGTGGTCGCGGACAACGGCTCGGAGGACGGCTCGGCGGAGCTCGCCGAAGGCGCGGGCGCGCGGGTGGTGCGCGAAGCGCGGCGCGGCTACGGCAGCGCGTACCTCGCGGGCTTCGCGGCGTCGCGGGGGCGCTACATCGTGATGGTCGACGCGGACCTGACGTACGACTTCAAGGAGATCCCGCGCTTCGTCGCGGAGCTGGATGCGGGCGCGGAGATGGTGATCGGGGACCGCATGGACAACATCCAGCCCGGCGCGATGCCGTGGCTGCACCGCTACATCGGCAACCCGCTGCTGACGGGGCTGCTGAACGTGCTGTTCCGCACGGGCATCAAGGACGCGCACTGCGGGATGCGCGCGGTGCGCCGCGAGGTGCTCGGGCGCCTGGACCTGCGCACGACGGGCATGGAGTTCGCCTCGGAGATGGTGATCCGCGCGTCCAAGGAGGGCCTGCGGATCGCGGAGTTCCCGATCGAATACCACCCGCGCGGCGGCGAGAGCAAGCTTTCGAGCTTCCGCGACGGCTGGCGGCACCTGCGCTTCCTGCTGGTGCACAGCCCGACGCACCTGTTCATCCTGCCGGGCGCGCTGATGGCGGGGATCGGCTTCTTGATCATGTGCCTGGTGGAGGCGGGCCTGACGTTCTTCGGTCGCGCGTGGGGGCTGCACGCGCTGATCGGCGGCTCGCTGCTGATGATCGTCGGCACGCAGGTGCTCGCGCTCGGTCTCTGCGCGCATGCGTACGGCACTTACTTCATGGGCGAGCGCGACCCGTGGTTCGACCGCATGCGCGCGCGCTTTCGCCTCGAGCAGGGACTGGCGCTCGGGGGCGTGATCATGTTCGTCGGCGTCGTGATGGGCGGGCTGATCCTCGGCAACTGGATCGCGAATGGCTTCGGGCGTCTGGCCTACGAACAGCTCGCGGTGTTCGCGGCGGCGCTGGTCGTGGTGGGCATCCAGATCTTCTTCTCCTCCTTCTTGATTTCGATCCTCGGTCTCCGACGCAATTCCTGACGCCGCGGTGCGCTACTACCTGGTGGCGGTGATCGGCACGCCCGCGCTGCTGTGGGCGGTCTGCCTCGGCTGCGGCCTCGCGCTGGAGCGCGTGCTGCGGGTGCGGCTGGGCAACGGGCTGCTGTTGGCGCTGGGGCTGTGCGTGGCGTACGTGCTGATCATGCCTGGCTACACGCTCGGCGCGGGCGACGCGCTGGCGGTGGCGCTGCTCGCGGCGGTGGCGCTTGCGGGCCTCGTGTTCGCGCAGGGCGGTCTGCGGGCGCGGCTGAACCCGGGCTGGCCGGGCGTGGCGGGCGTGGCGGCGTACGTGCTGTACATGCTGCCGGTGATCGCGTACGGGCACTGGACGTGGTCGGGGTATGGCTTCGTGAACGACTCGGCGTTCGAGCTGATCCTCGCGAACCACGTCAAGGAATTCGGGACGGTGCTGGGCTCGCTGCCGGAATCGAGCGAGCGGCAGTTCCTGGTGCAGTACCTGGGCAGTGGCTACCCGCTGGGGACGCAGTCGCTGCTGGGGACGCTGAGCGGCATGATCGAGACGCCGGTGGAGATCCTCTATCAGGGCTACATCGCGGGTCTCGCGGCGCTCGCGGCGGTGGCGCTGGGGTGCGTGGCGGGGCGCTGGCTGCGGGGCTGGCGCGGGGCGCTGGTGGCGTTCGGGGCGATCGCGGCGAACCTCACTTACCAATATGCGCTGCAGGGGGGGATCAAGGAGATCGGCCTGCTGGCGGCGCTGTGCGCGGCGGTGGCGCTGGCGGACGCGGCGATCGCGCTGGGGCGGCCGTACGCGGGCGGCGCGCTGGTGGCGGTGGCGGTGGCGGCGGCGCTGGCGACGTACAACGCGGTGGCGCTGCCGTACATGGGCGTGCTGGTGCTGTTGCTCGGCGGCGGTGGCGTGTTGGTGCACCGGGTGTGGCCGGGTCCGCGCTGGATCTTGCCGCTGGCGGCGGGGTGTGCGCTGGCGGCGGTGCTGGCGATCCCGTCGCTGAAAACGTTCGAGACGTTCTTCAACGTGGCGCAGGCGGGGCAGGGCGCGACGGGCGTGGGCGCGGGGCAGACGGGGCAGCTGCTGCGCAAACTGCCGTTCAGCGAGATCAGCGGGGTGTGGCTCTACGGCGAATACCGGCTGCCGGTGCCGGCGGGCCTCAAGGGCGCGGCGACGGCGCTGGCGAGCGTGGCGATCTTCGTGCTGCTGGTGCCGGGCGTGCTGTGGGGGCTGCGCCGGCGCCGGGTGGGCGCGCTGCTGCTGCTGGGCGTGGTGGCGGTGGTGATGCTGGTGGTGTACCCGCGGGTGAGCCCGTACGCGCAGGGCAAGCTGCTGGCGATCGGGAGCCCGGCAGTGGTGTTCGTGGCGCTGGCGTTCCTGGCGGGGCTGCGGGGGCGCTTCTCGCCGGCGGCGCTCGTGCTCGGGGGCGCGTTGCTGCTCGGCATCCTCGCGTCGGACGCGCTTGCGTACTCGCACGACCGGGTGGCGCCGACGGAACGGATCGAAGCGGCGCGCGCGGTCGGCGAGCACTTCGCCGGCGAAGGCCTGGTGCTGTGGAACGAGTTCGAAGAGTACGCGAAGTACTTCGCGCGCTCGGCGCGGATCAGCGCGCCGTTTGAGGCGGTGACGCCGCAGCAGGTGGTGCTGCGCGCGCCGACGTACTTCTACGGGCACTACTTCGACCTCGACGAAGAGACGCTGCCGTTCGTGGAGAGCGACCCGATCGTCGTGACGCGGCGCTCGCCGACGGTGAGCCGGCCGCCGGCGAACTTCGAGCTGGCGTATGAGAACAGGTTCTATCTGGGATGGCGCCGAACGACTGCGCCCCAGGTCCTGCAGCATCTCTCCGAGCAGCAGCTCTACTCGTCCACGGCCACGGTGACCTGCCCAGCCCTGAAGACGATCGTGACGGGCGCGCCGCGCGGGACGGAGCTGATCGTGGCGAGCGCGCCGGAAGCGGCGTGGTTTGAACCGCAGTCCGATTCGCGCCGCGCGCCGGGCTGGATTCCGGACCCGACGCAGCCGGGTGCGGTCTCGACGCTGATCGCGGGCCAGGCCGAAGGGCGGCTCGCGGTGCGCGGCGGCGCGCGCTACGCGGTGTGGGTGCAGGGCGACTTCCCGCGCAAGGTGTATGTGGAAGTGGACGGGCACACGGTGGGCTGGGTGGCGGGGACGAACACGCCGGGGCAGTGGTTGCAGGCGGCATCGGTGTATCTGAGCGCGGGACGCCACCGGGTGCGCCTGGTCTCCACAGCGGGCCACCTGCACCACCTGGGGCCGGGCGAATGGGCGGTCGGCACGATCGGCGCGGCGGCGCTGGTGCGCGAAGAAGCGGAGACGATGCGCGCGGTCGCGCTCGCGAAGTGGCGCAGCCTGTGCGGGAAGCCCGCGGATTGGGTCGAGCTGGTCCGGCCGTGAGGGGCGGCGTGACGGTCGCGATCCCGGTGCGCGATGGGGGCGCGCTGCTGGAGCGCACGCTGGCGGCGCTGGCGGGGCAGACGGTGGCGCACGAGCTGCTGGTATGCGATTCGGGCTCGCGCGACGGCTCGGTGGCGCTGGCGCGCGCGCGGGGGGCGCGGGTGTTGGAGATCGCGTCGCGGGAGTTCAGCCACGGCGGCACGCGCAACCTGCTGATGCGCGAGGCGACGGGAGCGCACGTGGCGCTGCTGACGCAGGACGCGGAGCCGGTCGCGGCGGACTGGCTGGAGCGGCTGCTGGCGGGCTTTGCGCTGGCGGCGGACGTGGGGATCGTCTACGGCCCCTACCGCCCGCGGCCGGACGCCTCGGCGGCGGTGCGGATCGAGCTGGAGCGCTGGTTCGCGTCGCTGGCGCCGGACGGCGAGCCGGTGTTGGAGCGGCTGACGCCGGCGGAGCGCGTGCCGGTGGCGGCGCTCGTGGGGCGGCGGGGCTTCTTCACGGACGCGAATGCGTGCGTGGCGCGCGCGGCGTGGGAGCGGGTGCCGTTTCGCGAGGTGGCCTACGCGGAGGACCGGGTGCTCGCGCTGGAGATGCTGCGGGCGGGCTACGCGAAGGCGTTCGTGCCGGGGGCGGCGGTGTGGCACTCGCACGACTACACGACCGCGCGGCAGCTGCGGCGGAGCTTCGACGAGTGGCGGGGCCTGCGCGAGGTGTATGGGTGGCGCGAGCCGGCGGACCCGCGCGGTCTCGCGCGGGCGCTACGCGGGGAGCTGGGCGCGGCGCGGCGCGATGCGCTCGTCGCCGGACTCCCCCCCAGGCAGCGCCTGGCGACGCTCGCGGCGGTGAGCCGTCACCATGTGGCGCGTCTCGCGGGCGCGGTGCTCGGCTCGCGGGCGGACCGACTCGGACCGCGGGCGCGCGGCGCGCTGTCGCTGGAGCGGCGCGCGGGCTTCCGTGCGCTCGACCTCGACAATCAAATCGAACAGTGACCGACACGAGCCCCGAACCCAAGCGCCCGGCGATCCCGGCGCCCGCGGAGCAGATCGCGGGCGCGGCGCTGGAGGGCGCGCCGCGGGGGCCGCTGGCGGGCCTGCGGCGGCGGATCCGGCTGACGATCCAGTACCACGGCTGGCGCACGCTGCTGTTCCGCGCGGTGACGTTCCCGCTGCGCTTCACGCCGCTGAAGCGGCGCCTGCGGCTGCGCTCGGTGGCGAGCAACGACGCGTACCGCCGCGCGGTGGCGTGGTACCGCGAGCGCGGCGTGCCGGTGGACATCGTGATCCCGAGCTTCCGCGACGCGGAGCGCGTGGCGAGCTTGGTGGCCTCGATTCAGCGCACGGTCCCGGCGGGGATGGCGCGGATCTTCGTCGCGGACGACGCGAGCGGCGCGGAGCACGTCGCGGCGCTGCGCGCGATCGCGGGCATCGAGGTCGTGGCGGGCGAGCAGAACGCGGGCTTCGCGGCGAACGTCAACCGCGGGCTGCGCGCTGCCGCCGAGCCTCCCACCGGCGCCGCCGCGCGCTCCGCCGGGGCCGGGGGCTCCGCCGGGGCCGCGCGCTCCGCCGGGGCCGGGGGCTCCGGCGGCGTCGAGGCCGGGGGGCGCGACGTGGTGGTGCTGAACTCCGACATGGAGGCGCGCCCGGGCTGGCTGGCGTGCCTGCAGTTCGCGGCCTCGCAGGAGGACGACGTGGCGGTGGTGGGCGCGCGCCTGGTGTACCCGGACGGGCGGATCCAGTTCGCGGGCACGGCGCGCAACCTGGGCGCGCCGGAGTGGTTCGACCACCGCTACCGCTTCAAGCCGGAGGGCTGGGGCCCGGCGGGGAATGCGGGTCCGGTGCTGGCGGTGACGGGGGCGTGCATGTACATCAAGCGGGCGGCGCTGGAGCGGGTGGGCCTGTTCGACGAGCGCTACCCGATGGCCTATGAGGACGTGGATTGGTGCCTGCGGGCGTGGCGGGCGGGTCTGCGCGTGCTGTACTTCCCGGCGGCGAGCCTCTACCACCACGAGTCGGTGACGCGGGGCACGGACGTGGGCGAGCGCGAGCGCGCTTCGCAGCGGCTGTTCTGGGAGCTGTGGGGCGACTTCTTCGACGCGCGCGACGTGCGCACGCCGGAGGGCAAGCTGCGGATCGTGTACGTGACGGAGGGCACCGGCGTGGGCGGCGGGCACCGCGACATCTTCGAGCACCTCAACCGCCTCGCGGAGCGCGGCCACGAGTGCGCGCTGTACACGCTCGGCGAGGCGCCGGACTGGTTCGACCTGCGCGTGCCGGTGCGCAGCTTCGAGTTCTACGACGAACTGATCGACGCGCTCGCCCCCCTCGACGCGATCAAGGTCGCGACGTGGTGGAACACCGCCGCGCCGGTCTGGTACGCGAGCGTGCTGCACGGCATCCCGGTGTACTTCGTGCAGGACATCGAGACCTCGTACTACCCGGACGACGAGTCGGTGCGCCACGCGGTGATCGACTCCTACCGGCCGGAGTTCCGCTACATGACGATCTCGGGCTGGAACCGCGATCGCCTGCGCGAGCTGGGTCTCGACGCGGAGCTGATCCCGCCGGGGATCGACCTCGAGAACTTCCGCGTGCGCCCCGACGTGCAGCGGAGCGAGGGCATGGTGCTGGCGCTGGGGCGCAGCAACCCGCTGAAGAATCTGCCGCTGACGATCGACGCGTGGCGCGCGCTGGCGCAGCCGCGCGCGGAGCTGTGCCTGTTCGGGATCGAGCCGGAGCTCGCGACGGACGCGGGGATGCGGTACGTGAAGTCGCCCACGGATGAGGAGGTCGGCGAGTTGTTCAGCGCGGCGACGGTGTTCGTGCAGACGTCCTCGCACGAGGGCTTCTGCCTGCCGGCGCTGGAGGCGATGGCGACGGGGGGCGCGGTGGTGTGCACGGATGCGCACGGCAACCGCGACTTCTGCGTCGATGGCGAGAACTGCCTGATGCCGGAGCCGGACGTGGAGTCGGTCAGCGCGGCGCTGGCGCGGCTGCTGGCGGACCCGGAGCTGCGTGCGCGCCTCGGACGGGCGGGGATCGAGACCGCGGCGCAGTTCGCGTGGGAGCGGCGCATCGACGCGCTGGAGGCGTTCCTGGAAGGCGTCGCGCAGCCGCGGCGCCTCGATCTCTCGCAATCGGTGGCGCTGCCTGCTGAGGAGCGCGGCGCGTGAAGCCCGCGTTCGCCCCGGAGCTGCGCTGCCCGGCCTGCCGTCGCGACCACACGCTCGCCCTCGCCGCCCGCGAGTGCGACGCGCACGAGGTGCGCGAGGGCACGCTGCGCTGCGGCGCGTGCGGGAGCGAGTTCGCGGTGCGCCGCGGGGTGATGGAGCTGCTGCACGACCCGCCTTCCTACATCGTCGCGGAGGCGGCGGGCCTGGAGCGCTTCGCGGCGCAGATGCGCGCGGAGGGCTGGGACCGCGAGCTGGTGCGGCGGCTGCCGGATGTCGAGCACGGCTACTGGTACGTGCAGGCGCGCTCGATGCACCAGTTGGTGACGATGATTCCGTTCAAGCCGGGTCAGAGCATCCTCGACGTCGGCTCGAACACGTGCTGGGCGGCGAACCGCTTCGCGGAGCTCGGCCTGCACGCGGTCGCGCTGGACATCGCGACGACGGAGCTGCAGGGCCTCTACACGGCGGAGTACTTCATCGAGGACGGCCACAGCTTCTTCGAGCGGGTCCTCGGCTCGATGGACGCGATCCCGCTCGCGTCCAGCAGCCTCGACTACGTGTACTGCTGCGAGGTCCTGCACCACAACGATCCGGAGAGCCTGCGGCGTACGTTCGGAGAGATCTTCCGCGTGCTGCGCCCCGGGGGGCACCTGTTGATGGTCAACGAGACGCTCAAGACGCTGCGCGATCCCAATGGCGTGCACGTCGAGGGCGTCGAGCAGTTCGAGGGCTATGAGCACGCGCACTGGGCGCTGCGCTACCGCTGGGAGGCGACGCGCGCGGGCTTTCAGACGGAGGTCGCCGAGCCGCACTACCGACCGTTCTTCGGCGACGCCTCGGTGCGGTTGCGCGGCTCGGGGATGCCGCTGCTGGGCCCCTTCATCCGCCGCGGCGGTCGCGCGCTGCACCGCAACGGTCTCGCGCGGCGCGCGTACCTGGCGTGGCTGAACGACGTGTGGGGGACGGTCTCGATGAACATGATCGCGACGAAGCCCGCGCGCTACGTGGGGCGCCACGAGGGGATGAACACCGGCGAGCGCCTCGCGCGGCTGGCGGGCGCGAGCGTGCGGCTGCCGGTCGACCGCCGCCGCGGGCGCGCACCTGGGCGGTTGCCGCGCACGCCGGAGCAGATCGCGAAGACCGCGTGGCGCGGTCAGCGCTCGTAGCGCGCGGCGAGGTACTCCTCGACCCACGCGCGCGTGCTGCGCCACGTGCCGTCGGCGGCCTTGGATGCCTGCAGGCGGCCGCGCGTCGCGGCGACGCGCAGCGCGTTGGCGGAGATGCGCTCGGAGGCCAACGCCGGCAGCGGGACCAGACGCGACGGTCCGGCGATTGCGGGGACGACGAACTTGTGGAGGTTGTCGAGGATCGCGCGCGCGAGCAGCTCCCCGAGCGGGCCGTGGTCGCCGCGGTCGGCGTTCTGCAGCGCGGCGAGGTAACGCCGTCGCTCGCCCTTGTAGATGATCGCGGGGGGGTAGCCGAGTCGCACCAGCAACAGGTTGAGCGCGAGGCGGCCGGTGCGCCCGTTGCCGTCGAGGAAGGGGTGGATCTGCTCGAAACGCGCGTGCACCTTGGCGAGCGCTTCCGGCTCGATGGCCTCCCGCAGAGGCGCGAGCTCCTGCGCCTCGCCGATCCAGTCGGTTACCAGGGGCGAGACCTCGGGCCACGGCGGCGGGCGCATGCCGCCGGGAAAGGGCCGGATGTCGTGCTCGCGGAAGGAGCCGGGACGCTCGCGGTCGGTCGCGCTCGGATGCGACGCGAGGTCCCACGCGGGCGTGAGCGCAAGGCGATGGATGTGCCGGAGCTCGGTCAGTGAGAGCAGCTCGCCACCGGACCACGTGCCGGGTTCGAGTGCGTGGCTGTAGACCCAGGTAGCAGCGTCGGCATAGCCGCGTACCTCCATGTACTCCACGAGCTCCTTGTTGCCCACCGCGCGGCCCTCTTCGAGAAGCTGCTCGACCTGCTTGAGCACGAGCGTGTTGCCCTCGATCGCGGTGGAGTGATGGGCCTCCTCGAGCCAGATCCCGCGCCAGATGCCGTCCGCCGCGTTTGGCGCGGGCAGACCACCGAGTCGGTCACGCAGCTCGCCGATCTGGATCCGCAGACGCTCGTAGACCGCTGCTCGTGTAGGTCGGCCGCGGTTGCCGGCTGAGGTTTTGTTCGGCTGTGGCACTTTCTAATTGTACCGAACAAATGGTGCTGACAGATACACAACCGAGCGCTGACGGATACGCAGACGCTCTGGTTGCGCATCGGTGCTTCACGGTGTTACACTAACGTCTGTGCCGACGGTTCACCCCCGCCACATGATCACGGAGACCCAGCCTGTCCGGGAGGCGCTCGATGAGCTGCGCGCTCGGCTGGATGGCGAGCGAATCGATTACGCGGAGCTGGTGATCCTCGGAGCGCGCGCGAAGGCGCGCCACCTGCCCGATCGGCGGCGCGAGGCGCGTGAGGCTCGCGAGCAGCTCGCCGAGTGGATCCTTGGGGGCGCCGGACCGAAGCTCGATGTCGCGGCGGCCGACGAGGTCAAGCGTCGTGGGTTGATCGCGAACTACGACGAGTAGCGTGCTGCTGCTCGACAACTCGGCGTGGGCGCGCCTGCTCGCGGGTGTCGTGCCACGCGAGCGCGCGCGGGCGATCGCGGCGTGGATGGAGGGAGGCGAGCTCGCGGTCTCCCTGCCGTTTCTGCTGGAGGCGGGATACTCCGCGCGCTCGGCCGCCGATCGCAAGGCGCTGATGGCACGCTTCGCGGAGCTGCCGCGCATCGCGATCGACGGGGAGGTCGAACGCGCGGCGCTGCAGGCGCAGAGGGAGCTCGCCGAGATCGGCCACCACCGGCTCCCGCCGGCGGACGTGCTGATCGCGGCGTGTGCGCACCGCGCCGAAGCGGGAGTGCTGCACTACGACGGCGATTACGACCTACTCGCGGAGCACACGAGCCTCGTCTTCGAGAGCGAATGGCTGGCGGCGCCGGGGGCGTTGTGATGCGTCTACAGGTTCTCCGCGACGTACGGCGCGGAGCGGTTGAAGACCCAGAAGCCGAGCGCGAAGACCGCGGCGGTGACGCCGAGCGGCTCGAGCAGCGCGGCCCAGCTGCCGAGCGCTTCGCCGGCGCTGAGCGTGGCGTGGGTGACCATCGCGTGGCGGAACTGCTGGAAGACGGTGACGAGTGGGTTGAGCATGTAGATGTGGTAGAGGAGCCGGTGGAGCGCATCGTTGTTGGGGGGTTCGATTAGTGCGGCGCGGACTTTTTCGATCGGGATGATCACTGGGGAGCTGTAGAAGACGATCTGACTGACGACGCTCCAGATCGGCTGGATGTCGCGGAAGTGCACGAACATCGCCGAGAGCAGCATCGCGAGGCCGGTGGAGAACAGCACGAGCATCGTCAGGATCAGCGGCAGCTCGAGCCAGCTGAGCATCGGCTGCACGCCGGAGATGAGCGCGAAGATCAGCACGACGATCAGGTTCATCGCGAGGTTGAAGAACGCGAGCAGCGTGATTGCCAGGGGGATCACGAGGCGCGGGAATTGGATCTTGCGCACGAGGTTCTCGCGGTCGACGACGCTGCGCACGGCGCCGCTGGTGGCTTCGTTGAAGAACGTGAAGAGGATGATCGAGCCGAGCAACTGCACCCCGTAGAACTGTTCGCTGGGCTTGCCGCCGCCGCCGACGTTGCTGATGACGACGAAGAAGACGTAGAGCACACCGAACAGCAGCAGCGGGTTGAGGACCTGCCAGACGTAGCCGAGCGCGGAGCCGAAGAACTTCAGTTTGAATTCGTTGCGCGCGATGTTGTAGGTGAGGTGCCAGAAGCGCCGCCAGTCGTGCGTCAGCGCGCCGGGGCCTTTGATCGGACGCCCAAGGCCCTCGAACGGCGCCGCCGCTGGCGCGAGGGTCTCCAGGGGAGGGGCCTCGACGCTCATGACCGCGAGCCCGCGGGGAGCTGCGCGTGGCTGCGGACGATGCCGACCGCGACGGGCAGGTCGACGGCGCCGCCCATCGCTTCGGGGCCGGTGACGACGAACGAGAAGGCGCCCTCGATGCGGTCCATCAGGTCCATGCCGGTGCCGCGGTGGGCGATCGTGAACAGCGGGTTGTAGCGGCCGGGCGCGAGCACGTTCTCGAAGGCGAACGAGCAGAGGATCTCCTCGCCGGCGCGGAAGCTGCCGCTGCGCTCGTCGCCCTTGGCGCTGGTGGCGACGACGATCGCGACGTGGTCCTCGTTGAGCACGTAGACGCTCGCGACGGGGTCCTCGACGTCGACCTCGAAGCGCACGAGCGCCTTCAGCGCGATGCGCTGGCCCTGGAGCACCGCGGCGGGGCGCTCGCCGCGCTCGTCCTCGATCCAGGCCTCCAGGACGCGCGCCTCGCCGTCGCCGCCGCGGCCCTCGGCGACGCCGCCGCCGCCCGTCTCGGCGTTGTGGCCGAAGTTGATCTCCAGGTAGCGGTCGGCGACCTCGTGGGGCTCGCCGAGGTACACGGTGTGCCCGCGCTCGAGCAGCAGCGCGCGGTGGCAGAAGCGGTTCAGCGAGCCCATGTCGTGGGTTACGAACACGATCGTGCGCCCCTCGTCGCGCAGGCGGTGAAAGACGTCGAAGCACTTCTGCTGGAAGGCGGCGTCGCCGACGGCGAGGACCTCGTCGACGAGCAGGACGTCGGCGTCGACTTGGATCGCGACGGAGAACGCGAGCCGGACGTGCATCCCGGAGGAGTAGTTCTTGAGCTTGAGCTCCTCGAACTCGCGCAGCTCGGCGAAGTCTATGACCTCATCCACGCGCCGGCGCGCCTCGCGCGGGGAGAGGCCCATCATGATGCCGTTGAGGATCACGTTGTCGCGCGCGGCGAGGTCCTGGTTGAAGCCGACGCCGAGCTCGATGAAGGTGGAGAGGCGACCGTCCATCCAGATGCGCCCGCGGTCGACGCCGTAGATGCCGGCGAGGCACTTCAGCAGCGTGCTCTTGCCGCTGCCGTTGCGCCCGGCGATCCCGAAGAATTCGCCGCGGCGAACGTCGAAGGAGATGTCGTGCAGCGCCTCGAAGCTCTCGTGGCGGCTGCGGCGCAGCGGGTGCAGCGCGCGCTCCTTGAGCGTGTGCACGCGCTCCTCGGGTATGCGGAAGGTCTTGCTGACCGCGTCGACGACGATCGGCGGCGTCGCGCTGGAGGGCTTGGGCATTGGGGGAAGGGTACCGTGGGGGGTGGCGACGACAGCGCGTTGCAGGGGCGAGACCGCGTGCTATCTAGCGGCGAGCGAGACGCGCGAGCAGCTCGTTGGCCTTGCGCGTGATGAGGTTTGACAGGTCGAGATCTGAGACGTGGACGAGTCGCTCGCAGATGGTGCGGAGCTCGGCCTGGTCTACGGCGCCGACGGGAGTGCCGACGATCGCGCTGCGGTGGACGCGATGCAGCGAGGTCTGTCGGTTCGCCGGATCGAGTGCTCCAATACCGCGACAGCCGCGGCTTGGAGGCGGACGCGATCGTCGAGGAGTCGATCGTCAGACCGCGACTACCTGCAGCTCGGGGTGTGCGCCGGCGATCAGGCTGTAGTCCTCGTCTTGGGTGACGACGGGGAGCCCGTGCTCGATTGCGGTGGCGGCGATCAATGCGTCGGTGAGTCTGACGGTGCGGTGGATGTCGGCGCGGCGGCAGTCGCGCACCAGTCGTGCCCATGCGACTATGACGGCTTCGCTGACGGGGATTGGATCGGCGGCGCGGGCGAGGTTGAGCGTGTCGGCACGGCGTGCCCTCGCGGAGTCATCCTGCGCGGCGAGCACGCCGAGCTGAAGCTCGCCGATCGTGATCACGGACACGGCTACGTGTGCGGGAAGCTCCCCGAGCGGTCGGCCCGTCTCGCGGGCGATGAACACCGAAGTGTCAAGGAGGCCGCTGCGGGGGGCGCTCAAAGCTCCTCGAGGGTCTGGCCTGCGAGCTCGTCGAGCTCCCAACGCAGAGCCGGATCGGCGGCGCGATCGACCAGCTGCTCGCGCAGGTCCGGTCCGGAGAGCCAGCGCGCGCGGCGCCCGTGAGGCACGATGTCGGCGACCGGCTCGCCGCGCACGGTGAGCGTCACGCGCTCCCCGGCACGCACGGCATCGATCACGCGGCTCGTCTGGTTACGCAGGTCTCGTACGCCTATGTCCATGTGCGACAGCGTAGCATTTCGGAGTGGCGTGGGATCCCACTACCCATCCCCGACGGGCGGAGTGGCTCGGATGTCACGATGTGCAGCTGCTGAGGCGCGCGGGTAGCGGATTCTGACGCCGGTACTCTGGATGTCGATGCGGACGCTCGCGGACGCGACCCTCACGGATGGCCAGCGCTCGGTGGTCGAGCGGCTCGGTCCGCGCCTGCGCGAGGGGCTGAATGCGGAGTCGGTCTGGCTGTACGGCTCGCGGGCGCGCGCCGAGCCGCCCTCGCTCGACTCCGACGTGGATTTGCTCGTGATCGCTCCCGGAGGGCGCTGGGAGAATCTGCTGCGAGCCGACGAGTTGCTGTACGACGTGGCTGCAGAGCAGGGCGTCGATCCGACGCCGTTCTCGATTCAGGTCTGGGACCGGCAGTGGCTGGAGCGCCGGCGGGAGATCCACTCGTTCTTCATCCAGGAGGTCGACCGCGACAAGATCGTGGTGGGCGGGGCGCTGTGAGCCCGCGCTCTGATGAGTTCATGGCGCAGGCGCGCGAGAAGCTCGCCGCGGGCCGCGCGCTGTTGGGCGGCGAATTCCCCGGGCAGGCGGTGGGGCTCGCGTACTACGCGATGCTCTACGCGGCGCGCGCGGCGCTGAGCGAGTCCGAGCGCACCGCCAAGACGCATCGCGGCACGTGGAATCTCTTCCAAGCGGCATACGTCGATTCGGGACGCTTCGATCAGGAGTTGCTGCGGCAGGCACGCGCGAGCCAGCGCACGCGGGAGGCGAGCGACTACGACGCCGGCCAGATCTCGGCCGAGGAGGCGACGAAGCTGATGGAGCTGGGGGAGCGCTTCGTAGCCGCGGTGGAGGGGATGCTCACGGAGGATTCGCAGTAGGCAGATCTCGGTGCCGACGAGCGCACGCTGCGGCGTGCGGCGAGGCGAGGCACGGTTCGCTGCCGCCGTCCGGGGCCGCGCCAACTGGAGTTGGTGCCCGGAGAGCTTGACTACCTTCGGTCGCATTGGCAGCTGCTGCAAACCCTCGCGGGGGCGTTGCGCACCGCGCGCAATGTGCGACTCGCGGTGCTGTACGGCTCCGCTGCGCGGGGCGACGATCGTAGTGGCTCGGACGTCGATCTTCTCGTGCAGCTACGCGTTCGACGAGGGGAGGGTGCTCGTAGACCGCGATGGCCAGTGGCCCGCGCGGCTAGCGTGCCGTGGTGAGGTCGGCAGCGCCGCACGGCGCCTTGAGGCGATCGAGCACCGCGCCGTCGAAAGGTCCTGGCAGATGCTCGTCGAGGACGCTCGATGACCGCAGCCGGCGGCGCGGGTGCTGCGCCTGCCGGCGGCGGTCGAGGTCAGCGCGAGGCGGACGTGGCGCGGATTCGACAGCGCTTCATGCGGCTGGGACCTCAGCAGCGAGCGCTGCTGCTGGCGATCCGCCCCTTTAGTGACGAGCAGGGCCGCTTCGACCGGCGCAAATGGGCGGACGCGTTTACCTCGGCTGAGCCCGCGACTCGTGAACCACCTCAACGGCATGCTTGTCGCCGGCGCGCGGCTCGCGCAGCTACCCATCGCCACCGGGCAGAGCGGGCCGAGCACGCCGGCGATCATCAAGGCGATCGGGGACGACGGTGGCCTCAGCACTCGCCAAGCGGAGGTCCTGGCGCGCCTCAACCGAACGCGCAACCGCCTTCAGCACGCGTCGGTAGCGGCTTTCTGGCGCGGGTACCCTGGATCTCGATGCGTTGGCGTGCGCTGGCCCCCTGTGTTGCCATGCTCTACGTGAGCCTGGCCGTCGTGAGCGCGCCGGCGCGGGCGGCGGCGACGCCCTACATCGATGGGATCTCCGATCAGAACCTGCCGGAATGGGACGGGGACTTCGCGGGCAGCTACTTCGCGAGCCTCTTCAAGCGCGACTGGGTGGCCGACGGGCACATCAGGCTGGCGCGCTACGTGGTGCAGTGGAACGTGATGGACGGCGATTACGCGGGGTCGCGCGCGAAATTCGAAGCGTGGCTGCGGGACGTCAAGCAGTTAGGCCTGAGCGCAGACGTCGGTGTCACGAGCTACGACGGCTCCTACCCGGCCTCCGCTGCGCAATACGAGGCCAGTCTGGCGGCGATCCTCGGCCGCGCGCGCGACGCGATCGGCGAGCCGGTGGACTACGTGGAGGCGTGGAACGAGCCCAACAACCAGGGTCACGAGCCGGCGGCCGTGGCGGCGGGGCTCGCGGACGCGGCGCAGGCCGTGTGCTCGTCCGGTTTCGACTGCGCGGTGGTCGCGGGCGACCTCGAAGACGCGCCGGGCGCGGCGGCGTACGAGCAGGAATACGAGCGGCATCTGCATTTCGTGCCGTCGATCTGGGGGCTGCACCCCTATCGGGCGGTGCAGGCGATGAGCGTGGCGCCGCTGCGCGAAATGGAGGCGCACCTGCCGAACGGCGGCGCGGGCGTGCGGCTGTGGTTCACGGAGGTCGCGGCGCGCATGTGCACGGACTACGGCGGGCAACTGCGTGAGTACGGCGAACAGGCGCAGGCGGAGCGGGTGGCGTGGTTGATCGACACGCTGATGCCCTACGCGCGCCCGGAACACGTCTTCTACTACACGTTCCTGGTCTCCGATCGCAGGAGGCCGTCGTGCACGGCGGGGGAACCGGAAGACGAGGCGCTCTACGTGCCGAGTGCGGACGCGAGCGTTCCGGACGCTCCGCGCGCGGCGGTGAGCTACGTCTTCGCTAGCGAGGGGACACCCTGGGCGTACACGACGGTGCGGACGGGGACGGTGGGCATACTCGCGGGGTTCCTCGACGGCTTGGTCGGTACGAACGCATCCATCGCCAGTGACTTCTGAGAGCTGGGCGAGCGCGAGGGAATGGCCGGCAAGCCGTAGGCTCGATTCGCTAGCCTCTGCGACGATGTCCTCACAAACGCATGAGTTGGGCGCGCTGCCGATGCTCGCCGGCAACCCCTGGCAGATGTCCTACGGCGAACGCGCGGCGCTCGAGGGAGTGGTGTCCCAGCTTCGCCCCACGCTCGCGCTCGAGATCGGGACCGCGGAGGGGGGAAGCCTGCGGCGGATCGCCGCACACAGCGAAGAGGTTCACTCCTTCGATCTCGTGCCGCCGAGCGCGGAGCTCGCGAGCTTGGAGAACGCGACGTTCCACACCGGCGATAGCCATGCGCTGTTGCCACAGACATTGAACGATCTCAGCGCAGCGGGGCGCTCGATCGACTTCGTGCTGATCGACGGCGATCACTCCGCCGAGGGTGTTCGCCAAGATCTGGAGGCAGTGCTCTCATCTCCCGCGCTCGCGCGAGCGGTGGTGCTGTTGCACGACACGATGAACCCGGAGGTTCGCAGGGGCATTATGGCTGTCCATATGTCCGCTTACGAGAAGGTCGCTCTCGTCGACCTCGATTTCGTGCCCGGTTACCTGGCGCGTCGCGAGCCCTATCGTCTGCAGCTCTGGGGCGGTTTGGGCATGGTCGTGGTCGACGACCAGCACGCCTTCAACCGCGGAGGCCCGATCCGCGACGACCGCTTCCACGCGTTGTTCGCCATGGTGCGCCCAACGGTCACCGTAATGGAGGAGATCGAAGCACGGGGACTTCCCTTGGACGGGATGGAGGCCAAGGCGCTCGAGCGGCGGCTCAACGAGGAGATCGCCGAGTCTCGCGAGAAACTGGTGCGAAGCGAGCGGATACTGAAGGCAATGGAAGCCTCGCTGAGCTGGCGCATCACCGCTCCGCTGAGGGGGCTGAAGCGGTACGCGAGGAGTCGCGGGACGTCGTGAACTTTCGAACTCTCGCATGAGCAGCCAGATTTCTCACGCCGTCGAGGGCGTTCCCGAGCGCTTCGTTCCGGCAGAGATGCACGGAGAACTCGTGGAGGCCGAGCACATGGCGCGTTACCAATGGGCGAGTGCGTTCTGCGCGGGCCGCCGCGTGCTCGATGCCGGTTGTGGGGTGGGCTACGGCGCGCACTTACTCAAGCGGGCCGGAGCAAGCGAGGTGCTCGCCGTCGACATCTCTGAGGCGATTATCGAGGTCGCCGGCAACGATGCGCCCGACGGCGTCGTTTGCGAGGTGGCCGACCTGCGCGCACTGGGCTATCTGGACGACTCGTTCGACCTCGTCGTGTGCTTCGAGGTGATCGAGCACGTTGATGAGCAGGATCGCGTACTCGACCAGCTGGCAAGGGTGCTGCGTCCCGGCGGGCTGCTGCTGATCTCCTCGCCAAATCGCGGTCGCTACGTGCCCGGCAACCCCCATCACCGACGCGAGTATGTACCGTCTGAGCTGCGTGTAGCCCTCGAGAGCCGCTTCGGTGCGGTGCGTCTGCTCGCCCAACACGCGATGCTCGCGAGTGCGATTGCCTCGCCGCACGATCAGCAGTTCGATGGCGCCCATGTCGAGCGTCTGGTCGAGCCTGGCGAGGAGGATGAGATCTACACCCTCGCGATTGCCGGAGAGGAGTTGCCGCCGGAGTCCCCGCCGATGGTGGCGCTGACACAGTTTTTGGAGATTCGACAGTGGTTGAAGCGCTACGACGGCCAGGACCGCGTGCTCAAGGAACAGGCCCGGGCACTCGGTGAGCTCGACGCGATGCGCCGTGAGCGCCTTGAGGCGCTCGATCTGCTCGCGAGCCGCGAGCAGACACTCGCCGAGCTGCCGGTGCTGCGCGAACGGCTCGCGCAGGCGACGTCAGCGCTACCGTCGCTGGAGGAGCAGGTCGGGGCGCTTCGCGCGAGAGTGGACGAGCTGGCGCGCGCGGAGCGCGTCGCACGGGACATGCGGGCCTCGCTGAGCTGGCGCATCACCGCTCCACTGCGCGGCTTCAAGCGGCTGGGCCGCTCGCTGCGCGGGTCTGCGCGTTCTTAGGCCTCGACGAGACGCTTACTCAGGCGGCTGCATCCCGGCCATGAGCCGCGGGTTGCCCTCGATGATCACCGAGAACGCGTCGGTGGCGGAGATATTGGTCTGCGAGAGCATCGAATGCTGGCTCAGGCGGTAGCGTGCGAGTACTTCGGGCACGCGCACCGCCCGTTCACCCCGCTCAGCCAGGCGACACCATAGATCGAAATCCTCCCATCCATGGAGACGCCGGTCGAGCGAATAGCCGCCGAAGCGCTCGCGCAGCGTGCGAGTGCGAATCATCGCCATCGCGTCTATGTAGTTCCCCATCCGCAGGCGAGGCGGGTCCCAGGGGAGCGTGTTCATCAGCCCCACCGGCCGTCCGGTGCGGAAGCACTCGAGCGTGCCATAGGCAAAGGCGGCTCCCAGATCGTCGTCCAAGGCCTCCACCAGCCGCGCCAAGCAGTGGGAGTAGAGTTCGTTGTCGGCGTCGAGCACGAAGCAGAATTCGCCGCGCGCCCACCCGAGGGCGCTGTTGCGCGCGTAGGCGAGGCCGCGGTTGATCGGATGGCGCAGCAGCAGCGCGCTCGCGTCCTCGTGTTCGGACATCCAGCCCTTGACGCGAGCGAGCGAGTCGTCGGTGGAGCCGTCGTCGACGATGACGATCTCGAATGGGCAGTCATCGGACTCCAGTGCGGAGTCGAGTGCATCGGTGACGTGCTCCGCGTAGTTGTAGAGCGCCATCAGGATCGAGACGCGCGGGTCGCTCGCGGCGTAGGCGCGGGTGCGGCCGACTAGCTCCAGCAGGTGAGGGGCTCGGCCGGTGCTGAGGCCGATGTCGATACGCGTCTGGCGCCGGCGCAGGTCGAGCAGGTCGAGCTTGATGTCCTTGACCGCGCGCCTGATCATCGCCGCGTTGTGGTCGCCGAGCGCCGGGGACGGGGGGCGCTTGGGCTCATCGAAGACACTGATCCGCGCGGGGTCGGGCGGGGGTTGCGTGAAGAACTCGTGTGCCGCATCGGGCAGCGGCTCGCGCGCGGCTAGCGTCGAAGCGGTGCGCAGAAGTTGCTCCACCCCTCGTCCCAGCGGCAGCTCGTAGCGCACCGTTTCGTAGGCGGCGGTCTGCATCTTCCACCGGCGATCGCCGTCGTCGATCAGCAGCTCGGCGAGCAGGTGCAGAGCGTCCGTCTCGCCGAACAGCAGATGCCGCCCGGGCACCAGCGGAGTGAAGTCGACGGAGCGCTCGCTGACGACGACGGCACCGTTGCTCATCGCCTGCACGATACGCAGCCACTCGAAGTAGGGGAACTTGTCCTGGTGGATGTTGATCATCACCTTGGCACGCCCGAGGAGGTCCCACTTGGATTCGTCGGTGTGGAAGCCCTGCGAGGGCGCCCAGTTGGGGCGTGAGTTGTCCGAGAGCACGAGCTGCACGCGACGGCGCGAGAAAGTGTGCGCGTAACGCGCAAGAGCCCGCACGCGACGATCGCTGATGCAACCCATGAACAGGATGTCAATATCGCGCTCGCGCTGGGTGAGGCGATCCCACCGGGGGGTCCACCCGAGCTGCAGGTGGTGGGCCTCGATGCCCTCCTCGGCGAAGGCTTGCACGGCGAGGCGGTTGATGTCAAAGACAGCCCCACCGCGCGGGGCGAGAGCTACGTTCGCGTCGAAGAACGGGCTGCCGGGCTGCTCGGCGCAGACTAATATGCTCCGCCGCAGCGCCTCGGGCGGAGGCCCGATGCGGCCATGCATCAGCGTGAAGTACTCGTGCGGTGGGACGAGCACGTAGACGAGGTCCGCTCTCGGCGGCGGAAAGTTGCCGACGTGCAGGGAGGTGCGCGCTCCGCACGCCTGAGCCTCGTCTCGCAGCGCTTGTACCAGCTCGTCGAAGAACAGGTTCTGGCGTGGCGCCATCACGAACGCAAGCTCGGGCCAGGAGGTGTTTGGCACCGGCCGACCCTCGCCGTCCTCGGGTCGCGCAGCTCTACGCTCGTACGGCTCGACGCTCATCGACGACTGAGATTAGCGACTAGCCGCGACAGCCAGCGCTGACGAGAGCAGGGCGCGCCGTCACGAAGACGCGGCGCAAATCAGGGCCATGGGCGGAAAGTGACGACACCGAGGCGCTTCTAAAAAGGCCCACGACAGCAACCTGGCGTAGTGGTAGGACTCCCCATTGGCTACCGAGCGGGGCCGCCCGCCGAGCGAGTACATTACGTGCCATGAGCGATCTCGGGCAAACGATCGAGCGGTCGGGGGCGACCGTTGACGCGGCGGGTCGCCAACCGCCTCCTGTGCTGAGCTTCATCTTGCCGATCTACAACGAGCGGGATACGCTTGGGGAGCTACGTCGCCGGCTCACCGCGGTGATCGATCAGCTCGATGAGTCATGCGAGATCATCATGGTGGACGACGGCTCGGTCGATGGCAGCTTTGAGGCGATGCGCATCCTCCAATCGGAGGATGACCGCTTCAAGCTCGTCAGGTTCTCCCGCAACTTTGGTCACCAGGCGGCCATCACAGCCGGCCTAGACCTTGCGCAGGGCGATGCCGTGGTCATTATGGACGGAGATCTGCAGCACCCGCCCGAGGCCGTACCCTTGATGATCACGCGATGGCGTGAGGGCTTCGACGTGGTGAACGCAGTGCCGTCCGATCGCCGTGGTGACACGCTCTTCAAGCGCACGTCGGCTCACCTCTTCTACAAGCTGCTGCAGCGCGTCTCAGATGTCGAGGTGACCCCTAACGCCGGTGATTTTCGGCTGGTTGATCGCGGCGCTCTAGACGCGGTGATGGCCATGCGCGAGAGCACGAGGTATCTACGTGGGATGTTCACCTGGGTGGGCTTTAATCACACTACCATTATGTATGACTATTGTGAGCGAGTCGCAGGTGCGCCAAAGTACAATTTGCTACGCATGGTCAGGCTAGGCGTAGACGGGATCACTGGCTTTTCTTACGCACCGCTGCAGGCGGCGCTCCATTTGGGCTTTGTCGTAGCAGGGCTCTCTTTCGTGGCGGGGCTGGGAGATATAGTCGCAAAGGTCTCGAATGCCAATACCGTTCCCGGCTGGCTCTCGCTCGCGATTATGGTGTCGTTCCTAGGTGGCGTCCAGCTGCTGGTGCTCGGCGTGATGGGAACCTATATGGCGCGTATGTTCGAGGAGATCAAGTATCGGCCGCTGTATGTTGTTCGAGAGGTCGTCGGAGTAACGATGCCTCAGACTACTCGGCCTCGTAGCGTTGTCGTTGGGAGTCGAGTAAGATGATCCGCGATGATGAGTTGCAACCTTTGCGGGGTGGTCGTCGACATTCAGCAGCTGCCGCGATGGCGCAAGCATGGCTACGAGATATTCGAGTGTCGTTCGTGCGGATTGCTCTTCCGCGGCGTCCTGCCGACACCTGAAGAGCTATTAGGGATTTACTCGAGTAGCTATTTTCTAAACAGCGATGGATCTGCGGCGGATGGCTACGCTGATTATCTCAATGATGAGCTTGAGCACCGTCTAGTTGCTCGGCGCCGGCTCGGAGCGCTGACGCGTATGAGTGCCCCGGGTAGGCTGCTCGATGTTGGTACAGCCGCAGGCTTCTTTATGGATGAGGCAAGAAAGCTAGGATGGCGCGTCGAGGGTATCGACATCTCGTCCTATACCAGTCAATGGGGTCGGGAGAAAATGGGCCTTGAGATCGAGACGGGGGTCTTTCAGGAGGCTAAATATCCCGCTGCATCGTTTGATGTGGTGACGATGTGGGACTACATCGAGCATTCGATCGATCCGGGATCTGACCTCTCAATGGCTGCCACCGTCCTGCGGCGGGGGGGGCTGCTGATGCTGTCCACAGGCGATGCGGCATCCCTGATGGCGCGTATCTCAGGTAAGCGCTGGCACCTCTTGACGCCCCGTCATCATAATTTCTTCTTCACAGTCGAGACATTGAGGCGGTACCTTGGTGAGCGAGACTTCGAGCTTTTATATGTTGGTCATCCGGGTGCCTACTACTCGTTGCACTATCTGGTCTACAAGCTACGGACGATGACTCCGCGCAGCCGCGTAGCTCGCGCACTTAGCGAGTGGCTGGCGACCCATCCTCTAGGGCAACGTCAGGTTCTCTTCAATTTGGGCGATATTGTGACGATCTATGCGCGTCACGCACCCAGTCTGCCGAAGGCTGTGACGACGGGCGATAGGTGAAACGCGACTTCTTTGCCCGCCCGCCATCCCCGGCGATTCGCGGAGTACTGGTTCTGTCGTTGTTGGCGGTAGTCGAGGCCGTCTTGCTCGGGGGGCACCTGCTGCACGCAGGGCTCTATACGGACGATTGGTCGATAGCTGCGATTCGCCACGAGTCAGGTGCAGTCGGATTGTTCAACGGTCTCTTTGCGTCAAATCGTGAGAGGCCCTTGGGTGAGTTGTATTTGGCTGCCACCTCGGCCGTGAGCGGCAGCGACCCTCATCTCCATGCGCTATGCGGCTTGCTGACGCTGCTCGCCGCGACGGCTTCTGTCTACCTGTTGCTGCGGCGGCTGTCGTTGTCGACACGCGACGCGGTGAGCATCGTTTTGCTGTTCATGGTCTTTCCATTTGCCGACGCGAGCTGGTTATGGTACGCAGCCAGCTACAGTTATCTCGCAATCGCACTTGCCGCGTTGGGTGGAGTGGCCGCGCTAGAGGGCCTTCGCACAAAGGGCGCCAGCGCGCTCGTCTACCGTGTTGGAGCGCTGCTGCTCTTCGCTGCCAGCGTCGTCACGTATCAAGTCGCTGCTGGAGTCATTTGCTTGTCGGTCCTCGTGTACCTGCCGAGGACAGGCCGGCGCCGCGCGGTAGCGTTTTGGCTTCTCGATGTTTGCGCGGTGGCGCTCGCGGCGAGTCTCCCGCGGTTGATGACCGGATCGGCTGGTCTGATCGCCGACAAGGTCGTCACCCTTAGCGAACAGATAGAACACGCGAAATTGATGGCCGACCAGAGCCTTACGCTGTTGACGGCCGCTCTGGTTCCCTTTAGAGGCCCGCATCGCAACGTGGTGCTTCCGATCGCTCTTGCGGTCGTCTGCGTGGGTGTGCTGTTGGCATGGAGAGTTCGCGCGGAGCCGGAGCTGCGGAGACGGTTACGTCTTTTGCTGCTCTTGTGTGCGGCCGGCGGAGTTGTGATCGTGGCGGCATACGCCGTATATGTCCCAGCTCCGATCAATCTTTACCAGCCACTTGGAAAGGGTGAGGAAAACCGCGTTAATGTGATGGCGTCGCTTGGCTACGCAATTGTCGTATATGCGGTGGTGATGCTGTTCGCAACGAGTGTCGTGCGGCTGCTACGACGTCCACTGAAGTGGGCTCCCGCCATCGGACTCGCGATCGCCGTGGTGGTCTTCGTCGGCTATGTCTCACGCACGCGCCGCGACATCGCGGCGTGGGACCGCGCGGGCACCATTCAACATCAAGAGCTCGCGGAGCTGAGGACGGCGGGAAGGCCCCTACCTTCGACCACGATCTACACATTCGGAGGGATCGGCGCCACTGCGCCGGGCGTGTATGCCTTTAGGGTGACATGGGACCTGAGCGGTGCCGTACAGCTGCTGTGGAACGACGCGACCCTGCATGCCTACCCAATCTTTCTCGGGACCACGGTGATGTGCACCGCCACGCAAGTCGTGCCGATCGGGCCGGGCAACGGTGACGGTATTGGGCAGGCCGCGAACTATCGGCACGCTGTCTTCTACGATTTCCACAACGCTCGCGAGGAGCGGATCACCAACGCGGCGACATGCACGCGGGCGGTTGCGGACTTCGCGGCGGGAGCGGTAGAATCGTAGGCTGGTGCCCTAAATCGCGGGAGTCGCGCCGTCGCCGGCCCGTTGACGCTTCTCGCCTAATACACTTTGGGCGAATGCGTGAGCGGCCCTCTGAGCTTACACGGGCGGACCATCCGCGATGAGTGCTGTCGGCGTCGTCATCCTCGGCATGGGCCGCAGCGGCACGAGCGCGGTGACCGGCATGTTTGCGAGTGCCGGGTTCTTCGTCGGAAGCAAGGAGGATCTTATGCCGGCTGCCGATGCGAACCCGGCTGGTCACTGGGAGAACATGCATATCTACGACGCCAACGAGCAGATCCTCGACCGCTTGGGAGGCAGCTGGTTCGACCCTCCTGCGGTCTCCGCCCAACTCGTCGCCCAGCAGTGGGGAGCCGCGACCTTGCGTATCGAGGTGGAACGTCTTGTCGATCAGTCAGACGGAGCGCCGGTCGCGATCAAGGATCCACGGATCGGGGTGATGACGCCGTTGTGGCATTCGGTGATCGCCGATCTCCTTCATCCGGTGCTCGTGGTGCGCGATCCGATCGAGATCGCGCGCTCGCTCGAGCGCCGCGACGGGACGCCACCGACATTCGCGCTCGCCTCCTGGGAGCTGCACATGGGGGGCCTCATCGACTACTTGAACGGTCGAGTAGTGACCGTGGCGCCCTACGCGCGCCTGCTCGAGGACCACCGGGTTGGCGAGCTGGTCGTCGAACAGGCCGCAGCTCACCTGGTTGCCGGGCGAGCGACTTGTGTACGGCTAGCGGATGCGGCTCGCGCCCTCGAGCGAGAATTTCGTCATCACAGTGTCGCACCGGGAGAGCACGATGAACAACTAACCGGGCGTCAGCTGGGCCTCTGGCGGTGGCTTGCCTCGCTCTCGCCCGGCGACCGGTTGATCGACGCACCCGCCGAACTGAGGGCCCCGAGTGTAGCCGCGCGTCGGGGAGCACGAAATGAGACCGCGCGCGCTCAACTCGTTCGCGATCTCGCAGCTGAGCGCGGCTGTCGCGTCGATCTCGAGACGAAGCTGGTCTCCGCGCGTGAGCAGGCGACTTCGCTCGCTGCGCGGTTGGCCATCGAGGAGCAGCGGACATCGTCGACGGCGGCGACATTGGTCGTTGAGCAGCGGCGCAGCGCCGCTCTGTTGGCGGAGGTCGCGAGCGAGCGCGAGCGCGTAGATGTCGTCACGGCCGCCCATCTGCAAGCCGAGGGTTGGCTCGCGGCGATCCAGGGCTCGGCGAGCTGGAGACTCACGGCGCCCCTACGAGCGGCCAAGCGGTTGAGCGTCGCTGCACTTCATCGCGAGCGCAGTGAGCCGCGTCGACTTCGGCGCCCGGCGCTAAGGCACCCAATACGATCACGATTCCACCGCGGCGAGGCGGAAGGCGACTAATAGGGCGACGGGGTCGGCGAGGCTCGCCGAGCGCCATTCGCTACGAGATTCACGTACCGATCAGTCCGACCCCCACAATTTTTCACACGAGTGTATTATCTCGCCGCATCGTTGCGACGCTTCGGAGGCGCCCTTGCCGATAGCCCGATTGTGGTTACGGTCGGCGCCGACGAAACCAGCGATCTTGATCGCATGCATCCGTGGGCGCGTCGTTTGGGTATCGAGTGGCGCTGGCTCGACGATGCTCTCTGGCGCCGTCACGGCATCTACGCAATTGTGCTGCAGCGGTTCTGCTACGAGATCGAAACGCCAAATGCCCTCTTGCTCGACTCGGATACCCTCTTCATCCGGCCGATCGACGATCTGCTTGCGATTCTCGCCCGAAGTCATGTGATCGCGGGGGTTACCGCTCACGTCTCACCCTTTATAGGATGCGAGGGCGAACAGGGTCTATGGCAGCGGATTTTTCATGCGGCCGCTCTCGGCGAGCCTTCGCTGGAGTGCGAGCACCCAGAGTGGCAGGCCATAGAGTTCGATGCAGCGAGGCGATACTGCCCGCCATACTCAACCTCGGTGTCCTCTTCGCGCCGCGAGGCGTGTTCCGCGCGTTAGCGAAGAATATCTATGCGGAGATGGAAACTGTCGAGCGGGTGCACCCCACGCTGTTTCGCTGCCAGCTAGCGCTGACGATGGCGATTGTGAGGTCAGGTGTCGATTGGAGGCGGCTGCCGCTACGCTTTAACCTTCCCAACATCCCGCAATATCTCCCGCGTTACCGGACGGAGCTCGCTGATGCGCGCATAATTCACTATCTCAAGGATGAACAACTTACCCGCGCCGACGATTTCGCTTCTGCAAAGAGCGTTGGCATGTTGCTCTCGCGCGACGACCTCAACCCCTTCAACCTGAAGCTTAGGGATGCATTGCGTCAGGTACACAACGACGTGCTGGCTGGTGATTAGAAAATCGTGTACCCATTCATCCGGCCGACGACCCCGGCGCCAGAAGCATGGCTGGAGCTGCTCGCGCCCGCCTACGCGGAGCGACGCTACTCGAACTTCGGCCCGGTCGCCACGCGCCTGGAGCGCGAGCTCGAACGGCGCTACGCGTCACCCGGACGCAACGTCGTACTCGTCGCGAGCGCCACCGCAGGACTGGCCGCTGCGCTCCTGGCGCTCGAAGTTCGAGGTGCCGTCGCGATGCCGAGCTTCACCTTCCCCGCAACCGCCAGCGCCGTCGCGCTCGCCAGCTGCGAGCCGCTGTTCCTTGACGTCTCGCCGCACACCTGGGAGCTCGACCTCGCGCAGCTCGAGCATGCGCTCCAGCACCGGCGGGTCGGCGCGATCCTGCACGTGCGTACGCTCGGCCTCTGCCACCCGCTCGACGAGCTCGAGCGACTCGCGCGAGCCGCCGAGGTACCGCTGATAGTCGATGCAGCGGCCTCGCTGGGGGGCCGGGATGAGCGCGGCGCGTGGGTCGGAGGCAGCGGCGACGCCGAGGTCTTCTCGATGCACGCTGCGAAGGTCTTCGGCGTCGGCGAGGGCGGTGCGGTGTTCGTCCGCGAGCCCCTCGCTGTGCGTGTGCGTGCGACGATCAACTTCGGTCTCCGCGACGGCGCACCGGCGATGCTCGGATTCAACGGCAAGCTGAGCGAGGTGCACGCGGCGATCGGACTCGCCGTGCTGGAGCGCATCGACGGGTTTCTAGCGCGCCGCGCCGCAATCGCCGAGCGCTACCGCGCGGAGCTGACCGCTGCCGCCGGTCTCGAGCACGCCCCGAGCGCCGGTAGGCCCCCGTGGCAGGCCTATCCGATCGCGCTCCCGGGCGACGCTGCGTCCGCGGTCCGCCGTCTCGTCGCGGGCGGCGTCGGAGTTCGGCGCTACTACGCTCCGGCCCTGCATCGCACGCCGCCGTACGCGGCCGACGTGCATCTCCCGACGACCGACGACCTCTCTGCGCGGATGATCTGCCTGCCGGTCTACTCGGACATGACCGACGCGGAGCTGGAGGAGATCATCGAGATCGCCAACGGCGTCCTTGTGCAAGCTCTGGATGGAGTCGCATGAGCGGCCGCGGTTTCCTGGCCCGCGCCGAGCTGCTCGAGCTGGGCCTGGGCGCAGTCGGCGACGACGTCCACATCGATGCCGGCGCGGTCTTCTACGGCGCGCACCGGATCTCCATCGGCTCGCATGTGCGCATCGACGCCGGCACCGTGCTCAGTGCCGGGGAGGGCGGCATCGTCATTGGCGATCACGTCCACATCTCGGTTCGCGTCTTCCTGACCGGCGCCGCGACGATCGAGCTGGGCAGCTTTGCCGGAGTCTCGGCGGGTACCGCGATCTTCTCCTCGAACGATGACTACCGCGGGGGCTGGCTCACGGGACCCACGATCCCGGACGATCTACGCAACGTGACCAGCGCACCCGTCGTGCTCGGCGAGCACGCCATCGTTGGCGCGGGCTGCGTCATCCTCCCGGGCGTCACGATCGGGCAGGGGGCCGCGGTTGGCGCGCTGACCTGCGTACGCAAGGACGTTGCGCCGTTCGCGATCGTCGCGGGGCCGCACGGCGAGGTGCTCGGCGAGAGGGATCGGAAGCTGCTCGAGTTCGAGCGGGAGTTGCGTCGGCGCGAGGGGTGAGAGGGTGCCGGTGGCACGAGTTCAAGGCACTCCAGCATTCATGCGGGGCTGGTACCTGTGGACCTGAGTCGATGGGGCGACATTGGAACCCGGCTTGTACTTCATGCTGGCTTATGTCTGCTTATTGACCAATTTATAGAAGAAGTCGGCTAATCCGCAAAGCCCGACCCCTCAGCTATGGTTCCACCTGTCAGGACGTAGGGACCGAAAAGGAGCCGCGGGGATGATCAACAGGCGCTATGCCGTCTTGGGACTGGTGATCGAGCAGCCGGATTACGGCTACCGTCTTACCCAGCGGATGCAGCGCCGGCTGGGCTCGATGCAGATCGAGCGGACCTACGTCTACAAGCTCCTGAAGGGGCTGCAGGATGACAGGCTGGTCTATCGGAGCGGGGAGGAACGCGGCGTCAACGGCTCGACGCGGGTGTTCTTCGCGGCGACCGCCGGGGGCGTCGAGGAGTTTGCGGGCTGGATGCGGGCTTCGGCGGCGATGATGCCGCTCTACGAGGACCTGCACATGAAAGTCGCGTTTGCGCGGGAAGAGGACCTGCCGGGTCTGATCGAGCTGCTGGGCTGGCGCGAGCGGGAGTGCCTCGCGCTGCTGGAAGAACACGAGCGTTTGGCGGGGCGGCCGTCGGGCGACAGTGGCTGGGCGCGATCGGGTGGGGTGCTTGTGCGCAATGGCGATATCGCGCACCTGCAGACGATGGTCGGCTGGCTGCAGGAGACTTGCGTGGTGATGCGGCGGACGGTGGAGGAACGCCGGCGCGGCGGTGGCGGAAAGCGAGGGCCGAGCTGAGATGGACGCGTTGCTTTCGCTGCGGGGGGTGAGCAAGCAATACTGGCGCGGCGCGCGCTGCGTGGCGGTGCTCGAGGATGTCTCGCTCGACGTGCACGCGGGCGAGCTGGTGGCGGTATGGGGACGGCACAACTCTGGTAAGACGACGCTGCTGAAGCTCGCGGCCGGCCTGGAGCAGCCATCCGCCGGCATCGTCGCTTTCGCGGGCCGCGACCTCGCGGGCCTGTCGGCGGCGGGGCTGGCACGGTTGCGACGCAAGCCGATCGCGTGGGCGAGGCCGACTGGCCCGGAGAGCGGGGACTTGAAGATGCTCGACTACGTCGCGATGCCGCTGCTGCGCCGCGAGCGTCACAAGCAGGCGCGCCGTGGCGCAGCCGCCGCGCTCGAGCGGGTCGGCGTGGCGGGCTGTGCGATGGAGGTCTGGCGCAACCTCTCCGACAGCGAGCGGACGCTGGTGGCGGTGGCGCACGCAATCGTGCGCGAGCCGGAGCTGCTGCTGATCGACGACCAGACGGCAAATCTCGACTACGTGCAGCGGGAGGATCTGATGGTCCTGCTGCGGGAGGCGGCGGAGGCGGGAATGGCGATGCTGGTCACCGTGCCGGACATGGCGGAGATGGTGCATGCGCATACGATCCGCTCGCTGAGCGGCGGCCGCCTGCTCGCGCCGGCCGCGCGCGCCGGCGCGGAGGGTAACGTGATCGACTTCCCGGTCGGCGGGGACCGGCGCGCGGAGGGCGCCGGCGGCGCGCCCGCATAGGCTCTGGTGCTCGAGCTGCGGGAGCTCGTCAAGCACTACCGTGCGGCGGACGGCGAGTCGGTGCGCGCGGTGGACGGCGTCTCGCTGCGCGTCGCTCGCGGTGAGCTCCTTGCGCTCTACGGTCCGAGCGGCTCGGGCAAGACGACGCTGTTGATGCTGATTGCCGCGCTACTGCGCCCCGACAGCGGCTCGCTGCGGCTCGACGGTCGCGAGATCGCGGCGCTCTCGGCGCGTGAGGCGGCGCGTTATCGGCGCGTGGAGCTTGGGTTTGTGCGGCAGTCGCTCGACCTGATCCCGGGCGCGCGGACGATCGACAACGCGGCCCTGAAGCTGTTCGGCGGCCTCGGTACGCGCGCGGCGCATCGTCGCGTCGCGCCCCTGCTGGAGCGCCTCGGGCTCGGCGAGCGCGTTGAGCATCGCGCGGAGCAACTGTCGCTGGGTGAGCGCCAGCGGGTGATGATCGCGCGCGCCCTCTCGACCGATCCGAAGCTCGTGCTCGCGGACGAGCCGACGGGCAGCCTGGACACGAGCCGCGGGCGCGAGGTCCTGGAGCTGTTGAGAGAGACCTGTCGCGAGCGCGACGCGGCGGTGGTGCTCGTCACGCACGACCCTCAGGCGGCGGGCTACGCCGACCGGGTGCGGGCGCTGCACGACGGGCGGCTGGTGGAGCATGCGCCCAGCTGCGCTCCTCTGAGCCCCCGGCGCGGGCAGGCGCCGCAGCATGGTGTGGGCATCGTGGGGCGAAGTCGGTGAGGGCGTCGAACATCGCCTCGTTCTACGTGGTTCGCCTGCGCGCGCGCCTCGTCCAGGAGCTGTTCGCGGTCCTTGGGATCGCGGTGGGCGTGGCGCTGCTGTTCGCCTCGCAGGTCGCGAATACGAGCCTTGGCGGTTCGGTCGAACAGCTCACGAGCGGGATCGTGGGCAAGTCGCGTCTGCAACTGGAGGCGCGCAGCCCACTGGGCTTCAGCGAACGGCTGTTGGGCGAGGTACAGCGCCTACCCGGAGTGCGCCAGGCGGCTCCGGTGCTGGAGACGAGCGCCTATCTGGTGGGCCCGACGGGACGTGAGGCGGTGGACCTCATCGGCCTCGATCCGAGCTTTGTGCACCTCGATGGCGCGCTTTTGCGGCATTTCAGCGTGGCCCAACTCGCTGCGCAACGGGTGCTCGCGCTGCCCGAACCTATCGCACAGCGGATCGGCTCCGGAGCCCTGTCGGTGATCACGCTCGACGCGAATGGCCGCAGTACGAGGGCGGTCGTCGGTCTTACGCTGCAGGCAGGCGATGTCGGGGCGCTTGTGCACAGCCCATTTGCGGCTGCGCCGCTTAGCTACGTCCAGCAACTGGCTGGCATTGGTCGGAGGATCACGCGGGTGCTTGTGCAACCGCAGCTCAGACGCGAAGGGCAGGTGCGGGTCGAGCTGAACCGGCTTGCCGCGGGCCGCCTGAACGTGCGTCCCGCCAATTTCGATGCGAGAGTCTTTCGTCAAGCGGAGGAGCCCAACAGTCAGTCGGGGGAGTTGTTCTCGGTGGTGAGCGCACTCGTGGGGTTCCTGTTTGCGTTCAACGCGCTACTGCTTACGGTGCCACAGCGTCGGCGCCTCATCGTCGATTTGCGTCTAGACGGCTATGCGCCGTGGGAGGTTATTGAGGTGCTGGTGTTCGACGCACTCGTCCTCGGCGTCATAGGTTCGCTCCTCGGGCTGTTGCTCGGCGATTTGCTCTCCATCACCCTTCTACGTGCCAATCCCGGCTATCTGTCGTTTGCATTTCCTGTAGGCACCCAGCGAATCGTGACGTGGCAGTGCTTTGTCGTCGCAGTTGGCGGCGGGTTGCTGGCGGCATGCGTCGGCGTGCTCATCCCCCTCAAGGATATCTTTGCGCGCGCGCCGCTCGTCGCCAAGGCACCCGCGGAGCGCATTGGAACAGGCATTGTTTGGATGACGGCTGGCGGCGTCGCCTGCTTGGCGACGGCGTCGGTCGTTTTGCTCACCGGCGTCCGAACAGTGCAGGTTGCGGTGGTTGGCTTCGTAAGCTTGGTGGCCGCCACCTTGCTCTTGCTGCCGATCCTACTCGCGATGATTGTTGCCGGCTTCGATCGTCTGCAGCGCGGGGCCGTTGGCGTGTCGCCGAGGCTCGCAATAATCGAGTTGCAGTCGAGCTCTATTCGAATGCGCTCCGCCGCGATAGCTGCGACCGGCGCGATCGCTGTATTCGGCAGTGTGGCAATCGGAGGCGCTCAGCGTAATTTGGAGAGCGGCCTGGGTCATGCTGCGGCCGATCTGAATCTTGTGGCCGATCTTTGGGTGACACCCTCCGGCATGGCAAGCACGCTCGCTACTGTGCCATTTCAAAACCGGGTAGGCGATGTGTTCTCGCGACTTCGACGCGACGTTCGAGCGGTGCGTGCCTATCGCGGCTCCTTTCTCGATCTCGGGGATCGCCGTGTCCTGGTGATCGCCCCTCCGAGGGCGAGTACCCAGCCGATTCCGGCGACGCAAGTGGTGCGAGGTTCCCTGCTACTGGCGAGGGCTCGGATTCGCGAACACGGATGGGCAGTGCTCTCGCAGGCCGTCGCCGATGAACTGAACCTCCATATTGGCCAGCCATTCACACTGCCGACGCCGCGGCCGGGAACGTTCCGCCTGGCTGCTGCCACGACGAACCTCGGCTGGCCGCCCGGTGCGATCATCGTCAACGCCGAAGATTATGCACATGCCTGGGGTAGCCGGGACCTCTCCGCCTACCAGATCGAATTGCAGCCGGGTATCCAACCCGCCGTGGGACGGCTCGCAATCCAGCGCGCGCTCGGCTCGGGATCGGGCTTTACCGTCCAGACCGCCGCGCAGCGGGAGCGGACCGATTTGGCCACTCAGCGCCAAGGGCTCTCACGTCTGAGCCAGATTGCAACCCTCGTGTTGATCGCCGCGGTGCTTGCGATGGCGGCCGCGATGGGGGCGCTGATCTGGCAGCGGCGCCCACGGCTGGCCAGCCTCAAGGTCGACGGCTACGATGACGGCGAGCTGTGGCGTGCGTTGCTGTGCGAGAGTGCGCTGCTGCTGGGAGCCGGCTGCTCAGTCGGGGCGCTCTTCGGGCTTTACGGGCAGCTGCTGCTCAGCCACGCCCTCGCGACGGTGACAGGCTTCCCTGTCGACTTCTCGGTTGCGCCGCTGATTGCGCTCGGGGCGTTGGCGCTGGTAACGGCGACTGCGGTCGTGATCGTCGCGATTCCCGGGTACTTCGCGGCGCGTGTCGAGCCGGCGCTTGCGAGCTGACGGCAGCCCTCGCCGTGCGCTTTGAAGGATGTAAGTCAGGGAGGGCCGTCGAACTGGTGTCACTCGCTCCGCGGCAATTGTGGGCGCTGGCCGCGGCGGCGGCGCGCGAGCTGCTCTGGGGCCTGCGTGGGGTCGCGCAAGAGGTGCGCTACTGGCGGGGTCGGGCGGCGGCGATTCCCGATGCGGCGCTACGCGAGGACGCGCTCGACTCGCTCATGCGCAAGCGCCCCAATGCCGACGGTGCCGCGCTGTTTTGGATTCTGCCCGCGCGCCGCAGCCCGTCCTTGCTGCGGCTACTGGTTGGCTACGAGTCGCTGGGCGACTTCCTCGACAGCGCGAACGAGCGGGCCGCGAGTGCGGGTGTGGCAAACGGTCGCCGGCTGCACCGCGCGCTTGTCGACGCCGTCGATCCTGGTACGCCGGCAGTCGACTACTACCGGCACAATCCGTGGCGCGAGGACGGGGGCTACCTCTACACGCTCGTGGGAGCGTGTCGTAGCGGCTGCGAGCGCCTACCCGAGTATGGCCAGGTGCGGATGCTGGTGCTTGCGGCAGCCGAGCGCGCTGGTGTTCAGGCGCTCAACCACGAGTCTGACCCGCAGCGCCGCGAGTGCGCCCTGCGGGACTGGGCGGCCCGTGTGCCGCCGTTGCGCGACGACGGGGCTTACTGGTTCGAGCGAACCGCCGGGGCAAGCGCATGGCTTACCGTTTTCGCGCTGTTCGCCTTCGCGGCCAAGCCGGCGTGTGACGAGCATGAAGCAGAGGAGATCGCGTCTGCTTACATCTGGATCTCCCTGACGGCAGCGATGCTCGACAGCTATGTCGACCGGGACGACGATATCGCCGGTGGCGGCTACAGCTATATCGGCTATTACGCCACCGAGCGACTCGCAATCGAGCGTCTGCAGGGCCTGGTGCGGCGCGCCACCAGCGAGGCACGCGCCTTGCGCGATGGCCGCCGGCACGCGGTGATCACGGCTTGCATGGTTGCGATGTACCTGTCCAAGGACAGCGCGCTTGCCCCGCAAACGCGTGCGGCGACGCTCAGCCTCGTTCGTGCCGGCGGCCCCCTCGCCAGGCTGCTGCTGCCCTTGCTGAGAGTCTGGCGGATCGCGTATGGGCTGCGTTCGGCGTAGGACGCTTATCCAACAGTATGGACTAGTCAAGTAGGAGACTAGTCCACCGCTCGTCTATACGGCAGGCGAGATCGGCGCGAACATCGTGGGCGAAATGGAGCGCGATCAGTCCGGCAAAGATGCCTTGGAGCCATCAGAGCCATTCGGCGTGCCCGCGGCAATCGGGGGTCGTCTGTGCTACCCGGCGCACTCGCAGTCCCTGGAGCGCGGCCTGGGCATCTTGGCGTGCTTCGCGCCGGAATCATGGGTGCTCGGGGTCGCGGAGATTGCCGAGCGCCTGGGGATGGCGCGCAGCACGACTCACAGATACGTGACGACGCTCGTCGCGCTCGGCTATCTAGAGCGGGACGACCGGCGCAAGTACCGCCTCGCGTTGCGCGTGACTGAGCTGGGGATGTCGGCGGCCAGTGCGACGACCCTACGTGAGCACGCGGGCGATGACCTCCAGGAGCTATGCCGGCGCACCGGCTTCGCGGTCGGGCTGGGTGTGCTCGATGGCTCGGACGTAGTGGTGGTGGAGTGGTTGCGCGGCACGCGTGGAGCGCATGAGGCGCTCTCCAAGCTCAACTCCGGCACGCGACTGCCGGCCAACTGCACAGCGCTCGGCAAGATGCTGTTGGCCGAGATTCCGCCATCCAATCGATGCAGCCTTACCGATGAGCTGGTGTTCGAGCGCCGCGGACCGGGCACGCTGAGGTCCAAAGCAGCACTGCATCGCGAGCTTCTACAGATCGGCGAGGCTGGCCTGGCGGTGGCCGACGAGGAGTTCGCGGAGGGCCTGTACGCAATCGCGGCGCCGGTGCGCGCGCACTCGCGCGAGACGGTCGCGGCGGTCGGCATGGCCGCGAGGGCCTCCGCGATCTCGCTGGAAGATCTCGTCGACGCGCTGGGTCCCCACTTGATTTCGACGGCCGATCGGATCTCCGCGCGGCTCGGACATCGCCGCGACGACGAGTTGCCCGGGCAGGCGTGAGCAGCGGGCCACTTACGCGCGAGCAGATTCGCGAGCTGCAGCGCGCCCGCATCCTGGAGGCAATGGTCAATGTTGTGGCCGAGCGTGGGCTGCGCAGCGCCACGGTTGCGCAGGTGGTCGCCCGCGCCGGCGTGTCTCGGGTGACGTTCTACGAGCTTTTCAAGGGGCTCGACGAGTGCTTCCTGGAGGTCCTCGACGCGGCGATGCGCCGAATGGCAGCGTTGATATCGCAGGCAGTCGACAACCACGGTCCGCTACGTGAGAAGGTCCTGGCCGGACTGGCGGCCCTTTTGGCCTTCCTCGACTCCGATCCGCCACTCGCGCGCGTCTGCGTGGTGGAGGCGCTCGCCGGGGGAACGGCTGCGCTCGAACATCGCGTTAGGGTCCTCGAGGTCCTCAAGCACGTGGTCGCGACGGTGGCCGAGCAAGCGCCGTCGGGCATCGAAGTCTCGCCGCTGTGGGCCGAGGCAGTCGTGGCGTCGGTGAGCGGCATCCTCCATACGCGCATCGTGACGGACGAGGCGCCGCCGTTCTCAAGCTTGCTTGGGCCAATCGCCGCACTGGTCCTCGCGCCGCACGCGAATCTAGGAAGGGGCTTCGATCAGAGGGTTGCGTCGATGCGCTCACGGGCGAATGGGCATCGACCGCAATCGATCTGGCGGCGAACCGACTCGTCGATTCCGCTGGCGCTGCGTACGCCAAGAGCCTACCGTGCGCGTCTCTGTTTGCTCTACGTCCGCGATCATCCGCTGACAAGCAATCGTGCCGTTGCGCAGGCCATCGGCGTCGTCCACGGCGGCCAGGTATCGGCACTCCTCGGGCGATTGGAGCGTCTCGGCCTGCTCGCCAAACGCGCTGGAGCGCCGGGTCATCCCAACGCGTGGTGGCTGACTCACGAAGGCGAGCGCGTCGCTGAAAGCGTAAAGATTGCACTTTAATAGCTGGTTGGGATCTCTTATTTTAAGGGTCTTCGATGCAACCGCCTGGTCTTTCTCCGAACTTCTGTCCCTGCATACACCGATAGAACGCGCCGTCCATCGGTATAGGTCGCGGGCACGAAATATGCAGTATTTCGATGTGCCGTCTTGTGCGTGTGACCCGCGATCGGATAAGAGTTTCCTCTGCGGCAAGATCATGAGTTAACAGACCTGCTTTGGAGGCGCTCTCATAAAGGTGGCGTTTAAAGCGGGACCGACACGAGGGGAGTATTCACGGATGGGACCCATCGGCACGCTGAAGTGTCAGCTTGGTTCGAGCCAAGATGACGAGGCTACAATAATCCAGCTGAGTACAAGTACTGGTAGGCCCGCAGTATCGGTTTCGCGTAGAAAGAGCTTGACCTCCTTGTGTCTGCTCCTCACCATGATCTCCCTGATATATACGATGTGTGCAACGACTACTGCTAATGCAGATGTCGATATGACAGGTCATTTGGAACGCGTGCCGTCCCTTAAAACGTCACCAGGCGGGATTAGCCCGCTAGCGACATCGGCGAACGGCGACTACAAGTGTGTCGATAAATACTCAGTCGTAGCGAACTGGTACTACTACTATGCGCTCGGCAACTGCAAGGAAGGCTGGGAAATCGACGTAGTCTCCTATGCGCCGGAAAACTCACAAACGCACGAACATTCCTACGGTGGCTTCGTTACTGGTGCCTTTAGTGGATGTGGCTGGATCGACACCGCCTACCCGCTGGAAAAACAAAACAGCAATAAAAATAGCGCGTGCGGCGAAGGGTCGGGCAATGAATTCAAAGTCGCAGAATCGAGCTTTATGGAAAAACACAACGGTGGATCTACCGGCGACGGCTACCCAGTGGTAAATAGGACGTCTTGTCCCGAGTACGCCAACTACAGGCCGTGGAGCTCAAACAACGTCGAGCAAGAATTGATCCGCACCGCGCCCGCCTATGCTTCTAGCGGTGGTGGCTCAAACTATCCGGCTCTCAAGTGGCGCTATACGACGAAGTACAGCAGCACTGATGGCAGTGGCCATTACGTTATGGTCCGCGACGACCGTGTTACGGGCTCGGGCGAAGCCAACTGGGTATTTGTTCCCCGCTCGTGCTTGCCGTCGAGTCTGCCCGAAAATGAAAACGAAAGAGTGCCCAGCGCACCGACAGTGACCTCGGGTGGCACGTCGGGAGTCGAACCCCAAGCGGCTACACTTCACGGAACCGTAAATCCAAACACTGTCGAAACCAGGTATCACTTCGAATACTGGACGACGGGTTCCCCCGTCTCTACCCCAGAAGGTAACGCCGGCTCTGGCAGTGGAAATATCGAAGAGACCGCCTACATCAGCGGACTGCAGCCAGGTACAAGCTATCACTACCGTCTCGTCGCGACAAGCGCGACGGGAACGAGTACGGGTGGTGAAGCCGTGTTTACAACTCCTAGTCCGCCCGAAGCATCCACAAGCGCGGCCTCAGAAATAAGGCCACTTCAGGCGCAGCTAAATGGGAATGTCGATCCCAAGGGCTCGTCCACGACCTACTACTTCCAGTACGGCAAGACGACTTCATACGGTTCCACCACGTCTGAAGGCAATGCCGGCTCGGGGATGACGTCGGTAGGCGAGAATACCACAGTGATCCTCGAACCAGGTACGATCTACCATTATCGCATCGTCGCCCACAACGAATACGGGACTGTCGAAGGCGGTGATCAAGAATTCAAGACACCGGGGCCAGTCGAAGCGGTTACATCGGCAGCGTCAGGAGTAATGGAAGAACAGGCCGTATTGAATGGCGCGATAAACCCGCGTGGCTACGACGCCAAATACTACTTTCAATACGGGAAGACAACCTCTTATGGTTTGGTGACGGCCGAAAGCGATGCTGGGTCTGGGTCAAGTTCGGTGCCCGAGACGGCAACCGCAACAAAATTGGCGGCGGATACCCTCTATCACTATCGTCTCGTCGGCACCAGCGGAGGGGTCACGAGCTATGGTGCCGACCAGCAGTTCACCACTCAAGAAGAACCGTCGAGTTCGCGGTCGGTAGCCTACAATCGGAGTACTGGGCGCATTATTGCCTTTCTACCAAGGCAGCAATAATGAAATCGATGCTTGGAATTGGGAAAACAGCGAAGGATGGACGTGGGGCGAACATGCTGGACATGCCGCGACGGTCGGGACCACCCCGACGATCACCTATAGCCCGGAAACCGGCCGCATCATGGCGTTCTACGAGGGCAGTAACGGCCAGATCGACGCTTGGAACTGGACCAACGGTGAAGGGTGGACGTGGGGTGAACACGGGGGGCATCCCGCAGCGGCGGGCACTAGTCCTACGGTCGCTTATGATCGAAACACGGGCCGTATCATGGTGTTCTACCAGGGCAGCAACGGCCAGATCGATGTCTGGAACTATGAAAACAGTGGCGGGTGGACGTGGGGTGAACACGCCGGGCATCCCGCGGCGGCTGGTACTAGCCCGTCGATGACTTATAATCCGGAATCGGGTCGTATCGTGGTGTTCTACCAGGGCAGCAGTAATGAGCTTGACGCCTGGAACTACGGAAACACTGAAGGGTGGACGTGGGGTGAACACGCCGGGCACGCCGCGGCGGCTGGTACTAGCCCGTCGATGACTTTTAATCCGGAATCGGGTCGTATCGTGGTGTTCTACCAGGGCAGCAATAATGAGCTTGACGCCTGGAACTATGAAAACAGCGAAGGGTGGACGTGGGGAGAACACGCCGGGCACCCTGCCGAGCCTTGATTCGTTACTAAGCGGCTGAAAACGTCCGCCTGGGCGGGGAGGGTTGCGGTTGCAAAGCCTGCAATCCACCCGCTCAGGGAGCTGTTCGGGAAGGTCGCGTCAACTGCCGGGGGTATTAGCCAGTGCGAAGCCGCCGGCCGCGACAAGCGTCTGATGGCTAGGCGCGACTGTGCGATCCGCGCGATTGCGGTCCCGGTGCCACCCAGCAAAGCCCTACCGCCCCCTACAGGGGGAGCCCCCCGACAACGGAGGCCTCCTCATGAAGATCGCGATCATCGGCGCCGGCAACATCGGCGGCAACCTCACGCGCCGCTTCGCCGCGCTCGGGCACGATGTCGTCGTCGCCAACTCGCGCGGGCCTGAGACGCTCGCGGATCCCGCGCAGGAGACGGGCGCGCGCGCCGTCACCGTGCAGGACGCGCCGCGTGGCGCCGAGGTCCTCGTGGTCGCGATCCCCGAGAAGAACATTCTGCTGCCCGACGATCTGCTCGCGGATGCGGAGGGCCTCGTGGTGATTGACACCGGCAACTGCTAACCCCAGCGCGACCGGCGCATCGATGAGATCGAGGACGGCCTCCCCGAGAGCGGCTCGCTCGCGCTGACCGCCGACTGCGGTTCTTAAGCGTGTCCCGATCCAGCCGGTTCGGCCTGAACACGCGCTCGATGAGCCGCCGCCGCCGCGCGGCGCGCTCGTTATCGCTCAGCGCAGGCTTCTCAGCCGTTCTAGCTACAGCGAGGAGGAAATCGTCTGACAGGGCTTGCGCGCCCGGCCCGTCGAACGGCCTCGGCGTAGCGGACCGGCGTTGCCGATCGTGAGTTTCCGTCGCAGTCGATGGCTACGGTCGCGTTCATGCCGAAGAAGTACAAGGACGTGAGGAGAGCCCTCATCGATGCGGGGTGGGGTGTTGTGCGTCAAGCGGGCTCGCACGAGGTTTGGGCCCATGCCGATCACGAGGCGCGTATCGTCGTTGCTGGCAAGGACCGGGACACCGTGCCTGTCGGCACCCTGGGTAGCATTAGGCGAGCGAGCGGTTTGGAGCATCTGCGATGAGCGACTACGTGGTTATCTACGAGCAGGCCGAAGATGGCGCTTGGGGGGCGTATCTGCCTGACCTACCCGGCGTGGTGGCGCTCGGTGCGACCCGCTCAGAGGTTGAGGAGGGCATCGAGGAGGCGCTCGCCGCGTATGCGGATGAGCTTCGCGTGAGAGGCGGGTCGTTGCCGGCTCCGCATCACGCGGCCGGGACTGTCGCTGCCTAATTGGGCCGCACCCACACCTGGCGCAACGCCCCCGCCGGTCCCGGGCCGCGGCAGCTGCACGCTCATGCGCGGCGCCGCGCTCCCGTACGGCGCGGGCGAACGCTGTCGCGGGCAGCTCCGCTCAGAATCGTCGATCGGGTAGCGCGCCGACCGCCGCCTACAGTGGACCCAACCGACCACGGAGGCCCCCCATGAAGATCGCGATCATCGGCGCCGGCAACATCGGCGGCAACCTCACGCGCCGCTTCGCCGCGCTCGGCCACGACGTCTCGGTCGCCAACTCGCGCGGGCCGCAGACGCTCGCGGACCTCGCGCGGGAGACCGGCGCGCGCGCGGTCACTGTGCAGGACGCGCCGCGCGGCGCCGAGGTCCTCGTCGTCACGATCCCCGAGAAGAACATTCCGCTGCTTCCCGACGATCTGCTCGCCGGCGCCGAGGGCGTCGTCGTGATCGATACCGGCAACTATTACCCCCAGCGCGACGGGCGCATCGATGAGATCGAGGACGGTCTCCCGGAGAGCCGCTGGGTCGAGTGCCAGCTCGGCCACCCCGTCGTGAAGGCCTTCAACAACATCTACGCCGCGCACCTCCTCGAACGCGGCCGCCCCGCCGGCGCCGAGGATCGCATCGCGCTGCCCGTCGCCGGCGACGACGCCGACGCCAAGGCCCTCGTGCTCGGCCTCGTCGACGAGCTCGGCTTCGACGCCGTCGACGCCGGTCCGCTCGCGGAGTCCTGGCGCCAGCAGCCCGCGACGCCCGTCTACGCCGCCGACCTCGACGCCGCCGGCGTCACCCGCGCGCTCGCCGAGGCCAGCCCCGAGCGGCCCGCGGAGTTCCGCGCGGGGTGAGGGTTTCGCGTCGGCGCTGTGTGCCTGGGGTCCCTACGAGCTCCCGCTTAATCCCAAGAGCGTCAACGACGCTCTCACACGGATGCGCGCCCGTGGACAGGTCTTCTCACCAGGCCGTCAACGCTGGGCGATCAGCGACCCCCTTCTCGCTGCATGGGCGCGCGACCACGCACCCGTCTGGATCCGCCGGCGAGCCCAGCGCTGACTCGCCGGCCGTCGAGCGCGCGCTCACCGCAGCCCATTAGGCCGACGCGCTGGATGCCGAGCGAGTTTAGGAGGAGGGCGTCTACGACGAGCTTTCCGATGAGCAGCGGCACGGTCCCCTCGCTTTCGAAAAAGCTCGGTTCCCGTGTGTTGGCAACTCACAACAGATCGGGTATCGCTCGATTGCGTGTTGCGCCTCATCCGCCGGGGCCGACCAGGCGTCATAGTCGGCCTGCTCGCGCTCCGGCTGGATGCGCTGAACGGAAGCGACAAGCTCGCCGTCCAGCTCTCCCGTTTCGACGAACTCTCTGCCGCCGCGAGCCGGCGCCGCGCCGCCTCCATGAACTCGGTCGAGCGCGGGCTCACAGCAGCCCACTCAGCGAGATCTTGTCGCGGTCGATCTCCGCGATGAAGAACGTCCAGGGTCCCGTACAGGTCCTGTTCGATCGTCAGCCCAAGCGCCTGCGGCTCACGCGCGATCATCTCCTCCGCGAGCGCGTTCATCGCGGGCCCTCCACCCCCATCAAACCGCCCCACCTGACACCATGTCGGCCGATGGCCTCGACGCGCACGCTCCCGCGCCCGGCGTCGGCGCGCGAACCCACGCGACGCGCGGCGCTGCGCTCGCTCGTGCGGCCTCCGCGCGGCGCGAGCTGGCGCTCGCCGTGGACGTGGCTGCTGGCGCTGCTCGCGCTCGTGGGCGCGGTCAACTTCCTCGTCCTGCTCGCGCAGGCGCCCGCGCTGATCCACAGCCTCTACCTCAACGCGGATAACGCCAACGCGTTGGTGCTGCCCGCGCTCGCGGGGCACGCGCCGGCGGGCGCGGTGGTCAACCTCGGCGACCACGCGTGGTACGAGCCGTGGTGGTACATGCGCGCGACCGCGGGGCTCCCGGGCTATCGCGCGCTGTGGGAGGCCGCGCCGTTCCTCACCGGCCTGCTCGGTATCGCCGCGGTCGCCGCCACCGCGTGGTTCGCGCTGGGGCGCCTCGCCGGCCTACTCTGCGCGGTCGCGCTGCTCGCGGCGAGCGAAGCGCTGCGCGGGCTCATCTACACGCCCGAGGCCCACGGGCTGATCGTGCTGCACCTCGGCGTGCTCTGCGGCGCGCTGCTGCTCGTCCATCGTTGGGCGCTAGCCGGGCGACTGCGCCCCGGCCGGCTGCTCGCGCTCGGCGTCCCCTTCGTGCTGTTCACCGGCGCCGGCCTCACCGACCAGCTGCTGCTCATCAGCGGCCTCGGTCCCTTCGTGCTCGCGCCGCTCGCGTGCTGGGCGCGCGCGCGCTCGCGAGCGTGGCTTGCGCTCAGCGCGTTCGCGCTCGTGAGCGCGGCGCTCGCGGGTCTGCTCGCGCTGCTGCTCGCGCACATCATGGTCGCGCGGCACGTCGTCCACGCCCCCTTCCCCGTGGACTTCGTCGGCGTCGAAGGGATGCTGAGCGGCGCGCAGAACATGGTCGTCGCGCTCACCGCGCTCGGCGGCGGCGCGTTCTACGGCTCGCCTGTGAGTGGCACCAACCTGCTCGTGTTCCTCGCCGGCGCGCTCGTCGTGCTGGTCCTGATCGCGATCCTGCGCTCGCTGTGGCGCTGGGGCAACGCCGCTGCGGCGGCTGTCGTCAACGCCGCGCCCGACGCCGATGGGGCGGCAGTCGCGCAGCCCGATCCGATCGGTGCGCGCGAGCTGTTCGTGAGCTTCTGGGGACTCGTGCTCGCGTTCGTGCTCGCGGCGTTCGTGCTCACGGCGTTCTCGGCGAGCTCGGCCAACAGTCGCTACCTGCTCGGCGCGTGGGTGGCGCTGGCGGCGCTGCTCGGGATCCTCGCGACGGCGCCGCTGACGCGGGTCGCGCTGGTGCTCGCGGTGGCGCTGTTCGGCGCGCTCAACATCCACGCGGAGCTCGCGACCGGCGTGCCGCCGTTCGGCTCGGGCCCCGACCAGCGCCTCGCGGGCGCGATCGAGCGCTACGCGCTCGCGCATGGCGCGAGCGTTGGCTACACCGGCTACTGGGACGCCGCGCCGGTGACCTGGGAGACGCACCTGCGCGTCCAGCTCTACCCGATCCAGGCCTGCGGCTTTCCGAGCGGGTGGTGCCAGTTCTACAACAACCAGATCAGCAGCTGGTACGTCCCGCGCGCGGGCACGCGCACATTCGTGCTCACCGACGCGCGGCCGGGCATCCCGCTGCAGGTCACGGCGCCGCCGCCGAGCTTCGGGCGCCCGATCGCGCAGGCAAACCTCGGCGAAGGCCTCGCGATCTACATCTACTCGAGCGACGTCGCCGCGCACCTCTCGCCCTGAGCGCGCGGCACGCGTCGCGCTCGCGGCGTAGCCTTCGTGTGCGCGTCCGCGACGCTTCGATCCCGCGGCGCGTTGCGCGTGTGCGCGCCCGCCAGGCGTCGATTCCGCGGGGCGCGCGCTCAAGCGATCCGTCGCGCGGACCGATCTGTTGGGAGAGAGATGGCTATCCCTGCGCGCATCCCCCGCCTCGCGGCGCTCGCGACCCTCGCGGCGCTCTTCGCGCTCACGGCGGTGCTCTGCGCGGGCGCGGCGGCGCCGGCGCTCGCGGCGAGCGCGACGCCGGCGGCGGGCGTCAATGTGGGGGTCGGCGCGACTACGCCGGACACGCCGTCGCTGCGGGCGCTGGGCACGCACTGGGTGCGTGTGTTCGCGGAGTGGCCCGATCTCGAGCCCCAGCCGGGCACCTACTCCTCGAGCTGGCTCTACTACTACGAACAGTTCTTCCGCTCGCTGCCGGCGGGCACGAAAGTGATCGTGGACGTCGTCGACACGCCGCAGTGGGAGACGGGCTCAGGCGACGTGAACACGCCGCCCGCGTCCCCCGAGGACTACGCGGCGTTCGTCGGCGGCCTCGCGCAGCGCTGGGCGGGGCGGGTCGCGGCGTATGAGATCTGGAACGAGGAGGACAACGCGTCGTGGTGGGCGGGCGGTCCGAACCCGGCGGCGTACGCGGCGCTGCTGAAAGCGACCTATCCGGTCGTGAAGGCGGCGGACCCCGGCGCGACGGTCGTCCTCGGCGGGCTGACGGGCAACGACTACCCGTTCCTCGAAGGCGTGTATGCGGCGGGCGCGAAGGGTTCGTTCGACGCGGTTGGCGTGCATACGGACACGGCGTGTAACGTCGCCTCGCCGTCGTCGTTCATCCGCGAGATGGATGGGCGGATGATGCCGGACTCGTTCCTCGCGTATCGGGAAGTGCACGCGGTGATGCTCGCGAACGGGGACGACAAGCCGATCTGGATGACGGAGCTCAGCTGGCGCACGACGAGCGCGACTTGCGACGAAGGCGCGTTTGCGGGGCAGAAGCCGGAGGGCGTGAGCGACGAACAGCAGGCGGCGTATCTCGCGCAGGCCTACCACTGCCTGGCGCAGGACCCCTATGTGCAGGTCGCGCTGTGGTTTCCGCTGCGCGACGAAGGCGCGACGGTGTCGGGGCTGCTGCGCGCGAACGGCTCGCGCAAGCCGGCGTTCGCGGCGATGGCGGCCTACGCGCGCCACGGCGATCAGCTGAGCGGCGGCTGCGGCGACTTCAGCGGGCCGCAGATCGACGTCTCCGCGCCCTCGAACCACGCGACCTACAGCGCGTCGCTGCCGATCCGGGTCTCGGCGCGCGACGGGATGGGCGTGGGGCGCATCACGCTGGAGATCAACGGCAAGTTGATCCGCAACTTCACCAATCAGGCCTTCCCGAGGATCCTCGCGGGCGGGCTGCGCTGGCACGGCGCGGCGCGCATCCGCTACGGGCGCAACCGCCTGACGTTCATCGCGATCGACAAGCTGCGCAACGAATCGCGGGTGAGCATCACGATCTACCACCGCCGCCCGCGCCGGCGCCACTAGCCCGGCGGCTCGCGCTCGCGGCCGGCCCCAAACCATCGCGGGCGTGCAGTAGGGTGCGCGCCATGTCAGCGAAGCGCAGCGCACTCATCACGGGCATCACGGGTCAGGACGGCTCCTACCTCGCGGAGCTGCTGCTGGCGAAGGGCTACGAGGTGCACGGCATGGTGCGGCGCTCCTCGACGGAGAAGTTCGAGCGCATCGAGCACCTGCGCGAGCGCGTGACGCTGCACCAGGGCGACCTGCTCGACCAGCGCTCGCTCGTGGACGCGCTGCGCGCGTCGCGCCCCGATGAGATCTACAACCTCGCGGCGATGTCGTTCGTGGCGGTCTCGTGGATCCAGCCGACGCTGACGGCGGAGTTCACGGGGGTGGGCGTGACGCGGATGCTCGAGGCGATGCGCGAAGTGTGCCCGCAGGCGCGCTTCTACCAGGCGTCCTCGAGCGAGATGTACGGCAAGGTGCGCGAGGTCCCGCAGACGGAGCTGACGCCGTTCTACCCGCGCTCCCCGTACGGCGTGGCGAAGGCCTACGGGCACTTCATCACGGTGAACTATCGCGAGTCATACGACTTGCACGCGACGTCGGGGATACTTTTTAACCACGAGTCTGAGCGCCGGGGCTTGGAGTTCGTGACCCGCAAGATCACGTGGCACGCGGCGGCGATCAAGCTGGGCCTGGCGGAGAAACTGCAGCTGGGCAACCTCGACGCGGAACGGGACTGGGGCTACGCGAAGGACTACGTGGAAGCGATGTGGCTGATGCTCCAGCAGGACACGGCGGAGGACTATGTGATCGCGACCGGCGTCGCACACTCGGTGCGGACCTGCCTGGAGATAGCCTTCGACCAGGCCGGTCTCGAGATCGGCGACCACGTCGCGATCGACGACTCGCTGAAGCGCCCCGCCGAGGTTGATCACCTGATTGGCGATCGCTCCAAGGCCAGCCGCGATCTCGGCTGGGAGCCGCGGACGAGCTTCGAGCAGATGATTCGCCTGATGGTCGACGCCGACCTGCGGCTGCTCAGCGGGGGCGGACCGTCCTAGGGCGCTGCGCGTGACCGCCGACTCCCCGTCGCGCTCTCGCGAGGCCGTGGAGACCCGGGCCGACACACCGATCCGCTCGCGCGAGGCCGTGGCGATCGGTGGCGACTCGGCGCGGCGGCGGGCGCTGATCACGGGGATCAGCGGCCAGGACGGCTCGTTCCTGGCGGAGCTGCTGCTGGAGAAGGGGTACGAGGTGAGCGGGATGCTGCGCGGGGGTCCGGATGCGCCGCTGGGGGCAAGCGAGCACCTGCGCGGGCGGCTGGAGCTGGTGGAGGGCGACTTGCTCGATCAAGAAAGCCTGCGGGGGGTGGTGGAGGAGGTGTGGCCGGACGAGCTGTACCACCTGGCGGGGCCGTCGTTCGTGCCGGACTCGTGGCGGTATCCGGCGCGGACGCTGGCGGCGATTGCGGGGGGGAGCGCGGCGCTGTTGGAGGCTGTGCGCGCGGTGGACCCGGCGATGCGGGTGTTCGTGGCGTCGTCGGGGGCGATGTTCGGTGCGGCGCCGGAGAGCCCGCAGCGCGAGGAGACGCCGTGCCGCCCGCAGACGCCGTACGCGATCGCGAAGCTCGCGACGCATCTGCAGGTGGGGGCGCTGCGGGCGCACGACGGCCTGTATGCGTGCTCGGGGATCCTCTACAACCACGAGTCCGAGCGCCGCCCGGAGCGGTTCGTGACGCGCAAGATCACGCGCGGGGCGGCGGCGGTCAAGCTGGGCCTGGCACGCGAGGTGGTGCTGGGCGACGTGGAGGCGGTGCGCGATTGGTCCTACGCGGGGGACATCGTGCGCGGCGCGTGGCTGATGCTCCAGCAGGAGCGCGCCGAGGACTTCATCCTCGCCAGCGGCGTCCCGCACACCGTCGGTGAGCTCGCCGAGGCCGCGTTTGCGTGTGTCGATCTCGAGGCGGCGCGCTACGTGCGCGTCGACCCCGAGCTCGTGCGCGCGCCCGAGGCGACTCCACTCGTCGGCGATCCCGCGAAGGCGCGGCGCGAGCTCGGCTGGCAGCCGCGGCTGAGCTTCGCGGAGCTCGTCGAGCGCATGGTGCGCGCCGACCTGCGCGCGCTCGGGTAGCGTTTCGCGGCGTGCAAGCCCAACCGACCGCTCTGCTGGGCGCCGTGGTGCTCGAACCGCGCGTTTTCCCCGACGAGCGCGGCTTCTTCGCGGAGACCTACCGCCGCGAGTGGCACGCCGCAGTGGGCATCCCGGAGGGGGAGGCGTTCGTGCAGGACAACCACTCGCGCTCGGCGCGCGGGGTCGTGCGCGGCATGCACTTCCACGTCGGGGAGGGCGTGGCGAAGCTCGTGCGGTGTGGGAGCGGGCGGATCGTCGACGTGATCGTCGACCTGCGCCGCGGCTCGCCGACCTACGCGCGCTGGGAGGCCGTCGAGCTCGACGACGTGGCGATGCGCGTGCTCTACGTCCCCGTCGGCTTCGCGCATGGCTTCTGCGTGCTGAGCGAGGTCGCGGACGTGCTCTACAAGCAGACCGCCTACTACGACCCGGCGGTGGAGCGCGGAATCGCGTGGGATGACCCGGAGATCGCGATCGCGTGGCCGGCGGAGATCGCGCCGATCGTCTCGGCGCGCGACGCGGCGGCGCCGAAGCTGAGCGAGCTCGCGGAGGAGCTGCCGTTCGTGTACGAGGGCTGAGCCGGCGGCCTCGCGCCCGGAAGCTGGCAAACTTCGGGTCGATGCTGGAGACGGCCCGCAGTGGCCTGCGTGAGCGCACGAACGGATATACGACGACGCCGCGGCAGTGTGCGATCGCGGCGTACGTGGCGCTGGGCGCGCTGACGCTGATCGTGTTGACGGGCGCGGCGGTGCGCCTGACGGGCTCGGGGCTCGGCTGCCCGCAGTGGCCGGCGTGCTACGGGCGCTTCTACCCGCCGCTCAGCACGCATGCGGTGATCGAGTTCTCCAACCGTGTGGTGACGGGGCCGATCTGCATCGCGGCGGGCCTGGCGTGGTTGGCGGCGCTGCGGCGCCGGCCCTACCGGCGCGACCTGACGTGGATCGCGGCGCTGTTGCCGCTGGGCGTGGTGGCGCAGGCGGTGCTGGGCGGGCTGACGGTCAAAGGGCGCCTGGACTACGGCTGGGTGATGGGGCACTTCGCGCTCTCGATGCTGATCCTCGCGGCGGCGGCGCTGCTGGCGTGGCGGGCGAGCGGGACCGGCGAGCGGCTCGCGGTGGTGACCCGCGAGTCGTCGCACACGCGCGCGGATCGCCCGCGCGGGGCGGACCGCGCGTTGATTCTCTGGGCGCGCGCGCTGGTGGCGCTGGGCGCGCTGACGATCTTCGCGGGCACGGCGGCGACGGCGGCGGGGCCGCACGCGGGTGGCTCGCCGGGGCAGCAGATCAACCGCTTGGACTTCGACGGGCGGGGGACGATGGACTTCGTGATCCATCGCCACGCGGAGATCGCGTTCGTGTTCGGGCTGTTGGCGGTGTGGGTGTGGTGGCTGGCGCGGCGCCGCGCGGCGGACGCGCTCGTGCGGCGCGCGGCGACGGTGCTGTGCGTGCTGATCGCGCTGCAGGGGGTGGTGGGTCTGGACCAGTACTACACGCATCTCCCGACGGAGCTGGTGTGGGTCCACGTGACGCTTGCGTGCGCGACGTGGCTGGCTGCGTTGTGGACGGCGTGCGCGGCGGGGCCGCTGGGCAAGCGCGCGGGGCGGGCGCGGCGCGGCGCGGGTGAGGGCGCCGGCGCGGGCCGCGAGGCCGAGCGCGCGGGCGATGCTGTCCTCGCGGGCCGTTAAGCTGCCCGCTTTAAGCAACACGACATCCCACGAGAGGGAGGAGTGCCCCTATGACTAAGAACGATCTGGCCGACAAGGTCGCTGAGCGCACCGGGCTCGCTGCAAGCGAAGCGCGCCAGGCGCTGGAGGCGACGATCGACGCGGTCGCGGATGAGCTCGCTGCGGGCGGCGAGGTCGCGCTCGCGGGCTTCGGCAAGTTCAGCGTGAGCCACCGCGCGGCGCGCCAGGGTCGCAACCCGGCGACGGGCGAGACGATCAACATCGCGGCGTCGAAGGCGGCGAAGTTCTCCGCGGCGAGCGCGCTGAAGACGCGCCTCAACGGCTAGGGCGCTCGCTCTAGCGGGCTGGCTGTTGTCCCGCGCTGCGCGGGTAGCGCGGCAGGCCGTCGTCTGGGATCGGCTCCCAGGGGACGGCTGAGTCGACGAACTGGCGGTACTGGGGGCGGATGCCGGGATCGGCGTCGAACGTGCCCATGCGGATGACGACGTGCTCGTCGGCGAACGGATCGCCGCTGAAGAGCGCGGAGCCGCAGGTAGCGCAGAACAGCTTCGGCACGCCGGTGGGCGGCTTGTAGGCGCGGATTTGCTCCTGCCCGCTCAGCAGCCGGAAGCCCTCGCGGGGGACGAGGCAGTTGATCGAGGACGCGGTCCCGGTGCGCCGCTGGCAGTGCGTGCAGTGGCAGTAGCGCGCAAGCGCGATCGGCGTGCTGACCTCGTAGCGGACCGCGCCGCAGAGGCAGCCGCCCTGCAGGGGCGAATCCGCGGAGGGTGGCGCGGGCAGCTCGGGCACGACTGTCGATGCTAGCCGACGGCGGCGCGTGCGAAAGTGCGGGGATGGCCGCGAGCCCCCCCGATCCGCGGTGGCGCCGCGAGCGTCGCGAGACGCGGCGGCGCGAGCTTGCGCGCCGCCGCCGGGCGCTCGTCGGGGGCGCGCTGGCGGTTGCGATCTTGGCGATTGTGGCGGTCGTGGCACTTGCCGGAGGCGGCGCGTCGGGAGGCGGCGGATCGTCGGGAGGCGGCGGGTCCTCGCGCGGTGTCGGCTCGGTGCGCGGTGTGGGCTCCTCGACGAGCGGCGGCTCGGGAGGCGTTTCCGCGGCTGCCCGCGCGCGGCTGGCGGGCGGGGCGCGGCCGGGCACGGCGCGGGCGCCGATCCTGATGTACCACGTGATCAATCCGCCGCCGGCGGGGGCGCCGTTCCCGGGCCTGTACGTGACGCCGGAGGAGTTCGCCGAACAGATGCGCGCGCTTGCGCGAGCGGGCTACCGCGCGGTCACGCAGGATCAGCTGTGGGCGAGCTGGCACGAAGGCGCGCCGCTGCCGGCGGGCAAGCCGATCGTGCTGAGCTTCGACAACGGCTACCAGTCGCAGTACACGCAGGCGCTGCCGGTGCTGCGCGGGCTGGGATGGGTGGGGGTCGAGAACATCCAGCTCACGGGCCTGCCGCCCTCGCAAGGCGGGCTCTCCACGGCGCAGGTGCGGGGCTTGGTGGCGGCGGGCTGGGAACTGAACACGCAGGGCATCAGCCACGCGGATCTGACGACGCTCGACGCGGCGGAGCTGCGTGCGCAGGTGGCGGGCGCGCGGGGCACGATCCAGCGGCTGTATGGGGTGCCGGTCAACTGGTTCTGCTACCCCTCGGGCCAGTACGACGCGAGCGTGGTGGCGGCGGTGCGGGCGGCGGGCTACCGCGGCTCGACGACGGTCGTCCCCGGCTGGGCGCAGCGGAGCTCCGATCCCGATCGCCTGCCGCGGCTGCGGGTGCTCGGCGGCACGAGCGGCGCGGCGCTGCTGAGCGAGATCGCGGCGATCCGCGGCGAAGCGCCGCCGCCGGCGTCCTACGTCACCAACTGAGGCATATATAGGGCGCCCTGTTTCTACTGGGCTCTCGTGCTTCAGGGATCGATAGGATGCCGCGCATGGCGACGGCTGTGCCCGGCTGGGGCTCGTGGACCTTCAACCCGATCGTGATCGCTGCGCTGCTGGGCGCGGGGTGGCTCTACCTGCGCGCGTACCGCCGCGCGGCTGCACGCTCGGCCGCGGTCGGCGCGGGGCATTGGGTCCCGTACGTGTGCGGGCTGCTGGTGCTCGCGGTCGCGCTGCTCTCGCCGCTGGACCCGATCGGCGATCGCTATCTGCTCTCGGCGCACATGGCGCAGCACGTGCTGCTCTCGGATATCGCGCCGGCGCTGCTGATCCTCGGCCTGCGCCGGCCGCTGCTGCCGCTGGGGCTCTCGCGCGAGGCGCTGCTCGCGGTCGCGCCGAGCGGCGGGCGCTTCGGCCGTGTGCTCGCGCGCCTTACCTCGCCGTGGGTGGCGATCCCGCTGTGGGCGATCGCGACGTGGGTCTGGGCGCTGCCGGCGGTTTTCGACTACGCGGCGCAGCACGAAGTGGTGCATGCCTTCGAGCACGCGACGCTCTTCTACACGGGCCTGGGGCTGTGGTGGTTGATCATCGATCCGCTGCCCCGCGCGCGTTTGCGCCCCGCTGGGCAGCGTCTCGCGCTATTGGGCTTCTCGCGCCTGGCGAGCGCGGCGGTGTGCCTGCCGCTGACGTGGCTTACGGTGAGCGAGTACTCGCTCTACGCGGGCGCGCCGCGCGCGTTCGGCATGTCCGCGATCAACGACCAGCACCTCGCGGGCGCCGGCATGTGCTTCATCGAGTTCCTCGTCTTCGGCATCGCCTTCGCCGCGGTGTTCCTCAGCATGCTCGGACGCGCGGACGCGAGCGACGCGGTTGCCGACCGCGCCGCTCGCTCACGCTCCTGAGCCAGCCGTCTCACACGTCCACGCGCAGCGCAGCGCCCCTGAGCTGCGAGAGTCAAGCAGAGAAGATCAAGGACGCAGCGAGCGTGGCGTGCTACGCACGCAAGCGAGCGAGGACGCCGAGCTGCGCCGGCTATCGCAGCTCAGCCGCAGCCGGTGTTGTTGCCGCAGGATGAGCACGTGTAGCAGGACCCCGTTCGCTGCATCATCCCTCCGCACTGGCTGCAGGCGGGGCCGAGGTCCAGTCCGCGCAGTCGGGCGGGCACCACGGGGGGCGTTTCGGTGAAGGACGCTGCGGGCGCGTTCCCGCCGCCGTTGCCGCCCGAGGCCTTCGGGCCGCTTGAGGTCTTCGACCCGCTTGGGGCCGCGGCCTGATCCTCGGCGTGGCCCGCGGGGCCGGCGGTGTCGGAGGCGACCACGGATTGCGCGGCATCCTGGGCGGCCTTGCGGGCGCGGACCTCGGGGGTGAGGATGCCGAGCTCCTCCTGGACGTCGGCGTCGAGGAAGCGCGAGGCGAGCCAGCGCATGATGTAGTCGGGCATCGACTTCGCGAAGGGGATCTCCGGGTTGGTGGTGATGCCCTCGGGATCGAAGCGCATGTAGCAGAACTTCTGCACGAGGGTCTCGAGCGGGACGCCGTACTGCAGCGCGATCGAGATGGCGGTCGCGAAGGAGTTCATCATGCCGCGGAGCGTCGAGCCCTCCTTGCCGATGTCGGTGAGGAAGATCTCGCCGATGCTGCCGTCCTCGTACATGCCGGCGGTGATGTAGCCCTCGTGGCCGCCGATCGAGAACTTGTGCGTGATCGACTGGCGCTCGCGCGGCATCCGCTTGCGACGCGGGCCGACCTCGGCGAGCGCCTTGGCGACGGCCTGCTCGACGAGCGCGTCGACGTCCTCCTTGGCGGCCGGCTCGCCCTGCTGCGCGTCGGTGCGCAGCGCCTGCGCGGTCTTCGAGCCGTCGCGGTAGATCGCGAGCGCCTTGATCCCGAGCTGCCAGGCCTGCGTGTAGGCGTCGGCGATGTCCTCCACGGTGGCGCTCTGCGGGAGGTTGACGGTCTTGGAGATCGCGCCGGAGATGAAGGGCTGCACGGCGCCCATCATCTTGATGTGACCCATGTGCGAGATTGCGCGCTCGCCGACGGCGACGTCGAACACCGGCAGATGCTCCTCGGCAAGGCCCGGCGCGCCGAGAATCGTGCCGTGCTCGGCGAGGTGCGCCTCGATCTGCTCGATCTGCGGCTCGGAGTAGCCGAGCGTCGCCAGCGCGAGCGGCACGGTGCGATTGACGATCGTCATCTGGCCACCGCCGACGAGCTCCTTGAACTTCACGAGCGAGAAGTCGGGCTCGACGCCGGTCGTGTCGCAGTCCATCAGGAACGAGATCGTCCCAGTGGGTGCGAGCACGGTGGCCTGCGCGTTGCGATAGCCGAGGCGCTCGCCGAGCTCGACGGCCTCGTCCCACGAGCGCCGCGCGGCGGCCAGCAGTTGCTCGTCGCGGCTGTCGGCCTCGGGGATTGCGTGAGAGGCGTCGCGGTGCATGCGCATCACGGCGTTGTGCTCGTCGCGGTTCTCCGCGTAGCGCTCGTAGGGACCGAGCGCGCCGGCGATCTCGGCGGAGCGGCGGTACGCGCGGCCGGTCATCAGCGCGGTGATCGCGGCCGCGGTGCCGCGGCCGGCGTCGGAGTCGTAGGGCATGCCGTCGGCCATCAGGTACGCGCCGAGGTTGGCGTAGCCGAGGCCGAGCTGGCGGAACGCGCGCGCGTTGACGCCGATTCCCTCGGTCGGATAGCTGGAGGGTCCAACGACGATCTCCTGGGCCAGGAGCATGACGTCGACGGTGTGCTCGAAAGACTCCACGTCGAGCGTGCCGTCGGGGCGGCGGAACTTCATCAGGTTGATCGACGCGAGGTTGCACGCGGAGTCGTCGACGTGCATGTACTCGGAGTTATGTACTACAACGCCTGTTCCCTCGTCAGTGGAGGCAATGACGAAGTTATGCACACCCTCGACTTCCATGTCAAAAACCGGTACCGGCTCAAGCAGATCCTGTGTATTCACGAGACGCACGGCGAGCGCTGTCAAGGTCTTCATCAGGTAGGGCGCATTCCCATCCGCCCGGTCGATGGTTGCCTGAAGCTTGGTCCCCGTCGTCAGCATCTCAGCGGGTAGCCATTCGCCGGCAATCGTTAGGAAGCGATGCTCGGGGGTGCAACGAATAATGGTTCCATCCGCTAGTTCAACGGTAGTTAATCTGTCTGCCATGCCTGCAACCCAAACCTTTGCGATATCGCGGACGATTCGCTCGGAGCTGTTGGCATCAAACGCCTCGACCATCGGAAGTTGCTCTCCAGTCGCAGACGTCTCGTAAAGCTCGGAGAACGTCCAGTCGCCGAGTGTCGTCTTCACAGTGGTGTCACCTACGAAGCAGCACGGGTTCGACGCGTTGATGCGCCCGGACTTCGGCGAGGTGTGCCAGCGGTTGATCGTGGTGTCGTACTGCACGCCCGGATCGGCGCAGCGCCAAGCGGCCTCGGCAATCTCGCGCATCAGCTCGCGTGCGGGGATCGATTCGACTGGCTCACCGGTCGTGCGTGAGGTCAGCTGCCACCCGCGGTCCTCGGCGACGGCCTGCATGAACTCGTCGGTGACGCGCACGGAGTTGTTGGCGTTCTGGTACTGGATCGACTTGAAGCCCTCGCCGTCGATCGACATCTCGAAGCCGGCGTCGCGCAGCGCGGCGGCCTTGTCCTCCTCCTTGGCCTTGCACCAGATGAACTCGCGGATGTCGGGATGGTCGACGTCGAGCACGACCATCTTCGCCGCGCGCCGCGTCTTGCCCCCGGACTTGATCGTGCCGGCCCAGGAGTCCGCACCGCGCATGAAGGAGACCGGTCCCGAGGCGGTGCCGCCCTTGGCGAGCGGCTCCATCGAGCCGCGGATATTGGAGAGGTTGATGCCCGAGCCGGAGCCGCCGCGGAAGATCATGCCCTCCTTGGTGTTCCAGTCGAGAATCGACTCCATCGTGTCGTCGACGGAGAGGATGAAGCAGGCGCTGCACTGAGGATTCTCCTCGAACCCCACGTTGAACCAGACGGGCGAGTTGAACGCGGCGAGCTGGTGCAGCAGGATGTGGGTGAGCTCGGCCTCGAAGGCGTCGCCGTCGTCGTCGGTCGCGAAGTAGCCGCGCGCGCGGCCCCAGCCGGCGATCGTGCCGGAGACGCGGCCGATCATCTGCTTGACGGAGTGCTCGCGCGCGGGACTGTCGAGCTGCCCGCGGAAGTACTTCTGGGCGACGATGTTGGTCGCGTTCTGCGACCAGCTCTTGGGGAACTCGACGTCGCGCTGCTCGAAGGCGATTCGATCCCCGTGCCCGATCCGCGCGTCGCGCCGCTCCCACTCCACGGCGTCGAAGGGATGCGTCGCGGGATCGCTGAAGAAGCGCTCGATCGAGAGGGCCGCTCCGGGCTCGACGTGCTCGACGGGGGTGGGCTGCGGGTTGGATCTCATCTGCGGTCTCGCTCCTTCTCTCTCTCCGCGCCGGCGCCGCACGGACGCCCACTCGACTCTGTTTGCTTGGGCCGAGCATCGTCCCGCTTCGGCCGGACGGAAAAACGAGTGGGACCACTACGATTCTAGGAGTTTGCGGGATCGCCCCGGAGGCCCCTTTTCAGCAGTTTGCGGGATCGCCCCAAAGCGCGCCTTTCAGGAGTTTGCGGGTCGCCCCGAGGGCTCTTGCGGGAGTTTGCGGGCTTCTCGGAGTGCCCTCAGCGGCCGAGTCGCGCCCAGTCCGAGAATTCGTCCCACGATGCGGACAGCCGCCACGACGCCTCGGCGAGCGAGTGCCGCAGCGAGATGCTCCAGCGCGGTTCGTAGGCGTACCAGCGCGCCACCCCCCAGGCGAGGCAGACGACGATCAGCAGCACCGCCAGCGCCGCCGCCACGATCGCGCCCGTCGAGAGCCGCTTCGCCGCCGTCGGGTGCGCGCCCGGCGTCCGCGTCGCGGGAGCGCCCGCGGGGAGCGCCGGGGTGGTGCTTGCGGGCGCGGGCGTCGTCGTGGCCGGGGCGAGCGAGCCCGGCGTCCTCGTCGTCGGGGTGGTCGCTCCGGGTGTAGTCGCGCCGGCCGCCCCCGTGGTTCCGGGCGCCGCGGCTTTGACGCTCCCCGGAATGGCCGTCGCCGGTGTCGTGGTCGCGCCGGCTTTCGCGGCGCCGGCTCCCGTTGCCGGCGCGGCGGGGACCGTCCCGTGCACGCGCGCGCTGGCGGGAACCGTGAACGTCGGTGGCGGCTCGCGGACCGTCGACGCGCTCGCGCCGGCGGGCAGGGCGAGCGCCGCGAGCGCGAGCAGCAGCGCAAGGCGCGGCGTATAGCGCGGTCCCAGGGCGTGCATCAACGCGCAATGCTAGCTCCGCCCGCGCCCGCCAGCCCCGGCACGTCCGCCAAACCCGCGTGCTCCCTTCAGAAAGGCCCGGCGCGTCCGCCAACTCGTGCGGCCCTCAACCCCCCACCACATCCGCCAGCGCGGCGAGCGCCTCCGCGAGCACCGCCGCTGGCGCGCGTGCGGCGTCGAGCACGCGAAACCGCTGCGGCTCGGCGCGCGCGAGCTGCTCGTACGCCGCGGCGACGCGCGCGAAGAACGCGTCGTCGGCGCCCTCGATGCGATCTTTTCGTCCCGCGCGGGACGCCTGGCGGCCGCGACCCGTCGCGGGGTCGATGCGCAGCAGCAGCGTGCGATCGGGTTGCAGTCCCCCGGTCGCAAACGCATTGATCGCGCGTACCCGCTCGATCCCGAGCTCGCGCCCCGCGCCCTGGTAGGCCAGCGAGGAGTCCACGAAGCGGTCCAGCAGCACGAGCGCGCGCTCCGCGAGCAGCGGCTGCACGCGCTCCGCCACGAGCTGCGCGCGCGCCGCCGCGTACAGCAGCGCCTCCGACGCGGCGTCCACGCGCAGCGCGGGGTCTTTGACGAGCTCGCGGATGCGCTCCGACGCCGCGACGCCGCCGGGCTCGCGCAGCAGCTCGACCCGCCGCCCGCGCGTCCGCGCCGGGAGCTCGCCCGCGAGGGCCTGCGCGAGCGTCGTCTTGCCCGCGCCGTCGAGCCCCTCGATCGTGATCAGCGCGCCGCGCGGCATCCGCGGACGGTATCGCGGCGCAGCGGTCTCGCACGCGCTCGCGCTGGCTCGCGAGGCCTCTGCGGCGGAGGTCGACCCGGGCTCTACGATGGCCTCTCGTGACCGCACCCGCCGCCTCTGTCCCCGCCCCCGCGCTGCCCGGCCTCGAGCTGCATCCGCACGCGCGGGCGGTGCTCCTGCCGGCGTTGGCGCCGGGGGGCGAGGCGTCGCACGCGTACCTCTTCCACGGGCCGCCCGGCGCGGGCAAGCGCGCGGTTGCGCGCGCGTTTGCGGGCGCGCTGCTCGCCGCCGGCGCGCGCGCGCCGGCGACCGTCGCGGAGCGCGTCGCGCGCGGCACGCACCCCGATCTGACGTGGGCGACGCCGTCGGGCGCCGGCGAGATGCTGGTCGCGGACATCGAGGAGCCCGTCGTCGCGGCCGCGGCGCACACGCCGTTCGAGTCGCGGCGGCGCGTGTTCGTGATCGAGGACGCGCACGCGATGAACGACCAGGCCGCGAACCGCCTGCTGAAGACGCTCGAGGAGCCGCCGGCGTTCGCGCACCTGATCCTGCTCGCGCCGAGCGCGCGCGACGTGCTGCCGACGATCGCCTCGCGCTGCCAGGCGGTGCGCTTCGACCCGCTCCCGGCGGAGCTGATCGAGCAGCGCCTGCTCGGCGAGACGGTGCCGGCGGGGCCGGGGGAGGCGCTGCGCGTCGCGGCGTGCGCGCGTCTGGGCCTCGGCGACGCGCACCGCGCGCGCGAGCTCGCGGGTGAGCGCGGCGGCGCGTCGCGCGAGCGCGCGGAGCGCTTCGTACGCGCGGCGCTCGCGGGCGAGACCGCGGCGCGCCCCTGGCAGGAGCTGCTGGCGTCCGCGAAGGAGGACGCGGCGCGGGCGGGCGAGGAACGCGCGGCGCGCGTCGCGGACGAGCTCGAGCTGCTGCCCGCGAAGGACCGCAAACGCCACCAGCGCGAAGCGGCCGAAGCGCAGCGGCGCGCGGAGCGCCGCGTGCGCACGCACGCGCTCGCGGGCGCCCTGCAGCTCGCGGAGCTGTGGCTGCGCGACGCGTGGTGCCTCGCGGAGGGCGCGCGCGAGCTGCTCTACAACCGCGACCGCGTCGCGGAGCTCGAGCGCGACGCGGCGGGTCGCGCGCCGGCGGCGCTGCGCGCGGGCGTGGAGCTGGTGCGCGACACGCGTCTGCGGCTCGCGCTGAACGTCTCGGAGGAGCTCGCGCTGGAGGCGCTCGCGTACCGCCTGCAGGCGCTGCTGGGCGCGAGCGCGAGCGATCCGGGCGCGGGCGCGAGAGATCCGCGTCCGGTGGAGCGTATGTAATGCGGAAGATGCGCGCGAAGCTCCATCTGCGCCGGCCAGGGCCGGCCGCACGGCCCGTCGTCGACGAGGAGGCGCGCGAGCGCACCGACGCGCTGCTGCGGCGACTGCCGGAGCGCGAGTGGACGGTGCTCGCCGACGTCGACCCGCGCCACGGCGTCGAGCACGTGCTGGTGGGGCCGAGCGGCGTCTTCGTGATCGCCTCGCACAAGCCCGCGGGCGCCGGTGCGCGCGTGCGCGACGGGATTCTGTGGCTGCGCCACGGTCAGGACACGCGCGCGGACCGGCCGGGCGTCGCGATCAACCGCCAGGCGCTCGAGGCGGCGCGCGCGCTGCACCGCGAGATCCGCACGCGCACGGGCCGCGGCCCGGTGGTGCACCCGGTGGTGGTGCTGTGGTGCGAGTTCCCGCAGCGCGTGGCGGAGTCGAGCCGGATCTCCTTCGTACACGGGCGCGACCTGCCGACGTGGGTGATGCATCGCGCGCGCGAGCTCGACGAGCCGGGCTGCGGCGAGATCGTCCAAGCGTTGCGCGCGATCGCGCCCTCCGCGGAGCCGACGGTGCGCCACCTCCCGCGTCCGCACCTCCCGCACGGCCCCCGCCGCCACGCGGCTTGACGCGGCGAGGCCCCGTCGCTTCGTCGCGCTTCGCGTCCGCGCGGCACTTCGCGGCCTCGCATCCGCGCGGCATCGGCCCCGCGCGCGCGGGGCCGCTACAGGCGGATCGCGATGTTCGACTCCAGCAGCCGCGCGACGCGGCGGGTGACGGTCTCGCGCAGGTCGCGCACGACGGCGTGGTAGCGGCGCGCGCGGGCGAGCAGCGGCTGTTCGGCGTGCCCGTGCGTATCGAGCCGGCTGCCCTCGGCGTCGGTCTCGCGCGCGCGCGAGAGCGCCTCGGCCCAGATCACCTCGAGGTAGGCGATGGCGGCGGGGAGCTGCTCGTCGGGGAGGCCGATCGAGGTCTCGATCTGGCGCAGCACGGGGATCACCTCGCGGCTGAGCCAGCGCCGCTCGGCGTGGGCGCGCAGCAGCAGCGAGACGTCGGGCGGGGGAGCGCCGGGGGCTCCGTCCGCCGCGGGGCTCGCGCCGCTCGCGAGGTCGGAGGTCGGGGAGCGGTGGGAGAGCAGGTGATCGGACATGCGAAGTGGGGGCCGTCGCGAGGGGTGTCTACTGCGGCCTACCCTTGGCCTCGGCCGGCGTGGGGGTGTGCTTTAGGCGCATCGGGGCCGCGCAAACGGATTTCCCGGGGGCGCTTCGCGTTTCTCCGCAATTTGGCCAGAATTCGGTCCACCCGACCCGCTGAATCGATCGGCTGGCCATTCAAATTTTGGAGAATCTTGCCGCCGATAATAGTTCTAACTTGCAAAGAACTCGTTAAATACATATCGACGTTCTCGCGCCCGGCGGCGCGGCTCGTGGCTGATGCTCGCGCGGTCGTGGGCGGCCTGGCGGCGCAGTAACGGCGCCTGGGCTGGCGGGCGGGACAGCGCGCGCAGGTGGCGGTGGCGCGGCTAAAGCTCGGGTGCGGGGTGGACCGATGTTGCTAGTGGTGTCTGTCGAGGCCGATCCCATCGCCCGCGCGCCGGGGCAGTACACGCGCGCGATCGTGCAGCGTCTGCGGATGCGGACGCTGGTGACGCTGGGTGGGCTGGCGGTGGTGACGACGGTGATGGGGCGGCGCTTCGGCTGGCACGACCCGCGCTTCCTGGGGGCGGAGGTGGGGCTGTTGGCGGCGATCTTCGTGATCTCGCGCTATGTGCTGCCGTTGGTGGAGCGCCACGACCGGGGGGCGGCGGGGGAAGAGTGGGTGGGGGGACTGCTCGACGGGCTGGAGGGCGCGGGGTGGCACGCGATCCATGACGTGAGCCTGGGGCGGGGCAACGTGGACCACATTGCGATCGGGCCGGGTGGGGTGTTCACGGTGGAGACGAAGAGCTATGCGGGGCCGGTACGGGTGGGGCGGGTGCACGGGGCGGTGCTGGGCCAGGCACAGGCGCAGCGGCGCGCGATCGAGCGTGCGACGGGGGCGCACGTGGAGCCGCTGCTGGTGTACAGCCGTGCGTGGGTGGACCGGCCGTTGAGCCGTCGCAAGGGTGTGCGGGTGGTGCCGGCGCGGATGCTGGTGAGCTACCTGAAGCGCCAGCCGCGGCGCTTGGAGGCGGGGGAGATCGAAGAGGTGCGCGAGCGGCTGGTGGGCGCGGTGCTGGAAGTGGCGGCGCGTGAGCACGGGCGCTGGCGCGAGCGCGGCGCGGCGCGGCGGGCGATCTTGGAGCGGTTCGCGTCGCGCTGAGGGCGCTGGCGCGGGCGGCTGCGGCTCGGACCTGCGGACGGCGGACCGCGCGAGGAGTGGGCGGCCTGTGAGGCGCTAGCCTTGGGGGATGGCGAGCGCGACGAGCACACTGCCGGCGCGGGAGGGCGCGCCGGCGGTGACGTCGCTGCCGCAGGGTCCGCGGATGCCGGCGGTGGCGCAGACGGTGGTGTGGGCGCTGGCGATGCCGTGGGCGCTGGACCGGTGGGCGGCGCGGTGCGGGGAGGCGTTCACGATGACGTTCGCGCCGAGCGGTCGGCGGATCGTGGTGGTGAGCGACCCGGAGGCGGTGAAGCAGGTGTTCACGGCGCCGCCGGAGGTGGCGCCGTCGGCGGCGGGGCTGTCGCCGATTGCGCCGATCATGGGGCCGAGCTCGGTGATCACGTTGACGGGCGCGCCACACTTGCGCCAGCGGCGGCTGCTGTTGCCGCCGTTCCACGGGGAGCGGATGCGGGCGTATGAGGAGACGATCGTGGATGCGACGCGGCGGAGCATGGCGGGGTGGCGGCTGGGTGAGCCGATGCGCCTGCTGGAGCGCACGCGGGCGATCACGCTGGAGGTGATCGTGCGGGCGGTGTTCGGCGTGGAGGCGGACCGGATGGATGCGCTGCGGGATGCGATCGGGGGCCTGTTCGAGCCGATGCGGATGAGCACGATGCTGCTGATGGCGCTGCGGCGCCCGACGCTGGAGCGCCCGGGGGGCAAGCTGGGGCTGGCGCTGGAGCGCTTGGACGCGGTGATCTACGCGGAGCTGGGGCGGCGACGCGAGCAGACGGACTTGGAGCAGCGGGAGGACATCCTCTCGCTGCTGTTGCTGGCGCGCGACGAGGAGGGCGCGGCGATGACCGATGGGGAGCTGCGCGACGAGCTGGTGACGCTGCTGCTGGCGGGCCATGAGACGACGGCGACGGCGAGCGCGTGGGCGGTGGAGCGCTTGGTGCGCTACCCGGCGAAGCTGGCGCGGCTGGTGGCGGAGATCGACGGCGGCGGGAGCGATGAGTACATGCAGGCGGTGATCAGCGAGACGCTGCGGGTGCGCCCGGTGGTGCCGATGGTGGTGCGGGTGTTGGAGGAGCCGCTGCGGGTGGGCGGGCATGTGCTGCCGGCGGGGACGCGGGTGGCGCCGTCGATCTACCTGACGAACCGCAACCCGCGCGTGTATGAGGCGCCGCGGGAGTTCCGCCCGGAGCGCTTCCTGGGGAGCGCGCCGGAGACGTTCTCGTGGATTCCGTTCGGGGGCGGCATCCGGCGCTGCATCGGGGCGTCGTTCGCGACGCTGGAGATGAAGCTGATGCTGGGGACGATGCTGGGGGAGCTGCGGCCGAGCTTGCCGCGGCGAGAGGCGCGCTGGTTGGGGCGGGGCGAGTGGAACGTGCGGCGCGCGATCACGCTGGTGCCGGCGGGCGGGGCGCGCGTGGTGTGGAGCGCGCGGGGGGACGAGCATGCGGGTGCCGGTGCCGGTGCCGGTGCCGGTGCAGGTGCG
>Ga0210396_10000066_pt1 | contig 194173 bp, 172 predicted proteins | sample IncBWH17OmetaG_FD_155466 | JGI IMG/M metagenome (GOLD analysis project Ga0210396, IMG submission 155466) | Forest soil microbial communities from Barre Woods Harvard Forest LTER site, Petersham, Massachusetts, United States - Inc-BW-H-17-O ... | reverse complement strand
TATTTGGTTCATAGGGAAGTATACGCTAAAATACAGATTTCCTGGAATTGGATTCCGGCTGCATGAACAAGTGGAATAATTACAGCTATTGCGCGTATTTATGACTTTAAATACAATATAATGAAGGAAGTAGCTCCATTGGAAAACTGAAGTCAGTTTTTACGGAAACCTACATTTTCCCATATTTGATTTTGAATGCCGAATATGTTTGCTTCTGGTACTTTTTAACCATTTGGAAAGGTGCACTTCTGGTCATTCCTTTTTGGGAAAAATTCCGCCTGGCAAATCGGTGACTTACATTTCCTTTTGGTTCTATTCTTTTCTTGTGTCTCCATTTGGATGGGTTTAAGGCCATATTAAAGAGTCTTAATATTCTCATTCAGGAAATCGAGGATGCTTTTCTTTGAATACAGTATTTTCCGACCATGCCGGGAAAAGACAATATCTCCGTTATCCCGGAGTTTCTGCATCTTACCTTTACTTCTCACCCCCAAGAGTATTTTGGCTTCAGAAGTACCAAGCCAATCGTTTTCCTGGGCTTTTTTTCGATTTTCTTCTGAGGATTGGTTCTTTAGCTCCCGCCGGACGATAAGCGTTACTTCTTTTATCATCAAGTAGTAGGCTTCCTTTTCGAAAACGATGAGATCCATGATCCTTGCTTTGGTGGAATGCTTCAGGCTTACTTTGTAATCCTAAACTTTCTTTGAGACTTGTGGAGCAAAGAACGGGACAATGCCTTTGCTGGAAAAGGGGAGAGCTAGTGGAAATTTGAATCCAAATTCCACCAATATAAAATGAGGAGAGTCAATTAAAATAAGTGCAAAAAGGGCTATTTGAGTCGGGGCTTAAAAACATCCCTCACCCTTTGATAATACTCATGATGTGTAGCAGGCTTTTTGTTCGTACCTGAGAAAAGCTTAAATCCAAGCTTTTCGCCGATAATTCCTGCGAGAACATACTTCCGGTATCCTTTATATCCCTTAATTCCGGATTCCTTCAGATAGTCCGTGATTATTATTTCAATCTGTTTGATGCACCCATCTTTAGTGCCCAAAAGGGGCTTTCCCTGATGAATAACGTATAGGTCCAGGAATACTTTGAAAATTAAGTTCTCAAGGGAGTACTCGATGAATTTCCTCTCTTGGCAAGCCTTTGCTAGCCCATTTGGCGGTTTGAATACCGATATTTGACTGGAAGGACTGTTAAACCACTCTCCCATATCTAAAGACTTCTTTTTGAGTAGTTTCTTTTTTACGTTGAAATGATAGACAGGATGTTCTTTGAAATGAAGGATGGTTTCATTTGCTAAGGCGTTGGCTTCATCCTTTGCCATTTTAGATAAGTAAGTACCGTCCGGTTTATCAGAAATACAGTTAAGAAGCTTTAATATGTCCTTTGCCTGAATCTGCTTTCCTTGGAACAGGCATCTTCGAATGGAAATAATGCTCTCCTCGAATTCAGCTGCTTTATCGTCAAAAACTACAAGATTTAGGGGAGTGGATTTTCGATGAAGTCGGTCGATTTTTTTCTTTCCCTTGTCTTTTTCCATATACCAAAGATAAAAATAGGCCCAGCATAACTCATTCTGAAAACAGGGCAAAAAAAGAAGGGTTTGAAAGCATCCAATATGCTCTCAAACCCTTACCAGTAGCGGAAGGGGGAGTCGAACCCCCGACCTCAGGGTTATGAATCCGGAGATGGGTAGCCCCTAATAACCCCTAAAATCCCTTAATGCCCCGTAAATGCTTGATTTCATTACTTTCTGTGGACGATTAGAAATCATTAGAAACCGACATGGTTCACAAAATGTTTAATCTATGTTTAACCCCATATGCAAATATGGCCTATTTTTGGGGTATCCAATCACTGATACTATGGCTACTTCCAAAATTGTTTTGTTCAAAAGCAACAAGCGTGGTAAAGATTCTTATCCCTTAGCTCTTCGGATCACAAAGGATAGAAAAGCTCGTTATATCTTCCTTGGGGTTACTCTTTCCGAAAAGGATTGGAATGAAGTAGAATGCCGGGTCCGGAAATCACATCCTAATGCTAAGCGGATCAATAACCTTATTCTAAAGAAACTTGCGGCAGCCGATGACCTTATCCTGGAATCTGAATCCAACGAAAAGGACATAAGTTCCGGTCAAATCAAAAAAGAACTTAAACGCACAAACAAAAGCGGGTCGTTTTTTCTCGTTGCCGAAAAATACTGCTCTGATCTTAAGCAAAGAGATAAATTTAAGGATGCCTTAACCTCTCAATCCAAAATCAGCAATTTCAAGGCCTTTTTAAAAGGAGAGGATATTTCCCTTCAGGAAATCACGGTTCCCCTGCTTGAAAATTTCAAGATATACCTCAAAGCAGTCCGAAACAATAATCCCAGAACCATAATCAATCACCTGATCATGATCCGAACTATTTTCAATCGAGCCATCCGTGAGGGGATTGTAGATCGAAAATACTATCCCTTTGCCGGTGAAAAGATTAAGATTCGGATTCCACAGGGGCTGAAGATTGGTCTTGAGGAGAGAGAGATTCTAGCCATCGAAAAACTTAATCTCCCGAAAGATTCGCCGATTGCCCACACCCGTAGAGTTTGGCTTTTTTCCTTTTATTTTGCCGGAATGAGAATCTCCGATGTTCTGAAAACTAGATGGAGCGACTTTGCTGACGGAAGACTCTATTATAAAATGGGCAAGAACGACAAGCCTGTTTCTGTGAAAATTCCGGAAAAGGTTGAAGAAATACTGGCGTATTACAAAAAGCAGAAAAAAGCTGATTCGGACTACGTTTTCCCGGACCTAAAGACTGCTGATCCGGAGGATGCCAGGGATCTGTATATAAAGACTAATACCACTTCCAAGACCCATAACAAGTACCTCAAACGTATCGCCAAGCTTGCCGGGATCAAAAAGAACCTCTCCAACCACATAGCCAGACATTCCTTCGGTAATATTGCCGGGGAGAAAATAAGCCCCCAGATGCTTCAAAAGCTCTACCGACATTCGGATATTCGGACCACGATGGGTTATCAGGCTAATTTCATCCACAAAGATGCTGACGAGGCTCTGGATTCAGTAATTAACTTCTAAAGGGGGCCTAAACCAGCCAATTTGTCCATCAAAAAGCAAGATTTCAAAGAACGTTACCTATGTTAATCACAAGCACTTATAGCACTTTTTGTTTCTAATAAGAAACATTTGCATTTCTTACTAAATTTCGGCCATTTTCAGCCGTAATCCAAATCTTTCATGAGTTTTCAATAGATCGATTATTATCATTGATGTGTAAACAATTATGTTTACATTTGTAGTATGGAAACTGAAATAGCCCTGATAAAGGGAATACATCCCGGGATTATTCTGGAGCGGGAACTGAAGCAGCGAAAACTTGCCAAAAGCCGTTTTGCATTATCCATTGAGGAATTTCCCCAGACCCTTGTTTCAATTACTAAGGGCAAAAGAAAGATGAATACAAGTCTTGCCCTAAGAATTGAAAACAAGCTTGGGATTGAGGAAGGCTACTTTATGATCCTGCAAGTATATTACGATATTGAGGAAGAAAAACGAAAGCGGAATTCCACTCAACCTGACCTTTCTAAATTAAGACCCGTTTTATTCTGGGATACAGCTTTTGAAAGAATCAATTGGGAGAAGAATAAACTGGCTGTTATTCAACGTATATTCGAACGAGGAAACGAAATTGAGAAAAGGGAAATTATTCGCTTTTATGGCAAAGATGTGGTTAATGACCTTTTAAGACAAAATGGCAGCAAATCTAAATGAATATGATAAAAACTAAAGGTGGAAGCCGAAAAGCGGCTAAGAAGATAACCAAAACTAAAAGTGCTAAACGTGCCCCGGCAAAGAGCAACATTCTAACAAAGAGGAAGTCACCAAATCTCAGACCTAAAGCTTCTTCCCGTTTTGTAAGCGACTCCAAACAGACAAATACTTTAATTCGGGCTAGCCGCGAGGCCTCCATCAATGCTATTAAAGAAGCAAGAGCGATGGGATTAGACATCACCTACTTGCAGGATGGGATTCTTTATCGTGAAAAACCTGACGGTACCCGCAAAGAAATTAATTCCAATCGTAAATCTGTTTCTAAAGGAAAACTTGGTAACATGGTACTAAAGAAGGGGATGATTCTGCATGCAAAAAAATAAAAAACGCATGCGTGTCTTTGCTGGCCCCAATGGTTCAGGCAAAAGCACACTCTTTCGCGAGTTTAAAAAATACTACAACCCCGGTTATTTTATAAATGCCGACGAGCTGGAAGCCCTTTTGTCAAAAGGTTTAGTCAGTTTGTCAGAAATTGGGTTACAAGCCACGACAAAGGATCTTAATAAATTTAAGACTTCTAAAGAAGCAGAGTCTTTATTAAAGAAAGCATCTTCAGAGGGGAAGGTAATTGATATCGAAGTCCGTGAAAATTTCATTGTTGACAGGAGTAAGGACACCCATAGTTATGAAGCGGCATTTGCCGCTTCCTTTATAAGGCACTTGCTGATTGAAAACGGTCATTCTTTTTCATTTGAAACTGTTATGAGCCATTCATCAAAGTTGAAAGAGATCGAAGAGGCCAATAGATTGGGTTATAAAACCTATCTCTATTTTGTTTGTACCGATAATCCTCAAATTAATGTTGACCGTGTCGCAAATAGGGTAGATAAGGGAGGACACAATGTCGATCCGGAGAAAATTCGTTCACGCTATACTCACACACTGGAGAATCTATTACCTGCTATCCGAAAAGTTCATCGCGCCTATTTGTTTGATAACTCTGGCAAGCAACAAACATTGATTGCCGAAGTTCTGGATGGTAAATCCATGAAAATCATGTCCGATCAACGTCCAGATTGGTTCGATGACTATGTATTAAATAATTGGTAATTGCATTCTCGTTTAGGTCTAACAGGGGATATTACTATTCCCGCTTGCACCCAAACGGACAGCCAAGACAGGAATGACTTTGGTTGTATTCTACTCTCTCCTCCCTTGCTTGCTTCATGCCGGAAAGGAGCTTTTTAATATCCACCTTTTTCTTCCAATAGGCTTCAAAGGGAGTTAGGCCGTCTAAGGCTCCGTGAGGCCGCTTGTTATTATAGTCTGGAATGACAATCTTACCCATTATGCTGATAAGATGATCATTGTCCTGTATCGGCCTATGAAACAAGTAGTCATACTTAAGGGTCTTATTTACTGCCTCGGCCATGGAATTGGACTTTTCGATATCCCTCATGGCAACAATTTTTTCCAGAGAATGTCCTCCTACAAAGGCATCAACCTGCCTGTTATTGTTCTCCGTTCCACCATCAACAATAATCTGGGGTCTTTTCCGCTTTCCATTGCCCAGTCCCATTTTCCATAATGATTCTTTGAAGGTTTCAAGTCGGACTCTGGCGCAGACCTTGTCTGCCACCCGCCAGGAAATGATATACCTTGAAAAATTGTCAACTACCAGATAAATGAAAGACGTTTTTCCATCACCTGTCACGAAGTGTGTAACATCTGCGTGCCATTTCTCATTCGGGGCCAAGGCTCTTATTCCCTCCTCATATTTGGCCCTTACCTTGATTCGCCTTTTCCTTTTGACCTTCATTAAACGGGCGTATTTATACCACGTATTAGGATGAGCTTTCAAAAGGGATTGCCGAAGGGCATAATAGGCCACCGATATGATCGGCCAGTGTAAAAACTACTCTTTGGAGAGAAGCTTGTGCATTTTTCGGATTTCCTTAACCGTTAGTTGTTGAGGGTATGAGTTATTACAGAGCTTACTCAAGGAATGGTTGCATTTGAAATATACTTCCATTGCCCAGATCCGATAAGTGCTATGGCTTATCCCCATGAGTTTAACCGCCCTTCTGAGGGTCAATGACTTTTTGGACCGCTGAATGGCTTTTACCACCGCCTCCTTGTTTTCCCGAAGCTTATTGACATAATTCCCTCCCTTACCAATGATGTCACGGAGGGTTTTATTGACCCTGTAGAATGCCACAAGGGCCTTTTGAAGCCTCTGATCCTCAGAAATCCCCTTCATGAGCTCATAAAGCTCTTCTATGCTATCATTTAGCTCATAGCCGGTATACTTTTCCTCGGGCTCTCTTTTCCATTTACTGATCAGGCTGCGGTGTATTTGTCTTTGATAGACATCAGGTAACAACCCCTTCCTTACCAGGTATTTTACCCTTGTATCATAGGTTTTGCGGTGAGTCATGGCCGATTGGTTTGAATAATAGATAAATGAGTCTGTGCCTGGCTAATATTTTAGCCAGGCACAGACTCATTTATCGAACCTTGATTAAGTGCTTCTAGTCGTTATAGCTTGATTTTCCCTTTGGTGTAAGACCGTTGGGTATGATTAGCAGAATAAAGTCAATTAACCAGCCTATTCCGAAAAGCCCGGCTGTTAATAGATACAGTACCCCCAAGCCGGTATATCCCAGATAGAATCGATGTATTCCAAGGAATCCCAAAAAAAAGCAAAGAATTAAGGCAACAATCTGGTTCTTGCCTCCACCGGAAGCGGCTTTAGTTGGCTTTGCTTTTACTTTGGGGGTACTATCACCCTTTGAAACGGTTTTAGCTCGGGTTTGATCTTTGGAACCGGTCGCGGTCACAGGGTTCTTAAGAACCTGCTTTTTAATCAGCACAGGAGCCTGCCTTAATTCCCCTTCAAAAACAGGCTTTTCACTCACAGAAGCCGTTATGACTTGATTTTCCTGACCTTCCCCAGCGATCTCTTCAATCTTTTCCGGCGCTTCTTGTTTACTAACGACAACAAATTCGGGCTTTTCAGCATTATTCTGGCAATCCTTTTTTTCTGAATGCCTGTCAACGTAAAAGCCATGCATATATTGCCTTTTTTCGATCGAGCAGGAGCTAAAAACTACGCAGAGCAATATTCCAGCCATAGAAATACTCTGTAATATTCTGTTATTAACTTGAGAGGTGATCTTAGATAGTAATAGTGTTTTCATGTCGATTGTTTTTATTCCAGTAAATATAAAGCTTTTCTGCAATATAATGACCGATAGGTCATTAATAATTTTAACTAATACAGTGACCTTACATCCCAGAAATGGGACGAAAAATCAACAAAAAACTTCTTAGTAGCATTGCCATACGTATCCGGAAACTGAGAGAGGAAAAAGGGATTACACAAGAAGTTTTCTATAACGATACTGGCATTCATATTGGAAGAATCGAAAGCACAAATAGAGATTTTTCTATGAGTACTTTTGAAAGCATTTGCAGCTATTTGGAAGTTTCAATGGAAGATTTTTTTAAAGGGGTGAAATACTCAAGGACCAAAGCCGGTAAATCAAAATAACAAGCACAAGGTGGAGCATTGCCTCTGAATTATAAACATTCGCTCTTTATTTAAAGCCTATACCTTTGTAAATAGAATGTCTAGAAAGACATATGGCTCATAGGGACAAACTCATAACCGATATTCAGCGTCTTCTCAAGACTCAGGATTTCAAATCTGAGGAAGAAGCTGAAAAGTTCATCAATTCACTCATTGGAAGCCCGGTTCCTTCGTTTGAAAAGGAGGCTCTGAGCCCTGAGGAGCAGGCTGAAGATCTTGTCTTCGAAGCCTGGGAATGTCCATTCGAAGAGGGATTGGAGAAAGTATTCCTGGCACTGAGTCTGGATCCTGATTCCATCCTTGCATATGAATTCTTAGCCGCTCATCAGGATGAAATTCACCTCTCCATACCATTCTATGCCTATGGTGTGGAAATTGGCAGAAGAATTTTCTCAGGAGCTTTTCTGGACGAACATAAAGGCTATTTCTGGGGCGCGGTGGAAACGAGACCTTTCTTACGTTGCATGCATCAATATGCTGCCTGCTTGTATGCAGTCGGAAAGACCGAACTCTCTTTTTCCCTATACAATGAAATTCTGGAACTCAATCCGGAAGACAATCAAGGGGTGAGGAATGAATACCAGCTTTATCTCCTTGAGTCTGGGAACTATCAGAAATTTGAAGAAATAAGTACCGCCTACAATACTGACAGTTCTGCATTTGCCAGTTTTAATAGAGTGTTATACTCATTTATTAAAGAAGGAGATTCTCATCAAACGCAGGGGCTTCTAAAATCAGCGAAACAACAGAATAAATTCGTCACAGCTAAGCTTCTTTCACCTAAACCACCCCAGGGTATTCCGGATAGCCATAGCCACGGGAGTAAAGAGGAAGCGATCCATTACGTTTCTTTTGCCTGGGATATATGGCATGAAACCGACAAAGCCATTGCCTGGCTCCGGAAATCTTGTAAGTGAACGGATTCAGCTTCAAACTTTACCTTTTTGGCCTTTCCTTTCATTATCCACTGTTTCACAATGTCCGTTGTTGTAACCCGAATATAATGACATTTTGGGCACCATGTTAGCGAGCTTAACATCATTTTCATCTTTAGATGATCACGAGATGTATTTTTAGGAAAAAAATGAGCCGTAAAAAATACAATTCCTACTCCAGTAATCTTAAAATCTCTGCCATTAATGGTGAAAGCACAGATGCAAATTATCACACCCGGTATTACTGGGCAAACAAAGGAAGAGACCGGATAGAAGCTGCTGCATCAAAGGATGGAATGCTTCAGCTCATTAATAACAAGCTGGAGACAAGGGATAAAATCAACGGCCTGTTTTCCGGAGTATTTGATTTCTTTATGAAGTTTATCCGGGGACGGCGGTCTCTTGAAAAACAATTCAGGAAGCAGAGGACTGTCATTGTTGCCCTAATTGAAGATCTCAGGACATATTCTGATACCATAAGTATTTGCCAATGGTTCGGAATAACTGAACGAACATATTTCAACTGGAAAAGCAAGCCCCTTTGCAAAATGACCTACACAAAGGAATGTCCAAACATAATTACCAACCAGATTACGGATTCAGAACGACGTATTTTGGAGCAGGATTACTTTTTTCAGGCGAAGTACAGTGATAGATCAGTTTCTGAGCTTTATGCCCAAACTCTTGCAGATAAAAGGGTTATCATTTCGGATTCCGCCTTTTATGAATTCGCCCGATTTCTAGGAGAGGATATTCGCCGCAGGCCAATAAAAAAGAAGCGATACAAGAAAGGGCTCCGGGCCGAAAAGCCCAAACAAATTATTCATATGGACCGAACCCGGTTTACAGTGGCTAATAATGGAAATAAACCGGCCTGGGTATCACTGATTTGTGATAACAGGTCCAGAGCCATCCTTGGAGCTACTATTGCTACTGGGAGTCATTCAAGATATACTTTGGATAATTTGAAAGAAACTATTGCTAAGCATAGCCTCTCCGACCATGAATTTTGGCTCGTAACAGATGATGGTTCTGAAAACAAGGGCGATGTTCGGGAATACCTTAAGCAATATCCGAATATCAAGCACAAAATAGCCCAGTTGAACATTCCGTATTCCAATAGTATGATTGAGGCGGCTATCAAGCAGATTAAGTATCGATATCTTAAGAAAAGGGAATTCGATTCCCTGGAAGAGCTCTCAACGGCATTAGCCATCGCCGTCGAGCAGTATAATAACCGGCCCAGGAAGATACATCTTGGAAAAACACCCCTTCAGGTACTGGCCGGAGATGAACAAGATGTCTGGGAATTCAAAGCAATACGTGAACAATTCCGGCAACAAAGACTGGAAGAAAACAGGCAGTTCAAGTGCCTGAAAACCAGCTATACTTTAATAGGCAACTGAAAAAACACCGCAAAAAAGGCCACTTTTTTCAGTAGAGTTTGGAAATTTCAAAACATTACTGCAAAATGCGCGTGGAACGTGCACGGTGGTGAGATTGGGGTGGATGCTGCGAATCTGCAAAAGATTGAGTTGGGTCAAAACCTAACCATTAATACGATACTGAAACTTTGTATTTGTTTGAAGATAAGCCCAGCGAAGCTACTGGATAAAATAGATTGGAATTTGAATGAAGATGATATTGATTCGTTAACGACACCACGAACCATTAAAAAGAAAATTCTGAAAAAACAGGTCAAGAGGGTTACCCCCTGAATGCAGTTACCAAATACATGTTCTTAGCTACCCACTCCCCAGATACAATTGAATACATTGATGAGAATGAACGAACATAACTTTCAAAAAAATCTTTCTCCTGCTCACTGCCCTCAATATTTCTCACTCGTTCAAGGATTTGTGCTTCGGCTTGAGATTCAGGGAAAAGCTCAATTGTAATAAGATAGTGACCGTTGCCTAGCGGTTTCTCTTTAACTATTTTTGGTTTTTTCATCAGCTTCGTTTTAGATAAACTAGTGGAAAATCCTTATCAACTATTTTCAAGTCCTTCCGAATTGATTTAATCAACTCAGTTAAGTATTTGTCATGTAAATCGGATGCCTTACCGACTGCTTCATGTTCGTATGACAGCATCCGCTTTATTACATCTTCACTTGCGATTAGAAAAAGCTTATCCCGTGCAAATACATAGTTTGTTGTTTCAACCTTGCCACTATTAGCAGAAGCCAGATTATGAAGAGCCTCAATGTAAGCTACGTAATGCTCTTCCTTTAATTTTCTGGTCTGCAATACAATACTGTTACGATTAGTCAGCCATGCTCCGATAACAGATACACCTATTGCCGAAGTAGCTCCTAGTAATGAAATTAGTATTTCGGTTGACATGCTTTATCTTTACGTTCGGTTCAAGTGGAGGGTGGCTACGATATTTTCAATGTGGTCGGTGGTTTCTTTCATACTATCGCTTTGCCGCCCTGTAATGAACTGCCAACTGCCTTTCGTTCATCAAATAACCTGTCCCCTCAAAAATGGCCGCCCCATCAGATTTCCAAGTGAACGAATAAGTTCCATCTGTATCGGGTACAAGGTCAATTGTTAGCTCGCAATCATTCCTTAATCTAGGAGAATCGAAATAGAAGCAATGATAAACACCACAAAAATCATCTTCACCTAACTCTGTATGGATTTTTGCTATTTCATTGAATATCTTACCATCCTGCTCATCATTCGTAAACACACCATTTAGGCACCCATCCAGTTCGATATTGTAAAGTGCGATTCCTGATTTCATTCTATTTCCTAGTTTTGAGTTTTTTCCTTAGTAGAAGGTCTATTATTTCGATAAATTCTATAAGTCCGTCCAAATGATAATAAAGACAAAAACAATTGAACAAAGGTCAGGACAAACAGAAAGCCAGCAGGTACATAATGAATATGACTAAAAGCTGAATGAAAGTATGCAGAGCCAAGCGAAAAATAGAAAATTAAAATACTGTTCCAGGCACCAATTATATATACTTCTCCAGTATAAATCAGGTCCTCAAATTTTTTCTTATCTCTGTAATGGCAAAGTAACGCATATGTCACAATATTCGTAATGAAGAAGGGGGACGCAACCCCAATGCTTAACAAAAGTAGTTTCAACCAATCACATGTAATAAAAAAATCTCGATGATATAAATAGAAAAATACATAGCCTGGGCTTGCAAGTGCAGCAAAGGTAAAGGTGCTAAAAATGACAGACTGTGGAGTCAGTTTATCGGTGTCAAATTGAACCCCCATGTTTTTTATTTTTTATCAAAAAATTACTTTCTGCTCTCCAAGCTCGCTTAAATCAATTTGTCTTAGAAACAGCAAAAGACCCAGACGCAAGTATTACAGAATAATCCAACCCCTCCCATTCAGCCTCTAATACTGAAGCCTCAACATCCTCCTTTGCGCTCTTCTTTATTGCCTCTTCACCAGTCATCAAATCGAAAGTCTTGGCATACATATCTGGTATACTTTCAACTGGAGACCACTTTCTGGTTTTCATCTCTGCAGCAAAAGCAAGGCCCAATTCAGCATCTTGACCTGCTGGATTTATTATTACAATCGCATTCATCTGTTTCTTTGTTTTAGTTTATTAGATTTCTTCACTGATAATATCTGCTTTTATGACCCGCCCCCTTCCCAGTCTCTATCCTTATCCTGCCTTCTGGTTTACCCGTCCTTCCTTCTCTGATAACCTTGTTCCAAAATCCTACCGTTTGGATAATCGTAGTCTTTCTGACCGTTGTAAAGAGGAGGGAAGAGTTATTCCACAGCTAGCTACCTAATGTCTACCGATGCTCATACACTCTCAATATTTCTCCTGTTTTCGGAACAACGATATATCCAAAGTCACACCAGTTATGAAGCATCAGCTCATTCTCTTTATTCTGCATTATGTCTGTGAATGGACAATCGTCCCCACGCCCTAGAAATACATTTCGTTTAGCAACTCTCCATAAAAACTCCCCATGGATGTTATATCCAAAAACATTCTCATTGTAAATTACTTTATTGTCATCTTGTGTAATTAGTATTATAACGATATCATCAATTTCAATCGTTTTCTTTACAAGAAAATCAAAAGCAACATGCTTCCCATTCTTAAAAACAACTTCTTTTCCTTCAATTTGCACCATAATTTATTTCCTTTAGATTAGCAAACATAGCTGTTTATTATTGAATACTCAATAATTTGCTCCATTCACATAGTACGAATTGCTCTTCTAACTCACTCAGGGGTAATTGGTTCTATTTTTTGCTCATTCATTGGTTCAACTTTTTGCTCTACGGGCTTTCCCTCAATGGGCTCTATATCTTCTTCAGTTCGTGACTTCCAACTATCATCATGAATATTTCCCGTTTCACTCCAGTTCCTTAATCTTTGATTATCTATTATCGCTTGAGTTGGAAGGGGGCCGATAGGTGTAAAATAGCTATCTGGAATTCTCTCCGTTAAACGATATTGCATCCCTCCTCCCTTATTAGGAAGGCCCGTTTTGTCATTCGTAAACGCAGCATTAGCATTCCCTTGTTGCATTATTGTTCCATTTGGAACATCAACTCTTGCCATTTGGTCTGGTTCAAATGGGAGAGAAAACTTATCCTGTAACTCTGAAGGAGTCATGTCATGTAGCTCTGATGCTTTAATAAGCCAACTTCCTGTCATTTTAGAGTCTGGGGCATCTGATGACCAAACTCTCACAAATCCATTTTCACCATATGCAGGGAATTCCTTTACTAAGGTTCCAGGAGTAAATGGGGGTTCACTATAACCCAAACTAGCATTTATCTCTTCAGCCTTTACAAAAACCATTGATGCTGTGGGCAATTGAATCGCCATTGCTGGTTCCATATTATTGGCCTTAATATAGTCAAGACTAAATGGCCCAAACATAAAAGTTGATGTAGTGTTATTAAACCAAGGTTCTTTCCCATCCAAATCAGAAGCCCAAATCGGGGTATTACCCGCAAAGTGATATGGAGAGTAAAAAGCAAATTTTTTCGTCAAAGGGTCTACACTTAGAAATTTCCCCAATCTTGAACTGTAAATACGCATTCCATAATCATATTCTGCGCCTAAGGTATTATATGTCTCTGGGTCGGAACGCTTACCATTAAAGCCATACTGACTTGCACCTGAAACAAATACCCTTCCTGGCATTTGTGCTCCGAAAGCATAATAATCAGTTGCAGAAATAACGGCTGGTTGATAATAAGCAACCGTACTGCCACCACCAACACAAGTAGGTATACGCTTATCGGAAAACGTTTCCTGAACATTACCCAGATGGTTACTCGCTTCATATTCCTTATAGCCAAGGGTACGAGTAAAATTCGTTGGTGTACCCCAGATATAGCCAGTTCCATAGCTTACACTTGTGAACATTGCGCCTGAACCGCTTCCAAGTGTTGCTGTGAACGGAGTAGTATAATCATCTCCTGAATTACCATCCCTTATTCCTAATCTTGATGACCCATAAATGTCATGTTCTACCAACTTGTAATGGTCAACATAATTGCTGCCTCCACTTGAGCTAAATGTTCGCTTATACACGGCTAATATATTTCCTTTAGCATCCCGCTCATAATATGTATATATCCAATTAAGCTGAGTACATGAACCACTACACGTTCTTGGTTTTTCAATTTTCACAATTCGGTTTCCGCTGGCGTCATAAATAAATTCTAAATCTGACGAAGAACTTGTACTTGCGCGGATGACTTTTGCCACTTTTCCATAAACTGTCCACTTTATTGAGTCAATTCCTTCCTGATAATCATGAATAAGTTGCCCACTCTCATCATAGATATAGTTGGAGCTGGATTGATTATCAATATCATTAAGGTAATGTATTGTATTAGCAGGATTGTCACTTACATAAGCAAGCTTATTGGTAAACTCATCACCAGAACCAAGAGAAGTTCCAATAGCCGCCTGACTACCTAATTTTGTCCAGTAATTGTAGATGAAATTGTCCATTGCTTGCGTCCCACCTGTATTGTTACCATTACGGTTAACAGCATTCAGGTTCCCATTATCGTCAAAGGAGAAATCTTCGTAAAAAGTACCATTGTCACTTGTTGCATTGAAATTATCCGTACTTATTACGTTAGCATCGGTGAAGGCATTTGCCTTTTTAATACGTTCCAACTGGTCATAACGAAAGGCTCTAGCCATAACTGGCATCTGAGTCATCGTGTTGTCTGTAAGCGCGGTGACCATTCTGGATATATTTCCATTAAATAAGTCATAAGTTGCCCCGAAAAGAGACGAAGACGTATTCGTTGTTGGTTGAAAGCTGTATCCTGAAGTGACCCCCTTAATAGGGCTGTAATCCCCACTAAAATAATCCAGCCCATAGCCGTAAACATCCTTACCGAAGGTGTAGTCAAGGTTATTGGCTCCTGAAACTGGTATTGTAGATTCTCCATCATAACCCATATCTCTTGTACTGGCAAGGGTGGTACTGTTCATTCCTTTAATCCAACCTTGGATTGTATAGGCATAATCCATGCCCTGCACTTCTTTATCTCCGATTTCTGCTCTTGCTTTTGGCCCATGAGGATAATAAAACTCTTTTGCCTCCTTTTCCCAAACAACCCCATTTCTTGAGCTGTAAGCCACGGTCAATCTGTTATCGGCATCATACTCATATTTATGGTCAAATTCATCAGGAAGCCCCTTCTGATAGTATTCATTATTCACATTTCCGCTTACAAGGTCATAGTTGTAGTCAACACGTTTCAATGACCCAAGACCTACACTGGCAAGGTTAAAGTTATTGTTCTCACGTATCTGTGTTTGCACATCCCCATGAATGTCATAGCTATAATGAATGCCATTGTCATAAGCACAACCGGAAGTAGGATAAGAAGACGGGGCAGACCAGAAGATTGTGCTCGCTACCCTTCCTCTTAAGTTTTGTTGACCACCCGTTCCAAAATAGGTGGAAGTACAAGAAAGAGGAGTATCATAATAAGTCTGCGTGATTTCAGTATGGGCACTAGCCCCGCCAAACCATGTGCTTAAAGAGGAACCACTAAGACTGCGGGATATATTATAAGTCATAGGCGTGCTGTTCTCCTGCCGCCCTACTTCAATTACTCTGGATAGATTATCGTAAAGTTTATAGCTAAAGGAAGGAGTCGCCTGTCCGGCATAATCTTGCTTATCCTGCTGTTTACTGTTCTGTGAAACAACAGGTCTACCGATATTATCATACCAACAGCATATAGAATACTCTGCCGTATACTTTACATTCCTCTCCGAACAGGTTTGTTTTCAATCTTTTCAAAGAGCGGTGATCAGGTTGGAAAATTACCATTTATTTGATATAAAAAAAGCCCAGAAACATTATGTTTCTGAGCTTTTACGAACAAAAATTGGTAAAAATTATTTTTACGCTGGATTAATGAGCGTGAAAATTAAATGAAATTATCCTAAAGGATGATGCATTTTAAGAACCTCCCTTTCGGCCTCTACAGAAGCGTGTAAATAACGCTGGGTAGATGAAATCCATCTGTGTCCGGCAAAGGTCTGAACCTGCTCGAGTGGTAGGTTTCTTTTATTGATCAGATATGATATCACACTATCCCGGATAGACATCGTACTCAGATGTCTATCCGGGAACTTGCATCGCAATCTTTCCATAAAGCTGCATAGCCCATCGCTGGTTTCGCGTTTTCCGGTGAGAGTAATAATAAAGAAGTCCGAATCCTTGTCCTTTAAAAGCCGTTTACGGTCATGGCTCAGGTAAGTGTCGAAGAGCCGGATTTGCCGGGGATTCAATTCCAGTTTCCTCCCTGCAAGACGTTTGTCTCCCCGGATAAAAATCGTCCCGGCATCCAGGTCTACATGGTGTAGTTTTAATGAGGTGATTTCTTTTGAGGAAAGTGCCTGATAGATAAGAAGTGATAGCACCACCTCATTTTTAACCTTCAGGCGATTAAAATGACTGTGGGTCTTGAAAAGGCTCTCCAGTTCGTTCATGGTGAAAAGGTCGCTCTGAATAACAGCTCGTTTCGGAGGAGTTTTCATAAAGAGCGTCTTGCATGGATGATTGCCCCGGATACCCTGATCTATAAGGTATTCATAATATTTTTTGATTGCTCCCAATTTATGGATGCGGTTTGCATGCTCCACCCCGGCTTTGCGAAGTACTTCCAAATATCCGAGAACTTCTTTATACCCAAATTTTGGTGCATCTGGATTCTGAACCAAAAAGGCTTTTACAACCTTGTCATAAATCTTAACAGTTTCACTGGTAAGACCAATCCTTGTTAGGTAGTCGTAAAAACTGATGATTTTTTCTTGCTCTTTTTTCATGGGTTCTATTTTGGTTTTTTTTATTACGATGAAAGACCGGTTCGTTCAATTTGTTCAAGCAGGATTTTTTGCTGTTTTCTTCTTTTGCTATATATATGAGTGGTATCTAAAGCCACGTGGCCTAAGAATCGTCTTACGAATTCAATGCTCGCTCCACTATCTATAAGATGGGTTGCGATGCTGTGCCGGAGACAGTGCAGGGAAATTTCTTTCCTTTTCATGGTTTCACTGCCGGATTTCTCAACGAGCCATTTGACCCTGTTATAAAGCCAGACCGCTTGGGGTCTTTCTCCTCTTGGGTCTATAATGAGCGAAGGACTGGGATTCCTTTCTCCCCATAAGTTCTTTGTTCGCTCATGGATCATATATTCCCGTATATCCCTTATCACCCCATCCGACATCGGAATTGTTCTTGTTTTTCCGAACTTCCCTCTTCTTACAGTCAGCGTTCCCTGGGAGAGTGAAATATCTCCGGTATCCATTCGCAAAATCTCTGTCCTACGAAGTCCGCAGCCATAGGCAAGTGACAAAATCACTTTATCCCTTTTGTTTTCGGCTACTTTATAGAGTAGTTTTATTTCTTCCACGGTAGCTACGCTTCTTTCGTTACGTTTAACTGTGCCAAACCGGGGCAGGTGAACCGGAGAAGCGACAAGCACACCAATGTCAATTAAGTGATCGAAGAATAGCCTCAAGTAAAACAGATAGTTTCTTAAACTGCTATCGCTTAAGCCACCGTTCCCTCTTCCGTTGGGTCTTTCTCTTAAATAATCGTAATAAGCCACCACATGCATGGCTGTTACTTCACGGATATTATCTACTGCCTTGTTTTCAATAAAGAATAAAAATTCCCTGACTGGGGTTCCATAACGGTTTGCCCCGGCCATTCCTTTTGCCCGGAGAGACTCTTCAAAGCCTTCAAGCAGGGTTTCAAAATGAGGCTTAAATAAAGGCAGGTGTTTCATATATTTTATATTCGTTTGGTGAATCTCTTTTTATTTTAGCCTATACAATGCGTACTCCTGAAATAATGAACCACTGGGCAATTTTCCTTGTGCTGTTGCGGGTTCTGGCGTTCCATACCTTCTGAACCACCCGGAACCACCAAGTTTGTTTGGCTCATCGACATTTTATTAAGCAGCATGGTTCAGGCCGTTTAGTTGTTTATTCAATTCCTCCTTGACTTTTGATCGGGTCTTTTCGATATCGTCCCAAAAAACGATTTTGTATTTAAAGCCCCGGTTTGCATACCCGCCTACTTTTTGCACGTATTCGAGCAGTTCCAAGTCCTCCATATATCGAAAACATTGTGTTTTGCTGGCGTTTAAAAAGAGCCGGACATCCCGCTGGGTAAACTGTAAATCTTGCGCTTTGGCACCCTTTTCCTTGGCCTCTTTTCGGATAAAATCCTTCATCCGGTCGAAAAATTGCCGTAGGCTCGTATCCAAGTCGTCCACTTTCAACATGATTGCATCAAACAAGATATCGCAAGCCATCAATAGGTCTTCGGCTTGGGCGATAAGCCTTCCTTGCCCGTCCTTTTTACGCTGATATTGATGCAGGATCGTGATTTGTCTGACAAACGCCTGATAGTGGCTATTAAGCCTACGGAGCATCTTGGCTTCTGCCGGGAGCAGTATTTTGTCGGCATAAGGGTTTACAACCTCATGCGGTTTTATGCAGCGCATGCAGTTCTGAAGGAATTCTCTTGCCTTCCTTTCCTCATTTTCATCTATCAGTCCGGCCAGTTTCCGGTTCTGGTATTCAATGATTTTCCGGGTCTGCTCTTCGCTCTCATTGACACCGATAATTACAGATCGGCTCATGTTGTCATAATATACCTCGGCCTTTGTCGTTGCTAAAAGAGAAGCGAAATGGCTCCTTACAGTTTTTACCGCTGAGATCAGGTTTCCGTACTTATCCTTGTAGGTAGTTGAAGATGAAATATTCCCTGCACTCTGGAGTTCCCTAAAAGCATACTGCGCTTCTTCATCCAGCCCGTCAAAATCCTGAATCAGTAGCAATTTATCCACCAGTTCTTCCTTTGTATAGTGGTAGAATGATTTGCTCGTCACCCTTGTCATAGACATTACATCCTCCGGAGGGAAGCAGCCTCCAATGCTATTAATCAGGTGACTCTTACCGGAACCTGATGTTCCCTGCACCAGACTATGAAGCGGGGTTTTCATTTTGTAGGTGGAAGCAATCACAAAAATCAGTTTCCGGGTGCTGACTTCTCCAACCACGCCAGTCTTTTCAATTAAGGTGTCAATCCGGTCAATAAGACCCGGTTCGGAAAGGAATTTCCGGCACTCCTGCTCACCTTGTAAGGAAAGCACCGGGCTGGCTCGTTTTGCCTGATATCCGACCCGGAGGGTTTCAACCTGTGTTTCCCTGTATTTTTCAAGCAGATCGGTTAGAGCAGCTAAATCCGATTCAATTTCTTCCGGGTTGCTGTAAAACGCTTCTGACATTTCCAGAGAAAGAGCCTTTACTTCTTCTCTCTGGTACAGATCGATCTTTGCCCGTTCCTTCCTGCCTGATGGAATATTTTCAATCAGAAGCGTTACCCGCATGCCGGATAAATCCTGAGAAAGGGCACCAAGAATATAATAGTGATTATGCCCACCTCTCATAAGCAGTTTATGCTCATGAATCTCCTGTAGCGTCTTGGCTTCATCCCAGGTATCCGGTTCAGCCGTTTCTTCCCTTTCCATTTGAATGGGGAGAATGGCTTCTTGTTCTTCTTCCTGTAAAGGACTTATCAAAACCGGTTGTGTTAGAACAACCGGAGCGGTTTCAATTTCCTCCAGTTCTTCTGCACCTTCTATGAGCCTTTCAATGGCTTCTGTTCCTCCCCGAACGAAAGTCGCGTTCAGGTCTTCGGTTAAGGAAATCTCCTTGATCGGAACTCCTTCAATTAACTCTCGTAGTTTTTTCGCTGAATTTTTCATGGTTCCTCCGTTTCTTCTCTTTTTATGAAAATGACCTCATCCAATTTTCCGGCGAAGGCTTTTAGTACTTCCCGGTGTTGTTCTTTGTATTTACCTTCAAACAAAGCCATCACTGAATCCTGATTTCTAAGGGTCTTGGATTCCAGAAGGGTGGCCGCATCCATTATTGTTGGGACGATATAAAGACGTTTTGTTCTGGCATCCGGGTAGCCGGGGTATATTCCTTGCTCATTCAGGTAAAGGATTTTTCCATTCTTGGTGCTGACCCCAAAGAAGTTAACTACAAATCCCTTTTCATTCTTTAAAGGAAAAACGACGGTATGCCATTGGAAGCATCCGTAAGAAGGCTCTCCCGTTCTGGAAGGCTTTTTTAACTTTCTTAGAAACCCAACGCTTGCCAAGTCCTCAATGAACTCTTTCTTCTTTCGGTGGTGGATCTGCCCGGAGTTGTAACAAGCCCCCGTTACTTCCGCAGTCAACCCTCGCTGTTTAAGCCATGCTCTTCCGGCATCCGCCTTTGCACTCCTGATTGCATTGGAAAGCGATTTATGAATCATCTGCATGATTTCAATAAACCGGTTTTCTTCTTTGTTTACGACTTCCATTTTGTTTTCCTTTTATACCTTTCCTTTGCTCTGGTTCCTTCAAGTGTTTCCTCAAGGCTTATACAGGCAAGACGTTCAGGCGTTTACAGGACAAACATCCGCACACCTTCCGGCACACGCAAGGCACATTCAGAGAATCTGCGGTAGGGTAAAACTATTCCTCACACGATTAGGATGCTGCTCAAACTAATCGCATGGTCGTAGTTCTTCTTGCTGGAGCTAAAGTAATTGGAGAGGTTAAGGTGCTTCCGCACAATTCGTCACTCTTCGCCAGATTTCCCGAACTTTCCCGAATTAATTATTCGAGACAGTTGTTCTTGAATTGAAGGATGAAAGGGGGAGCATAGGAGTAGCGTAGCGGAAGTATAGGAGATGTATAGTGGAAGTATAGCAGAACAATAGCGGGAACATAGCTTGATTTATAGATTGACCTTTGTTTGAGAAAGGCTTTTCCATTAAAAAAAATTCAAAATGCTGGCTTTCAGGTGAGTAAATACCTGATTTCTTCCGTCTTAAATCGTATATTTAACACTTTTAAAACCACTTATTGTCATAAATGGCACAAAAACTAAATATTACTGTCGAAAAAGACCACATTGAGTCCTTAACAAGAGCGAGTGGCGTAACCGCTTTGTCAGAATTAATATGGAACTCTCTTGATGCAGATTCAAATTCTATTCAGATCGAGTATAAAAAAAATGCGTTAGGAGGCTTTGAAGAAATTACAATACAAGATGACGGGAATGCGATAGATTCAACTACTGCACAACGGGTTTTCGGAACGCTTGGCGGATCACAAAAAAAAGAGAAGGCGTCAAGCCCAAGTGGAAGAGCTTTTCATGGAAAGGAAGGAAAAGGAAGATACAAAGCCCTTGCACTTGGTGATACAGTGAAATTTGAAAGCACTTATCCAGCTAATGGAGCTTTCAATAGCTTTAATATTACAATAGATCGAAACGATTTAAGAAACCCTGTAGTAAGTGATACGTTAGTTTCAGCAAAGAATTTCAAAGGCTTCCGGGTACGAATTGTCAATGTAAATAACGAAGCGGCAAACGAGGGATTCAGCCCTTCTGGTCGACAGGAGTTGGAAGAGAAATTCGCTCTTTATAATCTCACATACCCCAACTTTACCATTTCAATTAATGGCAAAGCTTTAGAATTTAGTTCTCTTATTAAAAATATTCATCAGGAAGACATCAAGGGAGAACTTGAAAATTTGACATATAATTTCAAAATTAAAATTGTTGAATGGAAAATTGATTGCAAACGCAAAACATACTTATGTAATAATTCTGGCATTGCTTTCATAGAAAGGCCATTGGGCATTAGGTCGAGTTTACCAATTTCAATTTCTATACAATCAGAATATATTGAAAAGTTGCATCGGGAGAACACGTTAATAGTAGATGAGCTTAATCCTGTGTTATCTGACATTATAGAAGAGGCGAAAAAAATTGCTCGAACCTATGTTAGGCAGCGCCTTCACCATTATTCGAGACAATTTATTGAAGAATTAAAAAAGGATAATCTATACCCGTTTCAAGGAAATCCAGAAAATGAGATTGAAACGGCAAAAAGGCAGGTGTTTGATATCGTTGCCCTTCAGGTTAATGAATACTTGCCTTCATTCAATCAACAAGAAAAATCCGGCAAAAAACTAACTCTCGCATTAATAAAGGAAGCGATTGAAAGTGACTCAGCAGAACTCAATAAAATTTTAACCGAAGTGCTGGAACTGCCGCAAGATAAAAGGGAGGAACTGGCAGAAATACTGGGTAAAACATCTCTTACTGATATTATTGACACGATGAAGGAAATTACCGATAGGTTGAAGTTTCTGAATGGGGTCGAATTGCTTATATACGATAAAGAAATTAGTAAAAAAATTAAGGAAAGAAAGCACTTACAACAAATAATAAAACATGAGACTTGGATTTTTGGTGATGATTACACTTTTGCAGTAGATGATATCAGTCTAAAGAATGTTCTGAAAGAATACATGCAATTCTTGGGAAGAACAGACATGGAAGAGATAATAGATACAGGCGATAACAGCGAGCTAAATATTATTCCGGACATCTGTCTTGGAAAGCAAATCAAGTTGGGAAAAGCCGGCCATTTTGAAAATCTCGTGATTGAAATAAAAAAGCCTACAGTTGATGCTGGGTTGATTGAGTACAATCAGATTACAAAGTATGCAGATAAAATAAACAGTGATGTTCGGTTTCCAAAGGATAAGACTAAATGGACATTTGTTTTATTGGTTCGAGATATTAAGGACGAACTTAGTATGCTGTGTAATCAAGAAAACAGAAAACCCGGACATGTCATCCAGAATAAAAATTGCAATGTTTTTATTTTAAGATGGTCGGATATTATTTCTGATGCTAAGGCTAGATATGAATACGTAAAAGAGAAATTGAACTTCAATCTTGACTCGAATGATGAAAGTTTGACGCTTTTGCGTTCAAAATATAAGCAATACTTACCTGAAGAATTAAATTCAACCGATTCGGAACCGGTATCAGAGGTTCAAATTAGATAATTTTGGCAGATATTTTCATTTATGAAAGAAGAAGGAATCAGTTGGCACGTTTATGATGCCGATATAAGTAAAGCTTTTAGACAAATAAAGGTGCTTGTTGAACAAGGTAAATTTATGTTTGAACGTAATCCGCAAATGACAGAAGCGGAATATGTAGCACTAATGAAAACATCATTGGTTTCCTACTGTGAAACCAATAGCTTGAATCCTGACGATTTCTTGAACAACCCGGCAATTCCTCTTATTCCAGACTCAAATGGGGGAAGCTATGAAACCTATCTTGGGTTTTGCCTTATTCCGTATGATATTCATAGAATTAACTTTTTTCTTGATTATCAGAAAGAAAATTACAAGGGCTCAGGAGATTTCATAAATCTCGTTGAATACATTGTTTATGACTATGTCAGATGGAATAGTGCGTTTGATCTCGATGCCCGTTTGCAGAAAATTGCTGAATGGATTTCTAACAAACGGCTGAATGAAAATGTAATTGAGAAGGAAGGGATTGATCCGGGAATCAAATTGATGGACAAACCGTTTAACCCAGCATTAGTAAACATTGATACCAAAACGCCATCACTTGATACTCTGATAAAGCGGATGGCTCAATCTGAACCAGAGATTGAAATGAATACAGAAAATTATTTTCAACGTAACCCTGATTTGTGGGATGATGGGAAACAAAGCCGATTAATAGAATCAATTCTGATTCGCTTTCCACTCCCGGCCTTTTACTTTGACGGTACAAATAAAAACAAATGGCTGGTTGTTGATGGCTTACAGCGGTTGAGTAGTATAAAGAATTTTGTTATTAATAAAACCCTTAAGCTGGTTAATCTTGAGTTTTTGACGCATTTGGCTGGGTTAGGCTACGATGACTTTGATCGGGACTTACAGCGCATTATTGAGGAAACACAAATCGTTACATACATTATTAATCCAGGAACTCCAGATGACGTGAAGTTTAACATTTTTAAGCGAATTAATACTGGTGGATTGGTCTTGGAGGCGCAGGAAATTCGGCATGCACTTAACCAAGGTGATCCTGCAAGGTTTATCGCAGAGCTTGCGGAAATTGAGGAATTTATTCATGCTACATGTAACTCCATTAGAAGTGAGCGAATGTTAGACCGGGACTTTGCTAATAGATTCCTTGCGTTTTATCATTTTGGGTACGAAAACTACACCCCTGACTTAGACACCTTTATGAGTAAGGCAATGGCAGCTATCAATAAAATGACAAAGGCTGACCGAGCAAAATGTAAGCAAGATTTTACTGAATCTATGAGACTCAATTATGCCGTTTTTGGGATAAATGCCTTCAGGAAAATAGAAGCTGGCCAAGAGAGGCGAAAGCCCTTAAATAAAGCTTTGTTTGATGTGTTTTCTGTCCTATTTGCAAGACTGAACAAAGAAGAACGTGAAAAAATAATTGTTGTAAAGGAACAGGTTGTGGATGGTTTAATCGATTTAATTGAAAACGATCAAGATTTTTTTGCTTCAATAACGTCCTCCACAAGTGACAAAGGGAGGGTTCATATTCGTTTTAGTAAGGTGGAAGAATTAATCAACTTTGTCTTAAACAATTTAGTATGATACAAACAATAGAGTTAAAAAATTTTAAGTCCATAAAAAAACATCGATTTCCCCTTCGCAATCTTAATGTTGCATTAGGCTTAAATGGCATGGGGAAATCCAGTTTTATTCAATCACTTTTACTTATGAATCAGGCCGACAAACTGAATCAGGGGGAATTGGGTTTAAATGGCAACTTAGTCGAAATTGGGAAAGGCAGTGATGCTTTCTATCAATATGGTAAGGAGGACGAAGTCATTTTCGATTTTACTTTTTCTGATAAGCAGCATCAACGGTTCGAGTTTCAATATGAGAAAGAATCTGATTACCTAAAAACAAATAGCTCAGAAAAGATTGATCCAATTTTTTTTAAGCAAGCTCTATTTGGCATGAATCTTCAGTATCTTTCTGCAAGCCGGATAGATCCAGCAGTAATTCATGTGAAGCATTATTCATACGTCGTGAGCCACCGCAATATTGGAAAACATGGCCAGTATACAGCACACTTTCTTCATGTATATGGAGGTAGTGACATAAAATTTTCCAATCTAAAGCACCCAAGCTCAAATACTTTGCTTCTAATGGAACAAGTAAATTATTGGATGGGAGAGATCTCTACCGGGGTAAAATTCAACACAACAGAAATACCCAATTCAGACAATATTGTACTGGATATGCAATTTGAGCAGCCAAAACTGGGTTTCACGAAGCGATTTAGACCAACCAACGTTGGCTTCGGTATCTCTTACGCCCTGCCAGTTGTCACGGCACTCTTGGCGGCGCAACCCGGACAATTGCTTATTATTGAAAATCCTGAATCGCACATTCACCCTAGAGGGCAAGCAGAATTGGGCAAGCTGATAGCCAGAACTGCAATGAATGACGTGCAAATTGTTCTGGAAACCCATAGCGATCACATTATTAACGGAATCCGGGTCGCTGTCAAGGAAAAGGACATTACGGAAGATAAATTAATAATGTTCTATTTTGAAAGAGTGCTAGAAGAAAACGAACAATATTCTAAAATTACGAATATTGAAATTGACTCGCAGGGAGAGCTAAGCTCCCGTCCGAAGCATCTTCTTGAAGAGTGGAGTAAGCAACTTGTAAAATTGGTGTAGTATGGAGATGATTTTCAATGAGCTTAGTACTACCCCTATTAGCGCAAATCGTGAATTAGCAAATCAAAAGGTCGCTCAACTTGTGAGATGTTACAAAGAAGCACTTGAGTTGGGATTTGACAAAATTCGATTTGACAAGCAATTTTACGAAATAGAACTTTCGGAGGACTACTCTTTAGCCAACTGGTTAGATGACTCTGATCAACACAACTTAAAAGACTTACTGTTATCTGCAAAAATCTACCCTTTTATTAGAACAGGGGACATTCCCGTTGAAAACCAGTATTTACAGCATGATTTTAATTGTTTCTATGGGGAAGTCCAAATGGAGTGTTCCGGTCTAGCAGTAGCTCATATCTACGACACCCTTTCTGTGAGTTTTTCCGGCACCCCCTATTGGGAAGCAAACGTAATAACGGTGACAAAAACAAACAGAGAAAATAATACTTCAGAAACGGTTAATGTAAATAATGTTTTTTCGACACATTGCTTTCAGAAAAACGTAATACAAAACTTCATTGCAAATATAAGAGTATTGGTTTTAGTTCCTTCTCCTTTACTGCCAGCGCAAAAGGAAATTCATTTTAGACCAGATCATGGAACGGATGTTCTTGATGCATTTGCAAGACGAATAAGAAACAACGTTTACATTCACGAAATTATGAATTCATTGCCTTTTAATAACAGGGCAGTTCGGTTTATTCGTAGAGTTTACCCTAATGGAATAATAGAAATTGTTCTGCATTGGACGGATGAAGGATTTGGCATGGTTGTGCAAACATCAGGTCGGAATCAAAGGGAGACTGAAGAAATCGCAAGACTACTTACTGAGGAATATGATCAATAAAATGACAAAAGCATGAAAAGATTATTCGTTTATATTTCATCTTCCATGTTCTTGTTCTCTTGCCAACCAGAAACAAAGCCGCATGATATTGAACAAAAGAAGCAGGTATCTCCAGATACTGTTACAAAAAAAACAACTCAAGAAGACAATGATGTTTATGTGCATTTTAATCCGGAAGTTGTCGAAAGCAAATTCATAAGAGCAAAGTCCGATGGTTATGCCACTTATGAATGCACCCTTAAATTTTTAAACCCAACAAGTACGATCAATATTAATTCTTGTAAAATTTCAGTAGCTGTTAACTTAAAGTTTAAGGATGATTATTATCAAAACGGCGAGCGAAAATTAATGCTCCCAGACTCTAATACAGATGATTTTGGAATTACATCTCATGTGCTTGAAAAAACAGATGTAGCAAATTTATGGCTGCCCAAAACAACAAGATCTTTTAAATTCGTTTCTAAACCACTCCCAATTTCATTATTCAAGTGCACCCCTCCGTCACTTGATTTGCTATTAACTTATGATTTCAAAGGTATAAAGGGAGAATATCAACAATTCGGTTCTTCGTATGAAATAATTGAAATATTAAAAAGTTGGATGGCCTTCCAAAGTGAAATTGGACTCAAATAACAGAAACCTACTGTTAGGGGTAAAATTGGTGGGAAGGATATAGACTTTCTACAATTTTAGTTAAAACCTTACATGCTAACAATAAATCATATCTCCCTCCGTTAATAATACTCGTAAGCAATTTTTAGTATCTGTATATCAATTAATTAAGAATTATACAAACAAAATAAACGTAAATTAATTTGTAAATATTACAAATTACTCTACTTTCGTTATATCAATGACATTGCTTTATATGCTTACTCCTGATAATAAAATCAATCCTCAAATGGTCACTCTAGCCCGCGAATCGCGGGGCTTGGTACAGCGTGATCTAGCCGAAAAATTGGGGATCTCCGCCGGAAAACTCTGCCGGGTGGAGCAGGACGATCAGTCATTCACTCAGGAGATGATTGAACGGCTCTGTCAGGTATTAAACTACCCACATAGTTTCTTTTACCAACAGGGCGAAGCCTACATTTCAAATGCGATTAACTTCCGTAAACGGGTAAAAGTCCCTTCTAAGGTGCTTATGCCGATTGAAGCACAGATCAGCATTTTCCGTCTGAATATTGAGACCCTGCTTACCCAACTGAATCAACTAGCACCCCGGATACCGGTACTGGATGTGACGACACTAGGTAGCCCGGAAGAAGCTGCAAAGCAGCTCCGTAAACAGTGGAAAATTCCAAAAGGCCCACTTCAGGATTTAACCGGGCTTATCGAAGCAAAAGGGATTCCGGTTGTAAGTTTTGATTTCGGTACAGACCGGGTGGATAGCCGGACGATCCTTGTCTCTGGAAAACACCCTGTTATTGTCACCAACAAACGGCTCCAGGGAGATAGGCAGCGGTTCAGTCTTGCCTTTGAACTGGGGCATATCGTGATGCATGCTTTCTCATCCCCTGCTCTGGACAGGCCAATCAATCATGAAGCGAATGTATTCGCTGCCGAACTACTCATGCCAGCAGAAGACATCAGAAAAGATTTAGAAGAACATATTACCATACCCCGTTTAGGTGAACTGAAGAAAAAATGGAAAGTATCCATGCAGGCTCTCATGTACCGGGCAAATGACCTTGAATTATTAACGCCTAATCAGGAGCGATATCTAATCAGCCAGTTCAATTCGTTAAAAATCCGGCGCAGAGAGCCGGAGGAACTGGATATCCCGGTTGAAAAACCACTGCTTATGCGTGATTTGATTACCCGTTACCGCAGCGCACAAAAAATGTCAGTAAAGGAAATGGCGACTTTACTTCATTTGACCGCTGAGGAATTTTTAGAGAAGTATAAGTGATGCTTGAATTAACAATTAAAATCGATTGCCATGAAAGAAGTAAACGGAACTGCTCCAATCAAGCCTTACACGGTGAAGCAGTTAGCGGGATTTTACAGTGTAAGCGAAAAGACATTTAGGGTCTGGATAAATGAAAAAGAATTCTCCAGCGAATTAGGAATCAAAACAGGCCACTACTTCAACATCCGGCAAATCAAATTAATCTTTGATAATTTCGGTCACCCTGCACAACCTGTGCAAGCAAAATCGTAGAGAAAGCCTTCTGCAAGCTTTCCACTAAGTGTGGAGTAATTATTCGTACCCTCCTTCAAAGCTCCTGATTTCAGGAGCTTTAACCACATACACATAATTTTAAAATTCGGGAGAATCCGGGAAATTCCGGGAGAATTTGCCCTGCAAGGAAAAGTTCAGGAGAGTTCGGGAGGATCAGGGAGATTTGAGCAAAAGTGGGGAATGGCCATTTTTCTTAGCGGCATCTTTGTCTCATCAAAAACAAAACATGATGAGAAAGATAAAAACAACCAACCCAAAAAAGTTCTCGAACGCCTCTACAATAGAGCTACTCACAGACGCAACATGGCATTTCGCTCACAGCGTTCTCTGGAACGGGCATCCATTCAGCGCACACACAACTGCCCTTTCTAAAAAGTACATCCGGGAGTATTATGAAAGCATCCCGGAAGAGAAATTTCAATTTGCCTCCAACTATTTTTCCCGCTACTGCCAGCGAGTGCTGCTTGCAAAAGCATACGTGAACCGTTTCTCTCATCGGTACATCCCCCATCCCTGCATCTGGCTTAATCGCAATAACCCGAAAGGTTTTGCCGGAACCAAAACATGGCTGGAAAGAATCATTCAGAGGCGCAAGTTGGAAAACAATCTTCTGAAAAACACCCAGAACCGTGAATCGCTTCTTATGAAGGCAACCAAACTAACCAATTCCATCCTCTAAAACATTTCAGCCATGATCAAGAAACGATTGACAATAACAAAACTGGAGAACGGAAAATCCGAGGTAGAAATCAAACCCTGCACCGTTGGGGAACTGGCAGAATTTTATCAGATCGACCGAACAACCATGAGGACTCAAATAAAACATTTGAGCAGAGAGATCGGGAAAAGATCCGGCTATTACTACACCATCGAACAGGTCAGAAAGATAATTGAAGAGTTGGGAATTCCTCGAAAAATCATATTCGAGAGCGATCAAATTCGGGAGAGTTGAGGAAAGTTCGGGAGGTCTGGCGAAATGTGACGAAATGTGCGGAACGATGTTAAGCCCTTGTATTTCCCTTTGCCTCATGAAAATCAAAAGCATCAAACAATGAAAAGAAATAAATCCGAGAAAGTTCAGGAGAACTCGGCAGATGTGTCGAAATCTGGCGAAATGTGCGGAAGCAAGTAAAACCCTTGTAGTTCCTTTGTCTCAAGAAAATTGAAAAACAGAAAATCATGGAAACAAAAGTTCATTCAGCCTACGACGGAACCACCAACGCCTTTTTAACCGGAACGATCCTGCTGGCGAATATGGACTACTCCGGGCTTCTGGATTATGCCCTCAAAGCGGCTATCGGTGGAGTGGTTTGGCTGGGATTTAAGCTCGGAGCGGATTATATCACCGAAGTCATCAAACGTAAAAGAAACAAACAATGAGCCTGAAAAAAGTATTAATCGGAACTGCCGTCGGAGGAGCAATCATTGGGGTTTACACGTACTTCACCCGCCTAGGTCGGACAAGCGCACAATTGCAGACAGTAACAAGGGTGAGCGTATTCAAAATTGCCCTTACAGGTTTAACCCTGCAAGTGGATGTAAACATCAAGAATCCATCGCAGACCGGGTTTTCAATCAAGTTTCCTTTTATCAAGCTGGGATATAAAGGGCAAACCATTGGAACTTCTCAGTCTATAAATCAGGATATCACCGTTCCGGCATACGGGGAGGCAGTAGCGAGCAAGATCATGATTGTTATTCCGATCATGGGACTCTTTTCAATCGGAGGCGGGTTGATTGCAGCAGTGCAGAGCGGAGGATCGGTAAGCGTTGATGTGACGACGATCACAACAATAAACCTCGGAATTAAAACTCTGCCTTACCAGAAAACAGAAACCGTTCTGATCAAGTAACATGGAAGCGAAAAGCAAACGGCAGATTGAGAGCGGTGCGGAGTACGACCATCTGTTTCCAAGAGCGAACCTCACCACGAAAACCGAAAAGCGGGGAGCAACGGTTAAGGACACGGTAAAGTTCATCCCGAAGGTGGTTCAAAGGACTGCATGGCAAACAAAGAATCTGGCAGATACATTGAAAGGAGATAACACCAGAGATACCTGCCAAAACATCTGGAACTTCTGTTACAAGCATATCCGGTACTGCAAGGATGAGGATGGACTCGAGCAGATCAGAAGTCCGGCACGGGCATGGCACGACAGATTCCGGGGAGTGGATTGCGATTGTTATACGACTCTGATTAGTACGATCCTGATGAACCTCAAAATACCGCATGTTCTCAGGATCACAAAATACAAGCAGAATCACTTTCAGCACATTTATCCAATAGTGCCAACAGACTCAGGAGATTATATCACGGTAGACTGCGTGGTAGACAAATTTGACAAGGAAGAACCTTTTTCAGAAAAACAAGACACAAACATGGATCTGCAATATTTAGATGGCCTCGGTTCTGACAACCTCTCGCCAGACCAAAACTTAGGAGCTGACCTGGAGATGGAAGGTCTCGGAAAGTTTAACCTGAAAGATACCCTTAAGAAAGGACTCTTCATCACCAACCGGGCTAACCCTGCGACTGTAATGCTTCGAACCGGCCTTCTGGCAGCCATGAAGATCAATATGTTCAAACTCGGCTCGATGATGAAGTGGGCATACCTGAACGAGGCTGACGCGAAAAAGCGGGGTGTCAATATGGACAACTGGCAAAAACTCACGAAAATCAGAGATAAACTGGAGAACATTTTTTACACCGCCGGAGGCAAGCCGGAGAATCTAAAAAAAGCGATCCTCTCCGGTCGAGGAAACAAGGACCATGCGGTAAGTGGATTGGGATATGCCCCCGATCAGGATGCACACCTACTCGATGAAAAGATGCCACTTCGCAAAGTTCTCGGTGAAGAAATGTACCGGGACGAGAATATCAGAGGTACGGATGACCTTGAGGGAGCAGAAGACGTGGAAGGACTCGGAGAGCCGTTTACAGCAGCCAGTATTGCTTCAGCAACAGGCGCGCTGGGTATCATCGCCGGGCTGATAAAAAAGATCGGGGCTATTTTCCCAAAGAAGGATGCGGCATCGAAGGATTTTGAAGCTGCCGACCCGAAAACAGATACCGGTACAGGGACTGAAGACACACCGAACCTGCCGGAAAAGACAGCAAAGCATCAAAAAACGCCTTCAAAAAAATCACCTCAAAGTCAATCGCCGGACACCGGCGCAGAAGACCCCGGCGGTGGATCAGGAGGTGATACACCACCACCAACCGGATTCTGGGCAAAGAATAAAAAATGGCTTAAGCCAGCCTTGTTTGTCGCCGGAGGATTGACTCTGGTTGGAGGAGGACTTGAATACATGCACGCCAAAAAGAAAAAGGAAGAGGCGTCGAAGAAAAAGGGTGGCTCTTCAGAAGAGAAACCGGTTTCAGGAACACCCAAAAAGCGTGGGCGACCCAAAGGCAAATCCAAGAGAAGGAGACCCAAGAAAAGAAGTGTCAAAACCCTGATGTAAACCATAAAAAACAAAAGCGATGAGCAAAGGAAAAAATAAGTACCAGAAAAAAGCCAAGCAGAAGAGCATGCTGGACGGGATCACTTCCGATCTTGAAACGCAGGGCGATATCAAAAACACAATTATTGAAACAGGGAAAGACCTGCTTGTTGGAGGCATCGGGGGCAGTCTTGTGGGGGCGGTCATCGGAAGACTATCTCTTGCTATCGGCGCAGTAGTTACCGGAATTGGTCACTACACTAAAAGTCGTCTCACTTCCATGTTCGGAGTTGGTATGATGGCCGGAGGTGCAATCACACCACCAACTTTGGCAGGAAAAGATGATGGCGACCTGATGGATGGAATAAAGGAACGCGCAACCGCCTTCAAGGAAAATCTGACTCATCGGTTGTTTCTAGATAATATCCTTCCAAGTCAACAAGCCCCTCCTGCTACCGAACAGGATACCGCGAATGAGCAGCCGGTCGGAGAAATCAAATACTTCGTCTATCCCGGAAGCGAAGAAGCCAAACCTGCCACTGAGCTGCAAGGCCCAGAATTCGATCTCACTGCCCTTGATCATCTCCATGAGCAGGTGGCTGCCAGCGGAGAGAAATATAAACTGGCGCAGGAGGCAAAGAGCCAAGAAGTTTCCGGGGAACTGCCTGACTCAGAAATGGGAGAAGTGGAGGACGAAAGGATTTATTAGAGGGCAAAGACCGATTTAGGTAAGAATTAAAACAAAAGAGTAAAACAACAATTAAAAACCAAAACCATGTTAGACCAACTTGAAGCAACAGAACAGTACAACAATCAGGGTGCGCTCCTTGGACTCGATGGAGACGAAGAACTTCTCGGAGCATTGAAGAAGATGAACCCGCTCCAGCGTCACAAATGGACGCAGAAGCTAACTCAGGCTCCAATTGCGAGCAAAGGATCACGCGCCGAAATGGAAAAGCATTTTTCCGAGTTACCAAAAAACATACGCGATCAGCTTAAAAACGGAGAACTGCGTCTGGCCGACACCATCGTTTATGTGGTAAAGCCAGTGGTGAGTAAAACCATTAAAATGTTCGAACCGCAGGACAAAAAGCAGGTGGGACTGATGGCAATCAGCGAAGGTCGTCTGCCAAAGAATTCAGCGATGCTGGTATCCGGTATAATTCTCTTAACCGGAGTCTCAGCAACAGCAGGCATTGATGATGTTCTTTCAACAAATTTCGGGCATCTGGAAGCTGTACCGGCTCTTAGTAACGGAGAGTTTTCCCTCAAAGCCAACAAGAAGATCATCGTGCCTGAAGGAACCAGTAACCGGGTATTCTGTACCGATAACTTTCACGGGGTGTCGCTGGGCTATTACAAGCTCGCGAACCCCCGCATGATCCAGGACGATGTCATCATCGAAATGCAGATTGAACTCGGAACGATGACCGGTATCAACCCCAATGCCCAATTGCTTGCCGGATTACACGGAACGATCACCACTCCTTAATTAACAAGGGAATTTAGAAACCGCTTTCAGGAACGAGCGTGCAGAGTGAGGTTTTAAGCAAAGGGTAAAAACCCATGCCTAGCGATAGCTCTGCCCTCTTTCAGAAAGCATTAAAAAAAGAAAAAGATGCTAAAGCCAGTAAGAAAACGATTCGACATACAGGTAACGGCAGCGAACGGAACAGTCTCACAAACTTTCGAGCTGGAGAAAACGGTCATGTCGCTTAAAGGTCTGCTTGTAACGGCAAACTATGACGACATGCTTTATTACCGGGGAACGCAGCGCATTGAGATTAACAAGGACGAGATTTTTCCTGACAACTATGAAAGCAAACTGCTCATGTCAGGAATTAATGTGAGCCCGAACAAGCGATACTATGACCTCGGAGGTATGAAACCCGGCAGCGGAATTATCAAACTGGATTTTACTGATGCCGATGACGGAAGAACCGTTTTCACCCCCTACCGTGTTTCTCTGTACCTGGATTGTATGATGGATGAATGACCATGAAAGAACAAGTTCTCATAAAAACAATTTCGGTAACGAAGAAAGGAGAGATCCAGTTTTTCCAGATCAGGATTCCCCGTGATGCGGAGCGCATCATTGGGATCGAAACCGGACTGAGCCGAACGATGAAGGGATTCGCTGAATATGTCAGAAGCAGGGTGTATGAGGCAGTTCCGGCACAAGCTGTTGCAGCGGCAGCACCGGTCGTCGCAATCAAAGTGCCAGTTCCTGCTCCCGCTCCAAGCAGCACAGCGTTCCCGATTCGATTTCAAAGAGATTCCCTGATTGGAGAACTGAAACTTCAGAGTCTTGAGAAAGCCAATGTTTTCTTTTCAGATGATGTCTATGAGAGTGACCGGAACATTGGTTTTGCAGACTTCTCAGCGACAAGGTTCTTTCAGCCAAGTCCTTTTACTCACGAGTTCAAAAGGTTTGAGGAGACAGTTGTAGTGAAAGGAATAACAACCCTCATCGGAGGCTACTACAAAGATCGCATCGGAGAGCAGTTCAAAACGAATCTCTCCTACCAAGTGAATGTGTATGTCTGGTATGAAGTAAACGAAGAAAGAAAAGAAACAGATGACAATCGACTTTGCCCTTGATCATATACCACGCCGGATGCGGGAACTGGGTTTTGAGGATGCTTACTACACCGAATTCAAACACCTCGTTCTTCAGGCGGGAGAGATCAGAAAGATAGAAGCCTTTTCTCAGTACTGGATGCTGATTGACGAGCCGTCGGACGTAAGCATCGCTTCAGAATTCGGAATATTTGATCTCAGCCTTCTTAACGCAAATGAACTCCGGCACGAGCATCAGGGACTCATCACGGTTACGAATCAGCTTTCAGGAATCAATCATATCAAATTCATTCAGGTAATACCCAAGCACAATGGAACAAACAACTGAAAAATACGATTCTGCTAAAGTAGAGAGCGTGAAGCGTTTTTTGGAAAGTAAGGTGGGCAAGACAAATAAGGCGGGAGAATCCTTGGCACGTTACTATGAAATTTTTGTGGACAACATGAAAGTAGTGGAGCGCACCAATGACCCGGAAGAGTTTGACAGCTATACTGATTTCTTGCAAGATGGAACAAAAGAGATAAGGGTTTTGATTTACACCACTTCTCCCGTTGCCCCTAAACTAACCAGCAAGCATGTTTTCAGAATGCAACCGGAAGAGCCAAAGAAAGAGCCTGGACTATCAGGCGCAGATGTAGAAGCCCGGATTACAGAACGTATCGCTGCCGAAAGACAGAAATGGGAACTCGATCAACTCCGTAAAGATCTGGAGGCCACAAAAAAGGGCTCTTCCCTTTCAGGGGTGGAATTTGAAACCAAGATCGATGAGCGCATTGCCGGAGTGAAGCAGCAATGGGAGTTGGAGCAGCTTAAAAAGGAATTGTCTGAAACGCAGAAAGACCTTGAGGAAGCTGAAGATTATATCGATGACCTTGAAAAACAAGCCGAAGTCCTGAAAGGGAAAAAGGGGCTTGAAGATGTCAAGGCCAGCGAAGCAATCGGCATGGTGCTGGAAGGAATAGCCCGTCGCAACACTCGCATTATCAGAAAACTTCCAATTCCAATGGCCAAGGGTCTGGCCGGTGTCATTGACGAGGACAATGAAAGATTAAGTAAAGAAGAGGATGCTGCGCCGGAGCCAGCGACTGAAACTTCTTTCAAGGAAAAAGAGCCGGACACAAACCCTGATCCAATCTCTGATCAAATGAAGCAGCGTATTGCTCTTATTCAGAAAATGGAGAAGGCGTTTAATCAAGAAGAAGTCAATACTGTCATGAAAATAATCAATGCCCTTTCCGCTAAAAAAGAAAGCCTCGCGCTTGTTGCGGATTTGTTAAACATCAAAATATAAACAACATGCCAAAAATCACATTCGATATCAGTATTGAGGCTCCTACAAGAGAGGAAGCCATAGTAAAAATGAAATCTCTTGCCACGCTTTGCTCAAGACTTAAAACCAACGAGCTACAAAAACTCGCCCACATCGTGGAGAAAGAACCTAAGACGCTGGCCATCGCCAAAGCAGCACTCGGCCTCTAGGGAGGCAGGGTCAAAGACCGCAGGTATTGAAACAAATGAAACCAAGAAAATGGAACTGATCGACGCACCTCAGCAAAACTCAGACGAAGGATTTTCCTTAAAAGAGAAAATTCTCGTAGGGCTTGGTTCTATTATCGTCTTAGGAGGAAGTTTTTTGATCGGAAGGAAAATGGTTTTAAAAAGCATCGCAAACAAGGAGGAGAATTTCACCCTTGACGAAGGATCGGCAGCCACTTATGCGAAGCAGATCAAGATGGCCTTTGAAAATGACGGCTGGCCGGGAACCAATACAACTGAACTGCGAAGGATCATGATGGAGATACCCAGCAAGAAGGATACAACAAAGGTTGCCACTTCTTACAAGAAGCTCTACAACAGCAATATGTACGCAGACATGCAAAGCGAACTTCAGTCTACGGAATACAATGAGATGCTGAGTATCGTGGCAGAAAAACCGACAAAGGCAGGAAAGCGTGGAAAGCCGGTGGATATGTCAAAAAAATACGACGAGTGGGCGAAACGACTCAAGGCAGCCTTTGACAAAACCTATGGGCCATTTCCCGGAACGGACTCGGATGCGATTGTGGCAGTTTTCAATGAGATACCAACGCAAGCAGACTTTGCACAGGTAGCGGCTCATTACCAAAAACTCTACGGGACAAAGTTTGACGATGACCTGAATTCTGAAAGCGAGTTCGGACAGTATGGAACCTGGATGAAGATCATTACCTCAAAACCTTAAAATACAATGGAAGCCCAAGCAAACGCAAGTGGTAGCAATAAAAAGAAGATCATCCTTATCGGTCTTGGAGTCGTGGCAACAGGAGTTGCCGGATACTTCGGATATGAGTGGTGGCAGAAACGCAAAGCTTCTCAGGATGACGCCGGAGACTCTTCTGGTGATGGTCTTCCTCCTGCGCCAGACAAAAAAGTGTTCCAGACGGGAACGCCTACCAGCCCAAGTTCAACTTCCGGTGGTGACGGGTTCCCGCTAAAAAAAGGGAGCAAGGGATCAAAGGTGAAATCTCTCCAGAAGGCCATGATTGCCAAGTTCGGCAAATCAATCCTTCCGAAATATGGAGCGGATGGAGACTTTGGAAATGAAACCGCAGCCGGCCTGAAGAAAGCAGGACTTCCTTCGGAGGTTGATGAACCCACTTACAGTGCGCTTCTGTCAGGAAACGGAACCACAGCAGGAACATCTGTGGATGCTGCCGGGATTGCCAAGACACTTTATGATGCAGCAATGGCAGCTGATGCTTCGGCCATGATTCCGGCCTTACAAAAAATGAATTCGACAGCAGATTATTCAGCAGTAAATGGTGAGTTTGAAAATTTTACCATCGGGGGAGTTCGAAAAACACTTGTCAACGGATTATTGAGTGCACTCAGTGATGAAAACCAGAAACAGCAAGTGCGATTAGAATTTTCAAGGATGGGACTTAAGTATGACGGTAGCAAATGGTCGCTTTCAGGAATTGTAGGGGCAAGTCCGATAGTAACCACTGAAGAGACCTACGTATGGGCAAGTCCACAGGAAGCAATCAAGGTTCCGATAAGCATGGTTCTCGGAACGGAGATAGAAGAGCGCGGAGGCTACACGCTCTTTGAAAACAATGGCCGACATTTTTTAGTAACAACGAAATCAATCAAATCATTATGAGAAACATCAAATACATCGTTGTGCATTGCACGGCGACACAACCAAATGCCACACTGGAAGCGATCCGCCGGTATTGGAAAGAGGGACGAGGATGGGGAGACACTCCCGGATACCATTACGTCATCCAGCGCGATGGAGAAATTGTACAACTCCTTGACGAGGACAAGAACAGCAACGGGGTTTATGGACACAATGCCGAAAGCATCAACATGAGTTACATTGGAGGCATTGACAAAGACGGTAAGCCTGAAGACAACCGTACTCCCCGCCAGCGTCACGCCATGTTCGACAAGCTTATCGAGCTTTCTGAAAAGTACCCCGGCGCACAAATCCTCGGACACCGGGATTTTCCTGGAGTGGCAAAAGCCTGCCCCTCGTTCGATGTAAAGACTTGGCTTAAAACCTACGAACCCGATCTGGACAACAACACCGAAAACTAATGCTCTCTAAAGTAAAATCCATACTGCGCAGAAAAGGTTATCGCACTTTTACCCGCCCCTATGAGCTCAACATCGTGGGGATAAGGTCGAAAAGCACCCGATCAAATCGCTTCGACGATGAAATCCATGTCTTCTATAAGACAAGCCCCTTAAAATGGATTTATCACGTCTACAAAGCGACCACCGATCCGGGAACCTACTGGCTCGAAAACCCGATGGAACCACAAGGAACGGCCATCCTTGCCGAGGGACAGTATGTGGATACTTATGAGATTGGATTACACCGGGGACTTTACGACGCCCTTGTGGAAAAGAAGCCGGTCACCATCATCCGGGATTATGACCGCAACGCCTATCTGGACTTTTTTAACGGCAAGAGAGATACAGGATTCTTCGGGATCAATATCCACCGCGCACTTGCTGAAGGAAAAACCAAACTGGTGGACAAATTCTCTGCCGGATGCCAGGTCTTTGAAGATGCAGATGACTTTGATGAGTTCATGCGGATAGCAGACCGCCACCGAAAGCTTTACGGAAACACATTCACCTATACCCTCATTGACTTTCGGTCAATGCGAAGGGAAGGACTTAGAAGAGCGTTAATCGGAGCGGTCAGTCTCGGCATCGGCCTCTGGGGTTATTTCGAGTACGATCACAAACAAGTTAACAACTGAAAACAAATGGAAAGCAAAAAAAAGAAAGCAAGTTTCACCGACATCATGACTCATCTGGTAACCGGCCTACTCATGTCCTTCGGTGGTAATACCGAAAAAAGGCCAGAACCCAAACCTGAACCAAAGCAGGACACGATTGTTCAGAACAGCACCTACATCATCATCTATAAGGAAAGAGAGCGGAAAGGGATTCTGAAATGGTTGGTCGGCCTTTTCTGGTAGATGAAAAAAAGTAAAAACAATGAAACAGATAATTAAACAGCTTTTTCAGGATAAGGATGGCAATTACAGCCTCCGGGAAATGGTGGTTCTGATTTTTACGCTTGTGATTGTGGCAAGCTGGGCAGGACAACAATTTCTAGGCAAGACTATACCGGAGTATATGTTCTATTCCCTTGTGAGTCTTGTAGGCGCAGGCAGTTTTGGTTACTCCCTTGAACGAAAAAGCAAAATAAACGACATCAAATGAAAAGGACAGCCATCATCATCTTTAGTCTAGCCCTTATCGTGGGCTTTTGTACCTACACACTCTTCTATTCAACTTCCCACGACAAACCGCCTGAAAAGGCAATCGTCCCGGTTAAGACCTTGGAAAAAGAAGTGTCAGGAATTGAAAATCAGTATGCAGCCCAGCTTCGGGTCTTAACACGGGAGAACGATTCCTTACGAAAGGTGCTTGGTCTCAACCGCAGGGAACTCATGCTTCAAAAGCAGAAACTCCTGAACACAGAAATAGTAGCCACCCGCATCATTGTCCAGACAAAGGAGGTCAGGGATACGGTTACGAAGATTGTTTACTGCGATTCACTCCAGACCCAGGTCGATAGCCTGATTTCAGAAGTCAACTGCCGGGACAGTCTCTGGGAGTTTCAGTCGGATGAGCTGAGGAAGGAGATTCAGAATCGGGATTCCACAGTGACCCTATGCCAGAAAAGTTTTGAAGATTTGAAATCTGCCACTGAGGATTCGTTCAATCAGCAGAAAACGCTTCAGGACAGGCTAAATGGAGCAGAGCATAAACTAAAGCGACGAACGATTCAAAGCAAAGTGCTTGCAGCCGGACTGCTCATATTCTCCGGTTTCGCAGCGACCACGCTTTTACACCGATAAAAAAACCATCACAATGAGAGAGAAAACCATCGTTTCAGCCTTTACCCTTGCCGGGTCACTCGTCACCTACTTCTACGCAAAGCAATATGAACGGGACGCCGTTCCTTATGTAATGATTGGAGGCTTCGTAGGAGCATTTGTCGGGGAAACCCTGATTATGGCCTTTAAAAAGGACGATGGGGATAAGTAAGAGTCAAGGCAATCAATTAACCCTTTAAACCAAATAAACCTATGGCAGTAGAAATCGTGGATACAGGCGTAAGCCTTAAAATCACTACCGACGGTGTCGTCCGGTACGTGATAAAAGACCAGATCCGGGAAGTAGGTGTTATCCGGGATACCATTATCAAGATCGATCTTGGCCGGGGATCGCTTTACGATGAGTACATCGATCAGAGTGTGGTGGATGTTCCGGGTTCCCAAAGCGTGCAGGATTTGTGCGATCAGTTAAATGCCATGCTTCAGACAAACCTTTCCGGGTTTGCCACTTCAAAGAAGCAGGACGATCAGATGACGCAGATTACTGCACTTCAGGCATCGGTTGCGGATCTTCAGACAAAGATGGGAAGCGTGAATGACAAGCTGTTCTATGAACCGCTGGTCTTGGACGAGATAAACCCAAGAACCCTTTATAAAGGATATGCTCTTCCGGGGTCAAAAACATCGGACGCCGTCTGGGCGGTACTCAAGGTGACCAATTCCAAGGAAACCATTACCCATCAGTGGGCAGGAGGAAGTAAAGCTCTGGCGAATATCTGGGACAATCGGACGAAGCTCGTTTATAGCTGAAAGTAAATTGAATCATTCCGGGCGCATTCGAAAAGTGCGCCCGGTTTTTAAACTCCCTTAAGAATGCAAATACAGGAAACAGTTCATTTTTCACCGCAAGACCTTCAGGGATTGGATGGGATCGGTTTAATGAAAACTCCAATTAGTTATTACGGAGGAAAGCAGACCATGCTGAAATACCTACTTGACCTGATCCCAGAACATACCATTTACTGCGAGCCGTTCTTCGGAGGCGGGGCACTCTTCTTTGCAAAACCAAAATCTGAGGTTGAAATCATCAATGACAGTAATGGAGAAGTGGTTAACTTCTTTAAGGTTGTCAAAACCAAATTTGCAGAACTCCAGAAGGAGATCAGAGCCACACTCCACAGTCGGGAACTGTATAAGAAGGCGATGGTTGTTTACGAGCATCCGGCTCTCTTCTCGGATGTTAAACGGGCATGGGCTTTCTGGACGCTCACCAATCAGGGTTTTGCAAGTATGATTGGTTCCTGGGGCTTTGGCAGAACAAATTCCAAAGAAAAGGCTGTTGCTCACAAGCGGGAGAATTTTACTATATACTATGCCCGGCGTTTGGAAATGGCGCAGATTGAGAATAACAACGCACTAAAGGTTATTGCCCGTGCAGATTCCAAAGACACCTTCTTTTACGTTGATCCTCCTTACATCGGCTCTGACATGGGTCACTATGCAGGGTACTCCGAATCTGACTATGAAAAACTACTGGAAGCGCTTTCAAAAGTGAAGGGAAAATTTCTGCTGAGTTCCTACCCTTCCACAATCTTGTCCCGCTTCATTAAAAAGCACAAATGGAAAACCAAACGGGTGGAGAAATTTGTCGCTGTCACCAAACACACCGACAAGAAGAAAACCGAAATGCTTGTTTACAATTTTGATCCTGCAAAAACAAAAATGATGGCTACTGGTAATAAAAGTCTGAACGGAACCGCCTCAAAAAGCAAGAAGGAAGATCCTTACAAAGGAATCATTTTAGAAACCCAACTTATTAGGCGGTTTCTGGATTTCCATAACAAGGTGCTGTACCGGAAAACCTTTGAAGTCTTTCTCGATGAACTTCAGAATGCAATCATGGAAAAGAAGATCACGAGAAAGTCTCCTGTTGCGAAGGATATTATGGCCATTCAGAACTCCGTTGTTGCAGCGTACAATTCCATGAAGAGTGCCAAGCACTTTGTTCTAAAGCCAGCCACCATTAAACGCTTGAATAAAACTCTTGAAAAATACGAGAACGCTTATTTTGAAGAGGAGGATAAACCCTCCAAACAGCCCAAGAAGAAGTCGATCTCCCTTCAGGGAATCACTACCCCGGAACCTGAGCCTGAATCCATACTGGAGCCAGCCCCGGTTTCAGACGGAAAAATCATGAGCAGTATCGACTTCGCCAAAGAAGAGTTTTCTACCATCGGCTTTAAGGACAAATGGCTGAAACTTATCGGCGATCCTGCGCCCGGATTTACGGCTATGGTATTCGGCAAGCCAAAGATGGGGAAGTCTTACCTGTGCGTAGATTTCGCGGGCTATTTAGCCCGAAATCACGGCAAGGTGCTGTATGTGGCCGGGGAAGAGAAGCTGGATGCCACCCTCCAGAAAAAACTGACTGACAAGGATGTTGCTAATCCTAACCTTTTTGTGAGCGATTTTCTGCCGGAAGACCTATCCGGCTATGATTTCATTATCCTGGACTCGGTTAACCGGCTGGGGCTTTCGCCGGAAGATCTCCTTGACCTGAAAGCAGCCAATCCCGGTAAATCATTCATTTTCATCTTCCAGACCACCAAAGAAGGAAAGTTCCGGGGAGGGAATGAGTTCCAGCACGATGTGGATATCGTAATTGAAGTACCAGAGCAGGGAAAGGCCATTCAGTTCGGTCGGTTCAATCAGGGAGGGGAAATCAATATTTTTGCTTCAACACCGAAAAAGAAAAAAGAAGATTAAAGGCATCCTTGTGGTACGCCTTTAATCTTTAGAGGAATCAGTCCTTCTTTCGTGGAGGAAGAGTGGTTTTCTGCTTCTCTGTGTTTTTTCTGTCTTTCTCGAAGGCAGGATTGTTTGTATTCTTCACAATCGATTTTTCATCGTTTGGGGTACGTTTGTTCTTTGACATGTTGATAGTTTTTACTTTGTTAAACCTAAGGTACAAAAAAACGCAGCCATTGGCTGCGCTCTTTTCAGAAATATGACGACTTACTTCTTTTTGCCCTTTGTCTGTGGCTTGGCCGGGGTGGGAGTAGCCTTCGGATTGGCCTTTGTCTTATCAAGGAAGAATGCTAAAGCAAGTTCCGGTTTCTGTCCATTTTCAAAGGCAACCATCAGCTTGCTGATAACCTCTTCCCTTGGGCGAAGTACATCCTTCCTTCCGGCAAGATTGTCCAATATTTCCTCAACCCATTTGTAAAATTTTCCAAAGGACTGGCTTTTCACCTTTTTAGCTCCGACGTGCTTAGGAGTAGCCTTCGCTTTACCCGATGCCCCGGCAGTCTTGATAGCTTCCTCCACTTCCTTAACCGCCTGTTCAGCGTCGCCCTTTACCGCTTGCATGATCTGGATTACGGCGTGTGCGCTGATTTTGTCCTCTCGGATAAAGTTCTGGAGTTTCAGTGGGCAACGGGTCAAAAGGATCAGGTTTTCCACGTAACCTCGAGCCTTTCCGGTGCGCTTTACCACATCAGTTACCTTCCAGCCAAGGTTCAGGAGTCTACGGATAACCTCGCTCTGTTCGAGCATCGTGAGCGGTTTGCCATCGTTGTAAATCAGAAAACCCAAAGTACGTTCTTCTTCGTTTTCAGGACGTTTTTCCACGATAACTGGAACCCGTTCGATCTTCTTCCCTTTTTCAATAGCCAGTTTTACCGCCCTCATCCGGCGGTGGCCGTCCTTCAGAATGATCTTCCCATCCTTTTCGTAACCCTTAAGCGGGTTCCGCATTCCGTTCTCGAGGATAGAGACCATCAGTTCCTCAATGTTCCCGTAATCAACACGGGGGTTCACTTTTTCATCGTGAATAATCACCGACGGTGAAACCATTATGTAGGCCTCTTTTTCAAAAGTCGGTTTAGCGGTTTGTTTTGCTTCAGTACTCATGGCATTTTGGTTTTTGGTTTAGAACCCGTGATTCTCACAGGCGTGGCATGGGTTTATCATACGTTGTGCCACGAATGCCATGTGGGGAACGGATTTCAGAGTGTGTCCGAAGAAAAGGGAAGGATTTTGGAGTTTCGGACATAATGTCCGTTTATTTAGGGCTGCTTGGGCTTGGCTCCTCCGATGAGCCGGAATTTTCAGCAGTTTTCTTTTCAGCGTCTATTCTTTTCTTTACGACCAGAAGCTGCTCTAGACTATACCCTTTCATGATGGCGAATCGATAAAAAGGGTCGTTTTCCTTGATGTAATTTATAAGCGCATCCTTGTTCATATTCAAGAAGGGTTTAGGAGATGAATAGTTGGTTACGGGATAAGTAAATATAATAAAATACTCCTTATAAAGAGGTATAATATTAAGAGTAACTATTTACAGAGCCTTTTCATTCATTTACTCTAAATAAAGAGTATTTAAATGGCGAAGAAAATCAGTAAGAAACCCGCTGCAAAGCAGGAACTAGGCGAAACAGAACATCTGAAGAAAGTCGGGGAACGGTTAAAACATTACCGAAAGAAGGCTGGCTTCTCCAATTATGAATACTTCGCTTACGAACATGGGTTCAGCCGGCCACAGTATGGGAAGTATGAGGCCGGAGCGAATATTCAGCTTAATACCCTGATGAAGATTTTGAAAGCTTTAAATGTGAGTTTAGAAGAATTTTTCAAAGGATTTGACATGTAATTTGCTTTTTTTTATACATTTATTTATGGCAAAGAACTTAAAAGCGAAAAAGTCTGGATATGTGTATATGCTTGAAAACACTGAATCAGCAGACATAATAAAAATTGGAGAAGCTGCTGACGCAGAAGCACGAGCCAATACATTATCAAGTCAAACTGGAGCGTTCGGAACCTTTAGTGTAATTTGGAAACATAAAGTTGATGATGACAATCAGGCGGTAGAAAGGGCCTTACAATACAAGTTCAGAGAATTTTCTGTTAGCAAGGAATATTTTAGAATAAACAAAAAAACCGCTATCCGAATTGCCTCTCAGTTTGTGAAAGATATAAAGCCATTAAGAAACTTGAAGGCTAAACAATATCAGTCTTTAAAAAGCCAACCCAACAAACCGAGATACAAAAAAGCTTCCAAATCTCTTTGGAGTGAAATTATTAAATCGAATGAAAGACCCTTTGTCAGGGAGGCTATTGCCCTCTGTTTGAAAGAAGGTAAATTAGGACAACCCCAATACCATCGTATTTCTGCGATAAGAAATCATCACTTTACCCACATCGGCAGAGTGGATATGTATTTTCTAAGAGAAAAATTAAGGCTTGTGGTTACTACTACCAAAGCCGTTTATGCAGTCAAAAGAATAATCAAAGAGAAAATAGGGAAACAAGTTGAGATAACCACTTGGGAGGGTGGAGTCAGTTTCTTTGTAAAGGATATAAAAGAATTCAAGGCGTTGAAAAAATGGTTTGTGTTAGGACGACGGCCTTCTCCTTATATATTGCTATAAAGAAATTAAAAAAAGTTGCAGATTATTTAAATTCTTCAACAGAGTATAACTACTTCTTTAGTTAGCACATAAAATATTGTGCATATAGTACTTTTTCGAACCAAAATCGTAAGAAAACCAATAGAACCGATGTTGACTTATGGAGAAATATGGGTTTTGAACTTCTGTTTTCATTAACAATGTCAATTTCTTGCCTTTGACATCCAAGGAGTAAAGACCATTATTTGATGCCGCATAAACAACTCCTGAAAAAGGGTCAATAGCTAAAGGTTTATCGATTAAATTTTTCTCTTGGGCAATTAGTTCCTTTTTTCCGGTTTTGATTTCATAAGAATAAATCGTGGTAGAACCATTAGAAAGTTGCTCGAAAACAATAACGCTGTTTGCATTGCCAAAGAAAAGTCCTGCCCCTCGAGCATTAAATGAATCCAGCTTATTTGAATTTAGGTCATAAACATATAATTTTGAAGAGGGGTTGATAAATTCTATCTTATTCATCAAAACCTGGGTTCCAAATAAATCACAAGCATAATATCCCTGCAAGGAATATTTCTTTCCAAGATAATTTATTTTTGTAATAGCTGAAACCTCATAATTTAGACTCAAGATACTTAAGGAATCAGATTCCCTTATGTAACTTGGACTACCTCCCTCTAATTCTATTTTCCTATCACACTCCTCGACAAAAGTCTTTATCTTTACATTGAATTTATCCACACACCCATCGCGTTCTGAAACAAAGCAAAGGCTACTTGAGATAGAATCAATAGACACAATTTTTTGCGGGAATGAAAAGGAGATAGAAGAATCTTCGTCAACAGTTTTAGTAACGGAAGTCGATTTCTTCCGTATTGAATCCACTTTATCCACACCTGAACCACTCAGCACTTTAGACTGCTCTATGCCTGAATTACATGCAAAGATAAAACAGCCCAAAGTGACAAATAGAATAATTATAGAAGATATCTTCATTGTCAACGCAATTTTATAGGTAAAATAGATACGAATGCAAATATAATGCATATAAATACAATACAGTATTCCTTAATCTATTTCAGTTTCTTTCATTTAGGTTTTTCAGTTTTATTGAAAAATTTGTCAACATCCTCACTTGTTTGAACGGCCTCTACTTCTTTGATAAATTCATCGGTCTCTTTTATAACTTTGTCGGCCTGTTTATATACTTCCTTGGCTTTTTTGATTGCATTATCCCATTTTTTTAACGCCGCTTCATTACTTTCTGTAAGTGCGCCGTTGACTGCGCCTCCAGCTGCTAAAGCAACGCGATCCGCCAAACTCCTATTGGTCGCTCCTAACCGGTTTGCCAGTAATGACGGATCTACTTTGTTGTCCCAATTATAAAAACTGGCATCGGTATTAATATTGGCACCAGTCCCAATTACCTCATAATGCACGTGGTACCCACCCCCGGAACCCGTAACGTGACCTGTGTTGCCTGACGATGCGATCACATCTCCTGCATGAACAGTAGTACCTGCATTTACATTAAGAGATGAGTTGTGTGCATATAATGTGTAAGTGTTAAGATTGTGCTGAATTATAACAACATTCCCATAACTTGACGATGTACTGGCTCGTACAACTGTGCCGTCAGCCGTAGCATGAACATCTGTTCCATTTGCAGCAGCATAATCAATTCCACCATGAATTCCTGTCGGAGTATTATTGACGGCATCAAATCTTTGAGTAATAATAGGATGATCCACGGGAGCATTTAATACCGTAGTAGTTGCTCTTGTCGGAGGCACCATACTTTGGCGGAATTGTGCGAGCATATTCCAGAGTCCTTCTTCCCCGTCAAGATCAATGGATGCAAGTGGGGTATTACTTGCATATTGATAAGGAGTAAGCATTGGAAATTTATGAGCTAAGGGATCAATACTCATAAATCTTGCTGCTCTTGGATTATATATTCTTGCACCGAAATCATACTCAGTTCCTGGAGAATTAAAAGTTTCCGGGTCAAATCGCTTTCCATTAAACCCATATTGAGAGTTACCTCCAGAGAATGTTCTTCCGGGCATTTCGCCTCCGAACGCATAGTAATCGGTTGCTGATAAAACGGCAGGTTGATAGTAAGCAACAACGGTTGATGACCCACCTGTTCCGCAAGTGGGAATTCTCTTATCCGAAAATACTTCCAAAACGTTTCCGAGCTGATTGGAAGCTTCATATTCTTTGTAACCAATTGTGCGTGTAAAATTGCTTGGAGTACCCCAAATATATCCCGAACCATAACTTATTCCTGTAAACATTGCTCCTGCCCCTGATCCAATTGATGCAGAAAAAAGGCTTACATAATCATCGTTTGAATTTCCATCACGAATACCTATATGCGTTGCTCCATACACGTCATGTTCTGCAAGCTTGTAATGGTCTTCGTATCCGCCACCTGAATGAGTTGCAAATGTCCTTTTATAAGTTGCCAGAACATTTCCTTTACCATCTCTATCATAGTAAGTATAAACCCAGTTTAACTGTGTTGTTAAAGCACCCCCAGACCTTGGTTTTACAATCTTGACGATTCTGTCTTTGTTCGCATCATAAACAAATTCAATATCAGACCTTGAACTACTACTTTTTCGAATAATCTGAGCCACTTTTCCATAAGCAGTCCATTTTACGCTATCAATTTCCTCTTGGTCATCATGAATGAGCCTACCACTTTCATCATAGACATAATTTCCAGAACTCTGACTAGATAAAGTATTTGATCCATAAGTACCTGAAGTAGAAACAGCATTAAAAATATTATCAAGCTTGTTATTTGTTGTGGGCGATGAATAATTATACCCAAGACTATCCATAACAAGAGTACCCGTAGAACTACCTTGCCGTTTGGCACGTTGGATATTTCCATTAAAATCATAAGCAAAATACTCCTTAAATGTACCGTCATCGGAGGTCGTATTCCAATTATCCGTACTAATAACATTTGCATCGACAAAAGCATTGGATTGCTTGATCCGATTCAATTGATCGTAGCGAAATGCTCGAGCCTGAACTGGCAACTGGTTCAAGCTATTATCCGTTAGAGCCGTGACCATTCTTGATATGTTGCCATTAAATAGGTCTTTCGTGGCTACCGCTAATGAGCATGTGCCCGAAATTGTAGGTTGGAAGCTATAACCTGAAGTGAAGGATTTTATAGAACTAAAATCACCGCTAAAATAATCAATGGAAAAACCAAAGATATCTTTTGCAAACGTATAGTCCAGATTATTTAATCCGCCCGAGTTTGGAATGACAGACTCCCCATCATAACCCATATCCCTTGTGCTAACTATTGTTGAGCTATTCGCTCCCTTGAGCCAACCTTGAATAGTATATGCATAATCTACACCCTGAACTTCCTTGTCACCGACTTCTTTTCTAGCAAGAGGGCCATGCGGATAAAAGAAATATTTTGCCTCTTTCTCCCATATTACACCATTCCGAGAGCTATATGCCTTAGTTACTCTATTATCTGCATCATATTCATATTTATGATCAAACTCATCAGGCATTCCTCTTTGATAGTACATTGTATTCACATTTCCACTAATTCTGTCATAGTCATAATCAATCCGTTTTAACGCCCCCAATCCAGCGATATTTAGATTTGCATTATTATTTTCTTTCAATACTGTTTGAGTTCCGCCATGAATATCATAACTGTAATGTATTGCATTATCGTACGTTACTGCCGATGGGTTTGTCCAATAGGCTACTGTTGCAATGCGTCCAATAAGATTTTGTTGACCGGAACTTCCAAAATAACCATTCACTGTAGAGCTATAAGGCACATCATAATAAGTTGATGTTACTTCTCTCCTTGTAGAATTTGCTGCTGATAGCCACGCACTAAGCGCTCCAGGAGTGACTGTTTCACGGGAAGTAGCATAATCCATTGGGGTACTGCTTTCTAATTTTCCGACCTCTATAACACGTGACAGATTATCAAATGTAGTATAGCAGTATGCAGGAGCCGCTCCGGAAGCATAATTATGTTCATTCTGCTGTCTTCTTGTTTGCGACAACACCAATCTACCGATCTTATCATACCAAAACCACGCACTATCCCCATCGGGGGTATATTGTTTAGTTAACTGCTGCAAACTATTATACCAATAATGTGTCACCATGGTATGGGGAGGAACAACGACCGGCAGATACGAATAATCAGGATGAGCTGTACGATATGTTGCAACAGCAGCAAGGGTGGGAGTTGTGGAAGCTGTCAGCGTCACTACCCCATCAGGAGGAACGGTCTTCACCAGGTTTCCGGCCTGATCGTAATAATAAAGCGTATAGTGGTATTCATTCAGGGTATAATCGACAGAAAAGTGTTCCCGGGTCGACAAACTATTTGTACAAGCCGAAAGATAATCTGCAATAAAGCTATTCAGTCCATTCTGGAGATTGGTTTGAAAAAGTCCGTTGGCATTGTTGTTAGCCAGATTCTGATTTTCGGTCTGACATTGACTCAGCAAACTGTCCAGAAACGTGGCCGAAGGATTGGGCATCGTGGATGTACAATTATTGGTAAACTGTGCTGGCATGGTCAGCATCGTATCCAAAGAAGGCGATGTAAGCCCTGCCTGCCACATCCAATGTGAAATCTCCAGCGGGGTAACAGTTACACTGGGGTATAATCCCAAAGCATTCATATCTGCGGCCAGGTCGGTATAATAAGTAGCCGGTACATTATCCGGGCTCACGGTTGGATCAATTCCCGTATTGTATACGAAATCGTTGAAGGCCGAAATAATACACTGGGTCTGACTATAAGCCGTAGCCTGAGGCGGAGAGGTCGGGCTCATATACGTTGACAAAGAACCGGGTATGGTCGAAACCGGACCCATCACGGTCTGGTAACACATGGTATCAGCTCCGCAAAGGGTGATGCCCGTGGTTAATTTATCTTCCGGAAAACGAACCATAAATCCATCCGGAGTTACATCTCCGGTAACGGCTGCGGAGCCGCCCGGAACATTGAGTGTCAGGTATCCATTCGAATAACGGGTATCTTCACCCGAGATACAGCCTCCCACTCCGCTACCATAAGGGGCCGTTCCTGTATAATACAATTTGTAAGCATTTACTTCCACCAAATGTTTAAGTCCCTTGTAAATGCTTCTGAAAATATCATATTTGGTTGGAGCTGGAGTAGGATATCCTCCTGTTCCATAAATAGTATTGTGCATGGCCTGAAAATAACTCACAATATTCGCATCAAGGGTGGCGCAACCTGCGTTGATATTATCCGGATCATCTAACACATACCAGATACTATAGTATTGTTGCGCCCCTCCTGATAAGGTGATTGGGGTGCCGTAATTATCCTTGACTGCAATAAAACGGGTCAGCAAATCCTGTACAATGGTTTCGGCATCCGCAGGAGAACCGCTGGTACAAACCGGGAATGAACAGGAAAAGAAAGGATCCTTCCAGCTATGAGCGCTGTAATTTAAATAACTGGGCATGTATTTGCTGTAGTCGTGTAGTGTACTCGTAGCTCCGGTATGTACAGAATCGATTGCACTTAGCGGCACGAGCAGTGGATTAAAGAAACTATTGTCCGTATGGTTTGCCGGATTGGCTAACAGCATCTGGGAATCAAAATTATATACACTGTCGTAAGGAGCTGCCCAGGTATGAACGCCTAAGTCATTCGTACTGCAAAGTTTTGGGCCGCAATAAAAATTCCAGGTACAATACTCCGGGTGATATATCACCAGGGTATCGGCCATAGAAGGTCTCCAGTGCAGACGCACATCGTTCCAACTGTGAAAGGTAGAGCTGAAAGAAGTGATGACACTGTTTGGAATATGTACCGTATCCCATCCGTTGATGAACTGGGACGAATAACCGGAACTGAACGTGCTGTAATTTGGATTTTGATAATGAACACCTGATGTTACTACATACTCCGAAGGCAGGTTGTTAAAATACTGTCCACCGGGGCTCATATCATCCAGCATCAATTTATACGCCATCTGACAGGGATCCAGATTTTGGGTATAACTGCCGCAGGCACTTTGACGGCAGGCTGTAATCAACGGCCAGGCCACAGAACTATTATTGGCATAAGGGATAGCATTTCCGCTGGCGTCCACATAAATGGAATCCGTGCCCGATAAATGACTGAAATACGTGTTAAAACAGGCTGTCTGACAATCTACCGCACAAGGCTGGGGTGCAGCGGTAACTGCCGCTACACACGTCTGATTGGCAAGATACATGGCCGTAAGGCTATTTATAATACTCTGACTTGGCCGGAGGATCTTGGTTATTGTATAATTACCGATATCCGAAAAGGTATAAGTGAAGGTATAGGTGCTCAATTGCGTGATACCTGTATCCAGTACCGGATTGGTGGTAAGTGATGTGGAACCGCTGGGGGCGGGTAAAATATTGCCGTCGGGATCCGTAATGGATAGCTGAAGGTCATATACACAGTCATGACCTGTATTGGAGGGTGTTATACCGCACTCCGAAAAAACATTCGGATCCAATGCATAGTGAAACGTATAAGTTCCCGGGCAGGTGACCAGAATAGAGCTCGTAGAAACCGAATTACCGTTTTGATCCACCTGATTATTTCCTAATAAAGTGGATGTAAAGCTTACCGCAGCCGGAGCTCCGTCAATGCTCAGGAGGTTATCGGAGTTATTGCAGGTCAGCGCCGTGGCAATCACCCTTCCTTCCTGATCCAGGTAAGAAATGGATACCTGTCCGTTGGCATCTTCCACCAGATTCTTTTTGTAATGGCTCACATAACCGGCTTCGCTGCCGAACAAACGATCCAGCTCTTCCTGACCCGTTGGGGTTCCATAAAAATATCGGGTTTCATGACCGCTTCCGAATTTCTGATTGGGCCCCACTCCACTCTGCTTCCGTATCCGATGGGTTCCATCATTCAGATAGGATGTCTGGCTGAAAGGATATCCGGCCGCATCCGGCGTATAGGCTTTCGCTCCGTCGGTAATGGTATTGGACGTAGAATAATATTGCCCTGCACCTCCTGTCGAACTTAATGCATTGGGACTATTATACGTTATACTGTCGTCAAAATTACCGGCCACATAGTTTCTATTATAAGAAAGATAGAACTGGACACCGTCGGCTGAACCAGGGTCAATAACACCAGGTAATATTTTTACGGCAGCTCTTCCCTGAAAATCATACTTGGATTCTGCTACCAGTACACTGTAATCTGTATTCATCGCCGTCACGGTTTGACGGTTTCGTAAAGAACCGTCAAATACATTCAACACTTCCTTTCGTTTTCCATCTTCTGCGAAACTGGAAGAATATTGCCAGTTATAAACCCCATCCAGGCCATAGGGTATGTCATAATAGTAATACGCACTGCTCGTATTAGCTGCAACACCGGCTACAGTTGTTCCAACAGAAGGATAATAATCAAAGTTGCCTAATACTGTTACAACAGCGCTCTGAATAAGCGGATCGCGGCCCACACCCCTTACCCGATAAATAATCCGGCCCCGTGGAACTCCAAGAGGTATATCATAATATTGATTCGTGGTATTGATCCTTGTCGCATTGGAAAAACTCCATACTGTCGGGTCTGTGGAAATGGTTCCCTGAGGTATATCCACAAACACCCACTCCACATCATAACTCTCCGCCCCCTGCAGATAATCCCAGGCAATACGCAATGTATTATTACTATTAGGTATTTCCTGCGATACATTCACATATGAACTGGTGTTCAAAAAATAGTAACGCTCCGTAACCTGTTCCAGATCCAGATATACATCACCGAGTGAACTTGGAATTGTGGTAGCATTGGTAACCGTTTGTGTACCACAGTTCCACTCATTATATTTTACATTCGTTATAGTAAGATTTGCCGCCAGACTTCCCCTGTACTGATTCATGTTTTTATCCATGTACGTATTATTCGATGCCGGATCATAGCTGATGGTGAGCGACTGACTGGAATTCGTCGTGGCACTATTCAAGCTGTCGTAAGTCACCAAAGTATAATCCACCTCCAGGGTCCAACGGATACAAGATCCACGGCATTCCCTCAGCGCATCATCATAACGCAGTGTCACCTCACTGGTGCAGTTGTTGATCCGGAACGTATTGTCCCAGTTGGCGCTGTTGCCAAAGACATAGGGGTTTGCCAGAATGGTCGGGAACCACTGATCCTGGATATGCAGTGTGGATCCTATCTGAATCGGCTGAATGGTGGGCTGCCACATCCTGGATGCAATAGGCGCTCCTCTTAGACTGACAAGCCAGTCTTCTATCCCGGCAAAAGAGAGATTAGACAATACCAGAAAGATGAGAATCAGGTGGATCTTACGCATAAGGGTTGTATTTAATATTTTATTTTACACTTACATTCTTTGAACTGTCAATAATTTTATACCCGGCATACTTGCCAATTCCTACGAACCGGCTCCCCTTCTTCTCCACGAATTTTTTTTCAGAAAAATCAGAAGATGATAAAGGAGCATCCAGGTTTACAGACGAATACGACACCACAACTTTAGATCCCGGAGCCTCCTCTGTCGTTTTGTAGTAATAAATGATTTCATCCAAAGTATAATTCGGAACGCCCAGCCTGACTTCCATTTTTTCATAAAAAGAACCAGTGCCGGTGGTAATCTGATATACTTTGGAACCGGCTCCGGAAGACTTCAATTCCACCTTATTGTTTTTATACAACATAGAATCCAGCATGGGAGCTATATCCTTCTCCTGAAATGCATTCATATTTTTAGCCGATCCCGTTCCATAGACAATGAGCTTCTGGTTGTCATCCACCAATAAACTGCAATGGTCATTCATCAACGTAGTCAGTCCTTTTAGCGATGAATAATACCCCTCCTTTGACTTTTTCATAATTCCGGAATAAACGGTAGGATCCGAAGCCTGGGATTTATTTTCAAACACTTTAACAGCAATATGCATGCTCATGGACTTTGACTGTCCGTATTTCATATTCATTTTAACAAGATCCTCCTTGCCTTGTTTACCTTCGTCGGTTTTAAACGAAGAGAAAACAAAAAAGAAGAGAGAGAGCCGGGCTATTAATAATATCCTGTTCATGGTCGTTCGCATTAATGATGTGTATTATTTCTGCTGGATTTGATGGTCACGACACCTTTTTCGGTCTCTTTCTTGACCTGAACCAGAGCCCCTAACTCATCGTAATTATAGAAGGTGGCAAAATTACGGTCATCCAATTCCGCTTTTAACCAAAGTGTAATAGGGTCGTACACATAGCTCTTCATGCTGCTAGTAAAGGGTTGAAGACGGAAGTCATCAAAAACAGCTTGCTCTAAACTGCCTCCTGTACACGTCAGATCAATCTTTAATGCACTGCCGGATGCGGGAGCAGTAAACTTAAGATCAATTTTATGCCAGCCCTCTACAATAATATCTGAAGGAGATGTTATATAAGTTGCAATGGGGCTACTCCCGTTGTAAACTGTCACTTTCGCATCTCCGACTTCTTTATGTGAAGCAGAAGTATTGATTACCCAGACACTCAAATTATAATCTTGTCCGGCCTGAGGTGTGAAAGCAGGGTATGATGAGTTTACATAGGCTCCCGTTGGCACTGTCACCGTGTAATAAGCATCATTACCATTATTTACAACCAGGCCATAATTACCTGAATGGCCTATATTGCCTATAAAAACATCACTTGTTGACGACACTGTAAACGGAATGTGTCCAATCGTATAAGGAGTAAGCACTCCATTTATAAGTTGTACAGCAGGATACGGATTGCCTGCAGGATAATCTTCAAATCCATCAAAGGCCATCTCCATATTATGGGAATTTTTCACCACAGCGGCAGGCAATGTATTGGTATAGCCGTATAGCGCTGAGGAGTATATTCCAAGGGTATCCTTATTTTCCAATTCAAACCCATATGGGCTGTACTGACTTACCCTCGACGTTAATGTCCATGGCAAATCTTCGGCAGCCTGCAAAACGGTCCAGTCGTAAGGGACGAATTTGTTGTACATACCATCCCAGGAAATATTGGTCGGGTTGCTGCGTATGCGATCGATCTGATACAGATAATTCGATTCCTGTCTCCAGATACCACGCTGACCAAGTCTGTACAGGTTACCGGTTCCGGCCACTTCGCTTCCCACATCACTGGTAGTGGAATGACCAAGATATAGCACCTGTGGGCTCTGGGCATCTGCATAATTCATGGTCCAGTTATCATTGTAACGGGTAGCACTGGCATGAAGCACAGTATTACAATTCGCGGCCCAGCAATTATCCGTATCTACCCAGGTGCCGCCGATCGGAGAATATCCCGTTCTGGAAAGCGTGACATCTGATCCGCTTATTGTTAAGGTGGAACCGTCAATGGTTGCACAATTGACAGTATGATCATGAAAATCAATATAAGCAGTGCAGGATCCGTCGGTTATATTAAGACGCGTATCTCCGTCCGTAGTGGTAAAGCTGATCGTCAACGTTGATGTTTGGCCCGTACAAGGATTCGTATAGCTGAACGTGTTGACCTGGCAGCCAAAACTAGTTATGGTTTGAGCAGCAGTTGTGAGGGCGGCAAATAAAGTGGTAAAAGGTCCGCTTCCGGCAGCAAAAATATTTAATGGGTTATAGAGAGAAACAATGACCCCGTTCTGAACACTTTGCATATTCCTTCTTCCCGAACGAAGTACCGTTAAGCTGGTATTATTGGCCAGAGTAACCGTGCTGCCGGTTTCATCCATAAATACTACCACATTTGTACTAGGATTAATCGACTTAACCCACAGTCGCTGCAACGTACTGAAACCATTCACATAACTCAGTTCGTCACCAACAGTGAGGTAGGTTGTTGCGCTGGTAACGCTATTGATCCCGGATGAATTCAGCACATTGATCTGAGCCCGGTAATTTTTATAGGCCCCACCCATATTATCATAGGCCCACTGAGCCGAATAGTTATAGGTATACACGGGGTTGTTATAATCATTCGTAACGGTGGTAAGCAAAGGCGTACCGGTTTCCGAATCAAACATCAGGTTCTTGGTCACCACCATAGAGCCCTGATCATAGGCATGGGTTTCCATTAAGATTCCATTCTTTGTCACGACTTTATTGGTTACAACAGAACGGAACATAGCCTCACTCCATTCAAAATTCGGAATGGCCGTGAGCGTACATATGAAAACACTGGCATCCAGATTTCCCTGTAGAGTCAACGCAGAAGTGGTATTGGAGTGTTCACGTTTATCCACAAAGAATTCCACATTTTTGCCAATTTCAGCTGTACTGGTCGTAGCATTTGCATCCAGTACGGTTACCTGACTATTCAGGTAGTTAGGGCCGTTGGGAGTGTAGGCATTTTTGGTATTGTAGAAATACTCCACCTTGGTAATGGGTAACTGGAGGCCATCATTCAAATTGGCATTAGCCGAATAAGTCGCCACCGATTTTGCTTTTCCATGCATATCATTGAGTTCAACCAGATAGCCTTGAGTAAAACCCATATTATTAAAAGATTGCATTCCAATAAAAGGTATCAGGATAGGAAGCCTGTATTTCTTCTGTACCAGATCCGTTTTATCCACAAATACAGGAAAGTCTTTGGCGGTATAAAATTCGGACACCGTTATCCCTTCCTTCGTATTCGTTGGCCCCTGACCGGCATTATCAATATTTTTGACAATTACCCGACTATACCCAACTCCGGCAGAAGGGAAATAACTTTCACCATAGGGTTTGGTGATAAAGAGTGCATTGTCATTAAAGAACAAATTGTCTGTACTGTATTTATCCGGTAAATGCTGGGGTATCTCTTCCCCTCCAATGAGGGGTTCATATTCTGCAACACCGGAGCTGGTGCCGTCAGGCATGACGTATGAAAATTGTTGTCCATAACTGGTTCCTGATTCGTGCGAAGCGGTCATTATATTCCAGGCATCGCTGATCGTAATACTCTTTACCCGATGTCCGCCTCCATTTTTCTTCCCATTCGGAGTATAAAGCCTGATATAGGACGGCTTATAGAAATCCCAGGAACCTCCAGGGGTAATCATATCACTGCAAAAATTCATCATGTAACAGTAATTGTAAAAACCAGAAATCATCTGAACCGCGTTTGCCAGAATACCTAAAATTCCTACCGGGGGCAGAGCATTTATTCCGGAAGATGTGGGATCATTGCTGGGTACAAATAACTCCGGTCTCTGCATTTTCAGATACTGCCACCCTGCTTTACGGAAAGGACTGGTATGAAAGCCGGTATTGGTATTTTCAGCATTCACCTGTTTTACTTTAATACAGGCACGGGTATAATATCCCCCTGACGAAGTCGTGGCATACCAATTTCCAGCCTGTTTATCAATCTGCGCATATCCCTCCACGTAGTCATATGCGAATGCCCCACCGCATGCTTTAGCATTAAGGGGATAATAACGCTTTAATTTTTCAAACATTTTAAAATACATGGGGTGATCGTCATCAATCCCTGCTGTAAGGTTGGTTATTAGCTGACCGCTTGACATCGCAGAAGTAGGAATCTGCTGATCTATATCGAAATACACCCATAGATTACTGCCATCAATACTGCTCGATAATCCTCCAAATGAATTATCACCATAAGTCCCCACCACATGACACATCTGCATGGCCTTCTGATCCTGAACATAGGCATAGTCGTCAGACTCATAGTTAATAGCCATCGTTCCTCCGGAGGGCAGGATAATGTTTTTTAAACTCCAGGCTGCAGCATTATTATCAATATTGGATTTGTTGGCTCCCCGCTGATCGCAATATGGGTTGTCAATATTCAGAATGCTGTTGGTCAGATCATCCGGCTTGTAATTCCCCCATCGGTCTTCCTGAGACTTGCTGTAATTCGGATTGTCTTGATTTAAACCCGTATTGGTTTCATTATAATTAAACACATAAGGGCTTAATTGTCCTTTTGTATTGCCTTCGTACGCAAACCAGACTCTTTGGAGTGTTAACTTCCCATGATTCTGATTCAGATCAACTCCTCCAACCACATCACTGGCATTATCATTATTATCTACACTACCACAAAGCGCATAATTGTACTCAAAATTGATCGTCTTGATCGGAACAGCTGTGCTTCCATTGGCTGCGATATCGCTTTTGCTGTATAATTTTATTTGTTTCAAATAGCGCTGGGATGCACCTGCCCCTCCATTTTCCCCGCTCACTCCATAAGCATCATGGCGCGGATCGCTCACCGAATCATTCAGAATAAAAATGGCTATATGCGTTTTGGTTTCAATGGAATTCAGGTAATACAAATCTTTTACACCCCAGGTGTAGGTAGCTTTATCATCGTTGAGATCCGATATTTTCCCTTTTATATAATTGGCTTCATTCGCATTAAAGGGGATACGCCAGTTGTAGTTTTTCTGCACACTGTAATTGAATTTGGTATACGAACCGAAATCATCCGGTGTGGGGCCATCATTCTTCAGATCCACATAATCGGGAGACAGCACCGATGTAAGCATATAGGAATGTGCAAAAGCCGGGGTATTGGTGGACTCGTAATAATGAGACAAGCCTTTGGTGTTTTTTATCCCGTTATCAGGCGTGCTTCCTGTACTCTTATACAGTATTTGCTTTGTATCGCTAGAACAGGAAACATATGTGGGGGTTGGCGGACTAGGATCCATATTGTCAGAACTTGTCGGATCGACGGAAAAGCAAACCTCTTTCATGGACCTATTATAAGCCGCTATTCCGTATACATATCGGTTTCCATCGGGGTTCAATACGCTTAACTGCCCAAGGTGTTTACCGGGTTGGGATGATGATACGAAGTCAGCATGTGTATAATCATAGGCACTACTGGCAACAGGGGTCGGGTACACAGACGTTGTCAGGTTGGGCTTGTACAAAGTCATTTGATTATAGGGATACTCTCCGAGTTGATTAATTTCATCATTGGTCATATATTCCAATGATTGGGTTCTCTTTTCCCTCACTCCTTTCACCGTTCCGACTGAAGTAGGTGATGCCGTATTCCCGTTATAGGTGTCAACCAATACATTCCTTACAATCGGTTTCAAAGATGTATTAGAAAATGTAAGATCCATATTAAAACGGGCAGGATCTTCATTCAGTAAGGCAACATTGGTACATTTATCATGCTCCCCACTGGCTCTGAAAAAAGCCGGCTCATATAAGGAACTGCTGGCACTTGTAGGTTTGCCCTGGGCTGCATATATTGAGCTTATCTCCGTATCTTCTCCTTTCCAATCCCCTGTATAGGTAGACGAATAATTCAATCCGAGGTCAAGCCCCAGATGCCAGTTAGCGCCTGAAGTAGCTTCTTCTACGGTAATACTTCCACCCGGGATATCATATTGTACAGTAGGATCGGTTAATATACCCATATCCGAACGGTATGGCCTGAACACACCTCCAACGCCTTGCCCTTTTACCATATATATATCATTCGTGTATACGGGCACGGCCATAGAAGGCGTGTTTTTTGTAGGAGGTGTGTCCTTTTCTCTGTTAAAATCCATCATCCCGTTTGGCACGGCCGATGTTCTGTCTTCTGTATGCAGATATCCATAAGCCGGATAATTCACAGCATCGTTGTTCGTTTCCAGCATGGACATACTTCCATATAAGGAAGTACCAACGGGAAATTTAGTAAGGGGTAAAAGAGCAGTACCTGTTTCCAGAGTCAAGCGTGCATTAAATCCATGTTGCATGGATTCTGCATGGGGAACATAGGTACTGAAACTGAAACTGCCTCCGGCCCCCTTAGGTTTTTCATTTGCCGCACGATACACTGTTTTATCAGTGCCATCTGCTTGTTTTTCGGTCGACTTGGTTACATTACGCCGCTCGTGTGACAAATTAATTCCTGTAAGCCCTTGACGAGAATGAAAACCTAACCCCAAATGGTAAGAATTCATTTTGGTATCATGTCTTATTTTACTGTAAGACATACTCGGATCAACTCCCAGGCCTCCATTGGAATCATAGCTTACATTAAGGGACCATCCGAAACCTGTGGAACAATGGTTTTGCTCCAGAGAGGATAGATTAAGTCCTATCATCTGTCCGATACCCTTGTAGTTATTATAATACATCTGATAGGAAAAAGCTCCCGTTTTCAACCCCATCACCTCAAACCCACTGATAGGAACCTGCATTCCCAAACCAAATGTATTGTTGGGTCGCATGCTCACTTGTTTAGTGACCTGATCTCCGTCAAAATCGTCTGGAAGACCGCGGACCTGACGGTTGATAACACCGGGATTGATATTCCATCCCAGCCCCACCCAACTGGCCTCTTGCTCCATACCGATACCGGCATGGTAAGCCAGATTCACCGGATAACCGCCATTGGGCCCCGGTATATTCAGCAGCGGAAGGTTATAATTATAATCTCCGGAAAAGAGATCCACCATCTGAGTCGTACCGACCGGCTCAAAGCTTTCCACCTCCGGCTGGCTGGGTCCTCCGGTCAATGCCAAAGCAACAGTCGGAGAGACAATTTCAAAAAACATGCTCAGCGCCAGATAGACCGCTACGATTTTGTAAACTTTCTTCTTTGTCATATTAATTCAATTGCAGGTGTGGAATGTTATTTATTGCCTTGGAGTCAACCGCCAAAAAAATCCGACCTATACCTAATATCTTTTCATCAAAAATCAATGCCCTTTCCTTATCGGAATTGCCTTTGGAAGGTTCATCAAAACCCAAAAGGATTTGAGCATTCGGAGTGATTCCATAATCCCTTTCAAAATGATACAAACGGCAGGGCAAGGTGTCGTTACCTTCTACCAACGAAATATCATTTTGTGCTTCGTCAACCAGATAGCCCAGACGGTCATAATAATCCTGATCCGAGGTAGCATGTGACTTCAATAATTCCTTTTTATCCTTGGTTGAAATGGTCAATGTATAGTATTGCATACTTCCCAACTCCTTTGATCTTTTCTGAACCAATGATGCCGAAGTATTCGGATCATGTGTTTCCCTTAAAACAATGTATGGCAGGGGTTTGTATTGAAGCGAAAACTTAAAGTCGCCAAAATCCTTGACCGACTTCAGTCCGTTCTTCTCATTCTCCACCCACTTCACATAACGGGCCGGCTCCAGGCTTGTGGGCTGGCAACCGTGCAAAACAATCATTGCTATCGCAAGTATTGAGTAAAACCGGATTGGTCTCATTTTACACCTCCTTTATAACGACTGTTTACATACACTTTGGCTTCATTGGTAATATTCACCGCATCATCACCATACATCAGCGCCCCTGTTCCATCTCCACCCAGTACATAGGTGTAATGGTGTTCCTTCCCGTATTCCTTTACATATTGATTCAGCTGTTTCCACACTTCTTCATTGTATTTCCTTACTGTATTCTGATCATCCTGATCAAACTGTTGTTTCTGTGCAAAATATTCCTGTTTACCGGCTTCCAGCTGTTGCATTTTTGAAGTCCTTTCTTTTTCAGGAGTATTATCAATACTCTTTGCAAACAGTTGCAGTCTTAAACCCAGACTATCCAGTACTCTTTTGCGCTGAGCCTGTACATTGGTAAGCGAGGACTCCAACTCCTTTGTCATTTTGAAATCGTTGTATACTTCTTTTAAGTCTACATAGGCTATTTTTTGAATCTTGGAGCTGATCAAAAAATATCCTCCAAACAGAGCCGCGGTCATCACCAGTACCAGTATCCAGGGTAAGTATTTCATGGTATGCTTCTTTAAAAATTGGTTATTAATTGTTTATTTATTTTCTCTATTGACTTGTTATCTCATTAAATCCTTAATACTTCGCTCTCAAATACCATTTCTCATTTTTTTCATTGATCACTTCCAGCACATAATTATTTCCATGCGTAATAGCCGAGCTTAAACCCAGACTGGAGCTTAACAGATTAAGCCCATAGCGGTTGTCACCATAATTCACTACCGGTACAAAGCCTGAAAGTGCTGTGGCATTGGAAGCGATCACGGTATTGTTTTTATCGTAAAGATTATAAGTCAGTTTGCTATCCGTATCGTTGTATTCTTCCGGATAGATAAAAGCAAGGATGCCATGACTGTTAATGGTGGTGTATCCTCCATCCAGTTTTCTTCTGAGCACAGCAAAAGGGGCATAGAACTTTATTTTTGAAATAGTAATAGGTTGGGGATTGGGGCTATAGGCCACTGCCGTTGATGTTTTAACAGTTCCTTTGACTCCGCTGCTTGTAAACGCAGCATTTCCCTTGTTTCTCCAGGCTGTGCCATCCCAGGCTACTACGCGATAATCATAATATGAATCATCCAGACTGTTATTGCTGTTCCAACCCAGGGTAATCTGAGGAATAGAAGAACCTACGGACCGATTTAAAGTCCAGTATTCAGAAGTACTCAAATTCTGGATGCTATCATCTGCTGCAGAACCATACGTTTGCCCTGTAGGATAATACTGCGCTACAAACTCATCCGTTGTAGAAGATGGGGCTGTGATGGTAAGCGGATGATAGGCTCCGGAGGTCAAGGTTGTACTTCCAAGTGGAAAGGTGAAGGCAGAATTACCCACCTTATCCATAGGGCCAGACACATAAGAGGAGTCCGAGCCGCCCAGAAGGTTAGCCCCATTATTTAGCTTCAAAACATTTGATGAAGTAGTGATGATAGCTCCTTTGGTAAGATTCAGAGTATCGGCAATAGTTAGAGGACAATTAAGAGTTACTGTTCCTCCACTCTTGTTGACAGCAAATTTTGTAAATGCTTCAGAACCCGAACTCTTGTTAATTGCTTGGTTACTTACTCCATTAAATGTTACATAAGGAATACTGGAAGTAAAAGTTCCATTATCGGTCCAGTTGCCTCCTAGAGTAATCGGTTCACTATTGGAATGAAATGTTGAAGTGGAAGCAATGCTAAGGTTATTATTTACTGTCAGGGGATTACCCAGATACATGGTACCTCCGATTGACAGATTGTTCTGACATATAACAGTGCAGAATAAATCTGTTTCATTGGGTGAGGCAGCCGTCGTTATATTGTAAAAGGTTTCCGTGCCTCCAGGTTTAAGAACGGACTGATAACCACTAGTGCCTTGAAAATAAACGGTGCTGTTGCCACATACAAAACTGCCTCCTGTATTTGTATTGTCCCAATCCTTAGTCAGATAGAGTGTATACGATCCGGTATTTCCATCCAGTGTGCCATTGTTAAGTGATAATGATCCGGTGACTTGTATGTTCGAACCGAGTTTCAATGTTCCGGCAACCGATTTATTGAGATTGTAAAAAGTCTCCATCCCTCCTGTTTTGGAAACAGTCTTGGTAGCACCTGATTGCTGCACAAAATCTACAGAACCCGAGCGCGGAACAAAAGCCCCGGAAGTATTGGTCCAATTACCACCAACAGACAACAGATAATTCGAAGTACTAACATCCAGGTAACCGGAGGTGAGTGTCAAGTCACCCAGAGCGCATATCGGACCTGCCAGCAAGGCTGTTCCTCCTCCGGCCACAGTCAGATTATTGAAATATTCGGTTGCACCACTCGCTTTGGAAATGGTTTGTGTTCCGGAGGAGGCATTGAAAATAACAGCCCCATTTCTTGCAGTAAAAGTCCCGCCTGTATTATCCCAGTTTCCTGCCAGAAAAATGGTATCTGCTCCACCTCCTGCATCTAAGGTTCCATACCCTCCTCCGCCAGAGCCAATGTATAGACCCCATACTCCAAGCACGGAACTTCCTCCTGAAATCTTGACATTTGACCTTAGAACCGTTGTCCCTGGATTTACCTTACCGAAATTGTAGAAATTCTCTACTCCAGCAGCATTATAAAGTGTGTCCGTATTCCCGGAATAGGGACATAAATAGGTAATGCTTGTTCTCGGATAAAAAGTCCCATAATTTGTCCAGTTACCGAAAACCTCAAACAAACTGGCACTACCCATATCAAACGTGGCACCTGAATTAATGAGCAGGTCATTCACCTCCAAGCCTCCTGAAGGCGGAGACACAGTACTTGTACCGGACAATTTGAAATTATTGAAGTATTCCGGAGTTGAACTCTTATAAATTGTTTGTGTTCCGGTTCCATTAAAATTCATCTTTGGTTGACCCGCATTTGTAGCTGCTGTACCATAGTTATACCAGTTTCCTTTCAGGGACATGGTGTATGTACTCGATGTCATGCCACCGGAAGCGATGGTAAAATCGCCGAGCACTTGAATATTACTGACCATTGCAGGGTAATTGGTGCTGCCTGATATTTTCAAATTGTAATACCCGGGACTTGCCGGATAGATGGAAGAATTTAAATTGCTGTACTCAACTGTATTTCCGCTCGCCGAAGCATCCAATGTCCCTGAATTAGGACCTCCTATACCATGTCCGCCAAAATAAGAGTTGACGCCTTGTGTCCACGTTCCGCCTCCCCCACCATTGAATGAAATTCCATATGCTCCACTGATGGAGGTAACCGATCCGTTATTGGTGAGTGTAACCGCTCCATACAATATAAAATCAACCGATCCGCTGGTTGTTGTTCCGGCATCTATGGTGACATTTGCCCGTATACAGAAATAGCAGTTATAGGTGGCTGAAATAGTACCACTGCCACAAATGTGTGATCCCGCCCCATAAAAGTCTACCTGCGTTTCATAAGTCACCCCCCCGCAAGAATAAGTCCCATCCACCTTTAAATTTCCATACAAATTCAGCGCATAGGTCAACGTATTCTTATTTGTTAGTGTAGCCCCCGATTGAATATTGAGACCTTTAGCATATGCGTTATATCCGGAAACGGTCATGTTATTTCCGGAAGTAATAATAACAGAATCAGAAGTGGTTGGAATCTGCGCCGGACTCCAATGTGCTGTATCCGACCAGTTACCACTTCCTGCTCTGGAAGAAATGGTAGTTGCTTTGCTTTCACTGCCCAGCAGCAAAAACAACACCCACATACAGAAGATTCCTGCTATTCTCATTTTACTTGTATCTAGTATCTCGCCCTCAAATACCATTTCTCATTCTTTTCATTGATCACTTCCAGCACATAATTATTCCCATGTGTTATAACCGAACTTAAACCCAGGCTGGAGCTTAACAGATTAAGACCATATCGGTTATCGCCATAATTCACCACCGGTACAAAACCAGAAAGGGCTATGGCATTGGAAGCGATCACGGTATTGTTTTTATCGTAGAGATTATAAGTCAGCTTGCTATCTGTATCGTTGTATTCTTCCGGATAAATAAAGGCCAGGATTCCATGGCTATTGATGGTTGTATACCCTCCATCCAGCTTTCTTCTGAGCACAGCAAATGGAGCATAGAACTTGATCTTGGCTATAGTGATGGGCTGGGGGTTGGGGCTATAGGCCACTGCTGTTGCCGTTTTAATACTTCCCTTAACTCCACTGCTTGTAAACGCTGCATTTCCTTTGTTTCTCCAGGCTGTGCCATCCCAGGCTACTACTCTATAGTCATAATAAGAATCATCCAGACTGTTATTGCTGTTCCAGCCCAGGGTAATCTGAGGAGTGGAAGAACCTACAGCACGTTTTAAGGTCCAGTATTCCGAGGTACTGAGATTCTGAATACTATCATCTGCTGCAGAACCGTATGTTTGCCCGGTTGGGTAATATTGCGCTACAAACTCATCGGTTGTAGAAGATGGAGCTGAGATTGATAGCGGATGATAGGCTCCGGTTGAAAGACTGGTGCTGCCAAGCGGGAAGGTGAAGGCTGTGTTTCCGTATTTCCCCATTGCACCGGAAACATAAGCTGTATCAGAGCCTCCAACAAGACCAGTACCATTATTGAGGCTTAGAAGATTGGTAGAAGTGGTTACAATTTGAGCCCGGATGAGGTGAAGTGTATCGGGAATATTAAGCGGACAATTCAAGGTAACCGTTCCCGCACTCTTATTCACCGTCAGTTTTCGGAATGTCTCCGTACCCGATCCTTTATTGATAGTCTGGCTACTGGAGCCATTGAGGGTGATGAGTGATCCGGTTGCGGTAGTAAGGGTGCCGTTATTAGTCCAGTTGCCACCGAGGGAAACGTGAGCTGCGCCGGCATTGAATGTTCCGGAAGAGATCAACGCATTTCCTCCGATAGTGGCTGTTGTGGCAAGAACAAGAGAATTGCCCGAATAAATAGAAAGGTTATTGGCAATGTTTAGAGCACAAGAAGCCGTGGTAGTAAGGGTACCGGCGGAAGTATCCGTCAAATTGTAAAATGATTCTGCACCCGATGATTTTGATATGGTGTTTGTGAAAAGCCAACCTCCTTTTAATATTACTGTTCCTGTACCAGGCACAAATGTCCCTCCCGTGTTGATCCAATTGCCACCCAGAATAATTGTGGCGGAGCCAGCATGAAGTGTGCCAGCAGCTAAGTTTAAGGTATTGGACACCTGCATATTGCTGTTAAGGCTAAGTGTTCCGGGATTTAGCTGTTCAACATTATAAAAGGCTTCTAAGCCATGCCAGCTATAAAAGGTGTCGTTAACAGTATTAGGTACAAAATACACCTGACTTGAACGGGCATTATAGGTACCACCTAAATTTTTCCAGTTTCCATACACTTCAAGCATTGGGGACGAAGGCCCTGAAGGGAAATAAGAATCATACGTGCCGGAATTAATCGTAAAATTGTTTTCCACTACGACCCCATCTTGAGCAGGTAGGACAGTGCCTGTACCTGAAAGCGTCAGGTTATTAAAATATTCGTATGTGCTTGCCTTTACAATGGTTTGCGTACCCGAACCGATAAAGGTTACGTTAGGATAGTTGTCTGAGTTATAAGTTCCATTGTAATTGTAATAATTGCCCTTTAAACTAATAGTATGTCCATTGCAATTAAAATAACCGCTTGAAAGTGTAAAATTTCCATTCACAGTAACATCTGCACTCAGAGATTTGGTCGAAGCACTATAACTAACTGTTAAATTATTATAGCCCCCTCCATTAGAAGGAAAAACTGTTGTACTACCTCCACTGTATTCAAATGTGTTGCCCGAAGCAGAAGCATCAATGTATACAGTTCCGCTAAAATCACCCCAAGCAGTCCAATAAGCGCTGGCACCATTAATGGCATGAGCTGAGGAATACATAAAGGGAGATGCGGTTAGATTGCCAAGATTAGTAAGTGAACAACTTGCTTCAATATATAACGGGGCAGTTGCCATATTAACTGTAGTGCCGGCATCCACTGTTAGATTTCCATAAATATACACGTGCCCCTGGTAGCCCATTGTAGAAATTGTTGTAGCACCGCACAGGTGGCAATTCGAACCCATAAAATAGGTCGTAGCAAAATATTCACTCCAGGTGCCATCCACACGGATGGTACTATTCACGTGCAACACCCCATTATTATTAAAAAAAGTTCCTCCTGATTGCACATTGATACTTTGTACCCAAGCAACAGACCCGGTGGAAACATCAATAATTTCCGTGCCTGATACAATCACCACAGAGTCGCTTGTACCAGGCACCTGGGCCGGCGTCCAATGAGCTGTGTCCGTAAAATACCCTGTTCCACTCCGAGAATAAATAGTAGTTGCTTTGCCCGCAATGGAATAAAGCGTTAGCAACAAATAAAATAACACAATTCGCCTACTATGGCTTAGAAGTGAATAATTCATATCTACTTATTGATTTGGGATAAGGGTATAAACGGAATTCGATGGAGGAACGGACGTAATAAACTGCAAGCCGGAAACAATAGGGACTCCGACAACACTACCGGGAGCACCATTCAGCAAATAGCCATTCTTTGTGCCATTCATTTGCCAATTTATCGGGCCCACTACCACCATACCCGTTGAATCTGATTGAGCACTGTAAGAATTGGGGCCAAAGTGAAATTCCACGCCTCCATTTTGCTCATATAACCAGAGCTGAGCATTGATATATTCTGATTGAGACATATTTAATCCAGCCCCGGCCATTTCCATCATAAATATTCTCTGTCCGATATTACCGACTGTTTTATAACGGAAGGCTGTGGATTTTCCAAGACTATCTTGTTTGTATTTCAAACCATTCATAATAGATATGCATGTTTTCGTCGTTCCGTCAAATGATATTTGTCCGTTTGGTTGTAGAAGAAGGGAGTCATACGTACCGCCTTGGTAATTAAAATGAAAGCCAAAGGGTAAATATTTTTTCTGGATGGTCCAGTTACGGGTGTTGTCCAGAGTTACCCCATTATTTATACAGGTATAGGTCTGTTGTGATTGCGACAGGCTGAAATTATAATTCTGTGCTTGCAACTCACTTAGTAAGCCACACATCATTATCAAAACAAGGGAACAAACAATATGACTCTTAAATACTGGAAATGTTTTATGAATTATTTCTCTGATCATCGTAGAAATTATTTTAGTGAGAGTCTGTGTTGGAAAAATTCAAGGGTGCAATTGTAGACTAAATAATTCATTGCATGCAAACATTGTGAAGAATTATTTGAAAGAATTACAATATCCTTTACATGACAATGATGAAATATTAATTCATCGAAAAACAGACAGCGCGCTTACCGAATAATTCTTACACATGTAAGATATTTGGCGTTTATGTATAATCAAAAGAAACAAATTATCTGACCCTTGTGATTTTTTTTTATTCGAATCAACTTATCATGAGCCTTGAAACCCTTTTTTGACGTGCTTTTCAGACTATCAAAACTTATTTGATGATTTCAATTGTCGTAACACAATGATTTTAATTCAGTTGACATCACAAAACGCATCCGTTTTCAACAAAGAGAGATTCGTGCATTTTTATATAACCGAATAATAGTTTACAATGTGTTTCCTGAATAATTTATTTCGATACTTTAGCAACCCATTCATGTAATTCAATCCAAACATTGATGAACTTATTTTTCAAGCTTTTCTTTTTGACCGTGCTCGTTTTTTCCATACATGAGAATTACGCTCAGGATAGTTTCAAAGAAAAAAAATCATATACGTTAACAGTCAACACCAATAATTCCACCATCAAATTCGAAGTACTTTCCAAAAAAGAAACATTTCCCGCTCAGAAGTCTTTGATCTATTTCTGGTATTCAACCAACAAAATTTTATCTACTACCGGTGGTTATGATGGCAAACTGCTGAACGGTGCGTATGCTGCTTTTTATCTCAACAACAACCTCAAGGAAAAAGGAAAGTTTTACAAAGGCCTCAAAGATGGGCAATGGATCAGTTGGTTTGAAAACGGAAAGATCATGGAGATCGTTAACTGGAAAAGAGGGTTGAGACATGGAGCCTTTCGATCTTTCGATGAAACCGGAAGGCCTGTTCTGGAAGCGGAATACAGCCACGGAAAACTGAACGGAAGAATGGCAACCTACACCAATGGCGTTGTTACCGACTCCCGAGTATATGCCGATGACAAGGAAGTAGTGCCGGTTGCAAAAAAAACGAAAAAGGCGAGAACAGAGAAAGCCGCAGACAAAAAAGAAAGGAATCAGAAGCAATCCGGTTCAAATAAAAAATCATCCGAACCCGTTAATAGCAACACAAAAAAGAAACCGACTCTTCAGGAGAAGTTTCATAAGTTATTTCACCGGGATAAAAAAGATCAACAAGACAAACCGGTCAACAGCTCAGCCGATAAAAAGGGAAAGAGAAATTCTACCGGGAGTAATGATGACTCCCCTTCCAGTACTCAGAAATAATGCTCAGAGCAGGTGCCCTCATATATGCCATTTTTATTTCCTTCCTGATCGGTTTATCAGGTTTCGCTATTGTATTTATTGCTTTTGCCAGCAGGGCCCAAAACGAGAAAGCCTTTGAAAGCAACAGACTCATACGCAATGCCCGCTCCGGTATAGAACTGCTCATGACCAGCCAGGCTCTGATCCTGCCCGATGTTCCTAAAACAATCGATCTCTTTGGTAATAACACAGATTCAGTTTATCTCGAGAAAAAATCCTGGGGGCTTTTCGATATCGCCATCTCCAAAGCCTTTTCTAAAAATGCACGGGAAGAGAAAATTGTCCTTATCGGTTCTGCTACCAATCAAAAGGATAGCATGGCCCTTTACCTGACTGATATGGACAAACGCCTTTCCCTGAGTGGAGAAACTATTCTCAAAGGCAATTGCTATTTACCCAAAGCGGGTATAGAAAGAGCTTTTATCGAAGGCAAGAACTTTCACGGTTCTCAGTTTGTAGATGGGAAGATTTTAAAAAGCGAAAAGAGTCTCCCTAAAATTAGCAAGAGCCTGCTGGAGCGTATACAAAACATCAGTGAAGGGAAGTGGCTTAAGTCTGATAGCTTACGCGACATTTCATTTCTCCTGGCAAAAGATTCACTGCAACGCTCTTTCTTTGAACCAACCCTATTGTATACCAGTTCTGCTCCGGTGGTGCTGGATCATAAATTCCTGCGCGGCAATATGGCCATCGTTTCTTCGGTGTCCATCACGGTTAAAGCTTCTTCCAAACTAACCGATGTATTGCTGTATGCTCCTAAAATCATCCTGGAAGAAGATTTCACCGGTAGCCTACAGGCATTTGCCAGCGACTCGCTGGTAGCAGGAAAAAACTGCCGCCTTATCTATCCCAGCGTTTTGTCTGTTTGCCGCAACAAAAAATCAAAAGATGTAATCCGAATGGTGCTGAATGAAGAAGCCACCTGTCTGGGTGTGTTGTTTGCCTGGCAGGATGGAACTGATGCAAAAAAACAGGTAGATATCAGCGTCGCCAAAAAAGCAATAGTATATGGACAGGTATTCAGTTGTGGCACCATCGATCTGAAAGGATCGGTATATGGTTCTGTCTTCACCAACAAGTTTGTATTGCGCACCCCTTCTGCCGTGTATGAAAATCATTTGCTGGATGCTACCATTGATGTGAGCAAGCTGCCCGTTGAATATGCAGGCATTGTGATCATGAAAGATTCGTCCATTGTTGACAAACGGATTGCAAAATGGCTGGATTAAAAACAACATACCTCAAAGCCTCTCTGCTGCCGGAAGCCCTGGCTGCGATGATCGTAATTATGATCAGTGTAGGCATTGGCGCCAGTGTATATGGCAATGTATTGGGTTCCGACAACGGATCTCAGAAATTAAGAGCGGAACTGCTTCTGGATAAAATGGCTCTGGATGCAACCCAAAACAACCGCATGCTGAATGAAGAAACCAAAGTGAATGAGTTAACCATCCGGAAAACAGTGGTGGCATATGCAGGTGCAGAAAAATTATATCTGCTTAAACTCGTCGCATTAAACGAGCAGGGCAAAATCCTTGCCGAACACTCTGAATTAACAAGACAAACACTGACCCCATGAAACGCCTGCATGCATTTACCCTTCTGGAAGTGCTCATTGCCATGGTCATCTCTACCCTGGTGATCGGGGCCGGGTTTGTGGGCTACGAATTCACCATGAAACAATATTATGCCTACAAGGAAAATGCCGGCATCATGAACGAAGCCTGTGCTTTTCAGGGGGTGCTGAAGAAAGATATTTCACTGTCTTCTTCCGTCACGCTAGCCGATCAGGGTATCAATTGCATTAAAAAAGAACACTCCATTCGTTATGAATTTCATCCCGACTTTGTGCTGAGAATCACCGCAGACGATCTGAAAGACACCTTCCGGGTAAAGAATGACAGCTTGCAGTTTATGTATCAACATATCGCGCAAACCGATCCAGGCAAACAGATTGATTATACCAGCTTCCGCATGGATCTGCAGGGAGAAAAACAATCCGTTATTATTCGCAAAGAATATGGTGCCGATGGCATTATCAACCAGGTTTTAAACGAACGCAATGGCTGGGATTGATCTGAAAGCGATAAAGGCCCACACGGCACAACGCATTCCTGATAAAACCGGGGATGGGAATTCCATTGCCGATCTGCTCAACAAAGACATCAAATTTCTGGAACGCGGTTTCCCCGATAAAAAGAAAGAACAGTTTTATTCAGAACTCTGTACACTGCTGGCCGCAGGCATAGACATCCAAAGCGCCCTGGAGTTACTGGCCGAGTCATTTGACCATAAAAAAGACAAGCTGCTGATTGATACCATCCGCAAGGATATTATGGAAGGGGACTCCTTCTCCGAATCATTGAAGAAAACGGACAAGTTTTCCGACTACGAGTATTACAGCATGCAGATAGGAGAAGAAGCCGGTAAGATGAATGAAACATTGCTCGAGCTCAGCAAATTCTTTGCCCGCAAAACAAAGCTCAAACGTCAGCTCGTAAGCGCCCTCTCCTACCCGGCCATTGTTACGTTGGTATCGGTTGCGGCCATGGTGTTTATGCTGAATGTGGTGGTGCCGATGTTTGAAGAATTGTTTAAACGTTTTAAAGGAGAATTACCCGGACTTACCAAGGCAGTCATCCATCTGTCCAAAGTGGTATCGCATTACTTCATACCAGGACTGTTATCTCTTTTCGCACTCATCTTGTTCCTCATCCTACAACGAAAACGACTTTGGTTCCGGAAATACTCTTCCAAAATAATCCTGCGTCTTCCTCTCTTCGGCGAAATGATCCGTAAAATATATATAGCCCGTTTTTGCAATTCCATGAGTCTGCTTATCAGCTCCAAAGCCAATCTGACCAATGCGCTGGAGCTGGTTGGCAAAATGATAGGTTTCTATCCTATTGAATCGGCGATAGAACCTATCCGTAAGGAAATTATTTTCAAGGGCCGCCCGCTACACAGCGCCATTGCAGAGCATACGATTTTCGGAAAACGCATGTCTTCACTGATCAAAGTAGGAGAGGAAGTAAACAAACTGGAAGAAATGTTTAGCCGGGTGGCTCAGCAATACAGCGAAGAAGTGGAACACCAGAGCGAAATACTCGGCAGCTTGATTGAACCTTTTATGATCATCTTTTTAGGGCTGGTAGTAGGCACCATCATCATTGCCATGTACCTGCCTATGTTTAAACTCAGTTCATCTTTCAATTATTAAAAACAATACGTAACATGAAACAGTCCCTTAAACTCAGACGTCTCCATCGAAGCTTTAGCGAAGGCAGACTCAAAGCCTTCTCCCTCATGGAAGTGCTCTTTGTATTGGCCATCATCGGCATCCTCACCCTTTCTGCCGTCACCTATTTCGGCAATACGGTAAGCAAAGCCTATAGCCTGGAGGCAGAGCAGCATCTGAACTTCATTTTTACGCTTGAAAAAACCTGGTTCTATCAGCATTCAAAATATTCAGACAATCTGAAAGAAATAGGGTTTGAAAACACCAAGACCTCCAAAGAAGGCGGCAATGCAAAATATACCTACGAAGTGGTACAAGCCACAAATAATCAATTCAAGGTAAGGGCCACTGCCGTGGAAGATTTTAACGGTAACGGCATATTCAACGTGTGGGAAGTAGATCAGGATAAAAACATCAAAGAGGTAACGCCCGACTAAATGGTTTTAATCATCAACATAGCTTTATTGATCCTATTGGGAGCGCTTAGCTTTCAGGATTTCCGCTATCGCGGTATTTCCTGGATGCTGCTCACCGTGGCATTTCTGCTGCTTGCGGGCAAAGGGCTTCTGGTGATGAAACCGGTGGAGTTGCTAAAGATTCTGTTGATCAACAGTCTCATGCTTCTTGTACAGTTTGCAGTACTCATGCTTTACTTCCGGATGAAAGGATTTGGATTCAGAGATTTCTGGGAAAAAGTGATGGGTATTGGCGATCTCCTCTTCCTGGTGGCCATCAGTATTGCTTTTGAGCCGGTCAATTTTATCGTGTTTGTGCTTGCAGGGTTGTTGTTGAGTTTGCTGGTTTATGGGAGTTTTTCATTACTCAAACCCGACAGACAACGTACCGTTCCCCTGGCAGGTTTACTGTCCGTGGCCATGCTGGTGGTGACGCTGTTCTCCAGTATAAATTCCCGCTTCGATTGTTATGATCCACATATGATATTAAAATTCTTTGCCCATTGAATACGGAACAGGAAATAAAAATAAGCACCGAACTCCAGCAGCTCCTTACACCGGAACAGGCCTGGCACTATTCCGTTATCCCTAAATCAATGAACGGGGAACAAGTGACCTTGTTTGCCGATGAAATAGCTTTTAAAGATGGGTTACTGGATGAGCTGGAAATGTTGCTGGGTAAACAGATCAGCGTTGATAAGATTTCAGGATCCACCATTCAACGGGCTTTGGGGATCTATTACCGAAACTCCTCCAAACAAGCAACGGAGCGTACTCAGGTGATCAAAAAATCGGATGATTTTCTGGTAGCCTTGATCAGCGAAGCAAAAAATTTAGGCAGCAGCGATATTCATATCGAGTATTATGAAGAGAAATGTCGGGTACGTTTTCGCATCGACGGACATCTGATTGAGCGCTATACCATCAATAAGAATGATTACCCTGCCCTGATCAACAAGATTAAGATCAAGGCTGATCTGAATATTTCCGAAAAACGGTTGCCACAAGACGGACGTATCCTCTTCAATCACGACGGGCTTCGTTTTGACATACGTGTATCTGTGCTTCCTACCCTTCATGGAGAAAAGATTGTACTCCGTCTGCTCAATAAAGACGCCACCAATATCGATCTTACTTCTCTGGGCTTTTCCGAAAAGGAACTGAGCGATTATATGGAAGGAATCAAGAAACCGCATGGCATTATATTGATCAGCGGTCCTACAGGATCGGGCAAAACCACCACCCTCTACGCCACGCTTAAAATTCTGAATAAGGAAAAAACAAATGTGCTTACCATTGAAGATCCTATCGAGTATACACTGGAAGGGATTAATCAGGTACAACTCCGGGAAGATATAGGTCTCACGTTTGCCCGCGCCCTTCGCACCTTTCTGCGTCAGGATCCGGATGTAATTATGCTGGGTGAGATACGCGACGGAGAAACCGCTCAGATGGCTATCCGCGCTGCGCTTACAGGTCACCTGGTACTCTCTACCATACACACCAATTCGGCCTGGGGTACCATATCCCGTCTGGTGGATATGGGTGTTCCGCCTTATCTGCTGGGAGGTACTATTAATATGACTGCCGCTCAGCGGTTGGTACGTATGCTTTGCCCGCATTGCAAACAGAAAGAGGTGTTTCATGATAAGTTGATGCCGGCCGGTTTTATAATGCCACGCCCGCTTGAATACCATTACACTGCCAAAGGATGTGATCAATGCCATTTTACCGGTTATAAAGGAAGAAAAGCGGTATATGAAGTGATTCCGGTGGATCATGAACTGGCAGAATGTATTAAGAACAACCAGTTTACCATTGCTGATAAATTAAAGACACGGAATATCAAAACACTTTCAGAAAATGCCTTTGAGATTCTGGAAAGAGGAGATACTTCGATTGAAGAGGCTTATACCGTTCTTTTAAATAGTATGTAGTGGAATAGTGATGTGGTGGTTTCGACTCCGCTCAACCACCGATAAGAATATGGAAATAATAAAATAAACATGAAAAAATTAATTCGCTTTACCGGTCTAATGCTGTTGCTCCTTCTGGGATGCATCACCAAAAGTGGGGCCCAGGAACGCTTCGACTCCATCGAAGCCCATCTGATGCGCATAGGAAATGAAAGCCCAGGCTTGTTTGAAAAGGTAGAGCTATCTGTAGATGGCACTTCCATCCAGGAATTTATACGTGGTCTGGCATCCTCCAACAATCTCAATGTATCGGTAGAGCCTGGTCTCAAAGATAAAATCTACAACAATTTTACCGGAGTGCGGGTGATTGATGTTTTTATGTTTCTAGTGAAGAAGTATGATCTGGATGTGAACTTCATCGGCAATATCATCGCTTTTTCACAACATGTGGCACCGGTGATTCCGGTGGTGAAAGGTCCGGCGAAAGTATTGCATATCAATTACGACAAGGAAAGCACCAACCTGGATCTGGATCTGAGCAGCGATAGCCTCCTGGCTGTAGTAAGGGAAATAACACGTCAGAGTCAGATCAATGTTCTTTGTGCCCCCGATATAGGCGGAAAAATTGTAAATGGTTTTATTCAGAACACGCCCTTGCCCAAGGCCCTTAATATGATGGCCCTGGCCAACAATTTAAAACTGGTGAATACGAGAGACAATGCCTATGTATTTGAACGCATGGATGCTCCTGCGTCAGGTGGAAGCGGCGGAACAGCAGGCGGCCGCAGCGGTGGCGGAGCCCAATCGGGAACCTTTAAAGTGCGATCAGATGGAAGCGGGAAAGTAAATGTAGAAGCACAGAATGCGGCCCTCACGGATGTGATCAACGCTGTTTCCAATGAAACAAAAGTGCAGTACTTCCTGCTTTCTGAACTTAAAGGGCAAACCACGATGAACATAGAAGGTGTGGCCTACGAAGACTTTCTGAGCCATATCCTGAATGCGACGGATTATACGTTCCGCAAACAAGGCAATGTATATCTCATTGGCGACAGAGGCATAGAAGGCCTGCGTGCTACTAAAGTAATCCAGCTTCAGAGTCATGAAGTTCAGAAAATAGTGGATTTCATCCCGGCCGATCTGAAGAAAAATGTGGACATTAAAATGTTCCCGGATCTGAGCAGTCTTATCCTGTGTGGTTCAGAGCCGCGTATCAACGAGATTGAAGCCTTCATACGTCAGATTGACAAACCGGTTCCCAATATCAGCATAGAGGTGATGATTGTAGATATCAACCAGAGTCATACCGTGTCAACAGGAATAGAAGCCGGTCTGGGTGCCGCACCGGCCACCACCGGAGGAACAGTGTTCCCTTCCCTGAATATGACCCTCAGCTCTTCCTCTATCAATGATATCATCAATGGAATCAATGGCATGGGCCTCATCAATCTGGGCCATGTAACTCCTAATTTCTATATCAATCTGAAAGCCATGGAAACACAGGGGATTCTTAAAATACATTCCACTCCTCGTGTAGCCACCATCAACGGACAGGAAGCCAAGATGAGCATCAGTAATACCGAATATTATCTGGAACAAACCAATCAGCAGATTGTAACCCAGGTGGCGCAGAATGTCATCACCCAGGTATATAAACCCGTCAATGCAGAGCTGGCCATCACGGTTAATCCCCGCGTTACGGGTGATGAGCAGGTAACACTCGAAATTACCGTAAAGCAAAGCACTTTTACGGATCGTATTTCACCTACCGCTCCTCCGGGAAATACCTCCCGTGATTTTAAATCCATCATACGGGTAAAAAACGGAGAGATGATCATGCTCGGTGGACTGGAAGAAGAAACCGTAAACGAAAGCGGCACCGGAGTTCCCTTCCTATCGCGTATCCCTATTATCAAATGGTTTTTCAGCTCCCGCACCAAGGCGAAGAGCAAAGACAAACTGACCATCTTTATTAAACCTACCGTGATTTATTAAGGCCATGAAAGTCTTTGATAACATACTGGAGCATAAAAGGGTACTGGGTATTGAATACCACGTGTCGCCGGAGGGTGCAGGTGTTTTTCATATGATCCAGTTAAAGAAAGAGCGATCCAGCATTCGTTCAGAAACTAAAACCGGTCCCATTACCGATCTGGAAGCATTTTCCAGAACCTTGAAAGAAAAACCTCCCGTTGTGTTGATCTTAAACGGGAAAGGCATCATTCACAAACATGTATCGTTTAATGACAGTGATGACAACCGCACCTTGCTGGGCAAAACGATTCCCAACGCCAAAGAAGCTGATTTTTACATGCAGGTTTCTTCCCCCTTCAATGGAAAAGTATTTGTTTCCATTGCGCGACGTTCCGTAGTGGATGTGATGCTTGAACAATTCAAAACTGCTAAACTGGAAGTGCTGGCCTGCTGTTTCGGTCCCCAGGTTACGGAATCTATCCTGCCCCTGATTGAAAGCGGATATCAATACGAATATTCTTTTTCCGAATACAAATTGTCCATGGTCGACGGACATCTCGATAGTTTTATGGTTAACCAGCCAACCTCAGAAGGCATTGCAGCAATAGGAGACGAACAGGTTCCGTTCCCTTTTCTGATTCCATTTGCTGCCGCCTTTTGTTTTCTCGGCTCCCTCCCGTTTCCCATCGCAGCTATTGATACCGTGAAAGCGCAGAAAGAGGAAAACCATCAGAAACGCCTCTTTCAGTTTACCAAATGGAGCATCGTCGGATTTTTTCTTGTGATTATGACCGTCAATTTTTTTGTCTTTGATCGCTATAAGAATAAACGACAAGATCTGGAGCAGCAAATGGCGCTGAATAAGGATGCTATTCAGAAACTGGACACTCTCACCAAAGAATTCAGACAAAAACAGGATTTCCTGGAGCGGACCGGTTTATTGCAGGCATCGCGCAGTTCTTATTATGCCGATGATCTGGGGAAAGATCTGCCCGCCTCTATTACACTCTCTGGAGTAGATATCAATCCTTTTCAAAAACCAAAGAATGAAGAGGACCGGATTAGTTTCCAGAATAAGCTCATGCGTATTTCAGGTTTCTGCAGCCAGAGCCTGGAACTGAACAACTGGATGGAAGAAATAAAAAAGAAGAGTTGGGTAAAGGACCTTACCCTGCTCAACTATTCTCAGGTAAAAGGAATGCAGAATGGAGAATTTCTGGTACAGGTGGATATAAAATAAGATGCTGAACAAACTCACCTATAAACATAAACTAAGAATTGCCCTGGCATTGGGGCTGATCTTTGCCATGCTGCTTTTTAAGCTGCCCATTGAAAAAACGATTACCTGTATTTCAGAAACAAAAAAACTGACCCGCGAGCTTGAACAGGCTTCAGATGCACCGATGAGAGCGGCATTGCTGCAAAAACAACTTTCGATGATAGAGCAGGCATTGGGAAAACGATCAACGGGAACCGAACCGGTAAAAGATGAAAATTTGCTGGAGATCATCACCACCTATTGTCATAATCACAAGGCGGTGCTGAGGGAGTTCCCAAAAGCCAAAGGGTATCTGGAGAATCAGCTACAGATTGAAACCAGCACCTTTGTGGTGGAATCCGATTTCAGTACACTCCTTTCTCTGGTTTATCAGCTGGAACAAAAATTTAAAGTCGGGAAGGTGGCATCAGTGAATTTTCAATCCAAACGGGATATGAAAACCGGAGCCCTCACCCTTTCTGCTATCATTTATATACAAAGCGTTAAAAAAGTATAGATCATGAAACGAAAACTGTATGTGCTCGTATTTGTCCTGATGACTCTTTTCCTTGGTTATTGCACCAAGGATCTGGTAGAGCCGGATATCTCCAAACAATGGGTCTATATCGTTTCCCCGAGCAACTGGGTAACCAGCTCCTCTCCTACTCAAACGTTCTGGTGGAAACCTGTGGACGGGGCACGCACCTATGAGCTGGAAATCGTATCCCCATCCTTCACGAATTCCAATTTGTTTATTCTTGATACCGTTATCACCGGCACCAAATATGTCTATACCCTTCCTCCCGGTAAGACATATCAATGGAGGGTGCAGGCACAGAATTCGGTGTATGTAACTCCTTTTACTACCTATACCCTTACCATAGACAGCACTTCCAACTTATCAAGTCAGACGGTTGTGTTCTCTAACCCGGCCAGTTCTACCTTATATACCAATGCAGCTAGTATTAATTTCCAGTGGAATCCGGTTATTTCGGCCACGGCGTATGATTTTCAGATCATTAATCAGGCTACGAGTTTGTTGTTAAAGGACTCCGTGATGGCCTCCACCTCTTATCTGTATCCGCTATCTCCCGGATCTTATACCGTAAAAGTACGGGCGCAGAATGCATCCAGCAACAGTCCTTATACCTCCATTGCCGTACTTGTAAACCGCACTCCTCCGGGCGCCCCTACATTATTGAGTCCCGCCAATGCCGCCAGTATTACCGGAAACGATACCCTTGTGTGGGCCCGTGCAACGGGAGCTGTTAAAGACAGCATCTATATTGCCAGCGACTCCCTGTTTACATCGCCCACAGCCGGTTTCCCGGTGCTTAACAATACCACCCTGGCCCAATATGTGTTTAGAAACGCAGTCAGCGGAAGCACCTATTACTGGAAGCTGAAGAGTGCGGACCTGGAAGGAAACTGGAGCGTATTCAGCGCCATACGGAAATTCAAGCAAAACTGATGAAAAGTAAGAAATCAACGTATCTCCTGTTGATTGTCGTGCTGGCAATCTGGGGAGCCGTGATCTATAAATTATTTTTTGATCATAAAGGCAATGATACCTTTATGACAAACAACTCTTCCTTTGTTCCGGAGTCGTTCAATCTCGCCTCGCTCAACGATACCTTCTCCATTCATCATGGATACCGGGATCCTTTTCTTGGAAAAGCAGCGGAAGCCAGACCGAGAGTAACCACAGGCGCTCTGGCTCCTATTATTAAACAAGCTACCATGGCTCCTTCCCTTGCCAAATGGCCGGCAGTTGTTTTTCACGGCCTTATCCGCAACCAGAAATCGGGAAAACAGATTGCCCTGGTAGAGATAGACGGGCATGGCCATAATATGATTCCAGGTGACTTGGAAAGTGGATTGGAACTGGTGAAGAGTTATAAGGACTCGGTACTGATGGGGAACGGGAAGGAAAGAAGGACATTTAAGAAATGACATTATTTTGCCTCTATAGACCTTAACATCTCAGGCAACACTTAGGAAGTATTTCAGACCAAATTATTTAATTCAGGAAATTCAGCAGGATACACAGGCAAAAGTCAGGAAATGGCACTCAAAAAACAAAAATTTTCGGGTGCAATTCTATTTGTCGCATATTGCTATTATTCAGTCAAATACACAAAATTGTTCTGAAAAGTGTTCTCTGAAAATCCAGAACATTTTTTCGCCCTTTAGAATGTCAGAAAAATATTCTGAAAAGTCAGGGTAATATCCTGAGAAGTCAGGGAAATAGCCAGAAAAACCCAAAGCTGAAAAAGTATTTAACCCGCATTAATTCGGATTTGCGGCTATCTCAGGGAAGAGATTCGGAGCATTTTTTTTCACTATTCCTGACATAAATCAAAAAAATGAAGGCTAAAAATTTTCTTTTAAAAGCAAAATGTATGGATGTCCCAAAACATATTTTTCTTTTAAAAGAAAAATGTATTGCTACCCCAAAAAATATATTTGTCTTTTAAAAGCAAATTATATTTTCCAGAGCATCCAGAGTTTCAGGGGAGGCTTTAAGAAATAAGGGTCAAGGAGAGGGTAAGATCTACCTCAAAGGAAGGTTGCTTCTCCAGATATATACTAACAGTTTGGCACTCTTTTGGAATGAGAATGGGGGTTCCTTTATACCCGTTAAAGTTTACCCTTTTCGATTTTGGGTTATGAACATTGGCGGGGGCTGATAAACGGATCTTAAAAGGCTGCCGGGGATACTTATCGAATTCTATCATTAAAGAGAGCTCTCCGGCCTTTTCGAAACCTTTCAGGAACGCTGCACTGTTTACCTCGAGTTTTCCGTAGCCAGTGATAACCAATGTGTCTGGTCGTTCATTACGCGTGATCCTAAGTTTTGCCATAGAACCTATTTCTTTGAAATTGAGGTATGAAGTTATTCGCCAATCTATCCTATGTAAGCAAGTCTCGGATATCGACGTCCAGTATTCCGGCAATCTTTCCAAGAGTTGAAAGGCTGGGCTGCCTCTTGTTGTTACAATAATTTGTGACCGAGAGATAGCTTTTACCTATCTGTCTGGAAAGCCAGACTTGGGAACGGCCTTGCTCATCGAGAATGACTTTTATTTGGTTCATAGGGAAGTATACGCTAAAATACAGATTTCCTGGAATTGGATTCCGGCTGCATGAACAAGTGGAATAATTACAGCTATTGCGCGTATTTATGACTTTAAATACAATATATTTGAATGAAGGATAACTAATTATTATCAATGAAAAGCACCTACGAATTAAGGAGGTTTAAGAGTTCCAGTGCCCCTGATTTTGCCAAAGCTCTTAAACTCTATTCTGAAAACATTGAGCCTGAATATCGGACCGATACGAATGAAATACTATTTTGGACGGATAATTTCGAAAAGAAATTTGGAGATTCCTTTTTAATACTTGGCCTCTATTTGAATGATGTCTTGATTGGGTTTTCTGAAGTTGCTGTATTCAAAGAGGAAAAATTCGTGGAAGTTGACTATATGGTGATAGATTCGCGTTATAGAAAAAATAATGCTTTTTACCAGTTTTTGGACCAGATAACCTCGTTTCTTACGGACGAAAATTATGTTTTCGACTATGTTATATGTGAGGTGGGATGCTATTTTGAGAACCGAGAACCGACAGAAGAATCAAAAACCTTGATACGGCTCTTGAAAATGGCTCATTTCGGAGTGATCAAATGCGCTTACTATGTACCTCGTTTAGGTAAGAGGAATTATGAAAGTCAAATGCGGGCGATATTAATGATCCACTCCAGCTTGTAACAGTAAGTAATGCCCAAATCAGAGAAGGTTTGGGCAAAGTCAGGGTGGATATTATGCTTATCTTGTTTACTTACACTAAAGTCATCGTAGTTATCTGTTATAAAGTAACATTCTTTGAGAGAATAGTTTCTAATATAGTCCCTCATTGAAAGGAAAATCAATGCATCAGCCATACTACTCTTATCTTTATGAAATGGTCTCTTTTTTTCAAAGGCCAAATGAGTCGCTTCAATTCTTTGAATGTCAGAGATGGGGATTTTGGTTGAGCAATTCTTAAGCAAGGCTTCGGCCCTTTTTAATTGCTTGTCAATGAAATAATCAATCACATCAGAATTAATTTTTTCTTTAACGTAATCTTTTCCAAATAGTGCTATCGCCTTCTCTTCAAATCCATCCCATTCCTTTTTAAGCCTATCCGTGTTTCTCGCCAAATTATTCTCCCATTCTTTTAGAAGGATTTCAGGAGCCAGGAGTTTTATATTCTCATTTTCCACCCACAATTCGATTGAATCAATTGGATTATCACGTTTATTGCTGTCATCAAGAAGATTTAGCCAAGTGCATGTATCGAGAATTAAATATATCATAATAGTGCTTTGAATTTCATTAATTAAATACTGTAAGAACTCAATACTAGGCTCTCATCATTACCACTCCACATCATAGTTCAATGGCATTAACCAATATAGTAATTTTGGATAGAAAAGAAAATATTTAGAGGGGCGTGAGGCCAGTAACTTTTATTTTTACTATTTATGTAAAAACACTTCAAAAAGGTGAAATTAGTTTACTTTAATTTAAATGATTTGCTGATTCCGACTACTACTTGTTATTTAGAATTGTTCTAACTAGTAAAAACATGAAAAACTCATCCACCACTACAGTGCCTCTATGTTATGTTGCAAACCTGGACATTTTAGGCTTCAAAGACTTGGTTTGTAATAATACACATGAAGAATTATTAAGCATCTACAGTATGTTTAGTAATGGCGTTGTGACTGAAAGTGTTTCCCTATTCAAATACAATAAAACCTCGACTTCAGACGGAGTATCAATTACACCCAATTTGTCAAATATTTTTGTCAATTCAATGGTTATTTCTGACAGTGTAATACTTTGGACCAATAATACTTCCACCCGGTCTTTTTTTGATATTATGATTACCATTAGATTCATGTTATCACACGGCGTATTCCTTGGTATTCCATTAAGAGGAGGCCTTGTGGCGGGTCCCATTACGTTTATTGAAAACATTGCAACTTCAAATGCCAACAATCGTCAACTCACTTTCTTTGGGAAATCCATTATTGATTCTTTCAGTATTGAAAAAAAACAGGAATTGTCTGGATGTATTATTGATAAGGCTTGTTTGGACCTATATGGCTCAGAATTAGAAAAAGAATTACTGATAACCCCTGACCCACAGAGACTGAATAGGGCAATTTCTGTGGAAAGCCTGCGTAAAAGGGGGTTCATTATGGATTACAACGTTCCCATAAAAGATGGCTCTTCACTGTGCGAAACTGTAATTAATTGGCCAAGTGTGATTTCACCTAAACTACCGGAAGAAAAAATTATCGAAAGTTTTGCCAGACATAATAAGACAGTTAGTAAGCCGGAAATTCAGCTAAAAATTGAAAACACCTTAGCCTTTTACCGGGCCAGCTTACCAGCTATTAGATTGGCTGAAATAGGGTTTTAAGATGAGGCACGTGCCGTTTCTTTACTCGGCCAGTGACCTGTACCACTGCTTTATACTTGCCAATATTAATTACTGTTCTTTATTCTCAAACCCAAGGTTATCCTTGCATGTTATGCAAGTCTTCCTGTAATCACACAGAATTTCTTCTCCAGGAAAAACATCTTTGATGGTAATGCAAGAGATAAGTTCCCCGTTCTCGTTGAATTCGTTAATTGAGTTTGGTTTATCTGAGTGATTGCAGAATCTGGCATTGTCAATGCATAGGTACCAATTTCCGGTACTTTCCAGAAAGCCATATTCCTTAATAAAAGACTGGGCCAATTCCGTATAGGAGCTAAATTCCACAGGAAGGGCTATTTTATCAAACTCTTGGCTTCTGATCCACCAGGTTGTCCCTTTCGGAAGAAGATCTTTTGAAAATAGGCCAGCACCTTTGCTTTCAGTTTGGCTGAGGTATGTTTCTACAATCAGCATTTGCTATTATGGAATAAGACAATTGAATTCGATGAGAATTTTCTGAGCCAGGGAATTCGGGAACAGAGTTTGTCAAGAATGACAAATTTGGCTGCGAGTGATTCACTCCTAAATAGCCGATAAACGAGTGGGGAAATAATGTGAACCCTTTTTACTGCAACACAACTAAAGCCCGATAAATGAGCTAATTCCATTATATAATCCTCAGAGAAGTACCAGACCTTTTCTACATTGCCGTTATAGAATGTATTTTGGAGTACAGCCTTCTTATTAAAGGTTCTCTTTCCGAGTAGCTCAAGCGTATGGCTGTTCTCAAACTCTAATATCAAGCAGCCTGAATGCTTTAGCACCCTTGCAAATTCACTTATAACTGCTACAGGGTCGCAATAATTGATAACACTTCCAACGCAGATCGCCATATCGAATTGATCCGGAGGCAGGGGCAGATTTTGAATATTGGCGACAAGTGAGTTCTGGAGGTGGGAAATTCGTGCTTCTGCAATATCTACATGAAGGATGATTTTCTCATCAAGCCCATAGCTGTATCCCGCTGACCCAGCATTCAATATTTTAAAGGCAGGATCTATCGGAATTGATTTTAATGACTCTCTGATAAAGTCATCAATCATTTCTCTCTGTCTGAGGTGCCATTGGTCCTTTTCGTCCCAAATGACCGGTGTAGAATTGTACTTTTTTGCTACTTCAGCTGGATCAATCCCATCCATTAATCGATAATAATTAGTTATCCTTTATTGCGGATAACTAACTATCTATGCCATCGAAAAATGTTTCCTTGGGTGCATGGTTGATAAGATCTCTTTCTGTTTCTCTTTACTGACATGTGTATATATTTGAGTTGTCAGGATCGAACTATGACCAAGCATTTGTTGGATATACTTAATATCAACACCTTCTTCGAGCAACAATGTTGCGAAGGTGTGCCGGAATGTATGAGGTGTAATTCTACTTCCGATTTTTGATGAGGAAACATGCCGTTTCACGATATACCTTATTGATTGTTCAGAAAGACGTTTATTTAACCGATTAACAAAAAAATACTCTCTCTTTCTCTTCGCGTCCGGGATAGTTGCATCATATTGTTTTAATGCGACTAAGGCTTCTTTGTTACAGACTTGAATTATTCTTTCCTTATTTCCCTTCCCTTCCAACTTGACTATACCTTGTTCTAAATCAATATTTTTCAATTTTAAGGTTGATAATTCGGAGACTCGGGCGCCAATTGCAAAAAGCAACTCAATAAGGGCAATATCTCTTGCAAAATCAATTTTGTGGTCTCCAGCTTTGGTTTCATATCTTGCATTGTAAACTGACTTAAATACAGACAGAACCTCCGTTAAACTCATTACTGATGGTAATACTTTTGGTTCGCGAAACCTAATTTTCATTTTTCTGAACGGGTTAAGAGAAATCTCATCTTCAAACTCCAGGTAATTAAAAAACACTTTCAATGAAGCAATTTTCCGCTTAATCGTTTTAGGTCTATATTTTGAGATAGAACTTATATAATCCTTTAGCACATTTTTATTAATTGCTGCAATTTCAAGTTCCATTTTTACATAGGCGAAAACCACAAATTGTTGCAAGTCAGCACTATAAGCTTTTATTGTTTTTTCACTTAAGTTCTTCTCATACTTGCAATGTTGAAGAAATTCTTGAACAGAGATATCGATTGTTTTCATTTTTTCCTGTAAAAGAAAGAAGATATTTATTCCAAACACAAGTAGTTGTTAATCAAATAATTAAATAGCTGTCTGCAAAAACTATATCTTTGCCCTAACCGATAATTGGTACCAATGAAGGTTTCGGTACGAAGCCATGTTTCGTTATGAATTAGCAATTTGAAATATGAAAATAGAAGTTAAAAATCTTGGAAAAATTTCGAAAGGCCAATTTGACCTAGATAAAAAATTCTGCGTATTTGTAGGTTACAACAATACCGGAAAAACATACTTGTCACAATTATTATGGAGTTTAAGTTCCTTCGAACATAGAATTGGTTTTAATGGCAGTGAATTTATTAGTCCGATCGAGATTGAGAGTGACAAGAAAGAAATAAGATTAGATGAAGAAATGATTGAGAAAGTCATGAGGGGGTTTTGTTTAAATGTTAAGGAAACATTAGTGCCGAATCTATTTAATGTCGAAGCTGAGAATTCTTCAATTAAAAATTTCTCTCTCGAATTTATAGATGGATACATTACGAAAATAAAAGATAAAAAGATAAAACACATAGCTATTAATATCGGAGCTGAAGGAGGGCTGATATCTAACTACTATATTTTTAGTAAAAAGGAAGGCAGTTTTAATATCAGCATCGAGGAGAGATCTTTAGCCGATCCACTCAAATTGATAAACATTCTTGAGATAGAGAAAGGATTTGACTCCATCAATGGATTCACATCAAACAAATCTTTAAGTGATATATTAAGAGCATCGATTTCTAGAATGATCTTGTATTTGATATTTGAAGATGTTCAAATTCCGTTTTTTTTACCAGCAAATCGTGTTTTTTATCCTTCTTATTATAAATATATTTATAGTATTGCCAAAGAAGAAAAGGATAGAATTGATGATCTTAGGCTTAAAAAAAGCGAAACAAATGAAGCTATAAAATCACTATCAAAAAGACCTTATACAAAGGCTATGGATGACCTCATTCAAAAAGTTTATGATCTAAATAAAAACTCACCTCCACAACAATATCATACAGATCTTCTTAATGAGCTTAGAGATATTATAGGTGGAGATATTATCATAAAAAGCTCCGAAGGGATTGCACCAATAGAGTTTTACCTTAAATTGGATAATGGGGAGGAATTAGAAATGTATATGTCATCTTCTTCAGCCAATCAATTAACTACATTATATTTATATTTTAAATATTGGGCTTCGGATACGAAAAATTTATTAATAATTGATGAACCAGAAGAAAATTTGCATCCGGAAAATCAGATTAAATTACTTCATATTCTTATGAAATTTGCTAATAGAGATAATCGAGTGCTGATTACAACTCATAGTCCTATGATGGCAGAATTAGTGAATAACTATGCGAATGTCTCTTATTTACGAGAAATGAGAGTAGATGTTGATTCATTGATTAAAGACTCAACACCAAGCATGTCTTTTTTAACAAACATTAAACATTCTGACTTTGGAGTCTATTTCTTTGATGGCAAATTTATAAAGGATTATGAGGTTGGCGATTATGGTGCTTTTTTCAAGGACTTTCAAGATGCTCAAGATAAGATTAAAGACATCTCAAATATTTTGAAGTCTAACATTTACGATAATCTTAATTCCAATGCCAACAAAGAATTACTTTAGTGATAATAGAAAAAAAATTCAAGCCACATTCATTAGAGAAAATTTTCTTACGCCTCTTTCAAAGAGCGATATGCCTTATTCCATAATTGAGAAAAAAAATCCAGTTGGATCAGGGAAACTTAGAGAACTGGAGATCGATAATATTCCTTCTACAGATAATACCAGACCTATTTCTTATATACTCGACCTCGAAATTGAAGGAAAAATATATTCATTGCCCCCTACCTTTAAAACTGTAGAGAAGGCTTTTTTAATATTTACGCAAGAATGCCTGCTAATTATTTTAGTTGAAATGAAGAGTGGTCTTAGTCCATTCAAAGAAATTCCTGCGATTGAGGATAAAATTCAAGACTCCATATCACGGCTCTCAGTATTTCTTCCTAATTACATTTTCACTAAGGTGTCTTTTAATAATTATCCTATTAAATATATTACACTTGTGTTTTACAATAACGACAATCTTTCTGGTGAGATAGGAAGAAGAGCAGATTTAGTCCATAAAGATTTGATTAAAATATTTACTAAACGTGCAGATCATTATTTCGTAACTGATGATCTCGGTGAGACGCATAAAGTTAGAGTGAAGTTTATAAAAAATACCGGAGGGGATCCAGAAACATTTGGTGTTAATTTTGATCAGATATTCAAAGATGATATGGACTATTTAACAAGTTTGGACTCAGAGAAAACATTGCCATAGCAATAATTAAATTATTCAGCTAGGAAATAATAAATCAATTTCAACTTTAGCATACAAGATATAGTTAGTCTTTAAATAAAATCTGTTTTGACTAAAAAGAACCAATATTGAAACTATTAAAGCCGACATAAAAATATTGTATTCAGGTTTAAACGGGAATACACTTTCCCTATATCATATAAAAAGAAACAATATGTATGGTATTTAGCATCTAGTTCAAATGGCATAAGATCATAGGAGTGAGCCAATAATCCCTGATAATCTCAAAGTTGTGCTTAAGTATTAAGTTTATTCTTCCGATTTCATTCCTGATTTGTTGTGCAAGCGAATTATTGTAGGCTGCTTTGCATTGCTTGGTGCAATACTTCTGGTCATTCCTTTTTGGAAAAAAATCCGCCTGGCAAATCGGTGACTTACATTTCCTTTTGGTTCTATTCTTTTCTTGTGTCTCCATTTGGATGGGTTTAAGGCCATATTAAAGAGTCTTAATATTCTTATTCAGGAAATCGAGGATGCTTTTCTTTGAATACAGAATTTTACGACCATGCTGGGAAAAGACAATATCTCCATTATCCCGGAGTTTCTGCATCTTGCCTTTACTTCTCACCCCCAAGAGTACTTTGGCTTCGGAGGTGCAAAGCCAGTCGTTTTCCTGAGCCTTTTTTCGACTTTCTTCAGAGGATTGGTTCTTTAACTCCCGCCGGACGATAATGGTAATCTCCTTGATCATCTGGTAGTAGGCTTCCTTTTCGAAAACGATGAGATCCATATCGAGAATATTTCCACTGTCAGAAAAATGGTTTAGTTATTAATCGTTCAGTGCAAATGTGGGAAACAATGGAAATTAAATTTCAGAAAAAATGACTGAAATATTCTGAAAAATATGGTGTGGATTATTTAGAACTCTTGCCCCGTTTGGCTTTGGGCGATCTTTTCAGAGCATTTTTAGTTGAATCGGAAATCTTTGCAAACGATGGGGTCTTGTCTTTGGTAATTGTAAATCCTACGCAAGTTGTTGTATATCCTGCAAATAGTGCCATTTTGGAACGTCCTATTTTCTTCTTATCAGTTCGGCTAAGTATTTTCCTGTAAGTCATCATTTCTCTGAAAAAAAAGCGAATGACGTTATCCTTGTCTTTCATTTGTTCCTGACCTTCCAAGGTAAAATAACTATAAAGACAAAGCTCCAGCATTGACTGGAAGCTATAAACCTCCTCTAGTTTGTAGTATTTTGATTTAACTATTTTCTCGCCTTTGGGAGGTTGCAAATTCCACTCTTTTCTGAAATAGATACCATTAAACTGATATTTTGGTTGCTCGAAATATTCCATTATTTGTTTCACAACCGGTTTGACCTTGGACATGATCCTCGTATCATGCTTTTGCCTGATAGGATCTAGGTTATTGAAATAACCAAAATGCTCTTTTATGAGGCTTGCGGGAATATCCAGGCCAGAATTAGCCAACCTCCTTATCTTATCATAGCAAATGCAAGCCGCAGCATAGTCTGTCAATTTAATTGACAGATTCAATCTGTGGTAGCCCTTAAAATCGTCTTCTTGTATCATTTTGGGGTTCGGATTCTCAAAGTTAACAGAGAGAATGGCTTCTTGCTATAAAAGGGTAGAAAGGAAGTAAAAAAAGAAGGGTTTGAAAGCATCCAATATGCTCTCAAACCCTTACCAGTAGCGGAAGGGGGAGTCGAACCCCCGACCTCAGGGTTATGAATCCTGCGCTCTAACCATCTGAGCTACCCCGCCATGCAAAACCGAAGAATGTTTTACCTATGTTTAACCTCTCCGGAAAAAAGAACGCTAAAGTACTAATTTTCAATTAATAACGGCAAAAGACCTTTGGATTATGAATCCTGCGCTCTAACCATCTGAGCTACCCCGCCGTATTTATTAAAGGGCGCAAATATAGCAAAATCATATTTTAATGTACAACCCGTAAAGCATACATCTGTCATAATTTGTAAGGAATTATTAATTAATTGCAGATTGATATTTTTTTTATACATTTCCGCCAAATAAAGCCGGAGAACTGAAATTCTCTGTGAAAAGATGGTGCAAAAGGCTAAGAATCAGAAAGGTAAGAAAGACTCCAAAAAAGCAAAATCTGCTAAGTCGGTCAAACATGTTGCAACAGGCAAGGCAAAGAAGGCCGCTGCTGTTACAAAAAATGTTAAATCGATGCCTAAGCTGAATGGAAGTGCTGCCAAATCCATCTCTTCTTCCAAAGGAAAACCGGCAAAAACACAGAAAACTGCTATAAAAGCAGGAAAATCTTCTGTTCATCCCTCTAATTCTTCGAAAATCAGCTCTAATAATAAAAAAGGACCCGCTTTGGTTGGTAAAATTCCTGCTAAAGTGGCCCCTAAAGGTGTATCCAAAACAGTTGTTGCCGTAGAAACTATTGCAAAATCCCCGGTAGTTGCTGTTAAATTACCTGCAGGTAAACCCGCTCTGGCTAAAAAAGCACCAAAGCCCCCTAAACCCAAAAAGATATTCCGTTCTGAAATGATTTTCCCTAATCAGCTTAAGGAAACTCCTTTGGTGAAAGTGAAAAACAAACCGGAACCTAAAGGCAAATTTGTTCTTGAATTTGCTGTTAAGTCATCCCCTGCCCTGCTTTTCGATTTCCTTTCCACCCCCAGCGGTCTCTCCGAATGGTTTGCCGATGATGTGGATATCCGTAATCAGGAATTTACCTTTCATTGGGATGGTCAGATTCAACGTGCCAAGCTCCTCGCTTTTAAACAGGATCAGCTTATGCGTATGCGTTGGTTTGATAAAAACGAAGACTTCTATTTCGAATTCCGTATCGATCATGACGAACTCACCGGCGATGTAACCCTCATCGTTACCGATTTCGGCGAAAGTGATGATGATATCCGCACTTCCCGTCTACTATGGGAAAGTCAGGTGAATAAGCTCCTTAAAGTATTGGGCGCCTATTAAGTTTTCCCTATTTTTACGAGGTGAAGCAAAAGTCCCTGGCCGCGCTGGTTAAAGCCAATCTCCCTTTTCTGATTCCTTATTTTCTATTCCTCCTTGCTGCAGGAATACCCATTGCTTTATACCCCAAACCAGCCATCCATATCTATATCAACGATCATACCTATGGTATGGCCGACACGTTTTTCCGTCTCATCACCAATCTGGGCGATGGAGTCACCGTAGCCATTCTGGCGGTACTGTTCTTTCTGTTTCGTTTCAAAAACGGCATCCTCATCGCTCTTTCCGGAATCCTGGCCGGGTTTTCCACCCAGTTATTAAAGCGTACGCTTTTCAGCAATATGCAACGACCAAAAAAATTCTTTGAAGGCATTCACGAACTTCACCTGGTGCCGGGTGTTGAAAGTTATGGCGGACATAGCTTCCCTTCCGGTCACACCGCCTCTGCCTTTGCTCTTTATTTTTGTCTGGCATTGATGACTGAAAACAAAATGCTGAAAACCCTGCTCTTTTTATTGGCCCTTATCATAGCGCTGTCGCGGGTATATCTGAGTCAGCATTTTCTGAACGATGTATATGCCGGTTCTATGCTGGGTATATGTTCCTGTATCCTGGCCTGGTATATATTGACTCATTCTCGTCCTTTTGCCCATGCATCGTGGATGGAGCGTTCATTCTTCCTGAATAAAAACAAGAACGCATGAAACGCTCTCCCCTCCTCATCAGTATTTTGCTGGGTATAGCAGCAGCGATATTCTTTATCCCTTTTCTGGGTGCAGTCCATCTCTTCGACTGGGATGAAGTGAATTTTGCCGAATGTGCGCGGGAGATGATCAAAACCCACGACTACTCCACTGCTCAGATCAACTTCTTTCCCTTTTGGGAAAAACCGCCCCTCTTTATCTGGATGCAGGTACTTTCTATGAAAGTGTTTGGTATCAATGAATTTGCAGCTCGTTTTCCCAATGCACTGTGTGGAATTGTGACGGTGGTTCTTGTTTTTAATCTGGGAAGAAAGCTATACGACAACCGTTTCGGTCTGCTCTGGGCCCTGGCTTTTGCCGGTTCACTGCTGCCTCATTTCTATTTCAAATCAGGCATCATCGATCCCTGGTTCAACCTCTTTATTTTTCTGGGCATCTATCACCTGGCCAGGTATACCAATGACTATACGTATGCTTCCTCGTCCCGCTTCTTCAACCGCAGTGTGTTTCTCTCGTCTCTATTTATTGCACTTGCTATTCTTACCAAGGGGCCGGTAGCGGGACTTGTATTCGGGCTTTGTTTTATTACCTACCGTATCATGAAACGGGCTCCAATCATGAAATGGAAACATTTTATCCTTTCCTGTATCACCATCGCGGGTATTGGCGGGGTATGGTTCCTGATCCTGGCATTGGAAGGACGAACCAGCATCATTTCCGAATTCCTCGTATATCAGATCCGTTTGTTCAGCACCGAAGATGCTGATCACGGGGGACCGTTTTATTATCACTGGGTGGTATTGCTCATCGGTTGTTTTCCGGCTTCTGTTTTTGCCATCCGTGGCTTTTTCCGCAGCAGCTCCGATACCCCGTATCAGAAACACATGAAACGCTGGATGCTGATCCTCTTTTGGGTGGTACTTATTCTGTTCTCTATTGTCAAAACAAAAATTGTCCACTACTCTTCCCTGTGTTATTTCCCCCTGACCTTCCTGGCAGCCTATTGCGCCCATAAATTGATGCTGGAAGAGTGGCCCTGGAAAAAATGGATGAGCGCTGTTCTCCTCTTTACAGGTGGTATGCTGGGATTGCTTTTAACGGCACTACCCATCATTGCCATGAACCGTACTGCTATCCTTGCTGCCAACATCATCAAAGATCCTTTTGCGGCAGGCAATTTCGGGGCCGATGTACATTGGTCGGGATGGGAAGTTGGTATCGGTTTGCTTTTTCTGGCTGGTGTACTCGCCTGTTTTATCCTGGCCTTAAAGAAAAAGATGAAAGCAGCCATCATCAGCCTCTTTGTGCTTACCCTGCTCTCTACCAATCTCAGCTCGCTCGTTTTTGCTCCTAAAGTGGAAGGATATTCCCAGCGGGCTGCCATCGATTTTTATGAAAGCCTGAAAGGACAGAAATGCTATATCGATGTGATCGGATTCAAAAGTTATGCCCATCTGTTTTATACTGACAAAGATCCATCGGCCAACACACCGTTTATGGAATGGTACAAACAGAACCCTCCCAAAGGGCTGGCTCCGGGCGCACATGTAAGCTCTGGACAGATGGATATTTTTTATTATGAATATCTCCGTTCACAACCCCTCGACCGGCCTGTGTATGTGGTATCTAAAAACACACACGCGAAAGAGTTCGAGCATGATTTTCCTGCCTATCATAAATTGTCGGAGAAAAACGGATTTGTATTCTATATCCGTAACTAAGCCTTGGCCTGATACATCTTACTTTTCATCCAGCCCCATTTATTCAGGCGGTGACGCACGGAAACAGCCAGACACCCCCATCCGTATTTCATACTGCGGCTAAAATTGATAGAGCTGGCTTCGGGAAAATATTTGGTGGGACACGTTACTTCGGCAATATCATATCCGGCATAAATAATCTGAGATAGCATCTGATTGTCGAATACAAAATCATCGGAATTGGCATCCAGATTAATTTTCTCCAGCACTTCCCTGGTGAAAGCCCGGTAACCGGTGTGATATTCAGATAGTTTTTGATTAACAAGGATATTCTGGCTCAGGGTCAAAAAACGGTTGAAGATGTATTTATACATCGGCATCCCCCCTTTGAGGGCACCTTTGCCCAAAATACGCGAACCCAGCACTACATGATACAAATCGTTGGCAATAAGATATGACATGCTATGGATCAATTTAGGAGTATACTGATAATCGGGGTGCAACATGATGACAATATCGGCACCTATTTCCAGGGCTTTGGCGTAACAGGTTTTCTGATTGCCTCCATAGCCGGTATTCTTTTCATGCCGTATCACATGCTGTATATTCAGGCGTTTGGCTTCTTCTACGGTATGATCGCGGCTGGCATCATCTACCAATACCAGTTCATCTACGATATCGAACGGGATCTCCTTATAGGTTTTCTCGAGCGTGAGGGCTGCGTTGTATGCCGGCAGTACGACGACCAGTTTTTTACCCAGTATCATTCAGTCAATCTTTTTCACGTTTTTTAAATTCAGCATATTCATCGCATTCACGTTGAGCCCGGTAATATTGTTCTGCACCAGTCTCACCACCCGGTCGTGATACAACGGCACCACCGGTGCCTCACTCACTATAATACGTTCCATGGAATAGTAATACTCTTTTCGGATAGAATCATTTTTCTCGTACAGGGCCTGTTCATACATATGATCGTAACGCTGATCCCTGAAATGGGTATAGTTATATCCATGAGGAGAAAAATTGCCGCTGTAAAACAGAGCCAGGAAATTAATCGGATCCGGGAAATCGCCTACCCATGACTTACGAAAGAAATTCATCTTTGAATTGGCTACACCTTCGCGAAAAGCTCCGTCTTCCACCACATTGATCAGGATACGAACCCCTATCTGTGACAACTGGAAACGGATATGTTCTGCCAGATCCAGATACTGCTTGGTGGTATACAGATTTATTTCAGGCAGATTTTTTCCATCCGGATAACCGGCCAGATAAAGCAGTTGTTTTGCTTTTTCCGGATTATAAGCATATCCCTCCACCTTGCTGTTATCATATCCGGGCAGTCCGGGAGGAACAAAACCATTTACTGCCGCCGTGCCTATATTATTACGCAGGTAGTTGATCATCTTCTCCCGATCAATACCATAATTGATAGCCTGCCGCAGAAATTTATTCCGGAATGGATTAGGTTTCGTATCACCCGGAACATCATCAATCAGAAATCCGAGGTAGTCGGTCTTCAGGAATGGCTGACTTTGCAGCATAAACCGGTTGCGATACATGCTTTTCAGTTCTCCGTTCGGGGTAAGCACTTCTTTCGCGTTGAAAGCATCAAACCCCGATATCATATCCAGATTTTTCTTCAGAAAATTGAGCCAGGCCGATTCCCGGTCGTGTATAAAGGATATGCTCACAGCATCCAGATAAGGGAGTGCATGTCCGTTTTCCTTTTCAAAATAGCTCTCATTCTTTACCAGCAATAATTTCTGTCCCTCTTTCCAGGTGCGAAAACAGAATGGTCCTGTACCCACCGGATGACGTGCGAAATCGGTGCTGTAATGCTCCACGGCTTCATGCGGCACAACCGAGAAAAACTTCATGGTAAGGATACCCAGAAAAGCAGGAAACGGATTACGGATATGGACCTGGAAGGTAGAATCATTTACAGCATTGAATCCTTTTTTTCCTTCGCTGTCATCGCGGTCAAAATAATCGAGCAGATCGGAAGCCCTGGAAGTACGTTTATCAAACAAACGTTCAAAGCTATAAGCAAAATCAGAAGCTACCGCTTTTCTTCCTTTTCCATCGGGGAATACTTCGCTATCCTGAAAATAGACGTCGGTACGCAGATGAAAGGTATAGGTAAGTCCGTCGGGGCTCTGTTCCCAGCTGGTAGCAATACAAGGACGAACATGAATGGAGTCATCCATCTGCACCAATCCGTTAAAAAGCTGGTTTACGGCCCATATATTTTCGAAGTTGGATGCAGCAGCGGGATCCAGCGAGCTGACAACGCCCAGTTCATTATAACGGAAAATCATATGCTGCTTCTTGTCCTTCGTATGTTCCGAAGAGCAGGAAGCCTGCAACAGGATAAAGACCCATGCTCCAGCCAGACATTTTCTCATGAGCATTTTTTTGATCTAACAAGTTTAGTCAAAAGGAGGGCTGATGAAACGTGGAGTGGTTCCGCCTTTATAAACAGGTTTATTAACAGAAGTTCAGGACATCCTGATTCAGAGGGGTAAAGACATCTCTTTTTGAAGGAAGAGGAGGCTTTTTTCCATTTGTCCGTGCAGAATGGTATCGGCTTTCAGAAAAGGGACGCGTTTGCGAAAAGCACGCATCAGCTCCTCGATAAACGGTGAAGAGGTAGCAGGACGACGAAACTCCAGGGCCTGACCACCGGTGAGCAACTCTATAGCCAGGATACGCTCGGTATTCTCCACCACCCGGTAACATTTGGTAGCGGCATTGGCTCCCATACTTACGTGATCTTCCTGTCCGTTTGAGGAAACGATGGAATCAACGGAAGCAGGAGCACATAATTGTTTGCTTTGACTCACGATAGAAGCTGCCGTATACTGAGGTATCATAAAACCGGAATGCAATCCGGCTTGTGCAGCCAGAAAAGGAGGTAGTCCGCGTATACCAGAAATAAGCTGATAAGTGCGGCGTTCGGATATATTACCGAGTTCGGCTAATGCGATAGCAAGGAAATCAAGCGCAAGCGCCAAAGGCTGTCCATGAAAATTACCGCCTGAAATGACGGCATCCTCATCCGGAAAAATAGTAGGATTGTCCGTTACGGAATTTACCTCTGTCAGAAATACTGTTGCGGCATATTGAATGGCATCATGCGATGCTCCATGTACCTGGGGTATACAACGGAAGGAATACGGATCCTGTACCTGTACCTTGGCACGTTTGCATATCACACTCCCTTTGAGGATGCTGCGGATGCGTGCTGCGGTATGTATCTGTCCCGCATGCGGACGTATAGCTTGTATCTGAGGATGAAAAGGATCCATCCTGCCATCGAAGGCATCGAGTGAAAGAGCTCCGATCACATCGGCCGATTTACCCAGACGAAATGCTTTCAGCAAACACCAGACACTATAAGCGCTCATGAATTGCGTGCCGTTCAAAAGCGCAAGACCTTCTTTTGATTTTAAACGAAGAGGCTCGAGTTTGTATTTTTTCATTACAACAGCAGCCTTCTGTTTCTTTCCTTTGTGAATTACCTCACCCAAACCAAGCAATGGCAGGGAAAGATGAGCCAAAGGAGCCAGGTCGCCGGAAGCACCTAAAGAACCCTGCTGATAAACAACGGGCAATATATCCAGGTTAAAGAATTCGATGAGCCGTTCAACCGTACTCACTTGCACACCCGATTTACCGTAAGAAAGACTTTGAATTTTCAGAAACAACATGAGCTTTACCACGTCGGCAGGCACTTCTTCACCAAAACCGCAGGCATGACTCATTACCAGATTTTGTTGCAACTGTTCCAGCTCTTTTTCGGGAACAGTTACATTACACAAGGATCCGAAACCGGTATTGATCCCATAGATCGGATCTTTGGAAGCTTTTATCTTTTTTTCGAGAAAGGTGCGGCAATGAACAATTTTTTTGCGGGCTTCTGACGAAAGTTCCAGCTTATACCCTCCGTTGAAAATCTGTTCCAGGGTGAGCCAATCAATTTTTTTGGTGCTGACGGAGTGTAGTTTCATACAAAAGGGGAAAAGTGTAAGGGTAATGCTTATGCTATCTTCAAGCTTTCAACCTGTCAATCAATTCATATATTTTCAACTTCATCTGGGAGCCGTCTTTCATATTCTTAACGGTTAGTACCCCTTCCTTCATTTCATCACTTCCGACAACAGCTACGAAAGGAATTCCTTTTTTGTTGGCATAGTCAAGCTGCTTCTTAATCTTAACAACATCCGGATACAACTCGGCACTAATACCCGCTTTGCGGGCCTGAGCCAGCAAAGGCAAGCAATGATCTCTTTCTGCTTCGCCAAAATGTGCAAACAATAAGGTGGTGGATGCTTTTACTTCCTGAGGAAACAGATTCAGTTCTGTCATCACATCATAAATACGATCGGCACCGAACGAAATTCCTACACCCGACATATTCGGCAGACCGAATATCCCGGTGAGATCGTCATAGCGTCCTCCACCACAGATACTGCTGGTAAAAGTTCCTTCCGTAGCCTTTACCTCAATGATGGCTCCGGTATAATAATTCAATCCCCGGGCCAGGGTAATGTCCAGTTCGCAATTGGCAATTTGCAGTTCGCAATTTGCAATATGCGCAAAAAGATATTCAAGCTCTGCAATTCCTTTGTTTCCGATTTCCGAGGTCCTCAGCAATTCCTTTAACAGATTAAGCTTTGCAGCTGTATCTCCCGTGAATTCAATCAGAGGCTGGAGCTGTTCAATGGCCTTTTCGGATATCTGTTTTTCGCGCAACTCTTTATTTACCCCATCCGCACTTATCTTATCCAGCTTATCAATGGCAACCGTGATATCTACAATCTTTTCCTTTTCTCCTATCACCTCCGCAATTCCGCTCAAAATTTTACGATTGTTGATCTTAATGCATACAGGCGCTTTCAGTTTGGTAAATACCTGGTCAATCATCAGTATCAGCTCCAGTTCATTGAGCAGGGAATCGCTGCCAATTACATCGGCATCGCACTGATAAAATTCGCGGTATCGTCCTTTCTGAGGACGATCGGCACGCCATACCGGTTGTATCTGGTAACGGCGGAATGGGAAAGCAATATCCTGCTGATGCTGTACTACATAACGGGCAAAGGGAACGGTCAAATCATAACGAAGGGCTTCTTCCGGTTTGATAACATCCGTATTCAGCTTTTCGCCCCGTGGAAGAATTTTAAAAATGAGCCTGTCTCCTTCTTCCCCATACTTACCCATGAGGGTAGTCAGGTTCTCCATGGCAGGTGTTTCGATAGGCGTATAACCGTACAAACGGAATACAGATCGGATAGAATCAAATATATAATTCCTCTTCACCATTTCTTCGGGTGAAAAGTCTCGGGTTCCTTTTGGTATGCCTGGTTTCTGAATAGCCATAATCTTAAAATCGGTCAAATTTAAGGATTCCTTAGAATTGGACAGAATGCTCCGTATCTTTCGGATAATCTCGCGTTATTCGCTCAAACAGAAGAGCATGCAAGTTCCAGTTACCCGTTTTCATATTTATTTTCAGCTGTTTCTTCTTTTCGTCCCGGCAATAATGGCCGCTGAAGAGCAAAAGATCCTGCATTACAGCCTGTATCAGGAAACCATTACGATAAACAGCCTGGAAACAGGTTACACATCGGCCGTTTATTGCCGGGGCCGGTTTAGCTCCCACATAGGAAGAGAAACAATGATCCGTTATAATGAGCTGGAAGCCATCGGAGGGCTGAAAGCACGTTATCGTACCGGGAATCACAAATACAAGGATCTGGGCGAAAGCGAAATTCACCGCAGCGATGCACCTGAAGAGGCTTTTGACAATGGAACAAGCCAGTATGTGATTTCATGGCCCTCCAAAGGGGAGGAAGACATGGATTTTCTTTATACCTATAAGGTAAACTGTAAGGAGCTCATGGCCCTGAGCTCCATCCGTATTAATGATGTGGAACGTACCGATACCTTCGATTATACCATTCGGGTTCCGAAAGGGATGCAGCTTTATTATCGTATACCTGCCGGCTCAGATTTTATACAAACCGATAGCAATAGTACTGAAGCAGGTATGATTTATCATTTCCGTGCCTATCCAAAAAAGGAAATTGTAAGAGCTGAGAACCTACCGGATTATGCCTATCCCTTATATCAACCTCAAAACATACGCCTTATCCTCGTTCGTGAAAACGAAGGCAATGCCTGGATGAGGCTTAACAACTGGTATCTCCATTTTGAAGAGTCAACATCATCCTTAAACGAAACAAACAAACTGCTGGCCCTGAAACTAAAAGACACCTGCACCAATGCTGATACCATCACATCCCGGATTTTTAGTTATGTACAGAAACATATTTTTTATTCCGACCGCGGAGGCTATCTCCCACATGAGTGTAATGAAGTATTGAAAACAAGACGGGGGGACTGTAAAGACATGTCCTTATTGCTCGTGAAATTACTCAGCCAGTGCGGGCTTGAAGCGAACCTGGCGCTTTCTTCAACACTTGATTATGAATCGGATCTTGATTTTCCGAGTCTGGCTTCGGCCAATCATATGATTGCGGTAGCGAAGATAAAGAACCGGTATATCTACCTGGATGCAACGGACCCTGTAGGAAGATATGGACTTCCTCCTGTACAAGTGCAAGACAGAAAAATATTCATCATCACAAAAGATGGGGGGCGTTTGGATTCCATACCAACCCCATCGGGCTTTGACAACCGGAATAGGGTTAGCATTCATTTAACTCCGTCCGGGAACGATCTCAACGGAACAATCTTCTCCGATTATCATGGTTATAGCAGGCATGATGCCGACCTGGCCCGGATGATTTCACCATTGGGTTATGACTCCCTTCTTGGCAAAATGATTTGTTACGAATCGCATGAAACGGTGATAGATAACTTAAAAATAACCAAAGACGATTCTCTTCTCACAGTTATGGGTGGAATAACAGTAAAATACAAAGTGAATGTAAAAGATAAGATGAAAACTATTAAACTCAACTTCCTTCCCTTTCCTCATAAGTATCCGGTAAAATTGCTACCGGATTTACGTCTTCTTACTTTCCAGACAGTTCAAAACAAGATGGAGTGTGAAATCAGTTTTACAAAACTCGTGGAATTGAAATTCTTTGAAAACGTTTCCTTCAACTCCGGAGGCTTTCATTTTGAATTAAAAGTATTTCAGTCTTCCCCAAAAAGCATTCATCTATACTATTCTTTTTCTTATAATGGGTTGGAAATACTTCCGGAGCAAATACAGGCCTATAATGACCTTAATGCCTTGATTGAAAAAACGCTGAACAGCGAACTGAGTTATTCAGAGTAGAAGCCAGAATTCAGAAGGAAGAAGTCAGAAGGCTGGATCACTCTATTCTGATTTCTGATTTCTGACTTCTTTCTTCTGAATTCTATTTCAAAATATTCGGATTTAAAATATTGAACACATAGTTTTTCTCCGCATGCTCTACCAACATCTGAAAGCGCCCATTGGGTTTGAGCTGTTTGAGTTCAAACAGATCGGTACGGCGATCGAGCAGGTTATGTACACTTCCATGTGAACGCATCTTTTTAAGCAGATCCAGTTCCAGATCGGCAATAAGCACGGCTTCCGAATTGGGTGTGGCTTCGGCCTTTACCCCATTGGTTGGAAAGGCAAAGTCGCAAGGCGTAAACACGGCCGATTGTGCATACTGTATATCCATATTATGCACCTTAGGCAAATTACCGATGCCTCCGGCTATGCATACAAAACATTCGTTTTCAATGGCTCTTGCTGCAGAGCAGCACCGGACACGGGTAAATGAATTCTGGGTATCGGTAAGAAATGGCACAAAAAGAATATCCATTCCCTGAAGCGCGAGCAAACGGGGCAACTCAGGAAACTCCACATCATAACAAACCAGGATCCCTATTTTCCCCGCATCGGTATCATACACCTTCAGCTTGTTGCCACCTACAATACCCCAGGCTGCCACCTCATTGGGCGTTACATGAATCTTGGTATACCGTTCAATGGATCCATCCCTGCGACACAGATAGCCGATATTATACAATTGCCCTTTTCGAATATAGGGCATACTACCTGTGATGATATTGACATTATACGTGATGGCATAATTGATAAACTTATCCCGGAGCGGCTCGGTGTATTCGGCTAGTTTTCGTATAGCCTCGGGCTGACTCAGGTGATTGAACTCGGCCATAAGCGGAGCATTGAACAGTTCCGGGAAAAGAACAAAATCTGCTTTATAGCCGGCTACAGTATCAATAAAAAACTCGATCTGCTCACACAACATCTCAAATGTTTTGAACGAACGCATCTGCCATTGCACCAACCCTACCCTTGCACTGCTTTTCTGATGCGGGGTAAACTTGTTTTTCACCGTATACAACACATTGTTCCATTCCATGAGGGTAGCAAATTCTTTCGACTCTTTATCTTCCGGCATATAATTGCTCAGCAGTTTGATGACGTGAAACTCATTGGACAGCTGGAAGGAAAGCACCGGGTCATAGGCTTCTTTCATCTTCACTTTTTCAATGTATTGCTTGGGATTCATCTGGTTGCCTGCAGAGGCAAAACCGGGAATCCGCCCTCCGAAAATGATGGACTTCAGATTCAACCGTTCGCAAAGCTCTTTGCGCGCATCATACAAACGTCGGGCCAGCCTCAGCCCCCTATAGTCAGGATGTACAAACACTTCCAGACCATAAAGCACGTCCCCATCCGAATGGTGGGTATTGAATGTATAGTAACCCGTGATCTGCTTATAGGTATGGTCATGGCCGAATTCATCATAGTTTACAATGATAGACAAAGCTACCCCGGCCACTTTATCATTCACAAGTACCACCATTTGTCCTTCCGGAAAAATAGTAAGGAGTTTTTTTATCTGTTCCAGTTCCCATACCGATCCGTGCCAGTTTTTATATGCCACCAGCATGGAATCGCGCAGCCCCATATAATCGCTTGTCTGCAATTCCCGGATTTCTACTTTTTTTATTTCCATCGCCGGAGCATTGCTCCTGGGCTTGGCTTCTTTTACTTTCCTTGGCATAAAAAGACAGATTAGCGTTTAGGGTATAAAACATCTAATTGTTTTATTATACCTACGGGAATAGAAAAAGGGATGAGTTTTCGGTAAAACTCATCCCTTATATGGCGGGTAGATAGAAAAGAAAGGTGAAAATTACACCGTAAGCTTCTTATAACGTACTCTTTTAGGGTCTGCGCTGCCCAGGCGTTTCTTTTTATTCTCTTCATATTCAGAATAACCTCCTTCAAAATAATAAACGGAAGAGTCTCCTTCAAAAGCCAGGATATGGGTACATACCCTGTCCAGGAACCAGCGGTCGTGAGAGATAATAACGGCACATCCGGCAAAGTTTTCAAGTCCTTCTTCCAGGGCGCGGAGCGTATTAATATCAATATCATTCGTCGGTTCATCCAGCAATAATACGTTGGCTTCCGATTTCAGTGTCATAGCCAGATGCAAACGATTACGTTCCCCACCCGACAGCACACCGCATTTCTTGCCCTGATCCTGTCCGTTAAAATTGAACCGGCCTACATACGCTCTTGCATTGATGCTCTTGCCTTCCATTTCTATCACTTCATTTCCTCCCGAAAGCACCTCGTAAACAGTTTTGTTCGGATCTATATCCGTATGTGCCTGGTCTACATAGCCTATCTTAACAGTAGGTCCCACCTTAAACGTTCCGGTATTGGGTTGTTCCTGTCCCATAATCATACGGAACAAGGTAGTTTTACCGGCACCGTTGGGTCCTATGATACCTACAATTCCATTGGGAGGAAGTTTGAAATTGAGGTGTTCGTACAGCAGACGATCTCCATATCCTTTGGCTACATCAATTACTTCAATTACTTCATTACCCAAACGGGGACCGTTGGGAATAAAGATCTCCAGGGTCTCCTCTTTTTGTTTTACATCAGCACCGGACATCTTTTCATAGTTCTGCAAACGGGCTTTCTGTTTGGCCTGGCGGCCTTTAGCGCCTTGTTTAACCCATTCCAGCTCCCGGGCCAGGTATTTCTGACGTTTGCTTTCGGTCTTTTCTTCCTGCTCTAAGCGTTTGCGTTTCTGATCCAGCCAGGATGAATAATTTCCTTTCCAGGGAATGCCTTCTCCACGGTCAAGCTCTAATATCCATCCTGCCACATGATCCAGGAAATACCTGTCGTGAGTGATGGCAATAACGGTTCCTTTATAGTTCTGTAAATGCTGTTCCAGCCAATCCACTGATTCTGCATCCAGGTGGTTGGTAGGCTCATCCAGAAGTAATATTTCCGGTTCTTGAATAAGCAAACGGCAAAGAGCTACCCGGCGGCGTTCACCTCCGCTCAGATTCTTTACTGGTACATCGGCTTCGGGGCAACGGAGTGCATCCATGGCTATCTCCAGACGGTTATCCAGGTTCCACAAATCATGCTGATCAATCAGCTCGGTAAGACGGGCCTGGCGGTTAACCAGTTTCTCCATCTCCGCATCACTCATCGGATCGGAGAATTTGTTATTCACCTCTTCATATTCTTTCAGGATATTCACAAATTCCTGTGCTCCTTCGCGAACCACTTCAATACAGGTTTTGGTATCATCCATCTTGGGCTCCTGCTCGAGATAACCCACGGCATAGCCCGGTGAAAAATGGACTTCACCCTGATAGGATTTCTCAACACCGGCAATAATTTTGAGCAAGGTGGACTTACCGGAACCATTCAGACCAATGATGCCGATCTTAGCTCCATAATAAAAAGAGAGATAGATATCCTTTAATACCTGTTTGCTGGGAGGAAATGTCTTGCTGACATTTACCATTGAAAATATAATCTGACGGCCTTCGGACATGGGGTGATTTATGAATTATGAATTATGATTTATGATTTACGATTTGAATATTAATCCCCTAAATCTTAAATCCTTTGGGCCTCAAAGTTAATCAAACCGAAGGATACGGGAAATAAACGGGGCTGTATTGAATTAAATTGAGCAGGTAATTTTCAGAAGCGCTATTCTGATTACATTTGCCCTGTGAATCAGCAGGATATAAACATAAAGAACCGGAAAGCAGGGTATGAATATTCATTTCTTGATAAACTCGTAGCGGGTATAAGTCTGCTAGGAACCGAAATCAAATCCATACGACAAGGAAAAGCCAATATCACCGAAGCCTTTTGTGTGATTGACAAGGGAGAGCTGTGGGTACGCAATATGCAGATTGAAGAGTATGAGAAAGCCCGTCATTATAATCATGCTCCCAGACGCGACCGTAAATTACTCCTCCACAAACATGAAATAAAGAAGCTGTCCAACCAGATGAAGGATCAGGGTCTTGCTATCATCCCTCTGAGACTGTTTCTGAATAAAGAAGGATTGGCCAAAATGGAAATTGCCCTTGCCAAGGGAAAAAAACTGTATGACAAACGGGAAGATATAAAGAAGAAAGATGTGCAAAGGGAGATGCAACGGAAGCTCAAATAGAAGTCAGAAGAAAGAATACAGAAGTCAGAAATAAGAGGACGGCAATTATTTGTAATAAAGAAATCCCGGAATCAAGGTTTAAATAACCTCAATTCCGGGATTTGTATTCTGTATTCTTTCTTCTGACTTCTGACTTCTATTAGAAGTGCAGTGTCATTTTGATAGAACCAGTACCGGATCCACTACCGCCATTGATATCATTATCAAGAGCGATATTATGTGAGCGGCGAACATTGATTGTTTGTGTACCTACAGAAGCAGGTGCTCCACCAACACTTTCGGTCGTGTAGCTTGCATTGCTGGTATACGAGAAACCAAAGCCGTAACCATATTCAGCACCGATAGAAATCTTAGGGAAGATAAAGTATTCAGCACCTACAAAGGCACGAACACCAATACCCCATGTCATTCCAAGGCTGGCATCTTTCAAACGGGCAGTATTACCGTAAGTATCATTCACGATATTACCAGTCCAGGTTGAATTGATTCCGGAAATCACATTATTCACACCAAAGTTGGTGGTAGTTGCATTACTAACAACAACAGGTGTTCCTGCTGCGGCAAGGGTATTGCCATAGTCATAATGGTTGCTTTGACCGGAATTCCAGATCCAGGCCTCTGCACCATAATAACCCTGCAACCTTGTTTTACCTTTACGTTTCTCCATACCTAAGCCTACTCCCACATTGTGCTGTCTGGCTTTGATATCATCTTCTTTCATAGTAGGTACATTCGGGAATGTTGGAGGTGTGGTAACGGTTGCGTCAGCAATTTCTCCTACCCGTTTGTTGGAAGCAAAACCAAGACGTACAGAAACACGGTAAGCCGTAGTAGCATCTTTAAAGTATTTGCCGGTAATCAGCATAGCTCCTGGGTTAACCCAGTTAGCAATTGGTGCTGTATTAGAAGCAGTAGCGCCGCTAAACATATTTCCTGCATAGTTAAAGAAGGATGTGGCATCAAAACTGATAGCCCAATCTCCAGCTTCCGGAAGGATCGGTTCGCCCTTTTTGGATGTCAGGTCTTGTGCGGATACAAGGCCGGCACAAAGCCCCATAGTAATTAGAAGTGCTGTTTTTTTCATGTTCATTGTTTGGGTTTAGGTATACTTATGACTGTAGTGTGTATTTAACAATAAGTTAATGTTACACAATAACAAAGATACTGCATTTTAGAGGTGGGGGTGGTTATCAACAATCCAGACCTTTTAAACAGATAATTGTTCATAAATCAATTTCCTTTGGCCTTATTCTGAAGCATGGGGACAAAGCGAAAATCCCCGAACTCTTCCTTATGATACTGATTATCACCAACTTTAACGAAGGTGGTCATGATTTGCTCTTTAGCTCCCAAGGGGATAACCAGAATTCCCGATAATTTGAGCTGTCCTAAGATTAATTCAGGCAATTCCGGGGCCCCGCAGGTAACAATAATCTTGTCAAAGGGAGCAAATGCCGGCAATCCTTTATATCCGTCTCCATAAAACAGTTTTGCTTCATAACCTATAGAGGGCAGCAAAAGCTTCGTTTTATCAAATAAATTCTTCTGTCGTTCTATGGAAAACACTTTGGCCCCTAATTCCAGCAAGACAGCAGTTTGGTAACCCGACCCGGTTCCAATTTCCAGGATCTTCTCTCCCTTCTGAACATTCAGCAGCTGTGATTGAAGAGCTACGGTATAAGGATGGGAAATTGTTTGTCCATCGCCAATCTGAAAAGCGATGTCTTCGTATGCTTTATCGGCAAATGTAGAATCGAAATGAAACAGATGTCGCGGCACCCTGCCAATGGCTGCAAGCACCTCCTCATCGAGGATTCCCTTCTCCTGGAGACGAGTCAACATCTTTTTTCTTAATCCACGGTGCTTGGGAAGATCTTCCTTCATAATGCTTAAGCTTAACAATACAGTGTTAATATATTGCGAATGTACTGGGAAACGACGGAGCAATTTGAAATAACTTTGCACAAACATCAACAGAACTATGTTAAAAATAGGAGTCCTTGGAGCGGGTCATTTGGGGAAGATCCATCTTAAACTCCTGAAAGAATCTAAGAAATTCGAGCTGGTAGGTTTTTATGATTCAGATCCGGAAACAACCCGTAAAACAGTAGCAGAGCTTGGGGTGAAGGCCTTTTCCAGTTATGATGATCTGATGGCCCATGTAGAGGTTGTCGATATTGTGACCCCGACCCTTTATCATTATGAATGTGCCTCCAAAGCCATTCGTAGATCCAAACATGTTTTTATAGAAAAACCACTCACCCATACCCTGGAAGAAGCGAAATCACTGGTGGCTTTGTCAAGAGAAGCGGATGTTAAAGTGCAGGTAGGACATGTAGAACGTTATAATCCGGCTTTTGTGGCGGCAAGACCTTATTGTGATCAGCCTATGTTTATTGAATCTCACCGGCTGGCCCAGTTTAATCCAAGAGGTACGGATGTATCCGTAGTTCTGGATCTGATGATCCATGATATTGACATTATATTAAGTATAGTACGATCGCCCATTAAACGTATCAGTGCCAGTGGAGTAGCTATTGTGAGTGAAACTCCTGATATAGCTAATGCCCGGATAGAATTTGATAATGGATGTGTAGCGAATCTGACTGCAAGCCGGATTTCCATGAAAAACATGAGAAAAAGCCGCTTTTTTCAGCGAGATGCCTATATTTCTGTCGATTTTCTTGAAAAACAGGTCAATGTGACCCGTCTTAAATCCCTGGAAGGGGCGGAAGATCCGTTTGCCGTCACCATTGATCTGGGACCCGGCAAAGTAAAAAAACAACTTTATTTTGAACACCCTGACATTTCCCCCCTTAATGCTATTCAGTGCGAGCTCGACGATTTTGCCGATGCGATCATCGAAGATAAAGTACCTTCTGTGCATATAGAGGATGGGTACAAAGCACTCGAAGTAGCCTTTAAAATCATCGAAAAGATGAACCAAACTGCCGGTCTTCCGGGGGCAAAAACAATAAATTCCTGAACCCTTCCGTTTACTATCTTTGCCACCGTCTGAATGATGAAGCAATCTACTCCTGTTTACCGTATTTTCTCTATTGTGCTATGCCTGGTTATACCATTGGCATTGCTCTTTAATTCGTGTGGCAAACCGGAATTCATCCCTTCTTATATCCATATTGACTCCGTAGGCCTTCTCAGCCATTATGGTACCGATGGCAGCAACTCTCATTATATTCCCGACGCATGGGTATATGTAGATGAGCAATTGGTAGGTTGTTTTGAACTTCCGGCAACCATTCCTGTTCCTTATGCCGGCAATCACTCTGTTCAGATTCAGGGTGGGATACTAGAAAGCGGAAGTACTGCTGAACGTCCGGCTTATCCTTTTTATGCCGCCTGGACTGTTAATGCGAATCTGGTACAAATGCAAACATTAAAGCTAAAACCAGTGGTTAGCTATCTGGCCAGCTGTCATCCTTTCGACTGGACCGAAGATTTTGAATCTCCCGGTATCTCACTCGTGTTTGATACCAGTGCTGCAAGCCCTAAAATGTTAAAAGATACGCTTCATCCTTTTGAAGGACATGCTTCCGGATCGGTATACCTCAATGCCGCTCAAAGTCATTTTGAAGGCACTACCTCCCTTACCTTTACATTGGGAAATTCGGGTCAGGAGCTTTATCTTGAACTCAACTATATGAATACAAACGAATTTTATATTGATATACTAAACGCCTCTAATTTCCAGCAGCTCACATTCGTTACTGTTAAACCATCTCCCGTTTGGAAAAAAATGTATGTCAGGCTCACCGATGCCCTTACTCAGGCCGGGGTTCTTGTAGGAGGAACATATCAGGTATACCTTGGCATGGACAGGGATGTATTGGTAAGCAACCCGCAGTTACATTTGGATAATCTCAAACTCATACACTAAGTTGTATGAATAAAAACCTACAGGTTCTAAAATATCTCTTTTTTGATGTTGTTGCAGCCATTATGGCCTGGACTTCGTTTTACGGTTTTCGTAAACTATATATTGAATCCGAAAAGTTTGGCGTGGCAGTACCCATTGAATTTGACCGAAAATTTTTTCTGGGTCTTACAGCCATCACCATTTTCTGGATTTCACTTTATGTTGTTACCGGTACTTATGCGGATATATACCGTAAATCCAGGCTCAAAGAATTAGGACAAACACTTGTCATCTGCCTTATTGGCGTATTGATGATATTCTTCTCCCTCCTGCTAAACGATGTTATTGTTTCCTACAAAACATACTATGAAAGCATCCTGGTTTTGTTTTGTCTGCAGTTTTTTCTTACCTCTTCGTTCCGTCTTATTCTTTCCAGTATAACCAACCACCGGATTCATTCCAGGCAGATCGGGTTTAATACGATACTTATAGGCAGCAATGAGAATGCGCTTAAACTGTTCAATGAAATGGACAGTCAGAAAAAATCATGGGGAAACAGATTTGTGGGTTTTGTTCATGTAGATGAAACAAACGGATATTCGGCACAGCTCCGTGAAAAACTCACCCACCTGGGCGAGATTCAGGAAGTGCGACAGATTATTGAAAAATATGAAGTGGAAGAAGCCATCATTGCCATTGAATCATCCGAGCATGGAAACATACAGAAGATCGTCAATGAGCTGAGTGATACTTCAGTTATCATCAAGATTATCCCCGATATGTACGACATCTTGTCGGGTCAGGTAAAGATGACTTCCATTTTCGGGGCTCCGCTTATCGAAGTATCCAAATCTATTATGCCGGCCTGGGAAAGTTCGGCAAAAAGGATGATGGATATTTTTATCTCCATAATAGCCATGCTTGTAGGTTCCCCGATCTATCTGTTTCTGGCCATCGGGGTCAAGCTCTCTTCCAAAGGACGGATTATATACAGCCACGAACGGATTGGGATTCATGGCAAACCGTTTTATATCCACAAATTCCGTTCTATGTATATGGATGCGGAAAAAACCGGGCCGGCACTTTCAAGCCAGCATGATCCGCGTATTACCCCATTTGGACGTTTTATGCGCAAAGTAAGGCTTGATGAATTGCCTCAGTTTTATAATGTGCTGATAGGTGAAATGTCGGTGGTAGGGCCGCGTCCGGAACGCCAGTATTTTATCAATCGCATTCTGGAAAAAGCTCCTCATTACCGTCATCTGCATAAAGTAAAACCGGGCATCACGTCCTGGGGCCAGGTTAAATACGGTTATGCCGAAAACGTGGATCAGATGATAGAACGTTTAAAATACGATCTGCTGTATATTGAGAATATGTCTATTTATGTAGATCTTAAAATTCTGATTTATACTGTTTTGATTGTATTGCAGGGAAGGGGGAAATAATACCTTCCTCATTAATGATCTATTCTTTTTACCTCTACCCTTCTGTTTCTTTTTCTGCCCTCTTCTGTACTATTGTTTCCTTTTGGCTGGGAACTTCCATACCCTTTTATATTTAATCGCCTTGCGGCGATTCCTTTGGAGACTAAAAAAGAACGGACTATTTCAGCCCTTGCTTTTGAAAGCTGAATATTTTCCGCTTCAGTGCCCTCTTTATCTGTAAATCCCATTATTTCTATACATATAACTGTGTCTTTCTTAAGTGCCTGCTCTAATTGATTCAACTCCTTATCCGCTCCCGGTAGTAATACTGCTTTGCCAGGTCCAAAATTCACGTTCTTGAGTTCGAGCGTTTTCGATCTCGGTAGTGTTCCAGAAAAGGGAGATGAAATAGGAGCTGATAAATCTGTCCTAACCAGGCAAACATCATCTACATAGTAATAGTTGGTATGACGCGGTCGCTTTATTGAGTTAACAGGACAAATTCCCCCGCCGAAAATCAGAAAACGTTCTCCACCTTTTGCAGTATAATTTGTAGCCACCTCTATCCAGTTTTTCAAATCATAAATAAGCTTGCCATCGTTACGTGTAAGTTTACCGGCAATTGAACAACACTTATCCAATGAACGTGAGTATATCATCTCTTTTGAAAGAATAAAAGGGATAAAAGCCAGATCGTCCATTGGAAATTCAGAGGAATCACCCATGGAAGAAACAAACATACTAAGTCTATAATGCTTACCTTCTTCAAGTGGCTCCTCCAACGCTACTTCCAGATTTTCGGTTGAACTCAGGAACCCCGCAAAACCAATTCCTCCATGTGGGATTCTGGTCCCGAAAGCATTCACCGGCACGGAAGTACTACGCACATCCCTATTACATGAATTATACAAGTCAGGGGTACTTTGAGTTCCTACCGACATCCATCCTTTAGCTTTGCTAATACCGCTTGAATCTCTTGAATATTCCAAAGGGCAGGAAAGAAGTTCCTCGAATCCAGAATTAGGAACAAGGTTTTGAGTATCGCCATACAAGGATATGAGCAAAAAGAGTCCTAAAACAGGGAATTGTTTAATTATCATCCGAAACCTTGATCATGAGCTTTATAAAATTAAAGAAGTTTTCCATCTATCTGACCTACTCCAGTCCTCCTTGGCGGATCTTCCCCCCTCTCTATTTTCACAGAGAGGGGGCCAGGGGGAGTTGAAAACGCGAAATTGCCTTATCCTGAAGCTTCTATATGTTCATTAATTTCCTAAAACTACAATGTGGTATTTTTGTACTTTTGATTCCAGCACCAATAAACTTATTTAGTATGAAGAACATTGTTGTAATCGGATCCGGAACTATGGGCAATGGAATTGCTCATGCATTTGCACAGGAAGGCTATGAAGTGGTTATGGTAGATATCTCTGCCGAGGCACTTAATAAGGCGATGACTGTTATTGCAAAAAACCTGGACCGTCAGGTAGCCAAAGGAACGATTGCTGAACAGGTAAAGGAAAAGACGCTGAAAAATATCAAGACCTTTATCAAGCTGGAAGATGCCTGTCATAATGCCGATCTGGTAGTAGAGGCTGCAACTGAAAATGTGGAACTTAAACTCAACATATTCCGCGAACTGGATAAGGTTTGTCCTCCCGAAACTATCCTGGCCAGCAATACATCTTCTATTTCTATCACCCGTATTGCGTCTGTAACCAAACGACCAGCCAAGGTGATTGGTATGCACTTTATGAATCCGGTGCCATTGATGAAGCTGGTTGAAATAATCCGTGGTTATTCCACCTCCGATGATGTTTGTGAAAGGGTAATGGATATTTCCCGTCAGCTGAATAAAGTGCCGGTTGAAGTGAATGACTATCCAGGCTTTGTTGCCAACCGGATTCTGATCCCGATGATAAACGAGGCCATTACCTCACTACATGAAGGAGTGGCCGGAGTGGAAGAGATTGATACGGTAATGAAACTGGGAATGGCTCATCCCATGGGACCCTTACAGTTAGCCGATTTTATTGGTCTTGATGTTTGTCTGAGCATTATGCATGTATTGCACGATGGATTAGGCAATCCCAAATACGCTCCTTGTCCTTTGCTGGTCAATATGGTGGTAGCCGGACATCTGGGTGTAAAATCCGGAAAAGGGTTTTATCATTATACCCCCGGTAGCAAAGAGCTTGTAGTTGCCGATCGTTTCAAAAAAAAAGCTGAAGCTGTTTTGAAATAATACAAGGACTCAGATAAGCCCTGTTTCTACCAGAAAGATAGCCTGTTCAATCATTTTATCTTCTCCCTCCATATCGTATTTTGCTTTCAGATTGGTGCCGCATACCAGCGCCACGCTTTGCCACATAAAAGCACTCAGCCCTCCCTTAAAACGTTTGATCAGATCGAGTGAGGTATGTCCTGTTTCACGATCCACCAGTTTGATAAGAATACGTGCTTCTTCCACTGAGTTTCCGCGGAAGGCGCTTTCAAATTCATCTTTCAGCTCCTTTTCCACCTTATCCATATAGGCTTTCTTTGCCTTTTCCGACATACCGGCAATTTGCTGATCACATTCCTTTACTTTGGCTCCTATAAGGATGGCATAAGGATATTCTTTTTTTACCCGACCTTTTATCCGGTCCCACTGGGCACGTTGTTTTACATCCGGGAATTTAATATCACCCGTAATGTAAACGTTAAAATAATTGATGGTTACTAGGGTATCGGTTCCGTCGGAGGTAATCTTGACCATTTGGGACGGCCATTTTTCTATATCTCCGATATCCAGATTGTATTCCGGTTGTGGTATGTCCTGAGCAAATGAAGTCAGATACGATACACTGGAAATAAGAAAGAGAAGAATCTTTTTCATGACAACAAGTATCAATGAAAAGCCTTGTTATCTATTAAACGAAGGCATTGCCAGAAAGTTGCCTGTAAAATTACAAATTATACAGTTAATTCTTAACAAACAGGCAGACCTCCGGCGTTAGCGGTTGGCTTTCCACTTCGATATTGGTTTCTGTCCTCCTGTTTCCGGCAGTTTGATCTTGGCTTCATTACGCATCAGATAAGCGGCAAAAATAGCAGCTATTTCCTCTTCTTTCTCTTCTGTTCTGGAAAGCATCTCCGGCTTAAAATAGCGACTGATGAACCCGGTATCAAAGTTACCCGAGGTAAATGCTTCATGTTGAAGCACAAAACGGCAAAATGGTAAGGTTGTTTCCGGTCCGCTAATCTGGAAATCATCAATAGCCCTGATCATACGATCAATTGCTTCTACGCGGTCTTTACCATAAGTGATCAGTTTGGCTATCATAGGATCATAATAAATAGGGATATCCATGCCTTCTTCAAACCCATCATCCACCCTAACACCTGGTCCCTGGGGACGACGGTATGTACGTAAGTTACCGATATCCGGAAGGAATTGATTGGCGGGATCTTCTGCATAAACCCTTATCTCTATGGCATGTCCATGGATATGCAGATCTTCCTGACGAAAAGAAAGTTTCTCTCCCCTGGCTACCTTGATCTGTTCTTTTACCAGATCCATCCCGGTAATCATTTCCGTTACCGGATGTTCTACCTGCAGACGGGTATTCATTTCCAGAAAATAAAAATTGTGGTTTTCATCCAGCAGAAACTCAACGGTACCTGCACCGCTATACTGGCAGGCTTTGGCTACATCTACGGCACAAGTGCCCATCCGCTTACGCAGCTCCGGAGTTAATACCGAAGAGGGGGCCTCTTCAATTACCTTTTGATGCCGGCGCTGGATGGAACATTCGCGTTCATACAAATACACAATATTGCCGTGATTATCGCCTAATACCTGTATCTCTATATGCCGTGGTCCTGCCACATAACGCTCAATAAAAACAGCTCCGTCTCCAAAAGCCGAAGTAGCTTCACTCACAGCCAGTTTCATCTGCTCTTCAAAATCATCCATCTTTTCCACAATCCTCATTCCCTTACCACCACCGCCAGCACTTGCTTTGATCAGCAAAGGAAACCCGGTTGCCGCAGCAATCCTTTTTCCTTCTTCCACACTGCTGATAGCTCCTTCAGAACCCGGCACCATGGGGATATTATATTTTTTTGCTGCTGCTTTGGCTGATAATTTATCACCCATCATATCCATCGCTTCGGGTGAGGGGCCAATAAAAATAAGACCGGCCTCTTTTACCCGTTGGGCAAATTCAGAATTTTCGGATAAAAAACCATATCCAGGATGAATACCTTCAGCACCGGTAGTTTTACATACTTCAATTATTTTATCCATCAGCAGATAACTCTGATTGGATGGAGGAGGGCCTATACATACCGCCTCATCGGCATAGCGGACAAAGGGAGCAGAACGATCGGCTTCTGAAAAAACAGCGACGGTAGCTATTCCCATCTCTTTGCAGGAGCGCATTACCCGTAAGGCAATTTCTCCGCGGTTGGCAATTAAGATCTTCTTCATGCTGGAATTTATCGAACGAATGTACTGAATTCCTTCTCAGCTGATTCCTCTCCCTGTGTTTTTTTATCTACCGCCTGCAAGCCCATGATACCGCTCATCATTCTGCCTGTAAGCCGGCATTTAATTTGAGTATCTTGGTCTACTAATTAATGATAACCATGAAGAAAATCTTTATCCAATCAGCCGTCATTGTAAGCCTTGCAGGCCTTTGTCTGGCTATGACCCGATTTACTCCCGCAGGTGGAATTAAAGGTGTTGACCTTTCCAATTTTGACAATACCATCAGCCCCCGGACCGATTTTTACACCTATGTAAATGGTACCTGGGTTAAAAAGAATCCAATTCCCGCATCGGAAGCCAGCTGGGGAAGTTTTAATGAGCTGAACGACCGCAATCAGGCTAATTTGCATCACTTGCTTGATGAGGCCCAGGCCAATACATCTGCTCCTGCAGGAAGTCCGGCACAAATGGTACGTGATTTTTATACCATGGGAATGGATACTATGAAGCTGGAAAAAGAAGGCATCACTCCCCTGAATGATGAATTCAAAAAAATCAATGATATGAAGACTCCGGCAGATATCACTTCTGTTCTGGCCCACGAAGGCGAGATAGGAATGGATCCGCTTTTTGCCTTTGATGTAAGTCAGGATATGAAAGACAGCAAAACATATGCTGTATACCTGTTTCAAAGCGGAACCGGTTTACCCGAAAAAGATTATTATCTGGGCGATGAACCGATGCTGAAAGAAATCAGACAAAAATATGTCGATCATATGGCAAAAACATTTGCGCTTTTAGGCGACAAAAATGATGCCGCTCAGAACGAAGCAAAGGCTGTTATGGCTATTGAAACAGAACTCGCAAAGCATTCGATGGCTGCCGTAGAACTGCGTAATATCAATGCCATGTACAATAAAATGACTGTACAGCAGGTGAAAGATATGACACCCAATATCAACTGGACTGTTTATTTCAAGGTAACAGGTATTGTGGAACCGAAAGAACTGATTGTAGCACAGCCCGATTTCATGAAAAGTGTAAATGCCATGCTTACTTCCGTTAGCATGGACGACTGGAAAGCCTATTTCCGCTGGCATCTGATCAGCAATACTGCGGGTAAACTTAACAAAGCCCTGGCTGATGAACATTTTGCCTTTTATGGAACGGTCCTTACCGGTGTGAAAGAACAGAAAGTACGTTGGAAAAGAATTCTGGAGCAAACAGACCGTTCGGTAGGTGACGCCCTGGGACAGTTGTATGTGGCCAAATATTTTACTGCCGATTCCAAAAAACGAGTGAATGAAATGGTGGGTAACCTGATCACTGCTTACCGTGAACGTATCCAATCCCGCGACTGGATGAGCGAAGACACCAAGAAGATGGCCCTTACCAAACTGGATAAAATAACCCGCAAACTGGGATATACTGACAAATGGAAGGACTATTCCACCTTGTCCATTAAACGCGATTCCTATTTGGCGAACTTTTTACGTTGTAATGAATATGAGTCGAAACGGAATGTTGCCAAATACGGACAACCTGTGGATCATACAGAATGGGGTATGACCCCATCCACCATCAATGCTTATTACAATCCTACTATGAACGAGATTGTGTTCCCTGCAGGCATTATGCAACCTCCGTTCTTTAACCCCGATGCAGATGATGCAGTAAATTACGGAGCCATGGGGTCGGTAATAGGTCATGAAATAACCCATGGATTTGATGATGAAGGTTCACAGTTTGATGCCGACGGAAATCTGAAAAACTGGTGGACACAAGATGACAAAACGAAATTCGAAGCGAAAACTAAAATCCTGGTGAATCAGTTTAACCAGTATGTGGTTGTCGATTCGGCTCATGTAAACGGAGAACTTACATTAGGTGAAAACATCGCCGATCTGGGTGGTCTTACCATTGCCTATTATGCCTTTCAGCATTCCCTGCAAGGAAAGCCGGCACCGGCAAAAATAGATGGCTTTACTGCCGAACAGCGTTTCTTTATCAGCTGGGCTCAGGGATGGAGAACCAATATGCGTCCGGAATACATCAAACAGATGATCAAGACAAATAACCATGCCCCTGCTATGACACGTGTGATTGGCCCACTAAGCAATATGAAAGAGTTTTATGCTGCTTTTGGCGTTAAAGAAGGCGATAAGATGTGGAGAAAGCCTGCTGACCGCGCTGAAATCTGGTAAACTCAATTTATAAGGGCTATTAAAAAAAAAGAACGCAGATCATAACGATCTGCGTTCTTTTTTTGGTCTACCCTTCTTGCTTTATTTTTTGTCTTATTCCGTTGTATTCCTCTTCTGTAATCACTACCCAGTTATCTTCAAAAGCAAAAGTCATATCGTAGATAAAGTTTCGGTCTGGAAGAATTTTTGCTTTGAATTGATGCAGAGTATATTGTCCACCCAGGATCTGTATCTCTTCAAATTCTTCGGCAGAGCTGATCCGAAAAAAGCTTTTGTCATTTTTATATTTCCGGTACTGGGGATAAGAAACCGATTCTTTCATTCTGCAAAAATAGAGAAAGTGGGAGGATATTGTATTTTTGCTGCGGAACAACATTTATACTGAAAGCTTGCAACCTTTTCTTAAAAGTCTGGCACATGAAATCTGGAATCGGTATCAACCGGATCCCGGCAATGTCTGCGTTGTTCTACCCAACCGCCGGGGTGCATTATTTCTGAAAGAATATCTTTCCGAAATAGCGGGCAAAAACATCTTTTCTCCCGAAATCTATTCTACAGAAGATTTTATCAGCAAACTAAGCGGTTTGCAGATCATCGATCAGACCGAAATGCTTTTTGCCCTCTATTCCATTTATACGGAAGCATTACAAGACACAGCCGACAGTTTTGATGTATTCAGCAAATGGGCTCCTGCCCTGCTTACCGATTTCAATGAAGTGGATCGTTACCTGGTTGATGCCCGTCAGTTGTTTGTAAACCTGAGCAGCATACGCGAAATAGAGAACTGGAGTCTTAACGGGTCTTCACTTACAGAATTCCAGCAAAAACATATTCTCTTTTGGGATTCTATCGGTGTTTTTTATCATCGCCTCCGTTCCCGCATGGAACAGGAAGGAAAAGCCTGGCAAGGGCTTGCTTACCGCTATGTAGCAGATCATCTGGATGACCTAATAGAGCAACAACACTGGCAAAAAATATTTTTTGCCGGGTTCAATGCGCTTAACGGTGCAGAAGAAAAAATATTCACGGGTCTTTACAGAGCCGGTAAAGCGGACCTATTCTGGGACACGGATACATATTATCTGAATGATACAGAACAGGAAGCAGGCAAGTTTTTACGTTCTTTCAAAAGCAATCACTACGAAAATGAAAAAAAATTTCATTGGATAGATAACTCCCTGCTTACGGATACGAAACAGCTGCATATGATCGGAGCTGCAAGAAACATAAGCCAGGCAAAAATAGCCGGTGATATTCTCAAAGAAATGTACAGAGAAGATCCCCGTTTGCGATCCACTGCCCTGGTGCTTGCCGATGAAAACCTGCTGTTCCCAATCCTTCATAGCATCCCTCCCGAAATTCAGGGAATCAATGTGACCATGGGCTATCCTTTGAAAAGCACCCCCATGGCTTCCCTTTTCAGGCTTTGTTTCCGTTTGCATGTGAATGCCGCAAAATTCAGTAAAGGCAGAAAAGGAAGCAAACGGTTTTATCATTACGATCTGACAGCCTTACTGCGTCACCCGTATATACAAGAGATCTTTTTTCGTAGTGATATGCCGGAAGCCCTTTGCCGCTATCTGGTAAACAGCAACATTATTTTTGCGGGCTATGCGCAACTGGAAAAATTTTGCCTGAGCCGTTTTCCTGAAACATGGCCAATTCTCCAGCCCTTGCTGAGCGACTGGGAATCTATCCCCACCTGTTTCTCGGCTCTTCAGCATTTGGTAGATACCCTGCGAACTGCTTTCACACCTAAAACCACTGCGGGGAAAAACAAACCTGTGGAGATGGAATGGCTTTTTCAGTTCAACAGTTTTCTGAAACGGCTCGAATCACTTTGTTTTGCCTACCCTCATGTAAGCGAGCTAAAAACATTACAAGCCTTGTTTATGCAGCTGGCTGACACCTCCTCCATTCCTTTTTACGGAGAGCCCCTCTCCGGCCTGCAGGTTATGGGGATGCTCGAAACACGTACACTTGATTTTGAACGGATTGTGCTGGTATCAGCTAATGAACATATTCTTCCCGGGAGCAAAATCCAAAACAGTTTTATTCCTCATGACCTGAAAAAATTATTCGGCTTGCCCTTATACAGTGATAAGGATGCGGTATTTGCCTATCACTTTTTCAGACTACTGCAACGTGCCAAAGAAGTCCATCTCATTTACAATACGGAATCCGATACGTTTGGCGAAGGAGAAAAAAGCCGTTATCTCACGCAGGTTTTGAATGAGCTGGTTCGGGCCAACCCGAATATCAAAGTAACCGAGTCCTTGCTGGATCTTCCTTATGAAAATGAAGAGGCTGAACCCATAACCATTGTCAAGAGCCAGGAAGTCATGGAGCGACTTGGCAGGTTGGCTGAAAAGGGCCTCTCTCCTACCCTGCTCAATACCTATCGCAACTGTTCACTGCGTTTTTATCTTCGTTATCTGGCCAGAATACATGAAGCCGAAGAAGTGGAAGAAGAAATAGGCGCCGATACACTTGGAACCGTTATTCATGATATACTTGAAAAACTGTATCAACCTACTGCCGGAAAAAATCTGCTTTCTGCACAACTTAAGGAAATGAAAAAGGGGTTGGAACAAAAGGTAAGAGAAGCCTTTGCACTGCATTTCCCCGATGAAGCCATCAACAGCGGAAAAAACTTTCTGGCTTTCCGCATTGCCCTGCGTTTTCTTGAATCATTTCTGAATGCTGAAATCAGTTTTCTGGAAAAAGGTCATACGCTTATGATTCATGAGCTGGAAAAGGAAATGAAGGCACAATTGCAGACTGGAAATATTCAGGTTACGATAGCGGGGAAAGTAGACCGTATTGACCGCGATGAAAAAACAGTCCGCATTATAGATTATAAAACAGGCAAGGCCGACCGGCCCGAGTTACATGTTAAAGAATGGGAGCAGTTGTTAGCAGATCATCGTCTCAACAAAAGCTTCCAGCTATTGTGTTATGCCTGGCTGTATCAAAAAACAGAAGAGCCAACAGAAGGAATCGTTTCGGCCATCATCAGTTTCCGTCAACTGAAAGCCGGTATCAAACCTGTTATTACACCTGGTGATATGGTTACGCTGGGTAGAGACCAGATGCAGGCATTCGATGGGATATTACAACAACTGATCCGGGATATGTTTGATACGGAAAAACAATTTGTGCAAACTGCCGAACTCGATGTATGCGAATACTGCGAATTCAGATCTTTCTGTTTCCGTTAAAATTTAGCGCAATCCTGCCATCTTCCTGAATTCATCCACCGACATTTTATTGGGATCCACTTCGTTTACTTTAAACTCCGGCAACACTTTATTTTTCTCTGTATTGTCGCGAAAATTTTTCTGATCCGACCAGGCCACCAAGCCATCTTCCTTGATGGTGATGAGTATATTATCGGAACCGGGACTATAAGCAATTTTAGCCGGTGAATACCCCATATAACCATCATAACGCAGTACTCCGTTTATCCTGTTATCGATGATATAGGTAGCCTTTGTTTTTACAGCACTTCCGTCTTCTTTGCTATACCGGGCCTTCGCAACCACCGGATCGGTGAGCCGTTGTATCTGATCGCAATTAAACACCCCCATCCCGTCCAGTTGCAGACTACGGATAATGGCACCTTCGCTGGCAGCGGAGGCCATTAGGTTTTTCTTTTCATCCATTAAAAACGAGTCACAATGCTGTTTCCATAGCACAAACGTCATCGGTTTTTCATGGTCCGACATCTTTCCTTTGAGCGACGCCCAATATTTTTCTTCCGGCACATATCTTTTAGCATTGGCCTTCTTATCTTTGGCAAGCATTTGGTTGAATTTCATTTCCCGCATATTCAACGCTCTTACATACGCTTTTCTGTTTGCGTTTGTATTGCCTGCAGGATGTTCCTTTTTTCCCAGTTGTTTTGAATTTACGGGATATGCGTTCATCGTAACAAATCCCTCTTCCGATTTTAATGTAATGGCATACCCTTGTTCCGTTTGTTCCACCCTGATATCATTAAAAACCTTCTTATAGCTGTATTTGGCCCTGAAGGATGACATACTTTCCTTGTCGGTGATCACCCATTTCATTCCTCCAAAGGCTGCCATTTCAGGAAACTCCTTGGAGGAAAGCTTCATCTTAAATGCTATTTCTTTCTTCTTGCCTGAAGCCACACGGGTTAACCGGATGAGACTTTTAAACTCGCCTTTATCCTGATAATCGGTATAATTGCCTTCTGAATTTCTTTTTTGCCCGGAAGCCAAAGTAGTATAGAAATAATCCGTATCGGCAAAACGGTTTTCAAAGCCTACTGTATCAAACAAATTCAGACTGGCTAGTCTTTGTTTATATTCGAGGTAATCCTGTACAGCACCTGAATAACGGATTATCTGCGTTTCGCTTGCGACCACACGAGGAACATCCGTTTTTCCTTTGTTTACCCATGTACCTTGTTTTTCATCCAACACATAGAAATTATAAGCTGTGCTGGAATCCGTAGAGGCGAAGTCCATTTTAACGGGTTTGTCTTTGGCAAGATATACCTGGTGTCCTTCCTGAGAGGCGGTAATTTCAAACATTCCTGCCGATTCAAAGAGATGAGTGGATCCTCCCGAATCATACGTCATTGGAATCCCGCTGAAAAGAAAATCTGCCGGGTTGCGAAATTCGCGATAGTCAATCTGTACATTGCCTTGTACCGGCTCACCTGTTTCATCAACAAATGCCTGAGCGGGAACATAAATTTTTGTGCCTGTTTTATAGCTTAGCGTGCCACCTTCGGTAGCGTTCACAGCGTATATATTCTTGGGTTTGTCCCATCCGTAAACGGGAGGTTGGATCAATTTATTGGGCAGATAAAACGGCTGACGAGCCGCGAATTCATCATGAATCCCTGGCCTATCCAGCAACGGATCTCCGCCCTGCTGCGCCTGCATGGCAGCACAAAGAATAAGAAACAGCAGCATTGAAAATAAAGGGGCCTGTGTTTTCATGATTGCGTTTTTGGGGGTGGATAAAATCCGCTCTTCTGCATCTATAATCATACAGACGCAAAAAAGATACAGGGTTGCCTGACCTGATAAAATAAAACACAAAAGAGGGGTGGTTAAGAAACGAAAGGCGGAACGTTATTCAGCACGTATACTGTTATATGTATCTGCAATTATTGCTCCTCATGGCTGTATCGGATTTCTTTCAGATCCATGTTTTGTTCGGTTCCGTTTTCCATTTTTAACCGAAGCAGACCCATATCGGTTACACCTTCTATACAAGCCGTGAAGGGCTCCGCCCCTTTGTAAAACACATGCCATTGTCCCAAACGATACAACAGGGAATGATACTCATCCATAATCTGTTGTTTTTTGTCCGTTCTGAGCTGGAGGTAACGTCTTTCCAGACATTCATAAAGAGCGTCCTCTATTGAACGCAATACATATTCGGTTCCGGTAATATTTTTCAGTGAGCAAGCGAGGGGGGCGGATTCAAATTTATCCTGATTTACATTCAGCCCGATTCCGATTACAGAAGCAGCAAGATCATTCCCTCTCCAGCTGTTTTCAATCAGAATTCCAGCCACTTTCCTGTTGCCGGCATAGATATCGTTTGGCCATTTGATCTTTATCTCGTCCGGGTTGATACCTGGTAGTGCTTTTAAAAGATCGGTAATGGCCAATGCGCTGATACGGGAAAGGAAGAATTGGTCCGAGGCCGGCAGAAAAACCGGCAGGAGGATAATGCTGATGGTAAGATTTTTTCCGGGTTCCGCTTCCCAGGAGGCGCCTCGTTGTCCTTTGCCTTTTGTCTGATTCCTGACTACAATGCTGGCCCCTTCCTTAACCATCTGGTTACGGAGCAGTTCCTGGGCATACTGATTGGTTGAATTCAGCTCCTCCAGCTCAAATCGTTGCCTGCCTATAAATAAAGTTTCCATCTTCGGGGGTAGCCAATAAATGCTTAATTTTGCATAAACTTAATCAAGATTAACCAATTTAGAATCAGGCCCTCCGGAAGGCATCAGTAAACGGAATGGTAAAAACAAACAAAAAAGCAGGTGTGGTTAAGACAGCACCTAAGAAAAAAGTTTCCTCTGCTACAGAAAAAGCACCTAAAAAAGGAGGTGTTGTAAAGGCCGCTTCTAAGAAAAAAGCGGCTCCTCCTGCAAAATCAGCTAAAAAGGTGAGTAAGCGCTCGGCTCCGGCAAAGACTGTAAAGGTCAAGGCCATAGCTAAGAAAAAAACCTCCTTACCATCGTCTGTGCCCGTAGTAAAAAGCCAGGCCGATCTGATAGCAGAAGCAGCCATCCATGGAATATTGGAGAAAAAGGGAAAGAATATAACCTGCATGAATCTGAAAAAGGTAGGAAATGCAGTAAGCGACTATTTCATTATCTGTGAAGCGGAATCTACCCGTCAGGTAGCTGCTATTGCAGATTCTGTTGATGCAGAGGTGAAAAAAGCCACAGGCGAAAACCCTTATCATACCGAAGGCTGGGAAAATTCACTGTGGGTATTGCTTGATTATGTCAATGTGGTGATTCATGTATTTGAAACAGAAACCCGTCATTTCTATCGTCTCGAATCGCTTTGGGCCGATGCAGAAGTAAAAGAATACGGGGTGGAATATGCATAATGCCGCTTTTTTTTAAAATATATTTCAAACACAAACGTCAACGTAAATAGTATTAACAAGAATACGGTTCTGTCCAATCAACAGGACGGAATTTAAAATAAAGCAGCATTCACCTATTCCAATCTGAATTCATGTCAGAGAATCAGTCAAATAAGCAAGCGGAAGACAAAAAGCAGTTTGAAAAAATGAAGGATCGTCTTTCCAAAAAACCGGCTCCCAAAAGTCCATTCAATTACTATTGGATCTATATCATCGTGGTTATCACTTTGATTGCCATGTTCTTTCCAAGTAATTGGGGCAGCCGCCTGGAAACTATCAACTGGGCCGAGTTTAACAAGAACATGTTGCAAAAACATCATGTAAGAGAAATCGTTATCGTAAATGATAAGGCCGTACAGGTTTCCGTTTATCCCGATAGTATCAAGAGTAATATGTCTTATTACTCTCAGTATCAAGGCATCAAAAGCAACCCGAAACGGGAAGGCCCTCAGTTCAGCCTGGGTGACCTTGAGAAAAATAATTTCAACAGCTTACTGACAGCAGCCGAAAAAGATTTTACGGATCTGCAAAAACCCCCTGTGAGGACTGAAACACAGACAAACTGGATTGATTTTTCCTGGTTATTACCGATAGCCCTGATGGTGATCCTTTGGATTTTCCTTATGAGAAGAATGGGCGGCGGAGCAGGCGGACAGATTTTCAATATTGGAAAATCAAGAGCACAACTGTTTGACAAAGACACCCATGTCAATATCACATTTAATGATGTGGCTGGTCTGGAAGGCGCTAAAATGGAAATCAAGGAAATTGTAGATTTCCTTAAGAGTCCTAAAAAATACACCGATCTGGGAGCGAAAATACCTAAAGGTGCTTTGCTGGTAGGTCCTCCGGGAACAGGTAAAACCCTTCTGGCCAAAGCGGTGGCGGGTGAAGCAAAAGTTCCTTTCTTCTCTCTTTCCGGTTCCGACTTTGTAGAAATGTTTGTAGGTGTAGGTGCTTCCCGTGTACGCGATCTTTTCAGACAGGCGAAAGAAAAAGCTCCATGTATTATTTTCATCGACGAGATAGATGCGATTGGACGTGCCCGTGGAAGAAGTGTTTCCCAGGGCTCCAATGATGAACGTGAAAACACCCTGAATCAGCTCCTTACCGAGATGGATGGATTTGGTACCAACAGCGGTGTTATTATCCTTGCTGCTACCAACCGGGCCGATATTCTGGACAGAGCATTGCTCCGTGCTGGTCGTTTCGACCGTCAGATTTATGTGGATCTGCCCGATCTGAACGAACGTAAAGATATTTTCAAAGTACACCTGCGTCCCCTTAAACTGGATGCAACGGTTGATATTGATTTCCTTGCCAAACAAACACCCGGATTCAGCGGAGCTGATATTGCCAATATTTGTAACGAAGCAGCTCTTATTGCGGCCCGTAAGGAGCAAAAAGTAGTGGCGCGTCAGGACTTTCTGGATGCGGTGGATCGTATCATTGGTGGTCTGGAAAAGAAAAATAAAATTGTTTCTGCTGCCGAAAAACGTGTTATTGCTTTTCACGAAGCTGGACATGCTACGGTAAGCTGGCTGCTTGAACACGCCTCTCCCCTGGTTAAAGTAACCATTGTGCCACGTGGACGTTCACTGGGTGCTGCCTGGTATCTGCCGGAAGAAAGACAGATCACCACTACCGAGCAGTTGATGGATGAAATTTGCGCAGCCCTTGGCGGACGGGCAGCTGAAGAAATAACATTCGGAAAAATATCTACCGGAGCTCTCAGTGATCTGGAAAAGATTACCAAACAGGCTTATGCCATGATTGTTTATTATGGCCTGAATGACAAAATCGGAAACGTCAGTTTCTATGATTCATCCGGACAAAATGAATATGCTTTCAACCGTCCTTACAGTGAGAAAACAGCGGAGCTCATCGACAATGAGGTGAAAAAGCTGATTGAGAATGCCTATATCAAGACCAAGGAGCTTCTGATGCAGAATAAAGATAAGCTGGTGAAGCTTGCCGAGAAACTGCTTGAAAAAGAAGTGATCTTTAAAGAAGATTTGCTGGATATCTTCGGCAAACGTCCTTTTGATCCGGAAGAAAAACCGGAACCGGAGAAAACTCCTGTATTGAATGGTAGTGCTGATGCGGAAAAAACAACAGTAAAAAAAGAAGAGACTAAAGAATCTGCTCCTGTTGTTCCTGCTGTAGAACCGGCCAAAATAGCTCCGGAAGAAAAGAATGATACAAACGATTTAAAGCTTTTCTGAAGTGTATGGAGGACAGCACCACATCCAGGGAAAAAATTCTTAAGAAAGTAAGAAAGGCACTTATCTCAACCGGCAAGGAAGAGATTGCAGGCAATATAGATCTGGAAAGTCCTATCTACGAAACCCCCAATGAACCGCTGGAAATTATGTTTGCCCAGCAATTCACTCACCTCAACGGAAAATTTATTTTCTGTGAACATGAAGCCGATTTTGTTGCCAATCTCCAGGCGCTGATTATCGAAAACAAATGGGATAAGGTATATGCCATAGACCCCAAGATTACAGATATTCTGAAAAAAGGGGCGGTTCCTTTTTCAGATAAACCGGAAGATCTTCCCCTTACCAATGCTGGTTTAACAGGATGCGAATACCTGGTGGCACGATTAGGAACCATTATGGTAAGTTCCCGTCAGGGTTCGGGACGTCGTATGCTGGTATTACCCAATTACCATATTGTAGTTGCTTATACTTCCCAACTTGTTCTTCATCTTAAAGATGCCTTCAAAGGGATACGTGATAAATACGGAGCCCAGCCTCCATCCCTTATTTCAGCTATTTCAGGTCCCAGCCGTACAGCCGATATTGAAAAAACGCTTGTCCAGGGTGCTCATGGACCCAAGGAAATATATGTGATGCTGATTGACGATCACGTACACTAAACTTCTCCTATTTTTTTTACATTTGTAAACATGCTTACCCGCGCCATTACCGGAGCTGTATTTCTCCTTGTCATGATCAGTTCTATTGTGTTTCACCAGCTGAGTTTTGCGGCGGTGTTTCTCGTTATTATGGTGGTAGGTCTGCATGAATTCTACACCCTGCTTGAAAAAAACGGATATTTTCCGCAAAAATGGATCGGTATCCTCATCGGCAGTCTTACATTTATCGTTCTCTTTTTCAACAATGCCTACGATTATCACATCACCAGCTTCATACTCCCCATCTATCTTCCGGCCTTTTTCATGATTTTTCTGGCCGAGCTATTCCGCAATAAGGAACAGGCCTTTTCCAATATAGCACTTACTTTTCTGGGCATCTTTTATATCTCTGTTCCCCTTAGTTTATGGAATCTTGTATCGGTTCATTATGGCTCTCCGGTGCCCGGCCAAAGCTATAACTGGCATTATTTGCTGGGCTATTTCTTCATGGTCTGGAGTGTGGATACAGGTGGTTATGTGACCGGCAAACTGTTTGGAAAACATAAACTGTTTGAACGTCTTTCGCCTAAAAAAACATGGGAAGGCTTTGCCGGTAGCTTACTGGTAAGCCTCGGTACCGCTTTTGCTACGGCTCATTATTATACGGAATTAAGTCTGGAACAATGGGTTATTGTAGCCTTACTGACCACTGTTTTAGGGTCATTAGGCGATCTGGTGGAATCGATGTTCAAACGAAGCATACATATTAAAGATTCTGGAGCCATACTTCCTGGCCATGGAGGCATCCTGGATCGTTTTGACGGGGTTTTTATCTCCTCCCCTTTTGTCGTCGCCTACATTCTTCTGATCCGTTAAAGGGCTTCATTCATCTATGCTATAGGGGACTAGACGCATCAAAACCGATATTCATCTATTAATGTTATTTTAAGATTGTGATAAGATAGATTTTTTATAATTTCGTCCATTCTTTTTAACATAATCCTATCGATATGTCAGCTGAAACCAAGCCAGTTACACCGAAGAAAGACAACACTCCAATTCATGCCAGTATGTTTGATGCCGTTCTGGCCCGGCTCGATGTAGCAGCGAAACTGCTTGGATTATCAGAAGATATTGCGGAAATTCTCCGCCACCCTCAAAAAGAAGTAAAAGTGAGTCTTCCTATTGTCATGGACAGTGGAAAAATTCAGGTTTTTGAAGGCTATCGTACCGTACATTCCACAGCCATCGGGCCCTCTAAAGGAGGTATCCGTTATGCCATGGATGTAAATGATGATGAAGTTCGTGCCCTGTCGGCCTGGATGACTTTTAAATGCGCTATCGCTAACCTTCCTTATGGAGGAGCAAAAGGTGGTATCAAATGTGATCCGCGTAAAATGAGCGTTGGGGAACTGGAACGCCTTACCAAAGCATATACTACTGCCCTTGTTGATATTTTCGGGGTTAATAAAGATATTCCGGCTCCCGATATGGGAACAGGAAAACGCGAAATGGCCTGGTTGCTGAGTACATACAGCAGCATTGTAGGTGAGCATACTCCAGGTGTGGTAACCGGGAAACCAATTACTCTGGGCGGTTCACGCGGAAGAGAGGCGGCCACCGGACGCGGTGTAATGGTAGCTACCCTCGAAGCCATGAAAAAGACTGGTATGGACAAGAAAACAGCTACTGCTGCCGTACAAGGCTTTGGTAATGTTGGATCCCACGCGGTACGTCTGTTGCACTCCAAAGGAATTAAGATTCTTGCAATTTCCGATCATACGGCTGCTTTCTGGAACGAAAAAGGAATTGATGTACAGGCTGCCATTAAATATGCCGAATCAAACAAAGGCGTATTGAAAGGCTTTACCGGTGGTACAGAAATATCCAATGATCAGCTCCTCACTTCCAAGGTGGATGTATTGGTACCTGCAGCCATTCAAAACGTTATTACCGAAGAAGTGGCTACCCGTATACAAGCTAAGATTATTGTGGAAGGTGCTAACGGTCCTACTACCGCCGAAGCCGATCATATCCTGAACGAAAAGAAAATTCTGGTTGTTCCCGATGTATTGGCCAATGGAGGCGGTGTTACTGTTTCTTATCTGGAGTGGGTACAAAACAAAAGCGGTTTGTACTGGTCCGAAGAAGAAGTGAATACAAAAGCCGATATCTCCATGGGCAATGCCTTCGAAGGTGTTTGGTACAATGCTCAGCAATACAAAACATCTATGCGTCTGGGTGCTTATATTACCGCCCTTAAGAAACTGGATAAAGCGATCAAGTATAAGGGAGCTTATTAAGAAGTCAGAATTCAGAAATAAGAATTCAGAAGAAAGTAAGAAGTAAGAAGTAAGAATCCAGTAGTTAGTAGAGTAATATCCTCTATTAATTACTGGATTCTTTTTAGTTATAACCCCTCTGAATTCTGAATTCTGACTTCTGACTTCTGACTTCTCTCTTCTGCCTCCTTTGTTATTAAATCATAAATATTCTCCAAAATTTGTTATTCTGTCCAACCTTTTTCTATATTTAGAACAAGAGGATTGCCATAAAATCAAACAAAATAACAACCAATAAAAACAACAGAAGATGACAACAGCAACCAAAATGTCTCCTATGAAAATGGGATTAATCAATGAACTGAAACACGAAGCAGCTACCACCCGCAAATTACTGGCTGCAATTCCTGCAGATAAGAAAACCTGGAAACCACACGAAAAATCCATGGTACTGGAAGGACTTGCCAAACACATTGCCGATCTTCCTACCTGGGTAAATTATACTCTTGAGCAGGATGCCATTGATTTCAGCAAACCTTATCCGAAATCTCCTGAGTTTACAACCACCGAAGCACTGGTAGCCCGTTTTGATCACAATGTTGCTGAAGCAACCAAGTCGCTTGAAAATTTTAACGAAGACCAGTTTTTCAAAGATTGGTCCCTGCGCGATGGAGATAAAATTTTCTTCACCATGCCTAAGATTGCTGTACTTCGTAATATGGTATACAACCATACCGTTCACCACCGTGCACAGTTGGGTGTTTACCTGCGTTTGTTGAATGTTGCAGTGCCTAACTCGTATGGCCCTACAGCAGATTTTCCAATGATGTAAACAGGGATTTTATTTTTCTTTGGTTTCGGGGTGATAATTAAGTACCCCACCCCATAAAGCCATCTGGTGTAAGATCCAGGCAGTCCTTACAGACACAAACCGATCGGGTTTGTTGGCATGAAAGATCCGCGGGTTGGGTAAAGTGGAAGCGATAGCAGCTGCTTCTACTTTATTCAACTTTGCGGCACTCTTTCCAAAACATTCTCTCGAAGCAGCTTCTGCACCATATACTCCATTACCCATCTCTATCACATTCAGATAAACAGCCATAATACGCTCTTTGGGCCAGAACAGCTCTATTAAGAAAGTGAAATATACTTCCAGCCCTTTTCTTACCCAGCTCCTGCCTGTCCACAAAAACACATTCTTGGCTGTTTGCTGGCTTATAGTGCTTGCCCCGCGCTTGTGTTTATGGGTATCATTATAATCAATGGCCTTATCAATGGCTTCAAAATCGAATCCATGGTGTTTCAAAAAATTCTGATCCTCGGAGCATACTACCGCTAGCTGTAAATCAGGGCTTATCTTATCCAATGGCATCCAGTTTTTTTTCAACTTCATGGGTTTATGATCTATCTTCTGTTCTACACAACGGATAAGCATGAGTGGTGTGACAGGTACCGGGACCCATCGGAACAGGATAACAGAAACAATGCTGAGCACAAAAAAACCGAGTGCCAGCTTCCAGCAAAAGCGCCACAAAGAAGAAAGAATATTTCGGGAAGATGCTTTCAATTCTTTAATTCATCACATATCAAATCCGGGGCACTGGGCAATACGATCGGCAGGGATACGGTCGGGTACTGCATTGGGTGTAAAACCAAAGATTGCTTCCTGCGAGTTGGCAGCAGCCGATGAAAAACGCGAAACAGAATAGTCATACGCCAGACCAAGGACTATTTTATCCTTCATCAGGTGAAACTGAATCATCATTGCAATGGCATCCTGACTGCGATACGAAATACCAACACCTACCATGTGATGATAAAAAACCAGCATATTCACATCGGCCGTTGGAAGGAAAGTGACCGAAGAACGAACCTGTACGGATGGCATAAAAGTCCACGCATAATTAGCCGATTCAAAGCGCTTACCCATGGTAAAAAACCAATCTGGCCACAACCTGTTTTTAACACCTACCGCTTTAACACCGTCTACATTAACCGTTTTATTGGCGGTTGCCTGTTTAAGAGAAAAATCAAAATAAACCCTTTTGGAATGAAGACGAATACCGGGATTAATAATAGGAAAAATAAAAACAGAAGCAGGATATTGATACAAGGCAGGATCGGCGGCATCAAACAAGGATCCATCAAGGGAGTACTGCATAAATCCTACTGAAACACCGGCCGAGAGCACAAACCCTTTTGCCAGCCTGATATGATATGCATAGGTAACAAAGGCTGACTTGGTGGATACCAAACCCGATCTGTCTTCTTCTACATAAGCGCCTATTCCGTGCCAGCCTTTGTAAAAACCTTTTTTTCCGATGGACTGAGAAAAACCTGCAAAATTATTTACCGGAGCATTCGGAAAGCCTACCCATTGCGATCGGCGGCCGGCAATAAATTCAAGTGGTCCACGCTCACCTGTATAAGCCGGATTCAACCCTATTTCATTGAGCATGTATTGGGTGTATTGCGCCGACTGCTGTGCCACTACGTTTTTTCCGAGCATCAGCAAACACAATACTACAATCAAGGTTGATCTCATCGGATGATACTTACGGAACCTTTTACAATGCCTTTCCCTTTATCGGAGGCATCTTTATAAATAACATAATAATACGTACCACCGTCTACGGGTATACCCAGATACGACATCCCGTCCCAGGGCTCATACACTCCGGTATGCTCCCATACCATTTGTCCCCACCGGTTGTACACCGATACCAGTAAATGCGGGTAATATTGAATATTATCTATGGGCCAGGTATCGTGTATCCCGTCGCCATTGGGTGTAAAACCAGTAGAAGGACCTGGGTCGCAACGCCACTGCAGCACATTGAGAAGAAATGCAGTATCCTTGCCCATGCCATTGGAAATGGCTACCTGATATAATCCGGGAGCAAGGTTCATTACCGAATCACCCGAACCTCCGCAACTCCAGTAATAGGTATAAGGCCCCGGTACTCCGGAAACAGTAAGCTGTATGGCACCGCCTCTTCCTCCCTGCTCGTTACAAACGGCCTTTGTAATGACGGTATCCACATGCCACTGTGCTTTAAGCATAAGCGGAAGGAGAGCCAGAAAAAGGAATATCCAAAACCGGTATTTCATTTACAGAATTTATCTTTTAGCTCCTGAGCGGTCAAACTTCCCAGATCAAGGGCTTTGGTAATATCCTCACACGAACCGGCATGATCGCCTTTCAGATAGCGTGCGGTAGCCCGGGCTATATACATGTCTTTATTTTGAGGATCCAGCTCTATGGCCTTATTATAGTCGGTCATTGCGCCTTCATAATCTCCGCCCAAATCTTTCCAGTATCCTCTGCTATACCAGGCCTGAGTATATTGGGGATTATATTTAATTGCTTTATCCAGATCGGCTATCGCATCGGCATATTCATTTATCATGGCTTTGGCCAGTGCACGGTTATACCAGGCTTTTGCATTGGAAGCATTCAGATCAATGGATTTGGTCAGATCACGGATGGCTCCGTTATAATCCTGTTTCTGAGCCTTGGCCAATCCTCTTAGATACCAGGCTTCGGTATACAACTTGTTTTTTCGGATGGACTGATCCAGATCGTGTATGGCAGCAGTAAAATCGCCGCTTTTACATTCTATACTTGCTTTGAGATATAAAGCGCTGTCGAAATCAGCTTTCAGGGCAATACTCTTGTTTACTTCTTCCAGGGCCTCTTTACTATGTCCTCCCTTGCTTTGTTCCAGGGCAGCCTGATAATAGGACGATGCACTACCCTGTGCATGATACATGACGGGGATGCAAAACAGAATTAGGATATGGATGGCTTTTCTCAAAAGGTTCAGATCTTGCTAAGATAGAAAAAAGCCTTGAATCAAAAATTCTAATCCAGCATATGTTCCAATGCGGTATCATATTGTTCGCGGTAGGCTTTTACACTACCAAATGATTCTCCATCCACCAGCATTTCCTTCCCGTGAATAAATCCGAGTTTGGAAAATTTAATAGTATGCTTTTTGAGCTCGTCCACTACTTTTACTTCTTCTTCCTTACGCAGGCTTACTACAATCCGGCCTTGTGCTTCTCCAAACAGGAACGCATCCTTGCGGATATTCTTATCGCTGTTCAACTCAAATCCGAGATTGGATTCAAATGCCGATTCGGCAAGGGTAACAAACAAACCTCCGTCGGATACATCGTGAGCCGACTGGATGAGTTTGGCTTTTATCAATGCTTTTACCGCCTGATGAATGGTATATTCCTCATCAAGGTTAAAATACGGTGCAGGAGAATTTTTTACGCCATGAAAAGAAAAAAGATATTCGGAAGACGAGATACAGTTGTGCGAATCTCCAAGCATATAAATACAATCTCCTTCATTTTTGAATCCCAGTGTCATCCGGTTCGTTTTATCCTGCAGTATGCCGAGCATACCGATGGTAGGAGTTGGGAAAACAGGACCTTCAAATGAGCTTTGATTATAGAAACTTACATTTCCTCCCGTTACCGGAGTATGGAATTTGGTGCAGGCAGCACCCATCCCTTTGATGGCACCTACAAACTGCCAGTATACTTCCGGATTATACGGATTTCCGAAATTGAGACAGTTGGTTATTCCACTTGGCTCGCCACCGCTGCAGGCTATATTACGTGCTGCTTCGGCTACGGCAATGGCACAACCTGTTTCCGGATCGGCATTTACATAGCGGGCATTGCAATCGATCTTAAGCGCCAGGGCTTTATTGGTTCCTCTTACATCCACAATAGCTGCATCACTTTTTGCATTGGTACTCATGTTAACGGTACCAACCATGGAATCGTACTGATTATAAACCCATCTTTTAGAAGCGATATTGGGATGTGCAAGCAGAAACTGAGCCACGGCTTTCAGATCCTTGGGCTCTTCTACCTGTGCAATATTGAATTTTTTTGCTTCGGCAAAATAAGCCGGCTCTTTAAATTCTCTCTTATATACAGGAGCTCCCCCGCCCAATACCAGGGTATCGGCAGGCACATCGGCTACCATTTCTTTGTGCATATAATATTTCAGACGGTTGCCTTCTGTCACCTCTCCTATCTGCACACAATTCAAATCCCATTTATCAAATACTTTCTGAACGCTGGCTTCCATTCCTTTTTTTACCACAATCAGCATACGCTCCTGTGATTCGGAAAGAAGAATTTCAAAAGGTTGCATATTCAACTGACGGGTAGGCACTTTATCCAGCCAGATATTCATTCCATGCTCGCCTTTGGCGCTCATCTCCGATGTGGAGCAGGTAATACCGGCAGCGCCCATATCCTGCATGCCTATCACAGCACCGGTCTTTATAACTTCCAGAGACGCTTCGAGCAATAGTTTTTCCTGAAAAGGATCTCCCACCTGCACAGCCGGCAGATCTTTGGCTGAATCTTCGGTAATATCGGCCGATGCAAATGTGGCTCCGTGGATACCGTCTTTACCTGTTGCCGAACCTACGATGAAAACCGGATTACCAACACCATACGATATAGCGGAAGCTGTTTCTCCGGCTTTTACAATACCCACACTCATGGCATTGACAAGGGGATTGGTATTATAACATTCATCAAAAAATACTTCTCCTCCAACGGTGGGAATGCCAAATGCATTTCCATAATCGCCAATGCCTTTTACCACACCGCGTAAAAGCCATTTTGTTTTGTCCAGTTTAAGATCTCCGAAACGAAGGGAATTCAGTTGTGCAATAGGGCGTGCGCCCATGGTAAAGATATCGCGGTTTATTCCACCCACCCCGGTGGCAGCACCCTGATAAGGCTCCAGTGCAGAAGGGTGGTTATGCGATTCTATTTTAAAGGCACAACCGAGTCCGTCGCCGATATCCACCAAACCGGCATTTTCTTCACCGGCTTTGGCTAGCATATGAGGCCCGTCTTTAGGCAGGGTTTTAAGCCAGGAAATTGAATTCTTATAGGAGCAATGTTCGCTCCACATCACAGAATAAATACTCAGTTCGGTAAAATTGGGGGTACGACCCAGGATCTGTTTTATCTTTTCAAACTCTTCGGGCAGCAACCCGAGCTTTTTAGCTGTATCTAATGTAGGCAGGGTTTCTTTCGTTGCACTTGTCATGATATACCTGATTTAGAAGGAAAACAAAATTAAACATCCAGGAAGATTGAGGCCTTAAAAAGGAGTTTAATTTTCAACAGGGGTGTTGGAAGTGTAAGTGGCTAATAAACAGGGTGTTTAACTCAAGTAAGCCACCACACCGGCAGATTCTTCACCCTCATTCACTTGCCCTACCCTTCTGTTCAGAATGGCCACGAATAGGTCCACCTTTACCTCCTCCTCCTTCACCGATACACACAAAAGCTGCACCGATACCTCCTCCTTGTCCACAGATACGATCTCCGGCTACACCGATCCGTACTAAACCTTCACCTTTACCACTTCCCGGTACACAAATCCTATCTCCAACTACACCGATCCGTACTAAAACTTCACCGATACCACCTCCATGGTCACAAATCCTGACAATTCCTTCACCGATACCATCTCCAACTTCACGAATTGTATCTCCACCTTTAGCTATACCACCTCCTCCTTTACCGATTTGTACTCCATCTATAGCTATCGCACCTGTTCGTGAGAGGGTACATGCTCTATTCGTGAATTTTGATCAAATTTTCGGACAGATTGACAGGATATTTAAACCTCTAGATACAATCGGCGAAGGAAATGCTCGTCTTCTTTTACCGGGAGATACTCTTCGTGTACCGAAAGGACAAATTCCTGAATAAATTGTCAGGATTTGTGACAATAAAGACACTTTCTCTTCACGGGGAGATAGAATCGGTGAACCTGGAGCACCTTTTCCTTTAGCTGGAGGAGGTATCGGTGTAGCTTGAGGTGGTATAGCTATAGCTACACCACCTGTTCTGAAGTTTCAGAATAAAATTTGCTGACAGATTGTCAAAACCGGGCCGGGATGCCTTGCCCCTTTTTCTTTTATCTTTGAAAACTGCACCTATGGAACTCCTGCTGACAGTATTTTATTCCTTTCTCTTTATCCTGATCATATACCGGATAAAGTTTTTTCATCTGGAACGCTTTTCACCCAAAATTGTTTCCGGTGTATTTCTGCTAAAGGTATTATTCGGGGTTTTGTTGTGGTGGATCTATACCTATTATTATACCGACCGGTCCACAGCCGATATCTACAAATATTTTGACGACAGCAACATCATGTTTGATGCGCTGCGCAAAAAACCTCAGGACTTTTTCCGCATGCTGTTCGGTGTGGGTAACAATACTCCCTATTTCGACCGGTATTATGTGCAGATGCATAACTGGGCGCGTCAGTATGAAAGCAATTTATATAACGATAGTCATACCATTATCCGTTTTAATGCCCTGCTCCGTATTTTTTCATTCGGATATTATCAGGTTCACTCTGTTTTTCTTTGTTTTCTTTCCCTCACCGGGCTCATCGGTATTTACCGGGTGTTTTCTCCTTTGCTTCCCGGCAAGGAAAAACTTTGTTTTCTGCTTGTCTTCCTCATGCCATCGGTATTATTCTGGGGTTCGGGGGTATTAAAAGAAGGTATCCTGTTTTTCGGAATGGGACTCTTGCTTTATAACTGGAAGAAAGTGTGGTTTGAACGATGGACTATGTTGTCTCTTTTCTGGATTGTATGCAGCCTTGTCCTCCTCCTGGCCACGAAGTTCTATATTCTGGTATCGCTGGTCCCCGCATTGTTGTATATGGCCTGGATCGGGTTTGCCGGCGCCGGGCGTCCGGTATTAAAATTCCTGGTTGTGATGCTGTTCTTTTCTGGTTTGGGAGCTGCTGTTAAATATGGTATTCCAGCCTATGACCCTTTACAGGTATTGTCCATCAAGCAACGGGATTTTAACTCCCTGGCACGGGGAGGTCTTTTGCTACGCTGTGATACAGCCATTGTTTTTCTGAGTCTGGAACAAAAAGAAAAGGATCTGGATCAACAAAGCGGTGGAGGAAAAATTTATACGATTAAACCGGGAACAAAATTTGCCTACTGGCACGATTACTATGCCACCGAGGATACTTCCTTTGGCATACAGCAAGGGCCATCGGACAAATACCGCATAGAAAGTGATATGCCCCGATCCGGAAGCCTTATTAACATAGATCCCCTCGAACCCACCATCACTTCCTTTTTTCGCAATGCCCCGGCAGCTCTTATAAACAGCTTATTCCGCCCTTTTCTTACCGAAGCCCGCGGCCCCCTGCTGTTGCTTTCGGCACTGGAAACAACAGCCTATTCCGTATTTATCCTGCTCTGTCTTATTTATAGAAAGAAATCAGGCATACAATGGGAATGGATATTCTTTTGTCTGTCCTTTGTGGGGGTGTTATATGTCATCACCGGACTTACCACACCCATACTGGGAGCACTGGTCCGTTACAAAGTACCCGGTATTCCGTTCCTGCTCATCGCCTTTCTTTTTATGATGGATAAGGACCGGCTTGTGAAAAGCTTCCCTTTTCTGAAAAAGGTTGTTGAATAATAATTTTTCTACTTTTGACGCGAACCTAATTTCGAAGAATGAATTTCAAGGACCTGTTCAGGAAAAAAACAGTTGAAAATATATTGAAGCAGGCAGCTTCCGGTTATGAAGGGGAAGAACATGTGCCGCTGTCCAAACATTTGGGTGTACGCGATCTTACCGCTTTTGGCATTGCAGCCATTATCGGAGCCGGTATCTTTTCTACCATTGGTACGGCAAGCGCTGATGGTGGTCCCGCCGTTATTTTTCTGTTCATCTTTACCGCTTTGGCCTGCGGCTTTGCAGCCTTTGCTTATGCCGAGTTTGCTTCCATGGTTCCTGTTTCCGGAAGCGCCTATACTTATTCTTATGTGGCATTCGGAGAGCTTATTGCCTGGATTATAGGCTGGGCGCTGATTATGGAATATGCCGTAGGAAACATTACAGTAGCTGTATCCTGGTCCGATTATTTTACCGGTTTGCTGGATACCATTCATATCGACTGGCTGGGCATACCTCATGGTATTCATGTACCGGAGTGGGCAAGCATTGATTATGTTTCCGCATCGGCAGGTTTTAAAGATGCTACCGAAGCTTTGGCCAAAGGCACCGCCCTGGCCGATCTGCCTGCCAATACACAAACCGGTTATCTGGCCTGGCTCCATGCTCCTACCATAGGAGGCTTTCACCTCATTGCCGATATCCCTGCCATTGTTATCATCATCCTTATCACCATGTTGGTTTATATCGGCATTAAGGAAACAAAGAATGCCAGCAATGCGATGGTGGTGGTTAAACTGGCCGTTGTATTGCTGGTGATAGCCATCGGTATTTTTCATGTGGACGTAGAAAACTGGAAACCGTTTTGGCCGCATGGATTGGGAGGGGTGATGAAAGGAGTCTCGGCCGTTTTCTTTGCCTATATCGGTTTTGATGCCATCTCCACCACAGCCGAAGAATGCAAAAATCCGGAACGCGATTTGCCAAGAGGCATTATGTATGCCATTATCATCTGTACCATTCTGTATATTATAGTGGCCCTCGTATTAACAGGGATGATGAAATCCGATTCGCTGGCAGTAGGTGATCCGCTTTCTTTTGTGTTTCAGAAACTGCATATGAAATGGCTTTCGGGAATTATTGCTGTAAGCGCCGTAATAGCTATGACCAGCGTATTGCTTGTTTATCAGCTGGGGCAGCCCCGTATCTGGATGAGCATGAGCCGGGACGGATTACTACCTAAAGCATTTTCACGTATCCATCCCAAACACAAAACACCCTCTTTTGCTACCATCGTTACCGGATTTGTAGTAGCAGTGCCAACCCTTTTTATTCCCAGTGATATGGTGCTGAATTTGTGTAGCATGGGTACCTTATTTGCTTTTGTACTGGTATGCGGAGGCGTGCTGATGCTGCAAAACCGGACCGATATACCACGCGGAAAATTCCGTACTCCTTACATTAACTCCCGCTATATTGTTCCGGGTATGGCAGTATTAGGTGTCATCTTAATAGGGATATACGGCATGCAATGGCTGAAAGATTTTTTCTCCTATGGAAGCTGGGATGCTTTTAAAGACAAGATACCCATGTATCTTTTTTTGGTTCTTTGTGCGGTCATCACCTTCTTCTCTTTCGTCAATAAACTTTCTCTGATTCCTGTACTGGGTCTTATCTTTTGTTTTTATATGATGGCCCAGATACCGCTTTCGAGCTGGTTTTATTTTATGTTATGGCTGATTGCCGGTTTGTTTATCTATTTCGGATTCAGTCGTAAAAACAGCAGGCTTCATGTACGCAGCTGAAGAAAGGGGCAAAACCAAGTCTTTTTTACTGTGTGATTTTCCTTACCTTTCTGCTAAAAACACCGCTTATCAATGGAACGCTCACTATGATCATATTTGTAACCGGGGCGACAGCAGGATTCGGAAAAGCTATCGCCACTTTGTTTGCTAAAAACAACTATTCCGTCATCATTACCGGAAGAAGAAAAGAACGGCTGGAAGCCCTTGCACAAGAACTGCGACAGCAATACAAAGTAAAGGTGCTTCCTCTTTGTTTTGACATCCGTCATTTTACCGAAGTGGAAAAAGCCGTGGCCTCACTCCCTCCCGAATGGAAAGAGGTGGATATCCTCGTTAATAATGCCGGACTTGCAGCTGGTTTCGGCCCTATCCAGGAAGGTCAGATAGAGGATTGGGAACGGATGATCGATACCAATATCAAAGGCTTGTTGTATATGACACGACAGCTTGTACCGGGAATGATTGAACGCAAAAAAGGACATATCATCAACATCAGTTCCATTGCCGGAAAGGAAGTGTATGCCAATGGAAATGTATATTGTGCCACCAAATTTGCTGTGGATGCACTTAACAAAGCCATGCGCATTGATCTGGTGCAACATCATATTAAAGTAAGTTCCATAAGTCCGGGACTTGCAGAATCGGAGTTTTCCATCGTTCGTTATAAAGGCGATCTGGAAAAAGCTAAAAAAGTATATGAAGGTGTGGATCCGCTTACACCGGACGATATTGCAGAAACAGTTTATTGGGTAGCCACACGGCCCTCTCATGTCAATATCCTGGACATTGTGCTTACTGCCGAAGCGCAGGCCAATACCACCACCCCTATCCGTCGTAAATCATGACCCCGCTTTTTGTTGATGCCGATATCCGGAAGGCCTCTACCCTTCCTTCTGAATTTTATACTCATCCCGATTATTTCAAAGCTTCGGCAGAAAAAATATTCTCTAAGTTCTGGCATTTTATAGGTGATACCGACGAGCTGAGGTTAAGCAACTCCCTGCTGCCGGTAACCTTGTTGCCGGGTTTTATGGACGAGCCCATTTTATTCACCCGGGATAAAGAAGATGCGATCCATTGTCTTTCCAATGTTTGTACGCACCGTGGCAACCTGCTTGTTGAACATCCCTGTTCCGAACAACAACAGATCCGTTGCCGATATCACGGCAGGCGTTTTGATCTGAGTGGAAAATTCAGGCACATGCCTGAATTTGAAGAGGTGGAAAATTTTCCGTCCGAAAAAGATCATCTTCCATCACTGCCCTGGGGCCGCTGGGAACGATTGCTTTTTGCATCCATCAAACCGGCATCGGGGCTGGACGATGTATTCAAAGAAATGAAGCAACGTGTTTCTTTTCTTCCGCTTCGTGAGTTCAAACCTGATCCTTCCCGATCCCGCGATTATCTGGTAAAAGCCAATTGGGCGCTCTATTGCGAAAATTATCTGGAAGGGTTTCACATTCCGTTTATCCATCAAAGTCTGAATAATGTGATAGACTACAACTCCTATTCCACCGAGTTGTATTCCCATTCCAGTTTGCAGCTCGCACTTGCAAAAGGAGGAGAAGACGAATTCGACCTGCCTCCCGGTTCTCCCGATTATGGAAAACAGGTAGGTGCTTATTATTTTTGGGTATTCCCAAATATGATGTTTAACTTTTATCCCTGGGGACTTTCGATAAACATCATCAAACCCATGGGCCCCTCACTTACCAAAGTATCTTTTCTTACTTATATCCATGACGAGACCCGCCTGGATTCAGGTGCAGGACAATTGCTCGATAAGGTGGAAAGAGAAGATGAAGCCGTGGTGGAAAATGTTCAAAAAGGTATTCAGTCCAGATTATATCATCAGGGTCGCTATTCTCCAAAAAGAGAAACCGGCACCCATCATTTTCATCGCCTTATTGCCCATTATATGAACCAATAGATTTGTGAAAAAAACACTCTTCCCTTTCTTACTTGTTCTTCTTTGTTCCTGTGGAATTAAACCCAAGGTAAAAGCCGATCTTATTGTATACAACGCACATGTTTATACCGTTGACGGAGCATTCAAAACCGTTGAGAGCTTTGCCGTAAAAGACGGAAAGATTCTGGCGCTTGGAAAAAGTGATTCCATACTTTCCGCTTATGAATCATCGGATGTAGTAGACGCAAAAGGAAAAACCATTATCCCCGGATTTATTGATGCACATGCGCATCTGTATGAATATGGAAGGGGATTGCAGGAAGTAGACCTTACCGGAACCACCTCTTTTGATGATGTTATAAAACGTATCAGCGATTTTATCAAGAAACATCCCGCCTGTCTGAGCCAGGATAAAAACTTCAACCCCAAGTGGATCATAGGAAGAGGATGGGATCAGAATGATTGGGCTAACACGGATTTCCCGGATCGTAAAAAACTTGACTCCTTACTTCCCCACCATCCTGTCTTTTTATCGCGTGTTGACGGACATGCTGCACTTGTGAACGGAGAAGCTCTTAAGTTAGCGGGTATTAAAGAGTGGAAACGGGTGGAAGGAGGATATATAGGACACCGTATCAAGGATATTAAAAACAAGGAAATTGATCGTATCGGGTTCGATCAGCTATCCGGTTTGCTGGTAGATAATGCCATGGGGCTTGTTCAGACTATTATACCTCCGCCCTCCCCGGAAGAAATGAAGGCAGCCCTGACAGATGCCCAACGCAATTGTTTCGCGGTAGGACTCACAACGGTTGTCGACGCGGGGTTGGATAAAAAAATCATAGATCTGATGGACGCCATGCAGAAATCAGGTGAGCTTAAGATGCGTATCTATGCTATGCTCACGGATAATGAAGAGAACCTGAATTATTATTTAAACAAGGGACAATACAAAACAGAACGACTGGATGTACGATCGTTTAAGTTTTATGCCGACGGAGCGCTGGGATCGAGAGGAGCTTGTCTCAGCAAACCCTATTCGGATAAACCGGGATATTATGGTTATCTTCTTCATCCTGCCAACTATTACTCAAAGATGGCGGTGAAGATGTTTGAAAAAGGATTTCAGATGAATACGCATTGTATTGGAGATTCAGCCGTGCATATGATTCTTCATATTTATGACAACCTTTTCCGGGATTATATCCGTAAAGGAGGACATCTGCATTTTGATCCCCGCTGGAGGATAGAACATTTTCAGGTAACCACGCCGGAAGACATTGCTTTACTTACTTTTTCGGGTAACAAGCCACCGCCTTTTATTCCATCTGTACAGCCAACCCATGCCACATCGGATATGTATTGGGCGGGACAACGATTAGGTCCGGAACGGATCAAATATGCTTATGCCTATAACGATCTCCGCAAAGCAGCCGGTATAGTGGCTCTTGGAACCGATTTCCCGGTAGAAGACATCAGCCCTATCAAAACATTTTATGCTGCCGTAGCCCGGATGGATGATAAAGGATGGCCTGTGGGAGGATTTCAGTCTGAGAATGCATTAAGTCGTGAAGATGCGTTAAAGGGTATGACTATATGGGCTGCTTACGCTAATTTTGAAGAAAAAGAAAAAGGCAGTCTTGAACCCGGAAAGTTTGCCGATTTCGTCCTCCTCAGTGATGACCTGATGAGGACGGAATCGTCCAAATTGCTTTCTGTTTCCGTTCTGGCCACCTATCTGAACGGAGAGAAAGTCTATTAAGTATCTTTGCAAAGGATGCCCTCATACAAAAAAATATTTTTTCTCATACTTATTTTCATCTCCTGCACGGCCGTATCATCCATGGCACAGTTTGAAGATGCGCACAAACGCAATATCAAATACCAGCTTATCGGTTTCGCTTTGGTAAATTCCTATTCCAATGACAATCGTATTACTTCCAACACACAAGCTACCATGGGAGCCGGAGCAGGTTTCCGGATGGAATTACCCATCTCCCGGCAGCATACGGATCGCGATGTTCGCTTTGCCCCGGGGATAGAGATTATTACAGAAGGAGTTAATTTTGATTCCTATTATTTTGCCCAGGGTTATTCCGTATTATATGATGGTAATATGGCCTATAATCATAGCATACGCATGACAGAGATTTGTATCCCCCTGGTTATGCGTTTCAGCTTTACCAAGAAAGAGGAATCGCTCAAAAACTATTTTTATTGTACTGCAGGATGGGAGCTCAAATATACCCTCCAGGCCAAAACAATCATTACCAATACAGCCGATGGCAGCCAGATATATAGCGGATCAATATCCTTGCCCTATGAACATCAGTTTCTGGGATCCAACGAAGGAAATGATATCGTGGTAAGTTTGGGACTTAACCATAACCTGTTTCTGAGCAAGCATTCCGTTGTATTTGATCTGGGCTATCGGTATGGGCTATCCCGGACTATATATACCGGCAATACGAATAGCAATAATGTGCTTTTCAGAGGCAGCAATATCAGTTTTGGCATCGGATTGAGGTTGTGACCCTTGTCTTTGCCGGAGTAATAGAATATCCATACATTGCTGACATTGTAACAAGATCTTTTTATCGCTATGAAACTATTCCACACTATTGGTTTGTGCCTTGCCGGCACTTTTTTAACTCTCTCTATGCAAGCCCAGGAAATAAAAGCCTGTTCCGGCAATCCGCTGGAACCTAAATACAATGAGGTGATGAATTTCAGCCGTTTGTCGGTTCAATCCATTCAGGAAGCTACCGAATGGTACAAGACACAGGTTAATGAAAGCAACCAGCGTATCCTGAAAATCAAGGATGCAGACCGTACTTTTGAAAACACACTGATAGAACTGGATGGCGGCGCCAACCTCATGGATAAAGCGGCCTTTACACTGGAAGTGATTTTCAGTGCTTCGCCCGACAAAGCATTGCGCGATGCCGCTACTGCCGGTTATCAGGAAATAACATCCCTGGCCAGTGCACAAAGCCTGAATGAATCTATTTATCTGGCAGTAAAAGCTTATTCTACCACCAAAGATGCCGCAGCGCTGAAAGGGGAACGTAAATTTTTTCTCGACAAACTGCTTCGCGATTATCATCGTGAAGGATTTGCGCTGAGCAAGGAAAAAAGAGATACGCTTAAAATTCTGAATGATAAACTGTCTGATCAGAGCCTTGTGTTTCGTAATAATATTGCTCAGGACAACCCTGAAATAGTGCTCACAGCTGCCGAAATGGAAGGCATGCCAGACGATTTTAAACAAGCCCATAAACAGGCCGATGGAAGCTATAAGCTGGATGCAAGCAATCCCAGCTATATTCCTTTTATGAGCTATGCCAAAAACACAGAAGCTCGTAAAAAATATTACCTCCTTAAAATGAATGTAGGAGCGCCAAAAAATGATATCCTTTTAGCTGAAATCATTAAGCTTCGCACACAAAAGGCTCGCCTGCTGGGTTACCAGACCTATTCTGAATATGCTGTTGATCCCATCATGTCTAAAAACAAGAAGAATGTATGGGATTTTGAAAACACCCTTAAAACAGATCTCCGCCCTAAAGCAGAAGCAGAATACAAAGAACTGCTTGCCCTGAAAAACAAGGAAACTGGAAAAGCTGAAACCATTATCTATCCGTACGAAAGCGCATATTATACCAATATGTTGCTGGAAAGCAAGTACAAGGTGGATGAAGAAAAGGTAAAAGAGTATTTCGAACTTCAAAATGTAATCAAGGGGCTGTTCACCGTTTATCAGCGCATCTATAACCTGTCTTTTATTGAAGATAAACACCCCAGTGTATGGAACCCCGATGTTCAGGCTTTTCAGGTAACGGACAACAGTACCCATAAAATAATCGGCTATTTCTACCTCGATCTTTACCCACGTGATAATAAGTATAAACATGCCGCCTGCTTTCCCATTACCGATGCAAAGAAATGCGCCGAAGGACGTCAGCTGGCAAGCGCAACACTCATTTGCAATTTCCCTAAACCTGGAACCGGACACCCTTCTCTCATGACGCATTCGGATGTACAGACGTTATTTCATGAGTTCGGACATCTGATGCATGCCATGGTGAGTGAAACAGAACTGGCAAGCTTTGCCGGCACCAATGTTGTTACCGATTTTGTGGAAGCACCTTCCCAGATTATGGAAAATTGGGTATGGAACAAATCTGTACTATCTATGTTTGCCAAACACTATCAAACGAACGAGGTTATTCCTTCCGAATTGCTGGATCGTATGATTGCTTCGCAAAATGCTACTTCCGGATTGCAGGCCTTGCAGCAGGTACTTTATGGAACCCTTGATTTTACGCTGAACGATGGTTTTGCTGCGGATGATAACCGCTCTATTCCTGATCTGGTTAAAAAACTTCAGAATAGTATCACCCTTTATCCTTATGTAGAGGGAGCTCATTTCGAAGCCAGTTTCGGTCATCTTACCGGTTATGCTTCTCAGTACTATGGTTATCTCTGGTCCAAAGTATATGCACAAGACATGTTTTCAGTATTTGCTTCTGATCCGCTTGAACCAAAAACAGGAGACCGTTTTCGCCGTATGGTACTTGCCAAAGGAGGAAGTGATGATGCCTTGAACCTGGTCAAAAATTTCCTGGGCCGGGATCCTAATAACAAAGCCTTTCTCAAAACACTGGGATTGGAGACTAAGTAGAACTTAATATTTCCTCTATTTAAAGGCGTGTTATCCTCGCCCTGCCCCCTCCAAAGGGGGACAACTTACCGTACATTCCAAGCCTGCCCCCCTCCAGAGGGAGACCGGCTTTTATCCCCCTCCGGAGGGGGCAGGGGGAGGATAGAAACTCTCACTTACACACAAACCCGCTCAATGACCCATAGAATCATTGCACGCTCGTTTGGAGAGGACAAGAGAAGGACTTACCTTGTAATTCAAGGATTATGTTCAAAACTCAACTCAGAAAAAACAGGTGGATTAATTAATTGATTGACTTGCCCCAGAAATTATTGGCAATACATTCCTGAAGGAGTTTACGTTCTCCTTTATAAGAAGCCGTGATCCAGGCATCCTTAGTACCTAATGAAATACATTTCTGACGGAACGATTCAGCCTCCTGAAGTGTTTTGAACTCTCTCATGGTGAAACGGGTGATACCATCGGCATAAGGTTTTACATTGGCCGGAGGAGGTTCCAGTGATTTCAGATTGGCATGTTTGAAATTTTCAGGATGGCGGTATGCACCAATCTGAACAGTAAAGGATAATTGTTCTGTACAAAACCGCCCTACCGTAGCAACAAGCTTATTGTAAGTCTCTTTGTTGTTCAGGTCCTGTCCCACAAAAGCGGATACATTAATAAGTGTGTCGGTAAGACAAGGACCGCTGGCTACCGGAGGGGCTTTCACGATGGTGTCAACAACAGGTGTCTTTTTATGCTCTTCAAAATATTGCTTTACCGTTTTTGTCTTTCCGAAATCCAATACCATCACAACGGATTTAGCCGCGGCAGCATTTTTTGCAACCAGGCTGTCTTTTGCATTTGCAGCTTCGGCCAGTGTAGCATATGGGCCCATTGAATAATGGATAGTACCATCTGCATATTTCTTCTTTTCTACTTTTCCATATTTCTCAAAAGGAGTCGGGTCAAAATCTTTTTCATTTTTCACTACCGCCAGTTCCAGCTTATAGCTTAGACCATCTGCTTTAAAATCGCCATGATCTTTTACCAGATTATTCAACTCTTTGTCATGAGGTGTTGTTGTAGCTGTTGTTGCCATTGCAGCATCTATTGCTTTCTGTGCTTTACATTTCTGGAGTATCGTATTCACCGGTGGGATATAATCCTTGCGTTTATAATCACTGGCAAAGTATTTCTGAGCCGTTTCCCTTACCCCGTGATTATTAACGGTAACAGCAGAGTAATGAATGGATGTATCCAGTTTAAGTGCTCTTTGACGCACTAATTCAGCATCCAGCAAGGTCTGAAAGGGTCCCACATAAAAGATAGTGGCATTTTCAAAATCTGTCTTTGTCTGAATTTTTCCAACTGTATTTATATGTGTGGAGTCAAAATCTTTAGGACATTCGAATCTTCCCAGTTCTACATTGTATTCAACACTGTCATGACGATCTTCCCCATGCAGGGTCATAATCTTTTTATAAGTCAGTGATTCGTAAACACCATAATTCTGTTCAGAACGATACTTGGCTATTTGTTGGTCTATCTTTGCCTGAAGGCTGTTGGATGAATCGGCAACAGCCATTTTTTTCGCATTCGGGTTGCCAGGAGAGTACATTTTAACATCATCCGTAACCTGTACAAATGTTTCAATGCTCTTTACATTTACATATTCAATATGGGGCTCCAATCCATCCACTTCAATGGCTACTTTGTATTCGTTACCGGGCGTTAATGCGATGAGGTATTTACCGCTTGCTGAGTTGGAGTTATAAAGTCCCTGCTCCTGACCTGTTGTTACATTGGTAACCCGTACTCTTGAATCGGCCGGTTTGTCGTTTACCATTACCGTACCTACCACCAGAGCAAGTACAGGACGTTCACCCTGAAAACCGGGGCTTACCGTATAGATATCCTGTCCACCGGCACCACCGGCACGATCGGAAGAAAAATAACCGAATTCACCGCTTGCCGTAAGTACATAATAACGTTCATCTTCTGTTGTATTCAGCGGATAACCAAGATTCACCGGCTCCGACCAGATACCGTCTTTCTTGGTTGAATACATAATATCATATCCTCCCATACTGTTATGGCCTTTAGAGCTGAAGAAAAGATCAATCCCATCGGGGTGAATAAACGGAGCATCATCATCATACTCTGTATTTACAGCCGGTCCCAGATTCTGAGCCGGTCCCCATTCTCCATCAGTCTGTTTCTGGGAAACATAAATATCTCTTCCCCCATACCCTCCTTTACGGTCGCTGGCAAAATAAAGTAATTGCCCGTCACTGGTTATCGAACAACTTCCTTCCCAGGAATTATTGGAATTGATATTCGGTCCAAGCTTTTTAGGCTCTGTCCATTGATCACCTTTAAGAACACTGATATAAATATCGCCCTTGTCTTTTTCCGTACTCTTAAAAATGAATAAGGTTTGACCGTCTGATGATAAAGCTATACTTGCATCATGGCCTTTTGTATTGATATTCTCACTGATACTTTCGGGTGTAAGCCAGTCCTTACCTACCCGTTGTGAAATAAAGACATCCTCATAATAATCACCATCCGGATCGGGATTAAATTCATCATCCATCAGTCCGCCTTTGCTGCGCTCTCCTTTATAGGTGAAAATTAGGGTTGATTCATCCGAAGATATAACAGGGGCATACTCATCCGCAGCGGTATTGATAGGGGTTCCGGTATTTACTATATCAGCTTCCATAGGTCGTTGAACCAGAATCTTTCCGTTTTGGCAATACTCGATGTAGTGACTGGCAATTTTCTTTTTGGAAGGAGATGGGTTGTCGGAAAGATATCGGTTAAAAAGGTCTATGGCTTCATCAAACTTATTGTTCAGGTGATAGGCCATCCCCAGATAACATTTCATTTCAGGTAAAGAAGGGTTGATCCGTTGTGCTATCTCGAGCTCCGTAATCGATTTAAGCTTTTCATCACTTTTATGAAGATAGCAGATCCCCATTTTATAGTGGTAATAGGCATTGGTGGAGTCGGTAGCCGAAAGCTTGATAAAATAAGGAAGTGCTCTGATATACTGCCCATCGTCAAAAAAGTATTCAGCCGAGCCTAACATATCCTCCTGTAAACGGGACGGCTTTTTATGCTTCTGAGCCATCAAAGGCTGACAGAAAAAATAGAAAAGGAAGGAAAATAACAGGATTTTTTTCATCCGTATGTTTACACTAAACAACCGTATACCCCTTGGTATTGGCATCAGAAATCAAGTGTTTCAGCATTTTTCAATGCCCTAAATTGATTAAAAATAATAGGGAGTAGAACTACCTCATTTTGAACTTATAAACTCTGCTTTGTTGAAAACCACCGTTTTCCGCCCCCCCTCTTCCTGTGGAAAACCCACGATTGATAAGGGTTATAACAATATAAAGGCTCTGGGTTTCTTAATAATAATTTCTATCTTTAAACAGGTATTGATTCCTCTTTTATGAAAGAAAAACTGATTCGCTTTGATTTGAAAAATGGAGTTCGTGTGATCCACGCTCCTGAAAAAGGTGAGAATGTACATTGTGCTATCCTCATTAATGCCGGAACAAGAGATGAGGAAGGAGAAAATACAGGACTGGCTCATCTGATTGAACACAGTATTTTTAAAGGCACCAAAAGCAAAAACAGTCTTGATATCCTGCAGAGTATTGATTCGGTGGGTGGTGAGCTGAATGCTTATACCACCAAAGAAGATACCTGTATCTATGCTTCCTGTGGCCTGGCTTATTTTGAAAGGGCTTTTGAACTACTGAGTGATATTACGCTTCATTCCTCTTTTCCTGCAAAAGAAGTAGCAAAAGAGAAGGATGTGATCAGCGATGAGATTCATGCTTATCTGGACAGTCCGGCAGAACAAATACACGACGATTTTGAAGGTCATATCTTCCGGAAGCATCCTCTTGGAAGAAATATCCTTGGTGAAGAAAAAGCACTTCGCTCGGTTAAAACAGAAGCATTACGTAAATTCATTCACACACACTACCGGGGCCGGAATATTGTATTCAGCTGTTCCGGCAATGTTTCGCCCGAAAAGGTGAAAAAGCTGGCCAACAAATATCTTTCCGGGTTTCTTTCTTCCGAAGGACTGCCACAACGAAAACCATTTCTGAATTACAAACCTTTTGAACTGCAGCCTTCCCGACGCACCCACCAGGCACATTGTGTCATGGGAAATCCGGCCTACTCATCATCCCATCCCAACCGAACTGTTTTTATCCTGCTGAATAATTTGCTGGGAGGACCAGCAATGAATTCCAGACTTAACCTCGGCATCCGCGAAAAGCATGGATATACCTATCAGATTGAATCTAACTACACAGCTTATTCAGACAGCGGTATTTTCAGTATTTATTTCGGGACTGACCCTGTTAATGTAGAGATCACAAAAAAGCTGATTCGTAAAGAACTGAATCTGCTGCAAAATAAAAAGCTCAGTTCCCAAGAGCTTCACGAAGCCAAAGAGCAACTCTGCGGTCAGATTGCCCTGGCCAGAGAAAGCCGGTTAAGCACGGTTATCAGTCACGCAAAAAACATGCTTCTCTTTGACGAAGCCGAACCGCTTTCGGAATGGATGAAGAAAATCAGAAAAATAAGTTCTTCCCAGATTCTGGAAGCTGCAGATGAGCTCTTTGACGAAAAGAATATGAGCTCTCTTGTTTTTGCTTCCGGCACGAATCGTTAATTTTAACCTTCTCTTTAAATGAATTGCTATGGATTTTTTAGACCCCAGGCTCGATGCCTATGTATGTGATCACTCCAAACCCGAGAATGAACTGCTTCAGCGTCTCAACAGGGAAACCTATTCACGCATGCTCATGCCAAGGATGCTGAGCGGTCACTTGCAGGGCAGGGTGCTCAGTATGATCTCGCATATGATCCGGCCTAAACGGATTCTGGAAATAGGCACATTCACAGGCTATTCAGCCCTTTGCCTGGCCGAAGGACTGGCTGATGACGGGGTACTGCATACCATCGATATCAATGAAGAACTGGAAACGATAGTCCGGAAATATATTCACGAAGCGGGGCTGAGTAAAAAAGTGCTGTTTCATATCGGGAATGCCATTCATATCATTCCTTCTTTGCAAGATCCTTTTGATCTGGTGTTTATCGATGCCGATAAAGAAAATTATTCGAACTATTACGATCTTGTTATAGACCGGGTAAGATCTGGCGGATTTATTATGGCCGACAATGTATTGTGGAGCGGAAAAGTAATTGAGGAACCGAAAGTCGGAGATGAGGATACCCGTTCTATCATTGCTTTTAACGATAAAGTGATGAAGGACGACCGGGTGGAGAATGTGCTCTTCCCTATTCGTGATGGAATTATGATGATGCGGAAGAAATAGAACGCCGGCTGATGATCCATAATCCGGCAAACGTGAGTAATCCATTCAGAATAAGCAATTCGTTTCCGAAAGAATATCCTCCCATCCACGTTTTTGAATTGGTATCAATCAGGTAACAAGTCATCGGGGCCACCATACAAACTACCGGCGCCCATTTATCACGGATAGCCCTGCCGGAACTGATTCCAAACATAAACAAACCCAGTAACGGACCATATGTATAATTGGCTACGCGAAACAGCTGGCGAACTACCGCTTCGTTGTTTATCATCCGGAAAACAACGATAACCCCTAATAACAAAGCAGCAAAAGAAAAATGAACCATCATGCGGATCCTTGTTTTACGTTCTTCTGTCCAGGTCAATTTTTGTTCGAAGCCAAGGAAGTCGATGCAAAAGGAAGCGGTAAGAGCAGTAAGCGCCCCATCGGCACTGGGATAAGCAGCCGATATGAGACCGATGATAAAGAAAAGAGCGGAAAAACTTCCCAGGTATTTCAAGGCAATGGTAGGAAACAAATCATCGCTGGTTCTTTGTGGAATAGTCAAGCCTTTTGCCTGCACATACTGATAAAGTAAGATCCCCAGACAAAGGAAAATGAAATTGACAACGAGGAGTACCGCACTAAAGGAAAGCATGTTTTTCTTCGACTCTCCTACTGTCCGGCAGCTTATATTTTTCTGCATCATTTCCTGATCAAGACCTGTCATGGCTATGGCGATAAACATTCCTCCGAAAAATTGTTTTGGGAAAAAGTTTTTTGAATGCCAGTCCCATACAAATATCTCTGATAAAGGGCTTTCTTTGATCGTCCTCACCAACCCTCCCGCATCCAAATGAAGATCTTTACAGATAAGAAGAACGGAAAGCACCAGGGAAAGCAACATAAAGGTGGTCTGGAGCGAATCGGTCCAGACAATGGTCTTTACTCCGCCTTTAAACGTATAGGCAAGAATAAGCAGGATAAAAGCGAGTGTGGTGACCCAAAAAGGAATGCCCCATGCATTGAATACAAAAAGCTGCAATACATTAACCACGATATACAACCGGAAAGAAGCTCCTATAACACGGGATAGGATAAAGAAAAAAGCTCCGGTTTTGTAGGAATAGTTGCCCAGTCGCTGACGAAGAAAGGAATAAATAGAGGTAAGATTAAGACGATAGTAAAGAGGCAATAGTATATAAGCGATAAAGACATAGCCCAGCATATACCCCATAATCATCTGGAAGTAGGAAAAAGAGCCTTTTCCCACATCACCCGGAACAGATAAAAAGGTAACACCCGAAAGAGATGCTCCGATCATTCCATAAGCCACTATGTACCAGCGTGAGGATCGATTGCCCACGAAATAAGAGGCATTATCTGTTTTTCGGGTAGTCAGATACGTAATCCCGAACAGCATCAGGGAGTATAGAATTACACAGGTGACTAAAAGTACTGGCGACATGCTTTAGCGGGTATCTGGCCTCAAAAGTAAAAATTCATTTACATTTGAAGAGATGAAACGAAGAATCCTTGTTTTAGAACAGTATGCACGTAAGCTGGAACCTGATCCGGCAAGCAGAAAGAAAGCCCGCAAGCAGGTAATCACATATACCGAAACATTTCTGAACCGGATTGAAAAGGAGAAAGCGTTTGTAGAAACGGCCGGAAATGGAATCGGCCTGCTCACCTCTCCGGTGTCGGAGCAGCCAATGCCCATGGACAAGGCTTTACGTTTACTGCACGAACACGTAGACACTCCGGGACTTAATCCTGCCTCCGGCGGGCATCTGGGTTATATTCCCGGAGGAGGAATCTATTATGCCGCTTTGGGCGATTACATGGCTGATATCATGAACCGGTATGCCGGATACTTTTATGCTTCGCCAGGCGCGGTAAGGATGGAAAATATGTTGCTCCAATGGGTAGCATCACTCATCGGATATCCTGCCACAGCGGCCGGTAATCTTTCTTCAGGCGGAAGCATTGCCAACCTCAGCGCGGTTGTTACCGCGCGGGAAGCAAAAAAAATAAAAGCCCGGGATGTAGAAAAAGGAGTAATCTATTTAACCACGCATGCTCATCATTGTATTGAAAAAGCATTGCGTATTGCAGGACTTGGTGAAAGTGTAATAAGACACATACGGGTTGATGCTCAATATCGCATGGATCGGGTAGCGCTGGAAAATCAGATCCGAAAAGACAAGAAGGCGGGACTTAATCCCTGGCTGGTGGTTGCATCTGCAGGAACAACCGATACCGGCTCTATCGACCCGCTCGAAGAAATTGCCAGAGTGGCCCGAAAATATTCACTCTGGTTTCATATCGATGCGGCCTATGGAGGTTTTTTCGTTCTGACAAAAACGGGTAAGAAAAAACTAAAAGGGCTGGAACTGAGCGATTCTATTGTGCTGGATCCGCATAAAGGGTTATTCCTGCCTTACGGATCAGGGCTTGTACTGGTAAAAAAGAAAGAGCATTTGCTACAGGCACATCAATTCCAGGCCAATTATCTTCAGGATTTGTCACCCGATCTGGAAGAAGAACATTCTCCCGCCGATCTATCGGCCGAACTAACCAAACATTTCCGTGGACTGCGTTTTTGGCTCCCTTTGAAACTGCATGGGATAAAACCCTTCAGAGCTTGTCTGGAAGAAAAACTATTGCTGGCTGAATACTTCTATAAAGAAATTCAGAAAGCGGGATTTGAAACAGGAGCTGAACCCGAGCTTTCGGTAGTGGCATACCGTTATATACCAAAGAAGGGTAAAAAATTGGCAGAGAAAGATATCAACCTGTTTAATGAACGACTGATTAAAGAGGTTCAAAAAGACGGACGGATTTTCATCTCCTCCACCCTGCTTGATAACCGTTTTATGCTTCGCTTTGCTTGTCTATCTTTTCGCACACACCTCCATACGGTTGATTTGCTGCTAAAAATTCTGAAAGAAAAAGCCCGGAAGCTGGAACGTGCATTGTAATGAGATCGTTATTTACAACGGTTTTATTTTCGCTACCAGCTCATTAAACTGATTGTCGTTGAGCAAAGGCTGAAATTCCGGCTGCACCCTGATGCGGTCCAGATCGTTAAAACCAAGTTTAACAGCCTCGTCCAGATTGGTTAATGCTGTAGTTTGATCCTGCTGACGCATAGCCAGACAAGCGCTGAGATAGGCCCATTCGGAATTAGTAGGATCAACCAGTTTATACAAGGTCAGTGCATGAGCCGCTTCTGACAAAGCCTGCTGGTTTAATGCCGCATTGGCATTCATAAAGGCTACGAGACTCAGATAGGCTAGCAACCGTCTATCATAGGTAGATTTATCTTTATCCTTTGTTATCTGTGCTTCCTTATTCAAACGCTGTACCTCCTGTGTCCACCAGGCAATATCCTTTTCGCGAAACTCCCGGGCATATATATCCTGTTGTGCCTGTTCATTCTTCCCGTCTTCTTCTTCACGCGCGGTTGCTTGTTTATAGGCAGCCCCGCCGGTAATTTGCTTCATCGCTTCCCTATAAGTGTCTACGGGTTTCAGATCGGTATAATACAAATCCATTAATTGACAGGCAGATGCCTGTACGATTGCATTCTCCTTTCCATGCAAAATTTTCTCCGCTTCTTTCTGATCTGTTTTATAAGAGGCGTTCAGGATACTATCGTTCTTTTCTATGCGTTTTGCCCTGATTCCCTCCAGCCATAACAGCAAAAAAGCCTTATCCATATCGTTGAGCGGGGCCCAATCGTGCTTGTCATTAAAAAGAAGCAGATCATTTGTATTTCCATTGGTATTCAGTTCCCGTTGTGTGCTTTTCAGCTCGGCCAGATTAAAATCTTCGGTCCCAACAAGACCTACAAAACAAACTTCCTTACGCATGGGTTCCTGGCGGGGATCAAATCCAGCCGAGTTGGCAATCACCCCTTTAACCCTTGAATCCTGGATGGCAACTCCTATCGCTACCCTTGCTCCACCAGAGAACCCTCCGGTAAAAATATTTTTAGGATCTACCGGAAACCGCTGCAATACATCTTTAAAAAAGCCAGTGGTAATGGCTCCTACCGTTACCGCATCCATTCTGTTTTTTGAATTATTGGAACAGGCCATTATAAAACTATAGCGTTCGGCAATGTCCTTATATTTTTCAAGTGGCATAGTACCCCTTGCCTGGGCATCGAAGAAAAACACGACCGGATACTTTTTCCCTGGTTTCATGGTGTGTGGCAGGTACAAAGCATATCCGGTAGAAGGATCGGCCAGACATGTTACCTGTTTAATAACCACCCCTCTTGGTAATGTATCGGGAGCGGAAGCAGGCTTTTCACTGTTTTCGGTGCTTACCGGAGGTGCTGTTTCTGTCTTTTGGGCTGGCTGGCCGCAGGAAACCAATGTCAAAAACCAAATAAAGGAAGGAAACAAGACCCGGTATTGCATGATAGAATTTTTCTCAAAACTAAGCAGAAATTGCCAATGGAAGTGCTGATGGCTGTCCGGTTAACAAATCTATGTACCCTATATTCCTTCGCTTATAGAATTTATACTGCCCCATTACAATAATCTCTTTTTTTAATCGTTCCTTTTTCGGTATTTGTCTGTCTCCTTAAATTAAGACATACCCCATTCCGTCACTATTTTGTATTTTTGAAAAATGAATTTCTCCTCTAAACTGATAGAAGAAGCTGTTTCCGAATTCGCCAAGTTACCAGGGGTAGGTCGTAAAACAGCTCTCCGTTTTGTGCTTTATCTCCTTAAAAAGGATCAAAAAGACACAGAAACATTCGGAAATGCTCTTATTCAGTTACATCAGAATCTGAAACATTGTAAGGAATGCCATACTATTTCGGATCAGGAGATTTGTGAAATCTGTTCCAACCCATCCAGAGATCATTCGATTATATGTGTAGTGGAAGATATCAGGGATGTGATGGCCATTGAAAGTACGGCACAATATAAAGGTGTTTATCATGTATTGGGGGGTATTATTTCGCCAATGGATGGTATAGGGCCTGCCGATCTGAATATGGAAAGTCTGGTTACTAAAGCAGGAACCGGCCAGGTGAAAGAAGTCATTATGGCATTAAGCACAACGATGGAAGGAGATACCACTAATTTTTATATTTATAAACGGCTTAAAGGATTTTCATTAAAGGTTTCCACTATTGCGCGGGGAATATCGATTGGCGATGAACTGGAATATGCTGATGAGGTAACACTCGGCAGATCCATCCTGAACAGGACACCTTATGAAAATTCACTCAGCCATCTGTAATAACCTCTATTTTTCCCTTGCCTGACTCCATGCAGCTTTCGGTTATTATAGTAAACTACAATGTCCAGCATTTTCTGGAACAATGTCTTCATTCCGTGCGGAAAGCTGCGCGAAATGTAAAGGCCGAGATCATTGTGGTGGATAATAATTCGGTAGACGGATCCGTGCAAATGGTTCGTTCCAAATTTCCTGATGTTCGTCTTATCGTCAATAAACAGAATACCGGGTTTTCTCATGCCAATAACCAGGCAATCAAAGAAAGCACAGGTACCTATGTATTATTGCTCAACCCGGATACGGTAGTGGAAGAAGATACCTTTGAAAAGGTGCTTCGGTTTATGGATACTCATCCCGATGCCGGAGGGCTGGGCGTCCAAATGCTTGACGGAAAAGGTAATTTCCTGCCAGAATCCAAACGTGGACTCCCAACCCCGTTGGTCGCTTTCTGTAAAATCTTCGGGCTTGCACGGTTGTTTCCCAAATCAAGGCTTTTCGGTCGCTATCATTTAGGATATCTGGATAAGAACAAAATCAACGAAATTGAAATTCTATCGGGTGCTTTTATGCTCATGCGTAAAGCCACCCTTGACAAGGTAGGTTTGCTGGATGAAGACTTTTTTATGTATGGAGAAGATATTGACCTCTCCTACAGGATCATAAAAGGAGGATATAAAAACTACTACTTTCCGGAAACACGGATTATCCATTATAAAGGAGAGAGTACAAAAAAGTCCAGTGTCAATTATGTCTTTGTCTTCTATAGGGCTATGATCATTTTTGCACGGAAACATTTCTCTTTGCAAAATGCCAAACTGTTTTCCTTTCTTATCCATTTTGCTATCTACCTGCGTGCAGGCACAGCCCTGGTAAGCCGTTTTTTACAACGTATGCTGTTACCTTTAGGTGATGCGTTGCTTATTATTGCCGGATTGTTTCTCATCAAAGATTATTATGAACGGTTTATCCTGTCCTCTTCCTACGAATATTATTCGCTAAAACTGATTCTCATCGCATTTCCGGTATACGCATTCATCTGGCTTTTTACCGTTTTCCTTAGCGGAGGTTATGACAAGCCGGTACAACTCTGGAAAATTACCAGAGGCGTAATTGTAGGTACGGCCATTATCCTTATCATCTATGCACTGCTGCCCGAACAGTTTCGTTTTTCAAGGGCTTTGATCCTCTTAGGTGCAGTATGGGCTCTTTGTTCGGTAGTGATAATCCGGATTGCAATCAATGTTATTAGGTATAAAGAGTTTGCGGTATACCGCTCCGGGCTCCGAAGGATTGTCATTATCGGCGAACCGGACGAATGTAACCGCGTGAATGCCCTGCTCCGTCAAACTTCTGTCAATACCGATTTTGTGGGCTTTGTAGGCACCAATGGTCATACCGATATTCTGCAAAATTACATTGGCCGTTTCGAACAACTGAAAGAGATTCTGTTTATATACAAGATTGATGAAGTTATTTTTTGTGCAAAAGATCTGAGTTCACAAAAAATCATTGACCAGATGCTGGAGCTGGGACAGGGAGAAACAGATTTTAAGATTGCCCCCCCCGAAAGTTTTTCGATTATCGGAAGCAACTCCATTGAAACAGCAGGAGATTTATATGTCATTGATATTAATTCCATTACAAAATCCGTAAACCGTAGAAAAAAGAGAATCCTGGATCTTCTTTTATGCGTTGTTTTTATAATTTCCTCTCCCGTTTGCTTGTTTTTACAAAGAAAGCCTTCCGGCTTCTTTCCTAATATTTTCAGGGTATTGGGTGGAAAAAAATCATGGGTGGGATATTCGGCAAAGAGTGAAAAGGCAAGTGAAAATCTGCCTCCGATCCGTAACGGAATTCTGAATCCGGCTTCCATGTATTTTAACCGTTACCCGGATCCGGAAACGGTGAGACGCCTTAATATGGTATATGCAAAAGACTATCGTATAGGGAACGATCTTCAGATTATCTGGAAATGTTTCCGTGGATTAGGGGGCTAAACACCCGTATTATAGCACAAAATCCTTCCGTTCTGACTAATTATAAAGAATGAGTGGAGTCGCTGTATGGCAGTCATTTTGTTTTCAGATCACATAAAGGGCTAACAAAGCATCCTTATTTCCTTAAAATACGGCTTTTTTCACTCGGAAAAGCATTAGAATTCCGTTGTTTTTACCAAATAATCGCTTATTTTTGCAACCTCCGGAAAAAAGTGAAAAGGCTTCATTCAATGGATTTTAACCGGAGCCCCGACCAGCTTATCAATCGAAAAAGAATAACTCATGTCACAAGTTGAATTGATCATGCCCAAAATGGGCGAAAGTGTTGCAGAAGCTACCATTACCAAATGGCTGAAAAAAGAAGGTGATAAAATATCCATGGATGAGGCTGTTCTTGAAATAGCTACCGACAAAGTGGATTCTGAAATCCCTTCTCCTCATGAAGGGATTTTGACAAAGATTCTTTTTAATGAAGGTGATGTGGTTCAGGTGGGTAAGGCTGTTGCATTGATTTCCACATCAGTATCAGCAGGTACAGGCAAGACCGATACGGCTCCTGTAGCCGACAAAGCTGCACCTGTTGTTGTAGAAGCTGCGAAAACGGCTCCTATAGCATTGAAAGAAGTTTCGAGAACTGGCAGCTCCGGTAAGTTTTACTCACCACTGGTACGAAATATTGCAAAAGCGGAAGGAATCCCTCTTCAGGAACTGGAAACCATTGCCGGTACAGGACATGAAGGACGCGTAACAAAAAACGATATTCTTGCTTATTTGCCTAAAAAAGGTCAGGTAAAACAAACTACCCCTGCCATATCTTCTTCTCCTGAAACTTCAAAAGCACATGTTTCGAGCAATGGCAATGGCCATTCTAAACCTGCGGTTTCTGTAGGTGCAGGAGATGAGATTATTGAAATGGACCGGATGCGGAAACTGATTGCCGATCATATGCTGATGAGCAAACAGACTTCCCCTCATGTCACATCCTTTGTGGAGGCTGATGTGACAAATATGGTTTTGTGGAGAGAAAAGATGAAATCTTCTTTTGAAAAGAAAGAAGGTGAAAAGCTGACCTTCACCCCTATTCTCATTGAAGCATTGGTAAAGGCAATCCGCGATTTCCCGATGATTAATGTATCTCTGGATGGGTATAAAATCATAAAACGTAAGAATATTAATATCGGAATGGCTACAGCTCTTGCCAGTGGCAATCTGATTGTTCCTGTTATCAAGAATGCCGATCATCTCAATCTGGTAGGTCTTACCAAGGCTGTTAACGATCTTGCATTACGTGCACGAACCAACAAGCTTCAGCCGGATGATATTGCCGGTGGCACCTATACCATTTCCAATGTAGGATCGTTTGGAAATCTGATGGGCACGCCCATTATCAATCAGCCTCAGGTAGCTATCATGGCTGTGGGAGTTATCAAAAAGAAACCGGCAGTGATAGAAACTCCTTCCGGCGATACCATTGGCATACGTCATTTCATGTACCTCTCTCACTCCTATGATCACCGGATTGTAGATGGTTCATTAGGCGGACAGTTTGTGAGAAGGATGGCGGATTATCTTGAACAGTTTGACATCAACAGAACACTATAGCATCACCTTCGCATTCCTGATTCAACCTCATCTCAATGAAAAAGATTCTCTTTTCCCTTCTTGTTATTTCGTGTTCATTCCATGCCTTTTCTCAACCTAAAGACAATGAAAGTCTGAAAAGAAAATTCGATCAGGCCGAAGCAGCTTTTAACAACGACCTGTTTCTCGCTGCCATTCCTTTATACAAAGAAATAGCCCTCGCTGATACTTCCAATTATAATGTATGTTTTAAGCTGGGAGTTAGTTACCTGAACTCCGCCAGCGAAAAAAAACTTGCTCAATCTTTTCTTGAACGGGCCAGTTTGCACGTAGCAACCAAATACAACGAAAACAGTTACAAGGAAAGAAATGCTCCGGTCCTTACCTGGTATTATCTGGGGAAAGCACAACACTTCAATTACAAAACAGATGAGGCCCTTGCTTCTTTTGCTAAGTTCAGAACGTTTCTGAGGCCTGAAGACAAAGAGCTTTTACGTCTTACCGGTCAGGCAGAAGAGTGGTGTAAAAATGCAAAGATTCTGGTTGCAGCACCTGTAAACATGAAAGTTGAAAACCTGGGACCCCAGGTGAATACCGAATACCCAGAATATTCTCCGGTTGTGACTGCCGATGAATCGCAGTTGTTTTTTACCTCCCGCAGGCCAAACACCACAGGAGGCAAAATTGACTCCCGCGATAATATGTATTTTGAAGATATTTACTCTGCTACAAAAACTGACAGTGGCTGGGGACATGTTACCAATCTGGGCCGCCCGATCAATACAGAAGGACATGATGCTACAATCGGTATTTCTGTTGACGGTCAGAAGCTTTTCATTTACAAAGATGATAACGGAGATGGTAATATATATACCAGTGATCTGTTGGGAGACAAGTGGAGCACTCCCGTAAAACTGAATGAATATATCAACTCCGACAAATGGGAAGGGTCTGTAAGCGTAAGTGCTGACGGTAGCACACTTTATTTTTCCAGTGAGCGGGAAGGTGGTTTTGGAGGGAAGGATATTTATATGAGCCGTCGCCTGCCCAACGGACAATGGGGAAGAGCCATCAATATGGGGCCCAATGTAAATACAGCCGATGATGACGATGCTCCTTTTATTCACCCCGATGGTGTTACACTTTATTTCAGCTCCCAAGGACATAACAGCATGGGTGGGTTTGACATCTTTTATGTCACCAAAAATGATAGCGGAGGATGGTCAAAACCGGTCAATATGGGTTATCCGGTAAATACCACTGACGACGACATCTTCTATTTCCCTACCGCAGATAATAAAAGAGGTTATTTTTCTTCCTTCCGCAGCGATGGTCACGGCGAAAAGGATATCTATATGCTCACCCTTCCCGAAAAAGCACAAGCCCCTCTGGCAGTTTATACGGGTCAAATTACCAGTCTCATGGGCGGTGTGCCTGACGGAGCATCCATTACCGTAAGGGATAATTCAACGGGTGATATTATTGGTGTCTACACGCCTAACTCTTCAACAGGAAAGTACTTGTTTATCTTACCTCCGGGCAAAAACTATAATATATCCTATGAAGCGGAAGGGTATCTGTTTCAATCCGAAAATCTGGACGTAACCGACAGTGCTTCCTATCAGGTGATACACAAAGCTGTTGAACTGACACCTTTACGTGTAGGAGAAAAAACAGCGCTTAAAAATGTATTCTTTGCCAGCGGATCGGCTGTGCTTAAACCGGAATCAAAAAATGAGTTGAGTAAGCTGGAAAGCCTGATGAAAAAACATCCGAAAATTACGGTTCAGATTAACGGACATACGGATTCTCAGGGTGCTGAAGATATGAATATGAAACTTAGTCAGAAACGGGCGGAAGCTGTTGTTGATTATCTTGTAAAAGAAGGTGGAATAGCGGAAGAAAGAATAAAAGCAATTGGTTACGGACCTAAAATGCCGATAGCTATCAACAAAAATCCTGATGGATCCTGGAACAGGCAAGGTATGGCACTAAACAGACGTATTGAATTTGAAATCCTCAGTATTGACGGAAAAGTAGCAGGCAAAAACGACGAGATCAAGGTGCCAGAACAACTAAAACCCAAGGATAAATAAACCGTATGAAATGCCAGTTGTCAACAAAAGCAAAAGTTGCCGATCCGGGTATTATCATATACATTTACTCTAAACAAGATTGAGAGCTTTTATACCTATGCGGGTTTTTCGTTATTCTGCTTTTCTTTTCAGCTTTTTAGTTCTTCTTCAACCAGCCTATTCTCAGTCCTGGAGCATAAAAAGGCATGCGAGATCTGCAGAAAATAATTTTGCATTTAACAAATACGACAAAGCCCTTCCTCATTACCTCTATTTGCTGGATATTGATTCTACCAATTTTGATTACAACTTCAAAGCAGGTATCTGCTACCTGGCGCTGCCCTCTCATAAAGATGAAAGCGTAAAATATTTTACGAGAGCCTCCAAAGCAAAAGTTAAGGATACTGTTCCGGATTTATATTACTATCTGGGACTTGCCTGCCAGCGTACCGATCGGTTTGATGAGGCCCTGGCGGCTTACAGAACCCTTGAACGTCTTGTTGGAACGGATGTGGGACTTATCAGTCTTCAGCAACATATTGATGCCTGTATACGTGGCAAAGAGATGAAGCTTCAGCCTGTGAATGTTGATATCACGAATCTGGGCCCAAGTGTTAATTCAGACTACCCCGATTATGCGCCGGTTATGTCGGCTGATGAATCGACACTCATTTTTACTTCCAAAAGAAAAGGATCTACCGGAGGCAAAAAAACGGAAGATTTTTATTACTATGAAGATGTGTATATCTCACACCGGATGAATGAAGATGAGTGGACCCGCTCTTCCAAAATGGATTCCACCTACAAACATTTGCCTTTTCTCAAACATTTCTTCACTAAAGCGGAGAAAATACCACAGGTAAATACGAATGATCACGATGCCTGTATCGCTCTTACGCCGGATGGAAAAAGACTTTACCTGAGTCGCGGAGGAGAAGTTTACTATTCGGATCTCACCGATGGAAAATGGAGCTCTCCATCTAAAATGGAAAATTTCAGTCACGACAAAAAAGATCAGGAACCCAGTCTTACTTTATCTTCAGACGGAAAAACAATGTTTGTAGTAAGCGACCGTAAAGGCGGTTATGGAGGAAAAGATATTTATAAGGCTACCATACAGAATAACGGTAAATGGGGAGATCTTATAAATCTGGGTCCGGAAATCAATTCCGAACTGGATGAAGATTCACCTTTTATTCAGGCCGATACGCTTTATTTTTCGTCGCAGGGACACAATTCCATCGGAGGGTACGATGTTTTCAAAACGGTAAACAGGAATGGTAATTGGTCGGCCCCTGAAAACCTGGGTAGTCCTATCAATACGGGCGGCGATGATGTTTTCTTTATCGTCAACAAAAAAGGCGATCGTGCATATTATGCATCCGAAGGCAATCATTCGTTGGGCGATCTTGATATTTTTGCCGTTGATTTTGCCGAACCTAACCCAAAAATAAAACTAAATCTGGTTGCTTTTGGGGCCGATCCTCTTAAACGGGTACAGGCCAGCGTAAGGATATCAGGCAACGACCGGCCCGACTCTACTTTAATCCTTGGCACCAGCAATACCGGCATCTTTACTGTCAAACCAGGATCCACAATCCGCCTTGATTTTCATTCCGAAGGTTGCCTGAATCGTTCGGTAACATTAAAACTCCCGATGGTGAAAAGAACGAGTCATATGCTTGTTGAGGCCGAACTCAAACCTCAGAAAGACATGTCGGGCAAAACCGTTTCCCAGACCAGTACTTTTTATATTATCAGAGCCGATCTTCACTATCATCAGCTAACGGATTCTGCGCTCGCACAAAGAACAGACCGTAAAGCATATTGGCAGAAAACATTGGGAACGACCGATACCAATAAAATAGCAGTGGCTTCATACACGGATCACGCAGACACACTTTCTGCAGCTGCTATAGCAGCTTCCGGTTTGCTGACTAATGGAGTAAATGACAATGGTGAAAACCTGGCTTCTAAAAAGGGAACATCTCTCGGATCACCTTCAGATACAGCATCAGGTGCAGCCTTCAGATATAAGCCTATTACATTCGGATTCAGCGAAAAAAATCTCTTGAAAGAATCAACGGACGAGTTGAATGATATTGCCAATTACATGAAAAAACATCCGGAATCAAAAATCAGCATTGACGGATATACCGATTCAAAAGGTTCCGACTCATACAATCAGGTGCTTTCCAGTTTAAGGGCCGCGGCGGCACTCCTCTACCTCAATGCGAAGGGTGTTAAGAGTTCAAGAATGCATGCACAGGGGCATGGCAAAAACAATCCACTTGCACCTAATGAGCACCCGGATGGATCGGACAATCCGGAAGGAAGACAACAGAACAGAAGGGTAGAATTTACGCTCCTGAACGGCCGGTAACAACCATCCTTTTCAGTATACAAACGAAAGGGTATATGGGTTTGGGCAGTTTTCACTCATCCCAATACAACTAATTCTTATTCAGAAGATTAATTTAGCCGTGATCCGCTAATTTTGTATTACTTTTGTTAATAAGTTTCCTTGTTTTTTCAGCAGTGGGATACAGGGATTTACTCCGAATAAATAATTTTGTATGATCCACTGGTGGACCAAATAATGCCCTTAATATGTTGAATAGATTACTTCGAAGATTTTTATTATTTTTTTGCTTATTGTCCCCTCTGTCCTACCTCCAGGCTCAAAGTCAAGTATACCGTGATAAATTCACTGAAGGCAATTACCTGATTCTGGAAGAAAATTACGCCCAGGCATTAAAAAACTTTCTGATTGCTTACGATATCGACTCTACCAATTCGAATATCAATTATAAAGTAGGGTTCTGTTACATGAAATCGGCAACAGAAAAAAGCAAAGCCACCCATTTTCTTGAAAAAGCCTGTCTTGATGTAACCCACAACTATACCGATCTGGAGCCTAGAGAGAAAAAAGCACCTGAAAATGCATACTATTTTCTGGCCCTTGCCTATCACCTCAATTATCGTTTTGATGAATCCATAGAGTATTTTACAAAGTTCAAGGCATTACTCAGCTCCAAAAACAAAGATCTGCTCAAGGATGTGGATTACCGTATCCAGATCTGCAAAAATGCCAAAGAATTTTATGCTTCCCCCACCCGGGTAGATATTATTAATCTGGGCGATTCCATAAACTCTGCTTACCCTGATTACAGCCCGTGTATTACAGCAGATGAAAACATGCTCATTTTCACCTCCAGAAGACCAGGTGGTGTAGGCGGAGAGATTGGTTTGGATGGACAATATCCGGAAGATATTTATGTTGCTTACCGTAAAAAAGACGGCACCTGGGGTACACCGCATGGTATAGGACCTAATGTAAATACGGGTGGAAATGAAGCCTCTATATCCCTTACCCCCGATGGTCAACAGCTTTTTCTTTATAAAGATGATAACGGCGGAGATATCTATGTAAGCCATCTGGAAGGAGATGACTGGAGTGCTCCTGAATCACTCGGAGGAGATATCAATACCAAAGCCTGGGAAACACATGCATGTCTTTCTGCCGACCAGAATACACTCTATTTTGTGAGTGACCGTGCAGGTGGATTCGGAGGACGTGATATTTATAAATGTGTAAAACTTCCTAACGGCCGTTGGTCAAAAGCAACCAATCTGGGACCTACCATCAATACTGAATATGATGAAGACAGTCCTTTTATCCATCCCAACAAAGTGGATCTCTTTTTCAGTTCCAGAGGTCATAAAACAATGGGAGGGTTTGATATTTTCTTTTCGACCTTGAATCCTGATTCAAACAAATGGTCAGAACCTATTAATATCGGCTATCCTATTAATACAACGGATGATGATGTATTTTATGTCACTACACCCGATGGGAAACGTGCCTACTATGCTTCATCAAGACCCGGTGGATTGGGCGATAAAGATTTGTACATGCTTAAATTCCAGGAAAACACGCCTGAAAAAGCAGTTGCCCTGATCAAAGGTTTTATTAATACTGCTGACGGAGGTGAAATTCCATTGGATATCCTTATCAACGCCACCGATAGTGCTACCATGGAGATGGTTTCTTCCACAAAACCGATACACCGTACCGGAAGTTATTCGCTGATCCTGGAACCGTGTAAAACCTATTATCTCAATTATCTTGTGAATGGTGCTTCGGCAGCAAGTGATACGATTCGTATTCCTTGTGGAGCTGCTTATTCTGTTTACGACCGGCCATTGCTTCTCAATGGCGTGGTTCTTAAAACAAGCGGCCTCCCTGATCTTAAGCATAACAAGGAACCATCTGACAGCAATCAGGTAGTTAAACATACTCCTAAAGAGCTGAAGCATAATCCAAAAGAGCATGAAGGCCCTGTGAAAAACCAGGTTACTTATTATAATGGCCCCGAATTCCGTCTTTACTTTGCTTATAACCAGCACGCCGTTGAACTCTCCAATCCTGATTTTACAAAATTCATGGATTCCCTGTCTGGAGTAATACAGGCCAAAGGCACGGTCAAACTGTTGATTACCGGGGTTGCTTCCCAGGTACCTACCAAAACCTTCAGAGGTAATAAAGAATTGGCTGCAAAACGGGCGACCGATATGAAAGAGGTGATGCTTCAGGCACTCAAATCAAAAGGTATTGATGAAAGTAAAGTTGTATTTGTTACTCCAAAGGCATTGATTTTGGGCCCCCCATACAGAGGAAATGCTCAGAAAATGGAAGCCAGCTACCGCAAGTATCAATATGTAAGTGTGAAATTCGGAAATTGATATTTTTTAATAATCCTTAAAAACCCTGTGTCTGTTTCAGATACAGGGTTTTTTTCATACATAATTAAGCTGTCAAAGGGCCTATAAAATTCGTAACTTACCGTCCGATTTGACATGAACAGGATGTTTATTCCAGTGAAGCACAAAAAGCTTTTTCCATTTTTTCTTCTCTTTCTAACCTGTCTCCTTACCGGTCAGGTATCCGCACAGGGTGGAAAAACCAAAACAGTGTATGAGCCGGCAGATGCGGAAGAGCATTTTCGTCATAATAATTTTATTATGGCCCTTCGTGTTTATAAAGAACTCTATAAAAAAGACAAGACCAATATAGATTTTAACTGGAAAATAGGAATCTGTTATCTCGAAACAAATATCAATAAAAAGGAAGCTGTTCCCTACCTTGAATTTGTATGTAAACAACCCAAGGTAGAGCCCGAAGCTTTTTACGATTTAGGACGAGCTTATCACTATGCCAACCGTTTTGATGATGCCATTCGTATGTTTAATAAATACAAGGAGAAAGGCGGTTCTAAAATGGCTGAGAAGGCAGACCGGGAAATAGAAATGTGTAACAATGGAAAAGAGCTCGTTAAGTTTCCTGTTAAAGTAACGTTTGAAAACCTGAAAGAACTCAATTCCGAATACCCCGATTACTACCCATTTACTACGGCCAATGAATCGTTTGTTGTATTCACCTCCCGCCGCAAAGGAAACGTAGGAGCTTCTACCCTGGAAGTAGATGGGTATTACTCATCCGATATTTATATGTCGACTGTGAAAGGGGGCGTGTTTGCCAAACCCAAAAACCTCGGATCACCTGTTAACGGAAACTTTGATGAACAATGCGTAGGACTTGCACCCGACGGATCATCCATGACGGTTTATATTGATAATATCACTGACGTAGGAAACATTTATACCAGCAAGTTTGACAAGAACGGATTTACACGGCCCGTTAAATGTGCCGATGTTATCAATGAAGGCTTTGAAACAGCCGGCTCTCTGTCCCCTGATGGGAATACCTTTTATTTTGCCAGTGACCGTGCCGGCTCCAAAGGACAGACAGATATTTTTATGGTTCGTAAACTTCCGAATGGCAACTGGGCTCTTCCGCAACCTATCTCCATGATCAATACTAAATACAGGGAAGACTTTCCGTTTATGGCATCCGATGGAAAAACACTCTATTTCGCATCCGAAGGTCATTCCAGCATGGGTGGTTTTGATATTTTTAAAACCGTTTATAACGAAGAAACCGGAGCATGGTCTGCACCCAAAAACCTGGGATATCCAATTAATGACAGCCAGGATAACCGCAGCATCTCTTTCACTGCGGATAACCATTTCGGATATATATCAGCCCTACGGGAAGGCGGAATGGGCGATCTTGATATCTACCGGATTACTTTCGATGATATTTCCCGTTACACCGTTGTTACCGGCAAAGTTCAGTATACCGACTCGCTTAGCAAGAAAAGCATCAATGCCATTATTACCATTACAAACACCAAAACCTTGCAACAAGTAGGCACCTACACACCCGTTGCTAACACAGGTAAGTATGTGATGGCCTTGGCTCCCGGAAAATATGACCTGAGTGTCGACTCTCCGGGATGTAAGCCAATCAATACATCCCTGACTATTCTTGACCTTGGTTCTTTTCAACCGGAAATTACCCTGAACCTGACATTGATTGAAAAATAGATCCCGAAATCTTCTGTATGGAACTCAACCTTAAACGCCCTATTGCCTTTTTTGATCTGGAAACAACAGGTGTTAATGTAGCCAGCGACCGCATTGTGGAAATTGCTATCCTGAAAATAATGCCGGGAGGGGAAAAAGAGATGAAGACCAGAAGGATCAATCCGGGAATTCCTATTCCACTGGAATCTTCGCTGGTACATGGTATTTATGACAAGGATGTGGCAAACGAATCAACTTTCAAAGCTATTGGGAAGAGCCTTGCTGAATTCCTTAAAGACTGTGATCTGGCCGGATACAACTCCAACAAATTTGACATTCCTGTTTTGATGGAAGAATTTCTGCGGGCAGAGATCGAGTTTGATCTGGAAGGGCGTAACTGTGTGGATGTCCAGAATATTTTTCATCAGATGGAGCAACGCACCTTAAAAGCAGCCTACAAATTTTATTGCGGCAAACCACTGATCAACGCGCATAGTGCTGAAGCTGATATAGAAGCTACCTATGAAGTTTTTCTTGCGCAGATAGAAAAGTATAAGGATGCAGAATTTACGGACAAAGCCGGAAAGGTGTCGAAACCGGTTGTCAATGACATGAAAGCCCTGAATGATTTTACTACGGTAACAAAAAATGTAGATCTCGCAGGCCGTATCGTTTATAACGACAAAGGCATAGAAGTATTTAATTTCGGTAAGCATACAGGCAAACCGGTTGTTGATGTCCTGAAACAGGAACCCTCTTACTATGCCTGGATGCAACAGGGCGATTTCCCGTTGTATACCAAGAAAGTGCTTACCCGTATCAAGCTGGAAAGCCTTAACACCAAATAATCAATATCCGGCATGAAAATTATCTGCATTGGACGTAACTACAGTGAGCATGCAAAGGAAATGAAAAGCGAGGTTCCAAAAGAACCTGTTTTCTTTCTGAAACCCGATACGGCACTCATCATCCGCAATCAGCCTTTCTTCCTTCCCGATTTTTCAAAGGAGATCCATCATGAAATAGAACTGGTGCTGAAAATCAGCAAGGCAGGAAAACATATAGAAGAACGTTTTGCCCATAAATATTACGAAGAAATAGGCATCGGAATCGATTTCACGGCCCGCGATATTCAGGCTCAGTGTAAAGAAAAAGGGCTTCCCTGGGAAAAAGCCAAAGGCTTTGATGGCTCGGCTCCGCTGGGACTCTTTATCAACAAGAAAAATCTCCCTCCTGTAGGAGAGATTCCTTTTCATCTTACCATCAATGGTACAACCATTCAGAAAGGGAATAGCAAAGACCTGATCTTTTCTTTCGACAAAGTCATTTCCTATATTTCTTCTTTTATAACGCTGAAAAAAGGAGATCTCATTTTTACAGGCACTCCCGAAGGGGTGGGACCCGTAAAAACAAATGACCGGCTGGAAGCTTTTATAGGAAAAGAAAAACTACTTGCCTTTAATGTGAAATAGGGCCTCCCCTATTCCTTCATCATCTTTTTTGCAAATACCGTTTTCCCCGTTTTTATTGTGAGCATATACATGCCACCGGCAAGTCCCGAAAGACCCTGCATACTGAAATTATGCCCCGTCTGAGCTCCTAATTCCATAGACTCACTTCGGATGCAGCGCCCGGTAAGATCATACAAACTCACGCTGATGTGTTGTGATTCATCAGACCAGATAAAAAACTGGAAGGAATCAGCAAAAGGATTCGGAAATGGTTGGCCCAAAGCATCTTGCCCGGGCTGGTGCTGCTCTATAATTCCTAAGCTCAGATTAGCGGCACAAAAATCAGGAATACCATAACCCAACAGGGTATCGGGATGTGTATATTGACTGGCGCTTTGTTCAATGGCTGCCAGTAACTGCACATTACGTATTCCAGGATGAGCCTGCCAGAGACAAGCCACCAATCCACATGTTATTGGCGATGCAAAAGAAGTTCCGTTCTCCGAAAGAATACCATTGCTGTTCCAGTCTGCCGTAATAGCTCCTTCCCCCTGTGCAGCCACTGCGGGTTTAACCATACCTCCATAGTCCGGTCCTTGTGAACTGAAAGCAGAATAAACTTCAGAAGAATTTACGGAACCAACTGCCAGCACACTATCAGCATCGGCGGGAGTTCCTATATGTCGCCACGGTGCCTGGGCCAGATTTCCCGCGGCACACACCACAGCAATACCTTTATTGGAAGCAAAATTAGCAGCCCTTGATGCCGGTGCAGTATGTCCGTTCATATCCATATAAGTATGATTCTCCGTTGAATCATCAAAAGTGGTATAACCCAGGGAAGTGTTGATTACATCGGCCCCTACACTGTCGGCAAATTCAGCTCCGGCGGCCCAGTTATATTCTTCTATCACATATTCGGAATTTACATCTTCGGTTATCAATAGCCAGTACTGTGCTTTTGGAGCCGTGCCTATAATTTGTCCGGGCATATTACCACCCATATCGGAAAGAACAGCCGTACCATGAATATGCTTCTTATAAACCGAATCATCTTCATCCACAAAGTTCCATCCTCCCAACAACTGATGATTGGCTCTTAAACTATCAAATACATGCAAGGTATCGGCATGCTGAAAACCAGCATCCAATACAGCAATCACCATACCCTGACCCTGAAAGCCCTGGTCATGGAGGCATACCCCTTGCAGCATACTGATCTGATTGAGGGAAGGTCCATAGTTAAGACTGTTGGGAAGTGGTAATGCAGGGCCGTGTTTATCTTCATTTGCAGGAGGCAGCAGCAATTTACCGGTTCCTGTGCCGATGGGGCGGGCCAAAGCACCAACAGCTTTGCTACCTGCCACAAACGGAAGACTCTCGATGGATGCCAGCATGGCAGCGCTGCTTACCTGTACCACTACTCCGTTCAGCCATTTAGACCGGGAATGAATATGCGCTCCTTTTGCCATCACGCTGTCAACATAGCGCTGATTAACGGGCAGATCGGAATACACCACCGGAATGGATTGGTTCAAACGGCGTTGTATGGCTCTGGGGCTCAGATACGCAAGTGGATTCGTAACCGTATACGGAGAATTATTCTTGTCTTTAAATTGTACCCAGTAGCGGGAAGGAGCTGTTGCCTGGGAAATACCGCCGAATGGCAACAACAGGATAAGGATCAGAGCACAGAATATATTCTTCATGAGTGAGTGTATTAAATGCAGTTGGCTGCCCTTATTGCTTTCCATAAGCAATAACAGTTGCAGAATAAATTACTCCTCCCTTAATCCTGGTAAGAACAGAACCCGAACTAACATAGGTATCATTATATACATCAATAATTTGTTTGGATATCATCCCTACATTTTTTGCATACACTTCGGAGTATATTCTGTAATTGATCTGATTGGTATCAACAAGTTGTGTAACGGAGGCTGTGGAATCAAAAGTCATTCCTCCCATTGTAATTTTTGTATTTACTCCATTATATTGATACTCCCAATCACCCAATGCATTTTGAGCGTTCCCGTTCCAGTTGGCCTGATCATTATCAGGGAATATCAGTCTTACAAAACGGACATTACTTTCCACTCTTTCAAAATCACGGGTGGTTCGTGTAGAATACCAGACATTTTTTAATGTCCAGGACATCGAGTCGTAAGGGATCAGCGGGTTATAAGGTTTTATATAACGTTCTATGCGCAGAGAAGGACGTCCTTCATTATCCGGAAAAACGGATTGAGCCAATTCTTTCAATTGGTATTTGTAGTATACCGTGTCTTTATTGAAAGGATCGTAAATAGTTGAATCGACATTATAAATCACATACCTGCCCACATCGGTGGGAGCATAGCCATAACCGAAATCAAGATGCAGTTCATTATCTTTTTTACAGGAAAAAAAACAGACTGCAGCCAGACAACAAATCAGGAATAGGATTTTTCTGGAATTCACTTTTCAGGATATCGTTGGTTCAGACTATAAATCCACCACCTACCAAATCATTCCCCTCATAAAACACAGCACTTTGACCGGGGGCTATTGCACTCACGTGTTCATGAAATAACACATGAACATGTCCATCCTTTTCTTCCAGGCTGGCCATTACACCGCTATCTTTATATCGTATACGCGTAAGAGCAGAAAAGCCTTCCGGCAGTGAGGCATATTTGGTCAGGTTATAATTTCTCACCTTCATTTGTCTTTTCTCCAGTTCTTCCTTTTTGCCAAGCACAATTGTGTTTGTTTCCGGTTTTATTTCGGTAACAAACATAGGCTCACCAAACGCTACTTCCAGTCCTTTCCGTTGACCTATGGTATAGAAAGGATATCCTTTGTGCTTGCCCACCACCGTTCCATCAGCAAGCACAAAATCTCCTCCATTTACGCGCTCTTCCAGATCGGTTACCTTTCGTTTAAGAAAGGCACGGTAATCGTTATCCGGCACAAAACAGATTTCATAGCTCTCGCTTTTTTTAGCAAGCTCTTCATATCCGCTGTCAATCGCCATTTGTTTGATCTGAGCCTTGCGGTATTTACCTAAAGGAAATATGGTACGTTTCAGACTTTCCTGAGTTAGCCCCCAAAGCACATAACTTTGATCTTTGCTTTCGTCCAGACCTTTGGAAATAACATAGCGTCCGTTTTCCTCTCTCACCTGAGCATAATGTCCGGTGGCTATAAATTCACAACCCAGCTGATCAGCTCGTTTCAGCAATGCATCCCATTTAATATGGGTATTGCATAATACACACGGATTGGGTGTTCTTCCGGCCAGATATTCTTCCACAAAATTATCGATGATATAATCCCCGAATTCTGCACGAATATCAAGTATATAATGGGGGAATCCATGATTGACAGCCAGTATACGGGCATCATTAATAGAATCCAGGCTGCAGCATCCGGTTTCTTTTTTCGATCCACCGGAACCTGCATAATCCCATGTTTTCATGGTAATACCAATCACCTCATAACCTTCGTTATGCAGCATCATGGCGGTAACGGAACTGTCTATTCCACCGCTCATCGCCACCAATACTTTACCTTTAGTTGCCGTCATTGCTATCATCTTTGGGCGGTCCACCTAAATGTTCCTGTTCGTTTTTCTCTTTGAACTCTTCCAACCCTTTTTTCATTTCTTCATTTACATCTATTCCAGTGCCGCCTATCACACGTCCTTCTTTATAAATTACAATATGATCCACTTCTCCGCTGGGCTTATAAAACATCCATTGTCCATGAGCCAGACAACCTTTATAATAGCAGTCCACCCTTTTCTCACCCGTGTCGAAGTAGTATGTCACCTTACCTTCCGGACAACCGTTCAAATAATCGCCTTCTCCTTTTACGGTACCTGCTGCTGTATATTCTTTCCAGTGCCCTTCCTGCACGCCATTTTTCCAATGACTTTCCTCGGCAATCCGTCCTCCCCCAAAATAATTATAACACGCCCCGTTCTTTTTTCCGGCGAAATAATTTTCTTTTGCAACCATGACTGTATCCGAATTATAAAAAAACCAGGTACTGTCGCGAAGCTGATTGATGTATTTTCCTTTGGCCATTATCGATCCATTACGATCGAACATGGTGGTATGACATGATTTTGCATCCTTACTAAAAACAGTAATGGCCATGGTTTTTCCGTCTTCATCAAAATACCTGAAAATCCCATATGGCTTGTCATTTCTGAAATATCCTTCATATACCGGTTTCCCGTTGCGGTCATTCTTCCTGAATTTACCCTGTTTCAATCCTTTGGAATCCACCCAATTGATAGAATCATGTTTGGTGGTAAATTCCGATTGGGACCTGAGTTCAGGAACCAGGCATAAAAGCAGGCCCAGCGTAAAGAATAACAGGGAATGGCTTATTTTCAGGTACATGCTACGAAGATACAAAAAATAAAGTCCTTAACATGCGCAAACTCAGCCTCTAAAGGAGCACTCCGCTTGCTTGTAACTGAAAAAAGTATTATCTTTATTACATGAGCTGTTTGCTCCTCTGTTTACTCATACAAATCCTCTTTTTATCTGACAAATGCAGGTTCTTTCCAGGAATCTTATAATTACATTATATATCAGTTAAATAAACCTTTAAATGAATAAGGCAAGCTAATTGGTCTTCAAAATATCCAATTTCGTCTATAAAAAACAGCGATATAGCTAATCATCTGATTCGATTGGAATTATCGGGAGGAGAATACCCGGCAAAAAGGTTGTCAAATAAGACCTAGACGATTAAATTTGATATTAATCAGCACACTTAGATTTCGTACAGCACACATTGGAAACTTTATTGTAATTCATTTATTATTACCACACACAAACCATTTCCATACAACTACAAACACAGAAAGCACATGAAGAAAAAGCGACTATTTACGTTACTTGGTATTGCTACAGCGGGGATGAGCATTTCAGCATTTACATTACTGAGCTCTAACGGCAGCCAGACTTTCATAACAGGCTCACCTGCAGACGGAGGAACATCAGCAGGAACTTGTGGCAGTTGTCACGCCGGCGGATCGGCCACACCAGTTGTGCATTTTTCAGCCAGTCCTGCCTTCGGCAGTGGTAATACGTATATGCCGGGAGTAACCTATACTGTTTCTATGAATGTGACCGGTTATCCTGACTTTGGATTTGACCTGGAGATGCTCAATGGACAAACTGCCAGTTCGGTAGACGGCGGAACAGTGGGCCCTGCTGTTAGTAAAACACGGGTTACTACAGGCCCCCCTACCAATATCAGTCACAGTTCTACTATCGCCACCGCATCTTCCGGAACATGGAAATGGAAAGCGCCAGCCAGTGGAAACGTATATGTTTATGCTTCCTGTCTGGGTGCTAATGGTAATGGAAGTACCAGCGGTGATAAGTATGTAGCGTTTACACAAACACTTGTGCCTTCTCCTACTGCAGTAATAAACATTCAGGAAAGCAATACTCTTTTTACTTTTTTCCCAAACCCGGCTTCAGACAATATACATCTGAACTACTCACTGGAGAAAAGCAGCAAAGTAACCATCTCTATCTATGATATGAATGGCAGACTGGCTTCTACCCTGCTGGATCAGAATCAGGAACAGGGAGAACAAAGTTTTGATGCCGCATTACCTTCCGGTCTTGCAAAAGGAATTTACACGCTCAATCTGATGGTTGACGGACAGCCAACAGTAAAGAAACTGATGATCAAATAATCATTTCTTTTAAAAATATAAACAGCCCCGGCGAAATCGTCGGGGCTGTTTATTTGCAGACCTTTTGACGGTGATCGTTTACTGGACAAACTCCACCCGGAAGTCATCTACATAGATATCATCCTTGCTGATATTCCAGGGGTACACACTGATTGTATTAAGCGGAGCATTTACTTCATTCTTTGTCACCACAAACTCTCCTTTCAGTTCCACCCATTGTCCCGTCACTTTGGTGAGATCAGGAATATGCTTGGCATCCCAATAAATATTTTTATGATCGGGGTTGTCAATGGAAACCACAATTTTCCCAATTGAATTGGCGTTTTTCAAAAAACACCAGATGCTGTATTTCAGTTTAACAACCGGAAACTGGCTTATTTCATCAAAGCGAAGACGCAAAGTGGGGCCATAAACATGTGCTGAATCCAATTTACACGCAAAAATACCGGAGTGTACAGGTGCTTTTGTAAAACAATAGCCTGATGCCCATCCTTTAATATCCTCAAAGTCGTTAAAATAGATCAGTCCTTTTTGTTTGCTGGCACTGTGGCAGGCCCCCAAAAGGGTAGCTGCAGCCAGCAGGCAGGTAACAAACATGGTTCGATTCGTCATAGGGGTTGTGATTGATTAGTATAATAATTTACAAGCTGTGTTTTCAGACAGAGGCGAAATTCTGAATTATTTGTTAATCGTGGAAATAAATGTGTACTGTCTTTTCCTTGCTTTACCCGTTCAAGGGGCTACGCGTTTTTCCTCTTGTTCCAAACGGCTTCCGGCATTGAGTGCCTTATCTACAGAAAACAGGGCCTTGTTATTAACTGATAAAAAGATACGGCCTATGTATTCGCCAATAAGCCCTATGCTCATAAGGATAAGTCCCCCGAAAAAAATGATCAGCAGCACCAGCGAGATCCATCCCTCTACCCTTTTATCGGAATGGAGATATTGGATCAGATAAAAGCCTCCGGCAACAAATGAAAGCAAGGCCGACAATAAACCCATCATCGTTACCAAACGGAGCGGATAAATAGAATAATTGGTGAGGTGATTGATAAAAACAAGCAGGGATCTGAAAAAATTATAGTTGCCCTTTCCATATTTACGCTCATGATGAATGGCTTCCATTTGTGTTATATTTCTGGTAATGGTAAGCAGCGTTGCATCAATATAAGGAAAAGAGCTCCTGAAACGAAGCACCTCTTCCACTACTTCTTTTCGGATAATTTTATAAGGAGAGAGGTAGAGACCAGGGGGTTTATCCAGTAATTTCTCGGCCAGCTTTCCATTGAGCCAGCTACCCAGGTTTTTCCACATTTTCTGTTTTTTGCTTCCGAAATGGGCATAGCACACATCGTAGCCTTCTTTGCAGGTGGAATATAAAAGAGGAATATCGGCCGGATCGTGCTGCAAGTCATCATCCATAATAACAACAAAATCTCCGCTGCTGAACGTTAAACCCGCCAGGATCGCATTATCCTGTCCAAAATTCTTTCTCAGACTGATTCCCTTTACCCGTTTATCGGCACTACAGATAGCGCTTATCTTTTTCCAGCTCCCGTCTTCACTTTTATCATTTACCAGAATGAGTTCCCAATCCTGAAAATTTTGCAACGCCTTGCAAATACCTTCATGCAGCTCTGCAAGACAGTCTTCTGAATTAAAAACCGGTATCACGATACTCAGGTTCATAGCGGGGATGAGTTTTTTTCAGCGACAATCACCATATCCTTTTTAAACTGACCGATGATCCTGCATGTGAAATGTAAGGATGTTGTCAGTTTATTCAATGTATCTGTCAAACTTTTGCTATCGTAACGAAAAGGTACTTCTCCCAGTTTTGTACGTGATAGCCTGCCTGCAATTCGGCCCAGGAACCCTTTTGAAGAAGTAAGGTTCAGCACCGGTTCAGAAATAATCAGACGATTGGAGCTGCGAAATACTTTTTCCAAAAAAACGACTAATTCTGTCTCTTGAAAATGATACAGGGAACCTGCAATAACACATATATCAGCTTGCGGGAATTCCGTCTTACCCTTTATATTTGCCACTTCTGCCTTATAACCTGCCTTTAGAGCATTGCTTACAAAAGCTTCATTGATATCCATCCCTCTCCAGCTTATGTTGTGATGATTGCAATAATTTGCAATATAGATATCTCCGAAACAAAATTCAAGTACCGAGCCCGGTTTTAAGCTTTCCAGCTCCCTGATAACCGGATCAAACCGTTGCCGGTAGCTTCCGGTATACAGTATATTCATCAGAAACCGGTACATATGAATGTTGCTGTAAATGAACCCTTGCTTTTCCACGTTCTTAATTAAGTAAATATCCACGCATCGGAAACAAACATATTAAACAAATAGGTATGCCACAGGATACAGGGCAAAGCAAGTACTACAATCAGTACCCATTTCAGTTTACCGGGCAGATAACGTTCAGAAAGGATGAGCAGGGTAAGTAACAAAAACAAATACATCCCTGCATAAGCAAAAACAAAACGGTTTCCTCCATACTCCACCTGACTTAAAAATAAAGCCATTCCAACCAGACAAACCAGAAAAGAAAGAAGGAAGATAAGAGGCCTTACCTGCGCTGTCTTTCCTGGAAAAAGAAAGAATACAATATAGAAAAACGGAACAGCCAGTGTATACCTTGAAAACCCGTTGATCTTGTTTCCACTAACCAGAAAAGTATAAAGCAGATTGGCTGCAATAAACAACAACGATAGATACCAGAGATAATCTTTGTTCCATGCCAATCCTTGGCCGAACAAAGGGAGCGCATCCTTCTTTTCCTTGCCCATAAGACTTCGAATACCCCATACCACAATAGCAATAAGAGCAGGAATACACACAAAGAAGACAGAAAAAACGGACATTCCAAAACCTTCCTTGGACCAGTCCCGAATGGTGTTAAAAAAGCCTGATTCTGCAGGCCATAGCTCCAGAGAATCAAAATAAGCCGTCAAAGAGCCTGTAAACATGTACTGAACGACTGTCACTACAAAAAAACCGGCCAGAGAGGGAATTATTTTCAGCAAAAGCTCCCATACAAAATGTTTGAAATTGCGGTGTTGTATAAAATAGACGATATCCACACATGCCAGAGCCATGATAAAAATAAGAGCAGAAGGCCTGGTCATACAAAACAGAAAAATAGCAATTGCAAAAACCCAATAACGACCCTTCCGGATGCCCCAAACAGCTACTGACATGGTAAGCAAAAACAAGGATTCGGCATAGGGAAGATAATAGATCATTGCTGTGGGCACGAGCAATGCGGCCAGAAAATAGAAGGAAGAAGCTCCCCGTTCCTCATTAAAAGCATCGGCCATAATCAGCAAACCAAAAACAAACAACAGATAATTGAGTAAAATAATTGTTACAGGACCTGCATTGCACAGCTTCCATAACCAGGGGAACAAGGGATAAAAAGCAAGTTTTTCTTTTGATCCGGGCGACAAAGGGCTATAAGCCTCTTCCTTAATCTGTTTATACAAGGCTCCATCCCAATGCTCGATGGATTTGCCTGACCATTGCTCATAAGGTTTGTATACCTCTTCAATTTTGGAACTACGGCCTTTGCCGCTATGCTCATAATTAAAGGTTACCCTGCCAAGACTGGCCTTGTAAATGGTATCATCCTGAAGAGCCCGGTACATGATCACCGATACCAGTAATACACAACCCGTTATCAGAAGTTTATGAAGAAGTGACTTCGCAATCATATACAAAAAGATATCCCCTCTTAACCTACAGTGTCTATATACTTATGATTATCATTTTCAAATATAGTGATTCTCTCATACCTTTTGTATTCATAATGACTCCAGAGAACTCTTTAGATTAATGAATATCTTTGTTTAAATCGCTATTTATATTTCAGCATGCATACCTCGTTAAAAAAAGTATCCACAAAAGCCACCGGCGGAATAACCCAGGAAGAAGCGGAAACGGAGCTTTCCTTGTTTAAGGAAGATCTTTTTAAACTTCAGAATCTGCTTTTTGCCCAGCAAAAACACAGTATCCTGATTATTCTTCAGGGAATGGATGCTTCCGGAAAGGACGGCACCATACGTCATGTATTTTCGTCTATGAACCCCATGGGTGTAAATGTCAAAGCATTTAAAGCCCCTACCGAGGAAGAGCTTACCCATGATTTTCTGTGGAGGATACACCCCCATGCTCCTGCACGCGGCATGATCAGTGTCTTTAACCGGTCGCACTACGAAGACATTCTTGTACCGACTGTTCACAAGCTTCGGGATTCCAAAATACTTGAAAGACGTTACGACATTATTAATTCCTTCGAGAAAAGCTTAACAGATTCGGGCACCATTATTCTAAAATTTTTCCTGCATCTTTCCAAGGAAGAACAAAAAAAACGCATCAAGGAAAGGATCTATCTGCCCCGTAAAATGTGGAAATACGACCCGGCAGATAAACGGGAAGCCACCAAATGGTCTTCCTATATGAAGACCTACGAAAAAATATTTGATCGGTGCAGCGAAGCGGCACCCTGGCAAATTATTCCTGCCGATCATAAATGGTACCGAAATTACCTCGTAGCGAAAAATATTACAGATACGATGAGATCATTGAAGATGAAATACCCGGGTAGTCATGCTGTCAAGGCTTAGTAAGTACCTCATACATCTTTTTATCCTGAAACAAGGCTGAAAAATTAGCTGCAGCCAGCAATTCTTTCATGGCTAATAATGCTTCTGTTTTATCCGGCCGATGTGCCTGATCCGGATATTTAAGCCAGCCGGCCAGTTTCCTCCAATGTTCAGCCGGTTGTATCTCGTTCAGATTCGGAAAGCGGTTATGCACCCTTTTCCACGACCAATAAGCCCATCCGCAAAACCCATTTTCAGGATCTTCCATACACTTACGTGTCCGTTGGATAAGCTCATAATGATTCTCCCCCCACTCTCCGCACCATACCGGAACATTCAGTCGTTTTGACAAACGTGCAAAGGCTTTGACTTTCTTTTCCGGTTTTCCTCCCAGCCAGGTATAAATATGAAAGCTGAATGCGACGTTCGAATCAGGCAGCTGATGAAATGCCTTATACCGTTTTGCAAAATTGGCTCCTTCCAGAAAAATCAGATGCCCTTTATCGGTAGTTCGGATGGCAGTAATGATCCGTTCATACAATTTTACCAGCAGCTTATCACGGGGAGGTACAGGTTCATTCAGCAAATCGTATCCGGCCACGGTGGTATTATCTTTAAAGTGGGTTGCAATGGCTTTCCAGAGCTGTATCGTTTTTTTACACGATGCCTCCGATTTCCATACCAGCTCTCCGCGGGTGTGATCGGCAATAAAAAAAATGCTTTGTCCACCCGGTGCAGCGTGCATATCAATCACTGCATATACACCGTTTTTACGGCACCAGCCTATTACAGAATCAAGGATGGCCCAGCCGGGACTGGAATCCAGCACGCTGTCGTTTACAAACGTGAACAGACGATGGTTGAAAGGTATACGCACCACATTGAATCCCGCAGCATGAATAGCCCTGATATCCGCTTCCTTCATCCAGCTCCGAAAAACCGTATCTCTGAATTTTTCCGCTTCTTCCTTTCCTACCAGATCGGTAAATTTTTTCATCAAACGGCTTTGTGATTTGAATCCATCGCCCCACATCCATCCTTCCCACAACAGCCATCCTCCCAGATTCACGCCTTTCAGTTGTACTTTATTTCCCAAACTGTCCTTCAGCACCGTTCCTTCCCTGTGCATAAATGCAGGAGCAGCGCTTATCTGCAAAAGGATTGCGCATAAAAAAATACATCCTAAAACTATTTTCTTTTTTGATCCTTTATGCGACATGATATCTGTTTGAGGACGCAAAGATAAGATGGAACCGCAAACGGAAAGGAGTTAACAGATTGTTCATATACAACGCAGTCCTATGATAAGGATATCATCGCGTTGTCTGGAATTACCTTTCCAAGTGTTATAGGTTCCGTCAAGCTGTTGTTTTTGCTCTTCGCAAGACCGGGAAGCCAACATGGAAAGCAACTCCCGGAAACGAGGCATCATAAATTTGCGATCGTCTTTTCCTCCCTTTTGATCGGCAAAACCATCACTGAACAAATACAGCATATCGCCCTTAGTCAGGATTCTCGATTTTTGTGTGAAAGGCATATTCCGCTCATACCCTACCGATGCCTTATCCACCGTCAATATTTCCATTCCTTTATCTGAAATCAGGATCATATCATTCTTCGCACCGGCATAACAGAGTTCCCGGGTACGCAGATTAAAGCGGCACAAACTCATATCCATACCATCCTTGGCATGTTCCGGACTGCTTTTCTGCATTTTCTTTATTACTTCGGCATTCACCGATGAAATGATCTCGGAAGGCTCCTTCAGTCCTTTATCGTTGAGTGCATATTCCAGCATATCATAGGCCAGCATACTCATCATAGCTCCTGGTACGCCATGACCTGTACAATCGATTGCTGCAAAAAACAGATTCTCTCCCCGCTTATGTCTCCAGTAAAAATCGCCGCTTACAATATCCTTTGGATTGCACCATACAAAATGATCCATCACCTCGCTGTCCATAAATAAAGGGGAAGGAAGCAACGCCTCCTGTATCCTTTGTGCATAGCGTATACTATCGCTGATCTGTTCGTTTTTAACCTCCAGCAAACGTCTTTTTTCATCCAGCTCGGCTTTCTGAATTTCAAGCAAGGCATTGGCCTTTTTCTTGGCCCGTACGTTGCGATAGATGACCAGCAACAGGATGGCAAATAAAGGAAGGGCTGCAATCATAAAGCGAGAAAGCTGTTTTTCCCTATCCAGCCTTTCCTGGGCTATGGCCGTATCCTTCTTGATAGACTGAATATCCTTATCCTTTTTCTGAATATCAAATTTGGATTGCATTTCGGTAATGCGGCGGGAGAATTCCGTGTTATGTACGCTGTCATTTAAATAGACGAAGTGAAATAAATCCAGATGGGCAGAATCTGCCCTTCCCAAAGCTGAATCAATAGCTGTTTTAACCAGGTATCCATCCATCACACTTCTGAAATCCTGAATCTTGAAGGCATTCCTCAAACAAAGTTCAGCATATTCCAGGGCTGTTTTTGTTTCTTTCAGCTTGTATTGCGCATCGGCCATGCTGCCATATATTTTGGGCAGTAAACGATCCCATCCTCCTGCCTCCGCCTGATGCAGGGCAGCACTCAGAAATGGCATCCCCTTTTTCCATTGCAATTTCCTGCAATGAAGATTACCTATATCCAGATAATTAAGGATGGGCAGCAGGGAGTCGGGATCCGACAAAGGCATCTGAAGACATTGTTGAAACAAGAGCATTGCCGAATCATAGCGGGCCATCTGAAACAGCACTTCTCCGCGAAGAAGCAAAATGCTTTTCCTGAGCAAATGATCCGTCTGACCATTTACCTTTGCAACCAGTTCTTTTGACATGGATGCCGCCTGTGCCAGCTCATTACACTGAAGATGAAGCGTGGTCTGATCCAAACCCAACCGGATCAGCTGAGCGGGACAACCGGCGAAACACTGTTGAGCCTTGCTGTAACAGTCCCGGGCCTTTTCATTCTCTTCCTTTCCTGTATAGATGGTACCCAATAACCGGTAAACACGACCCATTTGCAGGGAATCGTCTTTTTGTCTGGCTATTTCCAGGGCGGAGGTGCCCCATTGAATCGCTTTTTGAAAATCGCCCTTCTTATATTCCAGAAAGGTAAGACGGTAACAGATACCGAATTTATCATGAAAAGCCATAGGCTGTCCCAGCCTTAGTTTGTAAACAGTGATGCTGTCGCTTTGGCCAAACAAAGGTGCAAGGCTGCAAAGCAGCATAAAAACAAATATCACTTGTTTCTTAAGACCCATCCTCATCAGTTAAATACAATTCCTGTTAAGAGAATATCATCCCGTTGCTGATAGCTTCCCTGCCACTTAGCCATTTCATCCCTTAGTCTTTCTTTCTGCGCATCGCATGGCAAATCGGCTACTTCCAGCAACAACTTCTTCAGTCTTCCCTGCATGAATTTCTTTCCCTCCGGCCCACCTTTCTGATCACTGTATCCGTCGCTTGTCAGATACAATACTTCATCCCGGTGTAGTTGTATTTCCTGCTGGGTATAGTTGGCTGTCAGATTATACCCTATGCTTTGTTTGTCTACCGATAAAACTTTTACTTCTCCGGTTGAAATCAGGAGTAAATCATTCCGCGCACCTGCATAACACAGCATGCGGGTTTTCAGATCCAGCCGGCACAGGCTCAGATCCATTCCGTCTTTGGCACCATCGGGATTGCTTTTATGCAGTTTTTCTATAATCAGCGAATTCACAGCGCGCAGGATAGAAGCCGGTTCACGCAAACCCAGATCGTTCATGGCATATTCAAACATATCAAAGGCCAGCAGACTCATCATGGCCCCGGGTACACCATGACCTGTACAATCCACCACAGCAAAAAAGAGATAATCACCGCTGCGGTACCTCCAGTAAAAATCCCCGCTCACCACATCTTTGGGAAGGAACAGCACAAAGTGATCTTTTACCTCATCGGTATTAAACATGCTACCCGGAAGGATGGTATCCTGTATACGTTGGGCATATTGAATGCTTTCGCGTATCTGTTCATTTTTAAGTTCCAACTGTTGCCGTTTTCCTTCAATGACATCCTTTTGCACTTCCAGCAGCAGATTGGCTCGCTTCTTGGCAATAAAATTCCGGTATAATATCAAAGACAATGAAAAAAGAAGGAGTAATCCGCCCGAAACCAACCCAATCATAATCTGCTCCCTTTTGAGTTTTACATCTGCCAGCTGTTTATCCTTATTCTTCAGAAAAATCTCATCGTTCTTTTTCTTCACATCAAATTTTGTCTGCATCTCGGCCATGCGTTTATACAAATCCGCACCATGAAGGCTGTTGGTAAGTACAATTAGCTTTCTTAAATCAAGGAGGGAGGAATCTTTGCGTCCAAGGGCAGAATCCACCCTGGAGCTTAGGCGAAGACAATAAACAAGGTTATAAAGATTATTCAATTTCAATCCGGTAGAAGCTGATTGGGTCAATAATTTCTTCGCCTTTTCAAAATGTTTAAGATCAAATTCAACTCCTCCAAGATTATAATAAAGTACGGGCAGATCTACCTTATCGTTAAACCTTTCCGCCACACCAAGGGCTTTCTGAATATATTCCTCGCCTTTCTCATTCTTACCCTCGGTTACATACACATTTCCGATATTCATACATTCTTTTTCATAGAAGGTAGAATCCTTCAGACCTTTGAAGTATACGAGAGAACGAAAATACCAGTACAAGGCAGAATCAAGTTTATTCTGCTCGAAATATACATTTCCCAAATCCCCCGATCCAACAAAAGCAGCAAATGTATCCTTCTCTTCCTCCGCCATTTTCAGGCCCAGTTTAAGAATAGCTCGGGCATGAACAGAATCTTTGTTGTAATAGAACAATTCTCCTTTCAGAACCAATACATTGGACAGCAACTTTCTGTTATTTGCAAGTAATTTTTCAGCCTTGATGAATTCTTCAAGCGCTTTATCGTACTGTTGTTTCCCTTCGTCGAATGATGCAAGACTAAGATATGCCTTGCCTTGCAATATGGAATCTTTTGAATTGATTGCTGTTTGAAGTGATGATTCTGCGGCCTTCCTTCCCTTTTCAAAAGCACCTCTCCTTCCGCAATATTTTGCTTCTTTTAACTGCAATTCAGAAATTGTAGAATCCTTCGTAGCTTTTTTAATCTCTGCTTCGTAAATTAAAAAACTATCCACCTGCGCATAAAATCTCTGCACCTGTCCAAATTGAAGGAGCAGGAAGAAAACAAGAAGTATGCTTTTATGCCTGGATTTTATCACCATAACATTATATTAACATCCCTTTGCTCATTTCTTTTTGATCTTCAGACCATAACAGGATAATTCCAAGTCTGATTTTTTTAGTAATTTTACTTAAATTTAGGAAATCATATCACATTATGACTGATATTCTTCTAAAGGAAATGTTTCTCAGCTATTCCGGTGGCATCGACTTTAATATTAAGAAACTGATCCTTGCGGACCTGAAAACGAAGCTGGACGGATGTGATATCAGTGTTAAAGCCCGGAAGCGTTGTATTTATGTGCTGGAAGAACTGTTGAGCAATGCACATGAATACTATAAAAAGCGGGAATTACCTTCCGAACCGATACACCTTTTTATGGAACAAGTGTCTGACTTTGAAGTTGTTCTTCAGATCTCCAACACCATGTTCAAAAAGGATGCAGAAGATACACTGAGAAAGATAGAGGAGATAAACGAAGGCAGTAAAGAGGCGCTTACACAATTGTTACACCAAAATCTGATAGCGGCCTCAACATCTGAATTTGGAAGTGGATTAGGGCTGGTATCTGTAAAGTTGAGAACAGGCGTCCGTTATGAAACAACACTTCAAACAAAAAACGACGAACAGTATATTTTTCACCTCAAAACCTTGATAAACCTGAGTCTATGAATGCTATTTCACTCGAAGCAACTGAATTTACCCCACGGGTCGTATTGGATCATGTGAATTATATCTTCGAGATTATAGGAGAATCCAGTCCCGAAGATGCCCGCCAGTTTTATACACCACTGATCAAATGGGTGGATGATTTCGGTAAATACCTTCATTTTCTGAATGCAAATTCTCCCAAAGCATCAGGCAGGGATATCACCTTCGTTTTTCACCTCGATTATGTAACCTCTTCTTCGCTTAAAAATATCTACGATTTACTGCAGAAAATAGAAAGCCTCAAGGCCTATTCCGATAAATTAAAAATCAAATGGGTGTATGATGCAGATGATGAAGATATGCAGGACAACGGGCAGGAATTTTCTAAAATGCTCAAAATACCCTTTGAAATACAAAGTGCTTAAATTTGCTTCCGGAACGCTTCATTCAGAATAGCCGCCAGTCTTAATCCAGCATAGGTTAAACGCCGTAACGCAACGATTGATTTTTTGTTGATATAATCCTTCCCGATTGTGCCATCCTTAAAATCATAAATCTGGGGCAATAAATCCCGGTCTTCCTTTACCCATCCCATCACATCCACCTTCCCGATATTTTTCACATCGGCTGTCGAATAGGTTTCAGCCAGGCGTTCGCAATCATCAGCAGTTAATCGTTTAGCTTCCAGCAAATCCGTATCCCATACCCTGTGCAGATTGGTATTTCTGGACATGATCTGTACCCGGATATCGTTCCCTCCTTTATCCTCCCCATATCCGGCGTGCAAAGGCTGATGTATGTCACCCACCAGATGAAATATTATTTTAATATCCATCCGGATATCTTTGACGGAATGTTTGTTGCGTTCATTCAGCTCGCCGATGGCTTTTTCCAGTTGATTGATAATATTAAAGGCATTGGTGGCCACATAGGTATTATCCTTTTCAATATTTACATAGTGCCAGGGTTTCATATAATCATAAGAAGGCTCCTTTCTCACCTCATCCATCCAGGTAGCCGCATCTTCAAAGGACGTACCACCCAGATACTTCTCTACTGAATCAAGTACACTTTTATCCAGATGTCTTTTCGCAATATCGGCCACTATACGATGTCCGTTGGCATCCCAGGCCAGTGCCGGTTTATACAAACAGATACAACACACACAGAACACCACTGCCAGGGTTTGTTTCATATCAACACGTTCAGGAAAAATTTGATTAAAATGTATGGATTAGCACAACGAAGATAATTATTTGTTTTCATTATCTTTCCGGAATGAACCGCATCCCATCTCCTGCTGCATCTTTCATAACTACACAAGTTCCTTACAAAGTTTGCATTGGATTATGTATGCTGCTTATTCTGCTGTTGCCTTTACAGGCGCTATCCATGACCATAAGGGATAGTTTGAAAACAGATAGTTTAAAAGCAGCAACAAACTCCAAACATCTCTTCCTGCATTTCGCTTCCGGTATAGGCATTGCCAACAGCACGTATACCAGCGAAGTGGTTACAGGTGGTTACGGAGGTTTCAATAATGTGGATGATTATAGCGGGTCTGGATATCACGTACCTGTAGAGATCAGTCTGGGCTATTGTACCCATTCCTTTTCTGCCGGGATTGGTTTTTCAGTCCTCTTCTTTCATGTGCCCACCCTTACCCGCAGCAGCAGCGCGCTCGACAGTACCAATGCAACAGGTGCTCCTGTCAAACATCAGATCAATACATTTGGAAAAAACTATGTAATCCCTCTGTTTCTGGAATACTGCTTTCTTCAAAAAGGAGCTATCAGCTGGAGTGCAAGACTTTCTTTCGGGGCCATGATTCATGACCGCAATGCCTATGACGGGGTTTATGCACCCAGTTCATCGCCACAGGCTTTCGGACATTCTTCTTCGTTTAGTATCGTGCCGGCTTATAACACCGGCAAGTGGAGTTTCTTTTTAAGTCCCGGTTTCATGCTTACCCAGATCCGCTATCATGGTTCTTCGAATGAAGAACTGACCGATCTGTATTTCAATCTGGGTATAGGGGTCAATTACGCTTTGCGTTAATTGATATCCATTCCTTTTTCCAGTTTCCCGCTCATGTCCGTTACCGCTTTCTTATTCGGTTCATCCGGTGCCAATGGCAGGGCCAGATGGATATTTTTCAATGCCGTTTTATAATCCCCGTTGGCCGAGTAGCCTCTTGCCAATCCCATATAGGTGGTAAACTGATCCGGATTTCTTCGGGCATTCTCTTTAAATATTTCCAGAGCCTGTTCTTTCTTTTTCTGAGACAGCAGTTCTCTTCCATAAAGATGTAGTTCCTGCATACTGGCTACCTTCACGGCATCTTTCATGGCTACGTCCGCTTCGGATTTCCTGTTTAACTTTTCCAATATTTCGCTTTCCACATGGAGGGTATGGAAACTTTTCAAACCCACCACCGCATTTTTTGCCCATCCCAATGCTTCTTCCAGATCGGTATTATTTTGGATACAGAATTCTGCTGCCTGATCCAGTGCTTCCCACGACCAGGCATAGCCACTTCTCAGTTCCAGTCTGAAATCATCCAGCTCTGTTTTAACCAGATCAGTCTCTACTTTAAAAGGGATGCGTAGCTTTTCCCATTCCAAAGCAATGACGGCCGAGTTCTCCGTTTCATTCATAAACTCATACCGCAGCCATTCCACACTTTTATCGAGCTTCTGAGGTTTTACTTTTACCCTCAGCGCATCTTCCTTGTCATCATAAAAATAGTGCCCCCAGGAAGTGGAGTTTTTAGAGAAGATAACGGTGCACTCCGATGAATCATAGGCAATAAAAAAGCCATACCTCCCGGCCGCCAGATCTTTTCCTTCCACCTTTACATCGGTAGAAAATTCGATGGTTGTATTTTCATTGGCGCCAGCCCTCCAGGGAGCGCCTTTGCTGGCTCCGTAATCGTTACGCATATCGATAAATCCTTTGTGTACAATGGGAGTTCCATAAATCTTTCCTTCTCTCCCTTTCACACCCGGGCGGCTGTAATGTATACTCACATCGGTGATACCGATACGTTCAGAAACAGATGCCAGCTTGTTGCCTCCGTTGGGAGGGCTTTTCAGGATGGGCGACTGGGCATAGAAACCGGTTGTAACCAATAGCATAATAACGAGGAAGAATGTATAGGGCTTGTGCATAATGGAGCTGTTTTTCATAGAATCAGTTTTGATAAAGTTATAACGGCCTACTCCATATTCCAGAGATAATACACAAAAGGAAGAAAGGGGTGATGAATGGAGTCCCTTTATTTTGACCGGGAATGCTTCTTAACACCGGTCTCAAAATATGTTGACAATTTTTTTGTCTTTACTATTGCCGTAACATTGGTTTAACCTCCCGAACCTACCTTTATTCTCAGCTTCTGATCCGTATCATACTTTCAGTCCATGAGCAATTCCGAGTATAACAATCCATTTTTGATTTCTAAAATCATCACGATTCTTCAGGATCGTCATCCTGATGTTTCTATTGGCAAATACAAACGTCATTCCTTGTCACCTGATGGCAGAGGGTTTAAAGTGGAGCTGGATAACGGCACCATCCTCGTTACCTATGATGCCCTGGCACAGGTATATGATGCGGATGAGATTCCGGGCTATACTACAGCCATGATGGAAAGTTTTGTTCCTGCAACAGATGCACAGAAAGTAGCCGACAGAGCCGGCTTCCGAATTGCCCGGTTTCTTCAGTTTTTTGCCAGGAAAAACGTCAAAGACGACAATTCCGCAGTGCGGCCCCGATAGCTATCCGGGAGAGCGAGCAAGTGCGGCTGTGTTGGCTCGCTTCCGCACCAGCAGATCCTTCTCCGCCTAAGGCGGATCAGGATGACCGCAAAGGCTTTTATGAATTCGAATAAAGCGCCATTTTATTCCCTTCCGGATCCCTAAACAACGCATAATAACCCAGGGAATTATCAATAAGCGTATTAGGAATCACAGAAGTACCATTCTCCAGCTGATTCCGGATAAGTGATTTCTCCTTGAGTACGGTACCACCCAGCGTTTTAATATTCCTAAGTGTTTCCGACATATCATATACTTTAAAAAACAAAACCGGGCCTTCACGCTCGGCAACAGTTACTGTTGCCTGTGATTTGACAATGGCTCCCGGTATGCCGTTATTCCCGTCCTGTATCACTCCATAATAAATATCGCCGAATACACGACGTTCTATTTTAAGTCCCAGACCACGGGAATAAAACTCCACTGCCTTATCGAAATCACAGGCGGGAATTTCATACCAGGACATGATTCTTGCTTGCATGACAGGTTAGCTTAAAATGTAAAGGGGGAATACGATACATTCAAAGCTATCCTGTTTTCATGCGAAAAGGATTAATCCAATGTTAAGGATAAGTGTTGTTGAAAAAATCTTATTTGTTAATAATCGGGGTCATGCCACCTTTCTCTTTGATCTCCGTTTTAAAAGTATACCTCAGCCTCAGGTTATAGGTAAACTGGGCATTGGGTTCCACTACACGGGGATTGATCACAATCTCATAATTGCCATAGGGTAGTTTATCATAGTAAAGACTAAGTGTTTTGGGGCTTTGATATCCTGCGCTTGTGGCCGTTTTCTTGATCGCCGGTAATGACACATTATTGAATGCCGTATACGAGCGATAGCGATCAATAGGATAAAAACATTTTTCATCTTCGGCCACTACTTCAAATTTGGCATTGAGGTGTATGCCCAGCTTTTTCATATCCTCCATTTTTCTGTTCAAAGCCCTTACAGATTGGGAACGGAGGGTGTCATATACCGCCTGTACATTGTTGATGATATAATCCACCTTTACCAGGTCATAGATTTCGTTTTTAGCTGCAGCCATCAGCATCTCATCCAGCCCGTCATTCTTTTTGTAAGCCACATGTACATTCTTTTTCAGTTCAAAGCCCTTGGGTATCTCATTGTATTTTTTGCTGAAGAGTTTCTTCTCTACTTCGTATTCAAATACGGGAACCTGGGATACGAAATCGACATAGATATCATTTTTGTCTATCCCTAATGCCACCAATCGGGAAACAAATCCACTGATACGTTCATTCATCAGCCTGTTGCAGGAATCAATGGTTTCAGCCACCTGCGACACACCGAAAATAGCCACATAGGAATCGGCTTTTACATTCATGAGCGATTTCATGCCCATCTCAATCACGCTGTCATTAATAACTACCGCATTAGCATCTCCGGCCGAAGGATAATAAACCGGTGGAGGCTGCGAATAACGTCTGCTTTCGCTGCTTTTATACGAATAGTCGGTCATACTTTCCGTCGAAGCCGCCGGAGCAGCATAAATAGAATTGCCTGCCGCCTGGGCCATGCAATGTTGAATACCTGAAATGGTCAGGAAGAGAATCAGAAGCCTTTTTATCATGATATATTGGGGTTTCTGCCAAAAGTGATACAGGGGAATGAAGTATGAATGAAGGAATCATCTTATTTCTCCACAATAAGGAGTATGCATTTAAACCTTTGCCTGTAAGCAGGGTCAAAAAACGCATTTAACATCTTTTAAGAACACACAAACTATTAAGTTTCAACCGGATGCGTAAAATATACTTATTAACCCTCCTCTCCCTCTTTTTTGCCGGAGAATTCTTTGCACAATGTACCGTCACAATCGTTTCCAAAGACCCAACCTGTCATGGAACCTGCGACGGACTAGCTAAAGCAGTACCAGCTGGTGGTGCGGGACCTTATACCTACTCCTGGTCAACCACCCCTTCACAAACCACACAAGTAGCAACCGGACTTTGCGCTGGTACCTATACGGTAAAAGTGACCAATGGCACCAGCTGTGTTGCTACAAAAACGGTTACCCTTACCCAGCCAACGGCCCTGACTCTTACTACAACCCATACTAATGTAAAATGTAATGGTGGAACTCACGGAACGGCAACGGCACATCCTGCCGGAGGAACCGCTCCTTATACCTATAGTTGGTCATCCTCTCCGGTACAAACTACTGCCACAGCCTCTAACCTGGGTGCAGGAACCTATACGCTAACCGTTACCGATAAAAACGGCTGTCTGAACAGTGCTACGGTTACCATTACTCAACCTGCGGCTTTAAATCCGGTAACTACCTCCACGCCTACTGCTTGTGGTTCATCAAACGGCAGCGCTACCGTATCAGTAACAGGAGGAACAGGTGCTTATACTTATTCCTGGAATACCGTTCCTTCTCAAACAACGTCCACCATCAATAACCTTCCTGCCGGAACTTATACGGTGATGGTGACTGACTCGAACGGTTGCGGAAAAACAGCGGTTGCTACCGTAAACAGTGCTGGAGGACTTACTGCTGTTACCACTCAAACCAATGTAAGCTGTCATGGAGGATCCAATGCAACAGCATCAATTACAGCCAGCGGAGGAACAGCTCCTTATAGTTACTCCTGGTCCACCTTCCCGGCTCAAACTACAGCATCCGTAAGCGGATTACCTGCCGGAACGTATTATGTATCGGTAAAAGATGCAGGAGGATGTTCATTTACAACAACCGTAATCATTACACAACCTGCAGCACTTACAGCAACGGTAACCCATGTAAATGTAACCTGCGATGGTGGTTCTGACGGAACGGCCACTGTAACCGTGGCCGGAGGCAAACCCGCCTATCTGTATTCCTGGAGCAGCACACCTGTTCAAACCACAGCTACAGCCACCGGTCTTACAGCCGGAACCTATACCGTACTTATCACCGATCAAAACGGTTGCAGCCTGAGTAAGACCGTTATCATCAGTCAGCCAGCCACAGTCCTTACGCTTACGGCCACCCATACCAACGACAAATGTCATGGAGGAGCCGGAGCCAGCGCTACAGCCAATCCCGCTGGAGGCAGCACACCTTATACGTATTCCTGGTCCACCGTTCCGGTACAAACAACCAAGACGGCTACCGGTCTAAGTGCAGGTATTTATTATATTAAGGTAACAGACAGCAAAGGTTGTACAGCAAGAGATTCCGTTATCATTACTCAACCGGTTGCCATTGTATTGGCAACCACCACCACACAAGCCAACTGCGGATCATCTAACGGAAGCGCCACCGTTACAATTACCAGCGGTGGAGTACATCCTTTCACGTATTCCTGGAGCACGGTTCCTGCACAAACAACTGCTACAGCCAGCAATCAGCCAGCGGGTATCTATCATGTTATCGTTACCGACTCCAATGGTTGTAAGAGCACTGCCAATGCAACCATTACGGATGCAGGAGGCCCAACCATCACCATGACCGATACAAAAGTAAAATGCCGGGGAACAGCCACTGGAACAGCAACCGCATCGGTAAGCGGAGGAACACCTCCTTATACGTATTCCTGGAACACCACACCGGCTCAGACAACTGCCACCGCTACGGCTTTAAGAGCAGGCACCTATACAGTAACCGTTACCTCCACCGGAGGATGTATCAGTACAGCCAGTATTACTATCACCCAACCGGCTGCCATA